>Ga0265798_10000010_pt1 | contig 564495 bp, 468 predicted proteins | sample P3T30metagenome_FD_192430 | JGI IMG/M metagenome (GOLD analysis project Ga0265798, IMG submission 192430) | Plant litter microbial communities from East Loma Ridge, Irvine, California - P3 T30 | ecosystem: Environmental > Terrestrial > Plant litter > Unclassified | place: USA: California...
TCCAGCTGATCGGCGGCGTGCGCCAGTCGATGGGCTACTGCGGCTGCGCCACCATCGAAGAGCTGCGCGAGAAGGCGGAGTTCGTCGAGATCACCTCGGCCGGCATGCGCGAATCGCATGTGCACGATGTGCAGATCACCAAGGAAGCGCCGAACTACCGTTCGGAGTAATTTCCCAAACGGCGTACGCGCCGTTCGTAGGGTCGGCGGCTGTGCCGCCGACGCGTGACGCCCGCATCAAGTTGGCGCCATGTGTCGGTCCCGCCGCCTTCCCGCACCGAATCCCCCTAATTGACGCATCCCATGCATTCCAAAATCCTCATCCTCGATTTCGGCTCCCAGGTTACCCAACTGATCGCGCGCCGCGTACGCGACGCCGGCGTGTTCTCCGAAGTCTTCCCCTACGATGTCAGCGACGAATTCGTGCGCGAATACGGCGCCTCGGGCATCATCCTGTCGGGCAGCCACAATTCGACGCTCGAAGGCGATTCGCCACGCGCGCCGCAGGCGGTGTTCGAAGCCGGCGTGCCGGTGCTGGGCATCTGCTACGGCATGCAGACCATGGCCGCCCAGCTGGGCGGCAAGGTCGAGAACGGCCTGAAGCGCGAATTCGGTTACGCCGAAGTGCGCGCCCGCAACCACACGGCACTCCTCAACGGCATCAACGACTTCGTGACCGACGAAGGCCACGGCATGCTCAAGGTCTGGATGAGCCATGGCGACAAGGTGCTGGACATGCCGCAAGGCTTCAAGCTGATGGGTTCGACCGACAGCTGCCCGATCGCCGCGATGGCCGACGAAGAGCGCCGTTTCTATGCGCTGCAGTTCCACCCGGAAGTGACCCATACCACGCAAGGCGAAGCCATCATCGGCCGCTTCGTGCACGAGATCTGCGGCTGCAAGTCGGACTGGAACATGCCTGACTATATCGGTGAGGCGGTTGCCAAGATCCGCGAGCAGGTCGGGACCGATGAAGTCATTCTCGGCCTGTCGGGCGGCGTCGATTCGAGCGTGGCGGCGGCGCTGATTCATCGCGCGATCGGCGACAAGCTGACCTGCGTGTTTGTCGACCATGGCCTGCTGCGCAAGGACGAAGGCAAAATGGTCATGGACATGTTCTCCAAGAACTTGGGCGTGAAAGTCATTCGTATCGATGCCGAAGCCCAGTTCATGGGGCATCTGGCGGGTGTTACCGATCCGGAGCAGAAGCGCAAGATCATTGGCCGCGAGTTTGTCGAGGTGTTCCAGGTCGAGGCGGGCAAGCTTCCGAGCGCCAAGTGGCTGGCGCAGGGCACGATTTACCCGGATGTGATCGAGTCGGCCGGCAAAGGTAAAAAGGGGCAGACCATCAAGAGCCACCACAATGTGGGTGGGCTGCCTGAGACCCTGAACCTCAAGCTGCTCGAACCGCTGCGCGAGCTGTTCAAGGATGAGGTGCGCAAGCTGGGCGTGGCGCTGGGGCTGCCGCACGATATGGTGTATCGCCATCCATTCCCGGGGCCGGGTTTGGGTGTGCGTATTCTTGGCGAAGTGAAGAAGGAGTACGCGGACCTGCTGCGCGAGGCGGACGCGATCTTTATCGAAGAGTTGCGTAATACGCCGTTCGAGGTGCCGCTAGTGCCGGGGATCGATGCGGGCAAGGCGCCGATTAACTGGTATGAGGCGACCAGCCAGGCGTTTGCGGTGTTCTTGCCAGTGAAATCGGTGGGCGTGATGGGCGATGGGCGTACCTATGAGTATGTCGTGGCGCTGCGCGCGGTGCAGACGCTGGACTTCATGACGGCGCAGTGGGCGCATTTGCCGCATTCTTTGTTGGGCAAGGTGTCGAATCGGATTATTAATGAAGTGCGTGGTTTGAATCGAGTGGTGTACGATATTTCGGGGAAACCGCCGGCGACGATTGAGTGGGAGTGAGGTTTCCTGGAGGAAATCCTGCTTTTGATGTTCGAAAAAGGCTCGCTTAGGCGAGCTTTTTTATGAGATTAATTGATCCGACGAGGCATGCCTTGACCTGTTTCAAGTTTCGAAGCTCATTGCATAGCGCAGTCGACACTGGAGACAATGCTTTTGCGTTGCCGCCGCTGTGAGCCTGTCAGAATTTCTGTGTGGAACGGTGTCATGAAATAATGCCGAAAGGACTGTTCCATGACCGAAGTGATGACCATCAAGAAGCCTAAAAAAACAGAAAGCAGCGTACCCGTTCCCAGTCGAGCTGATCGACCAGTTACTGGCCCAAGTTGAGAACTAGGATGCCGAGTCGATCCTTAGCGAGTCAGGCTTGGCTGGGCAGCTCAAGAAGATGCTGGCCGAGCGCATGCTGTCGGCTGAGCTAAATCACCATCTGGCCAGCGAAGAAGGCAGCAGCAAAAACCACCGTAACGGTAGCAGCCCGAAGGTGCTGACACCAGGTGGCGAGCTCAATCTGGACATTCCGCGCGATCGCCTGTCGAGCTTCGAGCACAAGCTGGTAGCCAAACATCAGCGCCGCATGTCGGGTTTCGACGACCACGTCATCAGCATGTACGCGCGCGGCATGAGCGTGCGCGAGATCCAGGCGCACCTGTTGGAGCTGTACGGCACCGAGGTGTCGCCGGACCTGATTTCGACCACCACCGACGAGGTGCTTGAAGAGGTCGCGCAGTGGCAGCAGCGGCCGCTCGAAGCCATCTACCCGATCGTGTATTTCGACGCGTTGCACTTGAAGATCCGGGACGGAGGCACGGTCACGAACAAGGCCGTGTATCTGGCCCTGGGCATTCGTGCCGATGGGCGTGAGGAAGTGCTGGGAATGTGGATCGAACAGACCGAAGGCGCGAAGTTCTGGCTGAACGTTTTCAACGAACTCAAGAACCGTGGACTGGACGATATCCTGATCGCCGTGGTCGATGGCCTGCGTGGCTTCCCGGAAGCCATTGAGGCCGATTATCCGCACGCGCAGATCCAAACCTGCATCGTGCACCTGATCCGCAATTCGACGACGCTGGCAGCCTGGAAGGACCGTATGGAGCTGGCAGCAGCGCTCAAGCCGATGTACCACGCGGCCAACGCCGAGTTGGCCGAAGCGGCGCTGGACACGTTTGCAGCAGGCCCGTGGGGCACGAATTTCCCGACCGTGGCCGCAATGTGGCGGCGCCAATGGCAGCAGGTGATTCCGTTTCTTCGCCTGCCCACAGGAAGTGCCCACGATTATCTACACGACCAACGCCATCGAGAGCCTGCTTATGCGCCTTCGGAAGATCGTCAAGAACCGTGGTCACTTCCTCAGCAACGAGGCAGCGACTAAATTGTTATTCCTGACCTTGCGCAATATTGAGAAAGATTGAAAGATGCCGCAGCGTACCTGGAAGCAGGCTGCCATCATGTTCGGCGAGCGCTTCACGAACGCAATTATCTAACTATGAATTCTGGCCCCGCACACAGAATTTCTGACAGGTCCGATCTAGGACGGCTGCACGTACCTGTAACCGGGCGACTTGGCCGTCACCGGCACTTGCCTTCACCCACTCTCCGAGCAACTTGACGCAGTGCATTTTGGCTTTAATAGGGCTGCATCGAGATTGCTAGTCCACTCCTTTTACGTTGTCCTGCCAAACCGCCACGGCTCGTCCAGAGCGCTGCATGCCGCGGCACGCGACCGCCAATCATCCTTAGGCTTCGCCTTTCTTTAGAGAGTTGGTGCGAGTGTTCGTGCATTTGGCCGGGCATCCGCCTCATACCGTAGGCGCCATCGCCGCGAACGCCAACTACGAGTGGCGTCACCAAAGATCTGGCCGGCCAAGCACCGTAGCATGAGCGCGTTACCTATGGAGTCATCTGTGACCTAAATGGCCGGGATTTCGAGCGTACCCCTATCGATCCCCAAGGTGGGGGGTGCTCCACTGACGACAGTAGTCGGCGCCAATTTTTTTGGGATTCATTTCGCCTTCGACAAGCATGTTGCTCCCGGTTTTCTCGTTCTGAAAGTGCAGTCCTGGCGTCATCGAATGCGCTTCGGCTCTGTATGCCTCTGTCGCCGCGAAAGACAGCGCTGAAGTCGGGATCTTTACAGCCAGCCAAGCCAGCATGACAAGTCGGCAATGCGCCATCGCCTGCGAATGCGAGCGAGGAACTTATAGCTTCTAGCGGTTCAAATTGGCAGCGATATCGAATCGATCATTGTCGATTCTATTTCGCCATCATAATTGTCGAAAACCAAAGGAATATATTTTCTTTAGTGATAACGCGTGAGGTTTATACCTTTTTATGTCGGGTATCCTGGGTATTGATACTGCGTGAGAGATGGCTTTCTTGTTAATCCAAAGCTGGATAATTAAATTGATAATATGATGGTTATGATTATTTTTAGAATGGCATTTCTTGTCATATTTGTACATTCTGCGATGGCTGCACCTGTGCAGGAAAGTAATAGGAACGCAATCGCAAAACAACTGTTCGAACGACGCTGTGCCTCGGCCGGTGAAAGAATTGTCGAACAAGTTCAAGATGTCGATGGATTTCTTTTAATGAAGCTGAGGCCAAGGGCAGTAAACTACGGCGAGCAATATCGTCTTGACGACCCCTACGGTGACGATTTGGGTGGCGAAGGTTATATTCAATCGTTTCTCAGTGCGCACTTCGATCTCGATGACGCTTATCGTCACTTGGCCATTGGCCGTGCCAAGTTAGCTAAACGCCGTCAGGCAGGCTACGAGTTCGTCGAAGCTGTCGATCCCAAAGATGGACGTCGATATAGGCATACCGGTTTTGTCGAGCAACCCGGTATCAAGAATCCGAAGTACTCCAAGAATTACTATCGTGTCGTTCTTGTCTCCACCCTCGCGGCAGGGGAACGGCCTCGCTATGGCGTGACTTTCGACGATATCTCGACGCGCCAGGACCGGGATTTTTGGATCGCCGGCAGTTCGCTCAAGGTGATCGATCTGCAGGAAAACCGGGTAATTGCCGAACGTATTGGTTATATGTACGACCCGGGCCAAGGAGATGCCACTAGTGGCCGTTCTCCATGGCTATTGGCTGCGGCACATGCATGCCCGGCCTTTCCTGGTACTCAGCCCCATGTTCACCGCCTGGGACAAACCGCGAAATTTGTGGAGAAAGTGTTGGTTCCCCGCAGAAAAATAAATTCGCAGTGATGCATTTCGATAGTGCTGTATTTCTCTGCTGCTGTCGAGGTGGGGGATCGCAACCCGCCAATTCTATCCTCCACGAAGGCTTGGCTGGCTTGGAAACGCGCCCCCTCTGCACGCCGCGTTCATTCAGCGCATGCCATGCGTCGCGCTCAGGCCGTGGCTGCCGGAAGAATCCTCCCAGTGACCAGCAACCGTACCGTGCCCAGGATGAGCCAAAGCATCCCGGCATTCGCGAGGGCGAACAGGCCGAGCGACAGTGACGCAGCAGCGCCATCGTCGCCACGGGCAAGCATTCCCAGCGGGATTTGAGCAATGGATGTCAGGCCAAAACTGAAACCCCAATAGGACATCGAGAATGGTTGGACGCCGATCCATTTCAGCAGTCGCAGCATCAGCATCCCCTGTAACAGCGCATAGCCGAGCAGCATATGCAGCAGCAGGTCAGAGGGGCCTTGCGTCAGTGCGAGATACGCGACCCCACCCACCGCTGGCGGCGCCAGCTGGATGCCAAGCGTCGGGCGCAGCGCCGGTGAAAGGGCTGGGCCGGAATACATGCGGCGCAGCAGCACCGATTCGATCGCGAGCCATGACAGGACGGCGGCGCCAAACGCCATCCGTGCCCAGTCGTGGTAGCCGAGATTGGCCAGCATGGTGGCGCTGACAAAGCCGCCAGCGACGGTCGGCAGATAAAGGACGGGCGTCGTGAACGCCTCGTCGCGTTCGCCATGCCACAGAAGCCCGGTACGCCACACCGCGAACGCTACCGTAAACAACATGCCCGGCGCGAACAGCAGTTCTGCACCCAGTCGGCTGTAAGGCAGTATCGCGCCGGCCACGAGCATGGTTGCCACCCCTGCCAGGCCGATGAAACAGCACTGAACCGGATGTCGCGCCTCATCGCGCGCGCGGTCGGGCGCAAAGCGCCACTTGGCGGCGTACAGCGCCAGCAGCACTGCCCACACAGCGACGGCGAACGCCATCAGCGTCTCGCCCACGATCGCGGGCAAGCCATACACTGCGCTGGCGCGGCGCCAGACGCCGCCCAGGCCGGCGAGGCCGAGCACGACGGCAAAGAATGCTGCCGGTACCGGCGCAGGAGTCCAGTTCTTTTCCATGATTTTTTCTCGTCATCCAATGATGTGCCGGGGCGGCAATCGCGACCGCGACCGGCATGCAGATCCGGAACTGTCCGATCTCACAGGCCGGCGCGCAGCAGGCGCGGTTCATAACGCGGAATCGCTATGCCTGGTCAATAACAGGGCGATGGCGACCATCAGGCCGGCGGCCAAGCCGATGCCCCACAGTGCGCCGGTGTGCAGGATGCCCGCACCGATCGCACTGCCCAGCGAAAAGCCCAAGTACATGGTGGACGTGTTGAGCGACAGCGCGACCGGCGCCTGGGCGGGCTGTCCCGCCGCGATCAGCCCTGCCATCTGCGCCGGGAAAAATGCCCATACGCTCAATCCCCAGACGGCGACCGCAAGCAGTACCGGCCAGCGCGCAGTGGCCGGCGCCAGCGTCGTCGCCGCCGCCATTGTCCAGAACGACAGCGCCAGCAGGACCAGCGACGTGCGCACCACGCGTCTGGCGCCGAGCCGGTCAGTGACGATGCCGCCGGTGAATACGCCCACGGCCGCGGCTACGCCCCACAGCGTCACGGTCGCGCTGATGCCGTTCTCGCCAAACCTCAGCACGGCGCTCAGGTAGGGCGCGATGAATGGATAGCTCGTGTACGCGCCCAGCGACCAGAACAAGGTGACGGCCAGCAGACGCCGCACCTGCGGCTGTCGTACCACGGCCATGCGCTCGGCAATGGTGGCAGCGGCTCCGGTTCCGGCGTCCTTGCGCTCGATGCCGGCCAGGATGCCAGCGAAAGCAAGCGCGCCCATCACGGCCACGGCCAGGAAAGTCGCCTGCCAGCCCCACGCATGGCCCACCACCGCGCCCAGCGGCAAGCCCAGGGCGATGGCAATGGTCATTCCTCCGCTGACGATGGCCAGCGCCCGTCCGCGCGCCGCGGGGCCGGCCGACGCGCCCGCCAGGGCGTTCGCATTCGGCACGTACAGGCCGGCGGCGACCGCCATCAGGATGCGCGCCACCAGCAAGCTGGTAAATCCGGTCGCACAGGCTGCGATGACATTGGCAGCAGTAAAGGCGCCCATGGCCAGCAATAACGTGTCGCGCCGGTTCAGGCGTGCGCTTGCCAGCGTCGTCAGCGGCGAGCTGAGCGACAATGTCAGCGTGAACGCCACCACCAGCGTGGCCACCGCGGCAATACTCATGCCGAAATCGGCTGCCATTTTCGGCAGCAGCGGGGCGATCATGAAGCCCTCGGTTCCGATGGCAAAGGTGCCCAACGCAAGGAACAGTGCCGGGTACAGGGAGCCGCGGGGTTCGGGAAGCGCGCGAGCTGGCGCCGGGAGGATGCTGGACATGGCGGGGCGCAGCCTCAGGAGGGAATCGGGTTCTCTGCCATGGCGGCGTTGAAGCCATTGAATACGGCGTACTCCCCCGGTCCCGGATTGGCGCGGAAGCTGTTTACTGCCGCGACAACGACTTCTTCCTGGTCCAGCGCCAGTCCTTGCATGGTCTCGGCGATGAAGGCCTCGAGCGGCATGGCGCGTGGGTCGCCGCTCTTCTTGACCAGATCGGTATCGACCCATGGAGGGGCGATTTCGACTACCTTCACGCTGGACGCGCGCAGCATGAAGCGTTGCGACATCGCGTACGAGTGCAGTGCTGCCTTGGTCGCCGAATAGACAGCGTTCGATGCCAGCGGCACGAAGGCCAGTATCGACGTGTTATGGATGATCGTTGCCTGTGGCTGACGCTTCAGGTGCGCAAGCAGTGCCGACGTGAGGCGTATCGGGCCGAGCAGGTTGGTATCGACGAGCTTGCGCGTGACCGTGTCGTCGATGGTGTCGCCGGCGTTGTCGAAAGGCATGACGCCGGCGTTGTTAATCAGGACGTTCAGGGCGGGGTAGCGCTGCATCAGCGTGGATGCAGCGGCATCGATGCTGGCGCTATCGGCCACATCGAGTTCGAGTGCCTCCATGCCCGGATTGGCGGCGACGACGTCGTCCAGCAGCGCCTTGCGGCGGCCGCCGACGATGACTTTGTTGCCGCGTTGATGGAACGCTTCGGCCAGGCCGCGGCCAATGCCGGATGCGCCGCCGGTGATGAAGATCGTGTTGCCAGTCAGTTTCATGATAAGTCTCCCTTGAGCCAGTGGATATGCGGGTAGTGCTGCATGCATGGTAGCCACCGGATTGCCTTCGTCAGGGACAAGATCCCCTCGCTTCTGGCCATCCTGTCCGCCTGTCCCAATTTGCGGCTTATCTGTCCTGCCTGCGCCGGTTGTCGACCATATACTTTTCCCACATCCAGGAGGGAACTATGACGACCGATCCAGAACACGCGCTATCCCGGCCACAGCGCCGGCTCTTCCTGAAGGCCTTGTCGGCCGCTGGCGGCGGCATGCTGCTGCAGGTAGGCATTCCTTCGGCGCGGGCCCGGGATGCGGCGCCGGCCGCGGCGTGGGAGGCCAATGCCGTCGTGCGCATCGGAGCTGACGGCAAGGTGACGATGACGATGCCCTACGTCGAAATGGGACAGGGGACCTATACCTCGGTGCCGATGCTGATCGCCGAGGAACTGGAGGTCGACCTGGCCGACGTCGTGCTCGAACATGCGGGCGCCGACGACAAGCGCTACATGAATCCTGCGCTGGGCTTCCAGGTCACGGGCGGCTCGACCACGATGCGGGCGGCGTGGCTGCCCATGCGCCAGGCTGGCGCCGCAGCGCGCATGCTGCTGGTGCAGGCCGCGGCGCAGGCCTGGGAAGTCGATCCCGCAAGCTGCCGCGCCGAACGCGGCATGGTGATACACGCGAGCTCGCGCCGCAGCTTGCCGTATGGCGCGCTGGCCGCCCGTGCCGCACTGTTGCCCCTTCCACCGGCTGAGGCGATCATCCTGAAACAGCCGCGCGATTTCCGCCTGATCGGAAAAACCGTGCGCCGCCTGGACACACCCGGCAAACTCGACGGCACCGCGCAGTACGGGATCGATATCGTCTTGCCTGGACTGAAAGTGGCGGCATTGGCCATCAGCCCCGTCTTCGGTGGCCGCCTGGCTGGCGTCGAGGATTCCGCCGCACTGAAGGTGAAAGGCGTGCGCCAGGTCGTGCGCCTCGATGACTGCGTGGCGGTCGTGGCCGATCACTACGGGGCCGCGCAGAAGGGCCTGGCCGCGCTGTCGTTGCGCTGGGACGATGGTCCGAACGCGAAGCTCGACACCGGCACGATCGTGGCCGACATGGCGCGCGCCTCGCGTGCCGGCAGTGCCAAGGTACGTGCCGATGGCAATCCGGACCAGGCCTTCAGAGGCGCAGCGCGCGTCTACGAAGCCACGTACGAGTTGCCGTTCCTGGCCCATGCCGCACTGGAACCGATGAATTGCACGGTGCACGTGCAGGCCGACCGCTGCGACGTCTGGACCGGCACCCAGGTCATCACCCGCGCACGCGCCATCGCGGCCAAGGTCACCGGCCTGGCCGAAGAAAAAGTCACGGTCCACAATTTCCTGCTCGGTGGAGGCTTCGGACGCCGCCTCGAAATCGATGGCGTCGAGCGTGCGGTGCGCTTAGCGCGCGAGGTCAAGGGGCCGGTGAAGGTGATCTACAGTCGCGAGGACGATATCCAACACGATATGTACCGTCCCTATTTTTACGACCGGGTTCGCGCCGGCCTGGACGAGCACGGCATGCCGGTAGCCTGGTCGCACCATGTGACCGGCTCCTCGGTGCTGGGCCGATTCATGCCGGCGGCGTTCAGTCATGGCTTCGATACCGAGACCATGGATGGCGCCGATGCACCGCCATATGCTTTCCCGTCGATCAAGGTCGATTACACGCGCCACGAACCACCGCATATTCCCACGGCGTTCTGGCGCGGCGTGGGCCCGAGCCACAATGTGTTCGTGGTTGAAAGCTTCATCGATGAAATGGCCGTTGCCGCAAAAGCGGATCCACTGGCCTATCGCCTGGCGCTGCTGAAGCACAATCCGCGCGCCGAACAGGTGTTGAGGCTGGCGGCCGAGAAGGCCGGCTGGAAGGGGCCGCGTGCCGACGGGATGGGACGCGGCCTGTCGGTGCAGTTCGCATTCGGTACCTACATGGCAATGGTGGTCGACGCCCGGATCGTCGAAGGCGAAGTGCAGGTAGCTCGGGTGGTCTGTGCGCTCGATTGCGGCATCGCGATCAACCCCGACACGATCCGGGCCCAGGTCGAAGGCGCCGTCATTTTCGGTATCTCCGCTGCGTTGTGGGGCGAGATCACCTTCAAGAACGGACGTGTGGAGCAGAGTAATTTTCACGATTACCGGATGCTGCGCATGCACGAAACGCCACGTATAGAAACCTATATCGTGGCTAGCGACGAGGCGCCCGGCGGCATGGGCGAACCCGGTACGGCGGCGCTGATGCCAGCGCTGGCCAACGCCGTTCATGCCCTGACCGGCCAACGTATCCGCAAGCTGCCGATCGCGTCAGCCTTGCAATCCCCTGACAGGAGCAATACCGCATGATTTCCCTGAACATCAATGGCAAGGCCGCCCAGGTCGATGCCGACCCCGACACCCCGCTGCTGTGGGTACTGCGCGACCTGCTTGACCTGTCCGGCACCAAGTTCGGCTGTGGCATGGCACTGTGCGGCGCCTGTACCGTGCACATCGACGGCCAGCCGACCCGGTCCTGTGTGATGCCGGTGTCGGGCGCGGTCGGCAAGCGGATCGCCACCATCGAGGCGATCGGCGATACGCCGGTCGGCAAGCGCGTCCAGCAGGCATGGGCCGAGATCGACGTCCCGCAGTGTGGATATTGCCAGTCTGGACAGATCATGGCAGCGACCGCTTTACTGCGCGAGATACCGAAACCGACCGACAAGGATATCGACCAGGCGATGTCGGGCAATATTTGCCGATGCGGCACGTATCCGCGCATTCGCATGGCGATCCACAAGGCGGCCGGCCAGCGAGGCGAATCGTGATCGCGCGTCCTGCATCCCTGGCGCTGGCGCTGGCGACGGCCGTGGGCATGGCGCCGGCCCACGGCGCAGCCGGGGGGGCAGCGTCCCCCGGTGCGCTGTTCGATCCCGTGGCCCGCGTCGTGATGTCGCCGCGCTGTATCAACTGCCACCAGGCTGAAGCGCCGCGCCAGAAGGATGCCGGTGTGCTGCACGCGCAGCAGGTGGTGCGCGGCAAGGACGGCCACGGCTCTGCGGTATTACAATGCGCCGCCTGTCACCAGGCCACCAACACGGCGCAGGGCAAGGTTCCGGGCGCGCCGAACTGGCACCTTGCGCCCCTGAGCATGCGCTGGCAAGACCTGGACAAGAAAGGCGTGTGCGAACAGATGCGCGACCCGAAACGCAATGGCAACCGCAAAGGCGGCACCCAGGTCATCGAGCATATGACATCCGATCCGCTGGTCCTATGGGCCTGGAATCCCGGAAACAATCGCACGCGGCCGCCAATGTCGCATCAAGAATTCCTGAAAGTGCTGGAACAATGGGCCGAGGCTGGGATGCCCTGTCCGCCTTGAGCGGCGTCAGGCGCCGACCACCACATTCGGCTGGCGTGGTCGGCCGAGGAACTTTTGCGGCGACTCGCCAAGTACCCGAAGAAACGCACGCCGCATCCTTTCGTCGTCGCCAAACCCCGTATGGTCGGCAATGCGCCCGACCGAGGAATGGCCATTCTCGATCATGACTTTTGCTGCCTCGACCCGGAGCTTTTCAATGGCCTTGGCGGGCGACATGCCGGTCTCGGCCTGGAATGTGCGGCTGAAGTGGCGCCGGCTCCAGTTGACCGAATCGGCCAGCTGCTGAATGCTCAAGGGTTCGCGCAGGTTTTCCTTCATGAATGCCAAGGCCCGGCGGATGCGCTGTTCCTTCGCGTCGATGTCGATCGCCGCCGAGAACTGGCTTTGTCCGCCACCGCGACGTGGGTAGATCACCATGACCTTTGACACCTGTTTCGTGACGTCCTGGCCGAGATCGGCCTCGATGATGCCCAGCACCAGGTCGATGCAGGCCAGCGAGCCTGCCGAACTCCAGTATTTCCCCTCGCGGATGAAGATGCGGTCCGGCGCAATCCTGATGTTCGGGAACCGGTGTACCAGCGCGTCGGCAAACGCCCAATGGGTCGTCACGAGGCGGCCGTCGAGTATACCTGCTTCGGCCAGCAGGAAAACGCCGGTACAGGCGCTGGCAATCCGTTGCGCGCGATCGGCTGCCTCTTTCAGGTAGTCAGCAAGTCCCGGCACTGACGGCGGAATGCCTGTCGAGCCCGCTACGATGATCGTATGATAGGTGTCGCTGGCAAATGCTTTCGTATCGACACTGACGCCGGACTTGCTTGGCACCAGGCCACCCGGCAATGACACCACGTCGACCGCATAGCTGCCGGGTGCAAAATGGTTGGCGACGCCAAAGACCGTCAGAATGGACAGGTCGAGGATATCGAACATCGGATACACGACAAGCGCGACTTTTGATGTCATGTTTTACCTCGTCTCAAAACGATGAAGTGGGGCTGTGGTGATGATCCAGGTGCGTGGCGCGTGACTCCAGCGCTCGCCGTATTTTACGCGCGCCCAATGGCAGCCCATGAAAAAATTTGCTTTCTACCAGTTGATTACCGGGCTAGGCAAGCCTGGGTGTCCGCGGCGCGACTAGGCAATGAACGCAATCTGGGTGACGTCAATGGAGACGACCAGCGGCTGGTCTTGGTGGCCGCCATCCTCGTCGCGGACATGGATACGATGGGTCGCAGGTACAGTAATGCCTTGCACACTCACGTGTCCCGACATGTAATGCACGGCCGGTGCGCTGCCACTGATATCGACCTCGTAGTCGTGTCGGCGCAACAAGCCGTCGGCGGAAAAGTAGAAAGTCTGAACCGGACAGTGAGTGTCGAGGTCGGCCGGGAAGGTTGCCTGCAAGCGGCGCCACGTCTGGCCGGCCTCATGCCAGGGCGTCAGCTCAACGAGTGAAAAACCAGGGCGGGCCAGCATGAACGGCATCGTAAAGTAGTTCCAGATCGCGTAGCCGGCGAAGTACGCCAGCTGCAGATCGGTCCATGGCGTGTCGAGCCGATGGCCGGCGAATGACGCGCGCGGGGCAAGGGTTTCCGCCACAACCGAACCTACCTTTTCTTCGATGGCAACGCGACCGGGCGCAACCGATGTACGTCGGGCCGGCGTACCGAAGGGGTGGTGCGACGTCCATGGCTGGTGCAGTTTGATGGCAATGTCGACGTCGTCCAACATGCCGCCCTGCTGCTTCAGCGGCCACAAAATGCCCCCTTGGGACAGATGCGCAGTCAGGACGCTGAATGTGTTCCAGCGTTCCATGCCGCCGTGTGCGGCGATGGCGTGTTCGAGAAGATGATTCATTGTGAACTGCTCCTGGTCAGTTAGAAACTGTTTGCCCGTCACCCGCAAGCCAAGTCGCCGCATTCACGACATAGCGGGAAATATCGGTGATCGCATCTGGATTGTTTGCCATCCCATGTCCTGGGACTTCGCTGACGAAACCGGGACAACCGGCGGCGCTATCCCAGTTGTAATCGGCGAAATGGTGAAACGAACTGTGGGCAAGTGCGCGCCCCATTCCGGCGTGACTTTCGAATGCGACGACCAGGTTGAAGGATGCGCTGCTGACGCGGCTGCGGCCGGTCGCTATCACGCGCGCCATCTGGTTGGTTGGCGCGCTGATTGCGCCCTCGTGCGGGTGCGCTGGAAAGAAGCGGATTGCGCCGGTTGGTGAAGCGGGGTTTAGCAGAACGGGATGAATTTCCGGACCGCTGACCGTTACGTCCTGATGATCGCCATTTCGGCCGGAGTGATAGTTGGGCCACCGGATGGAAGCCGTTACGACATCGTCGTTGACGTGGCGCTGCGCATCCCGCTCCTGGTTCTTTGAATGAAAATGATGCGCCTGTCCGACCATCGCCAGGCTGTAGAGCGAAGAGCCGATGTCCATGTGATCGCGTGCCAGCAGCAATCCACCGCCACGCTGGCGAAAGCGTTCCATGGCCGCGCATTCCGATGCATGCAGCCCGTCGCCGGTATCGACCGCCATCAGGAAGAGCACGTCGATGTCGCTTGCATCGATGGTCGACAATACGCTGTCGGGCACATTGCCCGGTTCGCGATCCCGTGCGATGACATGCAATCCGGGCTGGCTTTTCACCAGTGCGACAAGCTTGCTGAACCGTGCAATGGCCCAATCATCCACTGCCGAGGAAATGGTGGTCTGGATCAGGATATTAAGGCGATCGCGGTGCCGCGACGAAATGAATGGCGATATCATGGAGCGACGATGGGACGGTGAAGGCAATGTTGATTATAGGGTTGGCTAACTCGCGGAAAGAGACAGGAACCCCTCGCTTTGCGCCGTTTCTGGTAGTTGACCCTGGACAGCGGTATGCGTGGCTGAACTGCCAGGACATCTTCCCTCGCAAATGCAGCCCATGACTATTTCGAGGGCGACTATCAAATCGTAGCGAAGACTTTTTGGAGAGATTTGCCGGTCCTGCATGGGCAAGTTCAGCACTCCATCGCCAGTTCTGACCAGGCGAACGCGCCTGCAAATAGATCGCCGGGGACGTTTAGTCGCGCATGGTGCTCGACATGGTATCGACTCTTGGGACCTGCGAAAAGCAGCAATAAATCATGGGCTTGGCGGGTTCGTTTATCATTGAGTGGGAGTGATTTTCCTGAGGGAAATTCGTCATCTGTAATATGCAAAGGCTCGCTTCAGCGAGCTTTTTGCAATCCTATGCGGATTGGAACAACTTGCGCTGTGCAGGATCAAGATTTGGACTCGTTCGTGCCGACTTCAGCCGGTTGGCGCCAATCCTTCAGGGCACCGCGCTCGTGATGTCGCCTTGGTAGTAACGCGGTTTTACAGCAGCCTGCAAAGCCGTCTAGACGGGTTCGACTCCCGTCCTCGCCTCCAAATAATAAACGGACGGGCCTCATTTGAGGCCCGTTTCGTTTTGAAAATCCGATTTTTCGTCAAATTTCATTCGACTCGCGTCCGGCGGGAATTCAGCTAGTTCTTAGCGGCCTATCAGGCCGCTGTATAGGCTTGCAAAGACGTCGGCGTCGGACTTAGACCATGACTTCGACCAAGCTCGATCAGCGACGGCTTCGCCATCTTTGGAAATTGAGGTGTACGCGGTCATGACATCCTGGTCTGAGCAAAGTAGGGCGGTCGCACCAAGACAACTTCCGGGGCGTGGAAAGTCACTTGGCACGCGAGACTTGGCATTTAGGCGCTCTCGAGCGTTGCCTGGCGCAGCTGGCGGATCTCGGCGGCACGGCCGGCACGGCTGGTATGGACGCTTTCCGTCTGGAGCAACAGCGACAGATAGACGCCAAAAATTCGCGCTTCCACCAGGTAATACAGCAGAATTTGAAAGCCCTATTTCATTAGCCCGAGATCAACTGCTACTTGAGGGAAAAGTTGCGCCTCAGCCACAGTGGGGATTTGGCAAAATCGGAGGCGGATGGCAAGTCGTCGCCGCTGGAGGAAAATACACAGGAGCAGTTACACGATGCCCACCTTCTCAGAATTAATAGCAAACATTGCCTCCGATCTTCGCCAAGCAGGATTAATTAAAGATGCTGATGATTTACAGCGATTCGCCGATTTAGCGCTAAACCAAAATCTGTTGGGAAAAGCGCGCAAGGATGCTCTGAAAAAAATAGAGATCCGTTGCCATGTCAAGTGGCTTGGAGATATTTACTTGCCTCATTTGTCGCAAAAAGATTGGTGGGGGAGGCTTGAAAAACTTGGCAGGGCAGCCAAGAATCATGCGCAGTCTGTTGGATAACGCCTTGGCGCTCTGTTGGGTTTTGTTGCATAAATCGGCAAAATTCGTAAGTTCCCAAACCCTCGCCGGAGTTACTGCACCTTCACTGCTACGGTCGTGGACGTGCCTAACCGGGTAAACCGATTGAGGATAGCGGCGCGGAGCTGCAGTTCGGCGACCTGGCGGTCGAAGTCACGTGCCATGACGCGTTCCCCAAGCAGCGTGAAGCAACGCATCTTGGTCTCGACAAGGCTGCGCCGGTGATAGCCGCTCCACTTCTTCCAGATCTTCCTGCCAAGAAGGCGCGTGGTCGCCAGGATGGGGTTGCGGGCTTTAGCACCAAGACGCTGGTCCTTTCATGGCTTGGCGTTCCTGCGAGGGGGAATAATTGCCTGCGCCCCATGTAGCGCGATCGCTTGTTGACAGCCTTTGGTGTCATAGGCACCATCGCCGCTGACGCTCGCGACGGTCTCGTCGCCGGAATCTGGTCAAGCAGGCACGGCATGATCGGTGCATCGCCGGTAGCGTTGTCGCTCACTTCGATGGCTCTGATTTCCAGCGTGGCCGCGTCAATCCCAAGGTGGACCTTGCGCCACTGGCGGCCATAGTCGGCCCCATGCTTTTTGGTCTTCCACTCGCCTTCGCCCAGCATCTTGATGCCTGTGCTGTCGCCTAGGAGGTGCAATCCGTTGTTGGCGGTTGCGCGCCCATCGTCACCGAAAGAAACTTCTGGCGCCGGCTAATGGTGCTGAAGTCGAGCACCTGCCAGTCCAGGCCAGCGAGCTTGAGCAGGCTTTGCGCCATGCTCATCGCCTGGCGGAGGATGGCACGATTATCGACTAGGGCTGATTTTAGAAATCGTGCCGTCAATTTCATTTATTGATAATCGAAAGTCACCTGATGATCCCGCTAAGAAGAAACAGAGCTCGCCGGTAACGTAATAAACGTCGGAAAATGACGAGGTACTCAATTCGCTTGGCTTGTTTATTTCAAAGCGAACGCTTCCTGCCGAATTCATGACGTAAGCATGATTTTTTTTTCCTGTTTCAAATGGGCCCTCCACAATGGCAATACCGCTGAAATCGCTTAACGGCACTGCGAGAAGTCCCCATGATTTCAATACTTCATATTTTTGTCCATTGTGTTCCCATGATGCCCCAACTGGAAGTAGTTCGCTTACTGTTAATCGCTTCGGGTTCTGTATTTTGTCATAGCTCGGGTCCAGTTCAATATGTCTGAAGTTCTGTAATTTAGTCATTGCCTGTCTTTCTTATTTAATACGTCTTGGTGCTCCAACGGGAACGAGTTTGGCACGATCCGCGTAATTCAGAATCTGTACTTGGCTTCCTCCACCGGGATAAGTTGCGCAGCCATGCCTCTGAGGTCCAACCATCCCATACTGGAGCTGCACTCCTTCAGGAATGTGAAATGTTTGTACATGCGACACTTCAGGTTTGAATTGTGGTGTCACAGCTAAATTTTTTCGTACATAGGCCACATCGGGGATGTGGTCTTGTGTCGCCCATCCACCTGGTCGAGTTTGCCCAGGCGCCATCGCCATTTGAACCTCTAATCCGCCCGTTGGAGCCGGAGCCGATTCCATCCGAGTACCCGGCATCCAAGGATTTGATGCTGTCGGAGCAGGAAGCGCCAGAGGCCGTTTTGCCAAGTTCGGCAGTTTACAAGAAAGCCCAAGCGGATCAATTAGATTAACTGGGTTCCCAACGTAGCTGTACAAATTGAGTCCACCCGCCAATCCAGACGGGCTTTGTTGCACAAATCGGCCGTGCAGCGGTCAAGCGTGGGCGCGGGGTAACCTGACGGCATGAGTGCCCCAGCAAAACCGAAGTACCGAACGACCAATTGGAAAGACTACAACACCGCGCTGAAGGCGCGCGGCTCTCTGCTCATCTGGCTGGACAAGGGCATGTGCTGGCACGGCAGTGCCAGCGGCAAGCGAGGTCGGCGCCCGAAGTACAGCGAGGCGGCTATCCAGTTCTGTCTGACCATCAAGGGCTTGTTCAATCTGGCGTTGCGCCAGGCGATGGGCATGGCGCAAAGCTTGATCAAGCTCGCTGGCGTGGACTGGCAGGTGCCCGACTTCAGCACCGTTAGCCGGCGCCAGAAATATCTTTCGGTTACGATCGGAGCGCAGCCGACGAAAACGGGCCTGCACCTCCTGGTCGACAGCACGGGTATCAAGATGCTGGGCGAAGGCGAGTGGAAGACCAAAAAACATGGGGCCGACTATCGCCGCCAATGGCGTAAAGTCCACCTTGGTATTGACTCGGCCACGCTGGAAATAAGAGCCATCGAAGTGACCGACAACGCTACCGGCGATGCACCGATAATGCCGTGCCTGCTCGACCAGATTCCTGGCCATGAGACCATCGCGAGCGTCAGCGCCGATGGTGCCTACGATACCAAGGGCTGACACGAAGCGATTGCGCAACGTGGGGCGCAGGCGATTATCCCCACTCGCAAAAACGCCAAGCCATGGAAGGACCAGCGTCCTGGTGCAACAGCCCGCAACGCCATCCTGGCGGCCACGCGCCTACTTGGCAGGAAGATCTGGAAGAAGTGGAGCGGTTATCACCGGCGCAGCCTTGTCGAGACCAAGATGCGTTGCTTCAAGCTGCTTGGGGAACGCGTCATGGCACGTGACTTCGACCGCCAGGTCGCCGAACTGCAGGTCCGCGCCGCTATCCTCAATCGGTTCACCCGGTTGGGCACGCCCACGACTGTAGCAGTGGACATGCCGTAGTTCCGGCTGGGGTTTGGGGAGTTACGAACTCTGCTGATTTATGCAACAAAGCCTCATCGAGGTACCATAAAGATGTTCGCCTGATAGGAACGCGGCTCATAGCTAGCTTCAACTTGCCCCCAATTGAAGCGCCACGTTCGTGTCGCGGGTCTTCTATTATCAGGGGGAGCCCCGACCTGTTTTTTAACGAGATCCGACAGCAGCTGATATTCGTCCATCATCAACTTTTCACTCACGTCATCCCATCCTTTCATAGGGCTGTCTAGCCAGTGTAATCGTAACCAATCAATTCTTTTCCCCCTCAGACTGATGAAAACGCCAAACCTCACGTCGTCCGCCTCAGTTTCGACGTAATAGTACGTTTCGCCTCTGCCGGTCTTCCGCTCTTCAATTAAGCCTTTTCCGGCAAGAGTGTTTAGATCACTATCAGACGCAGCAAGAATATTTTTTCCATCGATATTAATTCGTCCTTCAATGAAATTAATCATGGTCTTGTCATCTCCGTAATTGGCCCTTTTTCCATATACATACGATCTTTTGCAGTGATGTAATATTGCGTTCCGCCACCCGGCCCATACTGGTTGTTCGCCAGCGCGTAAGCTTTTCCTACGCAAAGATCTTCTTTTAGTGTGAATGCCTGCACCTTCTCCCTCGCCCCGAACGGAAACATTTTATTGTCTATTCCAGCGTGCCCTACTTGTACCGCTTCATGATACGCACTAACTGATTTCTTTGATGCAGCAAGAGTAGACGCGTCAGCAAAGAACCCTCCCGGCTTCGAGCCGTAAGGATATAGCGTGTAGACAGTGGTCCCTTTAGGTAGTATCACATTCGACCAACGGTCTTTATTAGGGTACTCTCTGCCGCTCTGAAATCGTGCTGCGCCACGCGACGGATTTCTCGTATCCCCACATGGCGTTCCACTACATGAAGGACAGGCCGCTCTCTTCTTTTTATTCCGAAGACCCAAAGGGTCTATCCAACCAGTCGGATTGGGTGCGTATTGATAGACATTTAGCCCGCCAAGCAGACCGATAGGATCGGCCGTTATGTAACGCGCGCCATCCGGATCAAAATAACGATGCCGGTTATAATGCAGCCCTGTCTCATCATCAAAGTACTGCCCCTGAAACCGGATCGGATTCCGAATCCCCGCCCGGTACGCCGCCTCGCTGATCGCTTCCTTCGCCTGCCCCCACGCCCTGTACTGCGCCGACCACGCAACCTTGCCCTCATGGTCGGTCAACTCCAGCGGCGTGCCCAGATGATCGCATTGATAGAATGCGATCTCATCCTTACTAAACGGTTCGGCCTCCTGCGCGTACTCACCGTTCCATAGTGGATCGAGCGCCACGTCATACTTGCCGTAGTTGCCCACCATCAGCGCCTTGACATCGGTGGTGGGCGCCAGCCGCAGCGCCCGGCCTTGGGTTGCCTGCAGCAGCGGCACGAAGCTGTCGTGCTCGTACACATAGTGCACCGTCCGTTCGCGCGCCGCATGGCCTTGTTGCACGCTGCTTTCCAGCGCCAGCGTGTCGCCATCCCAACCATAGATGGTCCGGGTCGTTGCCAGGACGGTGCTGCCGTCCATCGCCTGGCTATGCTTGGCGATGCGCCGACCCAGCGGGTCGTAGGCAAACGTGGTGACGCCTTTCCAGCTCGTGGCGCGCGTCATGCGGTTGAACGCATCCCATTCATAGGTCGAGCGCTTGCCGTTCTGCACATGTTCCACGAGGTTGCCGCGATCGTCGTAGCGGTAGCTGACACCCGCATATTCCTTGAGGAGGTTGTCCAGCAGTTTCGGCAGCGGCACGCGGCGGGCAATCGGTTCATGCTGCGCGGAATCGGCTGCCTGGATGTTGCCGGCCGGGTCGAAGGCAAAGGTTTCACGGGCCAATGCGCTGTTAGCGGCCAGCAGCCGTCCGACCGGGTCGTAGCGGTATTCGATGCGGCCGCGCCGATTGTCTTCGATGCTGGCCAGTTGACCGGACAGGTCGTAGCGGTAGTTCCGCAGGATCGCGGCTTGCATGCCAACCTGGATGTCGGGTTGGTACGGGCCTGGGTGAGAGTGCTGGTCCTTTGAGCCGACCTGGCAGCTGGCGCCAAGCCGCTGTTCGATCAGCCGGCCGGCCGGATCGTACTTCATCGTTTGCAGCAAGCCGTTGGACTGAGTGCGGCCGGTTTCCTGGTACAGCGCATCGCGCTCGAAGGAAACCAGGTCTTGCCCGTCGAGCAGCATGCCGTGCACATGGCCGGCGCCGTAGGTCAGCCATTCCATGCGGTGGCCATCGGGGCGGGTCGTGCCGGTGCGCTGATTGAGCGCATCGTGATGGTGGTGCCAGACAGCGGTGCGCTTCTCTGGATGGAAAGGGCCCTGGTAGTGCTGGTGCTCGCGCACCAGGTTGCCGGCTTCGTCGTAGAACCATTGCAGCCGGGCGTGTTCGTTGTGCGCTTCGGCCAACTGGCCGTTGGCGTTGTAGGCGAAGGTCTCGATCTGTTCGGCCTGGCCGGGGGCCGAGGCCCGGCGCTGCACGAGCCGGCCCATGGCGTCGAAGTCGAGCCGCGTGGTCACGCCGGCGTCGACGGTCTCCATCAGCACGCCGCTGGCGTCGTCGTAGCGGTAGTCGAGCGCCTTGCCGTCGAAGCCCTGTTCTTGCAGCAGGCGGCCGACCGGGTCGTAGCGGAAATGGTAGACGCTGCCGTTTTCGTTTTTCAGCTCGGCCAGGCGGCCGAGCGCATCCCAGCGGTAGTGCAGGGTGTGCCCGAGGGCGTCGGTGCGCCGGGAGAGTAATCCGGTCGCGGTGTAGCGGTAGGCGGTGGTGCGCGCCAGTGCGTCGGTGTGCGCGAGCAGCCGGCCTTCGGCGTCATGGCGGAACTGCTCTTCGCTGCCGTCGGGGTGCATGACGGCTTCGAGCTGGCCGGGATGATTGGCGCGGTCGTGGTCTTCGCTGTGCGCCAGCGCGTCAGCGCTGAGCGGCGTGTAGCGGTAGCGGGTCACGTTGCCGGCGGCATCGATGCGCCTGACCAGCCGTTTGCGCGCGTCGTATTCCCACTGGCTGCGGTGGCCCGAACAGTCAAGGTAGCTAGCCAGTTGGCCATCCGCGGTGTAGGCGAGATTCTTGACGCCGCCCTTGGCATCGATCACTTCGACGGGCCGGCCGGCCTTGTCGTAGGCGTACTGGGTCTTGTTGCCGCGCGGGTCGGTTTCCTCGACGAGGTGACCCTGGAGGTTGTAGTCACGCCGCCAGACTCCGCCTTCAGCGTCGCGGATGCCGGTGACGCGGTGCTGGCCGTCATATTCGAAATGGACCTGGCTGCTGTCGGCGCGGGTGTGCGTGAGCAGGTTGCCGTGCGCATCGTAGCGGTAATGTTCGCTGCTGCCGTCGGTGTGGATATGGCGGACGACGTTCTTGGCGCCGTCGCGGAATAACCATTCCTCGCGGCCGTCCGGATGCACGATGCGGTAGGTGTAGCCGGCGATGTCGTAGTAGTAGCGGGTCTCGTGGCCGAGCGCATCGAGGACATGGGTCAGGCGGATGTTCCGGTCCCATTCGAGCCGGGTGTCGTCGCTGCCGTCGTCACACCATTCGCGGATCGCCTTGGCATTGACGCCGCTGTCGATGCTGGTGTCATAGGCCAGGTTCATGCCGCGCCCGGTGCGGTCGGTGTAGCGGGTGACGAGATGGCGGTCGTACTCGTACTGCCAGGCGGCGGCATTCTCCTCCTGGGCGCGGATCAGGTCGCCGTGCTCGTCGTAGTCGTAGGCGGCGAGCTGGCGCAGCAGCTTGCCGTCCTTGATTTCCCAGAGTGCCAGGATGCGGCCGGTATCAAGGTCGACCTGGGTGCCGGCATGGGCGACGATGGTTTCGCCCTGCTTGCTGATGATGTCGCTGAGCACCGCTTCGCCGGCGCAGGGGCCAGCTGCAATGACGTGGTCGTAGCGCAAGCCGAGGGCGGCGCCGTCGCTGGCATGCAGCGCGATCAGCCGGAAATGCTCCTTGCCCAGCTCAAGCGCCTTGGCGCGCACGGTGTCGACCAGCTCGTAGGTTTCGCGCCAGGGGCTGGCGGCGCCCTCTGGCAGCGGCTTGCCGAAGTCGAGCGTGAGCAGGGCAGGGCTCATGCGCGTGAGCGTGATTTGCTCGACCGGATCGTGGTGCCGCTGGCCTACACTTAGGTACGGATAGCGGTGGCTGCGGCCATCGGCGGCGTGATAGAGCAGGGCGGCGCTCTTGCCCTGCTTGATGACGTCGATGCGGGTGCTGTACGGGGTGAGCCAGCGCGCGCCAAGGTGGCCGCGGTCATAGGTGATCAACTGGCTGCGGTAGGTGCGGCTCCACTCGATCGGGAGCGGCGCGTCCAGAATAAAGTCGGTATGGGTAAAGGTTTCTGCGCCGGTGGCGAAGCTGATCGAGTGCCGGGTGCCGCCTTGTGCGGGGCACAGCTTGCAGGCATTGGCGTCGCCCCTGGCCGGGCCTTGGCGGCTGCTGGCGCCAAGCTCGTTGCCGGGATTGTTCTTCTTGTGCTCCGCACCCTTGCTGGATGGGACCAGCGCCGGGTACCGCTTCTTGTGCTTGACGGTCGCATCGCGTATCCGCATCAGTATCCACCCGATGCTCATCTGCGCCTGCTCGTCGGCCAGGGCGGCGAGCTTGCCGCGAAATGCCGGTTTGAAGTCGGTCAGGTGATCGATGATGCCCGCCACACCTTCCAGCGCACTGCGCGGCAGGTGGCTGGCCGCCGCCGCGACGACGTAGTTCGCGCTGTGCTTGGTTTGCCGGTCGAGGGCGCCCAGCATGCGGCGCCAGTTGCTGGTCGTTTTCGGGTCGTACAGACTGGTCTCCACTTCGGCTGCGGAAGCGACCTCGAACAGCGGTTCCTTGCCGGTGCAGCGCTTGAGTATCCTGATCAGGTCGTCGGCAACGCCGTCGGCGGTATCGGCGCAATCGTCCAGGATGCCTGCCAGCCTGCTCATCGCACCGTCGATGAAGGTGTCGATCTCGCCGGCCAGGCTGGCGTTGAGGTGCACGACCAGCACCTCGGCCAGCGCGCTACCGACATCCTTGGCGCCGAGCGCCAGTTTTTGCCGGGCCAGGTGCAGTGCCGGCCGCAGGCTAATGCGCGCCGCGTTGCCCGCCCCCGGGGCGACGCCGATCAGGTTGATGCCCAGGCTCACCCATTGCAGGAAATCGACTTCCTTCCAGGCGAGGTACTTTTTGATGATGCCAACGATGTCCATGACGGCGTCGATCAGCGCCATGATGTTGCCGATCACCGGCAGGCTGCCCGCAACCGTGCTCAGGCGTTCGAGCGTGATGTAGTCGTGGCTGATCTCGCGCAACCACTTGTCGAAGGCGGCGGCGCCAGCGCCGACGTCTTGCTGGTCGATGGTGTCGAGTGGGGCAACCGCGACTTCGGGCGGCCGCTCGAGGGGCTTCGACGCGGCCTGTGTGCGTTCGGTCATGGCGGCCTTTAAAGGACGGGTTGTTTCGGGCGCGAGGGCGAAGCTTCAGCGTGCATCGCCTCGGGTTCGAAGGTCAGTCACCGCTTGGCTCATCGGTTGATCTGCATGTTTGGATGCGAGAGGGCCGATGTGAAGATCGGAGCGTCTGAACTTGCGACGAACTTCTTGACTGTAATAATTAGATGGCGATGAGCTAGTGACCAAACGCAAGGCTTGGCGAAGTCGCGCCGCGCAGCGGTTTCTGGAGCAGGGCGGCGTGCCGGATTTTCGTCGGCATGATCTGCGGTATACCTGGGTGCTTAGTTGATCGAGGCAAAAAAAGAGGCTCGGGAGGAAAGTTATCGCACTTCAACTGGTGCAAAAGCTTGGGAGGAGATTGCTAAGGCCCGTACCGACCGCGGCGCGGTGGCAGACGCCAACATTTCAGCAGACATGGCCGTGCGGCTGGAGTTGTTGGGCCTGGCGATTATGGTGCTGACTGCGTAGCGCCCGCTGCAAGCGAGCTGGACTATATGCAGACGATCGGCACCTCCGGTTTAATGCCGCCCCTTTTCTACCGTTCCATACGACCCTAAGCTTCATGACTTGGTGCCCGCTATTGCCGAGATGGAAGGGGCGGTCAGAATAGTGTGCTGGCAGCGTACCAAGGCGCGTCTAAAAGCGTGGTTCGTCGGCCACATTCTCGTGCCTGGCGCCTCCTGAGGAGGGTGTCGGCGTGTCTTTCTCGGCGGAAGGGCAGAGCCCGGGATACTGCGTTCTGCTGCGATACGAAGGCCTGGAAAAGTCTGGACAAGACTTGAAAAGTTGCGCTGGTGTCGACGGCCCGATCGATCGGTCCTCAAGGGATCCCGGGAAGGGCGCCTCGGTAGCGATGGCGAAGCGTTCGGGGGCAACCATCTAAGGCCACTAGTCGTAGGCGTCTCGATACCAAGTTGATAACCGCTGTACAGGGTGCCAGGAGGCAGGGGCGCCACGAGCGTACATTCGATGCATACTCGCAATGCATTTGCACCGGCGTAGGCCTTGCCGATGTCGGCCCACGCAACCGTGGGCGATGTACTCACGCTGGTACGATCTTCCGAACATCTCCGAACTACGCGGGCCATTGTTATGAAACCATCTATTGCTTTGCACACACACCGGGATGCGATTCGCACAATTGTGGCGGAACATCGTGCTTCTAATCCTCGAGTATTTGGGTCTGTGGTTCTAGGCTGCGACACTGAGGAGAGTGATTTGGACCTGCTCATCGACCCGACTCCGGAAACCGCACTTTTTGATATTGGGGCGATTCGGCACGAACTCCTGGAACTGCTGGGAGTACCAGTCGACGTACTAACGCCGAAGGCACTGCCGGAGAAATTCAGGGCGACCGTTCTCGCGCAAGCCGTGCCGGTATGAGCAGGGATCGGCAGCGCTTGGTCGATTATCTGGCGCACATGCTATAGGCGATCGAGAGGATCCGCCGTTATACCCTGGACGTAGATGAAGTCGCTTTCCTGCAGAACGAGCTGAAACAGGACGCCGTCATCCGGTAATCCCCCCATTTTTAGCGCGCTCTAAGAATGGGGGGATTACCGGGATTACCCGAGGACCGCGTGGCGTTTCGCCATAAATAGTGCGGTTACATTGTACCGTCACGCGGGTTACGGAGCGGCTAGCATAGCCGTGTAGACGGGTTCAACTTTCGTCCTCGCGATTAGCATATCTCATCTTCCAAAACGGGCATTGATCAAGATTAGAAAAAACCTATCGTTGGCATTTGCCGGCGATTCGCTTTGGGAGTCCGCAATTTTTTCAGGTTTTTAAGAAGCTCAAGCGTTTAGTAGCTTCAGATTGACGAAACGCACATAGAAGGACTCGGTAGTGATACCGGGAAACTTAAGGACGACCTGGCAAAGAAAAGCAGGCTTGGTCATCGCCAGGACGCGGTTGCCGCACTCGTAGTGCTTGCACGCAGCCACAATTGGCCGCCGCCAATTTTCCTCAACCTTTCTGCCCCCCGTACAAAGGCTGATATATCCCAACGACAACAACGGTCTCTCGCGTAACACTGCCCCAACATGGACACAACCTGTCTGAGAAGGAGCGAAAATGTCAAAAAGCAAGCTATTCGTACTATTGGTCTCCCTAGCTCTTGCAGCCACACTCCCGGGATGCGAAAAATATAGGGCCGAAGTGACAAAGAGCACAAGCAACCGCGTCCAGCTGGAGCCGGCGCCGATGGCTGCACAGGAACTTACCTCTGACATGCTGTTGACGAAGCTCGACCCGTATATCCTTTGTCTCAATGATGCGGACGGCCCAATTCAAGAGAACGTCAAAATCTATCGCGAGACATATACCGATGTGGCGGCGCACCCGACAAAGATGCTCTTCGATCGGGGGTTCCGTGGTTTCCGTTCGGCTGATGATACGAATTACCAACAAGCCCTAAACTGCGTGGCTGAACTGAGGGGGAACGCGAAGCAAATTCCTTCGATGCCTGCCGCTGATAGAGCGGCTACGGAATACGCAAGCGTGCTTGAGGCCCTGATTCCTTTGATGAAGGGAGCTGACGACTACTACGACCAGCAGAACTTCAGTGATGACAAATTGGAAGAGGGCCTTGCGCTCAATAAGAAGTTGCAGCCTCTGCTTGCTCGCCTTCACGAACTTTCTAACCAAGTCAGGGACGCAGTCGGCGAACAGAAGGAAAAACAGCTGGATCTGTGGATGGCTGAGATCGAAAAAACGGACGGAAAGACTTTTCCCTGGTACGTCCAGGACATATTGAGAAAGGCCTGGCGTTCATTCAACGCCATTCGCGACGCGGAAACCCGTGATGTCGACAGCAAGAAATTGGCTGATGCCGAGGCTTCGATGCAGCAGGCCTATGATGCAGCACGCGCTTACGGTGATGCAAACCGCGATGTGAAGACGCAGTCAGGGAAGCGACCGATGTGGTTTCAATTGGAGCCCAGCGCGCAAGCCTACCTAAAAAGGCTGAAATCATATTGCCGCACGGCAGAGGGGGAGGAAGGTCTCACGGAGCGTGACAGTGAAGAACTCTCACGTTCATATAACGGTCTGGTTCGCAAATTCAACGATCTCAGCGACATGGGGCAAGAATAAGACCTGCCAGACTGCGCGGTTCCACGGCTGATCTAACTCCTCGACATTAGGAAGTGAGTGTCCAATCACGCTCAGTCTTCATTTGAAATCAGATCCGGCGTGCCTCTCCCCCTTTTGTATTACGCCATTCTGGCACCTCGCAGAAATTCTTGAATGACCGCCTCGGCATTCTATCAAGGGTATCGCTCGTGGTGCCGATGGGTTCAAAGAGAAGAAATGTCGTGTCAATTCAAGCCCTTGGCTCAGCCATTGATCATCGAGTGGGAGTAAGGTTTCCGAATGGAAACTTCACTCTTATAATGCAAGAAGGCACGCTTCGGCGAGCTTTTTGAGTTTAATCGATCGAGAAACTGCGTCTTGAGCCAGCTCAATAAATTGGCTCACTCGTCAATGCGACCACCCCTGTGATTAACTGCTGACAACGGCTGGCGGGACGTCGCGCGGCTCGCCGGTCTCTCGACGGGCCACATGGACAATCGAGATGTCGAAGTGGTAGGTCATGGCCGAGACCGCCCCGATGGCGTCGCCGGAACAGATGCGGTCCACCACGGCCTCGTGCGCGTCGATCACGCGTGTCAGTTCGCTCTCGCTGCGGCGGTCGTCGAAGTGGATGCTCGACGATGCCTCGACCGGCGTGCGCAGCGCGGCCAGCAGGATGCTGTTGAGGGGATTGCCGCTCGCTTCCGCGATCACGGTGTGGATCGCGGTATCGCAGGCAACACGGCGTGCATGGTCGGAGCCGGCCGAGCGCATCTGGGTCACCAGGTCGCGCAGTCGCTGGCGCTGCTGGGGCGTGGCGTAGCGCGCCGCCAGCTGGGCCGTCTGCAGCTCGATCGCGCGGCGGGTTTCGATCACGTGCGCCACGCTCACCTGGGCCGTGGTCAGCGCATAGTCGAACACCTGGGCCAGCACGTGCGGATCGATCGCCTTCAGGCGCGGCTTGCGCCCGCCCTCGATTTCCAGGATGCCCAGTGCGGCCAGCGTGCGGTAGGCTTCGCGCACGCTGCCGCGGCTGACCTTCAGATCCAGCCCGATCTGCACTTCGCTGGGCACCATGTCGCCCGGCCGCAACTGCTCGCGGTTGACAAGCGCCAGCAGGTGGCGAGCCACCTGGGCCGACAGGGTGGGACGTTCGAGCGAGTGGAGCGGGGCGAGCTGGTTCATCGATGCAGCCTAACTTTTCTGGCAAGCGGTGTCAAACGGCGGCGGGCAAGTCTGGATACACCTTGCCGATGCGGAGCGACAGGATCCAGAAGAACAGCCCGGTAAAGATGTTGATCAGGGCGACCAGGGTCATCGACAGACGCAGGCCGCTGACGTCGCCGTTCGAGGCGAAGGCGTCGCTCAGCACCCCGACCAGTACCGGTCCGAGCCCCTGGCCGATGACCACGCCCACCACGCCGATGATGGCCACGGCCGTGGCACGGGCCTGCGGCGAGACCAGATCCTGCACGGTGCCGAACACGGGGCCTGCCAGGGTGCCGGCGCACAGGAAGGCCAGGCAGAGCAGGCCCATGGCGAAGATCGGGTTCGGTGCGTAGAAGCTGCCGATCAGCGGGACCAGCACGCCCCAGCTGATGAAGGCCGAATACCGCGCTCCCCAGGTGCGCGAGCCTTTCGCGTATTTCACCGTGAGCTGGCCGCCGACCAGGGCGCCGATGCCGCTGGACAGGCCGATTGCCAGGCCGAGCCCGAGGCCGATCGCCATCGGGCTCATGGCGAAGGCTCTCTCGAAGTAGCTCGGCAGCCAGGACGACACCGCGCCGGCCAGGCCGACGAAGGCAAACGCGAACACCAGCATGAAGAAGCAGCGCAGGTCGCCCAGCTGGGTCCAGACACTGGACCCCAGGGAGGAGGGCGGCGGCTGGTCGACGCGCAGCGGCTCGCGCACGGTGAAGTGGAAGATCAACGCCATGACCATGCCGGTCACGCCCAGGACGATGAAGCCCATGCGCCAGCCGACGGTCTGCACCAGGATGCCGCCGCCCAGCATTCCGCCCATCATGCCCAGATACACCCCCGAGAAGTGGGCGCCATAGGCGCGGCCGCGCAGTTCGCGCGGATAGTAGTCGCCCAGCATCGAGTGCGAGGCCGGCACGCAGCCGGCTTCGCCCACGCCCACGCCGATGCGCGCCGCCAGCAGGAACATGTAGCTGGTGGCCATGCCGGAGATACCGGTCATGAAAGTCCAGACGACGAAGCTGAGGAAGATGATCCACTTGCGGTTGCCGCGGTCGGCCATGCGCGCCAGCGGGATCGACACCAGGCCGCCCAGCAAGGCGAAAGCCAGGCCGGTCATCAGGCCGAGCTGGGTGTCGCTGAGCAGGAATTCCTTCTTGATCGGCTCCATGAACATGGAGATCACGACCTTGTCGACCGAGCACATGAATCCCACCACGGCCAGCGCTACCAGCACATAGGTGCGGTAGGCGTCGCTGAACTGGCGCGGGGCGGCCGGCACGCCGCCCGCAGGGAGGACGGGGGCGTCCATCGTATTGGTCATGGGCTTCATGCTGCCACCTCGGCTTTCAACCTGGTGAATCCGGACGGTTCCCAGGCTGCGGGTTCCGTGTCCATGAAGCGGCGCAGGTCGTCGGCCCACAGCGTGGCGTCGGCGCCGGAGGCGAAGTGCCCCTTTTCGCTGTCCAGTTCCACGTAAGACCAGTTGCCGGTATGCGGCAATGCCGCCACCTTGCGCGCCAGCTCGGGCGAGAACATCGGGTCGGTGCGCGAGATGACGTACATCACCGGTGCGCGAATGGCAGCAAGCTGCGCGCGCACGTCAAAGGTCTCGGCGGCGCGCATCAGGACCACCAGCGACATCGGATCGAAGCCCGCGGCCCATTCGCGTGCCAGGCGATCGACTTCCTGCGCGCGTTCGGCTGGATCGGGAATGCGCTGCTCCAGCTCGACCTCGACGCCGTACTTGTTCAGGGTATCGGTGCGCATTGCCACCAGGGTGTCGAACATGGCATCGCGCTCGCCCGCGACCCATGCCGCCCAGCCGGGTGTGCCCGATAGCGATGCGAAGATCGCGTCCGCAGTGCCAGTTGCTCCCGGATGCCAGGGCGCGCCGACCGCTGCGGCCACCCGCTCGACCAGGTCCGGGTAGCTCACCGCCCATTGGAAGGACTGGTAAGCGCCGAAGGACGGCCCGACCACGGCGGCCAGCCGGCGCACGCCCAGCGTATCGAGCAGGGCCTTTTGCACCCGGACGATGTCTTGCACCGTGATGGCGGGGAAATCGAGGCGATATGGGCGTCCGGTCGCGGGATCGATGCTGGCCGGCCCGGTCGAGCCGTAGCAGGAACCGAGCATGTTCGGGCACACGACGAAGTAACGCTCGGTGTCGATCGGCTTGCCGGGGCCCACCAGCTCGCTCCACGAGCCTTCGGCGACGTTGGCGTCGCGGTCCAGCATTGTGGGGCCGGTGGTATAGCCGTGCAGGACCAGTACCGCATTGGTCCCCTCGGGGTTCAGGCGGCCCATGCTGCGGTAGGCCGTGATGGGTGCGGCCAGGACCGCTCCGCTGGCCAGGACCAAGTCCGGGCCGGTGTGGTAATGCAGGATGGCGTCGTCGTGCATGGCGTCTCCGATCAGAAGCGGTAGCTCAGGTCGGCGCCGAAGGTGCGCGGCGCGATGTAGGCGGCACCGAACGGGCTGCCGGCTGGCGTGAGGCTCTGCGACTTGAGGAAGGTGATGCCGTCGCTATTGGTCAGGTTCTTGCCGTACAAGGCCAGGCGCCAGTTACCGTTCTCGATGCCGGCGCTCAGGTTCAGGGTGGTGTAGGACGGCACGTCCCTGGCGGCGCGCTCGCTGAAGTCGGATTCGCGCTTGCCGGTGTAGTTAAGGGTGCCGCCGGCGTAGCCGGTCCAGTTGGCAGTCACTGGGAAGCGGTAGTTGGCGCCGATCGAGCCGGTCATCCTGGGGACAAATGGCAGGCGGTCGCCTTCCAGGCCACCGGCGGCCGGCGCGTTCTCGGTCAGCTCGGCTTCGGTGTAGCCTACCGAGCCGCGCAGCGACAGGCCGTTGATCGGGAAATAAGACAGGGCCAGCTCGGCGCCGCGGCTGCGCGCCGAGCCGCCATTGACCAGGAAGTTGAAGCCGGCAGCGCTGGTCTGGATCTGGATGCCGTCCCAGTCGGTCGAGAACAGCGCTGCTTCGATCGACAGGCGGCCGCCGTCGATTACCGACTTGTAGCCGACTTCATAACTGGTGAGGGTATCCGGCGCAAAGGTCAGCGGCGCGAGCGTGGCCGAGGTTGGCGGCACGGCGTTCGGACCGCCCGGACGGAAGCCGGTGGCCACGCGCGCATACAGGGCGTCGGTGGCGGAAGGCTTGTAGCGAGCCGTGGCCAGGTAGGTGGTCTTGCTTTCCTCGGAGCCGGAATCGAAAATCACCGGGATCGGGCCCACCAGCAGGCCGCTGTAGTTCTGGGCATAGACCTGCTTGTCGCGGCCGTGGCGGATGCCGGCCAGCACGTCGAACTGCGGCGTGATGGCGTAGGTGGCGTTGGCAAACACCGAGTATTCCTTGTACTTGCTGTCGATCGAGGCCTTGATGATGCTCGGCAGCGGGTAGTCGGCGCCGGTCGTGGTCGAGAACGGGCGGAAGCCGGGAATGCGGTTGCTGCTGTCTTCGTTGGTGTAATACAGGCCGCCTTCGTACTCGAGACGGTTGTCGAAGGCGGTCGAGCGCAGGCGCAGTTCCTGCGACACGCGGTGGGTGTTGGTGTACTGGGTCGAGGCAATGCCCAGGTCCGAAATGCCGAAGGCTGCGCCCAGCGCCACACCGTAGCCGAAGCTACCGTCCGATCCCTGGGCGGCACCGACGTTCTGCACCGTGGTCGAAGACACCAGCTCGAAGTTGCCAAGCTGGCCGTTGAGGGTGATGTTGCCCACTTCCAGGCTGGCCGAGGACAGCTCGTCGGTGAAGCGCTTCTGGGTCAGCTCGCCGTGCAGTGGTCGCAGGGTGGTCGGGTCGAGGTCGACGATGGTGTTGCCGGTCGATTTCACCTTCTGCGACAGCGCGAAGGCGCTCAGCTTCCAGTCGTTGTTGATCAGCCAGTTGAAAGCGATGCGGCCACCTTCGACCTTGGCTTCGTTGACGTCCTTGCGGCCGCCGGTCTGGTCGATGTAGCCCGCGTCGGTACGGCTGAAGGCCGACACGCGCAGCGCCATGCTCTGGTCGGCGAACGGGATGTTGAGCGAGGCGCGGCTGTTCGTGCCGTTGCCGCCGCCTTGCACGGAGTTGCCGCCCAGGGTGACGCTGCCGCGCATCTTCTTGAAGTCCGGCGCCGAAGTCACGTAGCGCACCAGGCCGCCCATGGCGCCGGCGCCGTACAGGGTGCCCTGCGGGCCCTTCAGGATCTCGACGCGCTGCAGGTCGGCCGGGTCGATGTCCGGGGTGACTGCGCTGCCGGCGGCGTAGGCATTGACCGAACCGATCGGCGCTTCGTCGATGTAGAAGGCGGTGGTGGACGCCGGCTGGTTCACGCCCGTGCTGATGCCGCGCAGCGTGACTTGCGTGAAGCCCTGGCGGAACGAGGACAGCGACATACCCGGCACCTGGGCCACGTAGTCTTCCAGGCGCACCTTGCCGTCCCTGGCCAGCTGCTCGGTATTGACCGAAGTGACCGAGGCTGGCACGTCGATCGCCGCCTGCTCGCGCTTTTGCGCGGTGACGATGACCTTGTCGATGCCGCCGTCGTCCTGTAGCTCCTGTTGGGCCGAAGCGGGTAGCACAGTCAGCGCGCACAGTAGCGAGACGGCGGCGGCGGTTGCGGTACGGGCAAAGCGCGGTGCTTGGTGCATGAGTGTCTCCAATTTTATGGATATATATAATTATGGGTACTGCGGTGCTTCTGCTTCGACTGATGCCTGTCAGCTGAAGATCTTGCCGGGATTCAGAATCGAATTCGGGTCCCACGCCTGCTTGATCGACTGCATCAGGCCGACGACTTCGCCGCCATACTCGAGCAGCAGCTTGGATTTCTTGCCCATGCCGATCCCATGCTCCCCGGTACAGGTGCCGCCGACCGACAGTGCGCGGTCCACCATGGCCGCGTACACGCGGTCTACCGCGGCATGTTCTAGCGGCTGGTCAGGCATCGGCATGAACAGCACGTGGAAGTTGCCGTCGCCCACGTGGCCGAGGATCGGGGCGACCAGGCCCTCGGCATCGATCATGGCACGCGCTTCGGATACGCTCTGCGCCAGCGCCGACATCGGCACGCAGATGTCGGCCACTACGCTCACGCAACCCGGGCGCAATGCCAGGGCGGCGAAGTAGGCCAGGTGGCGCGCATGCCACAGGCGCGAGCGGTCTTCGGGGCGGGTCGCCCATTCGAAATTGGTGCAGCCGTAAGCGGCGCAGACTTCCTGCGCGAGCTCCGCCTGTTCTTTCACCGCCAGCGGCGTGCCGTGGAATTCCAGGAACAGGGTCGGCAGCTCCGCCAGACCCAGGTGCGAATGCTGGTTGCAGGCACGCACCTGATACTCGTCGAGGAACTCGATGCGCGCGAACGGTACACCCGACATCGACAATTCGGTGACCGCGTCGACCGCCGCCTCAAGGCTGGGGAAGGCACAGCTGGCAGCTGCCACTTCGGCCGGCAGCGGGTGCAGGCGCAGGGTGATTTCGGTGATGATGCCCAGCGTGCCTTCGGAACCGGTAAGCAGGTGCACCAGGTCGTAGCCGGCCGAGGACTTGCGGGCGCGGCTCCCGATCCGCACCAGGCGGCCGTCGGCCAGTGCCACTTCCAGGCACTGGACGTTATGCGCCATCGAGCCGTAGCGCAGGGTGGTGGTGCCGGAGGCGCGTGTCGAGACCATGCCGCCGATGGTGGCGTTGGCGCCCGGGTCGACAGGGAAGAACAGGCCGCTGCCTTTCAGGTGAGCGTTAAGGGCTTCGCGCGTGATGCCCGGCTGGACCACGCAATCGCTGTCTTCGGCATTGATGGCAATGACCGCATCCATGCGTGACATGTCGATACACACGCCGCCGAAAGGCGCGCTGACGTGTCCTTCGAGCGAGCTGCCGGCGCCAAAGGCAATGACCGGTACTCGCTTGTCGTTGCACAGGGCCAGGATCGCGCAGACTTCCTGCTTGTCGAGCGGCCAGACGACGATGTCCGGGGCCATGCTGGTGGCCAGGCCTTCGCCGCGCGCATGCTGCTCGCGCACTGCTTGCACGACGCTGACCCGGTCGCCGTAGAGTTCGCGTAGCGGGACGATCACTGACCCGACGGGGCCGAAACTGGTGGGGGGGTGTCTTGAAGTCACTCTGCGTCCTTGGTTAGGATGTGTTCGTCAGTACGATCCGAGAATACGCCGCCCCATGCAACCTGTCAAACATGTTTAATATGTAGCGCCAATACGACGATTCTGGAGCCTGCCATCAAGCGCATCTTCAGCAACCTGTATGATACGTTTCCTTCATAAAGCGAATGGGGTACACCATGCATGTCGACCAAGCCGCCGTGATCCTCGTCCACGGAGCCACCATGAACGGGCGCTCGTGGGATCCGGTACGCCGCCTGATCGACCCGCGCCTGCGCGTGCTCGCGCCTGACCTGCCAGGCCACGGCGCGCGTCAGCACGAGCGTTACACGCTGCAGGGTGGAATCGACACGGTGCTCGCGGCCGCGCGCGAACTGGGCAACGTGTCGTTCATCGTGGCAGGTGACTCGCTCGGCAGCTTCACCTCCCAGGCGGCGGCCGCGGCGTTGCCCCAGGATCGGCTCAAGGGCCTGGTGCTGGGCGGAGCGAGCCACGAGTTCCGCGGCGCGCCGGTGTTGCCCTACCTGGTCAAGTCCTTGAGCTTCCGCGTGATGCTGTCCCTGTTCGGAGAGCGCAAGCTGGTTGACGAGAAGATTCCCGCGACCCTGCGCGAGTTAGGCATGAACGATGCGGACATCGCCGCCACCGTGGCAGCCGGGATCAGCCTGAAGGTTTTTCCGCAGGCCGTGGCCGCGCTGCGCGGCGTGGACTTCCGAAGCATGCTCGCGGCGATCAGCCAGCCGACCCTGTTCATCAACGGTGACCTCGATACCGACCACGTGCGGGGTGAGGCGCGCTACGTTGCTGCGGCCCAGCGCGGCAGCATCGCGCGCCTGCCCGGGTGCGAGCACGGCGTCAGCCTGCGCCGCAGTGGCGACTACGCCGTACTGCTCAACGGCTTCGCGTGCCGGGTCCTGCTGCAGGACCCGGCTGGCGCCTAGGTGCCTGTGCGCAGCCTGGCTTGGGGCGCTGCCAGCAGCTCCGCCTGCTTGTTCCAGTAAGCCTGCATTGCCGCTTCCTTGACTGGACCGAAGCCGCGGATCTCCTGCGGCAGCTGCGCCAGCAGCAGCGCCTGCGCCAGTCCGTCACGCTCGAGCGTGGCGCAGGTCTCGGCGATGACGGCCAGGTAGTCCTCGACCAGGCGCCGTTCCGCGCGGCGCTCCTGCGTGCGGCCGAAGGGATCGAAGCGGCTACCGCGCAGGAACTTCAGGCGCGCCAGCAGCGCGAAGGCCGGCAGGATCCACGGGCCAAACTTGCGCTTCTTCGGCCGGCCCGTGGCCGGATCGATGCGCGATAGCAGCGGCGGCGCCAGCCACAGTGAGATCCTGCGCGTGTCCGAGAACTGGGCTGCCAGCGACGCCCTGAACTCGGCGCTGCCATACAGGCGCGCCACTTCGTACTCGTCCTTGTAGGCCATCAGGCGGTAGGCGCTCTCTGCCACGCTACGGGAAAACGCCTCGCTCGCAGGAGCGACACGTGCTTCGGCGCTGCGGGCCACGTCCACCAGCGTGCGGTAGCGCGCCGCATAGGCCGCGTCCTGGTAGGCCGTCAGCTCGGCCGCGCGTGCGGCAAGCAGTTCGTCAAGGCTCTGCGCCGCCGCGGGGGCGGTGGGTGCGTTCGCCTCGGCCAACGCCGCCGGGTCGGACGCGGCGATCCGTCCCCAGGCGAAGGCGCGCTTGTTCAGCGCCACCGCAGCGCCATTGAGTTCGATTGCCCGCTCGATCGCCGACTGCGACAACGGCACCAGTCCCAGCTGCCAGGCATAGCCCAGCATCAGGGTGTGCGCGGTCACCGTGTCGCCGAACAGCGACTGCGCGAGTGCGCTGGCGGACAGGCCATGGAAAGCGCCCGGCATGCTGTGCTGGCGCACCCGGTCGAGCATCAGGCTGGTGGGCTGGGTGGCGTCGCGCTGGCGCACCACGGCGGCAGTCGGGGTCTGGTCGGTATTGACGACGCTGGCCGTGCGCGTGGGCGAGAGCCGGGCCAGGTTGTCGCTGGCCGCAGCGACGACGACGTCCGCGCCCAGCAGCAAATCGGCGGCGCCCGGTCCGACCCGCACCGCACCGATGTGCTGGGCGCTGGCGGCGATCCGCACCTGGCTGACCACGGCGCCGTTCTTCTGCGCGAGGCCGGTGAAATCGAGCACGGTCGCGGCCTTGCCCTCCAGGTGTGCGGCAGCGCCCAGCAAAGCGCCCATGGTCAGGACGCCGCTGCCGCCGATGCCGGTGACGACGACATTGAAACTGCTTTCGACCGCAGGCAGCGCGGGCAACGGCAGGGCCGGGAACAGGCGCGCCTCCAGGATGCGCAGGCGCGCGTCGTCTGGCTTACGAAGGCGTGCGCCTTCGATCTCCACAAAGCTCGGGCAAAACCCCTTGGCACAGGAGACATCCTTGTTGCAGGCGCTCTGGTTGATCTTGCGTTTGCGGCCGTAGGCGGTTTCCAGCGGCTCGATCGCAATGCAGTTCGACTGCACCGAGCAGTCACCGCAGCCCTCGCAGACGCGCTGGTTGATGAAGATGCGCTTGTCCGGGTCCGGCAACTGGCCGCGCTTGCGCCGACGGCGCTTCTCCGAGGCGCAGGTCTGCTCGTAGACGATGGCGCTCACGCCGGGAATCGCGCGCAACTCACGCTGGACTGCGTCGAGCGCGCCACGTTCGTGCACCGTGACGCCCGGCGCCAGGTCCTCGACTCCGGTCCAGCGGGCCGGGTCTTCCGACACCAGGGCGATGCGTCCGACGCCTTCCGCATGCAGTTGGCGCGTGATACGGGCCGGGTCGATAACGCCTTCAGCTGCCTGGCCGCCGGTCATCGCCACCGCATCGTTGTACAGGATCTTGTAGGTAATGTTGGTCCCGGCCGCTACTGCGGCGCGGATGGCCAGCAAGCCGGAATGCTGGTAGGTGCCATCGCCAAGGTTCTGGAACAGGTGTCCGGTCGTGGAGAAAGGCGCCGCGCCCAGCCACTGCGCGCCTTCTCCGCCCATCTGCGAGAAGGTGCTTGTCTTCAGTTCAGGCTGGGCCAGCGCCAACACGTGGCAGCCGATGCCGCCGCCGCTGCGCGAGCCTTCGGGCGTGCGGGTCGAGGTATTGTGCGGACAGCCAGAGCAGAAGTAGGGCGTGCGGATCGGGATCACCGCCCCCGGCTGGGCCGCGCGCTGGTGGTCAATCGTGGCCAGGCGCTCGCGCAGCAGCGGCAATGCGTCGCCGAAGCGCGCCGCCAGGGCACGCGCCACAATCAGCGGCGTGAATTCGGACACCTCCGGCAGCACGGCGCCGCCCTTGCCGCTGACCCGAGGCCGCGCGGCGCCCTCCATGCCATACAGCGCGTCCTTCAGTTGCGCTTCGACGTTGCTGCGTTTTTCTTCGACCACCAGCACTTCCTCGTGGCCGCTGGCGAAGGCACAGGCGCCCTCGGTTTCGAGCGGCCAGCTCATGGCCACCTTGTAGACCGAGATCCCCATCGCGGCCACGTCGCTTGCGGCCAGACCCAGGTCGGCGAATGCCTGCATCAGGTCCTGATGGGCCTTGCCAACCGTGACGATGCCGAAGCGGCGCTCTGCCGCCTCCATGACCGTGCGGTCGAGGCGGTTGGCACGCGCCCAGGCGCGCGCGGCCGGCAGCCGTTCGTCGATCAGGCGCCGCTCCAGTTCGGCGCGCTGGCCGGGCCAGGCCAGCGTCGGATCCCAGTTGTAGCCATGCTGCGGCGCCCGGCCCGCCGGCGTCATGAAGGCGGGGGCATCCGGCAGCGCGAAGGTGGCGGCGGTTTCCACGACCACGGCGATGGTCTTGAGTCCCACCCACAGCCCGCAATAGCGCGACAAGGCGATGCCCGCCAGTCCCAGCTCGATGACTTCGCGCACGCTGGCCGGCTGCAGGACCGGCATCGAGGCCGCCTGATAGATGCCGTCGGTCTGGTGCGGATACATCGAGGACTGCGCCGCGTGGTCGTCGCCCGACACGGCCAGTACGCCGCCCAGCGGCGCCGTGCCGAGCATGTTCGCGGTGCGGAACACGTCGCCGCTGCGGTCCACGCCCGGGCCCTTGCCGTACCAGATGCCGAACACTCCGTCGACGCGCCCGGGCCCGAAGGCGGTATGCATCTGCGCTCCCCATAGCGCGGTCGCGGCGAGGTCCTCGTTCAGGCCCGGCTGGAACACGATGTCATGGGCGGCGAGGTCGTCCTGCGCCTTCCACAGCTGCTGGTCGTAGGCGCCCAGGGGCGAGCCGCGGTAGCCCGATACCAGGCCCGCCGTCGAGAGACCGTTTGCGCGGTCGAGGCGGCGCTGCAGCATGGGCAGCAGCACCAGCGCCTGGATACCGGTAAGGAATACCTGGCCCTGCGCCTGTTGGTAGATGCTGGCGCGCGGCATGTTCCGTGAAAGTTCCATCATTTGTCCCCGTCTGCTCGTTTGTCGAATGAATGAAATTCTAGGAGCAAGGCAGGAGCGATTGGGACTGAAAACGGTTAGACTTGCGCTCATGCTTGGAGACTTTTACTACAATCTGCTAGAAAGCGTAGTCATATATGACCAAGGAAATCGATATCGACAGGATCGACCGGAAGATCTTGCGCCAGTTGGCGCAGGACGGCCGCATCGCGTGGAGCGACCTGGCCGACCTGGTCGGCCTGTCGTTGACGCCCACCCTGCGGCGTGTGCGGCGGCTCGAAGAAGCGGGATATATTCAGGGCTATGCGGCCAAGCTTGACGAGGGCCGGCTGGCGGGCCGCATCAGCGTGCTGGTGGCGGTGACCTTGACTTCGCAATCGGAGGAAACGCTGGCTCGCTTCGAAGAAGCAATCGTCGCTGCGCCCGAGGTGATGAGCTGCTTTCTGATGACAGGCGACGCCGACTACAGCCTGCGGGTGGTGGTGCCAGACCTGGAGACCTACCACCAGTTCCTGACGCGCACCCTGACGCGCATCCCGGGAGTGGCCCACATCAAGTCGGGCTTCGCCCTGCGGACGGTGCTGAACCGGGCCTCGGCGCTGGTTTGAGGGCCGCCTTACCGTGGGCCGCGCGGATGGCCGCCACCAGCATGGGCGAGCCGGCCAACTCGCCCCACAGCGCCGGTTCTGCACAGAAGGCCGCAACCGGGTCGTCCGCGCCGCACACACGCTGCACGAACCCTTCGTCCAGGGCCGCGTCGCGGTAATTGGCATGAATGAGTCCCGCCCGCCAGCGGCACAGGAAGGTCAGGTACAGCGCCGGCAGCGGCGCGACTGCCTCCAGATCGAGGCCGCGCGCCATGCGCTCGCGGATGGTGGGCACGATGAAACCCGGTAGCTTGGCCAGGCTGTCGGCCAGCACCCGCTCCACCGTATCGCACACCGCGTCGCTTGAAAAACGCGTGATGACGGCGTCGCAATAGACGTCCAGGTCAACCGGGCTGGGACGCAGGCAGTCGAATACGGCGCCGGTCACGTAGTCGTGCACCAGGGCGCGGATGCGCGCATCGCGCATGCCTTCATGGATGTATTGCAGTTCGAGCAGCGCGCCAGCCCAGGCGATGCAACTATGGCTCGCATTCAGGATGCGGATCTTGGCTTCTTCGAAGGGCGCCACCGATTCCACCATGCGCGCGCCCACACGTTCCCAGGCCGGGCGACCGTTGCAGAATTCGTCTTCGATCACCCACTCGCTGTACGACTCGCTCATCACCGCGGCAGGATCGTCGCGACCGGTGGCGGCCAGCACACGGGCGCGCAGCGCCGGCGTTGCGCGCGGCGTGATGCGGTCCACCATGGAATTCGGACAGCGCGTGTGTTGCGCCATCCATGCCAGCAGATCAGTCTCGCCCGCCAGCGTGAGGAACTGGCGCAAGCCCTGGCGAACCCGATCGCCGTTGTGACGCAGGTTGTCGCAGCACAGCAGGGTCACCGGGCCCGCCCCGGCGGCGCGGCGCGCGCGCAGGATGGCGGCCAGCACGCTATAGATGGTGGCACCCGGTTTTGCGCAGCGCGTTTCGGTCAGGCTGGCGTGCACATCTTGCGAGGACAGGTCGAGTTGCCCATCGGTTCCCAGGAAGTAGCCGGCCTCGGTGACGGTAAACGAGATGATGCGCGTGGCGGCATCGGCACCGGTGGCGAGCACCCCTGCCAATGCTGGTTCATAGGCGAGCACCGCCGTAATGGCGCGGATGATGCGGTACGCATGGGCGCCGTCGGGAGTGACGGTCTCCAGCGTATAGGCACAGCCCTGCGCCCGCAACGCCGGGCCCGGATCGAGCGGATCGTGACGGATATTGGCTGCGACGATGACCCAGCCATCCTCGCCTTGATCGACCAGGTCTTGCAGATAAGCGGCCTGGTGCGCCCGGTGGAAGGCGCCCAGGCCCAGGTGCAGGATGGTGCTGTGGGATGTTTGCATATGCTTGCAGTTCCTGTTGGATAGGTAAGAAGGTTTTTCTTGTGATTCGGCGATTTATCTGCCAATCTACTACAAACCTGTAGGACAGGCTGTAAAAATGAGGAGACCAACCGTGGACGCAATCCGGGATTCCAAAAGCAAGTCGGCAACGACCCGCGCTGCAATCATCGAGCATGCGCTGCGCGTGGCCAGCCACGACGGCCTGGAAGCGCTGACGCTCGGCACCCTGGCCGACTCCATGAAGATGAGCAAGAGCGGCGTGTTCAGCCGCGTCGGCTCGCGCGAGACCCTGCAGCTGGCCGTACTGGCGAACTATCGCCAGCGCTTCGAAGCCCAGGTACTGCAGCCTTCGCAGCGCATGGCTCCAGGCCTGCCGCGCCTTCGGCGCCTGTTCGACATGAGCCTGAAGCAGGTCGAGTCCGGCCGGGCCACCAATTCTGCGGGCTGCTTCTACATCAGCTGCGCAGCCGAATATGACGACCGGCCCGGGGCAGTGCGCCACGCGCTCACCGACAGTGTCAATGCCTGGCGCGACGCGTTCGAAGAGGGCGCGCGCCAGGCGGTGCTGCTCCAGCATCTGGCGGGCGACCTGGACCCGGGCCAGCTGGTTTTTGAAATCTACGCGCTGCTGCTCGCCGCCCAGCACGACACCCGGCTGCTCGAACAGCGCAGCGCCACGGCGCGCGCCCGGGACGCCTTCGAACGCCTGCTGGCGCGTTGCGGCGCGAAGCCCGACGGAGAACACCGCCATGCCTGACTCGCCACTGCACGAGATGCTGCGGGACGCCATGCCCGGCATGCCCGAGCGCGATCTGCCCCGCTTCGTCGCAGCGCTGATGGTTGACGAGCCGTATGCCGCGCCGCCAGTCGCCGCCGACCTGCCGGAAGGCCGTTTGCTCACGCGCCGGCACCGCGCCTCGCAGGTCTACCCGGGCGTCGAACGCGTCTACACGCTTTACGTGCCGGCACAGTACGACGCCAGCCAGGACGCCTGCCTGATGGTGTTCCAGGATGGCGGCCGTTACCTCGGCCCCGAAGCCAATACCGCGCGCGTGCTGGACGCGCTGATCGCTGCCGGCAGCATGCCGCCCACTATCGCCGTATTCGCGGAGCCGGGCGAGCAGGGGCCCGGCCTGCCGGACTATGGCGGCAGCGACAACCGCAGCATTGAATACGATTCGACGGGCGACGCCTACGTGCGCTTTCTGCTCGATGAACTGCTGCCGGAGGCGCTGGCCGGCTACCGCGTGTCAGCGGACCCGGCGCGGCGCGCAATCGCCGGTATCAGTTCGGGCGGGCACTGCGCCTTGAATGCCGCCTGGGAGCGCCCGGACGCCTTCGGCAAGGTGCTGACGCATTGCGGCAGCTTCGTCGACATCCGCGGTGGGCGCGCCTGCGCCAGCCGCGTGCGGCGCGAGCCGGTCAGGCCTTTGCGCGTGTTCCTGCAAAGCGGTACACACGACCTCGACATCCTGTACGGCAGCTGGCTGCAGGCCAACCGCGAGATGGCCGCAGCGCTTGCCTACCGCGGCTACGACCATCGATTCGTGGAAGGCGAGGGTGGGCATTCGCTCAGGCATGGCGGAGCGATCCTGGCCGAGACGCTGCGCTGGCTATGGCGCTCATGAGCGGCGCGCTGCACAGCTTGCCCCTTTTTTTCGTCGCCAGCGCAGCGTGAACGCCCGGCCATACGCATCGCGGTGAGACAGAAAACCAGCGCCACCGGACGCCAGCCGGCACCGTTGCGTTGGCGTCCCGCATGGGCGCCGACTCCAGCAAGCTTATACCCGACCACTCTCGAGCCGTCATCATGATCATTTCCTCCGCTACCGATTTCCGCGCCGCGGCGCAGCGCGTCCTGCCACCGTTCCTGTTCCATTACATCGACGGCGGCGCCGGTGCGGAGGACACGATGCGTGCCAACGTGGATGACCTGCAAGCCGTCAAGCTTCGCCAGCGCGTACTGCGCGGCTCGGAAACGCTCGACCTGGGCGTCGAGTGGTTCGGCCAACGGTATGACTTGCCGATCGCGCTCGCCCCGGTCGGACTGACCGGCATGTACGCGCGGCGCGGCGAAGTGCAGGCGGTGCGAGCCGCGGACCGCCGCAACATTCCCTTTATCCAGTCGACGATGTCGGTGTGCTCGCTGGCCGAAGTCGCGGCCCATGCCTCGAGGCCGCAGTGGTTCCAGCTTTACGTGCTGAAGGACCGCGGCTTCATGCGCGACGTCATGAACCGCGCCAGTGATCTCGGCGCGTCAACCCTGGTGTTCACGGTTGACACGCCATTGCCGGGCGCCCGTTACCGCGATGCGCACAGTGGCATGAGCGGCGCACATGCAGGGATGCGGCGGATTCTCCAGGCCATGCTGCGTCCGCGATGGGCTGTCGACGTGGGTCTGCTCGGCCGCCCTCACGACCTCGGCAATATTTCAGCCTACCGCGGCGGCGCTACCGGACTGCAGGACTTCATGGGCTGGATCGGCGCCAATTTCGATCCCGGGATCAGCTGGCAGGATCTTCAATGGATCCGTGACGAGTGGAAGGGGAGCCTGGTCATCAAAGGCATTCTCGATGAGGACGATGCGCGCGATGCGCTGGCGTTCGGCGCCGACGGTATAGTCGTGTCGAACCATGGTGGCCGGCAGCTCGATGGCGCCCTGTCGACAGCACGGGCGCTGCCACCGATCGCCAGCGCGGTCAAAGGCCGGATGACCGTTTTCGTCGACGGCGGCGTCCGTACCGGCACCGATGTATTTCGCATGCTCGCGCTGGGCGCCGACGGTGTCCTGATCGGCCGCGCCTTTGTGTACGCCCTGGCGGCGCAGGGCCAGGCCGGCGTCGCACGCCTGCTGGCGATCATGGAAAAGGACATCCGCACGAATATGGTGCTGACCGGCGTGAAGACACTACGAGAGGTCGGGCCCGAGCTGTTGGCGGTGCCCGGACTCCCACCGCGACCGGGAGCCCGTTACTGAACGGATTTGAAGGTACGTTATCTCCGTGCCCCGCGATATGCATGCAATGCCGCGTCTTGTGCCGCGCCACTTCTTGTTCCACCGGCCGGGTGATCAAGCTCACGCTGCCTTTGAACAACTGGTGAGCTTCAGTCAGCGCCGCACATCGAGTCCACCGTCCATCGTCTGGCGGATATGGGATTCGGACAGCACATGCGCGTCGCCGGCCAGGCTGTGCTTCGAGCAGGCGGCGGCAAGGGCGAAGCGCACGACCTCGTCGGCCAGCCAGCCGCGCGCGACGCCATGCAGCACGCCGGCCGCGAACGCGTCGCCCGCGCCGATCCGGTCGACGACATCGAACATGCTGCGGCACGGCGCATCGGCGACGCCATCACGCGTATGGAGCGCAGCCGACAACGCGTGATGGTTTGCGCTGCTCTGGGTGCGCCGTGTCGCGGCGATCAGGCGCAAGCGGGGAAAGTGGGCGAACGCCGCCTCGATCGCCCGCTCGCGCGGCGCGTCGTTCAGGTCCGGACGGCCAAGTAGCAGCGCGACATCACGCCCATCGATGAAGGCAAGGTCGGCCTCGGCCACGATGGCGGCCAGCTGCGCCGCGCCATCCTCGCCGCGCGCCGCCCACATGCTCGCGCGGTAGTTACCGTCGAACGATACGCGCACCCCGAGCCGGCGCGCGGCGCGCACGGCGTCCAGCGCCGCCACGCCCGCTTCGGCACTGACGGCCACCGTCACCCCCGACACATGTAGCCAGCCGGCGCCCGCGAGCAGGCGGTCCCAATCGTAGTGCGCGGCTGGACAGGTGGCGAACGCCGAGCCGGCGCGGTCATAGATGATGTCGGCCGGTCGGTCGACGGCGCCCGGCGTCAGGAAGTACAAGCCCATTCGGCCCGGGATTGCACGCACCGCGCCGGTATCGACGCCGTGATAGCGCAGCGTGTCGGCGGCGAAGCGGCCGAGCGCTTGATCGGGCACGACGCTGACCATGCGCACCGACTGGCCCAGGCGTGACAAGGAGATCGCAACGTTCGCCTCGGCCCCGGCCGGCCAGGTGCGCAGATGGGGGCTTTGCAACAGCAGCTCGCCGGCAGGCGCCGCGAGTCGCAACAGGAGTTCGCCAAAGCAGACAAAGGGCGATTCAAGCGGGGGGAAGGGCAGCATGGAAGGCATTGGCAAAGTCGGTGACATGGTTTCAATAAGGCGGCATGGCGAATGTATCCAAAGGTTAGGTAGATCACTCCAGGGTGTCAAGCATTCGAGGCCGCGGCAACCGCGTCTTCGACCATGCCGGCTGCAGCATCATCGCTGCCTGCTACCGCTTCTCGTCCCCACTCGCGGTACTCGACCAGCGACGGGATGCGCTGCAGCGCCCCCAGCGGCTCGATCCCCATGGTCGCCAGTTGCGCCAGCAATTCGCCCAGCACCGTGTCACGCTGCAGTGACCAGGTAGACGCAAAACAGCGCCAGAAGATCCAGCCGGCCCGCTCCAGCACGCGCTGCCGGCCCATATCCGCCGCCCACCGGTCCGGCCCGTGGAAATCGTCGCCATCGAGCTCGATCGCCAGGCGCCGGTCATCCGCACCCTCGACCACCATATCGATGCGGTAGCCTGCGGCCGGCACCTGTGGAATGACGCGGTAGCCGCGCTTGAACAATTCGGTGTACACGTCGCGTTCGAAGCCCGATTCGCACAGCGCGATGAGGCTGCTGGCGTCGTCATTGGTCTCCACCGGCTTGGCGAAATGCTCGACCAGCGTGCGCCGCAGGTCGAGCGTGGACAGCTGTTCCAGGCGCACCGAACGCACCAGGTACATCCGGTCGCGGGCGCGGGTCGCGGCCACGTTGAAGCGCTGGTCGTACTGCAAGCCCGACAGGGCATGGTGGTTGTCGCTGTCTGCAACCATGCTCAGGAAAACGATATCGCGCTCGCTCCCCTGGAAGATGCGCGCATCGCCGCAGGCGAAGTTGCGGCGCGCAAGCTCCGCCGCGTCACAGCGCGAGCGCACCAGCTTGTCGATCCATTGGGCCTGTTCCGGGCCAAGCAGGGAGACCACGCCCAGCGTGCGCTGGTGCAGCGCCGGATCGCGCAGGATGGCGGCGATTTCGGCCGCGATGAATTCGGCTTCTGGCGGGTTCTGGGCCTTGGCGGTGCGGTAGCCGTTGGCGACGAAGACGTCGACCAGCGGCGGGTCGAGCCGCTCGGACGCCTTCGGGATGCGCAGCGGCTGGATGAAGTCCTTGTAGAACACGCGGTTGCTGTAGGCGATGATCGGCTGCACGCTGCGGAAATGCTCGCGCAACATCACCCGCGACGCCGCGAACACCGAGGACGCGATGTCGTACAGCGACATGTCCGCCGTGAGCACCGCCTCGAACGGCTGGCCCGCCAAAAAGCGCCGGCGCAGGTCCACGATCTTGGCCGCCGAGACAAATCCTGCCTCGGGCGAGACCTGCTTGTCGTCGCCCACGACCAGGATCTGCTTGCCGCGCAAGACCGCCGGCAAGGCCCACAGGTCGGACTGGCTGGCTTCATCCACGATCACCAGGTCGAAGGCGCCGAGCGTGGCCGGTAGCGATTCTGACACGCGGGCGTGGCTCATGATCCAGCACGGCACGGCCGCCTGCGCGTCCACCATCGCCTGCTGGGCGTCACGCCGGTAGCGCGCGGCATTGACGCCGGTGCCCTTGCCGATCTTGCGCATCGCGATGCGGTAGGTCTCCAGTGCCGTCAACACGTTCTGGCCGGCCTGGCGCCGGGTGGCAAGCCAGGCCGATTTCGAGACCAGCACTTCGTACAGCCGGGCCAGGCCCTTCTCGAGGACGCGCCGGCGCGCGGCCAGGCTGCGCATCTCGTCGCGATCGTCGATGGTGTCCAGGTGGGTCTTCAGGCGCGCCCAGGTCCAGGCGTCGCGCCACTGCACCGGAAATACCGTGTCGTCACCGACGGCGCCCTGCGCGATGGTGCGCACGCGTGCGGCCAGCCTGGCGGCGCCGTGGCGTTCAATGTCGCCGGCCAGCCGCAGCACGGTGGCGAAGTCGGGCGCCAGCGCCTCGACGCGCCGGATCTCGGCCAGCAGATTGGCGTAGTCGGTCGTGATCGCGTCGGCAGGCAGTTCGGCAGCGCCCACATCACGGTCGACCAGGGTGCGCAGCCGGCTTGAGACGGGACCAGTGCTGCCCACCAGCTGCTCGCGCAGGGCGGCCAGGCTCGACATCGCCCCGGCCAGCTCGGCGCGTGTGAGGTGGCGCCGCAGTTGATCGCGCAGGCGCGCCAGGTCGACATGGCGTCCCAGCAGTTCGCTGTGCGGCACCCGCACGAATACCTGTTCGGCCAGGCCTGGCAGCATGAGGTCGTGGGTCGTCGCCAGCGCGTGCGCGCGGCGTGCGGTCAGGACGATCTGTTCAATCTCGCGCAACTGGCCAAGGTCCGGCTGGAGTACGGGCAGTGACAGCAGTTCGGCGAACGCATTCCAGCGCACCACGAACGACAGCAGTCGCGTGTGCAGCGCCGCGTAGCGCTGCACGTGCGCCCAGTCCTCGTTCGACGCCGGGGCAAGGCCGGCAACACGGATCGCGCCGATATGCGGCTTGATGTCGCTAACGCCAAAGGACAGCAAGCCAAACGGCTTGCCGGATTGCGCCCCGCGTGCGATGGCCTCGAGCGCTTTTGGATGCTCCAGCGCCTCGCGCGACGCCGTGACCGGTCGTTGCATGAACTCGGCTCGGGCCTGCAGCAGCGTGTCCATTTCCGGGAACAGCGCCTCGAACGAGCGGCGTTCGGTCGCGAACTCGGCGCGCCGGCAGCGTTCGCGCAAGGTGAATGCCCAGTCATGTGCCGGTCCATCGAGTTCGCACACGAGTTGGTCGACCAGATCGAGTGCTCCGAGCAGCTGGCGGGCATGCGCGAGCACTTCCGGCGTGGCGGCGCGCAGCGGGAGCAGCCTGCCAGCCGCCTCGTCGCGTTCGAGCGCGCGTACCGACTGCAGCACCCCGTGCAGGCGTGCCAATTCGGCCGGCGCCGGCAGTGCGCCGGGTGCCGGGACCCTCGCTTCGCAGTAGACCAGGTCATTACCCAGGCGGCGCCGGGCGTCGCGCAGTTGCATGGCGCCCTCGTCGCCGAACGGCGGCGCGTGCTGCGCCGCCAGCGACAAGTCGTCATCGAACCAGCCGAACTGCTGCTGGCCGTGGATGACCAGCTCGGCCATCTTTTGGGCGCGCATCGGGACGCCGTCGACATCGGTGTCGTTGAGGTGGGCGCGGGCGATGTCGTCGATCCGGGTGTCGATCCGCGCCATCTCTTCATGCGCGCGGTCGAGTGCGGCGCGGCAGGTGGCGATGGCTTCTTGTTCCACCTGCGGATTGAGATGGCTGAGTGTGTGGATGATCGCCTCGATCGACGCCTGGAACTGGCGCATGCCTTCCTTGTCGCCGGACAGCAGCGCCACGCTCAAGGGACGGATCGATGCCGGTATCTTCTCTTGCAGGACCTTCAGGGCCGGCTCGCCCTTGGACGTCACCAGGATCCGTTTTCCCAGCGCCAGGTAGTGGCTGATGATGTTGGCGATGGTATGGGTCTTGCCGGTGCCTGGCGGCCCCTGGACCGCGACGCCCGGCGAACGCGCCAGCTGCTGGACGATCGTCTCCTGTTCGCGGTTATACGGCAGCGGGAAGTACAGTTCGTGTGCTTCACCACGGCCGGCCCCGCGGCCGGACAATCCGCGAAAGGCAATCGCTTCATGCTCGATCACGGCCTCGCCCGGCGGCGTGACGATGCACAGCGGGCCGGCGGGAAGCGCCTCGCAGGTGCTGACGCCTTGTTTCAGGCGCGCGATGTCATCGATCATGAAGTGGCTGGCGCGCGGTCGGGTGAACACGACCCACTGATTGGTCACCACCAGTGCGTCGCCTGCGACCGGGGCGCTGGCGGCTTCGCGGTCGTAGCGTGCCGACGCGGCGAGATTGCCGGCGACCAGGCTCAGGATCGGTTCGACCGTGGTCGGGTCGAACGGCGACACAGCCAGCTCGGGGCGGTCACGCAACAGGATGTGCGCGGCGCGCTCGACGTCGCCGATACCGGGCACGCCACAGGCGGCAAAGGCATCGAACTCGAGGCGCGGCTCGGCCTGGCGCGGGCGCACGCCGATGGCGTGGCTGGCGCTGTCGAACTCGAGTTCCACGGTCTGGGTGATCAGGGGGTAATGGAAGTCGGTGGACAGCGGCGCACCGGACTGGCCGGAACCGGTAAGGCGCCACGACGACACACCCATGCCCCATACCAGCTCGGTGGGCCGCACCGCCTCTTCGGACTCCAGGCGCGTCTTGAGCGCAAACAGGTCGGCATAGAGGGCGATTACCTGACGCCGCGGTCGTTCGCGCGCGGCCCACTCGCCCCACTGCTGCGTGTAGACCTCAAGCAGGCGAGCAAGGCGCGCACGGCGCTGATCGTCGCGTTGGGCGGCTTCTTGTTCGCCAACGACGCCGGCGTCCTGGTTGCGGGCACCCGCCAGTGCCGATTCCTTCAAGGCCGGCGGGCGTGCTGCAGGGTCGTCGCTGAAGGTCAGGAATGGCGCCAGGTCGGGCTCGGAAAGGGCCGGCGCGCGCATCGCCTCCAGCCTGTGTACCCGCAGCCAGAGCGGCTCGCCGTCGGTGTCCACATTGAAGTCGACCCAGGGCAGCGCTTCCAGGTCGGCATGGGTTTTCTTGAACTCGGTAGCCTTCGACAATGTAAATGCGGCAGGATCGATGTCTTTGGCTTGCTCGACCAGATAGTCGAGCAGCCCGCTCATGAGCTGGGCAGGGGATTGCATGTGTTGTTTCGCGGATGGCAGGTAGGGTGGGTGGCGATTCAGCATGGCGGGAGCGAGGGCTGCCGCGGGCGATGGATGTTCAGCGGTGGTGCTTGATAGGATTGGGTTCGTCAGCTAGCGCTATATTAAACCCTTCGCACCGCTTCGGTCGCCACGCTATTGTGCTTGCGCTATTGGACGGGGCGTGTGGCAGGGCGGGCGGCCAGCTGACGTGACCGCCCCAATCTGGCAGCGCTCAATGCAAACGGGCCGCCGCTCACCAGATTGTGAACACGAGGCCGCTGAACGCGACGGCGTTCCACTTCGGCGCTTCCAGGGTGGTAGAGAAATCAAATAATATGGATGTGTCGCTGACATCGACGGTAATCCAGGTCACTCCCTGCTCCACGCTCACAACCGCTTCATTGCCAGCGCCGACTGTAAATATTGGCGGTGTCTCTATCGCAGGACCATAGGATGTCGATAAGTCAGGATAAAAATACTCGACACTGAGCTCCCGGCCTATAAAGCCAGCGTGTGCCAACGAAATACCACTCAATGCAAGTGCGGATGCCACCGCCAATTGACGTACTCTGTTTTTCATTATGTCTTCCCCCAAGATTCGACTTCGCATTGCCCATGTCAGCACCGCTGCGCGGCCGCAGCTCGTGCACATCTGGAAGACCTGCTGCTACCAACTGGTGCTGTTGCTTTCCCGAAAATCCACCTGTTTATTTCTCCTTTTAATCAATATATTTCTTAGATAAATTATACTAAGGCGAGGAATTTCCCCGGACTTGTGCAGGGAAATTTACCAATTGAATTGGATACTAAAATAATGATTATTTGCGAACTGCCCATTTGAAGACAGTCGGTGCAGGCTTATTATTAATAACCATGAAGCGCTCTCATTTTGCGGGATGGGAGACCTGGCCACCCCTGCCGCCACCCCGCAATCACGCAATCGCCACAAATTGTTGATATCATCTACATGTTGATCATCCTGGCCCCACTACCATGACCCCAAAACGCAGCAAGTTGTCACCGGAAATCATTGCGGAGCGCAAAACCCTGTCGAGCGCGCTCCATGCGATCGTCCCGATGCTCGGTGGTCTGACCGGCCCGCATGTCGAGGTTGTCCTCCATGACCTGACCAAGCCCGAATCCTCGGTCATCGCCATCGCCAACGGCCATGTCTCGGGGCGCACCATCGGGGCGTCGATCCTCAACGGGCCGAAGGGGGACAAGGGTTTTGAGTCGGCGACCGATGCCCTGACCAACCGCGGAGACCCGGTCCATTCGGTGATCGAGAACTACCTGACGGTCACCCAGGACAATCGGGTACTCAAGTCGGGCACGGTCGTGTTCCGCGACTCGTCGGGCGAACCCTTCATCGCGCTGTGCCTGAATGCCGACATGAGCAATTTCGAGATGGCGCATGCCTGGCTGGGGCAGTTCCTGCAGCCCTTGCAGCAGGCATCCCACGAAGAAGTGGAAAAGCCCGAGATGGACGTCCTGATGGAGGAGATCATCAGCGGCGCCGTGCGCCGTAATGGCAAACCGATCAGTCTATTGAACAAGCGCGAGAAGACGCTCGCGGTACAGCAGATGCAACAGCGCGGCCTGTTCATCGTGAAGGGTGGTGTCGAGCGCGCCGCCGCCGCGCTTGGCGTGTCGCGCTATACGATCTACAACTACCTGGAGGCGCTGCGCCAGGAGGAGCCTGGCGCGTAGCAAACCGCCCTGGCTAGCGCGGCCGCCAGCACATATAGCCGGCCGCGCCGATCAATCCCCACACACCGAGCGCCGCGTACGGGCGCCAGTCGGTCTCGAAGCCGACCACGATCAGCGCCAGCGCCAGCACGCCCCCGATCACCGAACACCAGACCACGCTGCGCCGGCCCATGCCGAACCCCGCATGCAGCGCTGGATTGGCGCGCGAAACCCGCAGCGCGCACACGCAGATGCAAAAATACTTGATCAGCGACGGAATGCCGACCGCCAGGAACAGGAAGGTCAGCTCGGTTGGCAGCATCAGGCCGGCCGTGGCCAGCACGAACACCGAGAAGCAGGCGACGTACGGGGTGTTGTAGCGCGGGTGGACGCGCGCGAAGGCCGCGGGCAGGGCGCCGGTTTTGCCCATCGCGTACAGGCTGCGGCTGAACACCATGAAGATGCCGTTCATCGATTTCAGGATCGCCATCAGCGCCGCCGCCACCACCAGGGACGTGCCCAGGGGGCCCATCGCCAGTGTCGCGGCGTCGGCGATCGGCGCCTTGCTCGCGCCCAGCAGCGGTGCTCCGAGCAGGCCGAGCGAGGTGACGGCAACCAGCAGGTAGACCGCAACGGCCGTCGCGACCGAGATCAGGATTCCGGGGGCGACCGTCTTGCGGCTGTCCTTGATCTCGTCGCCCAGTTCAGTGGCCGACTCGATGCCGAAGAACAGGGTGATCAACAGCGGCAAGGCGGCCAGCACGCCGCTCCAGCCGTTGGGCAGGAAGGGGAACAGCAGTTCGGCCTTCCACTGGCCGCCCGTCAGCCCGAGCAGGCAGAACACGCCGAACAGCAGCAGCAGGCCGGCCATCATGGTCTTCTGGACCTTGGCGGCGACGCCGACACCGAGCACGTTCGCGATGAAGAACACCAGGAATGCCACGAACATCGCGGGCTTCTCGGGCAGCGGCAACACCATCGATACATAGCGCGTCATGACCAGGGCCAGGATCACCAGCGCGCCGATATTGGCCGCGATCCGCAGCCAGGCCACGCCGAAGGCGACGGTGGGGTGGATGTAGCGGCGCGGCCATTCATACGACGCGCCGGAGGTCGGCAGCACCGTCCCCATGAAGGCGTAGGCCACAGCGATGAAGGCCATCGGCAGCGCGGCAATCACAACCGCCACCAGCAGGCCGGGGCCGGCGAGCCGCGTCGCTTCGCCCAGTGCCGAAAAGATCGACACGCCCATGGCGGCTCCCAGTCCCAGCGCAACCACGCCCCACAGGTCGACGCTGCGCTGCAATCCACCTTTGCTGTCGTTCACCACTGCCTGATCCATATTCAGTCGTCCTCTCCAAGAAGTGCAGGAAAGCATACACAACATTTTGTGGATTTAATACACTCATTGTTGTAAATGCACCCCGATGCGGCATGTTTCCAACACATCTTCCCGCGGCTTCTCGGTACTTTGTCGAGGCAATCAACTAGTTGTTGACATGAAATTGTAATGAACATATTGTTGAAATGTAGATTGTTTGTTGAATATCACTCACCATAACCTGATAGGGGCGTCGATGAAGCAGCAAAACCACGGTTCACTGCGTTGTACCAAACTGGCGGAAGCAGTTCGCATTGCACTATTGAGTGCGGCGGCATCCACGCTGCTCGTTACGGCGCCGGCCGCGCATGCGCAAGCCTCACCCGGCACGACCGATACGGGCGCTTCATCTGCTGACGCCGATCGTACGGACGGCATTCAGACCGTGCTGGTGACCGCCGAAAAGCGTTCGGACACGATGCAGAACGTGCCGATGTCGATGTCGGTCGTCGGGGTCGACAAACTGCTCAACACTGGCCAGTCGGGCTTGAGCGACTACTATGCGACCGTGCCTGGCCTGAGCATGAATGACCGCGGTTCCGGGCGCAGCAACCTGGTCGTGCGCGGCATTTCGGCGGGCGACTCGCTCAACCCGACCGTGGGCGTCAGCATCGACGACGTGCCCTACGGTTCGTCGACGATGGACTACGCGATCTCCAACCTCGACCCGTTCGATATCGAACGCATCGAGGTGCTGCGCGGCCCGCAGGGCACCCTGTATGGCGCCAGCAGCATGGGCGGCCTGATCAAGTTCGTGATGGTGCAGCCGACGCTCGACCAGGTCAGTGGACGGGTGCAGGCGGGGGTGTCAAGCACCGAGCATGGAGGTGTCGGTTACGTCACGCGGGCGGCGGTCAACCTGCCGCTGGTGAACGACAAGTTCGGCATCCGACTGAGCGCATTCAAGCGCCGCGACGCCGGCTATGTCGACGATCCGGGCCAGCAGAAGAAGAACGTCAATGACGGTAATGTCGACGGCTTCCGGCTGTCGTCGCTGTGGCAGCCGACCGCCAGCACCAGCGTGCGCGCATCGGTCATGAACCAGGAACACGAGACTGGCAGCTCGGCGCGCGTGGACATGCGGCCCAACAGTTATACGCCGCTGTACGGCGCCTACGATCATCGCCGCCTGCCCGGCACCGACGGGTCGCAGACCAGGACCCGCGTCTACACCTTCGAGATCGACAGCGCGCTGGGCTGGGCCGATTTCAGCTCGGTCTCGAGCTATAACCGCTACGAACTGACCGGGCCGCAGGACGTGACGGGCACCTTCTCGCGCATCGCGGCGGCGGTGCTCGGCGTGCAGAACGCCGGCGTCAAGATCATCAATAATGCGCAGGTCGGGAAGTTCTCGCAAGAGCTGCGCCTGGCCTCGCCCGACGATGACCGCAAGCTGAGCTGGCTGGCAGGCGCATTCTTCACCAACGAGCATGCCTCGGCCTACCAGGGCATCCGGGCTGTCAACGGGACCAGCGGCGAACCGCTGGCGTCGGGCTTCCTGTACGACGGCGACTCGCCATCCCAATTCAAGGAGACGGCCGTCTTCGGCAACCTGACCTATACCTTCACGCCCCAGTTCGATGTGCAGGTCGGGGGGCGTTTCAGCGCCGTGCGACAGCAGTTCGACAGCACGGTCTCGGGGCCGCTGGCCGGTGGTGAAGACGCCACCAGCAACAAGGCTCGCAGCAATATCTGGACCTACAGCGTGAGCCCGCGTTATCGCATCAGCGCCGACATGATGACCTACGCGCGCGTGGCCACCGGCTACCGCGCCGGCGGCGTCAACAGCATCCTGCCGATGGACCTGGGGCAGTTCCCGAACCAATACGATTCGGATACGCTCACCAGCTATGAATGGGGATTCAAGGGCACCTTCCCACGCCAGCGCTTGTCGCTCGATGCGTCGCTGTTCTACATCAACTGGAAGGACATCCAGCTCAATACCGTGTCGCAGGTGTCGTCGACCAGCTACACCGTCAATGCCAGTAGCGCCAAGAGCGAGGGCGCGGAAGCGACCTTGCGCTGGCGCCCGATCCGGCAACTGATGATCACGACCAGCGGCTCGTACACGCATGCGGTGCTGACGGAGCCGACCCCGAACGGCACCCACGGCAACAGCGGCGATCGCCTGCCGTTCTCGCCGCGCTGGTCGGGCACCGTGTCGGCGGACTATACTTTCCCGGTGAGCGATACCTTCAACGCCGAGATCGGCGCGGCGATCTCGTATGTCGGCGACCGCATGTCCAGTTTTACGTCGTCGGCGGCCGCGACCCGCTTCAACCTGGCCTCGTACGCGACGTCGACGCTGTATGCGGGCATCAGCTCGGATGCATGGCACATCAATCTGTACGCCAGGAACCTGGCAGACAAGCGCGGCTTCCTCAGCGCGACGTCGCAGAACGCAACCACCGGTGTCAGCTCGAACGGCTTGCTGCTGATCCAGCCGCGCACGATCGGCGTCACGGCGACCTACGCGTTCTGACAGCGTTCTTTTCTTCGATAAGGTGAATCCTATGCTCCATCGCTTACTGTGCCTGATGTTGGTTGGCGCCTTGACCGGCGCCAGCGCCCAGACCACGGAAACACTGTCCATCGTGAGCAATGGAGAGCAGGTCGGCAGCATCGTGGCGGTGACCGACGGCGCCCGCGTGTCGGTCGACTACCGGGTCGACAACAACGGCCGCGGGCCCAAGCACCGTGAAGAGATCGTGCTCGGCCCGAATGGCATCCCGAGCAGCTGGCAGATTCGCGGCACGTCGCTGATGGGGGCCGGCGTCGACGAGCGATTCGATTGGGCGGATGGCGGCGCGCGCTGGACCAGCCAGGCCGACCAGGGAGCGGTGGCGGCGCTTGAGCCGACGCTGTACATCGTCAACGACGACAGCCCATGGGCGCTGGGCGTCTATGCGCGCGCGGCGCTGGCCAGCCACGATCGCAAGCTCGATGTCCTGCCCGCCGGTCGCATCGCGCTGGCGCGCCTGCGCGAGATGACGATCGGCGCCGGGCCGGCCGCCACCCAGGTAGTCGTGTACCGCCTCGATGGGGTGCAGCTCGAGCCCGGCTACCTGATGCTCGATCGGGAGCAGCGCCTGTTCGCCACCTTCAGTGCGGGCAGCGTCGCTATTCGCCAGGGCTACGAGGCCCAGGCCGCAGCCTTGCTGGCGCTGGGCAGCGAACTGGAAGTCGAGCGCGTGCGCGCGATCAGCGCCCAGGTCACCCATCGCTACGGAGTGCCGGTGCGGCTGCGCAATGTGCACATCTTCGATCCGCGCAGCGGCGTGAATGGTCCGCTGTCGACACTGGTCGTGATGCGCGACCGGATCGTGCAGATCCTGCCGGGCGATGGCGGCAGCGCGCCGGCCGACCAGGTGATCATCGAAGGCGAGGGCGGGGTGGTCTACCCGGGCCTGCACGATATGCACTCGCACACGACCTTGAGCTCGGGCCTGTTCAACCTGGCCGCCGGCGTGACGGCCACCCGCGACATGGGCAACGTCAACGCCTTCCTGCAAGACCTGCTGCCGCGCCTGGACAGCGGAGAGATCGCCGGCACCCGCGTCACGCCCAACGGTTTCATCGAAGGGCGCAGCCCGTACTCGGCCAGGAATGGCTTCGTTGTCTCGACCCTTGACGAGGGTCTCGATGCGGTGCGCTGGTATGCCGACCGTGGCTACTTCGAGATCAAGCTGTACAACTCGATGAACCCGGCCTTCGTCAAGCCGCTGGCCGCCGAAGCGCATCGCCTGGGGCTGGGCGTGACCGGTCATGTGCCGGCCTTCATGACGGCCGACCAGGTGATCCGGGAAGGCTACGACAATATCGCCCACCTGAACCAGCTCGAGCTCGGGTGGGTGCTGAACCCCGGCGAAGATACCCGCAGCCCGCTGCGGCTGACGGCGATGGCGCGCACCGCGAAGCTCGACCTGGACTCCGCGCCAGTGGCAGCCACGGTCGCCCTGATGAAGCAGCACGGCACCTCGATGGATACCTCGGCCTCCACCCTCGAGCAGCTGATGCTCAGCCGTGCCGGCCAGGTGTCGGACTGGCACCGCGACTTCATCGATCACCTGCCGATCGGCTACCAGCGTTACGTGAAGCGCACTTATGTACCGCTCAAGCAGGCGGGCGACGATGCGGCCTACCGCCAGGCCTTCGACAAGATGCTGGCGGTGATGGACCTGCTGCACCGGAATGACATTACGCTGTTGCCGGGCACCGACGATCCGAACGGCTTCTTGCTGCTGCGCGAAGTCGAGCTGTATGCGCGCTCTGGGATGGGCAACGCGGCGGCGCTGCGCGCCGCTACCCTGGGCAGCGAAGAGTACTTGCGCCGCGATAGCCAGTTGGGCACCATCGAGCGCGGCAAGCTGGCCGACCTGGTGCTGGTGGCCGGCGATCCGCTGAAGGACATCACCGCCATCAAGCGTCCGCGCATGGTCATGAAGGCGGGCGCGGTCTTCTATCCCGCCGAAATCCACGCCGCGCTGAACATCAGGCCTTTCGGCACGCCGCCAAGGACAATCGTGCCCCGCAGCGCGAGCGGCGCCGGCAGCCCTACGACAACCTCAGCCGGGAACCAGCAATGAACCCATTGCCGCACCGCGATCGCTTCGAGGTCGAAGGCATCTACCTCAATAGCGCCTATACCCACCCCATGAGCGTCGCCTCGGCCGCTGCGATCCACCGCTACCTGGCCGACCGGATGGGCAAGGCTGGCGCTGATGGCTACGATATCGTCGCCGAGCGCAGCGAAACGCGCAGCCTGTTCGCGCGCCTGATCAACTGCGAGGCCGGCGAACTGGCCTGGATACCGAGCACGATGGTCGGCGAAAACCTGGTCCTGGCCAGCCTCGGCCTGCCGGAGCGCGGCGCGCACATCGTCACCGACGCCGCCCATTTCGAAGGATCGCTGTATTTGTACCGTTCGCTGCAGGAACGCGGCGTCGAGGTGACGATCCTGCCCCTGGTCGACAACGGCATCGCGCCGGAGCGCATCGCCGCCGCGCTGCGGCCCGAGACCCGGCTGGTAGCGCTGTCCCTGGTGTCGGCCCTGAACGGTTTCGAGCACGACCTGGAGGCGGTGTCCGCGCTGGCCCATGCGCGCGGTGTGCCGGTGTATGCCGACATCATCCAGGCGGCCGGCGCGATTCCGATCGATGTGCGCCTCTCGAACGTGGATTTCTGCGCCTGTTCGACCTATAAATGGTTGATGGGCGACTTCGGCGTCGGCTTGCTGTATGTCCGCAGCGACTGGCACGCCCGTTTGCGCCGCACCCAGTACGGCTATCGCCAGCTGCGCGCCTTCGGCACCCACTTCCTGCCGCATGAGTCGCCGTACCACGCGCCCGTGAGTTTCGAGCGCGGTGACGATGCTGGCGCGCTGTTCGAAGTCGGCACCCTGGGTAGCGCCGCGGTGGCGGCGCTCAAGGTGTCGCTGTCATATCTGCTCGATACCGGCGTGGCGGCGCTGCAGGCATACCGCCAGCCCATGATGGCGCGCCTGCAGGACGCGCTTCCTGCGCTCGGCTTCGAGGCGCTCACGCCCCGTGCGAGCGGCGGTCCGATCGCCAGTTTCGCGTGCGCGGACGCACTGGCGATGAAGCCGGCCCTGGATGCTGCCGGCATCAATATCCAGCTGTATCCGCACCGTTTCCGCATTTCGCCGTCGGTGTTCAACTCGATGGCTGACATCGAGTCCCTGATCGATGTACTCACCAGTTTCCAACATAAGGCATCTCATGCATAGCTTGCAAAAGACCAGCGGCGTCGTGGCCGACTTCTACGCGCCGGCCGACAATCCCTTTCCGTTCTCGGAAGCGGTCCGGGTGGGCGACACGCTCTATCTGGCCGGCCAGATCGGCCTTGGCCCGGATGGCCTGGTGCCCGATTTCGACGGCCAGGTGCGGCAGATGATGGATAACGTGGCCGCCACCCTGGCGCGCCTGGGCTTGGGCATGGAACACCTGGTCAAGTGCAGCGTGTTCATGACCGACCTCTCGCGCTGGCAGGATTTCAACCGTATCTACGTCCAGTACTTCGATCCGCAGCGCCTGCCGGCGCGCTGCGCCAGCGGCGCCACTGCCCTGGCGATCGGGGCCCAGGTCGAGATCGACTGTATTGCGTGCATCGCGCCGGCGGTGGTAGCCGGCGCGGCCGCCTAGAGCAGACCAATGACGACCATGAAGGGGACGTATATGACGTGGGCTTTGCGTGCAAGGAGCAGGGTGGTGGCGGGGGCCTGGCTGGCCGTGGCAGGCAGTAGCGGTATGGCGTGGGCGGCGCCAGCGCCGGCGCCGGCGGCCGGCGCGGCGGCCGGCCAGGACGAGGTGGTCGCCGTGGTGCTGGGCGCCGATGGCGTGGCCGATAGCGGGGCGGTGAAGGTGGCGACGGTGTCGGTGCGCCTGCCTGCCGCCACCGTGCAGGCCGGTGCGCCGCTGCTGCGCATGCCGCTGGTGACCAGCAATGTCAAAACCTCGGCGCAGGATGTGCGCGATCTGCAGGCGCGCGACGCCCAGGGACCGGTGGCCCTGACGTTCCGCGATGACGCGCCGGGCGCGGCGCCGTATCGGCGCTGGGTCGCCAGCCGCGCCGTGCAAGGTCCGCTGCAATTGCGTTACCGGGTCCCGATCAGCAACGCCAGCAATCCGCTGGGGGCGGCGCCACCGCTCGAACTGCGCAGCGAGGGCGGGGCGTTTTCCGGCGCCTCTGGCAGCTTCCTGGTCTTGCCCGACCACGACCGCGCCTACCGCCTCAAGCTCGAATGGGACCTCGCCGCGCTGGGCGAGGGGGCCCTGGGCGTGTCGACCCTGGGCGTCGGCGACCGCCTGGCGCCGGCGGCCGCCCCATCGAAAGGCTGGGAATCGGTGTTCGTGATGGGGGGCCAGGTCGGGCGTGAGCCGAGCCGGCCGGCGGCGGACGGCTTCTTCTCGGTCTGGCAGGGCAAGCCGGCCTTCGATGCGGCGGGCCTGATGCGCTGGACGCACCAGCTCTACGACTACTACCTGGGCTTCTTCAAGACGCCCAGCGCGACCTATAACGTTTTCTTGCGCAGTAATCCGATCAACCCGGGCGGCGGCGTCGAGATCGGCAACTCCTTCGTCGGGACCTTCGACCAGCACACCGACGTCGACGCGTTCAAGGTCACGCTGGCGCATGAAATGGTGCATACCTTCGTGCAGCCGCTCGACGGCGACGGGCTGGAAGGCAGCTGGTTCAACGAAGGCATCGCCGTGTATTACGCGCGCTTGCTGGCCCTGCGCGCCGGCAAGATCAGTCGCGCGGATTTCCTGGTCGACCTCAACGACACCGCCGCCAGGTATTACACCAACATCAAGAACACCACGCCGAATGCCGAGATCCCGGCGCGCTTCTGGCCCGACACCCGGGTGCGGGTGCTGCCTTATGATCGCGGGGCCCTGTATTTCGCCCAGCTGAACGACGAGATCGTGCTGGCCTCGCACGGCAAGCGCTCGCTCGACGACTTGCTGCTGCCCTTCCTCGAAGCCCGGCGCGGCGGCCAGCCCTCGACGCAAGAGGCCTGGGTCGGCGCGGTGGTCAAGGAGATCGGGGACAAGGGGCGCAGCCAGTTCGAAGCGATGATGCGCGGCGAGCCGATCGTGTTGCGTTCGCAGGCCTTCGGTGCCTGCCTGCGCAGCGTCGAGGCGCCGCTGCGGCGTTATGAGCTGGGGTTTACGCCGGATGTGCTGATCGCGCCGAAGCGCATCGTGCACGGCCTGGTGCCCGGTTCGGCCGCAGAACAGGCCGGGATCCGCGATGGCGATGAGATCCTCAAGCCGGTCCCGCAGGACGCGATCCAGGGTGACCAGAAGGCCTTGCTGCGCCTGCAGGTCGGGCGCGCGGGCAAGGTCATGGACATTAGCTATCTGCCGCGCGGTGAGACGGTGAAGGTGCCGCAATGGGTTGAGACGTCGCCGTCCTGCGTTCAGTAGGCGAGGACAGCGGGTTCATGATGGCGCTGTAGAGACCGCCTTGAACTCGCCGTCCGTGCGCGCGCCGAGCTGGTCAGCCATGAGACTCTTGTGGTTCACGCGCTGGCGAAACCGGATGCCCTCGGGCATCCACCTCGTCGTGCGTCAACATGCGTGCTTCCAGCACCCGCACCTGCGGACGCGTTGCCAGCGTGGCCCGCCAGTCGGTGACACGAGAAATGAATCGCTGGACACGCCTAAAGCTTGAGCGCCTCATCCAGCTTTACCTGAACTTCCTTGAGCAAGTTGAGACGACGAGAGCCGTCTTTGCGGTGCTTGCGTATCATCCAACGCACCGCGAGCCAGTCGAATGCCTGCCAGGCACTTGTCGCCAGGTGATTGAGGGGCACGACGGCGATGTGCCCCCCGGAAGCCGTCACTCTCCCTGGCGATCAAGAAGCACACGGGGTTCAAGTTTCGGACCAGCGCTTGCGTCGGTTTGCCATCACGCTCAGGAGGCCGAGGCCGAGCAGTGACAATGTGGCTGGTTCGGGCACCTCGACGGTGGCCGGCACAAAATTGATGAGCAGTCTGGTGTCCTTGTTATAGGTCAACCCACCCCAGTCAATCGTCAACCGATTCTCGCTCAGCCCGATCCGGCTTTCATCGAAACCGGTAAAGTTTGAACTGTCATCCACAGAGAATGAGGAAAACGCCAATGGCCCGCCGCTGAGCAAGTCGAATACCAGGCCGTTGAATTCTTCGCTACGAAAGCGTGGGTTGGTTAATGTAGTAAAAAAATCGAACAGAACAGACGTGTCATTAAAATCGACGGAAATCGTGGTAACGCCTTCTATATCAACCTCCGTTTCAGGGGCGCCGTTCACAGTAAAAGTAGACGGCACCTCTGTCGATTGATCATAAGGCTGATCTAAATTCTCATCATAATAGTCGACTTTGAATTCTTTTCCAATGAACCCGGCTTGAGCAACGGAAATCTGCCCGAGCACAAGGGCGAAGCCCAAGGCTAGTTTATATTTTCTGTGAAGCATAATATTTCCCCTAGAATTAGAATCTATATGTCATCCGACATTTATCGTAGTGAGTCAATATATTGCACAAGCCTGAATTTTTAGTTTCGGTATCCTCCTTTGGTGAGAGTAGTCGGCATCCGAAAAATGGGTTCGTTGATTTAAGGATATACAATCCTGATTTTGTGGGGTTTCAAATGAAAATTATTATTTCCAGATAAATTTATCATTGAATCGAGCGGTAGTGCTCAACTATTTTTGATCTGACTAAATGGAGACAAACAGCAGCATATATTGATGAGCACGCGAGTGGTTCTCTACGCAATAGGCAAAACGCAATACGTCAAACCTTGTGTAATTAACGACGCCTACTGCCGGCCGCAGTGATTCATCAAACTTCAATGCGCCGATTCGTTGACGGTCACTGTCGTGTGGGGAGCACCGTGACACGGCTCCCAGGATCAAGGCTGCGCCGCCGCCCGCGCCTGCGCGATCCAGCCGTCGAACACCTGCTGGTGACCCTTGATCCACCCTGCCGTATGACGCGCGATATCATCCTGCGAACCTTCCCCATTGCGCACCCGTTCGTTCTGCGCATTGATATCGGCAATCGGCAAGCGCATCACCTCGAACAGCTTGACCGCCGCCGGATTGTTCTCCGCCCAGGCACGATTGACCACGAAGCGCGTCGTATTGACCGAGAACCCATAATCGCTGCCATCGGCGAGCCGGGTATTGTCATTGCGCGGGGTCGACGAAAACGGCACTTGCAGCCACACCACGTCCTGGCCCGGGATCAGCACGCTGCTGACCCAGTACGGCGTCCAGGTGTAGTACAGGATCGATTCCCCACGCTGGTAGCGGCCGATGGTATCGGCGATCAGGGCCGAATAGCTGCCCTGCACATGCTTGACCGTCGGACGCAGTTTATAGCCGTCCATATGGTGCTCGATCATCGCCTCGCAGCCCCAGCCCGGATCGCAGCCGGTCAAATCGGCCTTGCCGTCGCCATCGTGGTCGAACAACTTGGCCAGGGCCGGATCGCGCAACTGGTCGATATTGGTGATCCTGTACTTATCGGCAGTCGCCTTGTCGATCAGGTAGCCTTGCGCGGCGGGCCCGGCATACTGGCCGGTGCGCAGCAGCTTGGCGTCGCCGCCGGCATTGTCGTAATAGTCGTGGTGCAACGGGTCCCAGTGCACCGCGAGGTAGGTCGCATCGCCGTTGCCGATAGCAATGTGCGCGGTCGGATAGGCGACTTCCTTGATCGGCTGAGGCTCATAGCCCAGCTGTTCCAGGGCGCGGTTGACCAGCATGGTCTGGAAGGTTTCTTCGGCCAGCGGGCCTTGCAGGGCCTGCACCTTGACGCCCTTGCCGGGCAGTTCGGCGCTAGCCGGCTGCGCCATGGCCAGGCCGGTGCTCAGGGTGAGGGCGGCCAGCAGCAGGGCCGACAGCCGGCGGAAGCTGCGCCGCGTTGTATAAGTGTGCTTGAAATGTTCAGTATGGTGCATTGATATCCTTGGTCCTTGATTTAGTGTGCGCTGACGGGTGCGGCCGATTCCTGGTGTGCCGGACGGCTGCCCACCCGACGCATGATGAAACCGACCGGTCCGGTCTGGTACCAGTGACGCACGCCGCGGCGCGGCTGGCCCATGGCCTGGGTCAGGCGGTCGAGCGTGATGGCCAGCACCACGATGCCGAGGCCGCCCACGGTGGCCAGTCCCATGTCGAGGCGGCCGATACCGCGCAACACCATCTGGCCCAGGCCACCGACCGCGATCATCGAAGCGATCACCACCATCGACAGCGACAGCATCAGCGACTGGTTGATGCCGGCCATGATCGACGGCATTGCCAGCGGCAGCTGCACCCGCGTCAGCAACTGCCAGGGCGAGGCGCCGTAGGCGCGCGCCGCCTCGATCAGGTCCGGACGCACCTGGCGGATGCCCAGATTGGTAAGGCGCACCAGCGGCGGCAGGGCGAAGATGATGGTGACGATCACGCCCGGTGCATTGCCGATGCCAAACAGCATGACCACCGGCACCAGGTACACGAAGGCCGGCGTGGTTTGCATGGCGTCGAGCAGCGGGCGCAGGATATTCTGTGCCCGGTCACTGCTGGCCAAAAAGATCCCCAGCGGCAAACCGATCGCCAGGCAGAATGCGAGCGAGGTCAGTACCAGCGCCAGGGTCACCATCGCTTCCGGCCAGACGCCCAGCACGGACAGCAGCAGCAGCGCCAGCACGGTGCCGATGGCGAGCGAGCGGCTGGTGAACTGCCAGGCCAGCAGACCCATGATGGCGACCACCAGCGGCGATGGCGCCGCCAGCAGCAGGTCGCTGGCGCCGCTCAGGGTGGCGTCGATCGGCGCGCGCACGGCCTGGAAAAAAGGCCGGAAATGCGCGACCACCCAGCCCAGGCCGTCGTTGATCCAGGATTGCAGCGGCAGCGAGCCATCGACCATATTGGCCAGGCTGAAACCACTGGCGTGTCCGGGGGCGGCGGCCGGCGCCGCGGCGTCGAGCCAGGACGTGTCGCCCGGCGGCGTCGGAAGCCAGGGGTTGATATCGGTTGCGGCGTCGGTCGCCGCTTGGGCTGCGGTAGCGCTGGTCGAATTCATGCTTGTCCTTTCTGGGGTTGCTGTTCGGGGATGGCAGGCGTGTCGCGGTCGAGGAACTTGAGCAGCGTGGTTTTGCTGATGGCGCCGCGGAAAGCGCCGCCGTCGTCAACCACCGGCACCGCGTACGGCAGTTGCGCCACCTGGCCGAACAGGCCGGCCACGGGTTCGTCGGCCCTGATGGTCTGCACATCTGGCAGGAAGGCATGCGCCAGGCCGAGCGGTCCGGTGTGGCCTTCGAGGGCGCTGCGCAGGGAGTCGGCCGAGACCAGGCCGAGGAATTCGCGCTGCGGGCTCACCACATAGGCGTAGGCCCGATCCTGCTCTTCGAGCATTGACAGTGCCGCGCGCGAACCGCGGGCCGGCGATTCCGAGACCACCACCTGGCTCTTGCGGGCGATATCGCTGGCCTTGAACACGGCCGCCGCATCCACGCCGCGCACGAAGTTGCGCACATAATCGTTGGCAGGCTTGCGCAGGATCTCTTCCGGCGTGCCTACTTGCACCACGTGGCCATCCTTCATGATGGCGATTCGGTCGCCAATGCGCATCGCTTCATCCAGGTCATGCGAGATGAAGACAATCGTACGGCGCTTGATCTGCTGCAGGCGCAGCAGCTCCGACTGCATCTCGGTGCGCATGATCGGGTCGAGGGCCGAGAACGCCTCGTCCATCAACAGGATCGACGGGTCGCTGGCCAGGGCGCGCGCCAGTCCCACGCGCTGCTGCATGCCGCCGGACAGTTCATCCGGGTAGCTGGCGGCATAGCCCGCCAGCCCGACCTGTTCCAGTGCCTGCCGCGCCTTCGCATGGCGTTCCGGTTTCGGCATGCCGGCCAGTTCCATGCCGAATGCCGTGTTGTCGAGCACGGTGACATGCGGCAGCAGCGCAAACGACTGGAACACCATGCTGATGTCCTTGCGCCGCAGGTCGCGCAGGGCCGCGTCGGGCAAGGTATTGATATCGTTGCCGTCCACCACGATGCGGCCGGCGGTCGGCTCGATCAGGCGATTGAGCATGCGCACCAGGGTCGACTTGCCGGAGCCGGATAAACCCATGATGACGAAGATCTCTCCCGCCTCGATCGTGAAGGTGGCGTCGAACACGCCAATCGTGCACTCTGTCCGGGCCAGGATGTCCTGCTTGGAGGCCCCTTGGCGGACCAGTTCCAGTGCCTCTTCGGGCTTGTCGCCGTACACTTTGAAGACATGGTCGATGATGATTTGCTTTGCCATATTGTTGATGCTCCCTCGATTTTTTGGCGAATGGAATGAAACCCTGCAGCCAATGGCGTTCATGGGGATCAGTGAACCTGTGTTCGTCGGCAATGCAGCGGCGCAGCGGCATGGCGGCGCGCGGGCGACGAACAGGGGCGAAACACGTTTCCCGGCCGTACGGGCGCCGTTAATGGGTGTCGTATGCGCGCTAAAAGAGGCTGGATGCAGGACTTGTAGCGACACGGGCGCCGCGCATAACGCGGAGCCGGGATGGTTGACGATTAAACTGCGTCAAACGATTACGGGATATAGGCGCATGGCCAAGAGTTATTTCCCACGCAATGCATGGAAAATACAGTGCAGAAGAAGTCGTCGTATTGACGACAATTGTTGATAATTGACGTCAATTGTAGTGCAAAAAGACAATAAAGTCAATTGGCAATTCAGTTCCCTTATGCTAGTAACGTACGCTAGCGCACCGAAGGCCATGCGCAAAGAGCGCGAGCAATGCGAAAAATCTGCCCGACGACCGCTGAAGCCGCTGCCTGGGAGCGGGTCTGCCTTGCCTACCAGTATGCTGTAGACTGCCATGGCGGCATCCACGCCGCCGCCATCTCTTTGCCATGAACGATCTCGAATTCGCCACGCAGGTTTCAGCACCGATCGGCCAGCTTTATCACGAAGCCAAGCGCAGCCTGAGTGCGTTTCCCAAGCATGCGCTGGTCCAGGCCCGCGCCCTCGCCAGCCTCTGCTGCGACCTGCTCGGCGCGCCGCTGCGCGATGTGCAGCCGTGTGGCCTGGATGGCCAGATCGTGGCGCTGGCGCGCACCCGCCGGATCAATCCCGACACCCGCGAGTTGCTGCAGCGCTTGCGCCGCTGGGGCAATGCCGGCGCCCATCCCGAAGGCGGCGTGCTGGCCCAGGAAGCGTTCCCGGCCATCGCCTCGCGCGCGCTGGCCGACGTGCGCACCTTGCTCGGGATCGTGTTTCGCCAGCAGCAGCGCGGCGCGCCAGTGCCCCCTTACGCGATCGCCGATGAAGGCCCGGATGAACTGCCGGCGCTGTCGTATCGCGCGATGTGCGAAGGCAGCGCTCCCGATCAGTACCTGCTTGCCATCCACCTGGTCCAGCAGGTCATGGCCAGGGTCGCTGCGCTCCAGACGTCCGATGCCGGCGTCCCGGACCTTCAGACGGCGCAGCAGGAAGTCGACGCGATGCGCCGCCGCGCGGTCGATCTGCTGCTCTATGCCAGCGATGCCGGTCACACCCCTGCGCACTACGAATACGGGCAGGCCCTGCTCGAAGGCGCGCGCGGCGAGGGCCAGGAAAAGGAAGCCAGCCGGCGCATCTGGCTGGCCGGTCGCGAAGGCTATCCCGAGGCGATGGCGTGGATCGGCAATGCGGCCCTGTATGGCCTGCATGGGCATGCGGTCGACTACGCCCTGGCGCGCGAGTATCTCGAGCAGGCGGCGGCGCACGATGAGCTCGGCGCCCTGACGCTGCTGTCGCGGATGTACCGTTCCGGGCTCGGTGTGGCGGCCGATCCGGCGGCCGGATTCGCCATGACCTTGAGGGCCGCCGAGGCCGGCTTTCGCATCGCCCAGTACGACGCGGCCACGGCGCTGTTGCAGGGCGACGGAGTGGCGCTCGACCAGGCGGCGGCCTTGCGCTGGCTGGAACAGGCGGTCGATGCCGGCCTGTCGGCGGCCATGCGCCTGAAGGCGCGCCTGATCCTCCAGGGCATCGCCCCCGGCAGCCGCGACGACGCCGAGCAACTGCTGCAGATCGTCATTCCCGTGTTGAACGAGGTGCGCCTGGACCTGGCCGACAGTTACCTGGACAGCGGCGATGCCGGCAAGCTGATCCAGGCCGCCTACCTGGCCCAGGCTTGCTATGCCCAGGCCTTGCACGACAAGGATGACGAGCTGGTCGCGCTGTGCCTGGCCGGTTCGCCGGCGCTGGTCGAGAAACTCGAGCGCCATATGGCGAATGCGCCCGATACGCTGGCCACTGAATTGATGATGGTCCGTTTCCAGTTCGATGAGCGCGGCCGGCCCTATCCCGACAAGCTGGCGCGCGCCAGGCTGTTCTTCGAGACCCTGGCCGCATGGTCCAGGCTGAAGGGAAGCGGTACCGCTGAAGAAAAGAAGTTGCACAAGATTCTGACTGCCGGCTTGCCAGAGGTGGGCGCGGCAAACCGGACCCGCAAGCCGGCGCTACGGCCCGCATTTACCCAACGCCAGGTCGCGGCCAAGGTGGGGCGCAATGAGCCTTGTCCTTGCGGCAGCGGCGCCAAGTTCAAGCAGTGCTGCGCGTGAAGTTGTAATTCCCGCGTTCGGGGAAGACGCTACAGCGTGTGCTTGTCATGCGCGATCCCCATTTCATCGTAGATCTCATAGATCACATCGAGCATGTTCACCAGCTCCGGTGAACGGTCCATCTGGCGCACGCTGAAGATGATGGGCGACACCGCCAGCCGGTCGTCCAGCGCGCGATACACCACATCGGTCCTGACCATGCCCTGCAAACTCTTGGGCACGATGGCTACCCCCTGTCCAGCCCCGACCAGGCCGATCGCGATCTGCAGTTCGCGCACCTCGATGACCTTGTGTGGCGCCACCATGCGGTCGCGGAAGATCGCCAGTACCTGGTCGGCGAAGCTGGGCCGCGGCTGCCTCGGGTAGACCAGCAGTGGCTCTTGCGCAACCTCCGACAGGGTCAGCGGCCGTTCCACAGCCGTCAAGCGGTGGCCGGCGGGCAGCGCCACGATCAACGGCTCCTCGCGCAGCACGATGCGCCGGATCGCCGGATCCTCGCTTTTCAGACGACCGAAACCGACGTCGATGCGGCCATCCTTCAGCGCCTGCAGCTGCTCGACCGTGGTCAGCTCATGAAAGCTGATATCGAGCGTCTGGTAACGCCCGCGGAAGCGGCGCACGATTTCCGGCAACAGGCCATACAGGGTCGAGGCCACGAAGCCGATCGCGAACTTGCGATCGAGCTTGCCCACGCGCTGGGTCATCGCCTTCAGGTCGACCGCCTTGTCCAGCAATTCCTGGGCGTGGGCATGGAAGAACTTGCCGGCCTCGGTCAGGCGCAACGGACGCGAACCCTTTTCGATCAGCACCACGCCGAGTTCGTCCTCGAGCTGCTGAATCTGCCGGCTCAGCGGCGGCTGGGCGATGTTCAGGCGCGCCGCGGCGCGGGTGAAATTCTTCTCGTCGGCGACCGCGACGAAATAGCGCAGGTGGCGCAATTCCATGACCATACTCCAAAGGTATCGAAACCATACTAAAACGGTGTTGGACTGCCATTTTAATGCGGATTATCTTGATAGCACATACCTTATATACGCAAAAAATATGATCCAAGAAATCGAAACCGTGCTCGTCGATGTGCCGACAATCCGGCCCCACAAGCTGTCCGTGGCGACCATGAACACGCAGACCCTGGTGCTGGTGCGCATCCGCTGCGACGACGGCATCGAGGGCTGGGGCGAGGCGACCACCATCGGTGGCCTGAACTACGGCGAAGAGAGCCCGGAAAGTGTCAAGGTCAATATCGACACCCACATCGCGCCCCTACTGAAGGGAATGGATGCGAGCAGCCCGGCGCGCGCCATGGCCAGGATCCGCAAGACGATCCAGGGCAACCGTTTCGCCAAGTGCGCGCTCGAGACCGCGCTGCTCGACGCCCATGGCCAGCGCCTCGGGGTGGCGGTCAGCGAACTGCTGGGCGGCCGGGTGCGCGACGCGCTGCCGGTGGCCTGGACCCTGGCCAGCGGCGACACATCGAAAGACATCGCCGAAGCCGAGACCATGCTCGACAAGCGGCGTCACAACATCTTCAAACTCAAGATCGGTGCGCGCAGCGTGCACGACGACGTGGCCCACGTGCTGGCGATCAAGCGCGCATTGGGCGAACGTGCCAGCGTGCGGGTCGATGTCAACCAGGCCTGGAGCGAACTCGATGCGGTGCGCGGCATCGCCGCCCTGCAGGATGGTGGCATCGACCTGGTCGAGCAGCCGGTGCGCGCCGACAACCGCGCCGCGCTGCGTCGCCTGACGGCCCGCTTCGATGTCGCCATGATGGCCGATGAAGCGCTGCACGGCCCGGTCGACGCCTTCGACATCGCGCGCCATGACGGCGCCGACGTGTTCGCGGTCAAGATCGCCCAGAGCGGCGGCTTGCTGCCGGCGCAGCAGGTGGCGGCCGTGGCTCAGCTGGCCGGCATCGGCCTGTATGGCGGCACCATGCTCGAAGGCGGAATCGGCACCGCCGCCAGCGCCCAGCTGTGCGCGACCTGGCCGGAGCTGGCCTGGGATACCGAACTGTTCGGCCCCTTGCTGCTGACCGAAGAAGTGCTGCAAGAGCCGCTGGTGTACCGCGAGTTCGCGCTGCAAGTGCCGACCGGGCCGGGCCTGGGCGTGCGCATCGATGCCGACAAGCTGCGCCGCATGCGCCGCAACTAGAAACCGAGGAGACCACCCATGCTGTTCCACGTCACCATGGAAGTCCAGCTTCCATCCTCCATGCCGCTCGAGCAGGCCGAGCGCCTCAAGCTCGACGAAAAAGCCCTGGCCCAGCGCCTGCAGGAGCAGGGCGCCTGGCGCCACCTGTGGCGCATCGCCGGCCGCTACGCCAACGTCAGCATCTTCGACGTGGCCGACAACGAGGCGCTGCATGCGCTGCTGACCTCCTTGCCCCTGTTTCCCTATATGCGCATCGAGGTCACGCCGCTGTGCCGGCACCCATCCTCGATCCGCACCGACGACCGCTGAGAAACCAACATCCTGAAGGAGACAAGCATGACCCACCAAGACATCGACCAACTCGTGAAAAGCTGGATCGTCGACGCGGCGACCCAGCCGGCCAATCCGCGCGTGCAGCAAGTCGTACTGCGCCTGGTCGGCGACCTGTGCAAGGCGATGGAAGACCTCGACATCCAGCCGAGCGAATTCTGGGCCGGACTCGAGTTTCTCACCAAGGCCGGCAAGGCCAATGAACTGGGCCTGCTGACCCCCGGCCTGGGCCTGGAGCGCTTCATGGACATCCGCGCCGACGAAGCCGAAGCCAAAGCTGGCCTCGCGGGCGGCACCCCGCGCACCATCGAGGGCCCGCTGTACGTGGCCGGCGCGCCCGAAGCGATCGGCTTCGCGCGCCTGGACGACGGCACCGAGAGCGAGCAGGGAGAGCTGGTCTTCATGCAGGGCGTGGTGTATGACGCCGACGGCCAGCCGCTTGCGCGCGCCAAGGTCGAAGTCTGGCATGCCAACCTGCTGGGCAACTACTCGTTCTTCGATCCTGGCCAGTCGCACTTCAACCTGCGCCGTACGATCTACACCGACCTTGACGGCCGCTACGGCTTCCAGACCATCATGCCCAAGGGTTATGGCTGCCCGCCGGGCGGCAGCACCGCCACGCTGCTCGACCTGCTGGGGCGTCATGGCCAGCGTCCGGCGCACATCCACTTTTTTGTCAGCGCCGAGGGCCAGCGCAAGCTGACCACCCAGATCAATATCGATGGCGACGAATACCTGTGGGACGACTTTGCGTTTGCCAGCCGCGAGGGCCTGGTGCCGCCCGTGGTGCGCGTGAGCGACCCGGCGGCGCTGGCCGCCAGAGGTGTCGATCAGCCGTTCGCCTCGATCGATTTCGACTTCCGCCTGCACCGCGAGATCGCCGCCGCCCCGAGCGCCGAGGTCGAGCGCCTGCGCGCCGCCGCCTGAGGAGAGCCATATGATTCCGATCCATCCCGCGCCCGTGCGCAGCGCCGTCGCCCCCGACCTCGACGCGCTGCTGGTCGAAGACCATGCCAGCGGCGACCACCGCCTGCACCGCAGCGCCTTCACCGATCCCGCGTTGTTCGAACTCGAGATGAAGCATATCTTCGAAGGTAACTGGATCTATCTCGCCCACGAGAGCCAGGTCCCGAACAACAATGACTACTACACCACCCAGATGGGGCGCCAGCCGGTGTTCATCGCGCGCAACCGCCAGGGCGAGTTGAATGCCTTCATCAACGCCTGCAGCCACCGCGGCGCCCAGCTGTGCCGCCACAAGCGCGGCAACAAGTCGACCTTTACCTGTCCGTTCCACGGCTGGACTTTCAATAACAGCGGCAAGCTGCTGAAGGTGAAGGACCCCGAAGACGCCGGCTATCCGGACTGCTTCAACAAGGAAGGCTCGCACGACCTCACCCGGGTGGCGCGCTTCGGCAACTACAAGGGCTTCCTGTTCGGCAGCCTGAACCCGGACGTGCCGCCGCTGGAAGACTTCCTGGGCGAGGCCGGCAAGATCATCGACATGATCGTCAACCAGTCGCCGGACGGGCTGGAAGTGCTGCGCGGGGCCTCCACCTACACCTTCGCCGGTAACTGGAAGCTGCAGGCCGAGAATGGCGCCGATGGCTACCACGTGTCCGCGGTGCACTGGAACTACGCCGCCACCACCAGCCGCCGCAAGGAGCAGGAGGCCCAGCGCGAAGACAAGATCCGCGCGATGGACGCCGGCAAGTGGGGACGTCAGGGCGGCGGCTTCTATGCCTTCGAGCACGGCCACATGTTGCTCTGGACCCAGTGGGCCAATCCGGAGGACCGGCCCAACTATCCCCGCCACGCCGAGTATGCCGACAAGTTCGGCAAGCCGGCCGCGGACTGGATGATCAACCGCTCGCGCAACCTGTGCCTGTACCCGAACGTCTACCTGATGGACCAGTTCGGGTCGCAGATCCGCGTGCTGCGTCCGATCGCGGTCGACAAGACCGAGGTCACGATCTACTGCATCGCACCGCGCGGCGAATCCGACGAGGCGCGCGCGCGCCGCATCCGCCAGTACGAGGACTTCTTCAATGTCAGTGGCATGGCTACCCCGGACGACCTGGAGGAATTTCGCGCCAGCCAGGTGGGATATGCCGGCAGCGCGATGCCGTGGAACGATATGTGCCGCGGCGCCACCCACTGGATCCAGGGCCCGGACGAGGCGGCGCGCGAACTGGGGCTGGCACCGGTACTGAGCGGCAAGCGCACCGAGGACGAAGGTTTATATACGGTGCAGCACCGCTACTGGCTGGACGTCATGAAGAAGGCGCAGGGAGAGCAGGCATGAGTACCATTCATTTGGCGGACATCGCCGCCTTTCTTTACCGCGAATCGCGCCTGCTCGACGACGAGCAATGGGACGAGTGGCTGGAATGCTACGACCCCGAGGCCCAGTTCTGGATGCCCTCGTGGGACGACGACGACCGGCTGGTGAGCGACCCGCAGCGCGAGATCTCGCTGATCTTCTATCCGAACCGCGCCGGCCTCGAAGACCGGGTATTCCGGATCAAGACCGAGCGCTCGAGCGCGACCATGCCCGATACCCGCACCAGCCACAACCTGGCCAATATCGAGCTCGAGGGTCAGGAAGGCGGGGTGGTCACGGTGCGTTTCAACTGGCACACGCTGAGCCACCGCTACAAGACCGACTTCAGCCACTTCGGCATGTCGCGCTACCGGATCGACTTCAATGGCGCCGCGCCGCGCATCCTCGACAAGTACGTGGTGCTCAAGAACGACTACATCCACCAGGTGATCGACATCTACCATATTTGAGGCCGCACAGCGGCCAGGAGACAGACGATGAGCCATCACATCGCCCTGCAGTTCGAAGACGGGATCACCCGCTTCATCGCATGCAATGACAACGAAAAGCTGGCCGACGCCGCCTATCGCCAGCGCATCAACATCCCGCTCGACTGCCGCGACGGCGCCTGCGGCACCTGCCGCGCGCATTGCGAGTCGGGCAGCTACGACATGCCGGCGTCCGGCTATATCGACGACGCCCTGGAACCCGACGATGCGGCGCGCGGCTTCGTGCTGACCTGCCAGATGAAACCGACGTCCGACTGCGTCGTGAAGATCCAGGCCACGTCGGACGCCTGCAAGTCGGGCGCCCAGAGTTACCACGGCCGGGTGGCCGAGGTCGAGCAGTTGTCCGATTCGACCATCCGCCTTGCGATCGAGATGGCAGAGGAGGCGGCGCCCGGCTTCCTGCCGGGCCAGTACGTGAACGTCGGCATCCCGGGCACCGGACTGACCCGGTCGTACTCATTCAGTTCGGCGCCGGGCGCGGCGCGCGCCGAGTTCGTGGTGCGCAATGTGCCGGGTGGACGCATGAGCAGCTACTTGCTCGACGCCGGCAAGCCGGGCGACGAGATTACCTTCCTCGGCCCGTTCGGCAGCTTCTACCTGCGTCCCCTGCAGCGTCCGGCCCTGTTCCTGGCCGGCGGCACCGGCATCGCGCCTTTCCTGTCGATGCTGGCGGTGCTGGCCGGGCAGGGGTTCGCGCATCCGGTACGGCTGGTATACGCCGTCACCAACGACCATGACCTGGTCGGGCTCGAGGCGCTCGATCGCATCGGCGCCGCGCATCCGGCCTTCTCGTATGTCACCTGCGTGGCGGCGCCCGAGAGCAGCCACCCGCGCAAGGGCTACGCCACCGCCCACGTCGAGCCGGCCTGGATGAACGATGGCGACGTCGATGTGTACCTGTGCGGTCCGCCGCCGATGGTCGATGCGGTGCGCGCCTGGCAGGAAGAAGTGGGCGTCAAGCCGGCCAACTTCTATTTCGAAAAATTCTCCGCCAGCAGTGGAGCCTGAGACGATGACGAACCGTGAACGTTTTCGTGAAAAGGTGATCGTGGTCACCGGGGCCGCCCAGGGCATCGGGCGTGGCGTGGCGCTGGCTGCGGCGCGCGAGGGTGCGCGGCTGGTGCTGGCCGATCGCGCCGCACTGGTGGACGAGGTGGCGGCCCAGGCGCGCGCGCTGGGGGCCTTGCTTGCTGTCGCCAGGGTCGATCTCGAGACCTATGCCGGTGCGCGCCAGTTGATGCAGCTCGCGCTGGGGGAATTCGGCCGCATCGACATCCTGGTCAATAATGTCGGCGGCACCATTTGGGCCAAGCCCTACCAGGAATACGAGGAAGAGCAGATCGAGGCCGAGATCCGGCGCTCGCTGTTCCCGACGCTGTGGTGCTGCCGCGCCGTGATGCCGGCCATGATCGAACAGGGGCGCGGGGCGATCGTCAATGTGTCGTCGATCGCCACCCGCGGCATCTACCGGATTCCGTATTCGGCCGCCAAGGGCGGCGTGAACGCGCTGACCGCCAGCCTGGCGCTGGAACATGCCGCCCACGGCATCCGGGTCAATGCGGTCGCTACCGGCGGCACCGAGGCGCCGCCGCGCGCGATTCCGCGCAACCCGACGCCCCTCAGTGAGCAGGAGCAGGACTGGTACCAGGGCATCGTCGACCAGACCATCGCATCGAGCCCGATGGGGCGCTATGGCAGCATCGACGAACAGGTAGGCGCGATCCTGTTCCTGGCCTCGGATGAAGCATCCTACATCACGGGCAGCGTGCTGCCCGTCGGTGGCGGCGACCAGGGATAAGCATGCCGACTGCGACCATCAATGGAACCCATCTGCACTACCGCGGCCAGGGCGACCGCGCCCTGCCCACCGTGGTGCTGTCGAATTCACTCGGCACCGATATGGATATGTGGAACGAACTGGCCTATCGGCTGGCGCGGCGCTTCCACGTGCTGCGCTACGACACGCGCGGCCACGGCGGCTCTGCCAGTCCGGCCGGTCCGTACTCGCTCGAGTTGCTGGGCGGCGATGTCGTCAAGCTGCTCGACATGCTGGACATCGAGCGCGCCCATTTCGTCGGCCTGTCGATGGGCGGCGCGATCGGCCAGTGGCTCGGCATCCATGCGCCCCGGCGGCTGGCCAAGCTGGTGCTGGCCAACACCGCCGCGCGCATCGGCACCGAGGAAGGCTGGCGCAGCCGCGCCGCGGCAGTGCGCGCCGGGGGCATGGCACAGATCGCGGATGGCTCACCCGGCCGCTGGTTCACGCCCGGTTTCATCGCGGCGCAGCCGGCGCGGGTGAGGGCGCTGCAAGATGACGTGAGGCAGCTCGACCCCGAAGGCTACGCGGCCTGCTGCGATGCGTTGGCAGATGCCGACCTGCGCGCCGACGTCAAACGCATTACGGCGCCGACCCTGGTCATCGCCGGCACGCACGATCCCGTAACGACGATCGACGATGCGCGCGCCATCCAGCACGCGATCGCCGGCAGCACGCTCGTCAGCCTGCCGGCTTCGCACCTGTCGGCGATCGAAGTGCCCGAACCGTTCGCAGAAGCGGTCGAGGCATTCCTGCTGCACTGACAACCATCATCCTGGAGGAGACACCATGCAGGAATCAAGCCACGCCGGGCACGGGCGGGAACGGTCACGCTCGGACTGGTCGGCATCGAGCGTCAGCGCCGGCTTCCTGGCGGTGCTGGTCTCGTTCACCGGCCCGCTGGCCATCTTCTACCAGGCCGCCCAGGCGGCCCAGGTCGACAACGCCATGTTCGCGTCCTGGGTCTGGGGCATCGCGATCGGCGCCGGGCTGTCCGGCATCGTGCTGTCGGCCTGGCTGCGGGTGCCGGTCATCACCGCCTGGTCGGCGCCGGGGACGGCGCTGCTCATCACGCTGTTTCCCGCACTGTCGCTGGACGAAGCGGTAGGCGCCTACATCACGGCCGCCGCGATCCTGCTGGCGATCGGCCTGTCGGGCAGCGTCGACCGGGTCATGGCCTGGGTGCCGCCGGGTGTGGCCAGCGGCATGATGGCGGGGATCCTGCTGCCTTTTGGGCTGGACGCCTTCCGCGCCACCGGTACCATGCCGCTCTTGGCCTTCGGCATGCTGCTGGCCTATCTGCTATTCAAGCGCAGCGCGCCGCGCTACAGCGTGATGCTGTTGCTGGCGACGGGCGTGCTGCTGGCGCTGGCGACCGGCTCCACCCGCTTCGGCGCAGTCGCGTTCGAGTTCGCGGTGCCGCACTTCATCGCCCCGAGCTGGTCCTGGTCGGCCACCTTCGGCCTGGCCTTGCCACTGGTGCTGGTCACCCTCACTGGCCAGTACCTGCCCGGGATGGCAGTGCTCAAGACCTCGGGCTACGACACCGGCGTACGGCCGATCATGACCGTGGGCAGCCTGGTGTCGCTGGCGGTGGCCTTCACCGGCGGCATCACGATCGCCATCGCCGCCATCACGGCCGCCATGTGCACCGGGCCGGATGCCCATGCAGACCCGCGCCGGCGCTACATCGCCGGCATCGCCAACGGCCTGTTCTACCTGGCGGCGGGGCTGGTGGGCGGCTCGATCGTGATGCTGTTTGGCGCATTGCCGCGCGAACTGGTCGTGACGCTTGCCGGCCTGGCGCTGCTGGGCCCCATCGCCAGCAACCTGGCCGGCGTGGTCGCTGCCGAGGACCACCGCGAAGCATCGGTCATCACCTTCCTGGCCACGGCATCCGGCATGGCCTTCCTGGGCCTGGGCTCGGCCTTCTGGGGAATCGTCATCGGCATGCTCGCCTGCCGCATCCTGCACGGCGCGGCGAAAGGAGGCTCGCCCAAACGATAAGCGACCTGGTGCAGCACATGACACGGTTGGACAATAACGGAGACACACACATCATGCGACATATCGACGTACACAAGATGGCCGATACGGCCAGGTTCAACAAGTTCCACACTTCGCTGCTGGCCTGGTGCGCCATCATCATCATCTGTGACGGCTACGACCTTGCGGTGGCCGGCATCGCGCTTCCCTCGATCATGGCCCAGATGGGCGTGACGGCGCAGGACGCCGGCTTCATGGTCAGTTCGGCGCTGTTCGGGATGATGTTCGGCGCGATCTTCCTCGGCACCCTGGCCGACCGCATCGGGCGCCGCTGGGCGATCGTGATCTGCCTGGCGCTGTTCAGCGTGTTTACCGCTGCGGCGGGCATGACCGATGACCCGTATGTGTTCAGCGTGATGCGCTTCCTGGCCGGGCTCGGGATCGGCGGCGTGATGCCGAACGTGGTGGCGCAGATGACCGAATATTCTCCGCGCAGGATACGCTCGACCATGGTGACCCTGATGTTCAGCGGGTATGCGGTGGGCGGCATGCTGGCCGCGGTGCTGGGCAAGGGGCTGCTCGAGCAGTATGGCTGGCAGTCGGTGTTCCTGGCCGCCGGGGTGCCGGTGATCCTGATCCCGTTCATCCTGCGCTCGATGCCCGAGTCGATGCCGTTCCTGATCAAGAAAGGACGCCTGGACGAACTGAAATCCATCCTCGCGCGCATCGAGCCGGGCTATCGCGCGGCCGCTGGCGACCACTTCGATATACCTGTTACCGAGCGCGCCGGCGGCGCGCCGATCGGCCGCCTGTTCCAGGAGGGCCGCGGCTTCTCCACGATCATGTTCTGGATCGCGTTCTTCATGTGCCTGTTCATGGTGTATGCGCTCAGCTCCTGGCTGGCCAAGCTGATGGCCGGCGCCGGCTACAGCCTGGGCTCGGCGCTGACCTTCGTGCTGGTACTGAACTTCGGCGCCGTGATCGGCGCGGTCGGCGGCGGCTGGCTGGCCGACCGCTTCCACATCAAGTATGTGCTGGTGGCGATGTATGCGCTGGCGGCGGTGTCGATCACCATGCTGGGTTATCCGGTATCGACCCCGGTGCTGTTCCTGCTGGTCGGCCTGGCCGGCGCTTCGACCATCGGCACCCAGATCGTCACCTACGCCTACGCCGGCCAATTCTACCCGAGCGCCGTGCGCTCGACCGGCATCGGCTGGGCCAGCGGCGTCGGCAGGAGCGGCGCGATCCTGGCGCCGATCGTGATCGGCACCCTGGTCGGCATGGCGCTGCCTTTGCAGCACAACTTCCTCGCGATCTCGATTCCGGCGCTGATCGCCACCATCGCCGTGGCCCTCATCAAGCATGAGCGCGGCGCATCGAGCCGCGAGCTGGTCGCCGAGCGCGCCGCACGGCAGCTTGCCGATCCGGCCTGATATCCGGTAGTCCCGGGGCGGCGCCACGATGCCCGCCCCTCATCACCAGAACAAGACAGGAGACTTCATGAAATCGATTCACGTTGCGCTGGCGCTCGCGTCCAGCGTGGCCGCGTGCACGGCCGCGGCCCAGACCCCGGTGCAGATCTACGGCCTGGTCGACAGCGGCCTGGCCCATATCACCAATGCCGACGCCAACGGCAATTCGGTCACCAAGGTGCCGTCGCTGACCGGCTCCCTGCCGTCGCGGATCGGCTTTCGCGGCAGCGAAGACCTGGGCAAGGGCCTGCAGGCCTTCTTCGTCCTCGAAAACGGGCTGTCGATGGACACTGGCGCGGTGGGGCAGGGCGGGCGCCTGTTCGGTCGCGCCGCCCACGTGGGCCTGAAGGGATCGTGGGGCACGTTCACCATCGGGCGCCAGAACAATATGACGTATCTGGCCGCAATCAAGTCTGACGTGATGGGGCCGCACCTGTTCTCGATGAGCAGTATCGACCTGTATATCCCGAACGCGCGTAGTGACAACGCGCTTGGCTACCTCGGCAACTTCAATGGCGTCGTGCTTGGCGCAACCTACAGCTTCGGGCGCGACGGCGCGTCGGCCGGCGGCCCGGCCGCGACCAGTTGTCCGGGCGAAGTGGCCGGCAATGCCAAGGCCTGTCGCCAATACACGGCGCTGCTCGGCTACGAGTCGAAGGCCTGGGGCCTGAACGCCACCTACGACCGCATGTACGGCAACACCGGCGCTGCCGGAGGGCTGGCCAGCAGCGACAACACCGATATCCGCAGCACCGTGAATGCCTGGCTGATGCTGGGTGCGACCAAGGTCGGCGCCGGCCTGATGGATCGCGAGACGAACGCGGTCACCGGGCTCGCGGAGTCGGTCATGGTCTACGTCGGCGCCAGTCATCCGATCGGCGCGTTGACGCTCGACGCCCAGGTGGCCACGCGCAACGCACGCAGGTCGGGCGACGACGTGACCCTGTACGTGGCGCGCCTGACCTATGCGCTGTCCAAACGCACCGCCGTCTACGCCTCGATCGGCCGGATGGACAACGACGGCGCCTCTGCGGTGGCGCTCGACGCCGGCGGCACAGTGGCGCCGGGCATGTCGCAGAACGGGGTAATCCTGGGCATGCGTCACGGTTTCTGATCCGCGGGCGTCAGCGAATGCGCGTAAAAAGTACTATGATCATCCTTTTACCAACGCAGACTCCGACGCCCATGACGACTTCCAGCTATCCCGACATCCGCCTCCTGATCGCCAACGAATGGGTCGAGGCCAGCGGCGGCAAGACCATCCCCGTGATCAATCCGGCCAACGGCCAGCCGATCGGCACCGTGGCCCACGCCACCATTGCTGACCTGGACCGCGCGCTGGCCGCCGCCCAGAAAGGCTTCGAGGCCTGGCGCGTGATCCCTGCCGCCGAGCGCGCGGCCACCATGCGCCGCGCCGCCAACCTGCTGCGCGAACGCGCCGGCGATATCGCGCGCCTGCTCACGCAAGAGCAGGGCAAACCCTTGGCCGAGGCGAAAATGGAAGCCATGGCCGGCGCCGAGATCATTGACTGGTTCGCCGCCGAAGGCATGCGCGTGTATGGCCGCATCGTCCCGTCGCGCAACCCGGCGGCGCAGCAACTGGTGCTCAAGGAACCGGTCGGCCCGGTGGCCGCCTTCACGCCCTGGAACTTCCCGATCAACCAGGTGGTGCGCAAGCTGGCGGCAGCGCTGGCGACCGGCTGCTCCTTCCTGTGCAAGGCGCCTGAAGAGACCCCGGCTTCGCCGGCGGCGCTGTTCCAGTGCTTCGTCGACGCCGGCGTGCCGCCGGGCGTAGTGGGCCTGGTGTTCGGCGACCCGGCCGAGATCTCCGGCTACCTGATCCCGCACCCGGTCATCCGCAAGGTCACCTTCACCGGTTCGACCCCGGTCGGCAAGCAGCTGGCCGCCCTGGCCGGCGCCCACATGAAGCGCGTGACGATGGAGTTGGGCGGCCACGCGCCGGTGATCGTGGCGGCCGATGCCGACGTGGCGCTGGCGGTCAAGGCAGCCGGCGGCGCCAAGTTCCGCAATGCGGGCCAGGTGTGCATCTCGCCGACCCGCTTCCTGGTGCATAACGCGGTCAAGGACGAATTCACCCGCGCCCTGGTCAAGCATGCCGAAAGCCTCAAGCTGGGCGATGGCCTGCAGGATGGCACCACCCTCGGGCCGCTGGCCAATCCACGCCGCCTGACGGCGATGTCGCAGCTGGTGGCCGATGCGCGCGCCAAGGGCGCGGTGGTCGCCTTCGGCGGCGAGCGCGTGGGCGACGCCGGCAACTTCTTCGCACCGACCATCCTGGCCGATGTGCCGCTCGAGGCCAGTGTGTTCAACGACGAGCCGTTTGGCCCGGTGGCGGCGATCCGCGGCTTCGACAGCCTCGAGGATGCGATCGCGGAAGCCAACCGCCTGCCGTTCGGCCTGGCCGGCTATGCGTTCACCAGCTCGATCAAGAACGCCCAGCTGCTGATGAACCGGGTCGAAGTCGGCATGCTGTGGATTAACCAGCCGGCCACGCCGAGCGCCGAAATGCCATTTGGCGGCGTCAAGGATTCGGGTTATGGTTCCGAAGGCGGACCGGAGGCGCTGGAATCGTATCTCAATACCAAGGCTGTTTCGATGGTCGGGGTGTAATGCGGATTCGCCTGCGTCACGCCTCGGGATCGGGTTTGACGCGGGTAAGCTTGTAGTCGGCGGCGGAGCGCTCGAGCGCCAGTCCGAGCACGTCCTTGAGTTCATCCGGGCTCGCGCCATCGTCGAGCTGGCGCCGGGCGAAGGTGTTGCGCAAGGTGCGCCCGCCGGAACGCGACAGGTCCATGCCGGCGCGTTCGAACGTGGCGTGCATCTGCATGTACACGGTCTTGCGGGTCATGCGGGCGCCGGTCAGATTGGCCGGAAACACGAATTCACCCGGGATCGCCATGGTCTCGCGTTCCTGCAGCCAGGCCAGCAGCTCGTCCGCGCCTTCGCGGGGGAGGGTGATCTCGTGTTCATGGCTGGTGTCATGCTTTTCGTCAGGGGTGATGCTCAGCACGATCGCGCCGTCGATCGAGGCCTGGCGGCCAACTTCGGACGTCAAGAGGCCGACTGCTTCCGATACCCGCAGGCCGGCCAGCGCGATCACGACCTGCATGGCGCGGTCGCGGCGGCGCTTCCAGCCGTCGAACGGGGTATTGCGGCGGCGCCGTGGCGCTTCAGCCGGCAACGCCGCAAAGAAGCGCTGCAACTGGTCCTCGGACAGCGTGCGCCCGGCGTCGTCCTTCGTCATGTGGGCGCGATCGATGCCGAGGATCGCCAGCTGCGCCGGATTGGGTACCACGCCCAGGTGTTCGTAGCAGCGCTCCAGCAAGCGCAGGTAGCGGTAGGCGATCTTGCTGTTCAATATGCGCTTGCCTTTGACCGTGCGGTCGATGAAGCGCCGCAGATCGGCTTGGGTGACAGTGGAGAAGGTGAGCCGCTGTTCCTGGAACCAGCTTGCCACGTTGTTGAACATGAACACATAGATCTTGGCCGATTCGGCCGACAGCACCCGCAAGGTGCCGTCGGCGCGCTGGCGGCGGCCGGTTTCGGCGAAGGCGGTCGTCGAGATGAACTCCTTGAACGACCGGACCGGGTCGGTATCCCACGAGGCGACGGTGTACATGATGAGCGGGAGCGGATTGACAGGCCCTGATCCTACCACAAAACGTAACTAACCAACGGATAATGCGGCGTCGCCATGCATGGTCCACGTTAACGACTTCGACATCGATGACACCCTGCCCATGGAGGCCAGGAAGACGGGCAACTGGCGGGCCGGTCAGCGCAGCGGGTTTGCGCGCCAGTGTCACGCCCAGCACCGTGCCAATGCCAACACAGGCTGCGATGCACAGGATCGCGACGATGAACGCATGCGCAATCGCCGCCGGATCGTCGCTGCCGCCGCGCACCGTATGGAAGATCGCACCTACCAGCGCCACGCTGAGCGCGGCGCCAGTTGGCGTGGCCGCGACCAGCCAGGCCAGGGCAAGGACGCCGCAAGCGCGGTTATTTCGCGCTATCGAGCAGGCCGCGTGCGCGCAGCCACTCCTCGGCGCGCGCCGGCCAGGCCGAGGTGGTGCCAAGGCCGGTGCGCATTCCCATGCCGTGCGCGCCGTGCTCGAACAGATACATCTCTGCCGGTACTTTCGCCCGCGTGAGCGCCTGGTAGAACAGGATGCTGTTCTCGACCGGGACCGCGGCGTCTTCCTGGGTATGGATCAGCAGGGTCGGCGGCGTGCGCTGCGTGACCTGGCGCGCGACCGACATCAGTTCGATGTCCGCTGCCGTCGGGGTCGCGCCGAGCAGGGCGTTGCGCGATCCCATATGGGCGGCCGGTCCGTCGAGCGCGATCACCGGATACATCAGCATCAGGAAATCGGGCCGGGCGCTGACCGCGTCGAGCGCATTGCCGGTGCGTCCGAGCGGATGGTCGAACAGGGTGCCGGCGCTGGCGGCCAGGTGGCCGCCGGCCGAACTGCCCATCACCCCGATGCGCTCAGGCCGCACGCCGTACTGCGCCGCCTGCGAGCGCACCAGGCGTACCGCGCGCAGCACGTCCTGCAGCGGCGCCGGATGGCCGAACTCGCGCATCCGGTACTTGAGGACGAAGACGGCCACACCGAGGCTGGACAGCCAGCGCGCATGCTGCTCGCCTTCGCGCACGATCGCCAGGCGCTCGTAGCCGCCGCCCGGGCAGATGATAACGGCGCTGCCGTTGGCGCGGTCGACCGAGGGCGGATACACGGTCAGGGTGGGTTCGCTGACCCGGCTGACCCGGCCGTCGACAAAGCGCTCCGCTTCAATGCCGGGCCGGGCGCCGGGCACGCCTTCGGGCCAGAGCCGGATCGTGGCCGGCGGCGCTGGCCAATCTGCGGCGTGTGCCGATGTGGATACGGCCAGCATGGCGGCCCCTAGTTGTTGCAAGATGCGTCTCCGTGTCATGTACATATTGCTCCTGGTTATCGTTCTTGTGGTAATCCGCTGGAATGGCCATTCCACCGGCCATGCTAGAATATCGTTGCTTGCCACGACCCTGCTGGCAATGTCTCCCGAGGGGAACTCCCTTGTTGTAGTGTGCGCCCCACAAGCCCTGTCCTCACAGGGCTTTCGATTTTTGTCTGTTTGATTGTCCTACGTATTCGGAATTCTCCCATGGAAATTAAAGTCAACTTCCTCGACAAGCTTCGCCTCGAAGCCAAGTTCGACGATTTCACCGTCATCGCTGACCAGCCCATCCGCTACAAGGGCGATGGTTCGGCGCCGGGGCCCTTCGATTATTTCCTGGCCTCGTCCGCCCTGTGCGCGGCGTATTTCGTGAAGTTGTACTGCAATACCCGGAATATCCCGACCGAGAATATCCGCCTGTCGCAGAACAATATCGTCGACCCTGAAAACCGTTACCAGCAGATCTTCAAGATCCAGGTCGAGCTGCCGGCCGATATTTCCGACAAGGACCGCCAGGGCATCCTGCGTTCGATCGACCGCTGCACGGTGAAAAAGGTGGTGCAGGCCGGCCCCGAGTTCTTGATCGAAGAGGTCGCGAACCTGGACGCCGATGCCCAGGCGCTGCTGACCCTGCAGCCGGGTTCCGAGTCGCAAACCTATATCCAGGGCAAGGACTTGCCGCTCGAGCAGACCATCGCCAATATGTCGGGCATGCTGGCCAGCTGGGGCATCAAGATCGAGATCGCCTCGTGGCGCAATATCGTTCCCAATGTCTGGTCGCTGCATATCCGCGATGCGCATTCGCCGATGTGCTTCACCAATGGCAAGGGCGCGACCAAGGAAAGCGCGCTGGCCTCGGCCCTGGGCGAGTACATCGAACGCCTGAACAACAATCACTTCTTTGCCGGCGCCTTCTGGGGCGAGGACATCGCCAACGCGCCCTTCGTGCATTATCCGAACGAGCGCTGGTTCAAGCCTGGCAAACGCGACGCGCTGCCGGCCGGCATCCTCGACGACTATAGCCGCGAGGTCTACGATCCCGACGGCGAATTGCGCGGCTCGCACCTGATCGACACCAACTCGGGCAACGCGGAGCGCGGCATCGTCGCGCTGCCGTTCGTGCGGCAGTCGGATGGCGAGACCGTGTATTTTCCGTCCAACCTGGTCGAGAACCTGTACGCCAGCAATGGCATGAGCGCCGGTAACACCCTGGCCGAAGCCCAGGTGCAGTGCCTGTCCGAGATTTTCGAGCGCGCGGTGAAACGCGAGATCCTCGAAGGCGAGATGGCCTTGCCCGATGTGCCGCAAGAGGTACTGGCCAAGTATCCCGGCATCGTGGCCGGCATCAAGGGGCTGGAAGAGCAGGGCTTCCCGGTGCTGGTCAAGGACGCCTCGCTGGGCGGACAATATCCGGTGATGTGCGTGACCCTGATGAACCCGCGCACCGGTGGCGTGTTCGCTTCGTTTGGCGCGCACCCGAGCTTCGAGGTGGCGCTCGAGCGCAGTCTGACCGAACTGCTGCAGGGGCGCAGCTTCGAGGGCCTGAACGACTTGCCGCGGCCGACCTTCGCCAGCGAAGCCGTGACCGAGCCGTATAACTTCGTCGAGCACTTCATCGATTCGAGCGGTGTGGTCTCGTGGCGCTTCTTCAGCGCCAGGACCGACATCGAATTCGTCGAGTGGGATTTCACCAGCCAGGGCGAGAACGCCAACCTTGATGAAGCCGCGACCCTGCTCGCCATCCTCGAACAGATGGGCAAGGAAGTCTACACCGCCGTCTACGACCAGCTGGGCGCCGTGGCCTGCCGCATCCTGGTGCCCGGTTATTCCGAGGTCTACCCGGTCGAAGACCTGATCTGGGATAACACGAACAAGTCGCTGCTGTTCCGCGCCGATATCCTGGACCTGCACCGCCTGGACGACGAGCGGCTCGAAGCGCTGCTCGAGCGCCTGGAAAACAATGAGTTGGACGAGTACTCCGACATCGCCACCCTGATCGGCATCGAGTTCGACGAGAACACGGAGTGGGGCCAGCTGACGGTGCTCGAGCTGCGCTTGCTGATCAACCTGGCCTTGCAGCGGTTTGAGGAAGCGCACGAACTGGTTGGCGCCTTCTTGCAATATAACGATAATACTGTTGAGCGCGGTCTGTTCTACCAGGCCCTGAACGTGGTGCTCGAAGTGACGCTCGACGACGAGCTCGAACTCGACGATTACGTGGTCAACTTCCGCCGCATGTTCGGCGACGCCCGCATGGATGCGGTATTGGGATCGGTGGATGGCAGCGTGCGCTTCTTCGGCCTGACGCCGACCAGCATCGCGCTGGAGGGGCTGGACCGCCACCATCGCCTGATCGACAGCTACCGCAAGCTGCATGCGGCGCGCGCCAAGGCCGCGCAAGGTCGATCGTAGGGCTGGCGGCTACGCCGCCGACGCGGTAATGGTTGGCAGCGAGATCATCCGGCGCGAAAACGGAGGCGTCAGCGATCGACGCGTCGGCGGCGAAGCCGCCAACCCTGCATGACGTTGTATCCTCGGAGGCTAGCCGGATGCGCGACGCAATCATCATCGGAGGCGGCCACAACGGCCTGGTATGCGCCTGGTACCTGGCGAGGAGCGGTCTGAAGGTCACGGTGCTCGAACGGCGCTCGGTGGTCGGCGGCGCCGCGGTAACCGAAGAATTCCACCCGGGTTTTCGCAACTCGGTGGCCGCCTATACCGTCTCGCTGCTCAACCCGAAGATCATCCGCGACATGGCACTGGCCCGCCATGGCTTGCGCATTGTCGAACGACCGCTATCGAACTTCCTGCCCCTTGACGATGGCCGTTACCTGAAGATCGGCGCCGGCAAGACTGCCACCGAAGTCGCCCGCTTCTCGCAGCGTGACGCCGACCGCCTGGACCACTACCACCGGCACCTCGATGCCGGCGCCGACCTGCTGCGCGAACTGGTGCTGCAGACCCCGCCGAACCGGGTCGAAGGCGGCTGGCTGGCCGCGCTGCCCGAGCTGCTCAAGGCCGGCCGGCTGGGCAACCGGATGCGCAAGCTGTCACTGGAAGCGCAGCGCGAGCTGCTCGACCTGTTTACCAAGTCGGCCGGCGACTACCTGGACGGCTGGTTCGAGAGCGATCCGATCAAGGCCGCCTACGGCTTCGACAGCGTGGTCGGCAACTACGCCAGTCCCTACACTCCCGGCTCGGCCTATGTGCTGCTGCACCACGTGTTCGGCGAGGTCAATGGCAGCAAGGGCGCATGGGGCCATGCCATCGGCGGCATGGGCGCCATCACCCAGGTCATGGCGCGGGCGGCGCGGGCAGCCGGCGTAGAGATCCGCACCGACTGTGAAGTAGCCGAGGTAGTGCTCGGCCAGGGCCGCGCCCGCGGTGTCGTTACCGGCAAGGGCGAGCGGCTCGATGCGCAAGCAGTGGTCTCGAACCTCAATCCGCGCCTGCTGTACACGAAGCTGGTCGACCCCGGCGCATTGCCAGGCGACTTCCTGCGCCGCATGCACGCATGGCGCTGCGGCTCGGGCACCTTTCGCATGAACGTGGCCTTGTCCGAGCTGCCCGACTTCAGCTGCCTGCCGGGCACGATGGCGGCCGAGCACCACGGCAGCGGCATCATCATCGCGCCGAGCCTGGCGTATATGGAACGCGCCTACCACGACGCGCGCAGCATGGGCTGGTCGCGCGCGCCGATCGTCGAACTCCTGATTCCCTCTACGCTCGATTCGACCCTGGCCCCGCCCGGCCAGCACGTGGCCAGCTTGTTCTGCCAGCACGTGGCGCCGCAACTGCCGGATGGATCGAGCTGGGACCTGCACCGCGAGCAGGTGGCCGACCTGATGATCGATACGGTCGATCGCCACGCCCCCAATTTCAGGCGCTCGGTGCTCGGCCGCCAGATCATGAGTCCGCTCGACCTGGAGCGCACCTTCGGCCTGCTCGGCGGCGATATCTTCCATGGCGCACTGAGCCTCGACCAGCTGTTCTCGGCGCGCCCGATGCTCGGTCACGCCGACTACCGCGGCCCGGTGCCGGATCTTTACACCTGCGGCGCGGGAACCCATCCCGGTGGCGGCGTCACCGGCGCGCCGGGCCACAACGCGGCGCGCGAGGTGCTGCGCGATTTCAAGCGCTCAGCATCGTGAATGGCAGGCTCGCGCGGCCCTGCCGAGCGCCCGGTTGATCCGTGCTCCGGGATGGACAGCTGAGCCGGAGGCGGCGTAGACTGCCGCATCGTAGCCATCGGCGCTGGCGCCACCCGACCATGATCATCTCGTCCGCCCTTGATTTTCGCGAAGCCGCGCGCCGCCGGCTGCCGCCGTTCCTGTTCCACTACCTCGATGGCGGCGCCGGCGCCGAGCAGACCCTGCGCACCAACGTCGACGACCTGCAGGCGGTGGGGCTGCGCCAGCGCGTGCTGCGCGGCTCCGAGCAGCTCGACCTCGGCGTGGACCTGTTCGGTGAGCGCTACGCCTTGCCGATCGCACTCGCGCCGGTCGGCCTGACCGGCATGTACGCGCGGCGCGGCGAGGTGCAGGCGGTGCGCGCGGCCTGCCGCCAGAACATCCCCTTCATCCAGTCGACCGTCTCGGTGTGCCCGCTGGCCGAAGTGGCGGCCAAGGCCTCCCACCCGATCTGGTTCCAGCTGTATGTGCTCAAGGACCGCGGCTTCATGCGCGACGTGATGCGGCGTGCATGGGAGCTGGGCTCGACCACGCTGGTATTCACCGTCGACATGCCGGTGCCCGGCGCGCGCTACCGCGACGCCCACAGCGGCATGAGCGGCCCGAATGGCCCGTTGCGGCGCGTGCTGCAGGCCATGCTGCATCCGCGCTGGGCCTGGGATGTCGGGCTGCACGGGCGGCCCCACGACCTGGGCAATATCTCGGCCTACCGCGGCAGCGCCACCGGCCTGGCCGACTACATCGGCTGGCTGGGTGCGAACTTCGATCCGGGCATCGCCTGGCCCGACCTGCAGTGGATCCGCGACGAGTGGAAGGGCAAACTGGTCATCAAGGGCATCCTCGACCCCGACGATGCGCGCGATGCGCTGGCCTTCGGCGCCGACGGCATCGTGGTGTCCAACCATGGCGGACGCCAGCTCGATGGCGCGCCGTCGAGCGCCGCCGCGCTGCCCGCGATCGCGGCGGCAGTGAAGGACAGGTTGACGATCTTCGCCGATGGCGGGGTGCGCACCGGCACCGATGTGTTCCGCATGCTGGCGCTGGGCGCCGACAGCGTATTGATCGGGCGCGCCTTCGTGTATGCGCTGGCGACCGGGGGCCAGGCCGGCGTGGAACGGCTGCTGCAGATCATGGAGAAGGACTTGCGCACGACGATGGTTCTGACCGGCGTGCGCACGGTGGGCGAGATCGGGCCGCAGCAGCTGGCCAGAGCCTATCCCGGCAGGAGCGACTCCGACCTGCCGGGGTAGGCGCTTATCAGCGCACGTCCAGCAATTCGACGTCGAAGATCAGGCTGGCATTTGGCGGAATCGGCCCCGCGCCGCCGGCGCCATAACCCATCTCGGGCGGCAGGATCAGGGTGCGCTTGCCGCCGACCTTCATGCCCTGCACGCCGTCATCCCAACCCTTGATCACCTGGCCGGCGCCCAGCTGGAAGCTGAACGGCGAGCGCCCGACCGAGGAATCGAACTGCGCACCGCGCAGCGATTCGGATTCGGGCACATACAGCCAGCCGGTGTAGTTGACCACGGCGGTGGCGCCGGCGGTGGCTTCCTTGCCGCTGCCCTGGATGGTGTCGATCTTCTGGAAGGCGACGGCGGGGGCAGCAGCGGTCGAGGCGGTCGCCGGCGTCTGCGGCGCCTGGTTGCGGTCGCAGCCGGCCAGGGCCAGCGTCAGGCCCAGGCCGAGGGCGCAGGAAGTCATCAAGTGTTTCATATTGTTCTTTCGTGGTGGTTGGCGGTGCGCGATGGCGGCAGCATACATCGTGCCGCGCCCGATGCCAACACCCCTGGTCCGCGACCGCGGGCCGACCCGGTCATGCCTCGAACAGCTCGCGCGCCTCGTCGAAGGCCTGGACCAGGTGCTCGATGACGGCGCGGATCGCCAGGTCCTTGCGGCTTGACGGCCGGGTCAACAGCCAGATCTCGCGCGCCGGCGCGGGCCGCGATAGCCTGCGCGACCTGGTTATTGGCGCGAAACACGATGCGCGCGCGCGGAAACTGGCGCGCCAGCCAGGCGCCTTCTGGCAGGTAGGCGTTGGCCTCGTCGAAACCGATGAACATCGGCTCCAGGCCGCCTTCGACGCGCTCGCACAGATCCGGCACGCCATAGAAACCGAACCCCATCCGGCCCAGCGGCCTGGCCAGCACATCGCACCGCGTGGTCGGCACCTCGCGCTCGATCCAGACCTCGAACGACCCGAATTTCCTGACGGTGGCCGGCGATATCGGCGACCCGGCCACCGCGCGCAAGGTGGTGGACCTGGCGCTGACCCGCTTTGGCCGGATCGATACCCTGGTCAACAACGCCGGCATCTTCATCGCCAGCGAATTTACCGCCTACACCCAGCAGCAGTACGAGGAGGTGCTGGCCACCAACGTCGCCGGCTTCTATCACATGACGCAGCAGGTGGTGCCGGCGATGCTGGAGCAGGGTGGTGGCCACATCGTGCAGATCACCAGCTCGCTGGTCGACCATGCGAACTCTCAGGTGCCGTCGGTGCTCGCATCGCTGACCAAGGGAGGGCTGAACGCAGCCACGCGCAGCCTCGCGATCGAGTACCCGACACGTAATATCCGCGTCAACGCGGTCTCGCCCGGGATCATCAAGACTCCGATGCATGCCCCGGAGTCGCACGCGGCGCTGGCAGCGCTTCACCCTGTCAAGCGGATGGGAGAGGTCAGCGACATCACCGATGCCGTCCTGTACCTGGAGAGCGCGGGCTTCGTCACCGGCGAGATCCTGCACGTCGATGGCGGCCAGGTCGCTGGAGCCTGACATGTCCTATGTGAACATCAAGGTGACCCGTGAGGGCACCGTGCCAGGCGCCAGCGCCACCACGCCGGAACAGAAGCGCGCAATCATCAAGGGCGTCAGCGATCTGCTGTACCAGGTGATGGGCAAGGCGCCGGCCACGACCTTCGTCGTGATCGACGAAGTCGAACTCGATAGCTGGGGCGTGGGTGGCGTGACCACCACCGAGTACCGGGCCCGGCTCGCCGGGGAATCCTAGCCGCCCGCCCGCCCGCCCGCTTTGGTGCGTTTCAGTCAACACCGTGAGCCCGCTCGCAGGCCTAGCGGGCGGGGTCCGGGCTGCATAGGATGACATCACGCTGCCAGTCGCCCGACTGGCCTGGCCCGTCCCCATGGGCCGCTATCAAGGAGATGTCAAGATGAATGCCCGCGACAACACGATCAAACCCGGCGCCGAAGAGTTGGTGCCATCGCGCTATGCGCTGCAGATTGGCGAGATCGACGTGCTGGTGATCAGCGACGGTGTACTGCCGTTGCCGGCCGTAACAATGGCCACCAACGCCGACCCGGCCGCGCTGGGCGTCTGGCTCGACCATATGTTCCTGCCGCCGGACTTCTTCGACTGGCCGTTGAACGTGCTGGTGGCGAGGAGCGGCGACCAGGTGGTGCTGGTCGATACCGGCCTCGGATCGCAATTCCCCGGTTTTCCGCGCGCCGGACAGACTCCACACCGGATCGAGGCCGCCGGCATCGACCTGGCATCGGTCACCGACATCGTCATCACCCATATGCACATGGACCATATCGGTGGATTGCTGGTGGAAGGGCTCAAGGAGCGCCTGCGTCCCGACCTGCGCATCCATGTCTGCGCTACCGAGGTCGCATTCTGGGCCACGCCCGACTTTACACATACCGATATGCCGGCACCGGTACCGGACGTGCTGCGCTCGACCGCGAACGGGTTCATGGAACAGTACCGCGAGTTCCTGCAACCGTTCGATGAGCGGCACGAGGTGGCGCCAGGCGTGGTTGCGCGCCGCACCGGCGGCCATACGCCGGGCCACTGCGTGGTCGACATCGAGTCGAACGGCCAGCGCCTGACCTTCGCCGGCGACGCCATGTTCCCGGTCGGCTTCGAGCATCCCGACTGGCATAACGGCTTCGAGCACGATCCTGAGGAATCGACCCGCGTGCGCCTCGGCTTGTTGCGCGAACTGGCGCAGAATGGCGGGTTGCTGGTCGCGACCCATTTGCCATTTCCCTCGGTGGGAAGGGTGGCGCTCGATGGTGAAAAATTCCGCTGGGCGCCGGTGATCTGGGATCACTGAGCCTCGCGGCCATGACACATGGCAGCCTTCTTCTCTCGTCAACAAGCTCGCTTCAGCGAGCTTTTTTCATGTATTGACGCCATCTCATTTACGTGCACTTGCGGATGGTTAAAACATTCTGTGTATTTATGTCAACGGAATGACATCCGCCCGCGTTATGCACCGGGAAACTAATACGCAACTGGAGAAAGAATGACCCGATTGAAAGTCAAGCCGATCTGCGCCGCCGTGATGCTGCTGGCCGCCTGCAGCATGCCAGCCATGGCGCAAACCGCCGCCGAAACCGAGGTCACGAATAGCGGCGCCGAACAAGCGGCGCCGGCACCAACGACAGCGCCAACGACAGCACCGGCACCCGCGAACGTGGTCCAGGTCACCGGCCTGCGCCAGAGCCTGCGCTCGGCCGAAGACATCAAGCGCGACGCGGCACAGGTGGTCGACGCCATCAACGCCGACGATATCGGCAAGTTCCCCGACCGCCAGGCCGGCGACGCGCTGCAGCGCGTGGCCGGGGTCCAGGTGGGCCGCGACCGCGGCGAGACCAGCACCGTGATCATCCGTGGCCTGCCTGACGTCGCCACCACGCTCGACGGCAACGAGATCTTCACCGCCGCCGGGCGCCGCCTGTCCTACCAGGACTTGCCGGTGCAGTCGATCGCGGGCATGGAAGTGTATAAATCGGCCACCGCCAACCAGTTCGAGGGCGGCATCGCCGGCGCCGTCAATATCCGCCTGCGCGCACCGTTCGACAACAAGGGCTTTACCGCGACCGGTTATGTCGAGGACCGCGTCAACCAGACCGAAGGCAGCAACACTACCTCGGACAAGCACAGCCCCGGCGGCGGCTTCCTGGTCAGCAACCGCTGGGACACCGACTTCGGCGAAATGGGCGCCCTGTTCGACGTCGCCGTCAACCGCGACAACTGGGCCTTCCCGGTGCAGTACGTCGACCGTCCCGACAATGTGTTCTCGGTGAGTCCGAATGGCACCGCGACCCGGCTCGGTAACACCGGGCCGTACTCCCCGGCCGCGCCAGGCGACGTGCTGGGCCAGTTGCCGAATATCGGCGGCATCTATAACGCCGGTCAGCGCGAGCGCCAAAGCGTGCACGGCGCCTTCCAGTGGAAGGTCAATCCGCGCCTGACCGCCAGCGCCCAGTATCTTGGCATGGGTTACCAGGGCCGCACCGGCGTCAACTACGTGATGAGCAACGCCACCTGGGCGCCGCGCCTGGACGCAGTGGTGCTGGCGCCGCAAGGCAGCGCCTGCAATACGCCCCAAGGCGCGATCTGCCCGATCCTGTCCGCCAATGCACAGGCGGCGCAATTTGGCAACGCCTATGACTGGGACCCGTACACGGCCAGCAGCACCTGGGGCCAGAACGAGCGTACCACCACGCACTACATGAACCTGGGCCTGAAGTACGCAGACGGTCCGCTCAGCGTGGATTCGCAGTTCGGCTACACCAGTTCCAAGTTCGTCAACGACACCGTGATCGTCGACCAGCAGGTGCCGGGCGCCAGCGCCAGCGTGTATTCGTATGGCGCCGATGGCCATGGTGGCTTCAACGCCATCACCACCCCTGGCAGCGCCAATGCGCTGCAGGACGTGAACGGCTACGTCTTGCGCGGCATGGTGCAGAACTGGAACGAGCAGGCCGGCAGCCAGCTGCAATGGCGCACCGATGCCACGTACCGCCTGGGTGGCGATGGCTTCTTCACCAACCTGAAAGCCGGCCTGCGCCTGTCGTCGCGCAAGGCCAGCTACCATGGCGCGGAAGGCCATGCCGATTTCAGCGGCGAGCGTCCGAGCCCGATCGGCGCCTTCGGTCCCTCGTTCCAGAGCCTGGTGCCGGGCCTGGACCGGCTGGGCGGCGCCTGGTACGGTCCCTCGTCCGACTTCCTGATCGATAACGCCGACGCGGTGCGCAACGGCTACGGCCTGGCCAGCGGGCGCATCGCCGAAGATCCGGGTCGCCTGTTCGACCAGCGCGAACGCAACGCCGCGCTGTACCTCGGCACCGGCTGGGGCTTCTCGGTGGGCGGCGTCGATGTCGACGGCGAAATCGGCGCGCGCGTGGTGCGCGTCAAGCGCGACCTGCGCGGCCAGACCCGCATCGGCGACCAGATCTCGGACGTCGACCTGTCGACCTCCGAGACCAACTACCTGCCGAGCGCTTCGGCCATCGTCGGCTGGACCGAGAACCTGCAGTCGCACCTTTCGGTTGGCAAGACCCTGACCCGGCCCGACTTCGGCGCGCTCAATCCGGCGCTGTCGCTGGTGCCGTCGACCGTCAATGTGCCGGGCAGCGGCGGCGCCGGCAATCCCTACCTGGAGCCGACCCGCTCGACCAATCTCGACGCCACGCTCGAGTATTACTTCCAGAAGAACGGCTTCGTGCAGGCGGCGCTTTTCCACCGCGACATCCAGGGCTACCAGCAAAGCTTCACGCGCGACGAGACCATCGATGGCCAGGTCTACCGCGTGACGCGCCCGCAGAACTCGGGCAAGGGGCGATTGCGCGGGGTCGAGCTGGGCGGCCAGAAGTTCTTCGACTTCCTGCCCGGCCCGTGGAGCGACTTCGGGGTCCAGGCCAACTACACCTGGATCGACGGCGAGAACCAGAGCCGTACCGCGTTCGACAGCGACACCTATACCACCACGCCGCTGACGGGCGTGGCCAGGAAGAGCTACAACCTGGCGCTGCTGTACGAGGGCAACGGCATCACCGGCCGCCTGGCCGCGACTCGCCGTGGCGACTACGTCGAGCAGATCGCCGAGGCGCCGTTCAACCAGGACCGCGTGGTCAAGGCCGCGACCTTCGTCGACCTGAGCATCGGTGTCGAAATCAACGACAAGGTGTCGCTGCAGTTTGATGCGATCAACCTGACCAAGGCCAAGTTCGAGAGCACCCTGGGGCCATACATGCCGCGCGATATTCGTTACAATCCGACGACTTATGGCATGAGCTTGCGTTTCAGGATGTGAGCGGCGGTGTCGCTAGAGTCGCATACTGTCACGAACAATCAGTTCCTGCGACGGACCAGGTGGACAGCGTACGAGTCACGAGCACGAGTCCCTGTCAACAGCGCGCATCGTTCAACGCCAGTCGCCACTGTAAAGTCGATCAACTTCTCTCCAGTGATGAAGGAGAATTGTGATGTAGCCAACGCACGCCGGGCAGTCAACGCAGCTACACTGATCGTTCCACTCACGGTAAGGCTGCCAGCACTATTGCAGGCAGCGACTTATTATTGAAACCGATCATGCACCGCACCCACTCGCGCAACTGCCGCACCCACCGTACGTCACCATTCTTGCTGGCCTGCGTGTCGGCGCTGACACTGCTGTCATTTTCCAGTATCGATGCCGTGGCACAGGCGCCGGCCGCCGATACGCGCTATGAACGCATCGCACTGAGCCCGGATGGCATCGGCAAGCGCTACATGGGCCGAGAGATCGCCGGCGTGATGGGATGGGAGGGCGCGCAATGGCTCGAGCGCGAAAGCCGCGCACGCGAGGAGCGGCCGGAATTGCTCCTGCGGGAACTGGCACTGGCGCCGGGCATGACGGTGGCCGACATCGGCGCCGGCACCGGCTACTACACCTGGCAGCTGGCGAAACAGGTGGGACCCGGCGGACGGGTGTATGCAGTCGACGTGCAGCCGGAAATGATCGGCATGCTCGACAGCCAGATGGCAAAGCGCGGCGTGCGCAACGTGGTGTCGGTACTAGGCACCGACACCACCGTCAAACTGCCGCCGGCCAGCGTCGACCTGGCAATCATGGTCGATGTCTATCACGAACTCGCCTATCCCGCGGAAGTCCTGGACAGCATCGTCAGCGCCCTGAAGCCGGGCGGGCGCGTCGTCTTCGTCGAATATCGGGCCGAGGATCCGGCAGTCGCGATCAAGCCGCTGCATAAGATGAGCAAGTCGCAGATACGGCGTGAAGCCACGGCGCATGGCCTGCAGTGGGATCGCAGCATCGAGTCGCTGCCAATCCAGCATGCGATCGTGTTTCGAAAGCCCTGAGCGCAGATGTTTTTGCCGTTGCGATCGAAGTCAAGCATGGGAGAGGAGATCAACATCAGGGCGCCGACCCGGCGCCGGCCAGCATGCCCATCACCGATTCGCGCTTGTCCAGCAAATGCCGCGACAGGATGGCGGAAAGGCGCTTGCCGTCGCGTGCCTCGAGCGCTTCCATCATCTGATTGTGCTCGTCGATCGCCTGGTCCCACTTCTCGGGAACCAGATTGGACTTGAGTCGCAGCGACTGCAGCCGCCGGTTCATGCCCAGATAGGTGTGCTGGAGCACCGAATTGCGCGCCGCCTCGGCGATCTTGTCATGGATCGCCTGGTTGCGGCTGTAGTAGCCGGGCAGGTCCTCGCGCTGGCGGCAGGCCAGCATTTCTTCGTGCAGCACGCGGATCCCGGCGATCTCGGCGGGCGTGATGCGCTCGCAGGCGTATTCCCCGGCCAGCGCTTCCAGGCCGCTGACGAATTCGAAGGTTTCCCAGACTTCCTGGTGCGACATCTTGTAGACCGAGGCGCCGCGGTTTGGGGAAATCTCGATCAGGCCCTCGGCGGCCAGGGCCTTCAGGGCTTCGCGCAAGGGCGTGCGCGAGATGCCCATGGTCTCGCATAGCTCGCGCTCGTTCAGCTTCATCCCAGGCGGGAAGATGGATTCGACGATCGACCGGCGCAGATGGCTGACAACGGTATCGTGCAGGTGCTGCCGCGCCAGCTTGGGAAGAGCAGGCGGCGCCGCAGCGAGGGCCGATGCCGGGTCAACTACCGGGTCTTGCATTCAATGTCTCCACGTCGATAAATTTTTCAAGGAATTTTAGCATTCGGGCGTATGAACGATGCTGAAAGCTGAGTTAATACCGCAAAGATTCAGGCTCCCGAGCAGTATCGCAAGACGAGGGGCAATGTTTCATTCATGCAACAATCGCTTGTCCATCGATCTCCATTTCATCTTCAACGCGCTTTCCGTCCCTGATCGGATTGGCATCGTCCTCGCTTATTGGTACTATGTCGCTTGCATTTTGCATACAAAATACATTTTTTAAGCGAGAGAGAGAGACAATCCATGTCCGACGATCAGCAATCCCCATCGCGCCGGCGCATCATCAAGAGCCTCGTGTTCGTGCCCATGGGTGCGGGTGCGGCAGCGGCGCTGCACCAAGGCCTGCCCAACGCCAATGCAGGCGCCGCGGCCCCAGCCGAAGGCAAGCCCAATGCCTATACGCCGAAATTCTTCAATGCCAAGGAATGGAAATTCGTCATCGCCGCGGTCGATCGCCTGATCCCGCACGACGAACACGGCCCTGGCGCGGTGGAACTGGGCGTGCCCGAATTCCTCGACCGCCACATGCAATCGCCTTACGCGTCCGGCAGCATCTGGTATATGCAGGGCCCGTTCCTGGAAGCGACATCCGAGTTCGGCTACCAGGGCAAGCTGGCGCTGAAGGACATCATCCGGGTCGGCATCGCCAGCGTCGACGCCCACTGCGTCAAGACGTTCTCGGGCAAGGCTTTCGCCGACCTCGACCTGCGCATGCAGGAAGCCGTCCTCAAGGACCTCGAGGGCGGCAAGATCAAGCTCGACGACATCTCGTCGAAGCTGTTCTTCGCCGACTTCCTGGCCGAGACCCGCGCCGGCTACTTCAGCGACCCTAGTCACGGCGGCAACAAGGACATGGGCGCCTGGAAAATGATCGGTTACCCCGGCATGCGGGGCGACTACCTGGAGTGGGTAAAGATTCGCGACAAACCGTATCCGCTGGGACCGGTGGACCTGGCTGGACGGAGGGGATAAGAGAATATGGCAATCGTAAAAGAGAAAAAAGACGTGGTCATCGTCGGCGCCGGCTGGGTCGGCGCCATCATGGCCAAGGAATTGACTGACGCCAGCATGAACGTCGTCATCCTCGAACGCGGCCCGGACCGCGACACGCAGACCGACTTCGCGTATCCGCGCGTGATCGACGAACTCGAAGGCTCGGTGCATCGCAAATACCTGCAGTCGCTGGCGCAGGAAACCGTCACCATCCGCCACAACCTGAGTACCGTGGCCGTGCCGAAACGCCGCATGGGTTCGTTCAAGCCGGGCACCGGCGTGGGTGGCGCAGGCTCGCACTGGTCGGGCGTGCACTTCCGCGCACTGCCGGAAGACCTCAACCTGCGCACCACGCTGGAACAGCGCTACGGCAAGAAGATCATGCCGGCCGGTATGTCGATCCAGGATTTCCCGGTCACCTTCGAAGAGCTGGAACCGCATTTCGACCACTTCGAATACGTGTGCGGCACCTCGGGCAAGGCCGGTGTCATTAACGGCAAGGTCGTCGAAGGCGGCAACCCGTTCGAGGGTTCGCGCTCGCGCGAGTATCCGCTGGGACCAAACCCCGACTACCTCGGCGGCGAAATGTTCTACAAGGCGGCGCGTGAGATGGGTTATCACCCGTTCCCGATCCCGGCCTCGAACACCTCGGCCAGCTATGTGAACCCGTATGGCTGCCAGATGGGGCCGTGCAATTTCTGCGGCTTCTGCTCCGACTATGGCTGCCTGAACTATTCGAAGGCCAGCCCCAACATCAATATCTTCCCGGTGCTGCGCGGTCGCAAGAACTTCGAGATGCGCACGCTGGCCCAGGTGCTGAAGGTGAACCTGGCGGCCGACGGCAAGACCGCCACCGGCGTGACCTACCTCGATGCCCAGGGCACCGAATGCGAGCAGCCGGCGGACATCGTCATCCTGGCCGCGTTCTCGCTGTACAACGTGCACCTGATGCTGGTCTCGAAGATCGGCCCGGCCTATGACCCGGTGACCAAGACCGGCACCGTCGGCAAGAACTACTCGTACCAGAACCTGAACCGCGTCTCGCTATTCTTCGACAAGAACGTGCACGCCAACCAGTTCATGGGCATCGGCGGCGGCGGCACCACCTTCGACGATTTGAACGGCAACCGCAACGATCCGACCAAGTCGGGCTTCGTCGGCGGCGGCGTGATCTGGGCGCGCCAACCGGGCGGCGGTCCGGTGCGCGGCATCGCGACCGCGCCGGGCGTGCCGAACTGGGGCAGCGACTGGAAGAAGGGCGCCAAGGATGCGATGCGTCACTCGTTCTACTACGAGGTGCAGGGTTCGTGCATGGCCTATGACGACGCCTATCTCGACCTCGATCCGAACTACAAGGACGCCTTCGGCCGACCGCTGCTGCGCATGACCTTCGACTGGCACGACAACGAGATCGCGGCCTCGGCCTACCTGGTCGACAAGGCGCAAGAGATGTGCAAGGTGCTCAACCCGCTGGCGACCAAGGGTGACGCCAAGAAGCCGGGCACTCACTACAACATCAACCAGTACCAGAGCACGCACACTGTCGGCGGCGCGATCATGGGCGCCGATCCGAAGACGTCAAGCCTGAACAAGTACCTGCAGTCGTGGGACGTGTCGAACGTGTTTGCGCCGGGCGCCAACGCCTTCCCGCAAAACAACGGCTACAACCCGACCGGCATGGTCGGCGCGCTGGCCTACTGGTGCGCCAAGGCGATCCGCGAACAATACATCAAGAGCCCCGGCCCGCTGGTGCAGGCATAAGAGGACGAGACAATGAGCAAACAAAAACCTGTCAAGAAGATCGTCCTCGGCCTGGCCATCCTTGGCGCGGTGGTGTTCGCCGGTGCCTACGGCTATGCCGTGGCGCCGACCGAGACCCGCAAGATCGACGCCGGCCCTGGCCTGGCGGCCGGCGTCATGCCGGATGCCGGCCTGATCGAGAAGGGGCGCTACGTCGCGACTGCCTCCGACTGTATCGCCTGCCACACGGCGCCGGGCGGCAAGCAGTTTGCCGGCGGCCGCGTGATCCAGTCGCCGATCGGGAATATGTACGCGACCAACGTCACGCCCGATAAAGAGACCGGCATCGGCAACTACTCGCTCGACGATTTCGATCGTGCGGTCCGTCACGGCATCGTGCCGAGCGGAGGGACGTTGTATCCGGCAATGCCGTTCCCGTCCTACGCCCGCATGAGCGACGACGATATGCGCGCGCTGTATGCCTATTTCATGCACGGTGTCGAGCCGGTGAAGCAGGCCAACCGCGACAACGAGATCAGCTGGCCGCTGTCGATGCGCTGGCCGCTTGGCATCTGGCGCAAGTCGTTCGTGCCGGTGCAGGGGCCGATGGACCTGTCGAAGTATTCGGACCAGAAGATCGGCCGCGGCGCCTACCTGGTGCAGAGCCTGGGCCACTGCGGCAGCTGCCACACGCCGCGCGCGGCGACGCTCAACGAGCTGGCGCTGGACGAATCAGGTCCCGAGTATCTGGCCGGTGGCCCGCTGATCGATGGCTGGCTGGCGGTCAACCTGCGCGGCGACAAGGTCGATGGCATGGGTAACTGGACTGCGCAAGACATCGTCGACACGCTCAAGACTGCCCGCAACAAGCACTCGGGCGTGCTGGGCGAGCCGATGCAGGATGTGGTCACGCACAGCACGCAGAACATGAGCGACGACGACCTGATGGCGATGGCGCTGTACATCAAGAGCCTGCCCGAGACCGGCAACAAGAAAGCCAGCTTCGCCGCCAGCGATGCGACCGTGCAGAAGATCATGTCGGGCAATGACAGCGAACGCGGCGTCCAGCTTTACCTGGACAACTGCGCGGCCTGCCACCGGGTAGACGGCAAGGCGGCTGGCGACGTGTTCCCTGCGTTGCCGGGTAATCCAACCGTGCTGCAGGAAGACGCGACCTCGCTGATCCGCGTGATCCTCGCTGGTGCGCGCTTGCCGTCGACGCATACGGCGCCGTCCGACCTGGGCATGCCGGGTTTTGCGTGGCGCTTGTCGGATGAAGAGACCGCGCAGCTGGTGACGTTTGTGCGCAGCAGCTGGGGCAACCAGGCTTCGCCGGTGGGTGCGGCGGATGTGGCCAAGGTGCGCAAGCTGGTGAAGGAGCACGAGATCCATACGGCGGACAAGGGCGATACCAAGCACTGATCGGGTAGCATCGGGTCAGCAGTCACGAACGCCGTCTCCGATTGTGGGGGACGGCGTTTTTTTTTGCGCTTATTGAAAAATCAGTGTACGTATGCGGCGCCGTGCACGGGCGGATAGATGGCGGGGACCGGCGTGGCCTGTCCCGCGAACAGCTTGGCCTCGTTCAGCGGCGTTGGATCGATCCAGTCATCGATGTTGAAATCACGCCGGATATAGCCCCAATCGAGCAAAAACTGATTCTGCGCAGCCAGCCCGGCAAGCCGGACCGGATCGAGCGCCGGCGTCAGGCTGCGCTGCAGGGCAGGGCCCGGCGCGCCGGTCACATCGAGCGCCGTATAAACGGGATTCTCGAGTGCCGCGAGCTGCTTGGCCTGGGCAATGCGGTACTGGGCAGCCCGCATCGCGGCCGCATCTTTGGAGGCGCCGACCTGGCGATCTTGGCGCCACTGGTGCTGCTCGGGCTGTACCCGACCCTCGGGCGCGGCCTGATCTTCCAGGACCATCGCCTGTTTCCATGGCTGACGGTGGAGCAGAACGTGGCGCTGTCGTTCACCAACACCGACGTGCCAGCCGCCGAGCGTCGACAACGAGTGGCGGCCGAGATCGAGATGGTCGGCCCGGACGGCTTTGCCGGCGCCTACCCGCACCAGCTGTCAGGCGGCATGTCGCAGCGCGCGGCGATCGCGCGTGCGCTGGTCGGCCGGCCCGACGTGCTGCTGCTCGATGAACCTTTGTACGCGCTCGACGCGCTGACGCGCCTGCACATGTAGAAGGAGCTGCGGCGCCTGTGGCAGGAAGAGGGCATCACGATGCTGATGGTGACCCACGATATCGAGGAAGCGGTGTACCTGGCCGACCGGGTGGTGGTGCTCGAAGGCCGTCCGGGTCGGGTGCGTCGCGTACAGGAGGTGCCGCTGGCCCATCCGCGCCAGCGTCGCGACGCCCAGTTTGTCGCGCTGCGCGACGGCTTGCTGGCCGACTTCGGCGAGCGTGAAGAGGGGACGGATCGTTGAAGCCGACACACCGTCTTTACTGAAAGTCTCCCATCCAGCCAGTTCATGACCACGGCTTTGTGGTCATCGAGTCACACTTCTGTAATAGTTCGCGTCGTTTTGTAAAGTTTTGCAAGCGCAACGACAGCCCTACGGCGACAAATGCGCGCCCCGCCCCTTCCTTTGTAAAGAAATGTTGCAGAGTTGTAGGAGCAGCATAGCCATATCTCAATTAAATCAATTGCTTATGACTTCCCCAGTCGGCGTTGGACGCGGATTTGCACCGCTGCTAGCATGAATTATCGATAACACGGGGACACATAATGCATCAGACCATCAACACCGGCCCGCACGCGGCCTGCTTGCTTCCAGCGCCCGAAGCACGAGGCTCGGCAACATGGAAGTGAGCATGCAACAACCAGATCAGCTCGCCAACAGCGCGAAGCAGAACGTGGTGGTGCCGATGCTGTTCGTGGGCCTGCTGTTCTTCATCCTCGGTTTCGTCACCTGGCTGAATGGCTCGCTGGTGCCCTTCCTTAAGATCGTCTGCGGCCTGAACAACTTCCAGGCCTTGTGGGTGACCTTCGCCTTCTATATTGCATACACCGTCATGGCGTTGCCATCGGCTGCCGTGCTGCGTCGTACCGGCTACAAGAAGGGCATGACCCTCGGGCTGGGCGTGATGGGCCTGGGCGCCTTGCTGTTCATCCCCGCAGCCCAGAGCGCGCGCTACGAATTGTTCCTGGTGGCGCTGTTCACCCTGGCCAGCGGCATGACCTTGATGCAGACCGCCATCAATCCATATATCGTCTGCATCGGCCCGCGCGAGAGTGCGGCCATGCGCATCAGTATCATGGGTTTGTTCAACAAGGGCGCCGGCGTGGTGGTGCCGCTGGTATTCGCCAGCCTGATGCTGGCCGATATCGACAGTTTCTCGCATACCGCACTGGAAGCGCTGGACCCGGCGGCGCGCGACGCCATGCGCGCCGGTCTGTCGCAACGCCTGGTGTTCCCGTATGCCTGCATGGCGGGGCTGCTGTTCGTGATCATGGCCTTCATTCACTTCTCGAGCCTGCGCGATATCCCACCCGAAACCGACGCCGCCACCGACGGCCAGCAGGTGCTCGCCCAGCGCAGTGGCGTGCTGCAGTTCCCGCAACTGGTGCTGGGGTCGCTCGCGCTGTTCGCCTATGTCGGCGTCGAGGTGATTGCTGGCGACACCATCGGCCTGTACGGACATGAACTCCAGGTCGACCACTTCGGCGTGCTGACCTCGTACACCATGATGTGCATGGTGATCGGTTACCTGATCGGCGTGGTGGCGATCCCGCGCTACCTGTCGCAGCAGCGCGCACTGCTGCTGTCGGCCGTCGCAGGCATCCTGCTGACGGTCGGCGTCGCGCTTGGTTCCAGCGTCGAGCAGGATGTGTCGCGCTTGCTGGTCGGCTGGCTCGGCGTGCCCCTGGTGCCGGATAGCGTCATGTTCCTGGCCTTGCTGGGCCTGGCCAATGCCATGGTCTGGCCGGCCATCTGGCCGCTGGCTCTGCAGGGACTCGGACGCCACACCGCCAGCGGCTCGGCGATCCTGGTGATGGCGATCTCCGGCGGCGCGCTGCTGCCCCTGGTGTACGGCCACCTGGCCGACCTCGGTGGTTCGCGCAGCGCCTACTGGATGATGCTGCCCTGTTACGCCCTGATCTTCTGGTACGCGGCCCACGGCCACAAGCTGCGCCGGTGGGGCGGCGGGACCTGAAGCGCGCTTTATCCCGAACCGTTTTTTCTCTTGCAATCGGCTTTGCCCGCACGGCGCCGCCGCGCGGTACTCCGTTTTCCATTTAGTCCAGGAGCAGTCAGATGTCCCAATTAAAACCAAAAAAGACACTCATCAGCATGGCGGTCGCCGGCCTGTGCGCCTACGCCGCCTTGCCGGCCTTGGCCCAGCAGGGTGCGCCGGCTGCGCCCGCGGTAGACGCCAACGCGATCCCCGAGGTCGTCGTCACCGCTACCCGTCATTCGACGTCGCTGCTCAGGACCCCGGTTTCGGTCACCGCCGTCACCCAGGATGAGCTGACCCGCAAGGGCATCACCGATGTGCGTGGCCTGAGCGGCGAAGTGCCCAACCTGCAGCTGGGCAGCGCCACCGATGGCAGCTCGGGCGTCAAGATCTCGATCCGCGGCGTGAGCAGCAACGATTTCACCGAGATCGGCAACCCGGCGGTGAGCCTGAACGTGGACGGCATCTATACCCCGCGCCCGCAGTCGGCGCTGGCCCTGCTGTTCGACCTGGAGCAGATCGAGGTGCTGCGCGGTCCGCAGGGCACGCTGTTCGGCCGCAATGCGACCGGCGGCAGCATCAACATCATCCCGGCCAAGCCGCAATTCGGGTCGACCGAGGGCCATGGCACGCTCACCATCGGCCGCTATGACCTGCGCCAGGTGACCGCGGCCCAGAACATCCCGATCAGCGACAATTTCGCGATGCGCGCCACCATGATGGCGATCAAGCGCGACAGCTACCTGAACCAGCAGCAGGATTTCTACGCCGCCGACTTCCCGCAGTTCGGCGTGACTCCGGCCCGTGATGGCGCTGGCAACATCATCCCCGACGTCGACCAGCGCCATAACCGCAAGGTGGGCGCCGAGGACGCCTACATGAACAAGGATGAATGGGCGGCGCGCCTGCAGGGCCGCTGGAAAGTCACCAACAAGCTCGAATGGCTGGGCGCCTATGAGCGCTACACCAACAAGGGCGCCGGCGACATCGCCCTCAAGGAGTGCACCATGGCGGCCGGTACCGCCTATGCCTGCCCGGGCAGCCAGTGGGATGTGAAGATCAACGTGCCCGGTGAGCTGGACTGGAGCATCGACACCTGGCGCAGCCGCTTTACCTGGAACCTGAATCCGAACGCCACCGTCGAGTACAACGCCTCGCACTCGATCCAGAAGCGGCGCCAGATCCGCGACGGCGACTCGGGCTACCAGCCGCTGGCCGACGACATCAATATCTACGGCGGCTTCGTCAACGACTCGGCCGGCTTCACCAACTCGTCGAAGTTCAAGACCACCGTGCAGGAGCTGCAACTGCGCGGCGAGCAGGGCGCGCTGCGCTACGTGACGGGCCTGTTCTGGATGCACGAGAAGAACGCGATCGAGTTCGGCGAAGACTCGATCTCGGCCATGGTCAACGCGCCCGGCGCCCCGTACTACAACCTGTACAGCCAGACCGACCGCCAGTCGACTTCGATGGCCGCGTTCAGCCAGGTCGACTGGGAGTTCGCGCCCAAGTGGAACCTGACGGTCGGCGGGCGCATGACGCGCGACGTGCGCAAGGACACCGATGGCAAGTTCTATGATTCGGGCAACACGGGCGACCCGTATTCCTACTTCCAGGGCCAGTACACCCCGATCCCGGGACGCTTCTTCAACAGCTCGGACCTCAAGCCGGGAATGGGCGCCTACTACGGCGTGGCCGGCATGGACCCGGCGATCATCCCGGACGTCAGCAGCAACCGCGATTCGTGGAACAAGTTCACCTGGCGCCTCGGCCTGAGCTACCAGCTGACGCCGAACGACTTCGTGTTTGGCTCGCTGTCCACCGGCTACAAGGCGGGCGGCTTCAGCGACAAGCAAAATATCTGCGCGCGTGGCCTGAACGGCAACTGCGCCGACCGCGAGCCAGGTCCGCACTACACCTTCCTGCCATGGAAGCCTGAAACGCTGACCAACTTCGAGATCGGCTACAAGGGCCGCATGCTGGACAACCGCCTGTCGTTCTCGGCCACCGCCTTCCACAGCCGTTATAAAGACATGCAGATGACCGGCGCGGTCGAGATGGGCCGCATCATCCCGGCGATTCCCTGTACTGCCGCCAACCCCTCGTGCGATTCGGCGGTCCTGTACGGCACCACCAACGCGGCCGAAGCCAAGATCTCGGGCCTCGAGCTCGAAGGCAAGTACCGTCCGTGGACTGGCGCCGAAGTCAACTTCCAGTACTCGCACCTGCGCGCCAAGGTGGCCTCGTATCCGGACTACACCCAGACCTGGCGCGACGTGCCTTGCGGTCCGTTCCGCGAGACCTATGGCGTGGCGCCGTGCGTGCGCTACACCGGTCCGAATCCGGCGCTGGTCGGCCGCTTCCCGGCCGACGTGGTGGGCAACGACCTGCCGCACGCACCGCGCAACACGGCCCGCATCGAGATGTCGCAGCGCTTCATGCTGCCCGGCGACTACGAGCTGACGCCGCGCGTGTCGGCGCGCTGGCAGGACAAGATGTACTTCAGTATCCAGAACCTGGACAATGCGAAGGTCGGCAATATGCAGGGCGCCTATGCGACCTACGATGCCTCGCTGCGCTTGACGTCGCCGAGCGGCCAGTGGCGCGCGGAAGTCTATGTCAACAACCTGACCGACACCTTCGCCAAGACCAATGCGCGCATCGTCGATCCGGGTTACGTGATCGGCCAGTACATCGAGCCGCGCATGTTCGGCCTGCGTGTCGGCGCCGACTGGTAATCGCATGACGGTGTACCGGCCGCCATCTGGCGGCCGGTTGGCAGCTGTGCAAACGAGGAGAACGTGATGCGTGGTGCGAACAAGAATGTGCGGGGCCTGTGGCCGGCGGCGCTGGGCATGCTGTTACTGGGGGGGTGCGGCGACGGCGGCGGCGAAACCGGATCGATGCAGCAGGCCTCGCGCCAGCTGGTGACGCCGGCGCCGGCGCTGGCCGCTTCGCCCTGGCCGGTGTGGTCGGGCTGGGACTTTCCGTATAACGAACCGCCGCTGGCGGTGGCGCCGGCGGTCAATCTTGGGGTCTCGCAGCTGCTGCAGTCAAGTACGCAGACTGTGTTCCACGGCGCCCATTCACTGCCCGCGGGCAGCGTGCAGAACTACCGCCTCGGCCTGTTCGTGCACCACGACGTGTTCTACTACCAGGCCGATGCGACTGCCGAGATCCGTCCCGACGGCAGCTTCAGCCTGACCCTGCCGCGTCCGGTGGGCAGCGCCGACCGCGCGGTGCTGGTGCTGCTGCCGGCAGGCGCCAATCCGCTGGCAGGCCCCAACTGCAATGCGGCCGGCGCCTGGTGCGGCGGCCAGATCACCGGCACCACCAAATTGTCGCTGCCGGTCGATCCGTCCGCGCTCACCGCCTACACCGCGGCGTATTTCCCGGCCGTCGCGACCTCATCGAATGCCCAAATCGCCGGCCTGCAGCGCATGATGAATACGCCGTTGGTAACGGGCGGCCAGCATGGCGACGGACGGTTGATCCGCAGCTTCCACGACATGGACTCGGCCTTCCTGTATGACCAGGCGCTGGCCGTGATCGCGTTCAGCCTGGCCGGCGAACGGACCCACGCCGAGCAGATCATCAATGCGCTGGCCAAGCTGCAGGGGCCATCGGGCGCCTGGGTGTTCGCCTATACCGTCGATGGCGCCGACGCCAATCCGGGCGTCGACATGCGCATCGCGGGGGCCAACGCCTGGTTCGGCATGGCGCTCAACGCCTACCAGAAGGCTTTTAATAGCAGCAAATACCTGGCCATGTCGACCCGCCTGCACGACTACCTGCGGGCGGAGCTGGTCGCCATCACCATCAACGGCGCGCCGCAGTCGGGCCTGCGCTTCGCGCCGACCAATTACGCGCCGGGCCGTAGCGGCATCTTCGCCCTCGAACACCAGCTCGATGCCTACGCCAGCATGCACCAGTTCCATGCGCTCAATGGCGGCAACCAGTACCTGGTTGCGGCGACGGCGCTGCGCAAGATGTCGGAAAGCCTGTGGAATGGCACGCGCTTCCTGGGCGGCTACGATGCCAATACCCAGACCCTGAACACCACCGAACGCTATCTCGACACCTATTCGTGGTCGGTGCTGGCGCTGGGGAACACCGGCAGCCTGGGGCAGCCGTTTGCTTCCGCCTTGCCTGCCATGTGCGATTATTTCAGCGTGAACGGCAAACTCGATTACCCGTCGCGCAAGGTGAGCGGCATCGTCGGCTTCCATGACGCCATCCACAATGGAGTGCCGCCGACGCCGTTCGCCTGGAGCGAGGGCAGCCTGGGGGCGATCATGGCGATGCGCCAGGGGGCGCCGAGCATGCAGTGCGCGGGCAATTCGTCCGACCAGATGCTCGAGTCGCTCAACTACATGGTGGACAAGCTGGGCGCCATGCCGTATGCCACCCAGAACGCCAACCCGGACTTCACCAGTTCGGGCAGCGTGGCGGGAACGGCCTGGCTGTATTACGCCAACCAGGACAAGAATCCTTACGCCCACTATTGAAGGAAAGGATGACCTCGATGCGGCCAGTCCGGCTTTTCCAGTTCCTGTCATGCTGTGCGCAGCTGGTGGCGCAGGCCATGCAGCCCGTCCTGGCCGGGACCCTGGTGATCGAAAGCTGGCGCGTCGACGACAAGGCGCTGTGGGAACAGGTGCTGATCCCGGCGTTCCAGCGCAGCCATCCCGGCATCGAGGTCCGCTTCGCTCCCAGCGCGCCGACCGCGTATGATGCCAGCCTGGCCGCGCGCCTCGAGCAGGGCGCGGCCGGCGACCTGATCGCCTGCCGTCCGTTCGACGCTTCGCTGTCGCTGTACCGGCAGGGCCATCTCGAGCGGCTGGACGGCCGGCCCGGCATGCAGTATTTCGAGCCGGGCGCGCTGGCGGCGTGGCAGACGGGCGGCGGGCAGGAATCGTTCTGCATGCCGGTCGCCTCCGTCATCCATGGCTTCATGTACAACAAGGCGATCTTTCGCAAGCTCGACCTGCAGCCTCCGCATACGGTCGACGAATTCTTCGCCGTGCTCGATGTGCTGAAAAAGAGCGGCGTCAGGCCGCTGGCGCTCGGCACGGCCGACAAGTGGGAGTCGAGCCAGCTGGTATTTACCAATATCGGTCCCAACTTCTGGCGTGGCGCACAAGGCCAGCAGGCCTTGCTCGCCGGGCGCGCCAGGCTGACCGATGCGCCGTTCGTGGAAGCCCTGCAGTTCGGCGCGCGCATGGGCGCCTACCTCGGCCCGGACGCGGCCACCCAGTCCTATGGCCAGAGCCAGGCCATGTTCGCGGCCGGCCGCGCCGCGATCTACCCGGCCGGCTCCTGGGACATCGCCAACTTCAATGGTGCACCCGGACTGCAGCTCGGCGTGTTTGCGCCGCCGGTGAAGAAGCGCGGCGACGCCTGCTATATCTCGGACCACATGGACCTGGGGCTGGGCGTGAATCGCAAGTCGAAGAACAAGGAAGACGCCTACACCTTCCTGGCCTGGGTCGGCTCACAGGAATTCGCCGACATCTACAGCAACCGGCTGACCGGCTTCTTCACGCTGTCGAACCACCTGATCGCGGTGCGCGACCCGGTGGCCAAGCAGATGGTCGAGTGGCGCAAGAGCTGTGGGTCGACGGTGCGCCTGAATGCCCAGGTGCTGCATCGCGGTGTGCCGAGCATGGAAAGCGTGCTGTGGAACGTCAACGCCCAGGTCCTGGATGGCACGCTGGCGCCGCAGGAGGCGGCGCGCAGCTTGCAAGGCAGTTTCGTCCGGTGGTACAAACCACCGCATAAGTAATCTGGTTTTTTTGGTAAGGAGAGACTCGTGGAGACAACAAGAATGGTTCGTGGCTGCGTCCTGGCGTCGCTGATCCTCGCGACGCCGCTGGCATCGACCGCGCTGGCCGCGCCGCAGGCCCAGGCGGCCCAGGCCAGCGGCGCGCCGACGGGCGCCGTGGCCAATGGCGCGCGCCTGCAGATGCGCTGGGAACTGCTGCGCAACGAGTTCACGCCGCAGATGCCGCAGGGACGGGCGCAGGCGCGCCTGAGCCTGACCAACAAGGACAGCCAGGCCCTGCCTGCCCAGGGCTGGTCGATTTATTTCAACAGCATGGATGGCGTGGTCACGGGCCCGGTCTCTGGCAACGTGAGCATGGAGCAGGTGGCGGGAAACCTGTACCGCATCCGTCCTCAGCCCGGTTTCGCCGGCCTGGCCCCGGGCAAGGCGCTCGATATCGTCTATTACCATCCGCAGATCGTCATCAAGATGGCGCGCGCCCCGATCGGCCCCTACCTGGTGTATGACAGCCAGCCCGATGTCGGCGTCGCCATCGCCGATTTCGCGCTGCTCCCGGTCACGCGCCCTGAACAACTGGACAAGGGTTCCGACCCACGCCAGGTGGTGACCCCGGCCGACACCTATCGCGCCAACACCGGCGCGGATGTTCTGGCGCCGGCCGATGTGCCCCTGGTGCTGCCGACGCCACTGCAGCTCGAGCAGGGCAAGGGCCGGCTGGCGCTGCGCGGACTGCCGCAGGTGAGTGCGGATGCCGCGCTGAAGCACGAGGCGGCGCTGGCGCGCTCGCTGTTCCCGCAGACCCTCGCGGCCGGCGGGCCGGCGTTGCGCCTCTCCGTGGGCAAGGTCGAGGGGCAAGCATCGCCCGAGGCCTATCGCCTGACGGTCGGCACCGACAGCGGCATCACCATCGTCGGCAACAGCGCGGCCGGCGTGGCCTATGGCCTGCAAAGCCTGCGCGACCTGCTGCCGCTGCCGGCGGCCGCCGACCAGTCGCTGCCCGAGGTGACGATCGTCGACGCGCCGCGCTTTGGCTATCGCGGCTTTCAGCTCGATGTCTCGCGCAACTTCCACACCAAGGAAACCGTGTTCAAGTGGCTCGACCTGATGGCGCGCTACAAACTGAACAAGTTCCACTTCCACCTGACCGAGGACGAAGGCTGGCGCCTCGAGATCCGCGGCCTGCCCGAGCTGACCGCGATCGGCGCCGTGCGCGGCCACAGCGCCAAGCCAGGTGTGCGCCTGCAGCCGGCATACGGCTCCGGTCCCGACCCGCGTGACCCGCACGGCAGCGGCTACTACACCCGCGCCGACTACATCGAGATCCTGCGCTACGCCGCCGCGCGCCATATCGAGGTGATCCCCGAGATCGAGATGCCCGGACATGCGCGCGCCGCCGTGCAGGCGATGGAAGCGCGCTATCACCGCTTGAAGGCGGCCGGCGACAAGGACGCGGCCAAGTACCTGCTCAACGACTTCGAGGATAAATCGGTCTACAAGTCGCCGCAGCTGTACAACGACCACGTACTGAACCCGGGCCTGGAGTCGAGCTTCAACTTCGTGCAGCACGTAGTCGACGAAGTGGTGGCGCTGCACCGCGACGCCGGGGTGCCACTGCACACGATCCACATGGGCGGCGACGAATTGCCGCACGGCGCATGGGAAAAGTCGCCCGCCGCCCACCGCATGATGGCGCAGCACGGGCTCGAATCGACCGCCGATCTGTGGGACTTCTTCTATGAGCGGGTCGACGGCATGCTGCGCAAGCACGGTCTGTACACCTCGGGCTGGGAAGAGCTGGCGGCACGCAAGACCATGCTGCACGGGCGCCACAAGCTGATACCGAACCCGCGCTTCACCCAGAAGGGTTTCCATGCCTGGGTCTGGAACAATACCGAAGGCGCCGAAGACCTGGCCTACCGGCTGGCCAATGCAGGCTACGACATCGTGCTGGCGCCGGTGACGAAGATGTACATGGACATGTCGTACAACGCCAATCCGGAGGAACCGGGCGTGAACTGGGGCGATTACATCGAGCTCCAGACCAGCTACGACTTCATTCCCTTCGATTACCTCAAGAATGCACCCGAGGCGGCGCGGGTCGGCAAGGATGGACTGACCGACTACGGCAAGCGCCGCATCCGCGGGCTGGAAGCGACCTTGTTCACCGAGACCGTACGTGATCCCAAGCGGATCGACTACCTGGTGATGCCGCGCCTGCTGGCGGTGGCCGAGCGGGCCTGGGCGCCCGACCCGGCCTGGGCCCTCGAAGCCGATGCGGGCAAGGCCAGCGCGCTGCATCGCCGCGCATGGTCGGGTTTCGTCAATGCCCTGGGCCAGCGCGTGCTGCCGCGCCTCGATCTGGACGGCAAGGGCGTCGACTACCGCATCGCGCCGCCCGGCCTGCTGCTCGAAGGGCAACGCGTGCTGGTCAACCACGTCCTGCCCGGCATGACGCTGCGCTACACGACCGACGGCAGCGCACCGACGGCCGCCAGCAAGCTCGTGACGGGACCGATCGCCGAGCGCGGGGTGATCCAGGTCGCGGCCTTCGATCGCAATGGCCGGCCGGGCCTGGTGGCCCGTATTGACAGGCGCTAGGCGCGGGTTGCGCGTGGTATGGATGACACGCCGATTGCGCCACAGAGGCCCGGGAGCGGCGCTATAATCAGCGTTTTCTGCGGGATATCGGGTGACAGCGTCGATCGGAAAGGTGGCTTGGCAGTGGCGTGAGCGGTTGCGTGCGACGACGATTTGCGCAATGCTGGCGATCGTTTGCGCCGCCCACGGGAACGCCGGCGCCGCCGGCCAGGCGATCGGCATCGTGCCGCCGCTGGCGGCAGCAGCGCCGTCCACCCAGTCATCCGGCCTGCAGGTACTGCACTGGTGGACCTCGACCAGCGAGCGCAAGGCCGCCGACCTGCTGGCCGCGCGCCTGAAAGGCGAAGGCATCGAATGGCAGGATGCCGCCATCCCCGGCGGCGCCGGCATCGGCGCCGGCAAGGTGCTCAAGGGCCGGGTGGTGGCGGGCGACGCGCCCGAGGTGACCCAGATCATCGGCGTGTCGGTGGCCGAATGGGCCGAGATGGGCCTGCTGCTTGAACTTGACAATGTCGCTGTCGCCGACAACTGGAATGGCGTGCTGTTCCCCACGGTGCAAGGCCTGATCCACTACCGCAAGCACACGATGGCGGCGCCGCTCGGCATCCATCGCGTCAATACCCTGTATTACAACCGCGCCTTGTTCGCACAACACAGGCTGGCGCCGCCGCGCAGCTGGAACGAGTTCGAGGCCGTGGCCCGGCGCCTGCTGGCGGCCGGCGTCGAGCCGCTGGCGCACAGTAGCGAACCGTGGCAGGTGGCGACCCTGTTCGAGAACCTGGTGCTGGCCGAGAGCGGCCCGGAATTCTATCGCGAGCTGTTCGTGCGGCGCAGTCCGGCGGCCGCTTTCGACGAGCGCACCGCGCGCGCCCTGCAACGCCTGCGCACGGTGAAAGGATGGTCGCGCGGCGCGCTGGCCGAGCGTCCCTGGACCGAGGTGGTGCGCCGCTTCGCGCGCGGCCAGGCCGCCATGATGATCATGGGCGACTGGGCCAAGGCCGAGCTGGGCGGGCATGGCATGACGCTCGATCAGGATTACGGCTGTACCGGTGCGCCGGGCAGCAGCCAGTACCACCTGTACAGCGTCGACACCCTGTCGATGTTCGCCGGCGACTACCGTCACCAGCAGGCCCAGGAAAAGATGGCGCGCCTGCTGCTGTCGCCTTCGGTCCAGGCCGAGTTCAATGCGCTCAAGGGCGGGGTGCCGGTACGTCGCGATGCCGATCCGGCGCGTATGGACAGTTGCGCGCGCGCTTCGTGGACGACCTTCGCCAAAGGCGCGGTTGTGCAGGCGCCCAGCCTGGTGCATCGCATGGCCACCGATGAAGCCACGCGCGACGCCATCATCGCCGAGGTGCACCGTTTCTTTCTCGACGACCGGGCGCCGGTCGCGGTGGCCCAGCGCCGGCTGGCCGCCTTGTTCAGACTATTCAATATAACCAGCCAGGGGACACCGGGTGCGCAAGATACTGATCGTGGACGATGACCAAAAAACCCGTGTACTGCTCAAGACCTATCTGGAGAAGAACCAGTACGAAGTGATCCTGTCGCACGACGGCGAGAGCTTCCTGGCCGAGCTGCAGGCCAATGGCGAGCAGCTGTCGCTGGTGATCCTGGACGTGATGCTGCCCGATACCGACGGTTTCGTGCTGTGCAAGCAGGTGCGCCAGCAATCGAATGTACCGATCATCATGCTCACCGCCAGCTCGGACGAGACCGACCGTATCGTCGGCCTGGAGCTGGGCGCCGACGACTATATCGCCAAGCCCTATAGCCCGCGCGAGCTGCTGGCTCGCATCAAGGCGATCCTGCGCCGCGCCGCGCCCGAGGCGCCGCCAGCGCGCTACTACCGCTTTGTCGGTTTCACGCTCGACCTCAAGGAACGCACCGTGGTCGATCATGTGGGCAAAGAGGTGCCCCTGACCGGGCTCGATTTCCAGTTGCTCAAGTACTTCACCGAGCATCCTGGCCAGATCCTCGACCGCGGCCTGTTGTGCGAACAGACCCGCGGGCGCGACGCCGGTCCGCTCGACCGCTCGCTGGACGTGCAGATCAGCCGCCTGCGCCTGCGCCTGAACGACGATGGCAAGCAGCCGGCGCTGATCAAGACCGTACGCGGGGCCGGCTATGTGTTCTCGGCCGAAGTCAGCGTGTCCGGTGTCTAGCGCGGTTCAGGCCCGTCTGCGCCTGGCCCGGCTCTGGCCGGCGTCGCTGCTGGGCCGCCTGACCCTGGTGATGGTGGCCGGCGTGCTGCTGACCCAGCTCGCGGCCAGCGCGATCTGGGCCAGCCAGCTGCGCGCCAAGCAGCAGGTCGAGGCGCAGTCGGCGGCCCAGTACGTGGCCCATAGCGCGGCCGGCGCGATCCGCTTCTTTCGCAGCCTGCCGCCGGCCTATCGCTCGCTGATCATCCAGCAGCTGCGTGAAATGGGTGGCACCCGCTTCTTCGTCAATTTCAACCACGCCTACGTGCCGATCGAGGAAATCGCGCCGCATCCGCTGGCGCAGGGCGTGATCGCCACTGTGGGAGAGACCCTGAAGCAGGACTTGCCGCATTCACCCGGCTTTCGGCTGGCTTTCGCCCAGCCCGAGCGCCTGGTGGTGGCCGAACATGACGTGCGCCTCGAAGACCTGCCGCACTCCTGGGTCCAGCACGTGCTGCTGCTGAAACCCGACCCGGCGCCGATCCTGGTGATCCAGACCGAGATCGAACCGGGCAACTGGCTGTACCTGGCGGCGTTGATGCCCAACCCCTATTTTTTGAATGGCAGCGATCCCTTTGCCTGGGACCGGCTGATGCCGCAGGCACTGTCGCTGGCGGTCGTGCTGCTGCTTTGCCTGCTGATGGTGCGCTCGATCACGCGGCCGTTGGCCGCCTTGTCGGATGCCGCGGCTGCGCTGGGGCAGGGCCGTGATGAGGATGTGCGGCCGTTGCCCGAGACCGGCAGCCGCGAGTTCGTCAATACCGCACGGGCCTTCGGCGCCATGCGCGAACGCATCGCGCGCTATATCGAAGACCGCGAACGCCTGTTCATCTCGATCTCGCACGACCTGCGCACCCCAATCACGCGCCTGAAACTGCGTGCCGAGCTGCTCGACGACGAGGCGCTGCGCGGGGAGTTCGAGGAAGACCTGGATGAACTGGACATGATGGTCAAGGGCGCCCTGCAATGCGTGAAGGACAGCGATATCCACGAGAACCCGGCCGAGATCCGGCTCGATGCGCTGCTCGAGCGCATGGTGAGGAGTGCCCAGCTGGCGGGCCGGGAAGTAGCGTACCAAGCGTCCGGCATCACGGTGCGCGGCAAGCCGCTGGCGCTCAAACGCGCACTCGGCAACCTGCTCGACAATGCGCTGTACTACGGCGGACGGGCCGAGATCGCGGTGCGCGAGGCAGCCGGCAGCGTCACGATCGCGGTGCGCGACCATGGCCCTGGCGTGTCCGAGGACGCGCTGGCCAGCCTGTTCGATCCTTATGTGCGGCTGGCCCACGGCCGCGACAGCAACGACGGCGGCATGGGCCTGGGGCTGGGGATCGCGCGCGGGATCGTCGAGGCGCATGGCGGCCAGCTGGAACTGTCAAACCACCCGGACGGCGGACTGGTCGCACTGGTGCGCTTGCCCGCACCAATCCTGGCCAACGCCGACTGACCGCGCGGGCTAGAAGATTTCCGGCACGATGATCTCGGGCGGTACCGGCCGCCTTACGTAATCGTCGTGATATTCGCGCTCTGGCAGTTCGATGGTCGGCCGGTCGACTTCGACATACGGCATCTGCTGCAGCAGGTGGTGGATGCAATTGAGGCGCGCGCGTTTCTTGTCCACCCCTTGCACCACCCACCAGCGCGCTTCGGGAATATGGGTCCGCTCGAGCATGACCTCTTTGGCGCGCGTGTATTCTTCCCAGCGGCGGCGCGATTCCAGGTCCATCGGGCTCAGTTTCCACTGCTTGAGCGGATCGTGGATGCGGCTCAGGAAGCGTGCATTCTGTTCTTCGTCCGAGATCGAGAACCAGTACTTGATCAGCTGGATGCCCGAGCGCACCAGCATGCGCTCGAACTCGGGCACGGTCTGGAAGAATTCGTCGTACTGGTCGTCGGTGCAAAAGCCCATCACCCGTTCGACGCCGGCGCGGTTGTACCAGCTGCGGTCGAACAGCACGATTTCGCCCGCCGCCGGCAGGTGCGACACATAGCGCTGGAAATACCATTGGGTGCGCTCGCGATCGTTAGGCGCCGGCAGCGCGGCCACCCGGCACACCCTGGGATTGAGGCGCTGGGCGATGCGCTTGATGACGCCGCCCTTGCCGGCGGCGTCGCGGCCTTCGAACAGGATCACGACCTTGTGGCCGGTATGCACGACCCAGTCCTGCAGCTTGACCAGCTCGGCCTGCAGGCGGAACAGTTCATGGAAATACTGGCGCCGCGCTTCCTTCTCGTCCTCGCTGCGGGTGGGCGAGGGCAACAGGGTCTCGGGATCGAGGTCGCGGTCGTCGAGTTCGAGCTCGAGTTCCTCGTCATAGCTGTCGGTGAGGTCGCGCTGCACGCGCTGGGTCAGGTCGGTGGTGTGGACGGCAGGCATGGCGGCCTCCTTTGCTAACAGGTGAAAGACGGCGAACAGTCTCGTCAGTCTAGCGCCGTTGCATGTCATCGGCGTGACAGCACTCAGGATGCGGAGGGCCAGATTTGGTGTGACATTGCGTCGCGCGCCAGGACCGAGCCAGGGGGAGAATCCGGTACATGCTATACTGGCAGCGTTCCGACTCCTGCTCTGTATATGCGACGATTGTTCGTCATCTGCCTGACCCTGCTGCTCCCCCTGAACATGTTTGCCCTGGCCATGGCCGCATCCGCGATGCAGCCGGCCGCAGCGACGGAACACGTCACACCTTCCCCAGTCCTGATCCACACCGCGGCGCTCGAGACCGATGCCGCCGTACCGCTGTTTGCCGACGCCTACCTTGGCGGCGGCTACGATTGCCAGTCCGGCTGCGAGATCGATCCCGATGAACCGCCGGCCGGCGCCGATGTCCACGATTCCGTGTACCAAGACCTCGGCCTGGCGATCGGCGGCGCGCCGGGAGGCGCGGTCGCGCCCCCGGCCCCGCCACGTCCCTCCCATTCCTCGTTACCACCGCTAAAGCCGCCGCGCCTGGCCTGAGGGCCTGCTCTTGCCGCTTCCGCGGCTTTTCTGGTCGATCACGCTTGTTCGCATTGCTGCCACCGTGCGCAGCCATGCCGGCGATCGGCCGCGACAAACTTTTAGCAAAATAACGAGGTAACACCATGGAATGGCTATTCGACCCGGCAATCTGGGCGGGTCTGCTCACACTCGTTGTCCTGGAAATCGTCCTGGGCATCGACAACCTGATTTTTATTGCGATCCTGGCCGATAAACTGCCGCCGCACCAGCGCGACAAGGCGCGCCTGATCGGCCTGACCCTGGCGATGCTGATGCGCCTGGGCCTGTTGACCATCGTCTCCTGGCTGGTCACGCTCACCACGCCGCTGTTCGCGCTGGGGCCGTGGTCGCCCTCGGGGCGCGACCTGATCCTGCTGCTGGGCGGCGTATTCCTGCTGTTCAAGGCGACCGTCGAGCTGCACGAACGGCTCGAAGGCATCACCCATGTACAGACCCAGTCAAAGGTGTATGCCAGCTTCGGCGCCGTGATCGTGCAGATCGTGGTGCTCGATGCCGTGTTCTCGCTCGACGCCGTGATCACCGCGGTCGGCATGGTCGACCAGCTGGGCGTGATGATGGCGGCCGTGATCATCTCGATCGGCGTCATGATCGTCGCTTCCAAGCCGCTGACCCGCTTCGTGAACGCGCATCCGACCGTGGTCGTGCTGTGCCTCTCGTTCCTGTTGATGATCGGCCTGTCGCTGGTGGCCGAGGGCCTGGGCTTCCATATCCCGAAAGGCTATCTGTATGCCGCCATCGGCTTCTCGATCCTGATCGAGGCGCTGAACCAGTTCGCGCGCCGTAACTTCCTCAAGAACGAGGCGCGCGTGCCGCTGCGCGACCGCACCGCCGACACCGTGCTGCGCCTGATGGGCGGCAAACGCCGCCAGGATGCCGAGCTTGATGCCGCCGATGCCGAGCAAGAACAAGCGCAAGCCTTCGGCGTCGAGGAGCGCAATATGGTCAGCGGCGTGCTGACCCTGGCCGACCGTTCGATCCGCTCGATCATGACGCCGCGCTCGGAGATGTCCTGGGTCAACCTGGAAGACGACAGCGCCGACATCCTGCGCCAGTTGCAGGAGTCGCCGCACAGCCTGATGCCGGTGGGCCGCGGCCAACTCGACAACCTGGTCGGCATCGCCCGCACCAAGGACCTGATCAGCCAACTGGTGCTGCAGGCGCGTATCGACGACGCGGTGGTCGACGCCAATGGCGCGATCCGCACGCCGATCCTGCTGCCCGACACGGTCGGCGTGCTCAAGGCGATGGACACGCTCAAGCGTGCGCATGGCCAGCTGGTGCTGGTGACCGACGAGTTCGGCATCGTCCAGGGCCTGTTGACACCGGTCGACATCCTGGAAGCGATCGCCGGCGAGTTTCCTGACGAGGACGAGCAACTGGCGATCCAGCCCAAGGGCCCGGACGAATGGGAAGTCGACGGCGCGGCCGACCTGCACCAGCTCGAGCAGGTGCTCGAGACCGAGGGCCTGGTGAGCATCGACGACGAGTACACCTCGCTGGCCGGCTTCCTGCTGGCGCGCTTCGAGAGCATGCCCGAGCCGGGCCAGGAGATTGCCATCGACGGCCTGCGCTACCGCATCCTGGCGGTCGAGGAGCGCCGTATCGCCAAAGTACTGGTGCAGCGCATCGCGCCGGATACGGACGAACAGGTGGCCTGACCCCCAACTTTTACTGACATTGAACGGATTAGGACATCATGAAACGTACCTTACTCTTTATCGCGACCAACCTGGGCATCATGCTGGTGCTGGGCATCACGGCTAGCCTGCTGGGCGTGAACCGCTTCCTGACCTCGAACGGCCTGGACCTGCCCAAGCTGCTGATGTTCGCCGGCCTGATGGGCTTTGGCGGCGCGTTTATTTCGCTGCTGCTGTCCAAGCCGATTGCCAAATGGTCGACCAAGGCCCGTGTCATCACCCAGCCGTCCAATTCGACCGAGCAGTGGTTGCTCGATACGGTGGCCGGCCAGGCCCAGCGCGCCGGCATCGGCATGCCCGAAGTCGCCATCTACGACGGCGAGCCGAATGCCTTCGCCACCGGCGCGACCAAGAACTCGTCGCTGGTCGCGGTATCGACCGGCCTGCTGCAATCGATGACCGAGCAGGAAGTCGAAGCCGTACTGGCTCACGAGGTGGCCCACATCGCCAACGGCGACATGGTGACGCTGACCCTGATCCAGGGCGTGGTCAATACCTTCGTGATCTTCCTGGCGCGCATCGTCGGTCATTTCGTGGACGGCATGCTGCGCAAGAATGACCAGGAAAACTCCGGGCCCGGCATCGGCTATATGGTCACCGTGATCGTGTGCGAGATCGTATTCGGCCTGCTGGCCAGCATCATCGTGGCCTGGTTCTCGCGCCAGCGCGAGTTCCGCGCCGACCGCGGCGCCGCCACCATCATGGGCCAGCCGCAGCCGATGATCGCCGCGCTGCGCCGCCTGGGCGGCATGGCCGAAGGCGAGCTGCCGAAGAATATGAGCGCGTTCGGCATCTCGGGCAAGGGCGGCGCGATGGCGCTGTTCTCGAGCCATCCGCCGATCGAGGAACGCATTGCCGCCCTGCAGGGCCGCTGATCAGCAGGGGCAGGGCGAGTCGCCCGGGCGGTAGCCGAAGGATTCGACCGGCACGATGGTGGTGGCATGGTGCAGCGGCACCCGCATGTCGATGATCGGCATCAGCATGCGTGAGTGCACCCGCGGGCACTCGCTGGCGCCCTCGGTGCCGCAGATGCGGACCTGGACCAGTCGGATGCAGTTGGCGGCGTTGGGGTTGGCCATACAGATCTGGCGGTTACGCGCGGCGGAGTCGGGCAGGGCGGCAGTGGCGATTGGCGTCATCGTGAGCGCTTTGCTGACGGGGTCGCGGGTCAAGGCCAGGTAGGATAGCCGCAGGTGGGCATCGGTGACGGGAGGGGCCAGCGCCAGTTGCCCCGGGCCGGTGCGGAAGATCGCCGCCTGCCGCAGGCGATCGATTGCGGCGCCGTCGGTGGGGTAGACATGGGCAGCGCTTGACGCCGCGCGGCGCGTCACTTCCTGTAGCGTGTTGTACACGTACAGCATGCGCAGTACTTCAATGGCGCCGAACACGATCGTGAAGAAGATGATCGCCACCAGCGCGAATTCGATGGCGGCGACGCCGCGCTGGCGGCGCGGCAAGCGCTTACCGGCCCACATATGGCACCTCGACAGTGATCTCGAACCGCTTGCCCCAGGGACCGAGGTAGGTATTAAAGATCGGATCGTGCATATTAAACGTGATAAATACCCTGATGGTCGAGGGCACCGCGCCACTCCTGAGTCCACACGTCGCCGTGTCGCATAGCACTTCGGCATCAGGGTAGTCCTCGCCCGGCGCCAGCTCAAGCAGCTCGCGGCGCGCGATCTCGACCGCGACCTCCCTGGCGCTGGTGGCGAGGGAACGCGATTGCATCTCGCTGACCGATACCGTGGACATGTAGCGCGCCGCGTCCTGGGCTGCCTTGTGGGCTATGGTGTAATGCCACATATAGCGCGCATGCAGGATGAACGGGGCCAGGGCGAGGATCAGGAACGGCGTGATGATCGCGAATTCGACCGCGGCGGCGCCGCGCTGCCAGCGATTGGTGGGCGCCTTGCGCCGGAGGATACGCAGGATCATGGATAGAGCTCCACCGGGCCAGGGATAGACTGTTCGCCCGCCACGCCGGCGAATTCGGCGACCAGCGTGTCGTCGGTTGCGGGCACTGTCATGAAGAACTTGCCGACACCGACCACCGTGGCCGGCACATTCGATCCGGCCGGTACGTTGCCGGCGCAGGACAGTAGCGGCAGGTACAGGACGCGGCGGTGCAGGGTGGCGAAGTCCCTGCGGTCGGTTTGCGGCGAAGCGATCGTGTTCGGATTGGTGATATTTTGCGGTAGGTAGGGGCTACCCTGGCCCGACCACGGATACCTGGCGGCGCTGACGCCGGCCCGGTACAGCGTAGGCCAGTTGGCGGCCTCGAAGGTCCCGTAGCCGGTGACTGGTTCCGGCGATCCCGGAATATAGTCCGAGAACTTGGCGGCCCTGGCATACGACCATAGCGGCCCATACGAGCCGCCGTTCAGGCCGGCCAGGCCGCTGCCGGGTGGCGGGACGTCGGCCACGGTTTCGAGCCAGCCGCGCTCGGTCGTGCTCCTGGCGGCGGGATTGCCGGTGGCCTGCGACATCCAGGGCACGCCGCCCGCTACATCATAGGCAAAGGGACGGATATTCGTGTCCGGCGGCGCGCCGGCGGGAAAGCAGCGGTTGCCGGCGTAATCGTCGAAGCGTGAATTGAGTTGGGTGGCCAGCGCCGCCAGCGGCTGCGCGGCCGGCAGCGACGACACCCGGATTGGTCCACCCGTCACGCGCGGCATCCACATGGCGCCGACGCACACGAAGGGCCCCAAGATCCCGGTGTTGAACGAGGTACTGGCCATGCCCGGCGGGATGACGGGATTGACCATGTAGCGCGCCGGCGTCGTGCCCCGGGGGTTGAGCTGCATCAGGTCGTAGCTGACGCCGCGCCGGAATCCATACTCCACCAGTTCGCCACTGGCCAGGCCGCTAGGGCGCTCGCTGGCGCGCGTCTCGGACATGGCGCATACCGCCAGCGGCGCCACCTTGATGCCCGCGCGGCCGGCGATGGCGCTGTCGCTCACCGGGATGTTGCGCAGGCCCTCGGACAGGATCGGCATGAAGAGCGTGGTGACGCTGGCGCGGTCGAGGCCGAGCTGGGCGGTATCGACCTTGGCATAGTAATAGCCGGAAGCATCCCCGATGCCCTGACCAACCCAGCTGCCGCCCCGATCCGGCGTGGTGCCGAAGGTGAGGGCGGCGTCGTTCCATACGACCGATTCGCCGTAGCCCACCACAAAGCGCTGCGCCGCTTCGCGCGCCTTGGCGCGCGCGGCCACAAGCCCATCGCTTTTGCCATTGAGTTCGCGGGCGGCGGCCAGCGCGGCCGTCTTGGCCATGCCGCTCAGCTCGATCTTGCGGTTGTAGACCTGGCCCATGTCCACGGCCAGGCCGCCGAAGACGATCACCAGGATCAGCAGAGGTATGGACATGATGGCGAACGCCCCCTGCTGGGCGCTCACGCGGGAATGGCGTTGCCGTGGAAAATCTCGACCCGATCCCATTTCGTTTCCTCATCGATCCTTGGTCACTGTGACAAGAACAAACCGGTCCAGGGTCGATTCTATCCAGTGGGGATCAACGGCCATTGATCTTAGGCAGTTGCCCGGAAATGAGTGAGTGAAAGGCTCAGGTCATCGCGCGCCGGGGACGCCAGGAATCCCGGCGCGAATGGCGCGCGAGTAATCCTGCCCATCGGCGTCGGACTTGCGGGCGCGCGCATTGATGTGGCCGCGTTCGCGCAGCACCGGATAGGGCAGGCCCGGGGCGAGCGCCCCGTGATCATACGCATATTCGGCGAAATGGCCGGACGCCAGCAGCCGGTAATCGAGCGGCAGGTCGGGATCGATGTGGCGCGCCAGCTCGAACAGGATGGTGGTGCAGTTGCTGCTCAAGGTGTTGTAGAACTCGGGCTCGGTGCGCAGCTGCTCGGCCCGGCGCAAGTATTCGAGCAGCACGGCGCGCAGCTGTTCTGGCGTCGCCTGCAGCCGGTACAGGTAGACCTGTTCGCCGCGCGCATTGCTGCGGGTGCGGATCAGGTCGCGCTCGTCGGCCGCGACGATCACCTGCTCGAACTTGCGAAAGAAGCCGCCGATTGCCGAGAAGGTCTCATCGCGTTCCTTGCGGATCTCGAGCGAGAACACCAGTTGGCGCCCGTCGCCGAAGCCGAACGACACCAGGGTGTGGGCGATATGCGGCCCCATCCAGTAGGACAGGACCAGGTCGGCCGATGCGAGCTGCGCCAGGTCGTAGTGGCGGGTTTCCCAGCGTGGCGTGTAGTCGGTCTCGGTGCGCCACTCGAAGGCGCGCACATTGCGCAGTTCCAGATGGTCGCCGTCGACCGTCGATTCGAGCATGCGCGCCACGTCGTCGGCCCAAGGCCGGTGATGCGAGGGCGTCAAGGTGTGCCACCAGGCCAGCATGCACAGAGCCGCCAGCACGCCGGCAAGCAATGTGTTGCGCCCGTGACGCGCGCCGGATCGGCGCATCAGCAGCAGCGCCACGGCGAGACCGAGCAGTGACCACGCCGCGCCGATCACCACGGCGGGCGCCGGCGCCAGCTGGTACCACAGCGCCAGCGCGCCCCACGCGGTCGCCGCCACGACGCCCAGCGCCAGCACGATGCGGGCGGGCCGGCGCCAGTTCACTGCGCCGGCTCCGGCGCCTGCTCGGGCAGGAACCAGTTCAGCAGCAGCGCGCACAGGCCGCCGGTGGCGACGCCCGATTCGAGCACATTGCGCACCGCATGCGGCATATGGGCCAGGAACTCGGGCACCTGTGACACGCCCAGGCCCAGCGCCAGCGACACCGCGATCACCAGCAGCGCGCGGCGGTCGAGATTGACGCCGGCCAGGATATTGATGCCGGCCGCCGCCACCGCGCCGAACATGACCATGGCGGCGCCGCCCAGCACCGGTTCGGGCACTGCCTGGATCACGCCCGCGACGCTCGGAAACAGGCCCAGGATCACCAGGAACAGGGCGATCCACATGCCGACGTGGCGGCTGGCGATGCCGGTCAACTGGATCACGCCGTTGTTCTGGGCGAAGATCGAACTGGGGAAGGTATTGAAGATGCCGGCCAGCAGGGAGTTGGCGCCGTTGACCAGCACCCCGCCCTTGATGCGCTGCATCCACAGCGGGCCGGCGACCGGTTGTTGCGAGACCTTGCTGGTGGCAGTGACGTCACCGATCGCCTCGAGCGAGGTGACCAGGTAGATCACGATCATCGGGATGAACAGCGACCACGAGAAGCCAAGGCCGAAGTGCAGCGGCACCGGAACCTGGAACAGCGGCGCCTCGTGCATGCCGCTGAAGTCCAGGCGCCCCATCGATGCGGCCAGCGCATAGCCGACGCCAAGCGCGATCACGATCGCAGCGCTGCGCATCCACACCACCGGCACCCGGTTCAGGATCACGATGATGGCCAGCACCACGCCCGACAGCAGCAGGTTCTCGCCGTTGGCGAAGCTGCCGTTGGCCATCGCCGTATAGCCGCCGCCCATGCTGATCAGGCCGACCTTGATCAGGGTGAGGCCGATCATCAGCACCACGATGCCCGTCACCAGCGGCGTGATCAGGCGTTTCACGAAGGGCAGCACGCGCGACACGCCCATCTCGATGAAGGAGCCGGCCACCACCACCCCGAAGATCGCCGCCATCACCGCTTCGACCGGCGTGCCTTGCTTGACCATCAGGGCGCCGCCGGCGATCAGCGGGCCGACGAAGTTGAAGCTGGTCCCCTGCACGATCAGCAGGCCGGCCCCGAACGGACCGAAACGGCGGCACTGGACGAAGGTGGCGATGCCGGAAATGACCAGCGACATCGAGACGATCAGGTTGGTATCGCGGCTCGATACGCCCAGCGCCTGGCAGATCAGCAGGCCCGGCGTGACGATCGGGACGATGATGGCCAGCAGGTGCTGCAGGGCGGCCAGCATGCCGAGCAGCGGCGGCGGGCGGTCATCGAGTCCGAGGATCAGTTCCGATCGGGGCGGCTGCGCTGTGGGCTGGCTGGGAGAGGTCGACATCGGACGGCTGGGCTGGGCAAAGACGCGATTCTACATGCAGACGGCGCAGGCCGGCGGCGGCGCATGCCCCGGCCGTTGTAGAATGCCGGCTTTCATGGGAGTGTAATGGCGATGGCGGGCTTGACGATTTCGAGGATCCTGCACGCAGGGTATGTGTTCGAGTGCGAGGGTAGCCGCATCGCCTTCGATACCATTTTCGAGAACCCGTTCAGCCGCAACTGCCACGCCTTCCCCGACCTGCGCTTCGACCTCGATGCGATCCGGCGCCAGCGCTTCGACGCCGTGTTCATCTCGCATTTCCATGACGACCACTGCTCGCTCGAGAGTCTGGACCTGCTCCACCGCGCAACGCCGCTGTACATCTATTGCGTGTTCGACGAGCTGTTCGACATGGTGCGCCAGCTCGGTTTCACCCAGGTGCACGCACTGGCGCTCGACCGGGCGATCGAGGTCGGCCCGTTCAGCGTCACGCCGCGCGAGGCGATGGATGCCGAGGTCGATTCGATGTTCCAGGTGCGCGCGGCCGGCATCAATGTACTCAATGTGGTCGATTCCTGGATCGACGACGATACGCTGGCCACCCTGGTGCAGCAGGGGCCGTGGGACATGGTGCTGTGGCCGTTCCAGACCATGCGCGAACTCGAGGTGCTGGCGCCGTCGCGCCACGCCGCCGCGCCGCCCGGCTTGCCGGACGACTGGATCGCCCAGTTGCAGGCGCTGCAGCCACGATTTGTGGTGCCCAGTTCCTGCCAGTTCCTGCAGGAGCCGTGGTCCTGGTATAACCGCGCCTTCTTCCCGATCAGCTATGCACAGTTCGGACGCGAGGTGGGGGCGGCGCTGCCCGCGGCGCGCATCGTGCGGCTCGACCCCGGCGTGTCGGTGCGGCTCGACGCCGCCGGCCTGCACGAGGCGCCACCCCTGGCGTGGGTGATTCCGGTGGGCGAACAGGATGTCGATTACGTCTACGAGGGCAATGCCGCGCCGCCGCCGACGGCCGACATCGCGCGCCAGTTCGCGCCGCTCACGCCGGCCCAGCAGGCGCGCGTGCTGGACTACTGCCGCCTGGGCCTGCCGGGAAAATACGGCGAGGTCGAGGCCGGGTCGGCATACTTCGACCAGCCGCGCCTGTGGCGCCTGTCGGTCCATGACCACGCCGGTGGGGTGACGCAGTTTACCTACCGTCTTGATGACGCTGGCGCGGTCGTGGTCGACGAGAATGCCGGTGCGCTGGGCTGGGCCACCGCGATCCCGGCCGCGAAGCTGTATGCGGCGCTGGAGCTGGGAGAATCGCTGACCTCGATGTATATGCGGATCAACGATACGGTGTTCGACGCCGCGACTGAACGTGCGCTGCAGGACGTCGATGTGGTCGACGACCCGCTGATCCGATGCCTGTTCAGCGATACGTTCGGCGCCTACCAGGCGGCCCAGTTGCGGCGCCTGCTGGCACGCCGGCCGGGGCAGGCGGACGGCTCACTTCCCGAGCAGGCGTAGCGACTGTTCCCAGTCGTCTTCCCAGTCGAGCAGGAAGTCGTGCGTCTTGAAGGCGCGCTTGAGAGGGCCCAGCGGCACGCGGTAGACGTCGTTCAGTCCCAGCGCCAGGGTCACCGGATTCCATACCGCGTTGCGCTTCGATTTGCGGGCGCTGGCCTTGACCCGTGCGCCATCGTCGCCAAAGATGCCGATCCCCCCGTCGAGCGCCTTGCCGAGATCCAGCCTGGTATGCGCCGCGAAGGCCTGCAGCACCTGTTCCTTGCCGATGCCGAAGCGCGATTCGGCGGCCGGCGCCGGCGCCGGTGCCGGGGCGGGTGCGGACCCGGCATCGTCAGCGCCCGGCCGCTCGCCGCGCGCCAGGGCGGCAGCCAGCTGCTGCAGGTCTTTTTTCTGGAACCGCAAGGCATCGAGCGGACGCCGGAAACCCGGCTCGGGCAGGCGCGCGACGATCTTGTAGGCATCCTTGGTCAGTGTGATCAACACATCGTCGCTGCCGGCCGCAAGCCGCGCTATATCGTCCTTGAAAAAGATCGGCGCCGCATAGCCGCCGTTGGCATCGCCGAACAGCTCCGGATAGACCGGGTCGTAATCGAGCCAGACATAGGGCATCAATCCGTGCTCGAGCAAGCGCGCCAGCTGCCAGGGCGCGCCAGTCTGCTGTTCTAGCCAGGCACAGGCTTCGAGGGTGGTGGCGCGAAAGGGAAGGTCGGTCGGGGTCATGACGCTGTCTGTGGCAAGGGCGACCCCCATTGTAGTCGACCCCGGCCATGGCAGCGTTCAATCTTCGCCGTTCACCGCATTGGAAGCGAGCCGCGACAGCGCCTGGCGATGCGGATTGCTGACCGTGTGCGTCACCAGGATGTCGAGGGTTCGAACATGTCTTCATGGTGAGCTCGCAAGGCAGTTGACTGGATATGTCGGTTGCGGCAGTCGCATCCGTGGGGCGCCGCAGCCAATCACCTCGTTGGACGATGCCCCGCATATCCGTTCAATGTTGCCGCTGTGGCCAGTGCGGCGCAGCGGCCGGCTCAGCGGCCGTCGCGACCGGTCTCGTCGTCCGGCCCGCTTCCCTCGGGCGCGCGGGCTGTCGGCAGGTGCCATCCATAGCGGATCGCCGCCAGGCGCAGCCCGAAGCACAGGGCTGCGCCGACCAGCGCGGTCGGGGTGCTCGGCAATTGCAGGGCGTCGCCGATCACCACCACCGAGGCGCCGGCCAGGGCCGCCACGGCGTAGATGTCCGAGCGGAATACGGCCGGCACGTTCGACAGCAGCACGTCGCGCGCGACGCCGCCGCCGATCCCGGTCAGCATGCCGAGCAGCGCCGCCATCACCGGCTCCAGGCCGAACACCAGTGCCTTCTGGGCGCCGACCACGCAGAACAGGGCCAGCCCGACGCCGTCGAAGATCAGCACCGGATTACGCAAGCGATTGATGAGCGGATACCAGAAGAAGATCGAGACCCCTGCCAGCAGCGACACGCCCAGGTAGCGCCAGTCGCTGAATGCAGCCGGCGGCGTGGCGCCGATCAGGAGGTCGCGCACGATGCCGCCCGAGGTGGCGGCCACGAAGGACAGCACCAGCACCCCGAACAGGTCGAGCTGACGGCGCACGCCGGCGGTGGCGCCGCTCAGGGCGAACACGAAGGTGCCGACCAGGTCGAGGGTCAGCACCAGGGTCTTCATGGCGGCGCCCATGTCGATGGCGGGAACGGGAAACACGAACATCCTCTGCTTGATAATGGTGCAACGCGCACCGGGCAAGCGCATTCTAAAGCACGGCGCCCGCCCGCGCCGTTTGCGCTGCCGCCGAGCTGCTTGCGTTCAGCCCTCGCTGGCCTGCACGATGGCGCGCCCCACCCCGTCGCCATAGGCTGGATCGCACATGGTACAGTTGGCGATATGGCGCGCCTTGACCTCGTTCGAGGCGCCGGCGATGGCGCGCGCCGTATTCTGGAACAGCGCTTCACGCTGGGCCGGCGACATCTTCTGGAACAGCAGCGCCGGCTGCGAGTAGTAGTCGTCGTCGATGCGGTGGTTCCAGTGGTCGGCGGCGCCGGACAGCGACAGCGGCGGCTCCCTGAAATCGGGCTGCTCCTGCCACTCGCCATGGCGGTTCGGTTCATAGGATGGGGTGCCGCCGTAGTTGCCGTTGATCCGCATCGCGCCGTCGCGGTGGTAACTGTGGACCGGGCAGCGCGGCGCGTTGACCGGGATCTGGTGGTGGTTGACTCCCAGCCGGTAGCGCAGCGCGTCGCCATACGAAAACAGGCGCCCCTGCAGCATCCTGTCGGGCGAGAAGCCGATGCCGGGCACGATATGTGCCGGGTTGAAGCCGGCCTGCTCGACCTCGGCGAAGTTGTTCTCCGGGTTACGGTTCAGTTCCAGCACCCCGACCTCGATCAGCGGGTAGTCGGCGTGCAGCCAGACCTTGGTCAGGTCGAACGGGTTGTAGCGGTAGCTGGCCGCTTCGGCCTCGGGCATGACCTGGATGTACATGGTCCAGCGCGGGAAGTCGCCGCCCTCGATGCTGTCGTAGAGGTCGCGCAGGCTGCTCTCGCGGTCGCGGCCGATCACCGCCGCGGCTTCGGCATCGCTCAGGTTCTGGATCCCTTGCCGGGTCTTGAAGGTGAACTTGACCCAGAAACGCTCGTTGGCGGCATTGATGAAACTGAAGGTATGGCTGCCGAAGCCGTGCATGTGGCGGAAACTCTTCGGGATGCCACGGTCGCTCATGATGATCGTGACCTGGTGCAGGGCCTCGGGCAGGCTGGACCAGAAATCCCAGTTGTTGTCGGCGCTGCGCAAGCCGGTCCGCGGGTCGCGCTTGACCGCATGGTTCAGGTCCGGGAACTTGAGCGGGTCGCGCATGAAGAACACCGGCGTGTTGTTGCCGACCAGGTCCCAGTTGCCTTGCTCGGAATAGAAGCGCATCGCGAAACCGCGGATATCGCGTTCGGCGTCGGCCGCGCCGCGTTCGCCGGCCACGGTCGAGAAGCGCATGAACAATTCGGTTTGCTTGCCGACTTCGGAAAACAGGCGCGCCTTGGTATAGCGTGTGATGTCGTGGGTCACGGTAAAGCTGCCGTAGGCGCCGCCGCCCTTGGCATGCATGCGGCGTTCGGGAATCACTTCGCGGTCGAAGTGGGCCAGCTTCTCCAGGAACCACACATCCTGCAGCAGGGCCGGGCCGCGTGGACCGGCTGTCATCGTGTTCTGGTTGTCGACCACGGGGGCGCCCGCGGCGGTGGTCAGCTCTTTCATTGCCTGGTCCTCCATTTGGGGGGAGTATCGGTCAGCCGCGCACGAAGGCCAGCAGGTCGGCGTTGACCTGGTCCTTGTGGGTTTCGGTCAGACCGTGCGGCGCGCCCGGATACACGATCAACTGCGCATGCGGCACCAGTTTCTTCGAGGCGCGGCCGGCGGCATCGATCGGCACGATCTGGTCGTCGTCGCCGTGGATGATGAGGGTCGGGATGGTGAACTTCCTGAGGTCTTCGCTGAAGTCAGTCTCCGAGAACGCCTTGATCGAGTCAAGGGTGTTCTTGTGGCCGCCCAGCATGCCCTGCAACCACCACGACTGGATCAGGCCTTGCGACACCTTGGCCCCGGGCCGGTTGAAGCCGTAGAACGGGCCGCTCGGGATGTCGAGGTAGAACTGGGAGCGGTCGGCCAGCTGGCTGGCGCGCAGTCCGTCGAACACCTCAAGCGGCAGGCCGCCGGGATTGGCCTCGGTCTTGAGCATCAGCGGCGGCACCGCCGAGATCAGGCCGGCCTTGGCCAGCCGCGCGGTGCCGTGGCGACCGATATAGCGCGCCACCTCGCCGCCGCCGGTCGAGAAGCCGAACAGCACCGCATCCTTGATGTCGAGGTGATCGAGCAGTTCGGCCAGGTCGTCGGCGTAGTGGTCCATGTCGTTGCCGTCCCAGGGCTGGCTCGAGCGGCCGTGGCCGCGGCGGTCGTGGGCGATGCAGCGGTAGCCCTGGCCGGCCAGGAAGATCATCTGCGATTCCCAACTGTCAGAGCTCAAGGGCCAGCCGTGGCAGAACACGATCGGCTGGCCGCTGCCCCAGTCCTTGTAATACAGCTCGACGCCTTCGCTGGTAGTAAAGATGGCCATACGGGTTTCTCCTTGGTGTGAATGGTTGGACAGAATCGAATCGCGACCAGTGTAGGCGGCGCCTGGCGCAGGCCGATAGTGAATGATCGTGAAGCACCGTGCGCCGCCCAGGGGCGCGCGCCACTTCACGACAATTCACCTGCAGCGCCGTCAACGGTGAGTAGACTCGAATTCCCAGCCCGACAACACCTGACTGAAGGAAGAGCCATGGACACTACCATCGATATCGTCGTCGCCGACGGCAGCTTTGCCGCCCATGTCGCGCGCCCGCAACCCGGCCCGGTCGCCGGGGCGCCGGTGGTGGTCGTGCTGCAGGAGATCTTCGGCGTCAACGCCGGCATTCGCAGCATCGCGCACGAGATGGCCGCGCACGGCTTCATCGCCGTGTGCCCGGACCTTTTCTGGCGCCACGAGCGCGGCCTGTCGATGCACGAGGGCGACCCGGCCCACCAGGAACACGGCTTCGCGCTGTACCGCGCCTATGACTTCGACCAGGGCGTCGGCGACGTCGCCGCCACCATCGCCGCTGCTCGCGCGCTGGACGGCGCCTCGGGCAGGGTCGGCGTGATGGGCTACTGCCTGGGCGGCCTGCTCGCCTTCCTGACTGCCGCCAGTAGCGCCGCCGACGCCGCGGTGGCCTATTACGGCGGCGGCACTGAACGCTTCCTCGAGCGCGCGTGCCAGGTCGACACGCCGCTCCTGATGCACCTGGGCGAACAAGACGAATATATCGACAGCGCGGCCCAGGCGGCGATCCGCGCCGCGCTGGCGGACCGTCCGCAAGTGACGATCCACGGCTATCCCGGCCAGTGGCATGCATTCGCGCGGCCCGGCGGCGCGCATTTCGACCGCGCCGCCGCCGACCTGGCCAACAGCCGCACGCTCGCCTTCCTGGAAACCCACCTTCGCTAGCCCGTCATACCCATTTCGTATTTACTTCTTGTCATCAGACCGGCAAAGGCTTAAGGTAGAGAGGTATTGACGGGCAATCCATTGGCCGCGACGGGCGGCGCCCGTACCGCCCGTAGCATGATACCTACCGCATGCATACCGATACCGCCAGCCCCCAGTCAATTACTCACGCCGAGCCGCCCCGCGCCGCGCTTGAGCAGGGCTGCCCAGACTATGTGTTCGGACCATACGTACTGCACCCGGCACGCAAGTTGCTGGCGCGCGGCGAGACCCAGGTGATGCTCGGTGGTCGCGCCTTCGACTTGTTGCTGGCGCTGGTTGCGCGCGCTGGCGAGGTAGTGAGCCACCACGAACTGGTGGCGGCCGTGTGGCCGCATGCGGTGGTCGAAGAGAACGGCTTGCGGGTCCATATGTCGGCGCTGCGCAAGACGCTCGGCGAAAGCCCGGCCGACCAGTATGTCCTGACCGTGCCGGGGCGCGGCTACCGTTTTGTCAAGCCGGTGCGTGTCCGTACGCCGGCGCACGGGGCGCGGGCGCGCACAAGCTGGCCGGCCGCCGCGGCGCGCGGCCTGCGTCCGGGACTGCTGGTCGGACGCGAAGCGGTGCTGGCGCAGCTTGCGCAAGCCGTGGCTGCGGGCCTGGACCGACCACGACTGATCACCATCACCGGCGCCGCCGGCTGCGGCAAGTCGGCCCTGGCGCTGGTCCACGCCAGTGCCTTCGCCGAGCGCTACCCGGGCGGCTGCCACATCGTCGATTGCGCTGGCGGCGACGATCCGGCGCAGCTCGCCGGCGCTGTCATGCGCGCGCGCCAGGCCTTGCTGGTGCTCGACAACTGCGAGCCGGCCTTGCCTGCGGCCGCCGCCCTGGCCGCACGCATCGCTGCCGCCCCAGAAGGGCCCACGGTCCTTGCCACCAGCCGCGCGCCGCTCGGCGTGGCAGGCGAATCGGTGCTGCGCCTGGCGCCGCTGGCCTTGCCGGCGGCCGGGCAGGTCCTCGACTGTGCGCAGGCCTTGTCGCTGCCGGCGATCGCGCTGTTTGTCGAGCGCGCCGCAGCCAACAGCAGCCAGTTCGCCCTGAGCCCGGCCAACCTGCCATCGGTGATCGCCCTGTGCCGCCAGCTCGACGGCTTGCCGCTGGCGCTCGAACTGGCGGCGGCCCGGATCGAGGCGCTCGGCGTCGAAGGGTTGGCGGCGCGCCTGGACGATCTATTGCTGCTGTTGACGCGCAGCCGGCGCCTGGCCGGTCCGCGCCACGCTTCGCTGGCGGCGATGCTCGATGCCAGCCATCGCCTGCTGGACGAAGCGCAGCGCACGCTGCTGCGCCGCCTGGCGCTGTTCGGCGCCGACTTCGCGCCGGACGAGGCGCTGCGGGTGTGCGCCTTCGGCGGCCTGGCGCCAGGCGCGGCGCAAGCGGCGCTGGCAGCGCTGGCCGCCTTCTCGCTGCTGGCGGTCGAGGGCGAAGCGGGCGCGCCGCGCTACCGCATGCTGAACACGACCCGGCGCTATGCGCACGCGCGCCTGGTCGCCAGCGGCGAGCAAGAAGCGGTAGCGCTGCGCATGGCGTGTTCGCGTTAGGTGCAAGCAGCACCGCCTTGCCCGGCTTGGCGGGCGATGGTGGGCGAATCGGGGAGACAGGTGTGGGGGCACGGCAGGATCCGCAGGGCGAGCAGCCCATCTATGTGTTTGGCGCCTTCCGTCTGCTGCGCCAGGCGCGCCAGCTGTTCCTGGGGCCGACCCCGGTGCGGCTGGGCGGCCGCGCGCTCGAACTGCTGCTGGTGCTGGTCGAGCGTGCCGGCGAGGTGGTCAGCCGCGCCGAACTCGAACGGACCATCTGGCCCGACAGCGTGGTCGAGGACAGCTGCCTGCGGGTGCACATCGGGGCGCTGCGCCGGGCACTGGGCGACGTGTCCGGCGCCACGCGCTACATCGCCAACGTGCCCGGGCGCGGCTACAGCTTCGTGGCCCCGGTGGCCAGGCTCGGCCCGGTTGCGGCGGCGCCGGCGGCGGCCGCCGGCGCGCGACCGCTGCCGCTGTGCATGACGAGCGTGCTCGGACGCGACGAGGTGCTCGGCCAGCTGCGCGCGCTGCTGCCGCGCTGCCGCCTGGTGACCATCGTCGGCCATGGAGGCATCGGCAAGACCACGCTGGCGCTGTGCCTGGCGGCCGAACTGCGCGCCGGGTATGCCGACGGCGCCTGTTTCGTCGACCTGGCACTGCTCACGAGTGCGATCCAGATTCCCGACGCGCTGCTGGCCTGCCTGGGCCTGGATCCGGGCGGGGAAGACGCGCGCACCCTGCTCGAGCGCTGGCTGGCGCCGCGCCGCATGCTGCTCGTGCTGGATAATTGCGAGCACCTGATCGAGGCGGCCACCGCGCTCGCCGAATGCCTGCTGCGGCTCGCTCCCGGGATCGACATCGTCGCCACCAGCCGCGAACCGCTGGACGCCGACGGCGAGTGGGTGCTGCGGCTGGGGCCGCTTGCCTGTCCGCCCGACGATCCGGCGCTCAGCCTGGAAGCGGCGCTGGCCTATCCGGCCCTGCAACTGCTGGCCAGCCGCGCCCAGGCCAGCATGGACTCCTTTCGGCTGGGCAAGGCTGACCTGGCGGCCGCGGTCAAGCTGTGCCACCGGGTGGACGGGGTGCCGCTGGCGCTCGAATTCGCCGCTACCCAGGTCGCCCTGCTGGGCGTGCACGGGGTGGTCGAGCAGTTGAACGACCGCCTGCGCCTGCTCGGGAGCGGACGGCGCACGGTGCTGCCGCGCCAACGCACCCTGCGCGCATTGCTCGACTGGAGCTACGACCTGCTGTCGCCCGACGAACGGCGGGTGCTGCGCTGCTGCGCCGTGTTCGTCGGGCCGTTTTCGCTGGAGGCGGCGGTGGCGGTGGCGGCGGCGGGGCATGGCGCGACCGGGTGCGTGGTGGCCTGCGTGCTGGGCCTGGTGTCCAAGTCCCTGCTAGCGGCCGATACCCAGGGGCCGGACGCGCGCTTCGTGCTGCTCGGGATTACGCGCGCCTATGCCATCGAGCGCCTGGCCGAGGACCCCGAGCGCGATCCGGTGGCGGCGCGCCACGCGCGCCACACGCTGGCCTGCTTCGAGGAGTGCGAGCGGGCCTGGGATACGCTCGACGGGGGCGCCTGGCTGGCCTGCGCCAGCCATGTGACAGGCAATCTGCGCGCCGCCCTCGACTGGGCGTTTGGCCCGGGCGGTGATCGCGCGTTGGGCGTGCGGCTGGCGGCCGCTCTGGCGCTGCTCGGCCCGTACCTGCCCGGCGAGCGTGAGCTGGGGCGCTACGTGCGTGCGGCGCTGGATGCGATCGACGCCGGGATCGTGGCCCACCCGCTGGACGCGGCGCGCCTGCATGCGGCGGGCGCCGGCGCGGCCGCCGAATGGGGCCCGTACGAGCGCGCCGTCGCCCATGCCGAGGCGGATGGGCAGGCGCAGGCCCTGGCCGAGGCCTTGTACCTGCTCGCCGCGCGCTGCCAGGCTGCGGGCCTGTATCGCAGCGCGCACCAGCACGCGCTGCGCATGGCGCAGGTGGCAGCGCAGGCCGGCCTGGCGCGCGCGCTGGCGGTGGCGCGCCGCTTGCCGGCCGCCAGCCTGCACCTGCTGGGCGAGCATGCGGCGGCGCTGTCCCTGCTGCGCCAGGCGCCGGGGGCCAGGGCGCCGCTGCGGATCGCGGCGCCGGTCGCGCACGAGGTGGAGCGCTGCATGCTGGTCGCGCGCACCCGCTGGCTGCAGGGAGAAGGTGGCGCAGCAAGCGCGCCGGCGCGCGAGGGCCTGGTGCTGGCGACCCGCGACGGCGCGCCGGTCGCACTGGCCTGGGCGCTGGCGCTGGGCGCCTTGCCGGTGGCGCTGTGGCGCGGCGACGACAGCTGGGCGCGCGACCTGGCCGGCCAGCTCGAAGAGCATGCCGAGCGCCATGCGCTGGCGTACTGGAACGAGTGGGCGGTGTTGTATCGCCAGGTACTGACGGCGCGCGGCGGCGCCGGCCTGCAGGATGCGCTGCCAGGTGCCGCGTGCCGGGTCGACGCGGTCCAGGGCGACCATCTGGCCACCTACCTGTGCAGCGTGGCGATTGATGCGGCCGGGCAGCGCTGTGCCCAGGGCGAGGTCGGCTGGTGCGCGGCCGAGGTCTGGCGCGCCAGCGGCGAGCAGCTATTGCTGGGGCAGGGCGGCGAGGCGGCGGCCGAGGCCCTGTTCCTGCGCGGGCTTGGCATCGCGCGGCGCCAGGGGGCGCTGGCCTGGGAGCTGCGCTGTGCGACCAGCCTGGCGCGCCTGTGGCGCGGGCGGGGCGAAGACAGGCGCGCGCTGGAGCTGCTCCAGCCGCTGGTACTGGCCCTGGGTGAGGGGCATGACGGCGCCGATCGCCGCGCCGCGCTGCGCCTGTTGCAGGATTGAGAATGTCTTCACACTTTTTCACATCGCCGTCTTGATCCAAGTCATATGATGGAAGTCATACTCTTGACAAGGAGATACGCGATGACTACGGGTGAGGGTGAGCTCCTGTTTGGACTGTTCTCGCTGTCGCTGACGCGGCGCGAGCTGCGCCATGCCGGGCGCCCGGTGCCACTTGGCATGCGCGGGTTCGAGTTGCTGGCTCTGCTGGCCGGGCGCGCCGGCGAAGTCGTGGGCAAGCGCGAGATCGCCGAGCGGCTCTGGCCCGACGGCAATCCGGAGCGCAGCCGCCTGCGCGCCCACGTCGCGAGCCTGCGCCGTACACTGGACGAGGGCGAAGACGGTAGCCGCTACATCGTCAATGTGCTGGGGCGCGGCTACGTGTTCGTGGCCCAGGTCCGGCGCACCGGCGCCGGCGTGCGCCTGCTGCCCGGCGCCGGGCCGCTGCTGGGCCGCGACGACGCGCTGGCAAATCTGGCCAGGCTGCTGCCTGAACAACGTCTGGTCTCGATTGTCGGCGCTGGCGGCCTGGGCAAGAGCGCACTGGCGCTGGCGCTGGCGCATCGCGCCGGCCCCGGCTTCGTCGACGGCGTGGCCTATCTCGACCTGGCGCCGCTGGTCGAGGGCGAGCAACTGGTGCCGGCGCTGGCCGGCGCCATCGGCCTGCCGACGGCCACCGCCTGGAGCGGTGTGTGCGCCGCACTGGCGGAGCGGCGCCTGCTGCTGGTGCTGGACAACTGCGGCCACCTGGCCGAACCCGCGGCGCTGCTGGCCGAGGCGCTGCTCGAGGCCGCGCCGCAACTGCACTTGCTGGCGACCAGCCGCGAGGCCTTGTGCCTGCGCGCCGAGTGGGTGCACCGGCTGGCCCCGCTGGGCTTGCCGGGACCAGCGCTGGACCTGTTCACGCTGCGCTTCACCGGCAGCGACGGTGCGCGCCTCGATCCGGCTGTCCACGACAGTGCGGCCAGGCTGTGCATCGAGCTGGACGGCAACCCGCTGCTGATCGGGCTGGCCGCGGCGCGCGCCAGGGCCGGCGGCATCGAGGCGCTGGCCAGCGGCGTCGATACACTGTTCGACCCGCCACAGGGCGGCGCGCCCGAGGCTGGACGGCACCACTCGCCCGACGCCATGCTCGACTGGAGCTGCCGCCTGCTCGGGCCGCGTGAACGCACCGTCCTGCGCCGCCTGGCGGTTTTTCGGCGGCCGTTCACCCTGGCGCAGGCGGTCCAGGAGTGCGCCTGCCCCCGGTTCGATGGCGGCGCTGTCATCGAGTGCATCCTGGCGCTTGGCGCACGCTCGCTGGTCGAGGTGGTCGATGGCGCGGATGGCGCGCGCTACCGCCTGTCGCACGTCACCCGCTGCTATGCCCAGCGCCGGCTGGCGCCGGAGCAGGAGCAAGCCACGCCTGAACTCACGCTGTCGTGACCTCGTCGGTCGAGCGCATGCTGGCGTAGGCGAAGCCGAGTGCGGCCATGAAGGCGGCGTGAGCGTGCGCGGCCGGCACCTTCACCCCGCCGAATTCGAGGTCGCGCGAGGCGCAGGCGTCGTGCACCACCGTGACCTTGAAGCCGAAATCGTTGGCGGCGCGAGTGCAGGCGTCAACGCACATATGGCTCATGGCGCCGCAGATGACGACTTCATCGACCGCGTGCCCGCGCAGGATCTCGAGCAGGGCGGTGTCGCGGAAGGAGTTGATGTAGTGCTTGAGCAGCACCGGCTCGCCATCGCGCGGCGCGGCCGAAGCGTGGATCGCGGCGCCTTCGGAGCCGGGCGCGAAGAACGGCGCGCTGGCGGCATCGGGAAACTCGTGGCGGATGTGGACGATCGGGGTGTCCTGCGCGCGGTAGTGGCGCAGCAGCCGCCCGACATTGGCGCTGGCGGCATCCATATTCGCCAGTTCCCAGCGGCCGTTCGGAAAATAGTCGTTCTGGACGTCGATGACGATCAGTGCTTGCTTGCTCATGATGCTTCCTCTCGATGGTAATGGTGAAGGTGATAGTGATAGTGATGGTGTCCCGGGCTGGCGCCGATGGCGGCGTGACTGCCGGCCAGGCCGGCTACTGGTTGACCTTGCCCGGCAGCGTCAGTTTCCCGGACGCGACCTTGAACACGTCCGCCACGCACAACAAAGGGCTGTGGACACTCGCATTGACCCGCAGCGCCGCCGTGACGCCGTCGAAACTGGCCGCTTCGACCACGCCGATATCGTCGAACGGCACCTTGACCTCGAGCGACTCGGCCTTGAACAGCGGGCTCCAGCCGGGGCTGTCGAGCAGGATCGGAAAGCCGGGCCAGGTCTTGGGCAGGCGCGGCTTGGCGCCCTTGGGAATGTCGACCACCTTCAGCGCATCCTTGCCGCAGGCGTCGTCCCTGGTCAGCACCACCCAGTGCGAATGCCACAGGTTGCCGTCGTTGCCGACGTCGCCATCGCCGTTCTCGTCGTACAGCGGGGTGTCGTCGAAGTCGGGGTGGGAGGTGACGGCGAAGGCCAGGATGCCGGCCTTGCTCTCGAAGCCGACCACGTAGGGGTCGATGGTGGTTGGCCATACGTACGAGAACACGGTGCTGCCGCCAAGCTTGCCGGTCCTGGTCGGGGTGGTCTTGCCGGCCTTGCCCGACACCGCCACGTGGAAAGTGGCGACATTGCCCTCGGTGGTGATCCTGGTGTGGATGATGTCGTAGTCGGCCTTGACGCCCTTGGCGGCGGCGCTTCCGATGCCGCCGGTGTGGGTCTTGCCTTGGTGGGCGGCGGCGCTGCAGGCGGCGAGGGCGAGGGCGGCGGCGAGGATGGCACGGGCTGCGTTCATGTGAGCTCCCTGTTGGATGTGTTGTCGGCGATGGTGTCTGGCACTGTCACCGAGCTTAGTCGCGCCATGCCGTGCTGGTTGTAAAGACCTGTGATGAGATGTGTCGCGCCCGGCTGCGCGCCACCAATGGGAGAGACGCGCCCGCTCCGGTGGACATCATTTCACAAGGATTTACTGGGACGGCTTGGGAGCCGCCTTTAGTATCGGGTGATCACTACAGGAGCCATCATGAACGTCAGGGATTGCGTCGTACTCGTCACCGGGGCCAATCGCGGCCTGGGCCGCGCCTGGGCCCGTTTGCTGCTCGAAGCAGGCGCCCGTAAAGTCTATGCCGGTGCGCGCGACCCGCGCAGCATCGACCTGCCCGATGTGATTCCGCTCGAACTCGACATCACCCGCCCCGAACAGGTGCGCCACGCGGCCGCCGAATGCGGCGACGTGACCTTGCTGGTCAATAACGCCGGCATCGTGCGCGGCGGCGGCCTGCTCGACGACGAAGCCCCCGAGCGCGCCCGGCAAGAGCTCGACACCAACCTGTTCGGCACCCTGGCCATGTGCCGCGCGTTCGCGCCGATCCTCGCCGCCAACGGTGGCGGCGCGATCGTCAATGTGTTGTCGGTGCTGAGCTGGATCAGCATCCCGGGCGGCGCCACCTACAGCATCTCGAAGGCGGCCACCTGGTCGATGACGAATGGCGTGCGCCTGGCCGTCAAGGGACAGGGCACCCAGGTAGTCGGCCTGCACGTGGCGTTCATGGACACCGACATGACGGCCGGCGTCGACGCGCCCAAGGCGCAGCCGCACGACGTCGTGGCCCAGGCCATCGCTGCCCTCGAGGCCGGGCAGGACGAGGTGCTGGCCGATACGTTCACGCGCGAGGTCAAGCGCGGCCTGTCGCTCGAACGCGGGGTTTACCTCGATGGGCCGGGCTGACGCGGTAGCGGCACGCAGTCGGACCTGGCAATGCGGCATCCGGTGGACTACATTGAAACCAGGCGGCTGGCGCTCGGCCGCCCTGCACGAAGGAGAACCCATGGGACTGCCCTATCAAGTGGCTGCGCAGGCGCGCCGCGACGCGCACGATGAAGATGCGCTCGACGAAGCGCTGGACGAATCGTTTCCCGCCAGCGATCCGGTGGCCGTCGCCATCAGCACCGCGGTGCCGCGAGCGCCAGGGCGCCATGCACCGGCGCCAGAAACCCCTTCCTGAACCCAAGCGTGCGCCCCTGAATCGCGGCCAATTCTAGACTTGGTTGTTCATTATCGGAATATAGACGGTTACCGCGCCGCCGGCCGGCGGGCAGCGACCGCCCACCGGGAAGGAGTGTCGCCGTGCCGAACACCATCACCATCAACGGAAACGCCGTCGCGCTGCCCGACGATCCGCGCGTCTCCCTGCTCGATTTCCTGCGCGAACACCTGCACCTGACTGGCACCAAGAAGGGCTGCGACCAGGGCGCCTGCGGCGCCTGCACCGTGCTGCTCGACGGCGAGCAGCGCATCCTGTCCTGCCTGGCGCTGGCGGTGCAATACCAGGGCCGCGCCATCACCTCGGTCGAGGGCCTGGCCCATGAGGGCGAACTGCATCCCCTGCAACAATCCTTCATCGAGCACGATGGTTTTCAGTGCGGCTATTGCACGCCGGGCCAGCTGTGTTCGGCGTTGGGCATGGAGGCCGAACTGCGGCGCGGCGTTCCTAGCTATGTGACGCAAGACATGGCCAGCGAGTCAGTTGCCTTCAGCGAAGAAGAAGTGCGCGAACGCATGAGCGGCAACCTGTGCCGGTGCGGCGCCTACAACGGCATCGTGGCGGCGGTCACCGAACACCATGTGCATTTGCACGGTGCGGCGCAGGCGCGGGAGGCATCATGAATCCGTTCACTTTCGCGCGCGCCCAGGATGCGCTTGACGCCGTGCGCCTGGGCGCCGTCCCCGGCAGCCGCTACCTGGGCGGCGGCACCAACCTGGTCGACCTGATGCGCGAGACGGTCGAGCGACCGGCGCAACTGGTCGACGTCAGCGGCCTGTCGCACACCATCGAGGAGCGGCCGGACGGCAGCTTCCTGGTCGGCGCCGCCGTCAAGAACACGGCGCTGGCCGAGCATCAGGCGGTGCGCGTACGCTTTCCGATGCTGGCGCGCGCGATCGCCTCCGGCGCCTCGGGCCAGATCCGCAATATGGCCAGCGTCGCCGGCAACATGCTGCAGCGGACCCGCTGCAGCTATTTCTACGACCACGAAGGCGCCCATTGCAACAAGCGCAATCCGGGCGAGGGTTGCGACGCCATCGAGGGCGTGCACCGCATGCATGCGGTGCTGGGCGCGTCGAGCGCCTGCATCGCCACCCATCCATCCGATATGTGTGTGGCGCTGGCCGCACTGGACGCCGTGGTGCATCTGCAGGGCATCGATGGCGCGCGCCAGGTGCCGTTCACTGACTTTCACCTGCTGCCCGAAGACCACCCCGAGCGCGAGACCGTGCTGCGCCCGGGCGAACTGGTAACGGCGATCGCGCTTCCGGCGCTGGCCTTCGGCGCCAACTCCACCTACCGCAAGGTGCGCGACCGCGCCAGCTATGCGTTCGCGCTGGTGTCGGTGGCCGCCGCGCTGGAAATCAAGGATGGCGTGGTCACCGATGTACGACTGGCGCTGGGCGGGGTGGCGCACAAGCCGTGGCGCGCCCTGACGCTCGAGCAGATGCTGCGCGGCCAGCCGGCCAGCGCGACCCACTTCGAGGCCGCCGCGCGCGCCGAGATGGCCGACGCCCAGCCCCTGCGCGACAACGCCTTCAAGATCCCGCTGGCGCAGCGCACGATCGTGGCCGTGCTCGATGGCCTGGCCACCGTCCGCTCCTGAGGAGAACCCCGATGAAGATCGTGCAAAGTATCCAGAAGGCCGGCCAGGCGATCATGCAGAAGGCGGTCGTGCATGCACCCGACCGCTATATCACCGGCGGCAAGCCCGACCCGATGGCGGCCAGCGATGACGCCCTGATCGGGGCGCCGGTGTCGCGCCTGGACGGCCCGGCGAAGGTGAAGGGAGAGGCCAGGTTCGCGGCGGAGTTTGCGCTCGACGACATGCTGTATGCGGCGCTGGTCTACAGCACGGTTGCCAGGGGATGGATCAGCGCCATCGACAGCACGGCGGCGGAGGCTGCGCCCGGCGTCGTATTACTGATGAGCCATCGCAACGCTCCACGCATGGCGCCACCGCCGCTGCTGATGCGCGAGCCGCTCGGCGGCAGCGGCGACGCACTGCCGGTGTTCCAGGACGACCGCGTGCACTGGAACGGCCAGCCGGTGGCGGTGGTGCTGGCCGAGACCCAGGAGCAGGCCGATCACGCGGCCAGCCTGGTGCGGGTGCAGTATGAGCTGGAAGACGCCGTGACCACCATGGAAGCGGCGCGCGCGGCCGGCGTCGAGGTCGGCGCATTCCAGGGCGAGCCGCTGCAGGACACCATCGGCGACGCCGAGGCCGCGCTGGCGGCTGCGCGCCACCGGGTCGACGCGGTGTACCACACGCCGCGCCACAACCACAATGCGATCGAGCTGCATGCAGTGACGGTCGCCTGGGACGGTGACCAGTTGCGCATCCACGACGCCAGCCAAGCGCTTGCGAATACGGCTTTTACCTTGGCCAAGGTGTTCGGTGTCGAGCAGGAGCAGGTGCATGTCACCTCGCCCTTCGTCGGCGGCGGCTTCGGCGGCAAGCTGGTCTGGCAGCACCATGTGCTGGCCGCGGCGGCCGCCAGGTTGAGCGGACGGCCGGTGCGCCTGATGCTGTCGCGCGAAGGCGTGTACCGGGTCGCCGGCGGACGCACGCTGACCGAACAGCGGGTCGCCATCGGCGCCGACCGCGACGGACGCTTCACGTCCCTGATCCATACCGGGGTGGCGGTGATGACGGCCCACAATGCATTCCCCGAACCCTTCATCCATAACGCGCGTGCCTTGTATGCGGCCGGCGCCATGAAGCTCGAGGTGCAGACGGTCAAGATGGACATGCTGGCCAATGTCGCGATGCGCGCGCCGGGCGAATCGGTGGGTTCGTTCGCCCTCGAGAGCGCGGTCGACGAGCTGGCCGGGCAGCTGGGAATCTGTCCGATCGTGCTACGCCGGCGCAACGAGCCGGTGCAGGATCCGACCAAGGGCACGCCATTCTCGTCGCGTCACCTGATCGAGGCCTATCGCGCCGGCGCCCAGGCCTTCGGCTGGCAAGAACGCCACCTCAAGCCAGGCGTGCGGCAAGAAGGCGAGTGGTTGGTCGGCATGGGCTGCGCCACTGCCGTGTTCCCGTATTACCGGATGGATGGCGGCGCGGCACGCGTCGTGCTGCACCGGGACGGACGGCTGCAGGTCAGCGTGGCCGGCCACGAGATGGGGATGGGCACCGCCACCGCCCAGACCCAGCTGTGCGCGGCCCGCTTCGGCCTGCCGCTTGACAAGGTCGAGTTCGCGTACGGCGACTCGTCGATGCCGGGGCAGGTGATGGCGGGCGGCTCGCAGCAGACCGCGGCAATCGCCGGCGCGGTCAAGGCGGCGCACGAGGCGCTGTGCGGCGCGCTGCTCAAGCTGGCCGGGCGTGGCTCGCCGCTGGCGGGATTGCGGCCCGAGCAAGTGCGTTCGCGCGATGGCGGCCTGTGCAGCCTGGAGGATTCCGGCCGCTGGGAAAGCTATGCCGACATCCTGCTGCGCGCGGGGCGCGACGCGGTCGAGGTCACCGCCGAAGGCCCGGCCGCACTGGAAAGCCTGCACTGGTCGATGCACTCGTACGGGGCGATCTTCTGCGAGGCGCGGGTCAATCTCGTCACCGGCGAGCCGCGCGTGTCGCGCCTGCTCGGCTCCTTCGATTGCGGCCGTATCCTCAATGCCAAGACCGCGGCCAGCCAGTTGCGTGGCGGCATGATCATGGGATTGGGGGCGGCGCTGATGGAAGAAACGCATTTTGATGGGCGCAATGGCCGCATCGCCAATCCGAGCTTGTCCGAATACCACGTCCCGGCTCACCTGGACGTGCCGCAGATCGAGGTGATGTGGCTCGACATCCCCGATCCGCACGCGCCGGCCGGGATGCGCGGGATCGGCGAGATCGGCATCACCGGCACGGCGGCGGCGATCGCAAACGCGATCTACAACGCCTGCGGCAAGCGGGTGCGCGATCTGCCGATCACGCTCGATAAATTATTGTAAGCGGGGACCGCTCGGCCGGCGCAGGGGCGCTTATTGCGTGATGCGCAGGATCGCCGAGGCCAGACGCGAGAAGCAGGGCGTCAGGTCGGCGTCGGTCGCGGCGTAGCAATACATGCCGACTGGCTGGGCAGCGTTCTGGCAGCGCTTGGGCGCATCGACCGAGTTGGCCATGCACTTGAGGATCATCTCCCCGGTGTCGGCATCGAACTCGCCAGCCGTCTTGAGCTTGGCGCCCATGCCCAGTGTGAACACGACGATGCCCTGGTCGCGCGTGCTCGAGGCGATCGCTTCAGCCAGGTTGCGCGAAGCGCGCTCGACGTTGCGACGGTAGGTGTTTCCGTTGAGGTCGCTCGTGACCTCGCGCGGGTACTTGGTCACGAGCGCAATCTCGCGCCGGGCCGGGTCATTGGGACTCTTCGGGTCGTTATGGGCGTTGTACCAGTCCGGCAGGCTTTTCACGGTGTAGGCGTTGTTACGGTAGAGCTTGCAGCTTTCCTTGATGACGTCATTCTCGCTGATCTCCATCCGGCTCAAGCCATAGCTTGGGCCGGCCGAGTCCATGGTGCCCGGGATGCCCCGGCCAAGCGTATCCTTGCAATCGGCGGCGTTATTGAACGTCATGTAGGAGCCGAACGCCGATGGCGCCCCGTCCGAGAAGAACACGATCACGCGCATGGTCGAGCGGCTGGCCAGCGGCACCAAATTGAGCTGTTCGCGCGCGTTCCACATGCCTTCGATCGAGGCCGTACCGTCAGCAAACGGGAAAGCGTTGATCTTGCTTGTCATTGTCGTACGGTCGAAACCGCGCCCCGTGGTCTTGATGGGAACGTCGGTCACGGCGCCGGACGCGAAGTGCACCAGCGCCACCCGGTCTTGCGTGACGTTGAACTTGCTCAGGAAACTCTTGGCCGAGGCGCGCACGGTCGACGCCGAACCCTCCAGCGAGCCTGAGGTGTCGATCACCAGCGCCATGTCCAGGTCGTTGCGGATCGTCTGCGCAGCGGCGACCGGGGTCAGCGACTGGAATCCCATCACCTGCATGATCGACACCGGCATTTTCGCGTCGGCGACGACATCGATGATCGCCTGCCCACCCTTGAAGGTCACGTTGGTTCTGAGGATCTGTGGCGCCGACAACAGGTAATTGGTGGGAATATTCGCTGTAAAGAAATCCTGCGCCGCGGCGCGCGCGCTGGCGGCCTGTTCGGCCTGGTTATTGCCGGTGGTGACTGCCCGGGCACCAGCCAGGGCCGCCGAGTCGACCGCCGCATTCAGGCGCGCCTTGACCAGGTAGGCCAGGCCGGCGTCGATCGCCAGGCCGGCCACGCCGAGCAGCACGATCATCGAAATAGCCACCATGATGGCGACAGCACCGCGCTGCCGGTGAAGAATCGGACGCATATCAGAACACACTCATGGAATACAGGTCGGGCCCGAAGGTGGGCAGGGCGTCCTTGCGGAACGTGAAGGCGTTGACCAGCATGTCGAACTTGTAGAATGTCTCGACCACGTACACGATCTCGCCGTCGTCGAGTTTGCCGGTCAGCACCTGCACGGCTGGGCGCGACGTACTGCTGATGCTGGAGCACTTGCCGGCGCTGGTCCACGAGTTGCAGGCGTTGATGCGGCTGGTCGGCTGGTAGCTGCTTTTGCGGGCGCCAAGGCCGCGTGCGGCGTCGTCCCAGCGGTACTGGTCGAGCACCACGCTGCGGGTTCCGCCGGTGCCGGGCACGCCCATTACCCGGGTGATGTACATCATGCCCTGCTGGTTGACATTCAAGGGCGGCGCGCTGGACATGACCGCATAGATGATGTCCTGGCTCCCGTCCTCGAGATCGGTGCCGCCGCGCGAGGCCAGGTTGGCGCCTTCGCGCGAAATATTGGTCATGATGATGTTCGCCTGCAGCGCGCGCGCGCCGTCGATGGCGCACAGGGCCAGGATGACCAGCATTGGCATCAGCAAAGCGAGCTCGACCGCGGCAATGCCGCGCTCCCGGGGCCGTCTTTTATGTAAAGTGTTGACTATACCGTGCGCCATACTTTGCATCATTGGAAGATTTCGTTGCGGACGGTGGCGGCCACCGTGAATCGATAGGCGCCCTTAGTGAAGAAGCTCGACAGCATTGGGGTGCTGACGGGCCAGCCGCAGTCGAGCTGGATGACCAGGATGTCGCCCGGCGCGCCGAACATGCCGTTGCTGTACGTTGTCGTCGAATATTGGGTGCCGTTGACCGAAATGCCGCAAGCAGTCCGTTCATACATGCCCATCGAGTTGTCGCGAATCTTGGCGATGACGGTGTCGTAGCGCTGCTGGTTGGCGGCGCCGGTCTCCGAGCTGCGGCCCGTGATGGCGAAGCGGCCGGCTTCGCGTACCGCATACTGCATGGTGAGCGTGGCAAAGAACATCATGCTCAATTCGATGATCGCCACCAGCACCAGCAAGAATACCGGTGCAATGATCGCCATCTCGACAAGTGTGGCGCCGGATTGACGGCGGGGAATGGAATACATCGTTATTCAGGCAATTTTACAGAGAGTCGCGCAGGGCATGGGTTAAGCTTCGGGGGATTCTACAGGGCAAAAATCATTTCCCGTATCGCTTTTAACGATGATTCAACGCCTTTGTAGGCGCCACACAACATGACTTGGTTAGCCAGCATCCTTCCCTCATTCTTGCGTTCAGCATCCTTCACGGGCAATCCGGCGCCTTCCGCCACCGGGCGCGCCGTGTCGGCCGACGCCGAAGTCTGGATGGTGTTCGGGATGCGCGTGCTGCTGGCGGTATCGGCGCTGCTCACCCTGTACATCGGCGCCGGCGGCGTCACCTTGGCGGTCCACTGGACCTGGCTGGTGTTCGCCGCCTACGCCTTGCACAGCCTGACCCTGCTGGTCATCGCCTGCTACCGGGCCGGTTTCTGGCACGGTCCTCGCGTGTACTGGATCGACATCGCCTGGTACGGCCTGATCATCTGGGCCAGCGGCGGCGCCGTCAGCCCCTTCTTTTCGTTCTTCTTCTTTGCCATCCTGGCCACCTCGTTCCGCCACGGCTTCGACGCCGGCGCCAAGCTCACGCTCGGCGCGGTCGGCGTGGTGACGGTCTCGGTGCTGGCAACCCAGGGGCTGGCGAGCTTGCAGATCCTGCTGCTGCGCGCAACCTTCGTGCTGGCGCTGGGCTATATGATCGCGTTCTGGGGCGGGCTGGCGGTCGACCAGCGGCGCCGCCTGGCGCTGCTGCGCGACGTCAGCCGCCTGTCCAATCCGCGCTTCGGGGTGCAGCACACGCTCGACTCGCTGATGGACAAGATACTGCGCTTCTATGGCGCCGATCACTGTGTGCTGTTGATGCAGGACAGCCATGAGCGCTGGACGATGAGTACCGCCCATCATCCGAGAACCGGCCGTGCCATCAGCCGCAGCCGGCCCGATGCCGACGACATCGCGCCACTGCTGGCGCTGGAAGGCGGCGCCACCCTCTACCAGACGCCGCCACGCCACTTCGGCCTGTTCACCTTCGGCCCGGCCACTGCCCTGCGCCTGGACAGCGGCGCGCGCGACTGGCACCAGAGCGATGGCGCTGCCTGCGGCCACGTGGCCGATCTACTCGACAGCGAAGGCTTCATCAGCGTATCGCTGCCGCTGCGCAAGGGCGCCGGCCGGATCTTCGTGAGCGGCGCGCGTTTCAAGCGCAGCGAGGCCAGCTTCCTGAAACACATCGTGCAGCAGGCATTTCCGGTCATCGAAACCATCGATCTGCTCGACCGCCTGGCATCCGAGGCGGCGTTCCGCGAACGCCAGACCATCGCGCGCGACCTGCACGACAGCACCATCCAGCCGTATATCGGCTTGCGCCATGCAGTGTCCGCGATCCGTAACCAGGCCGGCGACGAGAGTCCGGTCGCGCCCGAGCTGGACCGCCTGGTGGCGATGTGCTCGGGCGTGATCGGCGACATGCGCGAGTTCGCCCAGCGCTTTCGCAGCGGCCGCCAGGAAGAAGCGGAGCTGTTGATCGCGCTGCGGCGCCAGTTGCGCCAGGTCGAGACCTTCTATGGCCTGGACGTGATGCTGGAAATGCATGCCGACAGCGCGATCAACGACCGCATGGCGGCCGAGGTGTTCCAGATCGTCACCGAGGGCATCAACAATATCTGCAAGCATACCCGCGCGCGCACGGCCGGCGTGGTGGTCGAAGAGGAGGGCGGCGTGCTTGCCATCGATATCTTCAACCCGGCGGCGGTTCCCGGACAGACCCCGGCGCCATTTGTGCCTCGCTCGATCGCCGAGCGGGTCCAGGGCCTGGGCGGCAAGCTGGAAGTGGAAGCCGACGGTCGCCAGACCCTGCTGCGCATCCGGATTCCGATTTAATGACAATGAGTTTCAAGGAGAACCATGACCATCCGTATCCTGCTGGTCGATGACCACAAGACCATGCTGTGGGGCCTGGAGCGCCTGATACAGGCCGAAGGGGAGGCTTTCGAGCTGGTCGGCAGCGCCAGCGACGGCCTCGAGGCCAAGGCCTTGTGCGCAGAGTTCAAGCCCGACATCGTGCTGCTCGACCTCGACCTGAAGGGCAGCAGCTCGATCGATTTCCTGCCCGCGCTGCTGGAAAACAGTGCTACGCGTGTGGTGATCCTGAGCGCCAACCGCGACCAGGCGACCCTGGCGGCGGCGGTCAAGGCCGGCGCGCGCGGCGTGGTCAGCAAGGAAGCGCCGACCGATGACGTCCTGACGGCGGTGAAGAAAGTCCATGGCGGCGAACTGTGGCTCGACCAGTCGCTGATGCAGGTGCTGCTGGGCCAGCTGGTGGCTCCCGTCCCCAAGGCGGATCCCGAGGCCGGGCGTATCGCCTCGCTGACGGCGCGCGAACGCGACGTGATCGGCATGATCGTGCAGGGCAAGGGCGCCCTCAACAAGGACCTGGCCGAGCGCGCCTTCATCTCGGAGCGCACCTTGCGCAACCACCTGACCACGATTTACCAGAAGCTGGACGTCGCCAATCGGCTCGAGCTGTACGTCTACGCCACCAAGCACGGCCTTTCCTGAGCTGTCACCCGACGCCGCTGCGCCTGGTTTCCTCCTGTAATCCCCCTCCCACACGGCGTCTAGGACATATGTCCTAGGCCGCCACGGCAATACCTCCTCCCCAAAAAGGTAGTTTTGACGGATGGCAACAAATCCGCCGATCCGTAAGATTCAACTCATGCGCTGCGTATCGCTTCACACGGTACGGCGGCAAGAGGACAGGAGCGAACGTGTACGACAAGGAAGACAACCCGGAGCAGCAGTATGAACGAAGCGGCAGCCCGGCGATGTCGTACCTGGTCCTGAGCGTCCTGCTCGCAGTCGTCTGTTTCATCGCGGCGATGGCCGTGTGGACGAGCGCATGAAGCCCAACTCACTGAAAACCTGAAAGGAAATACCATGAACTTCATCGCTAACCTGATCAAAGAAGAAGACGGCGTCACCGCAATCGAGTACGCACTGATCGCCTCGCTGATCGCCGGCGTCATCATTGCCGCAGTCAGCCTGCTGGGCGGCAACATCAGCAAACTGTTCGACACCCTGGCTACCCGCGTCGCTGCCAAGGCGCCGACCGCCACCACTCCGTAATTCTGGTATCGCGGCCGCCATGCGGCCTCTTTCCGGCACGGATGGTTCGTGCCGGATTTTTTTTGCCCGGAGCCCATCTTGACAAGCCTGCCACTCCTGCTGTTGTTCGCTCTGCTCGGCGCCGCCGTCTGGCACGATGTGCGCGAGCGCCGCATCCCGAACGCCATCGTGTTTCCCGGCATGCTGGCTGCGTTCGCGTTGCACCTGCTGGTGCCGGCGGGAGACGGGTTGTTCGGTATCCAGCCGGGCGGCCTGGGCCTGCTGCAGTCGCTCGGCGGCTGGGGCCTGGGCCTGGCGCTACTGCTGCCGATGTATGCGCTGCGCCTGATGGGCGCTGGCGACGTCAAGTTGCTGGCGATGGTCGGCGCCTTCGTCGGCGCCAGCCAGATCCTCACGGTTGGCCTGGTGACCCTGGTGGCCGGCGGCCTGCTGGCGCTGGTGTTCGCGGCCTGGCAGGGCAGCCTGCGGCGCCTGGTGGGCAATGCCTGGCACATGGCCATGCACACGACGTTCTCGGCGCTGGCCGGCAGCATCGTGGCCCCGGTCACCCCGCCCGAAGCGGCCAGCGGACGCTTGCCGTACGCGGTGGCGATCGCCGTGGCGAGCGTCGGCTGCGTGCTGTGGATGCGCGTGAACGGGGAGCTGCCGCTGTGACCGGCGCGCTGCTGGCTCCGGCCAATGCGCGTGCTCCGCGCACGGTGGACGAGTCCGGCCTGCCGTTCCTGTTCCTGGCCGAACTGATCTCGAAGGTGCTGTTCCAGCGCGGCCAGCTGCGCCTGGCCGAACTGGCACTGCACCTGAAACTCAATGTCAGCGTCATCGATCCGCTGGTCGCTTTCCTGCGCGCCGAGAAGCTGTGCGAGATCGCCCGCGTCGGCAACAGCGGCACCGATGCCGACCTGTCGTACATCCTGACCGACGCGGGCCGCGCGCGCGCCGCCAATGCGCTGGGCCGCAATGCCTACGCAGGCCCGGCGCCGGTGACGCTGGCGGCCTACACCGCCCAGGTGAACGCCCAGAGCGTGGCGGCAATGCAGGTCACGCGCGGCGCGATGGCGGCGGCGTTCGACGGCATCGTGGTCAACCCGCTGGTGCTCGACCAACTGGGCGCGGCGATGAATTCGGGCCGTGCGATCTTCCTGCACGGCCTGGCCGGCAGCGGCAAGACCTACCTGGCAGAGCGCCTGCGCGATCTGCTGGTCGGCACCATCTCGGTGCCGTACGCGCTGATGGTCGATGGCGAAGTGATTCCCTTCTTTGACGCCGTGCAGCACGTGGCGGCTGACGACAGCGTTGCCATCGGCTGCGGCCTGGATCGCGGCAGTGCGCCGGATGCGCGCTGGGTGCGCGGCGTGCGCCGTCCGGCGGCGCTGTGCGGTGGCGAGCTGACCCTCGACATGCTGGATCTGCGTTTTGATCCGCATACCCGCCTGTACCAGGCGCCGCCGCACCTGAAATCGAATAACGGCATCTTCATCATCGATGACCTGGGACGCCAGCGCTGCACCCCGGAAGCCCTGATGAACCGCTGGATCGTGCCGATGGACCGCAATGTCGATTACCTGACCTTGCACACCGGCCACAGCTTCCAGATTCCGTTCGACGTGATCGTCGTGTTCTCGTCGAACTTCGTGCCGCAGCGCCTGTCGGACGGCGCTTTTCTCCGCCGCCTGGGCTACAAGATCGAAGTGCCGGCGGCGTCGAATGCCGAATACGCGACGCTGTTCCGCCAGGCCTGCGCCGGCATCGGCGTGGGCTTCGACCTGGATGCGTTCGACTACCTGCTGGCGCGCCACGACGAGCGCAAGGTGCCGCTGCTGGCCTGCTACCCGCGCGACCTGATGCGCCAGCTGCGCGACCTGGCGCGCTATGAAGAACAAGGTCCCGAGCTGTCGCGCCGCACCATCGACTGGGCCTGGGATAACTATTTTGCCACCGGCGCCGCCGGCCGGCCTTTGGATACAGAACGCCGCGAACGCGGCACCATGGAGTACAGCAATGCGTAATTCGAAAGCGATCCTGATCATCGGCGTGGCCCTGGTGCTGGCGCTGGGCGCCGTCGTCATGGCCGCCAAATGGATGGGCGAGCAAGGCCCGGCCGGCACCCGTGTGGTGGTGGCGGTGGCCACCGTCAACCAGGGTTCGCGCCTGGCCCCGACCAGCCTGCAACTGGCCGACTGGCCGGCGACCTCGGTGCCGCCGGGCGCGATCACCGACATCAAGGCGCTCGAAGGCCGTATTGCGAAGAGCGAGATCCTGGTCGGCGAGCCGATCCTCGAATCGAAGCTGGCGCCGAAAGGCACGCTGGGAGGCCTGTCGTCGGTGGTCACGGCCGGCAAGCGCGCCATGACGGTGCGCGTGAACGACGTGGTCGGCGTGGCCGGCTTTGCGCTGCCAGGCAACTACGTCGACATCCTGGTCAACCTGCAGGCCACCGGTGGCGACCTGGCCAGCAACGGCTCGATCTCGAAGATCGTGCTGGAACGAATCCTGGTGCTGGCCGTGGCCCAGGAATCGGCGGTGGACGACAGCAAACCACGCGTCGTGAATGCCGTTACCCTTGAACTTACCCCGGAACAAGTCGAAAAACTCGACCTGGCGCGCTCGATCGGCGAGCTGTCGCTGGTGCTGCGCAACCAGATCGACCCGCAGCCGGCCGCCACCAGCGGCGCAACCCGCGAGTCGGTGCTGGGCCTGCCGGAACGCGTGGCCGCCCAGCCGGCGCCAGAACCAGCCTACGAGCCGGCTCCGCGCGCAGCAGCCCCGGTGCGCCCGAGCGCCCCACGCGGCGACGGCGTACTCGTGATCCGCGGCCTGGACGCCGCTTCGCAAAGCTTTTGATTGAAGACTCCATCATGAACCCATCGTTCGACAAGACCCTGCTGGCTTCCAGCCTGACCCTCGCACTGGCCATGCTGGCCGGCACGGCAACCGCCGCCGACTGTATCGACCTGCGCAGCGACACCGGACCGCGCCTGGAACTGGTGCGCGGCAAATCGGTCATCAAGCGCTTCTGCACCCCAGCCAGCCAGGTCACCGTAGGCGACCCGGGCGTGGCCAATGTGGTGGTCCCGAACGCAGGTGAAGTCGTGATCGTGGCGCGCAGCGTCGGCACCACCAACCTGATCGTGTCCGGTCGCGACAAGAAATCGACGGTGATCGACATCGCCGTCGGCGTCGATACCGCGGCCCTGCGCGGCCAGTTCGATGCGCTGTTCCCGCACGAGCGGGATATTCGTATCGGCAGCAGCGGCAATGCCCTGATCCTGTCGGGCATGGTCAGCGACGCCGCGGTCGCCAGCCAGTTGATGGAACTGGCAAACGCCTTCCAGGAAGCCGTATCGGCCGCAAGTGGTGGCGCTGGCGCCGGCGCGGGCAGCCCGTCGCCGGCCGGCGTCGGCGCTCCCGCCACCGGCGGCGGTGGCGGCGCAGCGTCGACTGGCGCCAAGGTGCTCAATATGCTGTCCATCGCCGCGCCGCAGCAGGTGATGCTGGAGGTGAAGATCGCCGAAGTCTCGAAATCGCTGGTCGACCAGCTCGGCGCTAAGGCCGGCTACGCCAAGACCAATGGCAGCTGGACATATAGCGTGCTGTCGAGCTTCCTGACCGGCAGCGCCGCCAGTATCGGCGGCGTCGGCAGCGGCATCAAGGAGTTGGCGATCGACGGCGAGAAGCGCGACGGCCTGGTCAAGATCCTGGCCGAGCCGAACGTGATGGCGGTTAGCGGCCAGGAGGCGAGCTTCCTCGCTGGCGGCAAGATCTTCATCCCGGTCGCGCAGTCGAGCGGCACCGGCACACCGACCATCACGCTCGAGGAAAAAGAGTATGGCGTGGCCGTCAAATTCACGCCAACCGTGCTGGCTGGCGGACGCATCAACCTGCGCGTGGCGCCGGAAGTGTCAGAACTGAACCGCGAAGGCATCGGCATTGCCGCCGGTACCAGCGGCGCGACCGCGATCCTGCCGTCATTCACCACCCGCCGCGCCTCGACCACGGTGCAGCTGCTGGACGGCCAGAGCTTCGCCATCGGTGGCCTGATTCGCAATAACGTGACCAGCAGTATCAAGCGCTTCCCCTTCCTGGGCGAAGTGCCGGTGCTGGGCACCTTGTTCCGCAGCAGCGACTTCCAGAACGACCGCACCGAGCTGGTATTCATCGTGACGCCACGCCTGGCCAAGCCGATGGAAGCCGTGCCGGCGCTGCCGACCGACCATTACGTGCAGCCGAGCCGAACCGAATTCCTGCTCGGCGGCCAGCACGAAGGTAAGCCTGCCGCCGCCACCACGTCGAAGGAATAATTATGAGAACCATTATCTGCGCCAGCCTGCTGGCATCCCTTACGATCCTGGGCGGCTGCGCCACCGAGGGCCCGAGCACGAACGGCGACAGCGTGCGCGCCATGATCGCCAGCCAGACCGTGCCGCCGCAGCCGCGGATTGAGCGGGGCATGGACGCCCGCGCCGCCGTCTCGGCCTACCGCAATTACCAAGGCTCGTACGCGACCCCGACCGCCCAGGGCGACGGCGGCGCGTTCGGCGGCAAATAAGAGAACAATCATGAAGATCGCAGTCCTTTCGCGCGACGAGCGCCACCTGATCGAATTGTCGCGCCAGTTGCGCGCCCGGCCGTCCGGCGACGAAGTCGACATGATCGCCGGCACCGCCGCGCGCCTGGCGACCATGGCCGACGAAGCCGTGCCCGACCTGCTGGTGGTCGACGCCCCGCGCGCCGACGAGGGCGAACTCGACCAGATCGAGCGCCTGGGCCACCTGTTCCCGCGCATGGCCTTCATCGTGCTGTCCGAAGACCTGTCGCAGGACTTCCTGCTGCGCGCGATGCGCGCCGGCGTGCGCGAAGTGCTCGCTGCGCGTCCGCAAGCGGCCGACCTGATCGCGGCGGTCGACCACGTGGCCGAGAAACTGGGCAGCCAGGGCGCGGCCCAGGGCCGGGTGCTGGCCTTCATTTCGTGCAAGGGCGGCAGCGGCTCTACTTTTCTCGCCACCAACCTGGCGTATGCGCTCAGCGCCGGCGGCGCCAAGCGCGTGGCCCTGATCGACATGAACCTGCAGTTCGGCGACGCTTCGCTGTTCGTCTCGGACAGCAAGCCGCTGGCCACGCTGTCCGATGTGGCGACCCAGATCCACCGCCTGGATCCGTCCTTCCTGTCTTCGAGCATGGTCAGCGTGACGCCCAACTTCAGCGTGCTGGCCGCACCGTCCGATCCGGCCCATGCCAGCGACGTCAAGCCCGAGCACATCGATGCCATCATCAAGCTGGCGCGCCGCCAGTACGACTTCGTGGTGCTCGACGTCGGCCGCAGCCTGGACCCGGTGAGCGTGCGCGCGCTGGACCATGCCGACACCATTTATCCCGTGCTGCAGACCACCTTGCCGTATATCCGCGATGGCAAGCGCCTGTTGACGGTGTTTCGCAACCTGGAATACGGCAGCAACAAGGTCGAGTTGATCGTCAACCGCCACGACAATAACAGCGATATCCGCCTGAAAGACCTGGAGGAGGCGTTCGACACCACCCAGCTGCGCACCATGCCGAACCACTACGACGCGGCCGCCAAGTCGGTCAACCAGGGCGTGCCGATCACGCGCCTGGCGCCGGACAGCCAGTTGAGCATCGCGCTCATGACGATGGCACGCGGCCTGACCGGCGAAAGTGCGCCGGTGCAGGGCGCCGGCCTGATGGCGCGCCTGTTCAAGCGCCGCAAGACTGACGTATGACCGAAGGATCGACCCCGATGAACATGCTTCCACCATCCTCGCTGCGCGAGCGCCTTGCCAGCGGCAGCGCGGCGCCGAAACCGGTCGCCCAGCGCGCCGGCCCGATCGATAACCGTGCCTACCACCAGCTCAAGGCCCGCATCCACGAGGCGCTGCTCGACCGCGTCGACCTGGAAAGCATGCAGCGCCTGAACCAGGACCAGATCCGCCAGGAGCTGCGCCTGCTGGTCGAGCGCCTGCTCGAAGAAGAGATGGTCGTCATCAACGACGCCGAGCGCAAGACCCTGACCCGCGACATCCAGAACGAGATGCTGGGCTTCGGTCCGCTGGAACCGCTGCTGGCCGATCCGAGCGTGTCGGACATCCTGGTCAATACCCATAAACAGGTGTATGTCGAGCGGCGCGGCAAGCTGGAGCTGACCGACGTCACCTTCACCGACGACGCCCACCTGATGAAGATCATCGACAAGATCGTCTCGCGCGTGGGCCGCCGCATCGACGAATCGAGCCCGATGGTCGACGCCAGGTTGCCGGACGGCTCGCGCGTGAACGCGATCATTCCGCCGCTGGCGATCGATGGCCCGGTGATGTCGATCCGCCGCTTTTCCGCCGATCCGCTGCGCCTGGCCGACCTGGTCTCGTATGGCAGCATGACCGCCGACATGGCCGAAGTGCTGCAGGGCCTGGGCAAGGCCAAGGTCAATATCCTGATCTCGGGCGGCACCGGCAGCGGCAAGACCACCATGCTCAATGTGATCTCGGGCTTCATCAGCCACTACGAGCGCGTGGTGACGGTGGAAGACGCGGCCGAACTGCAGTTGCAGCAGCCGCACGTGGTGCGCCTGGAAACCCGCCCGGCGAATATCGAGGGCAAGGGCGAAGTGAGCCAGCGCGCGCTGGTCAAGAACGCGCTGCGGATGCGTCCGGATCGCATCATCCTGGGCGAGGTGCGCGGCGAAGAGGCGATGGACATGCTGGGCGCGATGAACACCGGCCATGAAGGCTCGATGGCGACCATCCACGCCAACACCCCGCGCGACGCCCTGACGCGCCTGGAAAACATGATCAGCATGGCCGCGCCGAACCTGCCGCCGAAGGCCATGCGCCAGCAGATCGCGTCGGCGGTCGGGGTGGTGGTCCAGGTGTCGCGCCTGACCGACGGCAAGCGCAAGGTGCTGTCGATCTCGGAAGTGACGGGAATGGAAGGGGAGGTGATCACGATGCAAGAGATCTTTGCTTTCCGCCAGACCGGCGTGGCCGACGACGGCGCCGTGATCGGCCAGTCGAGTGCCACCGGCGTGCGCCCGCACTTCGCCGAGCGCCTGCGCACCTTCGGCGTGAACCTGGCGCCGCACATCTTCGAGCCGCGCTGAGCCGCCCCATGGACACCACTTTCATCCTGTTCGTCCTGATGCTGTTCGCGGCCGTGGTGCTGCTGGTCTGGGGCGTGGTCGCGGTCTGGCAGGCCAGCCGCGACCCGGAAGCCGAACGTGTCGCGCGCCGCCTGCGCAGCGTGATCAAGAGCGACACGCGCCAGGAAGACGTCACCATCACCAAGGACCGCCGCCTGTCGGACAATCCCGAGCTCGAGCCCTTGCTGCGCCGCCTGCCGGGCGTGCGCCGCCTGGACCGCATGCTGATGCAGGCCGGCAGCGCGCAACTGGTGGCATCGCTCCTGGCCGTGTGCGCGGCTTGCCTGGGCGCCGGCCTGGTGCTGGCTTTGGTGCTGCGCCTGCCGCTGCTGGCGGTGCTGGGCTGCGCGCTCGGCGCGGCCGCCTTGCCTTTGCTGCGCCTGGTGCGCGCACGCGACGCGCGCATGGTGCGCTTCGAACGCCAGCTGCCCGAGGCGCTCGACATGATGAGCCGCGCGATGCGCGCCGGCCACGCCTTTCCGACCGCGCTCAAGCTGGTGGCCGACGAAGTGGCGGCGCCACTGGGCGAGGAATTCAAGATCGCCTTCGACGAGGTCAATTTCGGCGTGTCGATGGCTGATGCCCTGGGCAACCTCGCGCAGCGCGTGCCGAGCATGGACCTGCAGTATTTCGTGGTCGCGGTGCTGATCCAGCGCGAGAGCGGCGGCAACCTGACCGAACTCCTGACGTCGATCTCGAACATCGTGCGCGACCGCCAGAAGCTGGCCGGACAGGTGCGGGTGCTGTCGGCCGAAGGACGGATCTCGGCGTGGGTGCTGTGCCTGCTGCCATTCGGCGCGGGCGGGATGATGTATGCGGTCAACCCGGAAACGATGGGTGTGCTGATCAATGACCCGGTGGGCCGCCAGCTGAGCGGCGCGGCGCTGGGCATGATGGCTTTTGGGGTGCTGGCGATCCGCAAGATCGTACGCATCCGCATGTAACTCAGGATTCAAGATAATGACAATGCCTCAAATCGTGATGCTGGCGGCGATGTTCGTGCTGGTCTTCGGCGTGGCCGTGGGCGCCATGCTGCTGCTCACGCGCGACCCGGTCAAGGCGCGCCTGGTGGCGCTCGACGACCGCGACACCCCGCGCGTGGGCCGCGCCGACGGTTGGCGCGAGCGCCTGGCGCGCCTGGCCGAGCCGCTGGCCAAACTGTCGGTGCCGGCCGAAGGCTGGGAAACTTCTCCGGTGCGCCTGCGCTTCATTAACGCCGGCTGGCGCGCGCCGTCGGTGCCGGGCCTGTTCCATGCCGGTAAAACGGCGCTGACGATCGGCCTGCCGCTAATCGTGTATATCGCACTGCCGCATCATAACGAACGGCCGCTGGTCCTGACTTTCCTGTACCTGGTCGGCTCGGCCGCGATCGGCTACTACGTGCCGGACATCGCCCTCAAGCGCCGCATCGCCAATCGCCAGCGCGAGATTTTCGAGAGTTTCCCGGATGCGCTGGACCTGATGACGGTGTGCGTCGAGGCAGGCCTGGCGATGGATGCGGCGCTGGCACGGGTCGGCAACGAGATCGGCCTGAAGAGCCCGGTGCTTGCCGAGGAACTGCAACTGGTGACGCTCGAACTGCGCGCCGGCAGCAGCAAGGAAAAAGCGCTGCGCAACCTGGCGCTGCGCACCGGTGTCGAGGATGTCGATGCGCTGGCCAAGATGCTGATCCAGGCCGAGCGCTTCGGCACCAGCATCGGCACCGCGCTGCGCGTGCAGTCCGACCAGCTGCGCACCCGCCGGCGCCAGCTGATCGAAGAGCAGGCTGCCAAGATTGCCACCAAATTGCTGTTCCCGCTGATCTTCTGCATCTTCCCGGCGTTGCTGGTGGTGCTGCTGGGACCGGCGGTGTTGCAGATCATGCGCTCGGTGATGACGGTTGCGACGTGAGCGGCATGACAAGTATTGAGTCAACCCTCATAGGGCGATGATTGGTATTCAGGGGTCGTATGACTGACTGTGGACGAGATAGTTGATTCGTGAATGGCGAACATCATGAATCGCAATTTGATTTCTATCTTGGAGAGTCCATACTGGAGTCATACCAGATCACACACGAAAGAGAACATCATGTCCACCCTGTCGTTCCGCCCAACTTTCGCAGCCCAACTGTCGGCCTTCGCTACCACGCTCGCGAACTTCGTGCGCGCGAAAGCGGCCCCAGGCTCGGTAGCACGCAGCGCCGACGCCGGCGACGTCTGGGCACTGTACCGTATGACCCGCGGCGCCGATGCCGTCTCGCCGGCTGTTGCCCGCCGTCTGGAAGCGCACGCTCAAGCAAAATAAGCCTACGCGCTTTACGCAGTCCAATGACGCCCTGCCTCGAGCAGGGCGTTTTGTTTGGCGCTGTTCGCGTTATTTCTGCGAACCTTCCATGTCCAGCCTGGTCTCAGTACTGTCGAGTTATCCCGAAGAGGCGATCATGGACAGTCCGGACTTTGGTCAATTGTTTGCCGCCTTGCGCCGCACGCCATTGGAGCACGAAGAGCGAGAGCAATTGCTCGCCTGGCTAAGGCGCATCAATGACGCGGCCGATTGTGTGGCACTGATCGAACAGGCGGCCGTCGGCAAGTGCTGCCCGCGCTGCGGCGGTGCCCGCGCCCATCGTTGTGGTCAGGCCAGCGAGCTGCAGCGCTGGCGCTGCCTGGCTTGCGGGCGCAGCTACAATGCGCTCACCGGCACCAGCCTGGCGCACCTGCGCCACAAGGAACATTGGCTGGCCTATCTGCAGTGCCTGCTTGATTCTCGCACCGTGCGCGCCAGTGCCGAGGCAGTCCAGGTGCATCGAACGACCAGTTTCCGCTGGCGTCACCGTATGGTCGCAGGTTTTACAAGCGAGCGACCGGCGCAGCTGGCGGGTACGGTCGAAGCCGACGAGACGTATCTGCTGGAATCACAAAAAGGATCACGCAAGCTCACCCGTCCGGCACGGCGGCGCGGTGGCGTCGCCAGCCATCGCGGTATCGGTCGTGACCATGAGTGCCTGCTGGTCGCCTGCGAGCGCGCTGGCAGCACCCTGGATTTCCATTGCGGGCGTGGTCCGGTCACGCGCCGGCAGCTCGAACAATGCCTGCAACCGGTACTGGGAGCGCAGAGCCTGCTGATCAGCGACTGCGCGGCCGCATATCGCGCATTTGCTAGCCAGCACGGCATCGCCCACGAAACCGTCAATCTGCGCGCCGGCATACGGGCGCGTGGCACGATTCACTTGAACCATGTAAACGGCTGGCACAGCCGCTTCAAGCGCTGGCTGATCCGCTTCCACGGTGTAGCCAGCCGCTATCTGATCCACTATTCAGGCTGGCGCCGGGTGCTGGACGCTAGAAGCCTGATCGCTCCAGCGCAATTGCTGGCTACGGCCGTCAAACCAGGCTGATGCGTGGGCGGGGCACCGAAATAACGCGAACAGCGCCTTTGCTTATGGCGTCTCGCCCGGTTCGTGAAATTCTTCGGCGCGCGAGAACAAGTCCCAGGCCGCGATGAACAACGCCGCAATCACCGGTCCGATCACAAAGCCATTCAGGCCGAACAGCGCCATCCCGCCCAGCGTCGACAGCAGGATCACGTAATCCGGCAACTTGGTGTCCTTGCCAACCAGGATCGGGCGCAGGATATTGTCGACCAGGCCAATCACCAGCACCCCGTAGGCCGCCAGCACGATGCCTTGCCAGATATCGCCGGTCGCCAGGAAGTAGATCGCCACCGGCCCCCACACCAGCGCCGCGCCAACTGCGGGCAGCAGCGACAGGAAGGCCATCACCACGCCCCACAGAAGCGCGCCGTTGACGTCCAGCAGCCAGAAGATCAGCCCCCCCAGTGCACCCTGCGCCATCGCCACCAGCACATTGCCTTTCACGGTGGCGCGGATCACGGTCGTGAAGTTCTGGAACAGGCGGCCCTTGTATTCGGTCGACAAGGGCACCGCACGCTGGATCCGCGCCGCCAGGATGCGGCCGTCGCGCAGCAGGAAGAACAGCAGGTACAGCATGATGGTCATGCTGACGACGAAGTCGAGCGTGTTGCGGCCGATGTTGAGCGCGTAATGCGCGGTGGCCTGGCTGATCTGGGCCGCGCCCTCGGTGATCTTGTCTTGCAGCGACGCCAGGTTGGTCAGCTCGAACCGCTCGAGCAGGGATATCGCCCAGTCGGGCAGGGCGCGGATCACCAGGTTGAAATAGGAAGCAAAATTGACTTCACCGGAGCTGACCCGGGCATAGATGGCGGTGACTTCGTTGACCAGCGAGGCCGTGATGAGCGCGAGCGGCAGCAGCACCATCAAGACGATCACGAGCAGCGACAGCAGGGCCGATACGGTCGGCTTGCCCTTGGTCGCGCGCAGCAGGCGCGTCTGCAACGGCGCAAAGATGATGGCGAACACGACGCCCCAGAACACCGCACCGGAATAGGGAAGCAAAATCCAGATAAAGGCGATCGTGACGACCGCCAGCAACAGGAGGAAGGAGTTCTGCGGCAGCGTGTATTGCTTCATCGAAGAGTGCGAAATAGTTAATGTTGCCCGATCATACGCCATCGCACCGTCCATACGGGCAAGCATTTATGCGGCGCGGTACGCCATCTAACACATGCTTTGACTTTTCCACGAATGTCGCTTACTGACCACAAAGTCATTTCAATCGTGCGCATTGTTTAAAAGTCATCTTGCGATAATAAATTGTTGCCGCGTCTAGACGAAGTCTGGCGGGCACTTGAACAACATTTATTTATCGGAGTCCCCATGTCCTGTCCTGCACCGCGCGCCACCTTGTCCACCGTCCACACCACCCTCGTCACCGCGCTCAAGGGCGCCATCCTGCTGGGCGCGGCAAGCGCCGGCATGGCCCAGGCCCAGCAATCGCCTGCCCTCGACCGCATGAGCATCTCGGCCGGCGCCTTCTACGCCGAACCGAAGATCCACCTGGGTGGCGATACCCGCTACGGCCGGGTCGATACGCCCGACGAAAAAATCGACGATGTGACGCTGCCGCGCGTAAAAGCGGAACTGCTGATCGGCGACAGCCACGGCCTGTCGTTCGACTATTTCCGCTTCGACGAAGACTGGGCCGGCACCGCCAGCGGCGACACCGTCTATGAAGGCCGTCCGGTGAGCGGCACCATCAGCGCCGACGCCAAGCTGCGCCTCGAGATGGCCCGCTTCGCGTATAAATGGTGGCTGGGCAAGGAAAAGAACGCCTTCGGCATCGGCCTGGGCGCGGCCTACCTGCGCGCCAAGATTTCCGGTTCGGCCGACGCCAACCTGAGCGCCTCGAACCCGGTCGAGAATTATTCGTGGAGCGGTTCGGCCTCGGGCAGCGACAGCGTCTGGGCCCCGACCGTCGAACTGGCATGGCGCCATTCGCTGAACGAGCAGTGGCGCCTGTACGCCGAGGCCTCGGGCATCAAGAAGAATGGCGGCTCGGTCGAGGGTCACGTCTGGAACGGCTCGGTCGGCGTCGAATGGTTCCCGCACAAGAACGTCGGCCTGGTGCTCGACTACAACGTGCAGAAGATCGACCTGCACCGCAATGGCGAGCGCACCGCCGACCTCGACCTGAAACTGAAGGGCCCGTCGGCCTTCGTCAAGGTTCGCTTCTGACCTCGGACCTGCACACGGAATGCCGATCGAAAGACACGCTCAATTGCTTCCGGTCATAATACATAGTGCAGAAGCACTGATGTAGAGTGAACGGGGGAGAACGATTGAACGCGGAGCATCTGATCGGCTGTCATGACTGCGGTTGCCTGTATCACAGGGAACCGCTGAACTCGTGCGAGCGCGCGCGTTGCACGCGCTGCCAGCACGAGCTGTATCGCTGGCATGCCGGCGGGCCGCTGCGCCGCGCCGACTCGCTGGTGGCGCTGACACTGGGCGCGGTGCTGGTCTTCCTGCTGGCCCAGAGCTTCCCGATCGTCACGCTCGAGATGGGCGGCATCATGTCGGGCGCTACCTTGCTGCAGGCGGTGGGCGTGCTGTGGGCCGAAGGGATGCAGGTGATCGCGACCATGGTGCTGTTGTGCGCGGTCGTCTTTCCCGGCCTCGAGCTGGCGTCACTGCTGTACGTCGCGATCGGCCTGCGTGGTGGACGGCGGGTGCCGGGCTTCAACCTGCTGCTGCGCGTAGTGCAGGGCGCGCGCCATTGGGCCATGACCGAGGTGCTGATGATCGGCATCCTGATCACCGTCATCAAGATGACCAGCATGGCGCGGGTGGTGCCGCATCCCGGCCTGTTCGCGTTCGGCGTGCTCACTATCCTGTGCGCGCTAGTGATGCGCTACGAACCGAAGGCATTGTGGGACCTGGCCGACCGCCTGGCGCCGCGCCCCAAGTTCGATGTTACACCTGATGCCCTGGCCCATGCCCCGGATACCCTGGTGTCCTGCGGCGCCTGCGGCCTGGTCAACGGCTATCCGTGGCAGCGAGCGCGCAATGGCGCCGCCCACTGCCAACGCTGCGGCGCCGCGCTGCACCGCCGCATTCCCAACAGCCTTGGCTGGACCTGGGTGATGCTAGTCGCTGCCACCCTGCTGTATTTCCCGGCCATGCTGCTCCCCGTGATGTACACCCGCACCATTGGCGGCGGCGCCGAGGGCGATACCATCATGAGCGGGGTGCTGCTGTTCTGGAATACCGGCTCGCCCGGCCTGGCGATCATCATTTTCATTGCCAGCGTAGTGGTGCCGGTATCGAAGCTGGTGGCGCTGGCCTGGCTCAACGCCAGCGCCCAGCTGCGCTCGCGCGCCGCCCCGCTGGCGCGTACCCGTGCCTATCGGGTGGTGGAATTCGTCGGCCGCTGGTCGATGCTCGACATCTTCGTGGTCACGCTGACCGTGGCGCTGGTGCGCTTCGATGCGCTGGCGACGATCACCGCCGGCCCGGGCGCGATCGCCTTCGGCTGCGTGGTGATCGTCACCATGGTCGCCTCGCACCAGTTCGACCCGCGCCTGATCTGGGACCCTATCGAATCGAATGGAGAAAAACATGTCTGAACAGGACGGCGCAAGCGCGCCGCAGCGCCCGGCCACCCTGGGGCCATCCTCGCCCGACGTGGACCGGCCGAGCCGCTGGCTGCCGTCGCTGATCTGGCTGATCCCGCTACTGGCGGCCGTCATCGGCGCCTGGCAGGTGGTGCACTGGATGACCAATAAAGGCCCGACCGTGTATGTGTATTTCGCCACCGGTGAAGGACTGGAGGCCGGCACCACGCGGGTCAAGTACAAGGATGTCGAGATCGGCCGCGTGGTATCGGTGACCCTGGCCGATGACGGCAACCGGGTGGTGGCCAAGATCGAGATGGCCAAGGAGGCCGACCGCTTCACCGCCAAGGATTCGCGCTTCTGGGTGGTGCGGCCGCAAATCGGCGCCAGCGGCGTGTCGGGACTGGGCACCTTGCTGTCCGGCCCCTACATCGGCGCGGCGCCCGGCACCGCCGAAGACACCAGTACCGCCTTCACCGGCCTGGAGACTGCGCCGCCGATCCCGATCGGCCTCAAGGGACGTGAATACCTGCTGCATGCCGACACCCTGGGTTCGGTCTCGCCCGGTTCGCCGGTCTTCTTCCGGCGCGTACGCGTCGGCCAGGTGGCCAAGGTGGAGCTGGACAAGGCCGGCCAGGGCATCGACATGTCGGTGTTCGTCGAGGAACCGTACATCGGCTTCGTCGGGCCCGATACGCGCTGGTACCACGCCAGCGGGGTCGACCTGCGGCTCGACGCCAGCGGCCTGAAACTGAACACCCAGTCGCTGGCGGCGCTGGCCACCGGCGGCATCGCCTTCGAATCGACCGACGGTCGCAAACCGACCGCGCCGGCGCCGGCGGGCAGCCGCTACCGGCTGGCCGAAGATCGCGCCGCGGCCCTGCGCCCGCCCGACGGCCCGGCCACCACCGCGGTGCTGTACTTCGACCAGTCGCTGCGCGGCCTGGCGCCGGGTGCGCCGGTCGACTTCCGCGGCGTGGCGCTGGGCGAGGTACGCAGCGTCGGCATCGAATGGGACCGCGAGCGGCGTCGCTTCAATATGCCGGTCACGATCGACATGTATCCGGGCCGCCTGGGCCAGGACTTCATGACGGCGCTGAACCAGGGCCGCGACGGCAAGGACATGATGAGCATGATGGTGGGCCGCGGCCTGCGCGCCCAGCTGCGCAACGGGAATATCCTTACCGGCCAGCTGTACGTGGCGCTCGACTTCTTCCCGAATGCGCGCAAGGCCACCGTCAGCGAGCAGGGCGAGCTGGTGGTGCTGCCGACCGTGCCGGGCCAGCTCGACGAGCTGCAAAGCCAGGTGGCGCGCATCGCCAATAAACTCGACAAGGTGCCGTTCGACGAGATCGGCGTGAACCTGAACCGCACGCTGGCGCAGGCGAACGCCACGCTGGCGCGCCTCGAAGGCCAGGTGCTGCCCGAGATGACCGACACGCTCACCGCCGCCAAGGGTACCTTCGCGCGCGCCGAAAACCTGCTGGCCCAGGATTCGCCGCTGCAGTCCGACTTGCGCCAGGCGCTGCAGGAAGTGTCGGACACGATGGCCAAACTCAATACGCTGGCCGACTACCTAGAACGCAATCCGCAGTCGATCATCCGCGGCAAACCCCAGGAGAAGAAGTGATGATGTCATTCACACGTCCACGCCGCGCGCTGGTCCTTGCATTCGCGGCTGCCATTCTTGCCGGTTGCGGCAGCACGCCGGTCGACCGCTTCTACACGCTCAGCGGCGGCCCGGCAACGGCGGCGCCGGCGGCGGCGGGCAGCGCGCCACTGTTCTTCGAGATGCGGCCGGTGACGCTGCCGGCCCAGTTGCGCCGGCCGCAGATGGTGGTCAGCGCCGGCGACGGCCGCATCGACCTGGAGGAACACCACCGCTGGGCCGGCCCCTTGGCCGAGGAGATCGGCAACAGCCTGTCGTTCGGGATCGCGGCCCAGTTGGGCGCGGTGGATGTGTACCGCAGCGCGGCGCCGAAAGGCAGCACGCTGTACCGGATCGGCGCCGACGTCCAGCGCTTTGAATCAGTACCCGGCAGCTACGCCCTGGTCGATGCGGTGTGGAGCGTGCGCAGGCTCGATGAGGGCGAGATCCAGACCTGCCGCAGCGTGTTCCGGGAACCGGTGGGGCTGGGTCACGACGCGCTGGTGGCCGGCCACCGCGCGGCGCTGGCCAGGCTGTCGGCCACGATCGCGGCCGCAGTGCGGGGCCAGGCAGCGGGCGCGGCGCCCACTTGCCCGGCCGCCTGAACCCGGTCAGGGAATCAGGCGCTCGGCGCGCAGGCGCGCGAACAGGTCGAAGAACGAATCGTCGGTGGCCTGCCAGGCAGTAAAGCCGAGCCGGCGGCTATTGGCCATATCGGTCATCACCTCGAGCGGACGGCCCAGGTCGAGATCGGTGTGCCAGGCCGAGGCCAGGCGATCGAGGTCGGCCTCGACCAGGCCGTGGCGCGCCGCGATCTCGCGCCAGGTGGCGTGGTCGCCCGCCATCGCCGCTTCCAGCGGCTGCACGGTGCCGTTGAAGCCAGCGGCTTGCACGCCGAAGAACGCGGCCAGCTTCGGCCACAACCAGCTCCAGCGGAATACATCGCCATTGACGATATTGAAGGCTTCGTTGCGCGCGGCGTCGGTGTTGGCCGCCCACACCAGCTGGCGCGCCAGCATGCGCGCATCGGTCACGTCCGACAGGCCATTCCACTGCGCCGCCGAACCGGGGAACTGGAACGGGCGCCCGGTCTCCTTGCAGATGGTGGCGTACACCGCGAGCGTGGTGCCCAGGTTCATCGCATTGCCGACCGCCAGGCCGATCACGGTGTGCGGGCGGTGCACGGTCCAGGTGAAACGATCGCGCTCGGCGGCGGCATATACCTCGTCTTCTTGCGCGTAATAGAAATTCTCGAGCGGCAGGCGTGGCTGGCTTTCGCGCAGCGGGGTGTCGGGCAGGGTGCCCGAGCTGGCATAGGCCTCGAACGGGCCCAGGTAGTGTTTCAGGCCGGTGACCAGGGCGACGTGGCGCACGCTCTTCCTGGTCGACAGCGCATCGAGCAGATTGCGCACCAGCGCGGCGTTGACGCGGATATTCTCGGCCTCGGTGTCCTGGCGCATCCAGGTGGTGATGAAGACGTGGGTTGGATTGAGGCCGGCCAGTGCGGTGGCCAGGGCCGCCGGGTCGAGCAGGTCGGCGGCCACGTGGCGCACGGCGGGCAGGTCTTGTGGCGCGCGGCGCGACAGGCCGATCACGTCCCAGCCCTGGGCCAGCAGTTCGCGTGCGACGTGGTTGCCGCCGATGCCGGTGACGCCGACGACCAATGCGGTTCGTTTCATGTGTTTGCTCCCGATGTGACAATTGGCCCTCATTCTACTTGGCAGGAGAATTCAATGCGCACGCGCCAACGCAAACGGGGCGCCGCATCGCTGCGGCGCCCCGTCGGGGATCACGCTTCAGGAGATCAGAAGCGGTAACGCAGGGTCAGCGAGGTGTTGCGCGGCGCGCCGTAGGTGATCTGGTTGAAGGCGGCGAACATCGCGAAGTGGGTCTTGTCGGTCGCGTTGCTGACGTTGAGCTGGGCCGACAGCTGCTTGGTGATGTCGTAACGCGCCATCAGGTTGACCAGGGCGAACGAATCCTGCTCGATGCGGCCGTCGATGCCAGGGCCTACGGTGCCGTCGAGCGTATAGCTGCTGCCTTCCCAGTTGACGCCGCCGCCGACGGTCAGCTTGCTCCATGCGCCCGGCAGGCGGTAGGAAGCGAAGGCGCGCAGGGTCTTGCGTGGGTAGATCGAGTTGAAGTCGACGCCGGTTTCATCCTTGGCACGGAAGATCGCGTAGCCGATGCTGGCGTTCAGGCCAGAGATGATCTCACCCGACACGTCCAGCTCGATGCCCTTGCTGGTGGCGCCGTCGGCTGCGCGGTAGTAGGCTTCTTCCAGCTGCGGGCCGGTGGGGCCGTCACGATCGATACGGCCGGCGACCTGGCCCAGGTTTTCCTGCTTCAGTTGGAACACGGCCAGCGACGCATTCACGCGGCGGTCGAAGAACTCGCCCTTGATCCCGGCTTCATTGGCCTTGCCCTCGATCGGATCGATCAGGTTGTTGCCCAGGTCGCGCAGGTTCTGTGGCTGGAAGATGCTGGTGTGGCTGGCGTACAGCGAATAGGTGTCGTTCAGGTCGAACACCAGGCCGGCGTACGGGGTGATCTCGTTGGAGTACTTGATCGCATACGGGGCTTCCCAGGCGCCGCCGCCCGATCTCTCGTACTTGGTCACGCGCGCGCCGACGATCGCCTTGAGCTGGTCGGTGAGCGTGAAGCGCGCCATGCCGTACAGGCCTTGCTGGGTGGTTTCGCTGTCCTGGTAGCGGGCTTGCGCGCCCCAGGTCGGGGTCGGGTAGGCGGCCGGGTTCCAGTTGTTGAAGTCGGCGATCGGGGGCGAGACGCCCTCGGGCAGGCCCGGGAACTGGGCCAGGCGGTTGTTCGAATAGAAGTCGGTCTGGGCATGCAGGTAGCCGATCGCCGCCTGGTGCTCGCGGCCGAAGGCGCTGAACGGGCCGCTGGCGTGGACGCCGTAGTCCTTTTGCTTGGTCTGGATGACGTAGGAGCCGGCGAAGGCGCCGATGCCGGCGCCGGTCACGCGATCCGGTACGCCCGACAGGTACAGCAGGTGCGAGTCGCCGTCACGGGTGGCGTCGGTGTAGGTGAAGCGCAGGTTCCAGCCGTTGTCGAAGCGGTGCTCGTAGTCGGCGAAGAAGTTGTCGTACTGGTTGTCGAAGGCGGTCCACGGCGTGCCGGTGGTCAGCGAGCGGTCTTCGGGAATCAGCGAACCGTCGGTGTAGCGATATGGCAGGCCGCCCCACATGGCGCCGCGCGGGCTCATTTTCTGGCGGCTGAAACCGGCCGAGAAGGTGCCGTCGCGGCCGATGTCGGCTTCCACGGTACCGTAGAAGGTGCGGTCCTTGTTTTCCAGGTGCTGGACCCAGCTGTCACCCTCGCCGTACTCGCCGACGAAGCGGCCGCGCACACTGCCCGATTCATTCAGCGGGGTCGAGACGTCGGCCATCACGTGGCGCTTGTCCCAGCGGCCCACGGTGGCTTCGACGCGGCCGGCCAGTTTCTTGCTGAAGGCGCGCTTGCGCACCAGGTTCAGGGCGGCGGACGGGGTGCCGGCGCCGGTCATCAGGCCGGTCGCTCCGCGCACGACTTCGACGCGGTCGTACAGGGCCAGGCTGCCGAGCACCTCGCCGGCGCTCCACTCGGCATTCCAGGTGGTCGGGATGTTGTCGATCTGCAGGTTGGTGACTTCGAAGCCGCGCGCCGTGAAGCTGCCGCGGTGGGTCTCGTACTGGTTGACCGAGACGCCGGTGACGTTGTTGACCACATCGGTGATGGTAAGCAGGCCCTGGTCTTCGATGCGCTGCTGGGTGATGACGGAGACCGATTGCGGCGTGTCGCGCAGCGACATGTCGAGCGGGGTCGCGGTACGGGTGCGGCCGATGGTGTATGAGCCGACGTCGTCGGCCAGCTTCTGGGCCTGGACCTGGACCTGCGGCATCGAGGTAGTACCAGCGGCGGTGTTGCTCGCGCCGGTTTCGGTGGACTGTGCCTGGGCGAGGAACGGGAGCGCGAAGCCCACGCAGACCGTGAGGGCCTTGAGTTGACGACGTCCAGTAGCGCTGACCTGCTTTTCCATCTTTTTTCCTGTTTTTTGCGATGAGTGGGTGGCGGACATGTTCCGTAGAACATGCATCGGCCTATGATAGGTGAATAACAGCTTGGAATGATAACTATTCTCATCTAATTATGTCAATGTATGGCGTGGCTAATTTGTGCCTCATGTAGCGGATTGTGCATGGTGGTGGAAGGAACTGGCAGCGAACCAGGCTGTTTCTCATCCGTCGAAATGGCTAAGCTGGCGTCAGCTCAATGAAACAGCAGAAAGGAAGCACCATGGACAAGCCAGAATTTTTCGTCACTCCCGGCTACGGCGAGATGTTTTACAAGAAGCTCGGCTATTCGCAGGCCGTGAAGGTCGGCAATCGGGTCGAGATCTCGGGGCAGGGCGGCTGGAGCGACGACCTGGAGTTCCCGGATCGGCTCGAGGACGAGATCGAAGTGGCATTCAAGAATGTCGAACGGGTGCTGGCCGCTGCTGGCGCTACCTGGGAGCATGTGATTCACGTGAACACCTATCACGTGGGCGGCTTTCCACCAGAGGCCAACGAGACGATCTCCCGGCTGTTCCGCCAGTACATGCCGAACCACGGGCCGGTCTGGACCGAAGTGGGTGTGGCGGTGCTGGGCGACCCGCGCATGCGCATCGAGATCCGGGTGATCGCGATCATCGCTTGAGTTTCGGCGTTGTCTTGATCGCGTGCTAGTCGCGGAAGGTATCGATCAGCCAGTCGAAGAACACCGTCAGCCGTGCGTTCTGGTGGCGGTTCGGCGGGTAGAGGATGTGGAATGGCATCGCTGGCCGGTTCCAGTTTTCCAGGATCGGCACCAGTTCGCCGGCGTCGATTGCCGGCTGCACCATTCGCGTGAAATGCTGGCCGATGCCCATCCCGGCGCGCAGCAGGGCGAGCAGGCCGTTGCCGTCGTTGGTGGATAATTCGCTGGCCTCGATCTCGATGCACTCGTCGGCGCGTTCGAAGACCAGCGGGTTCGGCTTGTTGCTCGCGCTGAAGAAGTAGCCAAGGCGTATGTGGCGGTCGAGGTCGGCTGGCGATGCGGGTGTGCCCGATCGTTCCAGGTAGGCGGGCGCAGCGAAGGTGCCGTAGCGCAGGTCGAGCAGCTTGCGGCCGACCATCGACATTTCCTGGATATCGCCGGCACGGATTACGCAGTCGACGCCCTCGCCGACGATATTCGCCGGTCGGTCGCTCACGCCGAGCGCCAGGGTGATGTCCGGGTACTCGTGGTAAAAAGCGGGCAGTGCGGGAATCAGGAGCGAGGTGGCGAACGAGGCCGGGGCGTCGATCCGGAGGTGTCCGCGCGGCTTGCGCTTCTGGCCGCGCATGGCGTGGTCCATCGCGTCGAGATCGGCGAGTAGCCGGGTTGCGCTCTCGTAGTACGCCAGGCCTTCGGCCGTGGCGGCGATGGTGCGGGTCGTGCGGTGCATCAGCTTGTTGCCGAGATGGGCTTCCAGGTCGCCGATCAGCTTGCTCACCGTGGAGCGGGGCAGCCCCAGCTGGTCGGAGGCGCGGCTGAACGAGCCGGTGTCGATCACGCGCACGAAGGCGCGCATGGCGAGAAGTTGGTTCATAGGCGGCCAAGCGACCAGGAATATTGACGAGTGATGATTATCCATCAAACTGGATAGTCCAAGCGGGTCCGGACATCCGATATCCTGGCGCGCAGGCCGGGATTTCACGCGCCTCACAAGCGTCGTCTCGTTCTTGTAGCGTGTAATCGCTGGCGAAAGCGCCGTGCTCACCTCGCACGGCGTCTCGAACGAACACGGCCACCCTTCCCGGCATGGCCGGACAACGCTGGCCAGTCCTTCAGCTGATCAAGCCACTTCCTTCTTGTTCGCTTCAGTGATGGTCCAATAATAAATCGTACGACCATCGACCTCGACCGTTTTCTCGGCCGGCCATTCCGACCCCATATCAAAAGCATGCGACACCACGCGCGTACCGACCTTCAGCTGCTTCCACAGTTGCGGACGCAGCTTGGCATTGATGGTCGGCAGCAGGTACAAGGTCACCACGGTAGCGGTCGAGAAGTCAGTCTTGAACAGATCACCGACACGGAACTGCGCGCGATCCGTCACGCCGGCCTTTTTCGCATTCTCCTTGGCTTCGGCGATACGCTCCGGATCAATGTCAATCCCGGTACCGCGCGCGCCACGCACCTTGGCGGCGGTGACGACGATGCGGCCATCGCCGCAACCGAGGTCGAACAGGGTGTCGTTCTTGCCAACCTTGGCCAGGTCGAGCATCTTGTCGACCACTTCCTGCGGGGTCGGGACATAGGGCACGTCCAGGCGTGGCGTGGCGGCGGTGGCCTGGGCCAGCGCGCGTCCGAACGGGAACATCATCATGCCGGCGGCGGCAGCGCCAGACAGCAGCAGGGTACGACGGCGAGGTTGCAGGTTCATGAGCACAGCTCCTTGGTCAGGTTTGGACTTGGGTGAAAAAACGTTGGTTCGAAAGACTAGCGATCGCTCTTCGAGCGCAGCAGCAACAGCAATAACACGCCGATGGCCAGCACGCCGACGCCGATCCAGGCTGCATTCAGGCCGCCAAGCTGCTGGCTGTATACGTACGACAGGCTCGACCACAGCATATAGGCGCAGCTGGCACAGAACAGCAGCGGCAGCACGGGGTACAGCGGCACCTTGAACGGGCGTGGCGCATTCGGTTCGCGCTGGCGCAGCACGAACAGCGAGATACCGGTAAGCAGGAAGAACAGCCAGAACACGGGCGCCGTGAATTCGACCATCGCCTTGAAGCCGCTGCCAAGCGCGGCGCCGGTCGCGACCAGGGCCAGGGCGGCCACGCACTGCACCGTCATGGCCACCGTCGGGGTGCCACGCTCGCTATCCCATTCGGCCAGGCGGTCCAGTTTTTTCCAGTCGAGGCCCATTGCGTAGCTGGTGCGGGCGCCGACGATCATGGTGGCATTGATCGAGGTAAGGGCCGAGACCGCCACCAGCACTGAAATGATCTTCTCGCCGGCCGGGCCGAACACGGCCTTCATCACATCGGCCGCCACCGCTTCGGAACCGGACATTCCCTCCATGCCCAGCACCTTCCAGTAGGCCCAGGTCACCATCAGGTAGAGCACGGTGATGATGACGATGCCCATGGTGAGGGCCTTGACCATGTCGCGCGGGCCCCCGCGCATCTCTGCGCTGATATATGCGGCTTCGTTCCAGCCGCCGTAAGTGAGCAGGACAAACACCATCGCCATGCCGAGGGCGGCGCTGGCCGGACCCGCAGTGCTGGCTTCAGTCGTCGCTGCCGCCACCGGCGCCGGGTCGGTGAACAGCGCTGCGGCGCCGACGATGAGGAGCAGGCCGAGGATCTCGGCGACGGTGAGGAAGGTCTGGGTGCCGGTGCCGGTGCGAATGCCGCGCAGGTTGACCGCGGACAGTACCAGGATCACCGCGATGGCGTACACCGTGCTGCCCCAGCCGGCCGGCAGCATGGTCAGCGGAATCGCCTGCTGCATGTAGTCGCCGAACACGAAGCCGAGCAGCGCGATCGAGCCGGTGGTGATCACCGAAAAGCGCGCCCAGCCGAACAGGAAGGCGACCGAACGGCCAAAAGCGCGGTGCAGGTAGTGGTAGTCGCCGCCGGCGTGCGGATAAGAGGTGGTCAGTTCGGCGTAGCACAGGGCGCCGATGAGGGAGACCAGTCCGCCCATCGCCCATAGCGTAAACATGGTGGTGGCGTCGCCGCTCATGCTGGCGACAAGGGAGGGCGCCTTGAAGATGCCGGCGCCAATGACCACGCCCACGATGACGGCGACCGCCTCGCGCAGGCCGATCGTGGGTCGCGGGCGGGTTTCGTGGGTGGCTGATACAGTACGTTCCGCTTCTATTGCATCCATGTCGTGATCGGGTAGGCACGGCGACGGCCGCCGCGAGCCGTGTCGTACGTGGTTGCACATGGGGGAACGTGTACAGACACTATCGCTCACCCGCTCTTCGGAACTGGATGTTATCCAGACTGTAGGGCAGGTGGCGCGCGATTGAGATGTCAGAAAGATAAATACAGGCGATTTTCGAGGCCGCAGTGGGTGGGCCACTGCGCCTGATGCGCTACGCCGTAGCGTGCAAACTACTCGGTTGCGGGGGCGGGGCGGTCGAGTGCCGCAAGAGTGCTTGCGTCGTTCGACGCGTCGGCCAGTGGCGGCGCCCCGAGCCAGTCGAAGATGTCTGGCCAGATGGCGGCGTGTGCACTGCGGCCTACCAGCACGCCCACGTGCTGCAGGTTGACACCCACGTCGCCGCCGTACTCCAGCACCCGCTTGCGCTCGCTGCTGGCGGCCTCGTGGAACGGCAGCACGGCCGCCGGCGGAATCACCTTGCTGCGCAAGTCGATCACGCACAGCAGCGGCGCGCGCAGGTCGCGCGGGCCGATCGTGCGGTCGCCGATCGCCAATCGTCCCTGCATGAAGTCGTCGTTGCGGTACAGCGATTCAACAATCTCGGTGAACAGCCGGCCAGGCAGTGGGAATTCGTCATGGGTCCAGCGCTCGACCCGCATGTGGTTGACCAGCGCCTTGGGATCGAGCAGCGACAGCCAGCGGTCGGCGATTCGCTCCCATTGGAAGGCCTGAGGCGCGGCGATGGCGCTCATCATGTTCAGGTAGACCCCCGGCACGTGGCGGAAGGTGTCGGCAATGCGGCGCGCATGCGGGGTGGCCTTGACCAGCGGCGAGAAGCAGCAACTGGCCTGCTCGAAGTGCAGCGGCGACTCGAGCAGGATGGTGGCGGCCACGCGTTCGGGATGCATGCAACTGTAGATGGCGGCCAGGATGCCGCCGAGCGAATGACCGACAATGGTCAGGCGCTCTTGCCCACTGTCTTCATGGATGGCGCGCTGGCACGCGGACAGCATGCGGTCTGCGTAGTCGGCCAGACCGACGTCAGGGTCGCTGTCTGGCGTCGGCAGCCATTCGGCCAGATAGACCCGGTAGCCGCGCTCGCTCCATCGCCGCACCACGCTGATGTCGGGCGCCAGGTCCCAGATATAGGCGCGTTTGATGGGCGCCGGCACCAGCAGGACCGCCGGGCCGCCCGCGGGCGCATGGTGGTAGCGCCGCAGCTTGAGCCCGGGCTGGTCGAGGATCACGGTCGACGGGGTCTGTTGCGGCCCGTAGCCGGCCCGCTCCAGCATCTTGCCGCGCGCCTGGCGGCTGCGGTCCATTTGCTTGAGCGCTTGCGCGCCGAAGGCCCCGAAGTTGTTCCAGTTACTGGCGTACATGGATGGCGATCCCGTCGAATTGGCGATCTCGAAACTGTACGCCAAGTGCCGCCCGGCGCCAACCGCGCACGATTCGAATCGAACACGGCTTTGCGCCAGCTTAAGAGGCTGGTCCTTGCCACAAGTAGCTGCCCCGGGCCCTGCTGTTCGCTGTTGAGCGTCGGGCCATGCTCAAGACCCTCGATGCTAGCGCAATCTGGCATACTCGATCCATTCTCAACGATCGACAAGGCCAGGTATTTACTGATGAAACCAGAGATTCTCGTAGTGGGCGGCGGATGGTCGCAAGAGGTGCGCAGTAGCGTGGAGCAGGCATTCGACTGCCATTTCATGGCGGCGATACCGCAAGCAGGCGACCCGGCGTTCGATGCGATCGCGCCCCGCATCCGCGCGGTCATGACGACCGGTACCGTCGGGGTCACGCCGGATCTGGTGGCCAACTTGCCGGCGCTCGAAATCGTCTCGGTGCACGGCGTCGGCGTCGATGCGGTGCCGCTGGCGCTGCTGGCCGAGAAGGGCATCCACGTCACCAACACGCCCGACGTGCTCACTGACGACGTGGCTGATTTCGCCGTCACGCTGTTGTTGTCGACGGTGCGTCGCCTGCCGCTGCTGGACCGCTACGTGCGCGCCGGCCAATGGCCGGCCAAGGCGCCCCTGACGCATGCGCGCAGCCTGAAGGGCAAGGTTGCCGGCATCGTCGGCTTCGGCCGCATCGGCCAGGCGGTGGCGCAGCGCTTGCGCGGCTTCGGGCTCGATATCCGCTACCACCAGCGCAGCGCCGGCCCGGCGCCCGAACTGCGCAGTGCGTCGCTGCTGGCGCTGGCCGCAGAAAGCGATGTGCTGGTGCTGTGCATGCCGGGCGGGCCGGACACGCGCCACATGATCGGGCGCGACGTGATCGAGGCGCTCGGCCCGCAAGGCACCCTGGTCAATATTGCGCGCGGCTCGGTGGTCGACCAAGCGGCGCTGGTCGCAGCGTTGCAGGATGGGCGGCTTGGTGCAGCGGGGCTGGATGTGTTCGAGGACGAACCGCATGTGCCAGATGCGCTGTTCGCGCTCGACAACGTGGTGCTGACGCCGCACGTCGGCAGCTTCACGGTCGAAGCGCGGCGCGCAATGGGCGCGCTGGCCGTCTCCAACCTGATGGCGCACTTCAACGGCGAGCCGCTGCCCACGCCTGTCGTTTAGTCGAGATGTTCGTGGTGGTCGGCCACGCCCTGCTTCCAGTAGGCCGAGATGCGCGCGGCCTGACGCGGCAGGCCCTTGTCGACCAATAACTGGCGTACCTGCACCATCAGTGACGCTTCGCCGCCACCCCAGGCCAGGCCGGCGCCGCCCTGCAATGGCAGGTCCTTGAGCAGCTGTAGCAATTCTTCGTTCGACCCCACCCAGTGGATGTCGGCATTGGCCTGGGTGGCGAATTCACGCCGGTCCTCTGGATCGACCAGCAGAACCACCTGGGCGCGCGCGTCCTGCGGCAGTTCTTCCAGGCGCCGGGTCACCGCCGGCAGGGCGCTGGCGTCGCCGATCAGCAGGTGCCAGTCCATCGCCAGCGGCAGGATCATCGAGCCGCGCGGGCCGCCGATGATGGCCTTGTCGCCCACCTTCGCATTACGCGCCCATTCGGCGGCGCCGCCGTGGCCGTGTAGGGCAAACTCGAGGTCGACCTCGCAGGCTTCCCGATTGAAGCGGCGTGGCGTATAGTCGCGCCGGACCTGCTGTCCGTCGGCGCCGTCGAAGATGAACTTGACGTGGTCGTCGAACGACAATGAGGTGAAATCCGCGAGTGCGTCACCCTTGAAGGTGATGCTGGCGAAGCCGGGGCTGAGCTGTTCGATGCGCGCGACTTCAAGCTCGCGGATTTTCAGATCGTGGCGAACGCGCTCGATCGCGGGTATTTGTTCAGAAACACGGGGTTCAGTCATGCTACACTCCGGAATTAGTTGATTATGTCCACCATTATGCGAAAAGAAGTTGATAGAGTCAACCAAAATCACGGCAGTCGTGCGGAAGACCCGTTGGAGGCGATGCATGCGATCGTGCATCTCTACCGTTCGCAGCAGTTGAAGGGATTGCGCAACGGGCCGCATGAGCTGGCGCACATGGAGGTCAGGGCGCTCGGCTATTTCGCGCGCAATCCCGGCGCCACACAGAGCGATCTGGTGGCGCATTCGGGAAGAGACAAGGCCCAGGTGGCGCGCATCATCCGCTCGCTGCGCGAAGGCGGATTGCTGGAATCGACGCTGGACCAAGCGGACCGCCGCAGTACGCGGCTGACGCTCAGCGAAACCGGGAAAGACGTGTTTGCGGGGCTGCACCGCCAGAACGGCGAGCTGCGCGCCGTCGCGTTGGCGGGAATGTCGGATGAGGAACAGTCGGCGTTATTGAACCTGTTGGCGCGGGTCCGCGCCAACCTGGAAGCGTAGCGTCGGCGGCGTAGCCGCCAACCCTGCTTACTCAACCCAGCCGAACCCGTCGCGCGCAAGCAGCGCGAACGATTCCGCCGGCCCCCACGACCCGGCCGCGTACGGGTGCGGCTTCTCGCCCAGCGTCTCCCACCCATTGATGATCGGCTCGACCCATTCCCACGCTGCCTCCAATTCATCCCGGCGCATGAAGTGAGTCAGGCGACCGCGCACCACGTCGATCAGCAGGCGCTCATAGGCTTCGGCGCGGCGCTGCTGGAAGGCCGATTGCAGGTCGAGGTTGAGCGCCACCTGCTGCATCAGCATGCCGCTGCCCGGCTGCTTGGCGAAGATCTGCAGCTTGATCGCTTCTTCGGGTTGCAGTTCGATCACCAGCCGGTTGGCGACGCCGCCCGGGGTTTCAGGGAACAGCGGGAACGGTGGATTGGCGAATTCGACCACGATCTTGGACGAACGACGCTGCATGCGTTTGCCGGTGCGCAGATAGAATGGCACCTTGGACCAGCGCCAGGTGTCGATATGCGCGCGCAGGGCGACAAAGGTCTCGGTGTGGCTATCAAGCGGCACGTTGCTCTCTTCGTGATAGCCCTTGACCTCCTGGTTGCCGCTCACGCCGCGCGTGTATTGTCCGCGTACGGTGTCGCGCGCGATGTCGGCCAGGGTCATGCGGCGCAGCGACCGTAGCACCTTCAGCTTTTCGTCGCGAACGGCGTCCGGCGACAGCGAGGTCGGCGGCTCCATGGCGACGATGCACAGCAGTTGCATCAGGTGGTTCTGCACCATGTCGCGCATCGCGCCGGCGCTGTCGTAGAAGCCGGCGCGGCTGCCCACACCGACTTCTTCGGCCACCGTGATCTGCACACTCGAAATGTTCGGTGCGCGCCACAGCGGTTCCAGGATCGAGTTCCCGAAGCGCAGCACCATCAGGTTCTGCACCGTCTCCTTGCCCAGGTAATGGTCGATGCGGTAGATCTGCGATTCGGCGAAATGCTTGCCGACCGCCTCATTGATCTCGACCGCAGAGGCCAGGTCGCGGCCCAGCGGTTTCTCGAGCACCACGCGGGCGTTGGCGTCGACCAGGCCGGTGGCGGCCAGCTTGTCGCAGATGGTGGTGAACAGCGACGGCGCGGTGGCCAGGTAGAACACGCGCTGGGCGCCTTCGCGCGAAGCGTCCTTCAGCGTATCGAAGACCGGGGCGGCCGAGACGTCCAGGCGCACATACACCAGCAGCTCGAGGAAGCCGGCCCAGCTCTTGTCATTGAAATTGTCGGCACTGACGAACGAGCGCGAATGCTCCTCGACGAAGGCCAGGTAGCTGGCGCGATCGTAGTCCTGGCGACCGGTCGACAGGATGCGGGTCGATGCCGGCAGGTTACCGTGCAGGAAAGCCATGTACAGGGCCGGCAGCAGCTTGCGCATGGCAAGGTCGCCCATGCCGCCGAAGATGGTCATGTCGAGGGGAAGGCCGTTATCGTGCTCGTTCGAGGTGCTCATGTCTCTTTCGCTATCAGGTTGTATAGATCGCTTGCGTCGTGCGCTCGCCTGGTGGGTCTTTGATTGTAGCCTACCTGCAGGGAGTGGATTGGCAAAAGGAGCAAGATTGCGATTCGCCATGGACAGGGGCGGCGGACGCTGATCGGGCCGGTGCAGCGGCCACGTCGCGCAGAGCTGGGAGACGCCCTGTGCAAACATTGGTGTTTTCATGGGGCGATGAGCGGGTCGGCGTGCACCGTAATACCGCGTTTCGCTGGCGCCACCGGTTTCTCGACCGGGTCAAGCACGACCGGCCCGAGCGCCTGACCGGCATCGTGGAAGCCGACGAGATGTTCCTGCTCGAATCGCAGAAGGGCTCGCGCAAGCTCGATCGCAAGCCGCGCAAGCGGGGCGGCAAGGCCGGCTTGCGCGGCATTTCTCGTTACCTCGATTGCATCCTGGTGGCGCGCGACCGCAGCGGCCAGACCATCGATGCCGTCGTCGGCCGCGGCGCCCTGAAGGCGGCTCAATTGACACAACACCTGCTGCCAAAACTCGATCCGCAAGCGCTGCTGGTCAGCGACACCAATGCGGCCTATTCCGCCTTCGCCCGGGCCCACGGCATCGCTCACGAGGCCGTCAATCTCAGCAGCGGTGAACGGGTCCGCGTCAGTGCCGCCGGCGCTATCCACGTACAAAATGTCAACGCCTACCACCGGCGCTTCAAGCAATGGCTGGCCCGTTTCCATGGCGTCGCATCGCGCTATCTGCCTAACTACCTGGGATGGCAATGGGCGCTCGATGGCGGTCGAGTCACTTCTGTCGAGCAATTGCTGCGCATCGCATTCGGCGTCATCAACAGTTAACGCGGACAGCGCCATAAAAAAAGCCCGCGCAAGCGCGGGCCTCAAACCACCAAGAGATTAAAACTTAAAACTTGTAGCGCAGGCCGAACAAGTACTCGCGACCGGTCACATTGTTCACCACCACGCTGTTACGCGCACGGCTGATGAACTGGTCGCTTTCCTCATTGGTCAGGTTGACCCCTTCCAGCGTGAACTCCAGGTTTTCATTGACCTTGTACGACAGCGACAGGTCGACGTTGAAGGTTTCGTTCTTGCCCTCGACATCGTTGTTGTTCTGGCCCGGCACGCGGGTCACGAAGCCCGAACGCTTGGCGCCCGAGACACGTGCGCTGAACTTGCCATCGTCATAGAAGAAGGTCGCGTTCCACGATTTCGGCGACAGGTTCAGCAGGTCGTCGGTAATGGTGGCGCCACCGGTCGGCGAGACCAGGTATTCGATCTTCGAGCTCACCTTGGTGTAGTTCAGCAGGGTGCCGAAGTTCTTGCCCCAGCCTGGCAGGAAGGTGAACGGCTGCTGGTAGCTCAGCTCGAAGCCTTTGAGCTTGCCGCCGTCGGTATTCACCGGCAGCGTCTGCTGGAACACTTCCTCACCCGTGAAGTTGGCCGGCAGCAGCGACATCGGCAGGCCCGAATCGCGGAACGCCACGTTGGTGCGCAGGCTCTGGATATAGGTGTCGATGTTCTTCTGGAACAGGCCCAGGCCGACGAAGGCCTTGTTGGCGAAGTAGTACTCGAAGCTGCTGTCGAAGGTCTTGGCGCGGAACGGTTTCAGGAACGGGTTGCCCGAGTTGATCGACAGGTTGCCGGTCGTGGCGATGCTGCCGCCCGGCGACAGGAAGCCCAGCTGCGGACGGGTCATCACCTTGGCCGCGCCGAAGCGCACGATGAACTCGTCGGTCACATTGGCGGTCAGGTTGAACGATGGCAGGGTATCGGTGTAGTCATGATTGACCTTGACCGCGGTGCCGCCGCCGGCCGCCTGGTAGCCGATGGTCTCGAGGTCGGTCTTCACGTAGCGCACGCCGATGTTGCCGCGCACAGGGATATTCCACAGGTCGTGGCGGAACTCGCCCATCAGGTAGACGCCGTCGCTCTTCTCGGTGACCGACCGGTTGTTGCCGCGCGCATTGCCGTTCTCGATCGACGACAGGGTGAAGTCGCCCGGGCCGCCGGCAGGGCCGCTCTTGATGCAGTTGCAGTAGATGTCGTAGGCGGCAGCGATGGCTGCCAGGTTCGGCATTACCCAACCGGTGGCGTTCCCGGCCGGCATGCCGAGCTGGCTGCCGAAACCGGTCATGTTCGAGGTCAGGCCGCTGGAACCGGCTGGTGGCGCGAAGATGGTGTCATTCTGGTTGACGCGGCGGAACTCGTAGGTGTCCGAGGTGTACTTCTTGCTGTTGACGCCGCCCTTCAAGGTCAGGCTGTCGCTTGCTTCCCAGGCCAGGTCGAACTGGGCGACGTTGTTGACGTTGTCGGTGCCCTGCGGACGAATGCGGATCTCGCTGGTGGTGGTGTTCGGCACCGTGGTCGGCTGGGTGCCGCTGGCGACCTGCGGCACGCCGATCAGGCCGAGCGGGCCGCCGTTGACGTCGAACGGATACGAGATCACGGGACGGCGGCTGTCGCCGCGGAAGTCGATGCTGTAGCCGTCGACGTTCAGCGCGTCCAGGGTCACCGTGGTCTGGATCGGATTGCGGAATTTCGACTCGGCGCGGCCATACCTGGCGCTCATGCTCAGCGTGTCGCTCAGCTTGTGTTCCAGGGTCAGCGTCGGTTGGGTGAAGGTGGTCTTCAGTTCGTCGAAGCGCTGCTCGGAACGGATATCGACGTTGTTATAGCGGCCGAACAGCAGCGAACCGTCGGGCGCGTACTGCGCTTCCATCACACCGACCTGCGGCTTGCCGCCCTGGCTGGCGCTGCGGCTGAACGAGGTCGCCTGCAAGAAGTCCTCCTGACGGGTGGCGTCGAGCTTCGAGTACAACATGTCGAAGGTCAGCAAGGTGCCTTGGCGCGGGCGCCACTGGACCGAACCGGTCAGGCCGAGACGGTCCTGGTCGTGGGTCAGGCGGCCGTAGCGCGGCAGGCGCGGATGGAAGTTGTTCGGATCGCTGGCCGCGTTGTAGGCGGCGATATTCTCCGGCGTGCCAGGCAGGCGCTCGGCGCCTTGCGCGGCCGGGCCGCAGGTGGTCGCGGTCGAGTTGGCCGGGTTGGCGGCCATGCCTTGCGGCGCGCACCAGCCGCCCGACGATGGGCCGTTATCCCAGCGCACCGTGCTGAAGCCGTCTTCGAGTACGCGCCGTTTCGAATAGGCGCCCGAGACCAGCACGCCGACCTTGCGGTCGAAGAAGGTGTTCGACACCATGAAGGCCGCGCGCGGATCGGTTTTCTCCGAGCCGTCGTTGTACTTGCCCTTGAGCGCCACGGTGGCATTGAAGCCGCGCAGGTCGAATGGACGCAGGGTCTGCAGGTCGACGGTGGCGCCGAGCGAGCCTTCGTCGACGTCGGCCGATGAGCTCTTGCGCACTGTCAGGGCGCTGAACAGTTCGGACGCAAACACATTGAAGTCGAAGCCGCGACCGCGGTTGGTGCCGCCCGAGCTGTCAGTGCCGCCGGTGGTCGCCAGGCCCTCGATGCCGTTGATGCGCACGCGGGTAAAGTCCTGGCCCAGGCCGCGCACCGTGATGCTGCGGCCTTCGCCGGCATCACGATCGATCACCACGCCCGGCACGCGCTGCAGCGACTCGGCCAGGTTAGTGTCGGGGAATTTGCCCATGTCTTCGGACTTGATGACATCGACGATGCCGTTGTCCTGGCGCTTGGCGTTCAGTGCGCTTTCCAGCGAAGCGCGCAGGCCGGTCACGACCACGGTCTGGGCGTTGACAGCCTCGGCACCGGTTGGCGTGGCGGCGACTTCCTGGGCAAAAGCGGGCCCAAGCGACAGCGCGGACACCGAAGCGGTACCAAGCAGGCAGAGGGTAAGTTTGCGCAGCACTGCGCGGTGCGGGTTGTGATTCATCTTGTCTCCATGCGTTTTTTTATAGCGGCGAAATCAGGGATCTACCGGCGTTGCATCTTGTATCTGGTCAGGCCAGTTTTGTAATTCTATGGCAACTCAACGACTTTTGGTCAGGCCAAATAAAAAATATTTACGAATTGGCCTGACCTGATAACGCTTAACCCTTGCTGGATAGGGTTTGCTGGTAGCGCTTGCCTGCGATGGTGACGTTATCGAGCGTGATGTCGACGGCGTTGTGCAGGAACCACGGTTTGGCTGCGTTGCGCGGCGTGCCGAAGTCCGAGTCGCTGATGCGCACGCGGGCGATCGGCGCAATGGCGGTGCCGGCCTTGCCGTTGAAGCTCGACGCGACCGGGCCCAGCAAGACAAAAGCCTGGTAGCACGAGAAGCTGTCCTTGCCAGTGTTGACGTTACTGGTGCGCACATTGCTGATCTCGATATCCGAGACTTGCGGTGGGCGGATGCGCATGGTGTCGTCACCCGGCACGTAGTCGCAGTCGATCGTGATGATCGCGCCCGCGGTCGACGCCACCGGCTCCTTGATCTCACGCGCGCCCGGCAGCGGCTTGTACAGCATCGGCTCGGTCGCCACGCCATGCGGCAGCGTTACGTCACGCACGTACAGGTGGCGCAGGAAGCCGCCGCGGTTCATATTCGTCTTGAGCCGGATCGCGGTGTTGAGCGGGTCGTTCTTCCAGTGGATATTGCGAAACTCGAGCTTCTCGGCATACACGTGCTCGATCCCGCCAGCCATCTCGCTGCCCAGGGTCACGCCGCCGTGGCCGCTGTTCATCACGCAGTTGCGGATCACCACATTGCGCGTCGGTCCGTGGCCGGTATCGAGGTTCTTGCCGGCCTTGATCGCGATGCAGTCGTCACCATTGTTGAACAGGCAGTCGTCGACCAGCACGCCGTCGCAGGCTTCCGGATCGAAGCCGTCGCTGTTCGGGCCCAGGCTTTCCATGTTCACGCGCCGGATCAAGAGGTCGCGGCAGGCCACCGGGTGGTGCAGCCAGAACGGCGCCGCATTGACCTGGTAACCCTCGAGCAGCACCTTGTCGCAGCCGATCAACTCGATCATGCAGGGCCGCAAAAAGTGGCCATGGCCGAACAGGCGCTTCTCTACTGGCACGCCGGCTTCGGACAGCGCCGGCAGGTAGCGCGAATCGGTCTGCCAGCGGTCGCCTTCGCCCTCGATGCTGGCCTTGCGCCGCGCGTCGATCCCAGGCACGACCTTGTCGAGCGACGGATTGTTCGGGTTGGCGTACACCTCGGTGCGGGTGCGTATCGGCTTGCCACGGCCTTTCCAGTCCCACCAGCACTCAGGACCCTCGGCAAAGCCCGGCTCGAACGGCACGCCGCCCTGGCCGTTGAGGATGCTGGTCCAGTCTTCGCCGGTGAGGGCGATATTGGTCTGGTTGATGGCGTATACCATCGGCGAATAGTTCAGGCAGTCGTTGCCCTGCCAGCGCGACAGCACCAGCTTGCCGTTCTTGCCGCAATCGTGCTCGCCATGCTGGGCGTAGTGGGTCGGATTGGCCGAGAAGTGGACCCGTGCGCCGGCCGCCAGGTGCACGTGCACGTTCGAGCGCAGCACGATCGGGCCCGCGCAGTACCATTCGCCCTTGGGGATCACAACCCGGCCGCCGCCCTTGGCGTGGCAGGCGGCGATGGCCGCCGCGATCGCCGGATGGCAGTCGGGCGAACCCGGGGCTGGCGTATCGAGCATGCCTTCGACCAGCGATTCGGTCTGGCCCTTGATCCGCACCAGGGTGCAGGGTTTGGCGCCGTGGGCGGTGATGAGGAAGTCCTCCTTGCGGAAGGCGAGCGGCGTCGCGAAGCGGGCCACGATGTCGGCCGCGCGTCGCCACGGGTCGGGACGGGCGGTCCTGGCCACCGCGGCCGCCGCGGCGGCTGCCACACCATCCTGGTGGGCGCGGGCAGGACGGGCCAGCGCGGCGGCGCCGAGGCCGGTCAACATCAGCGAGGCGGCGGGGACGCTGCGCAGCAGCGCGCGGCGTTTGGCTTGGAATGGCATGGCGCTCCTTAAGGTTGTTTCGCGATGGTCACGCGCACCGGGCTGGCGTCGCGCGCGGCCTGGTCCTGCGTCACCTGCTGCCACTTGGCGCGGCTGGTGATCTCGCCGGCGCGGCTCCAGGCGCCGCCGGCGTAATAGCGCAGCGGCTGGCCGGGCGTGGCCTTGGCGAAGATCAGTTCATTCAACGGGTCCTGGGCAAAGCCCTCGGCCGCCGGCAGCACTACGGCGGTGCCGAAGGCGTCGTTGCTCTTCTGTTGAACCCACTGCAGCAAGACCTTGCCGTCGCGGCCGACCTCGATCTTCGGATCCTGGCCCTTGTCGCCAGGCGTCTTGTTCAAGCCGATGGCGACCGTGAGCGGTGCGCTGTCGCCGGCGCTCGTGGTAAAGGTGCTGTCGATGCGGTCCAGCCAGTGGCCGGCGTCGACCGTGAAGCGCTTGATTTCACTGACCTGGCGTCCACCGGCATCCCACGGCGCATAGTGCAGCTCGAAGATGGCGCGGATCGGGCCATTGGCCAGGATCTTGTAGCTGGCCCAGTTCACGCCCGTGTACAAGGTCTTGCCGTCCCAGACGCCGCTGCCGCCGGCGCCGCGCGACTTGCCGACGTTGTACATGTCCATGCCTTCGCCCTGGTCCTTGTGGTAGTGGTCATGGCCCTTGTTGTACCAGCGGTCGACGATCGGATAGTCCACCCGCTTGAACCACAGGTCCAGGCCACTGGTGACCAGCACTTCCTTGACCACGCCTGCCGGCGCCGGCGCGGCCAGGGCCGGGCCATAGGTACGGTGCGCCACCTTGTCGTTTTCCCACGCGAAGTCGTCGAGGCGCTCCGGGATATGGCGCGCGAACGCCTTGACCGGGAAGGGCGGCGCCACGCCATCGATGCGCTCGATGGTGAAGCTGGCGCTCTGTTCGCCAGGGGCGAAGCTATGCTGGAACAGCAGCTCGCCGTAGGCGATGCCTTCGTTCTTCGGATCCTTCGCCTGCGGGGCGATATTCGTCACCTGGTGCGGCAACACGCGGCCCGAAGCGTCCTTGACCGCGATCTTCTGGATCATCGCCCCCGGCAGGGCGGCATTGACGTCCTTCCAGGCGATCGCGATGGTTTCGGATGGACGCGCGATCGCCAGGTCGTGCTGCACCGTGACGCCGACCTTGTCAAAGGCCGGGGCGGCGTGCCCAGTGCAGGTAGTCAGGGCGAGCGGCGCCCCAAGCAAGCTTGCCAGTATCAGTCGTTTCATGCTGCCCCCGGATCAGTGGTGTTCGCGGTAATCGGTCTGCCCGCCCTTGGGCAGGTAGTGGTAAGTACGGACCTTGTGCTGGATCTCGAACGCCGGGTTGTTCACCAGGCGGATGATCTCGGCGCCGGCCAGCAGCATCGGGCCATAGCCATGCAGGGCGTCGACGCTGGTCGGGCGATGGTAGTAATAGACCATGTCGCTGGCCAGGGTGGTGCCCACGCAGGTGCCTTCGACCTGGCCCAGCGAATTGATGCGGGTCGACAGCGCATTCCACCCGGTCTGGGCGATCGAGCCATAGGTGGTGGCGCTGACCCAGCCTTCATTGACGGCGTGCGCGATCACATAGGTGAAGATGGCGCTGGCCGAGGTCTCCAGGTAGGAGTCGTTGCGGTCGATCATCTGGTGCCACAGGCCGCTGCCGCTTTGCAGTTCTGCGATGCCCTTGAGAGAGGCGCGCAGCTGGTTCATCACCTTCGGATAGCCAGGGTGATCCTTCGGCAGCACGTCGAGCAGGTCGGACATGGCCAGCACCGCCCAGCCGTTGGCGCGCGCCCAGTAGAAGCGTGGCGCGTCGACGTGGTTCGCATGCCAGCCGTGGGTGTACAGGCCGAGCTGCGGATTGAACATGCGGCTCGACATGCCGAGCACGTTGTTGACGGCGTCGTCGAAGTAGGCACGGTCACCGGTCAGGCGCCCCATCTCGGCCAGCGCCGGGATGCTCATGTACATATCGTCGGCCCACAACGACACTTCTTGCGGACGCTTGCGCGCCATGGTGCCGTCTTCCAGGCGGAACTGGCGTTTATAGACCCAGTCGCTGCAGGTGTCGATCATGTTCTTCAGGTCAGGGCCGACCTTGGCGAAGCGGGCGCGGATCAGGGCCGCGCACATCGAGCCGCTGTCGTCGAGCGAGCGCGGATCGAGGAAGCGCGAGAAGCTGTTGGCGCGTTCGAGCTTGAATTTCTGTTCCTGGGCGCGGAAGTACGGAAGGGTGTCGTTGAAGAACTGGAAGTGACGGCGCGTCATGCTGGTGAAGCTGTTGTCGCCGGTGACCTGGGCTGCCTTGAGCAGGCCCGAGTGCACTACGCCCATCTCGTAGACCTGGATGCCGTAGTCGCCGGCGCTGCGCTCGAAGATGGCATCGGCGTTTGGCGTCTTGAGGTCGGTAATTGGCTGGCCGGAGCGCTTGCTGACGACGCGGGTTGGTGTCGCGCGGTCCATGAAGGCCCGGATCGACTGCAGCTGGGCGGTCACTTCAGCCACCACCGGCTTCTTGTAGGGGATCGGGTAGCTGCCTTCGCTCGCGTCGCCAAGGTTGGGATTGTCGGTGTTGCGGTAAACGCCCTGTGCATGGGCGGGTCCGCAGGCGAGCGCGCAGCCCAAGAGAGCTGCAAGCAGGTGCAGGGTGTGGCCTTTCATGTGTCTCCAATCGCGTTGTTGTATTACCGGATGTCGGTAAGGTGCTTTAGTTACCGTGCTTCAAGTATTGCTGGCCTGGATGGGACCAGTCCAGCACTTTGTTTCTGTCTTGACACTGCATTGATGGCGTTTTGGTCAGGCCATTCTAATTTGGTCCGGCCAAAATCGCAAGGTGGACTAGCCGCATTCGATTTATTTATGGCATACTAAAAATGACCCTCCCTAATCAGCCAAGAGACAGGCACAGAGACATGAATCACCAAGTTCCGCGCACCATTCGCATGCAGGCCAGCGACAACGTCGCGATCGTCGTCAACGACGGCGGCCTGCCCGCCGGCACCGCATTCCCGGACGGCCTGGTGCTGCTCGAAGGCGTCCCGCAAGGCCACAAGGTCGCACTGGTCGACCTGCAGGATGGCGCTGCCGTGATCCGCTATGGCGTCACCATCGGCTATGCCGACGGCGCCATCGCGCGCGGTAGCTGGGTCTCCGAGCGCGTGCTGCGCATGCCGGCCGCGCGTTCACTCGACGACCTGCCGATCGGCACCCACGCGGTTCCCGCCGGCCCGCTGCTCGACGGCTACACCTTCGAGGGCTACCGCAACAAGGATGGCTCGGTCGGCACCCGCAACATGATGGCCATCACCAGCACCGTGCAGTGCGTGTCGGGCGTGATCGACTACGCCGTCAGGCGCATCCGCGAAGAACTGCTGCCGCGCTACCCGAACGTCGAAGATGTGGTCGCGCTCGAGCACGTCTATGGCTGCGGCGTGGCGATCGACGCCCCCGGCGCCGACATCCCGATCCGCACCATCCGCAACCTGTCGCGCAATCCGAACTTTGGCGATAGCGTGATGGTCGTCAGCCTGGGCTGCGAGAAGCTGCCGCCGGCGCGCCTGTTCCCGGCCGGCGCGATCCCGATCGGCAATAGCGCGCCCTCGGTGGTGACCCTGCAGGACCAGCAGCATGTCGGCTTCATGTCGATGATCGATTCGCTGATGAGCACCGCCGAAAAGCACCTGCAAGAACTCAACGCGCGGCGCCGCGAAACCTGCCCGGCGTCCGACCTGGTGGTCGGCATGCAGTGCGGCGGCAGCGACGCCTTCTCGGGCGTGACCGCCAACCCGGCGCTGGGCTACGCCACCGACCTGATCGTGCGCGCCGGCGGCACCGTGATGTTTTCCGAAGTGACCGAGGTGCGCGACGGCATCGACCAGTTGACCGCGCGCGCTTCCTCGCCCGAAGTGGCCCAGGCCATGGTGCGCGAGATGCAGTGGTATGACGATTACCTGGTGCGTGGCGGCGTCGACCGCAGCGCCAACACCACGCCCGGCAACAAGAAGGGCGGCCTGTCGAACATCGTCGAGAAAGCCATGGGCTCGATCGTCAAATCGGGCACCACCGCCATCACCGGCGTGCTGGCGCCGGGCGACCGGCTGCAGCAGAAGGGCCTGATCTACGCGGCCACGCCCGCCAGCGACTTCATTTGCGGCACCCTGCAAATGGCGGCCGGGATGAATGTGCACATCTTCACCACCGGGCGCGGCACGCCGTACGGCCTGGCTGCGGTCCCGGTGATCAAGGTCGCCACCCGTACCGAACTGGCGCGCCGCTGGCACGACCTGATGGACCTCGACGCTGGTGCTATCGCCAGCGGCGAAGCGACCATCGAGGACGTCGGCTGGGAGCTGTTCCGCATGATTCTCGACGTGGCCAGCGGGCGCAAGACCTGGGCCGAGCACTGGAAGCTGCATAATGCGCTTGCGCTGTTCAACCCCGCGCCTGTGACCTGACCGTATTTATTGGAGACCTGAATGACCGCTGCAGTACAAAACAAGACCGGCAAGCCTTTCAAACGCATCCTGCTGACCGGCGCCGCCGGCGGCCTGGGCAAGGTGCTGCGCGAGCGCATCAAGCCCTGGGCCGATGTGGTGCGCTTGTCCGACGTGGCCGATATGGGGCCGGCGGGCCCCGGTGAAGAAATCGTCCAGTGCGACCTGGCCGACAAACAGGCCGTGCTGGCCCTGCTCGAAGGTGTCGATGCGGTGCTGCACTTCGGCGGCATCTCGACCGAGAAGGCGTTCGAACCCATCATGCAGGCCAATATCCTGGGCGTGGCCAACCTGTACGAGGCGCTGCACAAGGCCGGCACCCGCCGCGTGGTGTTCGCCAGCTCGAACCACACGATCGGCTACCATCCGGTGACGACCGTGCTCGACGCCGATTCGCCGACCCGTCCCGACAGCTATTATGGCCTGTCGAAGGTCTTTGGCGAACAGATCGCGCGCTACTACTTCGACCGCTTCGGCATCGAGACGGTCTGCGTGCGCATCGGCTCGAGCTTCCCGGAGCCGGCCAACAAGCGCATGATGAGCACCTTCCTGTCGTATGACGACCTGACCGAACTGCTGCGCTGCGCGCTGTTCGCCCCGCGCGTCGGTCACACCATTGTTTACGGCCAGTCCGATAACGACAGCACCTGGTGGGACAACCGCCTGGCCTCGCACCTGGGCTACAAGCCGAAGGACAGCTCGTCGAAGTTCGCTCACCTGTTCCCGGACACGTCCGAGTTCCCGGCCAAGGACGACATCACGACCATGTACCAGGGTGGCAAATTTCTGCTCGACGGCCCGCAATATTGAGCCGATGATCGAGCGCCTCGTATTGCGCAATGCAAACCTGGTGGCCGAGGTCGTGCCCCAGGTAGGCGGCGGGTTGGCGCGGCTCGACTGGCTCGGAAACGGTGAGGCGACTGCGCTGCTGCGCGCCTTGCCGCCCGACGCGCCTGGCGTGCCGACAAGCTCCCAACTGGCCTGTTTCCCGCTGTTGCCGTGGTCTAACCGCATGGCGCCGTCTGGGTTTGCATTCGAAGGCCGGCAGTATGTGCCGGCGCCGAACCGGGCCGGCGAGCCATGCCCGATCCATGGCGACGCCTGGCAGCAGGCCTGGCAGGTGACGCAGCACACGCAGACGTCGCTGACACTGTCACTGGCGCGGCGTGAGGCGGCGCCATTTTCCTACGAGGCCGAGTTGCGCTACACGCTCGATGGCGCCGCGCTGCTGGTCGATGTCGCCGTGCGCAACACGGGCGCCGGGGCGCTGCCGTTCGGGATCGGCCTGCATCCCTGGATGCCGGATCCGCCAGGCGCGCAGCTGGAAGCCGTTGCCAAAGGGGTGTGGTTGAGTGGCGCGGACAAGCTGCCTGTGACCCGTGGCGAGATACCCGGCCACTGGCGTTTCGACCCGCCAGCCGCGCTGCCGCAGGACGGCGTCGACCATGTGTTCGACGGCTGGCCGGGTCGGGCGCGTATCGCATGGCCAGCGCGCGGCGTGGCGCTCGAGCTCGAGGCCGATATGGACTACTTCATTCTGTATGTTCCGCCGGGGCGTGATTTCTTCTGCGTCGAACCGGTCGATCATCCGATCAACGCGCACAATCTGCCGGGCCAACCCGGCTTGACTGTGCTCGCTCCCGGCGCGACCTTGCGCCGGCGGTGGTCCTTCCGCGGCGTATCCCTATGAAACAGACACCGCTCGCCGCCGCTCTGGTGCTGGCGGCGATGCTGGCGCCGGCGCCGGCAGCGGCGCAGGCGCCGTACAACGCGCAAACGACCTACCGCAAGCTGGCAGCAGACTATCCGGATATCCGTATCGCCAGCGCCGAGGCGCCGGCGCCGGTCATGGTCCGCAAGGACCTGGTCTATGCGCGGCGCGCCGATCTGGCGCTGGGGCTCGACCTCTACCTGCCAGCGCCCGATTCGACTCCGGCGCCGCTGGTGCTGCTGGTGCACGGCGGCGGCTGGGGCAGCGGCGAGCGCACGAATATGGCGCCGCTGGCCGCCCGCCTGGCGGCGCGCGGCTATGCCGCCGCCACCGTCAGTTACCGGCTCTCCGGCCAGGCCCGCTATCCGGCCGCGGTCGACGATGTCAAGGCGGCGCTGGACTGGCTGCGTACGCACGCGGGCGAGTTCGGCGTCGACGCGGGGCGGGTGGCGATCGCTGGCGGCTCGGCCGGCGGCCAGATCGCGGCCCTGGTCGGCATGACCCGTCCGCGCGATGTGCGCGCCGTCGTCAATATCGATGGCCTGTCCGACTTCACCTCGCCCGAGGCACTGCGCCACGAGGATGATCCGGCCAAGAAGCCGTCGGCGGCCGGCGCCTGGTTCGGCGGCCGCTATGCCGAGCAGGCCGCGCTGTGGCGCGATGCATCGCCATTGACGCATGCCGGCAAGGATAGCCCGCCGGTGCAGTTCATTGTCAGTAGCGTACCGCGCTTCTCAGTGGGCCGCGAGGCGCTGGCGGCGCGGCTGGCCGCGCACGGCATCCCGACCGATACGGTGGCCCTGGCCGGGACCCCGCATTCGTTCTGGCTGTTCGACCCATGGCTGGCGCCGACGGTCGACGCGATGGAGCGCTTCCTCGGTCAGCACTTGGGAGCGGTGCCGGCGCGCGCGCCGTGGTCGGCCGACCTGGGCGATGGCCGCTACCGCAACCCGATCCTGCATGCCGACTACTCCGACCCGGACGCGATCCGGGTCGGCGAACGCTATTACATGGTGTCGTCCAGCTTCGCCAATGCGCCCGGGCTGCCGCTGTTGACCTCGAGCGACATGGTGAACTGGGAACTGGTCGGTCACGCCCTGCCGCAACTGACGCCGCCCGAGACCTTCAAGACGCCGCAACACGGCAAGGGCGTGTGGGCGCCAAGCCTGCGCCACCACGACGGCCGCTTCTGGATCTTCCATCCCGATCCCGACCATGGCGTGTACGTGACCACGGCCACCGACTTCGCCGGTCCCTGGAGCGCGCCGCACCTGTTGTTGCCGGGTAAAGGCATCATCGACCCGGCGCCGCTATGGGACGACGATGGTCGCGCGTGGCTGATCCACGCCTGGGCCAAGAGCCGGGCCGGGTTCAATAATGTGCTGACCCTGCGCCGCATGGCGCCGGACGGGCGCAGCCTGCTCGACAGCGAAGGCCAGGTCGTCATCGACGGTAACCGCCTGGCGGGCTATCGCACCCTCGAGGGTCCGAAGCTGTACAAGCGCAAGGGCTGGTACTACGTGTTCGCGCCGGCGGGCGGGGTCGAGCATGGCTGGCAATCGGTATTCCGTTCGCGCCGTATCGAGGGGCCGTATGAGGACCGGATCGTGATGGAGCAGGGCGCGACCGACATCAACGGCCCGCACCAGGGCGCGTGGGTGACCACGCCCGAGGGCGACGACTGGTTCTTCCACTTCCAGGATCGGCGTGCCTATGGCCGCGTGGTGCACCTGCAGCCAATGCGCTGGAGCGACGACTGGCCGCTGATCGGCGAGCCGTCGGCCAGGCCGGGTGTCGGCCAACCGCTGCGCGAGCACGCCAAGCCGGTGGCCGGCACCGTCGCCAGGCAGCAGCCCGCGGTCGGCGACGAATTCGATAACCGGGTGCTGGGGCCGCAGTGGCAATGGGCGGCCAACCCGCAAGCCGGCTGGCATGCGCTGGACGTCCGGCCGGGCTTCCTGCGCCTGTTCGCGCAAGCGGCGGCGCCGATGCGCCAGCTGCCGTCGGTACTGACCCAGAAATTCCCGGGGCCGGTGTTTGGCGTCACTGCGAAGGTGGAGTTACGCGCGCAGGCCGACGGTGACCAGGTCGGGCTCGGGGTCCTGGGCCTGGCCAGCAACTGGTTCGGGCTGCGCCGGGTAGCCGGCCAGCCGCACATGGTCGCGGTGCGCTGCGGCCAGGATGGCGCATGCGTCGACAGCGTCGGACCGGCGCTGCCCGCTTACGCTGTCACGCTGCGCATGCACGTGACGCACGGGGCGCGCGTCGCGTTCTCGTACAGCGTGGATGGCATCGCCTACACGTCCATCGGCCAACCCTTCGACGCTGCCATGGGCCGCTGGGTCGGCGCCCAGCTCGGCGTGTTCGCGACCGGCGCGCCGGGCGCTTACGCCGACCTGGATTACCTGCGCATCACGCCGTGATCAGGCGCGGTGCGACAGCACCGTGTCATATACCTTGCCGCCGATGCGGACATTCCTGAGCTTCACGTCGCGCACATTGTAGAGATACCAGGGCTGGGCCGCGTTCACCGGGGTGCCGAAATCGCAGTCGGTGATCGTCACGTCGCGGATCGGCACGATCTCGGCCCCCGCGCTGCCGTTGTAGTCGAAGGCGACCGGCCCCAGAAACAGCATCGCCTGGTAGCACGAGCGCGGGCCGGCGGCGCTCGCCACATTGCCGACCTTGATGCCCGAAATATGGATGTGTTCGACCACCGGCGGGCGGGTGCGGACGTTGTCCGCGTTCGGCGCGTAATCGCAATCGAAGGTGATCACGGCGCCGGCGCCGGGCGCCACCGATTTCGGCACGATCGGCGAGCCGGGCAGCGGCGTGTAGAACTGGGGCTTCAGGTTCACGCCATTGGGCATCGTCACGTTGCGCACATAGAAGTGACGCAGGAAGCCGCCGCGGTTCATATTGGTCTTGAGGCGGATCGCGGTATTGAGCGGGTCGGTCGCCCAGTGGGTATTGCGAAACTCGATGTCCTGCGCATACACGTGCTCGATCCCGCCCGACATCTCGCTGCCCAGGGTTACGCCGCCATGGCCGCTGTTCATCACGCAGCGCTGGATGACGACATTGCGGGTCGGCCCGAAGCGGGTATCGCGGTTCTTGCCGGCCTTGATCGCGATGCAGTCGTCGCCGCTGTTGAAGGTGCAGCCATCGACCAGCACGGTGTCGCAGGCTTCCGGGTCGAAGCCGTCGCTGTTCGGCCCCAGGCTGTCCATGTGCACGCCGCGGATCTCGATCTTGCCGCAATTGACCGGATGGTGCTGCCAGAACGGCGCACCATTGAGCTGGTAGCCCTGCAGCAGCACATTGGTACAGCCGATGAATTCGACCATGCACGGACGCAGGTAGTGGCCGCGCCCGAACACGCGCTGCGCCACCGGCACGCCGGCCTCGGACAGCGTCGGCAGGTAGGCTTCGTCGGTGCGCCACTTGTCGTTGCTGCCCTCGAGCAGCGCCACCTGGGCCTCGTCCAGGCCGGGCGCCACCTCACGGATCGAGGCGGGGTTGCGCGGGTTGGCGACGGTTTGCGCCTCGTGCTGGCGCGGGCCGGGCTTGCGCTTGCCTTTCCAGTCCCACCAGGTGTCGCCATTGGCGCGCGGCACGCCCCCCTGGCCATCGATGATGCTGGTCCAGTCTTCGCCGGTCAGGGCGATATTGTCCTGGCCGAAGGCATAGACCAGCGGCGAATAGTTCAGGCAATCGTTGCTCTGCCAGCGTGAGAGGGTCAGCCTGCCGTTGGCGCCGCAGTCATGCTCGCCATACCTGGCGAAATCTTCGGGATCGTTGCTGAAATAGACGTGGGCGCCCCTGGCCAGGTGGACGTTGACGTTCGATTTGAGCACGATCGGCCCCTTCACCAGCCAGTTCCCGGCCGGGATCAGCACCCGTCCGCCGCCAGCCGCGCTGCAGGCGGCGATGGCCGCCGCGATCGCGTGATAGCAATCCGGCGCATCCGGCGCGGGCGTGGTCAACTTGCCGGCCTCGTGGTGGGCGACATAGCCGTCCACCGTCACCACCTGGCAGGTCCGGGCGCCATGATCGGTGATGACGAATTCGCGCTGCGGGAAGACCAGTGGCTGCTTGAAGCGCTCGATGATCGCTTGCGCGCGCAGCCATGGGTCGCCAGCGGTGGCGGCGTGCGCCTGGCCGCCGACCGTGAGTCCGGCGACCGAGATGGAGGCGGCGCGCAGCAGCGAGCGGCGTTGGATGTCGATGGGGGTGCCTTGCTTGATACGCATGATGTCTTTCGTGGGATGTTTATTTGCCGGCACCGGCGTGCCTGCGCACGTGCGCCGCAACACCTGCCGCGGGCAGTGGCGCGAATCCGTAGGGCACCTCGAAACCTGGCGCGGCGTCCACGCCGCAGCCGGCCAGCGGCGCGCCATTGATCAGCGAGCCGCTGTCGCTGAAGCTGCCAGCATCAAGCCCTTGCGCGAACGGTTTCACGGCGTCGGTGCAGCCGCGCGCATTGGCGATGTCGAACACGTTGGCGTGCGAGACGATGCGCGCCTGCCTGGCCACGCCGACGCTGTAGTCGTGGCGGTAGGCGGCATGCTTGCGGTCGCCGACGTGGTAATTGTTGAACAGATGCACCTGGCCGAAACGCACACGCGGTGCGCGGCTCGAGATGGCCTCGAACAGGTTGTTGCTGATGGTGACGCGCAAGTGGCCGGCGTCGCCTTCGGCCTTGTCGCTGGCGCCGATCAGGGTGTTCTTGGCGTGCAGGGCGAAGTGGTTGTACGAGACCGTGACGTAGTCGCTGGCGTCGCGGATGTCGAGTGCGCCGTCATGGCATTGTTGGGTCTTGCCGTCCACGGTCGGCAGCGTGTCGTCCGTCACCGGGGCGTCGGTAAAGCTGTTGCGGTCGACCCAGACGTGGGTCGAAGCGACGATCGCAAGGGCGTCGAACTCCGCGTTCCAGTTGCCGTCGCCATCGCTCGGATCCCAGCGCGGCGCGACGTCGCAGGGATTGCGCAGGTTCAGGTTGCGGATGATCACCTGCGACACCCTTGACACCGTCAGGTGGGCGTTGATGAAGCCCGAACCAGGGCCGTGCCCGACCAGGGTCGTATTGCCCGGTATGGTGACGCGGCCACGCTTTGACTGGTCCGCGTGGTCGCTATACGGCCGGCCCTCCTGCATGTCGATGACGCCGTCGACCTGCACGATGCGGCTGCCCTGGACCGACTTGCCCAGGGCCTGGCGCAGCTGCGTGGCATCGGTGACGGTGAACACGTTGACAGCGGGAGCATCGGCGCCGCCGCGGGTGCCGCCGGCCTGCGCCGCCCAGCCGTCTGGCGGCGCGACCTGGCGCGCCATTGTCACTGATGCCGCATCGCGCGCTGCGTCGCTGGCGCAGCCGGCGAGAGCCGCGGCGACCCACAGGATCAGGAAAGAAAGAAAAGGCTTCATGGCGCTCCGTGCGCGGACGGCACGCCGCTGCGCAGCAAGGATGGAAGGAGGCGGCACGCCACCAGTTACAGCGGCGTGCCGGTGGCAAGGCTTAGAACGTGTAGTCACCACGCAGCGTGAACGCGCGGCCGATCGGCTTGGCGATATTCTGCGCAAACACGACACGCGAGGACAGGCGCTGGTTCGACAGCGGCGGATCGGTGTCGAACAGGTTGTTCACGCCGGCGCCGAGCTTGAAGTTCTTCGAGACCTTGTAGGTGGTCGACAGGTTGTACACGCGGTAGGGCTCGATCACATTGTAGAACGGCTGGCCCGGCTGCTGGGTCGGCAGGGCATTGGTGTCTTCGTAGCTTGACGTGTACTGCTGCGTCAACTGGGCGAAGAAGGGACCGTAGCTCCAGTTGACGCGCGCCTGGTGCTTCCACTTGAAGATATAGGTGTTGGCCGAGGTCGAGCCGGTGGACAGGGCGCCGATACGGCCGACGCTGTCGACCCATGGGCTGCCTTCGTCGTTCTGCCCCTCATAGGTGTCGGTGTACGTCCCGTCCATCGAGAAGCCGAATCGGCCCCAGGCCTTGGTCGGCACCAGGTAGTTCAGGCCAATGTCGATGCCCTGGGTCTTGAGGCCACCCATGTTCAGGCGCGTCTTGGTGATGTATTGCAGCGTGCCATCCGGGTTACGCACGAACAGGTCGCCGTAGCGGTCCAGGTTGTCGAAGATCGAGTCTTCGTTGATCTGAGCGATCGTGCGCTTCATGTCGATCTTCCAGAAATCGATCGTGGCCACGAAGTTCTTGACCGGTTCGATCACGAAGCCGACCGTATAGGTCTTCGATTTCTCGGGCTGCAGGTCCGGGTTGGCGCCGACCAGGGTGGTCAGGCGGGTGTTGCAGACACGCTCGGCGTCCAGGCCCAGGCCGGCGAAGCGCGGGTCGGTCGTCAGGGCGCCGGAGCCAGCCACGTTCGGCGTCGGGCCAGGGCACAGCAGCGGATCGTCCCAGCTCGAGGTCGACGGTTGCAGCGAGCGCGGCACGCCGTACAGCTCGGGCAGGGTCGGCGCGCGAAAGCCCGTGCTGACGGTGCCGCGCACCATCAACTCCTTGATCGGCTGGTAGCGGAAGCTGGCTTTCGGGTTGAAGGTCGAGCCGAAATCGCTGAAATGGTCGCCGCGCACCGCGAAGTTCAAGTTCAGGTCTTTCGTCACCGGCGCATCGAGTTCGGCGTACAGGCCCGACACGCGGCGCGCGCCGCTCGGGTTGTTGCCCGGCGTGCCGTTGACGCGCCACACCACCTCATTGCCGACCATCGGCACGTTTTCTTCATACGTCTCGCGGTGCCAGTCGCCGCCGACCGCCAGCCCCAAGGCGCCGCCCGGCAGGTCCATCAGGGTGCGGCTCAGGTTGAAATCGACACCGTAATAGCGCACATCAGCCTTGCGGAACACTTCGCCGTCGGCCGAGATGCTTGCCAGGTAGGCGCGGCCTGCTTCGTCCTGCGCGCCGAAGGGGTTCAGGGTGCCGTTGGCGACGCCGGCGTAGACGGCCGGCGTGCGCACGAAGTTTTCTTTAAAACCGCTGTCGCGGTGGCTGTAGCCGTAGGAAGCGCCGACGCGGTAATCCCAGTTCGCGACCTGGCCTTCGTCAGCCACCACCAGGCGATGGTTGGTCTGCACGTCGTGCAGCTTGGCCTGGCCCAGTTCGTCCAGGCTCCAGGTCAGCGCCAGGTCTTCGCCGTTCAGGCCTGCCACTGCCGGCACGCCGCCGCTGCCGCCCGGGTACCACTTGCTGGCGCTGGTGATCATCAGCGGACGACGCGACGCCGTCAGGCGGTCGTAGTCGGTGTTGTTGCCGAACGGTTGCGGCGGGCTGATGGCGTCGATGTAGGAGCGCGCCAGGTTCAGTTCGACCGTCAGCATCTTGCCTTCGCCGTGCGCCAGGCTGGCCTTGGTGAACAGCGTCACCTGCTGGCTTTCCGGCAGCAGCTCCGGATAGATGCCAGGATCGGTGATGCAGGTGTTGGCGCCGTTGGCATTGGTGCGGGTCGATGGCACCGTGGTTTGCGCTAGGCCCGGGGCCACGCAGCCGTTCGCGAAATACGGGTTGCCGGTGATGTTGGCCGGACGTCCGTTGCGGTAGATGGTGAAGTTGGCAGGCGACGCCGATCCACCGGACGAATTGGCAGTGAACGGGGTGCCGCCGAGCGCGGCCAGTTTGCCGGCGTCCCAGATCTGCGGCCGGTCGCGCTGCAGCAGCGACTCGCGGCGCTGGGCGCTGAAGGCGGTATAGACGTTCCAGCCATCCTTGGCGATATCGCCCTTGCCGGCCACGATGGTCACGCGTTTCTGGTCGCCGCCACCGGATTCCTGCGGCTGCACCGTGCTGGCGTGCAGCGTCACGTCCTGTACCGAGCGCTTGGTGATGAAGTTGACCACGCCGGCGATCGCGTCGGTGCCGTACAGTGCCGAGGCGCCGTCGCGCAGCACCTCGACCCGGTCGATGGCGGCCATCGGGATCACGTCGACATTCACCGAGCTCGCCCCCAGCGCCTCATTGGCCAGGCGGCGGCCGTTGAGCAGCACCAGGGTGCGGTTGGTGTTCAGGCCGCGCATATTGATCATGGTGCCGCCGCCACCGCCGCCCACCGGTTCATTGGTCGCGGCGACCGTCAGGGCCACGGCGACCTCGGACATCGTGGTCAGGCCCTGGTTGGCCAGTTCCTCGGCCTTGTAGGTGGTCAATGGCAGGGCGTTCTCGGTTGCCAGGCGCTTGATCGAGGAGCCGGTCACTTCGATCCGTTGCATCGGCGCTTCCTGCGCCACTGCGAGGTTTGCCAGCGTCATTGCCGCGAGCGCGACTGCCGAAAGAATAAAGCGGGGGTGCTGCGTTGGGTGAAGCTGGTTCACGGTGTGTCTCCTGCCTGAAGTCGTCAAATGCGTCCGGATGTTCCCCCGGGTCGCGCGCATGGTTGCCCCGGTTCCGCCGGGCTGTCGATGATTGGTATGAAAACAATTTTACTTTGGCCAGACCACTTTGGCAATGTGGACGTGCCAGAATTTAATGTGGTCTGACCTTTGGTTTCAAAAGGACGGAGAGCGCCAGTCGTCCTCGACGGCGCGGGCGTGTGAACAGGCGTGCCCGAGCCGGTCCGGTCGCGCGAGGCGACCCGGCCGCAGGTGCAGGAGAGCAGGGAGGGAGGTAGCGGAGTGTGAAGCTTATCCGCGCGAGAACGTGCGGGTGACGCGGTCGAGGTGGGCGCGCATCGCCTGGCGCGCGCCGGCGACGTCGTGCGAGGCGATGGCGGCGAAGATGTTGCGGTGGTCGAGCAAAGTCTGCTGGCGCAGTTCCTCGGTCTGGAAGTGCTCCTTGAGCTTGTGCCACAAGGTGCCGCGCTGGCTCCACAGGTATTCGATCACGCCGACCATCGCGCTGTTGCCGGTGGCGCGCGCGATCGCCAGGTGGAAGTTGCGGTCGGCCGATTCGTTGCCGCTGCGGTCTTCGTGGTGCTGCTCCATCTCTTCGACCGCCAGCAGGATGGCGTCGATCGCCGAGTCGCTGGCGTGCTTGGCGGCCAGCGCCGCGACCTCGACCTCGATCAGGCGGCGCGCCGCCAGCACCTCGAACGGGCCCGGGCCGACGGTCGGCACCGCCGCCTGCGGCGCCACGTCTTCGCTGACATACACCCCGGAGCCGCCGCGCACCTCGACCTTGCCGCTCAGTTCCAGCGCGATCAGGGCTTCGCGCAGCGAGGTGCGGCTGACGCCAAGCTTGGCCGCCAGTTCGCGCTCGGCCGGCAGGCGCTCGCCGCTGCGGATGCTCTCGGCCCGGATCAGTTCTTCGATCTTGGCCGCCACGACCCGGTACAGCCTTGGCTCGTTGGTGCTCGGTTCATTCGGCGCTGGGGTCTTCTTCATCGATCGGTTCGTCCTGGATAATTGGCAGCCTGCGCCACAACGAGAGAATCTTAGCGTTGGTATGGCGAATGTTGCAAGTGGACTAAGTAAATATTGTGTGCCACGGCCCTAGGGCTGCGGGTTCCAGCCACGGCCAGCGAACACCGCGGCGCGATTCGACAGCCGTTCGGCCTGCGCCCGGTCGAGCGTGTAGCCGCCGTAGCTGCGTGGCGTGCCGTCCGGCCCGCGGTTGCCGTATTCACGCCACCCGCCCTCGACCGGATTCGGGACCGGCCGCCGCAGCCAGCCATCAAGCGCGATATGCGGGCCGACATCGCAATCGATGAACGCGACATGGTCCCAGGTATTGGCGGTGCCGGGCGAGCGCGCCAGATATGCGCTGCCATCCGCCGGTACATTGCCGGCCGGTCCAGGTCCGCGGGTCAGCCGCGAGCGCAGGAAGATGAAGCCCGGTTCTGCTGCGCCGATGGTGCGTGCCTGCATGATGTAGCCACCGCTCTCTGGTCGCGCGCTGTCGCCGATGCTGCGGATCTCGCTGTCCTCGAACAGCGCGGCGCGGTTATTCCCCCAGATGAAGTCGACGTTGCCCTCGACCAGCGACTGGTGGAACCAGGCGTAGCCGGTCAGCTGCAGGGTGTCCTGTTCGCTCAGGAAGTGCGCGTTGCGCACCATCAGGCGGCCATCGCGGCTGCTGAAATACAGGGTTTCGGCCTGCGGCGAATGGCCGTCGCTACGCCGGGTGCTGTTGTGCAGCGCGATGTCGCGGATGTCGAGCAGGTCGCTGTCCTGGGCCAGGAACAGCGCGCGGCCACCGAGCAGGCCAGGTGCGCCTGCTTCCTGGCCGGTGCCGGAGCCTGGATTGACGGTGTCGCTGTTGGCGGCGCGGATGATGGTGGCTTCGCGACTGGCGCCGCGCAGGGTGATATTGTCCTTGTCGCGCAGGTACAGCAGTTCGGGATAGACGCCGTCGTGCACATTGATCGTCAGCGCCTTATCGCGCGGCAGCGACATCGCGTAGTCGAGCGCCCCCTGCACGGTGCGGAAATGCGCCCGCCCTTCGGCGGCCACGACCACGCTGTCGCCGGCCGGGCGGTGCGGCGTGGTGCGGAACGTCCAGCGCAGGCCCTGGAAGCCGCCGCCGCGCACCAGGTGCGCTTCGGCCAGCGCCTCGTACTCGGTATCGTGGTCGAGCGCCTGCGGCAGGCGCGCGCGCAGCTCGCCGTCGACCAGCCGCAAGTCGTGCTGGCGCACCAGGCGCTGGCGTGGCGCGGGGCCGATGGCGGCCACCGTCTCGCCGGGGCGGACGATGGCGACCAGCAGGCCATCGCGCTTGCGCAGCACGCGGATGCTGCCTTGTCCACTGAGCGTGGCGCCAGGTGCGAGTGTCAGCCGCAGCGGAGTATCCGGCGGCACACCGCGTTCGCCCGCCTTCGGATGGGTGGCGCCGGATGTGGCGCGCGGTGCGGCGAACGGTGCGCCGACCATCACGGCGAAGCTGGCTTCGGCCCACGGATCGCTGGCGCTGCGCACGGTCACGTTCGTGCTGCCGCGAGCGAGTGGCGTTACGCGAACGGCACCGTCCGTGACATCGACCGTCGCGATGCGCGGATCGTCGGCAGTCACCGCCAGGCTGGTGGCGCCGCCGATGGCGATGGTGGCGCCCGGATCGCCGGCCTGCAGCAGGAGGCGTCGTTCGGCCACCCGCGCGCTCAGGCGCGCCGGCGCCGCGTCGGCAGGGCTGGCGCGCAGGTCGAGCAGGCGGTGAGCGCCGTCGTCCCAGTCGAGCGGCCGGTCGGCGGGCAGCGGATCGGCCAGCGCGGTGGTGACGCGCTCCCCATCGACCAGCGCCGCCAGCTGGCCGCCGTCGGCGGCGAAGCCGAGCACCAGCGGCATGTCGCTCGGCGCCAGCCTGCGCTTGATCTGCTTCAGGCGCTGCACCTGACCGCCGCGCTGGGCCAGCAGCTCGACCTGCAGCGTCTTGCCAGCGTCGACTACCTGCAGGCTGGCGCCTTGCCAGTCGCCGTTGGCCTGGCGCCGGGCGCGCAGCACGAACCGCGCGCCCGGCGCCGGGGCGATGCGGGCTTCGACCAGGCCGCCGGCCGCCGCACTGGCAGCCGGACGCGGGCCGGCGTTGGCGCGCACGTGCGCGGGCACCTGCCCGGCGGGCAGTGCGGTGTACAGGTAGGGGATGCGCCAGCCGGCGTCGCCGCCATGCGGGCATGCGCCCAGTGGCTGGCCATTGAGCGTGGAGCCGGTGTCGACGAAGATGCCCGGGCTGCGCGCCGGGTCGCGCACCAGTTGCCTGCAATCGGTCGCGCCGGCCACCTCGAAGGCATTGGCGTCGGACAGCAGGCGCGCCGCGTGGGCCACGCCGATGCTGTAGCCGTGCGCGTAGACCGTGCGCGCGCGCGCGCCCACATAGTAGTTATTGAGCAGGTGCACCTGGCCGTAACGCACGCGCGGGGCACGTTCGGCGACATGCTCGAACAGATTGCCCTTGAGTGTGATGCGCAGCTTGCCCTGGTCGCCGGTGAAGCGGTCGCCGGCGCCGATCAGCATGTTCTTCTCATGCTCGGCGAAGTGATTGTAGGTGACGCTGACCAGGTCCGAACCCTGGGTGATGTCGAGCGCGCCGTCGTGGCACTGCCTGCGCTTGCCGTTCTCGATCGGCGCGCGGTCATCAAGTTCAGGGGCGTCGGTGAAACTGTTGTGGTCGATCCAGACGTGGCGCGCGTCGCGCACCGTGATGCCGTCGAATTCAGAGTTCCAGTTGCCCGTGGCGCCATCACGCGCATCCCAGGCTGGGGCGACGTCGCAGGGATTGCGGATCGCCAGGTGGCGCACGATGACCTGGTCGACGCCGGTGATCAGGAGGCCGCCGTTGACGAAGCCGGCGCCGGGCGCCACGCCGATCAGCGTCGTATTCGACGGAATGCGCACGGCCCCGCGCTCGGCCTGGTCGGCGTTGTCGCGGAAAGACCGGCCTTCGCTCATGTCGATCGGCGCCGTAACGCGCACGATGCGCGCCGGCGCGAAAGCCGTGAGCGCCGCCACCAGCTGCGCGCGATTGGCCACCGTGTACACGTGCTCAGGAATGGCGAGCGCGCCGCCGCGGGTGCCGCCTTGCTGCGCGGCCCAGCCGTCGGCCGGGGCATGCTGGCGCTCGGCCAGGGTAGCGGGCAGGGGAGTTGCCGCGATTGACGCCGACGAAGCAAGGGCGAGTGTCAGGCCGACTGCTGCGGCGGCGTTCAATCTGCGCTCCGCGCGGCGGTACGCACTGCGGGCGCGAAGGCCGGCGCAAGCTCGGGTACTTGCCTGACAAGTTCCCGCGCGACGATGCTTGAAAAACGCTCGGCGCCCAGCGGGCCGACATGGGTGTGGTCGAAATTGGCGCCAACGCGCGCCAGCTTGTCCGCCTCCTGCGGCCCCATGGCCTGCACGGCCGCCAGCGACAGGGCATTGAGGTCGACCAGGGGCGTACCGGTCGCGCTGGCGATGTGGCGCACCGTGCCGGCCCAGGGGGCCAGGTCGTTCTGCACATAACCGTGCTTGAAGCTGCGGCGGGTGAGCGGTGTCACCAGCACCGGTATGGCGCCGAGTGCGCGCGCCTCGTCGACATAGCGGGTCATGTTGACCGGGAACTCGGTCGCGTAGTCGGTCGAGCGCCCCGGTTTGCCCGGCTGGTCGTTGTGGCCGAACTGGATCAGCACGTAGGTGCGGCGGTAGCCGGCGCCGTCGCGCAGCAGGCTCGTTACCTCGTCCCAGCGGCCTTCGGCGCGAAAGCTGCCCGAACTGCGTCCGCCGCGCGCCAGGTTCAGGCAGGCGGTTCCGGGGGTGAGGCGGGCGCACAGGGCGTCACCGTAGCCGGTGCTGCTGGCCATGGTCGAGTCGCCGACCAGGATCACGCGATCGTGCGTCGCCGGCGCGGACCAGGCGGCGCCGGCCAGCAGCAGGGACAGCAGGGGAGTGAGGCGAACCAAGGGCATGGAAGTCTCCTGATTATTATTGGATAGCCGATTCTAGTTTGGTCGGGCCAATTTCGCAAGGTGGCTCTACCGATCAATGATTGGCGACGTTTGTGGAGATAAGATGTCAGACAACTGAGATGATTGTCATCGATCCGCGTATAATTCCCTCATCCAATACTAGTACATCATCATGACGCTTCCACAACGCAAGCACCGCAATCTCGCCCAAGGTGTGGTCGAGCACATCAGCAGTACCATCCGCCAGGGCGCGCTCAAGCCGGGCGACAAGCTGCCGACCGAGTCGTCGCTGATGACCCAGCACGGCGTCAGCCGCACGGTGGTGCGCGAGGCGATTTCGCACCTGCAGGCGTCCGGCTTCGTGCAGACCCGGCATGGCATCGGTACCTTCGTGATCGAGCGCCAGCAGACTGGACTCGGGCTCGACGCCGAGAACATCCTGACCTTGCGCGACGTGCTGTCCGTTCTCGAATTGCGTATCGGCGTGGAGACTGAAACGGCGGGCCTGGCGGCCGGCCGCCGCAGTGAAGACCAGGTCGACGAGCTGGCCGGCGCGTTGCGCGAGATGCAGCAGGCGATGGCCGAGGGCAGGTCGGCGGTGGAGGCCGACAAGCGCTTCCACCTGCTGATCGCCCAGGCTACCGGCAACCGTTATTTCGTCGATATTCTTGAACAGCTGGGCAATGCGATCATCCCGCGTGCGCGCCTGGATACGCCCAAGCTGGAGCAGGACAAGCCGGCCGATTTCCTCGAGCGCGTCAGCCGCGAGCACGACGATATCTTCCGCGCCATCGAGCGGCGCGATGCGGAAGCCGCGCGCGCCGCAATGCGCACCCATCTGTCGAACAGCCGTGAACGCCTGGTGCAGGCCCAGCGCCGCCTGGAAGCGACCCTGAACTGAAGATTCGCGCATTTATCGCTTGCAGTCACTCATCTTAGGTTGTACGATGACTTACAACATGATTCATCGCTACACTTTTTCGTCCAACACCTAGACCTACGGAGACCAGCAATATGCAACCTAATGAACTCAAGCAAGTCCTGTCGCACGGCCTGCTGTCCTTCCCGATCACCGACTTCGACGCGCAAGGCGAGTTCGACCCTAAAGGCTATGCGGCCCGCCTCGAATGGCTGGCGCCGTTCGGCGCGACCGCGCTGTTCGCAGCCGGCGGCACCGGTGAATATTTCTCGCTGCACGGTGAAGAATATGGCCAGATCATCAAGACCGCGGTCGACACCTGCGCCGGCGTGGTGCCGATCCTGGCCGGCTGCGGCGGTCCGACCCGCACCGCGATCGCACACGCACAGGAAGCCGAGCGCCAGGGCGCCAAGGGCCTGCTGCTGCTGCCGCACTACCTGACCGAAGCCAGCCAGGACGGCCTGGTCGCCCACGTCGAAGCGGTGTGCCGCTCGGTCAAGATCGGCGTCGTGGTGTACAACCGCGCCAACTGCCGCCTGACCCCTGATTCGCTGGAAAAGCTGGCCGACCGCTGCCCGAACCTGATCGGCTTCAAGGACGGCAATGGCGACATCGAACTGATGGTCTCGATCTGGCGCCGCCTGGGCGACCGCTTCAGCTACCTGGGCGGCCTGCCGACCGCCGAAATCTACGCCGGCGCCTATAAGGCCCTGGGTACCCCGGTGTACTCGTCGGCCGTGTTCAACTTCGTGCCGCAACTGGCGATGGACTTCTACCACGCCACCGCCGCCGACGACTTCGCCACCACCAACCGCCTGATCGACGATTTCTTCCTGCCTTACCTCGAGATCCGCAACCGCAAGGCCGGCTACGCGGTCAGCATCGTCAAGGCCGGCGCGCGCCTGGTCGGCCATGGCGCCGGTCCCGTGCGTCCACCGCTGACCGATCTCACGGCCGAAGAAGACCAGATGCTGCTGGACCTGCTGAAAAAGAACGGAGTCCTGTAATCATGACGATTCTCGGTGAAATGATCATCGGCCAGCAGTGCGTGCGCGGCACGGGCGGCGAGGCCTTCGGCTTCAACCCGGCCACCCGCGCCGACCTGCAGCCGGGCTTCGGCCTGGCGACCGGCGACGACGTCGAGCGCGCCTGCGCGCTGGCGGCCCAAGCCTTCGACCCATACCGCGCGCTGCCGCTCGAACAGCGTGCGCGCTTTTTGGAAGCGATCGCCGAACAGATCCTGGCCGTCGGCCCGGAACTGATCGAGCGCGCCATGCAAGAGACCGGCCTGCCGCAGGCGCGCCTGGAAGGTGAGCGGATGCGCACCGTGACCCAACTGCGCCTGTTCGCCAAGGTGGTGCGCGACGGTTACTTCCAGGACGCGACCATCGACAGCGCGCTGCCCGATCGCACCCCGCCACGGCCCGATCTGCGCCTGCGCAAGATCGGCCTCGGCCCGGTGGTGGTCTTCGGCGCCAGCAACTTCCCGCTGGCGTTCTCGGTCGCCGGTGGCGACACCGCGTCCGCGCTGGCTGCCGGTTGCCCGGTGGTGGTCAAGGCCCATGCCGCCCACCCCGGCACCTCGGAACTGGTCGGCCGCGCCGTCCAGCAGGCAGCGAAAGAAGCGGGCATGCCGGAAGGCGTGTTCTCGATGCTGTTCGGCGATGGCCGCACGGTAGGCCAGCAACTGGTGTCGCACCCTGCGGTCAAGGCGGTCGGCTTCACCGGTTCGCGCCAGGGCGGCACCGCGCTGATGCGCACCGCCGCCGGCCGTGACGAACCGATCCCCGTCTACGCTGAAATGAGCAGCGTCAATCCGGTGTTCCTGCTGCCAGGCGCGCTGCAGGCCGGCGGCGCCGGCCTGGCCCAGGGCTTTGTCGATTCGCTGACCCTCGGCGTCGGTCAGTTCTGCACCAATCCCGGCTTGGTGTTCGCAGTCGAAGGCGCCGACCTGGACGCCTTCATCGAAGCGGCCGGCGCAGCGCTGGCGGGCAAGGGCGCCGGCACCATGCTGACCGCCGGCATCCACGAGGCGTACAACACCGGCGTCGCTAAATTCGGCAAGGTCGAAGGTCTGCAGCTGGTGGCCCAGGGCGGCGAGCAGGGCACCGGTTGCGCGGCGCGCGCCGCACTGTATGTGTGCGATGCCGCCACCTATCTCGGTAACGCGGCGCTGGAAGATGAAGTCTTCGGCCCGGCCGCGGTGCTGGTGCGCTTCAAGGACGCCGAGCAGCTGCTCAAGGCTGCCGAACACTTGCACGGCCAGCTGACCGCCACCGTTCACGCCCAGTCGCCAGACCACGCGCTGGCGGGTTCGCTCCTGACGATCCTCGAACGCAAGGCGGGCCGTGTGCTGTTCAACGGTTTCCCGACCGGCGTCGAAGTGGCGCACGCGATGGTCCATGGCGGTCCGTTCCCGGCCACCAGCGACAGCCGCAGCACCTCGGTCGGCGCCAGCGCCATCGACCGCTTCCTGCGTCCGGTGTGCTACCAGAATGTCCCGGCCAACCTGCTGCCGGAAGCACTGCGCGACGACAATCCTCTGGGCCTGTCGCGCCTGCAGGATGGCGCCTTGCAGCTTGGAGGAAAAGCGTAACGCGATAGTTTCGATTGCCGTACCAGCCGGGGGAGACACCGGCTGTTTTAACTTGTAAAGAACTGATCACCATGAATCAGCAAGTCATCGACCTCGCACCGGCACAGACGGTAGTGGGCAAGTATCGCTGGACGATTTGCGCACTGCTGTTTTTCGCCACCACCATCAATTACCTGGACCGCCAGGTCCTGAGCCTGCTCGCGCCAATGTTGTCGGCCGAATTCGGCTGGTCCAACACCGACTACGCCAACATCGCAGCCACCTTCCAGTTCGTGTACGCGATCTCGATGCTGTTCGCCGGCCGCGTGATCGACCGCATGGGTACCAAGCGCGCCTATGTGCTGGCAATCGTGGTCTGGTCGCTCGGCGCCATCGCCCACGCCTACGCGATCTGGATCGGCGAGGCGGTCAACACCGTGTTCACTTCCATCGGGCTGGCCGTAGTGCCGGTATCGATTGCAGGCTTCATGATTGGGCGTGCGATCCTGGCGATCGGCGAAGCCGGCAACTTCCCGGCTGCGATCAAGGCCACCGCCGAATACTTCCCCAAGCGCGAGCGTTCGTTCGCGACCGGCATCTTCAACTCGGGCGCCAACGTCGGCGCCATCCTGGCCCCGCTGTCGGTGCCGCTGATCGCCCAATACTGGGGCTGGCAGGCCGCCTTCATCGTGATCGGCGGGATCGGCTTTTTCTGGATGGGCGCCTGGATCTGGCTGTACGACGTGCCGGAGCGCTCGCCGCGCGTGGGCGCGGCCGAACTGGCTTATATCAACAGCGATGCGGGCACCAACCCGGCCGCGGTCGACAACACCAAGGTCGTCAAGAGCTCGTGGTTCAAGCTGCTGGGCTACCGCCAGACCTGGGCCTTCGTCGCCGGTAAATTCCTGACCGACGGCGTGTGGTGGTTCTTCCTGTTCTGGCTGCCCAAGTACATGTCGGCGCAGTACGGCCTATCGCCCACCGCCATGATCCTGCCGCTCGCGGTCCTGTACAGCATGACGATGGTGGGTAGTATCGGCGGCGGCTGGTTGCCGACCTACTTCCTCAACCGCGGCGCCGACATCTACCAGGGCCGCATGCGCGCCATGCTGTTGATCGCCCTGTTCCCGCTGGTGGTGCTGGCGGCGCAACCGCTCGGTTACCTTGGCTTCTGGTTCCCGGTGATCCTGATCGGCGTCGGCGCCTCCGCCCACCAGGCCTGGTCGGCCAACCTGTTCACGACGGTGTCGGACATGTTCCCGAAACACAGCGTGGGTTCGGTGGTGGGCATCGGCGGCATGGCCGGCGGCCTGGGCGGCGTGCTGCTGACCAAGCTCGGTGGCTGGCTGTTCGACTACTACGGTGCGCTGGGCCAGCTGTCGACCGGGTATATGATCATGTTCTCGATCTGCGCGCTGGCCTATCTGGTGGCCTGGTGCGTGATGAAGGCACTGGTGCCGCAACACCGCGAAATCAAGGACTTGTAAGGATGTCGATGGAAATGGAAATGGTCGCCGGCGTGCACTGCGCGACCGGTGAAAGCCCGATGTGGCATGCGGGGGAGCAGGCCTGGTACTGGGTCGACATTCCCGCCCGCCGCGTCTGGCGGCTGGACCACGCCAGCGGAGAACTGCGCCGCTGGCTGGCGCCGGAGATGGTGGCCTGCATTGCGGCGCACAGCGGAGGCGGGCTGATCGCGGGGATGGAAACCGGGATCTTCCACCTCGCGCTGAACGACGACGGCACGGTGGTCGCGCGCCGCCTCGATGCGCCGCCGGTCTCCGAGCTGGGCGAGGGCATGCGCTTCAATGACGGCCGCTGCGATCGGCAGGGGCGGTTCTGGAGCGGCACCATGTTCATGGACATGGGGGCGGCGCGCGCGGTTGGCGGGCTGTATCGCTATTCGTCGCGGGAAGGCCTGCATGGGCCGGTGGTGGCGAACATGCTGACCCAGAACGGGCTGGCCTGGTCACCAGATGGCAAGACCATGTACTTGTCCGACTCGCATCCGCAGCGCCGCCTGGTGTGGGCGTATGACTACGATGTCGACGCCGGCCTGCCGCATGGCGAGCGGGTGTTCCTCGACCTGACTGGGCAGAAGGGGCGGCCTGATGGGGCGGCGGTCGATGCCGATGGGTGCTACTGGACCTGCGCCAATGATGGTGGTGTGCTGCAGCGGTATACGCCAGCGGGCAAGCTCGATCGCGAGCTCGAGCTGCCGATGGCCAAGCCGTCGATGTGTGCGTTCGGCGGGCCGGATCTCGACCTGTTGCTGGTGACGTCGATCGATCCGGGTACTGGGGGCGATGCTGGCGCAGTCGTGATGCTGCGGCCAGGCGTGACAGGGGTAGCCGAGACGCCGTTCGCTTAGGAATGGCGGCGTAGCCGCCAACCCTACAGTCCGAGTTGCGGAACGTTCCGACGCAGGAACGCCAGGTGGGCTTCGCGGGTCGCGGGCCCGTCGTAGCTCAGTATCGTCCACAGTTCTGACGCCTTCATCGATTGGCCCGGCGCCAGCTCGATATACGGCGCATGCACTTCCAATTCCAGCATCCCCTTGCCTGGAGCATCGCCATCAATGTCCTGATACAGCTCGACCTGGCCCTGGGCCGGGTGGATCGCCGCGCGCGGCTGATGGGCGAACTCGATTATCAGCACCTGGCCATCACGAAACGCCGCCAGCCAGCCGTGCGACGGCTGGACGAACAGCTTGCCCTTGCGCGCTGGTGCGCCGGCAGCGGGCAGGTCCAGCGACAGCACACCGCCATCGAGCGTGGTCTGAAGCGCCCCGGCCGGCTCGATGCGGATGTCTTCTCGCGCCGCCACTGGCACATAGGCCATCGTGTGCGCCGGCACCCGCGTATTGAACCAGATATCGCGAGCCGCGACCTTGCCAGTGCGGTTGGTGGCCTCGGCCTCCAGGCGCAGGCTGCCCGGCTGGTCCGGGACCAGGGCATAGCGCTTGCGCAGCCCGATCCCTGACACCGGGCTGGCCGGGCTGTCGAGCGTGATCGCGCCAGGCTGCTTGTCGACCAGCGAATACTTCGCAAGACTCAGCCACGGATCCGGCGGCCAGGTCGCCCTGGCCGCGGCGCGCGCCGGGTTCAAATCCTGGTGCACCCACCATTCACGCTGCGGTCCGATCCAAACCTCATGGCCCTGATAGCGGATGTAGCCGGATGTCGCGTCGGGCGGCACGGCGGGATCGCCGGCCGCCTCATCAATGAGCAGGAAGTTGGGTTTGCCTGCCAGCGCAAACGACAGCAGGCGGCCACCGGCGACTTCGGAGACGCGCGCCTGGACCACGCCATTGTCAAACTGATGCGCGGGCAGTTGGGCCGATGCGCTTGCAACGAAGGAAAAGCAGGCCAGGCCGATAGCGAGGCAGGACGGAGAAGGGCGTGGCATGAAGGGCGAGCGCTCGCTGGTCGTTGGGCTTCCCAGCATAGCAGAGCAGGGCGCGCCCTGGCAAAGCCCCGGCCACCCTGGAACGCGAACAAGCCGCGCAACCGGTTACCCGGCCTCGCGGCTTGCTTATATCAGGGAAGCGCGAAGATTACTTCGAAGCGTCCTGCATTTTTTCGCCGGCGCGTTCGACGCTACGACCAGCAGCGGCGGTTGCATCGCTGGCAGCATCCTTGGCTTCAGCGGCGGCTTCACGCGATTCCTGGCGCACTTCGGCGGTGGCGTTGTCGATACGGTCGCCAGCGCGATCGGCAGCAGCCGCTGCGCGGTCGCCGGCGGCATCGATACGATCGCCTGCGCGTTCAGCCGCGGCGTCGGCAGCAGCCACGCCTTCACGCGTTTCTTCAGCGACGGCGCGGCCGGCGTTGTCGACGGCGGCGCCGGCTTCTTGCGCAGGGCCCATATTGTCGTTCTTGTTGCAGCCGGTGGCCAGGACGGCGACCGACAGCATGAGGGCGGAGAGGGCGATGGTGGTTTTCATGGTGTGCTCCTTAAAATAAATGTTGTCGTTTAGCTTACACCTACTGCTAATTTTTGACTCACGCCACGACCGCAATCGTGCGCGACAGGGGCATTACAACATTTCCAATACTCATCGGCTGTGCGCTAGATAACGTAACAACAATTCTGCGTGCGGGCTCAAGGTAGTCGGATCGGAAAAGCACACCCGAAGTTCCCGGTTGGCCCAGGTATCGTCGAGCGTCACGATGCCTACCGGCAGCTCGCGCATAAAACGGCTGGCGGCCGCCTCGGGCAGCATGGCGATGCCCGCGTCCTGCGCCACCAGCTGGGCGATGGCGTCGAAGCTGGGCGCCCGCACCCTGACCTTGAGCGGGCGGCCGCTCTGGACCGCGCGCGCCTCGATGAAGTGCTGCATCGGGCGCTCGGCCGGCAGGCAGACGAAAGAAAACTCGAAGGCGTCGCGCATCCGGGTCGCGGGCCGCATGGCCAGCGGGTGGCCGTTCGGTACCAGCAGCACCAGGCGGTCGGTGCGAAACGGCAGCGAGATCACGTCGCCGGTCGCCACATTGCCATCCAGGATACCGATCTCGATCTCGCCGTCGCGCACTGCTTGCAGCACGTCGCGGCTGGTGCGCTCGTCCAGCTGCAGGTCGACTTCCGGGTGATCGGCCAGGAACACCCCGAGCGCGGCCGGCAGGAAGGTGCTGATCGCCACCGTGGTGCCGGCCAGGCGCACCGTGCTGCGTTGTGGGCCGCGCAGCTCACGCACGGTATCGCGCAGCTGCTCCACTTCGCTCAGCACGCGCGCCGCGCGTTCGAGGATGAAGCGGCCGGCCGCGGTCGGCGTCATGCCGCCGGCCGAGCGGGTGAAGACGACGATGCCGCAATCGTCCTCGAAGCCGCGCAAGCGGTTGCTGGCCGCCGACAGCGCGATCGGGAAGCGTTCGGCGGCCTTGCTGAGGCTTCCCGCATCGGCGATGGCCAGCAACAGGCGAAGATCGGTGAGGTCGAACTGCATGGGGTTTCTCGTGGCGCGAAGGCCGGGTCCAGGATTGACGCATTCTAGCGCGCCCGGTTTCGCGGCAGAATAAGGTCTTTACGATAAAGTGACAAGAATGAGTCCAACCCAGGTACGTTTGCGGCGCTGGTCACAGGATGGCCGCCTGTACGCGGTGCTGGCCGCCACCGGCTTCAGCATGAAAGCGGTGTTCGTCAAGCTGGGCTATGCGGCGGCCCCGGTCGACGCGCTCACGTTGCTGGCCCTGCGCATGGGATTCGCGCTGCCGCTGTTCCTGTGGCTGGCCTGGTTGGCGCGCGACCCTGACGCCGCGCCGCTGTCGCTCAAGGATGGTGTACACATCGTGATCCTCGGTTTTCTCGGCTACTACCTGTCGAGCCTGTTCGATTTCTATGGGCTGGAAACCATCACGGCCGGGCTGGAGCGCCTGATCCTGTTCCTGTATCCGACCCTGGTGCTCCTGTTCCACGCCTGCCTCACGCGCCAGCGGCCGTCCGCGCGCACGCTGCAGGCGCTGGCGATCTGCTATCTGGGCCTGGGCATCGGCTTCGTGCACGACCTGCAGGTCACCGGCTGGAGCCGCGACGTAATGGTCGGATCAAGCTGGGTGTTTGCCAGCGCCGTTACCTATGCCTTGTACTATCTGGGCACCGGCGCGCTGGTGGCGCGGATCGGCTCCATGCGCCTGGCCGGGCTGGCCGGCAGCGCATCGTGCGTGTTCGTGCTGGGGCATTACCTGCTGGCCGGCGATCCGGCGTCCTTGCCCGAGCTGCCGCCTGCGGTCTGGCTCAATGGCGGCCTGATGGCGGTGGTGTCGACCGCATTGCCGATCTACTGGCTGGCGCTGGGCATCGACCGCATGGGCACCGCCCAGGCGGCGGCGGTGGGCAACCTGGGGCCGGTGCTGACCGTGTTCGCTTCCTGGCTGCTGCTGGGCGAGCCGCTGTCGGTGTACCAGCTGGGCGGCTTGGCGCTGGTGATCCTGGGTGTGTCGCGGCTCAAGCCGAAATCGTCGTCGGCCTCGTAGCGCGCTTTGTGCGACACAGAAACGCGCAATGTGCACCGCACCAGGCGTGCTTCCCGCGAACGGCACATGGTAAAACTCATGCTGAGTCATATTTCGATCAACAGCACCGGGGAACCATGAACATCACGCCATCCATGAAACTGTTGCCGACCCTGCTGGCCTTCAGCCTCTCTGGTGTGTACGGCGCCGCGCAAGCGGCGCCTCCGCAACACCCCTGGGCCGCGATGACGCAGGCGGATGCGGACTTCGTCACCGACTGGATCGAACGCCAGTCCATTACGGCGATCTACCCGGACAAGCAGGCCTTCGCTGCGCAGCTGGCTGCGGCCAGGCGGGTGCTCGATGCCGAGTCGCTGCGCGTGAGCAGCTACGCCGGCTACCGTCACGCGCTCGGCCGTTTCGTCGGATCCCTGCAAGACCTGCATCTGCGCCTGAATCTCTCGCTCGTACCCGCGACCTATGAGTGGCCTGGTTTCCAGCTGGTCTACCGCGGCGGGCGCTACCTGGCGGTATCGAGCCAGGGACACCCGCTGGCCGGCCAGGAGGCGACCCACTGCGATGGCAGGCCGCTGGCGGACTGGGTGAGCCAGGTCGCCACCTACGAGCAGCTCATCCCCGGCCTGGAATCGAGCGGGAACTGGGCGGGGCCGCTGGTGCTGCGCGATGGGGGCAGCCCCTTCGTCCCGCGCCCGCGCAGCTGCACCATTGGCGGGCGCGATGTGGTGCTCCAGTGGCAGCCGGTGGCCGCCAGCAAACTCGCGGCGGACCGCAGCGCCGCGACCGTGTTCCGGGACCGGGTCGCAGCCGCTACGCCATTTGGCGCCGACGGGGCCTGGGTGCGGCTCGGCTTCTTCGCGCCGCAGACGCAAGCCGAAGGCAAGGCCCTCAAGCAGCTGATCGCCGAGGCGCCGTCGCTGCGCGACAAGTCCGTCCTCGTGCTCGACGTACGCGGCAATGGCGGCGGCCCCTATGAATGGTTCATGGGATTCCTGCGCGCGCTGTACGGCACTAACTACGCCGATGTCCACGCGCGTTCGCGGCTCGGGATTGCGCATGTATCACGGGCTACGCCCGAGATTCTTGCATATTTCAAGAGCATTCGCGCGACCGAGACGGATGCGCTGGCCCCACCCCCTGACGGCACGCCGTTCGATCCCGACTATGTGAAGTACGAGCGCGCGCTGGCGTCGGGCCAGGCTGTGTTCGTCACCCCGAAGAATGCGCGGGCAGTGCCGCTGCCGAAAGGGACACCGGTCAACCCGGTGAAAGCCAGGGTGCTGGTGTTGACCGATTACAACTGCGGCAGCGCCTGCATTGTGTTCGTCGATGAAATGAAACGGTTCCCGGGCGTCGAGCAGATCGGCGTCGAGACCGGAATCGATTCGCGCACCGGCACCAGTTTCAGTGCGCCGCTGCCGAGCGGGAATGGCACGATCGACGTCCCCGTTGTGACACGCGACGGACGTGAACGCGGCGACAATATCCCGCACCGACCGGAGCGTCTGTTTACAGGCAATATCACCGACACCGCCGCGGTCCAGGCGTGGATCAGGGACGAGGTCCTGGGCGAGAAGGGTCAAGCTCGCGCCGGGCGGTGACGGCGAACAGTCCCGCACCTGTCCAGCGCGGCCGCGAACAGGCGGCGCGCGCTGCGATGGCTTTGTCCGCATACGCGGGTCCCAGCGCGCGCAACAGGCGCGGGAAAGCGCGGCAATAGGTCGACTGGATGCCCGCGAGGTGGGCCAGTTGCGCGTACTCGATGATGGAGCCGGTCGGCACGGCATCGAGCACCTGGGCGATGCGCAGGCGCCAGTCGTCGGACCAGGCGGGGAAGTGCTGACCGAGCTCGCGCACCGGGTCGCCGGTGTGAATGACGCCGCCTTCGATCACGCGCGCCATGATCCCGCGCCGCGTGCCCACCCTTGCGGCCAGCCGTTCGCCATGCAGGTCGAGCCGGCCGCAGGCTTCGCAGGTGAACATCAGCCGCACGGTTGCGTCGGTCCCGATCCGCAGCACGGTCCCGGATGGCAGATGGTCGATCTCGTCGCCGAGCAGGAGGTTTTCGCGCAGCGCTTGCGGCCGCAGGCCGAGGGCGGCGTAACTGGCGCTGGAGGCCAGCAGCAGCTGGCGCGGGGACGACGGATCGAGATGGCGGTCGCCCTCGGCGCCGCCGTCCATCAGCCGCATGCTCTCGACCCCCACTGGCGCGGGCGCACCGTGCGGGCGGATCGACAGGGCGGCGATCACCGATCGATCAACTCAAGGCGCGGCGTGCAGCGCGCGCGCTGCTTCGCGGTACTTGGCGGCATTGGGCACGTCGGTCCATGCCGGCTTGTTGCTGTCGTTGGCGATGTCCTTGAGCGCGACGGCGATCATGCGGTTGACCTTCGCCATATTGTCGTAGTCGATCTTGTCCCAGGTGTCGTCCTTGCCGTGGTAGTCGGGGAAGCCGAACGCCACGCACAGCGTATGGGCCGGCACACCGGCATCGGCCAGCGCCTGGTTGTCGCTGCGCGCGAAATAGCGGTCGCTATTGGTCGGGTGCTTCCAGAAGCGGATGCCGGTGCGTTCGCCGGCGCGCTGCAAGGTGGTGCCGACGGTCGAATAGTCGTAGCCGGTCATGGTCGCCGAACTCACTTGCGTGCCTTCGCTGTCGTCGGTGCGGCCCAACTGCTCGAGGTTCAGGTTCATCACCGTGTCCTTGAGCGGGAACACCGGATTCCTGGCGTAGTAGCGCGAGCCGAGCAGGCCCAGTTCTTCGCCGAACAGTGCGACGAACACGATGCTGCGGCGCGGACGCTCCTTCTGCGCCGCCATCGCAGCGGCGATCTCGATCACCGACACGGTGCCGCTGCCATCGTCGTTGGCGCCGTTGAAGATCTCGCCATCGCGGATGCCCAGGTGATCGTAGTGGGCGCTGAGCATGACATAGGTGCTTCTGAGTTGCGGGTCGGATCCACGCAATACGCCGATCACATTGCGCAGCTTGACCGGGCCGACGTTCGGCGCCACGACCTTGGCCGCTACGCTCGCGCCGGGCTGTTCCAGGCTGGTAGCGATGTCCGCCGCGTGCAGCAGCACGACCGGCGGGCCATTCTTGGCCACCGGCTGGCTCGGGTCGATCAGCCAGCCGCCCTGGGTACGGCCATGGCGGCGTTCGCGGTCAATCATCACGATCAGCGCCGGTTTGCTCTGCAGCTTCGATTGCAGTACGCCGGCCGCGCCGGGGATCGCCGCGGCCGGCACCACCAGCACCTTGCCGTCGGCGGCGTTCTGGTCGTCCAGCGCCTGTTGCCACTGCATGAACACGGCCGGCGTTTTCGCCAGGTTCACCGGATCGATGAAGTTGGCCGAGGCGCCGCCCAGTGGCACCAGGGCGGTCTTGCCGCCGGCCGTCACCGTAAGCGTGATGTCCTTCTCGCCGCGGCTGGCGTATTGCCAGTTGGCGGTCTGGTAGTAGCCGTCGTCGCCGGCCGCTTCGAGGCCGGCGCGGCGAAACTGGGCCGCGATGTATTCGGCAGCAAGGTCGACCCCGCGCGAGGGCGTGCCGCGCCCTTCGAGCAGGTCGGACGACAGGAAGGACAGGTGGCCGCGCAGCGAATCGGACGAGATGTGCGCGGTCAGCGCATCATGGGCTGCGGCGCGGGGCGCTTCGGCCTGGACCGCACAGCCGGCCAGGGCCAGGGTGACGGACAGCGAAAGGGCGGAGACTAGGTAACGCATGCGAAGACTTCCTCGGTGTGGAGAAAATTGCAATATGACATGTGCGGCAATTGCGGTCAATCGCCCGCGGTGACGGGCGTTTGCATGGCGATTCGCATAAGCTTGTATTTATTTATTCGTTAGGCATAGCATTTCTGGCAGGTACGAATTCAAGAAGGTGCTGGCGGATGGCAGCTACGACTTCGTCAACCAGGCCAATAACAGCGAAGCGGTGCGCGACCGCCTGCGCCTGTCGAACCTGCGCCCGGCCGAATCGAAGCTGACCACGGTCGACCTGAGCGCCACCCGCGAACTGGCCCAACTGCCAGCCGGCGCGCTCGGCTTCGCGCTCGGCGCCCAGTGGCGCCGCGAAGAGATGGATTCGCAGACCTCGACGGCGGTGTTGTCGGGCACCGAGCTGCGCCCGGCAATCAATATCATCAACGGCACGCGCGACGTGACGGCGCTGTTCCCGGAACTGAACGTGCCGCTGCTGCAAAACCTGAACCTGAACCTGGCCGGCCGCGGCGACCATTACGACGATTTCGGCAGCGCCTTCTCGCCCAAGGCCAGCCTGCGCTGGCAGGCGGCGCCGTGGCTGCTGGTGCGCGGGACCGTGTCGCGCGGCTTCCGCGCGCCTTCGCTGCCCGAGATCACCAACTCGACCTCGGTCAGCTACGGTAATGTGGTCGACCCGCGCGATCCGATCTCGCCGACCCAGGCGCGCGGCATCACCAACCTGACGATCGCCAACCCTGACCTGTCGCCTGAACGTTCGACCAATGCCAACTTCGGCATCGTGATCGCACCGAAACAGCCGCACCGGCGTTGGCCTGGACTTCTACCGCATCCGTACCAAGGGTGTGATCGGGACCGAGTCGGCTGACAATATCATCGCCAACGAAGCGGCCAGCCCCGAGAAAATCGTGCGCGACGCGCAGGGCCGGATCCTGACTCTGTATCGCCAGTACGCTAACCAGGGCAATCGCTCGGTATCCGGCTTCGACATCGACCTGCGCCACGTGCAGCCGCTGGCGGCATATGGCAAGCTGACCCTGAACGCGCAACTGAGCCAAGTGCTGTCGTTCGAGCAGCCGTTGGCGGTTGGCCGGGCGCTGACTGAGGCGCCGGCAACAACTATTTCGGCTCGATTCCGAAGTGGCGCGGCGTGACCAGCCTGACCTGGGATATCCAGGACTGGACCAATACCCTGGTGTGGAATTACATCGACGGCTACGACCAGACCACCCGCCCGGGCGAACGTGTGAAACCCTACGGCACCTTCGACCTGAACCTGGCGTACCGGGCGAGCGAGGCGGCGAAAGTGAGCTTCATCGTGCATAACCTGGGCGACAAGCGGCCGTCGTGGGATTCGTCGACCGCCTTCTTCGACTTCACTCAGGGCGACCCGCGTGGCCGGGTGGCGTCGGTCAGGGTCAATTACCGATTCTAAGCGGCCCTGCAAAGCGGTTCCGGTCGATTCCGGAGCCGCTTCGCTCCCGCCTTTCTCCGCTTCGTCCCCTGGCGCTTGATCGGCGCCGCCAAGCTGGGCAGAATGGCTGGCATCGAGTCAACCCGAGCGAGCCAGCATGAGCAGCAGCCTGTCATCGTACATTCCCGTTCCGCGTTCGCGCCTGCGCCGCCTGGTCGACGACCTGCCGCTCGCGATCGTGGTCGGCCTGCTGCTCGGCCTCGTCATCAGCCTGATCCTGGGCAGGCGCGCCGGATTCTTCGAAAACCTGCTGGTCTCCGTCATGATCGGCATCGTGGCCTACACCCTGGTGACCGGGGTGCGCCTGCTGTTCTGGGATCATGCCAACTGGGGTTGGCGCCAGTGGGCGCCGTTCGTGCTGGTGGTGATTGGCGCGGCGCCCGTCGCGCACTTCGTCGGCCTGCACCTGTCGGGCTGGATGCTGGGGGTGCCGTTGCCGCCCCTGAGCAGCTATCCGAGCGACGAGCGCTTCAGGCTGATCGCCTTTACGCTGATCGGCACCACATTGGCGGTCATCCTGGGCATGTACCGCGACAGCCTGCGGCGCACCCGCGACGAGCACGCCGCAGCGCGCCTGCGCGCCGAGGTCGTCGAGCGCCAGGCGCTGCAGGCGCAACTGCGCCTGATGCAGGCCCAGATCGAACCCCATATGCTGTTCAATACCCTGGCCAACCTGCAGGGTCTGATCGCGCTCGACCCAGATCGCGCCAGCGAGATGCTCGACCAGCTGATCCAGTATCTGCGCGCCACCCTGAGCGTCTCGCGCTCCGAAACCACCACCCTGGAACAGGAATTCGCCGCGATGCAGGCCTACCTTGGGCTGATGGGTGTGCGCATGGGTGAGCGGCTGGCCTATCGTCTCGAGCTGCCGCCCGACTTGCGGACCGCGCGCCTGCCGACGATGCTGCTGCAGCCGCTGGTGGAGAACGCGATTGTGCATGGACTCGAGCCCAAGGTCGAGGGCGGCGAGGTACTGGTCAGGGCCAGCGCCGTTGGCGACAGCATCGAGATCGAGGTACGTGACACCGGCCTCGGGATCCGTCCGGGCCAGGTGTCGTCGCGACGCGGAGGCGGGGTCGGCGTATCGACCACCCGTGAACGGCTCGAGGTCTTGTACGGTGCACGCGCCGCGATTACCCTGTTGCCAGCCGAGCCGCAAGGCACGCTGGCCCGATTGACCCTTCCTCTGGAGATAACCGCATGACCCGCGCCCTGATTGCCGAAGACGAACCGATCCTCGCCGCGACCCTGGCCAAGACCCTGCAGGGCTTGTGGCCCGAGTTGGAGATCGTGGCCACTGCGCCCAACGGCCTGGTGGCAGTGGAGCTGGGCCTGGCGCTACGGCCGGACATCCTGTTTCTCGACATCCGCATGCCGGGCCAGACCGGGCTCGAGGCGGCAGAGGAACTGGCTGAGCGCTGGGAGGGCCCGCAAGCGTTTCCGCATATCGTGTTCGTGACAGCGTTCGACGACTATGCGGTCGAGGCCTTCGAACGGGCGGCGGTTGATTATGTGCTCAAGCCGGTCAGTAGCGGACGGCTGGGCAAGACGGTGGAGCGCCTGCGTGGCCTGGTTGATGCCCAGCGCATGCCTGCCGTGGATGTGGCGGGGGCAGAATCATTGGGGCAGCTGCTGGGCCAACTGCAGGCGCTGTTGCCGGCCGCGGTTGCGACTGAGCGCTTGAGCGTGGTGCGTGCTGCGGTGGGCAATGTGGTACGCATGATTCCGGTGGCCGACGTGGTGTATTTCCAGGCGGTCGACAAGTATGTGAACGTGGTGACGGCGGAGAGCGAGGCGCTGATCCGGGTGCCGTTGAAGGATTTGCTGCCGCAACTCGATCCGGCGCAGTTTCGGCAGGTTAGTCGGAACATGGTTGTTAATATGGTATGCGTAACGAGTGCCGGGCGAGATGATCTGGGCAAGGTGACGCTGAACTTGCGCGGGCGGACCGACAAGCCACGGGTTAGTCCGGTGTATGCCCATTTGTTCAGGCAGATGTAGCTGGCGACCGGTCAGCTATTTTATCTCTGGAACGAAGAAAACGCGCTCGATCTGTCCATCGTTCTTACTCGCCTCGAATACCCATAGATAGCCGTAACCGTGAATGCTTTCGACAGTGTTCGGCCCAACGAAATACGCTGGATTGTTGTTGTAGTAGTAGTAGCCGGTAGGGTGGCCCAGTAATTTTTCGATTTGTGTTCTGTGGAGCTCAGTCGCGTTGTACTTGCGGAGAAATGAGGCCGTCATCTTCCCTCGCTCAACCTGCGAGGCCTTCGCCCAAGACTGAGGAGAGAATTCCTGATTGCCCAGCTTCACTGCCTGATCAAGCGTAGAGGTTTCTTGGCATGCAGTCAGAACGAGTACGAGGAGCAGGACGGTGCCGAGAAAGCGCATGTAACTAGCGCGGTGTGGAATAATCCTTAGGGTTTGGCGCATGATTCAGCGGTGAGCTACCGATTTGCGAGGCGGTGGCTGCTTCTCCGCCGTATGTGAGATTTCACTCGACCTCCGGATCGAAAAATACATTATCGATCTTCCCGTCGTCTTTATCTGCCTCGAAAACCAGCAGGTAGCCCTTACCGTACATATTCTTCACGGTGTCTGGCCCGACAACATAGACAATGTTCGAATCGTAGTCATAGTAGCCGGTCTGGGTACCAAGCAATGCTTCGACGTCCTTTCGAGTGAAATTGCTGGTGTCGTATTGCTTGAGAAACGAAGCCGTCATCTCTGCGCGCTGCAACTGCGATGCTGTGGACCAGGCTTGGGGAGTAAATTCACGATTTCCAAGCTTTCTTGCCTGATCCTCGACTGAGTTCCACCAGCATCCGCCGAGGGCGAGAGAAGCCAGTAGCGATAAATGGCTGATGCGCATGGCTGGCCTGTTTACGGAAAGAGTCTAAGCTCACCGGAACGCATGGCAGAAACGCAGCGTTCGCTGATAATCTGGTCCGGTCCACGTGTGCGCCCAATTTTCAATCCGACGGCATTGTTATGCATGTCCATCGCCTTTTCTTTGGGGGGATTACGAGAGAATGTTTCGTGAGCCGTCGTGTAGCGCAATGCATGCATATATCCTAGATCCCTGGACAGTATCGCGGACCAGAAGCAGTGGCGAAACGCATCACCTGCGTCGTTGTGATTGTTGCCTATGAATCGTCGCTCGGTCTCAGCGGCTGCCTTGAAAACTGCATTCTTAATTGTCGAGATGTGTTCAGGGTACATCAGCAGGTAGATACGCTCTTCGCTGCTCAAACGTCCGAGCTGCTTGATTATCGAAACAGGCATGCTGAAGCGCCGGGGGAGTTGGGCCAAACAGGAGTATTCCATGAGGGCTGAGAAACGATTTGGCTGTCGTCAAGAAAGGTGGATCGTTTGCATGGAAAAAGCATGAACGTGCGTCGCCACGTGCGCGAGCGTACTGTTCCACCGGCGGATTTGCCGTGGGTGAACGCGACGATATCGAGCGCATTTAGTAAAATGCTGCCTTTCGCTTAGACGAGGCAGCACCATGGAACTCCGCGCCGCTGCGCTGCACGCGCTGCTCGAAACCGATCCCGCCACCAAAGCCCAGGCTGTCGCCGCGCTGGCCGCCGCCGCCAAATCCGGCGGCGTGCGCATCGACAAGGAAGCGGAGATGGCAGCGCCAGCCGGCATCCCCGGCCGCCCGGCACGTCCCGAGCTGGTGCCGCCCCTGCAAGTCGGCCGCCGCTCAATGGCCACGCCGGAAGGCCGCGCGATGCTGGTCCACGCCCTGGCCCATATCGAGTTCAACGCCATCAACCTCGCGCTCGACGCGTTGTGGCGTTTCGACGGCATGCCCGAGCAGTACTACCTCGACTGGCTGCGCGTGGCCGACGAAGAGGCGCTGCATTTCACGCTGCTGAGCGCGCACCTGGCGACGCTGGGCCATGCCTATGGCGACTTCCCCGGCCACGACAGCCTGTGGGAGATGGTCGCCAAGACAAGTGACGACGTCATGGCGCGCATGGCGCTGGTGCCGCGCACGCTGGAGGCGCGCGGGCTGGACGCGATCCCGCCGCTGCGCAAGAAGATCGCCCAGGCCGGCGACCTGGCCGCAGCGCTGATCCTCGACCGTTTGCTGGTCGACGAAGTAGGGCACGTCGAGATCGGCAACCGCTGGTACTTCAGCCTGTGCGAACAACGCGGCCTGGATCCGCTCGCCACCTATGACGCGCTGACTGCGCGCTACAAGGCGCCGGTGCTCAAGGGTCCGTTCAATATCGAAGGCCGGCGCCAGGCCGGTTTCACCGAAGCCGAGTTGCAGCGCTTGCGTTGATGGATACTGGTTTCCTTCTGACGCGGCACTGGCGCGACACCGCCGCCGGCTGCGAAGTCGAGTTCTGGCTCGCCACCGATGCGGGACCGCGTCGCTTGCGATTGCCGATCCAGACCCCGCTCGCCTTCATCCCCGAAGAACAGCGCGCCACGGTCGAACAACTGCTGATCGACGAGCGCGGATGGGAGCTGCGTCCCCTCGACCTGCTCGATTTTCGCCATCGCCCGGTGGCCGGCCTGTACTGCCGCAAGTACCGCCAGCTGATGCGCATCGAGAAGAACCTGCGCCAGCACGGCCTCGACGTCTTCGAGGGCGACATTCGACCACCCGAGCGCTACCTGATGGAACGCTTCATCACCGCGCCGGTCAGCTTTGCCGGCACGCCGGTCGACGGCGACCCGCTGCTGCTGGTCGATGCGGCCCTCAAGCCGGCGCCCGGCTACCGGCCGACGATCCGTACCGTGTCGCTCGACATCGAGACCACTTTCCAGGGCGAGTTGCGCTCGATCGCGCTCGAGGGCTGCGGCCAGCGCCAGGTCTATATGCTCGGCCCGCCGAACGGCGGCGACATCGAGCGCGAGCCTTTTCCCGACTTCGACCTCGAATACTGCGACACCCGTCTCGCACTGCTCGACCGCCTGGAAGCCTGGTTCGCGCGCCACGACCCGGACGCTATCATCGGCTGGAACGTGATCCAGTTCGATATGCGGGTGCTGCAAAAGCACGCCGAGCGTTATAACCGCCCATTGCGACTGGGCCGCGACGGCAGTACGGTCGAGTGGCGCGAGCATGGCGGCAAGCAGGAGCACTACTTCATCTGCATCGCCGGCCGCCTGGTGATCGATGGCATCGACGCCCTGCATTCGGCCACCTGGAGTTTTCCCTCCTTCAGCCTGGAAAACGTGTCGCGCACCTTGCTGGGAGAGGGCAAGGCGATCGACAACCCGCATGACCGCATGGCCGAGATCGACCGCATGTTCGCCGAGGACAAGCCGGCGCTGGCCTATTACAACCTCAAGGACTGCGAGCTGGTCACCCGCATCTTCGACAAGACGAAGTTGATGGACTTTTTGCTCGAGCGCGCCAGCGTGACCGGGCTGGCGGCCGACCGCAGCGGTGGTTCGGTGGCCGCATTCGAGCACCTGTACATGCCGCTGCTGCATCGCAAGAAGCGGGTGGCGCCGAATATCGGCGACGTCGAGGGCGCCGACAGTCCCGGTGGCTTCGTGATGGATTCACGCTCCGGCCTGTACGACTCGGTGCTGGTGCTCGACTATAAAAGCCTGTATCCGTCGATTATCCGCACCTTCCTGATCGATCCGCTCGGCCTGGTCGAGGGCTTGCGCGAGCCGGAAGAAGCCACCGTGCCGGGCTATCGCGGCGGGCGCTTCTCGCGCACCAGCCACTGCCTGCCGGGGATCGTGACCCAGGTGTGGGCCGGCCGCGAGGCCGCCAAGCGCGAACAGAATGCGCCGCTGTCGCAGGCGCTGAAAATCATCATGAACGCCTTCTACGGCGTGCTCGGTACCACGGGCTGCCGCTTCTTCGATCCACGCCTGGCCTCGTCGATCACGATGCGCGGCCACGACATCATGCACCGCACGCGCGAGCTGATCGAAGAGCAGGGCTACCAGGTGATCTACGGCGACACCGATTCGACCTTCGTCTGGCTCGGCCGCGAGCACGCGGAGCTTGATGCGCGCCGTATCGGCCAGGCGCTGGTCGAGCATGTCAACGGCTGGTGGCGCGCGCACCTGCAGCAGGAACTGGGCATCGAGAGTGCGCTCGAACTCGAATACGATGTGCACTTTCGCCGCTTCCTGATGCCGACCGTGCGCGGCTCGGACGAGGGCAGCAAGAAGCGCTACGCCGGCCTGGCCGCGACCGCTGATGGCGGCGAAGAGATGATCTACAAGGGCCTGGAGTCGGTGCGCACCGACTGGACCCCGCTGGCGCAGGCCTTCCAGCAAGGCCTGTACGAGCGCATCTTCAAGCGCCAGCCCTATGAGGACTATGTGCGCGATCTGGTGGCGCGCATGCTGCGCGGCGAGTGCGACGATGAGCTCATCTACCGCAAGCGCCTGCGCCGGCCGCTCGACGACTACCAGCGCAATGTGCCGCCGCACGTGCGCGCGGCGCGCATGGCCGACGAGCACCACCTGCGCCAGGGCCGCACCGCGCTGTACCGAAAGGGCGGCACCATCCGCTACCTGATGACCCTGAGCGGTCCCGAAGCGGTGGAAGTGCGCCACGCGGCCATCGACTACGAACACTACCTCACGCGCCAGCTCGAACCGATCGCCGACGCCATCCTGCCCTTCCTGGGCGACAGCTTCGCCAACCTGACCAGCCCCCAGCAAACCCTGTTCTAGACGTCCAGGCCACCCTGTCATGCCTCGGAAATATCGGCTCGCTAGACTGCCGACACGTTGTCAACCAGAGGGGTAATTCGTGGATCGTCGTGGCTTTTTACGCAGTAGCGCCTACTTTACCGTCGCCAGCGCCGGCAGCCTGCTCGCCGCTTGCGGCGGCTCGGATGACACGCCGCCGCAAGGCAGCTTCACCTTCCCGTTGGGCGTTGCCAGCGGCGACCCGAAGGAAGCCAGCATCGTGTTCTGGACCCGCTGCGCCCCAAAAACCGGCAGCGACGACGTCGAACTGCGCCTCGAGGTCGCCCAGGATGCCGCCTTTACCCAGGTCACCGGCGTGGTCGAACTGAAAGCGCTGCCGCTGCACGACCATACCGTGCGCGCCAAGCTGACCGGCCTGGCCCCGGCCACGCGCTATTACTACCGCTTCCGCGCCGGCGCCGACCTGAGCCCCGTGGGCCAGGCCAGGACCGCGCCGGCCGCAGCCAGCACTCCGGCGCAAATGCGCTTCGCCTGGATGACTTGCCAGGACTGGAGCATCAACCACTGGGCCGCGATGAGCATGCTGGCAGCGGAAGAGCTCGACTTCATCGTGCACCTGGGCGACTATGTCTACGAGACCATCGGCGCCGATTTCCAGACCGGCCGCGCCGAGCCCGCGCATGGGCGCATCAACCTGCCGGACGGCGTCACCCTGGCCGGCGGCGGGCGCTACGCCAATACACTGGCCGACTACCGCACCCTGTACCGCACCTACCGCGGCGATGCGCGCCTGCAGGCGCTGCACGCCAAGTGCCCGATGATCGTGATCTGGGACGACCACGAGTTCTCGGACGACTGCTGGCAGGACCATCAGACCTACGACAACGCCAACCAGCAGCAGACCTCGCGCCGCCGCAATGCAACCCAGGCCTGGGCCGAATACATGCCGGTCGACTGGGGCGATGTGTCGTTCGACCTGAACAAGGCCGGCTACGACAATATCCGCATCTACCGCGACTTCCGCTTCGGCACCCTGATGCACCTGGTGATGACCGACCAGCGCCTGTACCGCGACGATCACGTGGTCAACGAAGCGGCCTACGCCCGGATGCTGCAGGGCGACCCGGTCAAGGGCGATGATTCGATCGGCTCGCGCTACTTCGTGCCGCAGCCGCTGCTGGCCCAGTTCGAGGCCGGCGCCAAGGCTGCGCTGGGCCGCAACCCGGGCCTGCTGGGCCCCACCCAGACCGCGTGGTGGAAAGACACCATGAAGGCCTCGACCGCCACCTGGAAGGTATGGGGCAACGAAGTGACCTTGAACCGCATGTGGATGGACATGCGAACGCTGGCGCCGGCGCCGTTCAACAACCTGTACATCGTCAATGCCGACGGCTGGGACGGTTTCCCGTCCTACCGCGCCGAGATGCTGGGCCACCTGGCCAGCAATAGCGTGAGCAACGTGGTGGCGATCACCGGCGACCTGCACGCCTTCCAGTGCGGGGTGGTGTATGACAACAACGATCCAGCCAGCGGCCGTCCGGTGGCGGTAGACTTTGTCAGCGCCGGCATCAGTAGCTCGTCGTTCTACCAGTACCTGCGCGCCGGCGCCGGCGGCACGCCGCTGGCGCCGTTGGTGGCCACGCCGCAGGGTTTCGACCAGGTGCTGCGCATGAACAATCCGGCCTTCGCGTATGCCGATCACGATGCCCAGGGCTTCGCGGTGGCGACGGTGACGGCGGCCTCGTTCAGTGTCGTGTTCACCAAGGTCAAGCCCTTGGAAGCCGATGGCGCCGCGCCATCGGCGCCGTTGGCCAAGCGCACCCGCATCACCCTGGCCAGCGGATCGACCACGCCGCGGGTCGAGGACAATGTGGCGTAGGGCGGGCATGCCATCCGCATAAGCTCGCGGGCGCCGGGCCACACCCTGGCACGGCTCCCGTATGCTTTCTATGATGGTGACGTCTTTACACGCCGTCACCATGGAGCCCCTTGTCCTTCCTGATCGTCCTGGCCGCACTGGCCTTCCTGATGTTCGCCGCCTACCCTGCTGGCGGTCACCGGCCTGACCCACCGCGAAGCCTGCCGCGACATCTTCGCCGTCACCCTGATCAGGACGAGCGCAGTGTTCGTGATCATCGGCGTGTATTACGCGTTTGGCTTCGTGTAACTATTCGTGGTTTTTTCGCACCGGGACCATGAAAATCAGCGGGGACCATGCCATGTATTGATACAAGCGCGAGCGGCGCGTCTACAATGACTTCCGCAATGGTTTCCGCGCAGCACTATTAATCCAGGATGGAACATGAAATCTGTACAACAAGAAGTCGACGAACGCAGCAACCTCACCGGTACCAATAAATTCGAGCTGCTGCTGTTCCGCCTGGGCGGCGATGAGCAGGGCAACCATAACGAGCTGTTCGGCATCAACGTGTTCAAGATTCGCGAGATCGTCGCCATGCCCGAGATCACGGCCGTGGCCGGCGCGCCGCAGCACGTGCTGGGCGTGGTCAACCTGCGCGGCCAGATCATCCAGGTGCTCGACCTGCCGGGCATCACCGGCGTCAAGCCCAAGACCGGCCTGAACATCATGCTGGTGACCGAGTTCGCGCGCACCACGCAAGCCTTCGCGGTCGAGAGCGTGGAAGAGATCGTGCGCCTGGACTGGAGCCAGGTCATGACCGCCGAGCACAGTGCCGGCAGCGGCATGGTGACCAGCATTGCGCGCCTGCCAGAGTACGACGGCCAGCCGCCGCGTCTGGCGCAAGTGCTCGACGTCGAGACCATCCTGCGCAACCTGAATCCGACCCACGAGCGCGAGAACATGGAGCAGGCGGTCGGCGCCAAGATCGCGATCAAGCCGGGCGCCGTGATCCTGGCGGCCGACGATTCGGTGGTGGCGCGCGCGCTCATCGAGCAGGGGCTGGACGCGATGGGCCTGCCGTTCATCATGACCAAGAGCGGCAAGGAGTGCTGGGATCAGCTGGGCGCGATCGCCGCCGCGGCCGAAGCCGAAGGCCGCACCGTGTACGACCGCGTGGCGATGGTGCTGACCGACCTCGAGATGCCCGAGATGGACGGCTTCACGCTTACCCGCAACATCAAGTCGAGCAACCGCTTCGGCCACCTGCCGGTGGTGATCCACTCCTCGCTGTCGGGCACCACCAACGAGGAACACGTCAGGAACGTGCGCGCCGATGCCTACGTGGCCAAGTTCTCGGCCGAAGACCTGTCGCGCACCCTGCGCAAGGTGCTGGGCGGCTGATCCCCGGGGCGTCATGCCGCACGTGACACAATGTTATGATGCGGCCGTGATCCCCGAACTCTCCCAACTGCGCATCCTCGACAGCCTGCTGCGCGAGGGCAGCCTGACCCGCACCGCCGAGCTGCTCGGCATGACCCAGCCAACCGTCAGCCGCGCGCTGGCCAGGCTGCGGCGCCATTTCGGCGACCCGCTGTTCGTCCGTTCGGGCCAGCGCATGCAGGCCACCGCACGCGCACTCGAACTGGCCGGCCCGATCGCGGCGGTGCTCGATGCCGCACGCCAGCTCGAGGGCGGCCCGGCGGTGTTCGATCCGCTGGCGGCCACCCGCTCGTTCGGCCTGTACATGGTCGACGGCGCGGTGGTGAACATCCTGCCGCAACTGCTCGACGGCCTGGCGCGCATGGATAACGGCGCGGCCGGCCTGCAATTGCGCAGCGTGCACATCGATCCCAGCTCGCTCGAAGCACAGCTCGAACGGGGCCATGTCGACCTCGCCATCGGCCGCTATCCCGGCCTGGTCAATAATATCCGTCAGCGCAAGTTGTGGGACGACGAATACGCCTGCCTGATGCGGCCCGCGCATCCCTGTGTCGGCAAGCTCGACCGCGATGCCTATCTCACCCATCGCCACGTGCTGATCGAGATGGAGCACACCAGCCAGCACAATGTCGCCATCACCCGCAAGCTCGAAACGCTGCTTGAACCGACCCGCATCCTGTGCCATGTGCCCAGCTTTACCTCGGCCGCCCATATCGCGCTGCACACTGACGCCATCGCCACCATTCCGCGCCGCCTGGCGCGGCCGCTGGCGCGCGACCTCGGGCTGTCTCTCGCACCGGCGCCGATCGAGCTGCCGTCGCTGCAGCTGTCGCTCTACTGGCACGAGCGCAGTCACCGCGACCCGGCCAACCGCTGGCTGCGCGACTTTGTGCTCACCACGCTCACCAGCACGCTTGACGCAAGCGGTCATGCGGATTCTGCATGATGTGCATGGCAGCTACCGCATGGCCTAAATAACTCCTTGCAACTATGCTTCGGCTATTCCGTATATTTTGCCGAGGCATTGCATGCTTTCTTCCACCGTCGTGCCGCGCCTGACACTGCTGTCAGCGCTCCTCTTGCTGGCCGGTTGCGTCTCGATGGGGCCACAGTCGCAACGGGCCAGCCTCAATCTTGATGCAGCCCCGAATTCATCGCGCGCTATTGATTCGCTGACAACAGAGGCTGCCGCCTGGCCGGCGCAGGACTGGTATCGCGCCTATGGCGACCCGCAGCTCGACGAACTGGTAGAGGGCGCGCGCGCGGCCAGCCCGACCGTCGCCGGCGCGCTGGCCCGGGTGCACCAGGCGGCCGCCCTCGAAGGCATGGCCGCATCGGCGCTGGCGCCGCAAGCCAACGTCTCGGTGCGCTCGATGCGCCAGCGTTACAGCGAGAATGGCAGCGTGCCCAAGCCGCTGGCCGGCAGCTGGCAGTGGGTCAATGATGCCGGCGTCAGCCTCGGTTATGAGCTCGATTTCTGGGGCAAGAATGCCGCCGCCGTGACTGCCGCTGCCGGCCGCGTCAATGCGCGCCAGGCCGAAGCGCAAGCGGCCAGCCTGGCTGTATCGAGCGCCGTGGTACAGGCCTATCTGCGGCTGGACCACCTGCATGCGCAGCGCGACCTGGCCGAGCGTGAGCTGCGCCAGCGCAGCCGCATCCTGGACCTGGTGCAGCAGCGCGTCTCCGCCCAGCTCGACAGCAAGGCTGAACTGAAGCAGGCCGAGATCGGCGTGCCGGCCGCGCGCGGCCTGATCGCAGCGCTCGACGAGGCGCTGGCGCTGACCCGCGGCCAGATCGTGGCGCTGGCCGGCCAGGGCCAGGATGGCGCCGCCGGTATCGCCCGTCCCCGGTTACGCCTGGCGCGCCCGCTTGGCGCGCCGCCCGACATCCCGGCCGCGCTGCTCGGCCGCCGCCCGGAACTGGTGGCGCTGCGCTGGCAGGTCGAGGCGGCCAGCGGCGACATCGATGTCGCCAAGGCCCAGTTCTACCCGACCGTCAACCTGAGCCTCTCGGGCGGCCTGGCCAGCCTGGGCTTCGATCGCCTGGTGCAGGGCGGCAGCCGCAGTTTCGCGGCCGGCCCGCTGGTGACCCTGCCGCTGCTCGACGGTGGCCGCCTGCGCAGCAACCTGGCCGTGCGCACTGCCGAATTCGACATCGCGGTCGAGAACTATAACGGCGCCGTGATCGAGGCGCTGCGCGACGTCACGGCGCAACTGACGTCGCTGCGCTGGCTGGGCGAGCGCGCGCGCGAGCAAGAGCAGGCCCTGGGCGCGGCCGAAGAAGCCTACGATCTGGCCGAGCAGCGCTACCGCGCTGGCCTCGGTAACTTCTTGCAGGTGCTGATCGCCGAAACCCAGGTCGTGACCCAGCGCCGCGCCCAGGCCGAACTCGACGCCCGCGCCCATGAGCTGGACGTGAACCTGGTGCGCGCGCTGGGCGGCGGCTACCAGGCCGGCGCTGCAAGCCCCGCACCGGCCGCACCTTAAGACAGACAAGAGAAACACCATGGAACCCACGAATACCAACAATCTTCCTCAAGGCCGCCGCAAGCTCGCGCTCGGCCTTACCGCCGCCGTGCTGGCCGCCGCCGCCGGCATCGCCTGGTCCTCGCCCGAGGTGCTCGGCATCGGCTGGAACAGCCAGCACACTGAAGACGCCTACGTCGAGGGCAACCTGGTCCAGGTCACGCCGCAGGTCGGCGGCACCGTCACCCGCATCGCGGCCGACAACACCGACTTCGTGCGCCCCGGCGAAGTGCTGGTGCAGTTGAACCAGGTCGATGCGCGCCTGGCCCTGGACCGGGCCGAAGCCGCGCTGGCCAAGTCGGCGCGCCAGGTGCGGGCCCAGTTCGCCGGCGTCGAGCAGTTGCGGGCGACGGTGATCCAGCGCGAGTCCGATCTCGGCAAGGTGAGCAGCGACCTCGAACGGCGGCGCAAGCTGGCCGATACCGGCGCCATCTCGGGCGAGGACATCGGCCACGCCGAGGATGCGGTGGCGGCCGCGCGCGCCGCGCTGACGGCGGCGCGCCAGCAGGTCGGCTCGGCGCTGGCCCTGGTCGATGGCACCACGGTCGAGAGCCACCCCGATGTGCAGTCGGCCATCGCCCAACTGCGCGACGCCTCGCTCGGCCTGGCGCGCACCACCCTGGCCGCGCCGGTAGGCGGCATCGTCGCCCGCCGCAATGTGCAGATCGGCCAGCGGGTGGCCCAGGGCACGCCCTTGATGGCGATCGTGCCGCTGGACCAGATGTGGATCACGGCCAACCTGAAGGAAACCCAATTGAAGGATGTACGCATCGGCCAAGCGGTGGCGGTGACCGCCGATGTGTACGGCAAAGATGTCGTCTTCCATGGCCGCGTGGTCGGCCAGGAGGCCGGCACCGGTAGTGCTTTTGCGGCGGTCCCGGCGCAGAATGCGACCGGCAACTGGATCAAGGTGGTGCAGCGGGTGCCGGTGCGTATCGCGCTCGACCCGGCCGACCTGGCGCGCCATCCGCTGCGTCTGGGCCTGTCGATGAAGGTGGCGATCGATACCAGCAACAAGGCCGGCCTCTCCCTGATGCAGGCCGGCGCCGTGCGCCAGCAATACCACACCGTCGTGTTCGAGACCGAGTCGCATGGCGCCGATGAGGCGATCCGGCGCGCGCTGGGCCACCCGGGCGCGGTGGCCTCGCGTTGATGGAAAGGGCAGGCGATGAACGCTTCCGCTCGCGTCACTATTCCACGTCCGGCCTTGCTGGCCGCCATCTTCGTGTTCAACTTCATCGAATTCCTGTCGACCGGGATGACGGTGTTCGCGGCCCCGGCGATCATGGGCCACGTCGGCGCCTCGCCCGAGGAGTACGCGACCGTCTCGGCGCTGTACGCTGCGGTGGCGGTGCTGTCGATCTCGCAGCTGACCGTATTGGTGCAGCGCCTCGGGTGGCGCAACTACCTGCTCGGATCGGTCCTGTTCTACCTGGTGGGGGCCTGGATCTGCGCCGGCAGCGGCAGCGTCGCCGCCTTTGCCGGCGGGCGCCTGTTGATGGCCATGGGCGGCGGCGTTTTCATGACGGCGTCGCGCATGATGGTGAACCTGATCCCGCCGTCGCCGCAGCGCCTGCACGGGATTGCCGCCTTCGGCAGCGCGCTGTCCCTCGGCCTGGCGCTGGGCCCGCTGGCGGCAGCCAAGTTCGTGGGGCATGAAGCCTGGGGCGGGATGTTCGTGCTGCTGGCCGCATTGGCGGTGATCGGCGCCGGTATCGCGGCGCGCTGGCTGCCGGTAGGCGCCGACACGCTCGACGGCACCCCGACGCGCCTGCACCTGCCGGATGGGATACTGCTCGGTGGCGGCGCCGCCATCACCTTGTTCGCGCTCCAGCACCTGAGCTACGACTGGCACGGCGAACGCTCTGCGCTACTGGGCCACCTGGCGCTGGGCCTCGGCTTGCTGCTGGCCTTCGGCCTGCTCAAGGCGCGCCGCCGTGAACCCTTCCTGCATTTGAACATCCTGGCCAGCGCGCGCTATCGGCTGGGCCTGCTCATCTTCGCGGCCTGCTATGCGCTGCTCGGCATGGTCAACACCCTGTTGCCGCAGGCTGTGCAAAAAGGCCTGGGCGTGGGGCTGGAGCAGGCCGGCGTGCTGCAAGGCGTGGGCCTGTTGTCGACCTTCGTGGTGTTCGCGCTGATGCTGCTGATGGTCAAGCGAAATCCGCACCCGACCAGGTTCTTCGTCACCGGCTTCCTGATGCTGGCGCTGCTCGGTTGGCGCTTCGCCACGCTCGATCCGCGCGCCGATGCCTGGGACACGGTGATGCCGTGGCTCGGCCTGTTCGGCGGCTTCCTGACCCTCGGCATGGCCACTGCCGCGATCCACTCGTTCAAGGATCTGCAGGCCGATAACGTCGTGTTCTCGCATGCCCAGCAACTCAAGAACATGCTCGGCCAGGTCGGCCTGGCGCTGGGCGTCGGCGTGACCAATATCGGGCTGCAGGAACGCACGGCCCTGCATGCCTCGCGGCTGGCCGAAAAGATTGGCGTGCTGGGCGATGGCGGCGCCGAGATGGCGCGCCAGGCCGGCCTGCTGGCAGGGCAGGACCTGTTCTGGATCGTGATGTGGGTGGGACTGGTGGGCGCGGTGCTGCTGGCGCTGCAGCGCAGGTTCGACTGAAACCAACCAGCACAAACTGACGGCTACATATTGATTTGTCTACAAGAAAGGCGTTAATGTAAACACAGCGAACGCTGTCGTAGTGCGCCGGCCCAACGGAACCCGGCAGACCTCGTTCGACCACAACGACCAGCATCGACAAAGGGCTGTCATGAAAGCGTTCATCGCGTCCATCCTCCTTGGCGCCGGGATGTTGTGCTGCGCATCGCCGGTATCCGCGGCAGTGCCGCCCGGCCCGGCCAAATACGCCACGCCGCCCGCGGACCAGTTGCTGCCGGCCGACCTTCCGACCATCCCCTTGCTGCATACCCGGTGGCTGGTGCGCGATGGCGTCCCGCCCAACATCAGCGCGATCGCCCAGACCCAGGATGGCTGGTTGTGGTTCGCCAGCACCGCCGGCCTGTTTCGCTTCGATGGCGTGGCCTTCAGCCGCTACGTCCCGCCCGAAGGCGTCAAGATGTCGACCAATATCTCCAGGATCGGGACGCTGCCCGATGGCACCCTGTGGGTCTCGCCCAGGTTCGGTGGGCTGTACCTGATCAAGGATGGCCAGGTGCGCGTGTTCGACGACAAGCACAATCTGCCGATCGCCCAGGTGTCGAGGATCGCCGCCGGTGTCGATGGGCGCTTGTGGCTGGCGTCCGGCCGGGGCCTGCACGTGCTCGAGCCGGGCGCGAATAAATGGCGCAGCGTCGAAGTCGAGATGAATATCCCGAAGGCGATCTACGACATCGAAGTCGACCCCGAAGGCACGGTCTGGGGCCAGAGCGCGAGCTTCCTGTATGCCATGCGGCGCGGCGAATCACGCTTTACACCGGTCGGTTCGCAAGACGTGCCCGGCAGCCTGCTGCAGGGGCCGGGCGGGGTGGTCTGGAACTTCGATCCCAACCGTCCCGGCGTGCGGCGCCTGACCCCGGGCGCGACCTCGGTGTACGTCGAGAACCTGCTCAAGCGCCTGCACGACGTCCAGAATCCGTATATCGACCGCCAGGGAAATTTCTGGTTTCCTCACAAGAGCGGCGTGCTGCGCATAGCGCTCGATGTCGACGCGCGTCCGCATGCCCAGGGCTTTACCCCGCGCCAGGGCCTGAGCGGGCGCGACGCCAAGCTGGTATTCGAAGACCGCGAGGGCAATATTTGGCTGGTGACCGAAAGCGGGCTCGATCAGTTCCGGCGCGGCCGGATGCGCGAGATCGCCCTGCCGGCCTACGGTGGCGAGGCGCGGCCGCTGGTTGCCGGGCCTGACGGCGCGCTATGGATCGATTACTCGTATCTGCTCGACGTCAACACCATCCCCGAACACTTCGCGCCGGAGCGTAATGTGGACTCGGTGGTGCATCAAATGTACCGCGACCCGAATGCCACTGTGTGGTACGGCACGAACAGCCGCCTGTGGCGGCTCGACGGGCTCAAGCGGGTCCCGGTGCCGCTGCCGCCCGCGGTCGAGAGCCTGGTCCAGCAGCCGATGTATGCGATCGCCAAGGATGCCGACGACGGCTTGTGGATCTCGCTGGGGCCGCGCGGCCCGTGGCGCATGAAGGATGGGGTCTGGACCCAGAACGGCGGCATCGAGGCGCTGTCGCTGTACCCGACCACGAATATCGTGGCCGGCCCCGACCGCAAGCTGTGGTTCGGCTCAGTGGGCAACGGCCTGGCCATCCTGCGCGACGGGCAGGTCGACAAGATCGGTCCGGAGCAGGGCGTGGACGTCGGCACGGTGCTGGCGATCCTGCCCGACGCCGGGGGCGCCTGGCTCGGCGGCGACGAAGGCCTGGCCTATTTCGACGGCGAGCGCGCCAGGCGCGTCCGGGGCGAGGGAGAAGAACAATTCCAGGGCGGCACCGGCCTGGTACTGGCGCGTGACGGCGGCCTGTGGGTCAACGCATCGGGCGGCCTGGCCTTCATCGCGGCGGCCGAATGGAAGCGCGCGCTGGCCGAACCGGCCTATCGCGTGCGCTTCCTGCACTATGACGAGAACGATGGCCTGATGGGCGCGCCCGCGCCGATGTATCCGATTCCCTCGATGGTGCAGACGCCCAACGGCGACCTGGTGGTCTCGACCACTGGAGGTGTTTTCAACTTCAATCCGCTGAAGGCCGTTAACAATCGCATTGTGCCGCCGGTACACGTGACCGCCGTGTCGATCGGCCGCGACAGCTATCCACTTGGCGCCACCGTCAGCCTGCCGGCGGCGCCCGAGAGCGTGCGCATCGACTATACGGCGCTGAGCCTGTCGCTGCCGCGGCGGGTCCGCTTCCAGTACCTGCTCGAGGGCGTCGATAGCGGCTGGCAGGACGCCGGCAACCGCCGCGCGGCCTTCTACACCCAGCTCAAGCCGGGCACCTACACCTTCCGGGTCAAGGCCGCCAACGACGACGGCGTCTGGAACGAAGAAGGCGCACAGGTAAAGATCGAGATCCCGCCGACGCTGGCCCAGACCTGGGCCTTCAAGCTGGCCTGCGCGCTGGCCCTGATCCTGGCCGCCTACGGCCTGCACCGCTTGCGCCTGCGCATGGCGATCCGGCGCCTGAGCCGGATGTTCGATGCGCGGGTTCTCGAACGCGAACGCATCGCGCGCGACCTGCACGATACCCTGCTGCAGTCGGTGCAGGGCCTGATCATGCACTTCCGCCGCATTGCCATGCGCACCCCGGACGATGCGCCGACCCGGCCCCTGATGCAGGAAGCGCTGGCGCTGGCGACCGAGGTGATGGAAGAAGGGCGCGACAAGGTCGGCGGCCTGCGCAGCGCGCAGGAGGAGATCGACCTGGGCGCCATGTTCGACGCCCATGGCAGGCGCCTGTCGGCCCAGCATGGCGCGGCGTTTGTCCTGGAGCAGGAAGGCGCCGCACGGCGCCTGCGCGCCCCGGTGCAGGACGAGGTGCTGGCGATCGGGCGCGAAGCGGTGCGCAACGCCTTCCTGCATGCGCAGGCAGACAATATCGCGCTGCTGTTGCGCTATGGCGAACGTGAGTTCGAATTGCAGGTCAACGACGACGGCATTGGCATCGATGTGACTGGTCATGCCGGCCGGGCCGGCCATTGGGGCATTCCCGGCATGCGCGAGCGCGCCGCCGAACTGGGCGCGAGCTTCGAGCTGGAGAGCGCCCCGGGCAAGGGGTGCAGCTGGCGGCTCAAGCTGCCGGCGCGGCTGGCGTATGCACACGAAGGCGCAATGGGGCCTGCCGCGATCGAGCAACAACGCGAAGACCAGCTGTCCTGAGCCAGCCCATGCGCCACGCGTGCACCGCGCGTGGCGCGAAACTTCTACACTGTGCTCATGCACATGACTACACCGCCGCGCAGCATCCTGCTGCTCGGCGCCACCGGCTTCGGCCTGATCGCCGTCTGCTACGGATTCGGACGTTTCGCCTTCGGCCTGTTCCTGCCGCGGATCGCGGCCGATCTTGGCCTGTCGTCGACCCTGGGCGGGATCATCGCCGGCGGGTCCTTTTTTGGCTTTTGCCTGGCCATCGTCGTCGGCGCCCGCTGCATCGAACACCTGGGTGCACGCCCGGTGGCCGTCGCCGCCGGCCTGGTGGCGGCCGTGGGCATGCTCGGGATCGCGCTTGCGTCGTCCGCGCCCTGGCTTGGCGTCTCGGTGATCTTCGCCGGCCTGAGTACCGGCCTTGCGTCACCGGCGCTGGCGGCGGCGGTGGCGGCAATGGCGCCGCCGGCCAGCCGCGACACCTGCAATACGGTGATCAACGCCGGCACCAGTGCCGGCGTCGCGCTCTCGGGTCCGGTCGCGGTCATGATGGGCGCCGACTGGCGGATGGCGTTCACCGGCTTTGCCGCGGCGGCGCTGCTGATCGCCCTGGGCACGCTGGTGGTGCTGGCCGGCGCCAGGCAGGCACCTGGCACGCCTGGCCCCTTGCTGCCGGCGTTCACGCCGGATCTCAGGCGCCTGGCGCTGGCCGCCTTGCTGACCGGCGCCGCGAGTACCGTCGTGTGGAGCTTCGGCGGCGAGCTTGCGATGGACAACCTCGGGTGGCGGAGCGAACAGGTGGGCATGCTGTGGACGGCGATGGGCGGCGCCGGCCTGGCCGGCGCTGCGGCCGGCTACCTGGTGGCGCGCGCCGGCTTGGGCGCCATCCACCTGGCTTTTCATCTCGCGATGGCCGTGTCGATCGTGGCTGTCGGCTGCGATGTGGGAATTCCAGCGCTGGTGCTAGCCGGCGGCGCCGGCTTTGGCGCCGCCTACCTGATGCTGACCGGCGTCTACCTGGTGTGGGGCATCTCGGCGCTGCCGGAGCGGCCCGCTGCCGGCGTGACGGTCGCCTTCCTGGCGCTGGCGGTCGGCCAGGCGCTTGGCGCGCCGGTGTTCGGCTACGCGCTGGAATACCTGCCGGCCGATGCGGTGGTGCTGAGTTTCGCCGTGCTGGCCTGCGTGGCCGGCGCGATCCGGCGCCCGTAAACTAGGGCCGTATACGAGGCCCGTATACGAGGCCCGTATACGAGGCCCGCCCGGCGCCAGCCCTGAAAGGCCGGCGCCGGGCGGCGCCTTGTGACGATTGAACCGCGTTTCAGCGCATCAGTCTTCCTGGAACGCCTCCTCACGCTTCTTGCGCAGCGACGGCAGCAGCACGACGGCCATCGCAGCCACCGCCAGGCCCAGCATCACGGCGCTGATCGGGCGCTCCACGAACACCATCGGATCTGCGCGCGAGAGCAGCAGGGCGCGGCGTAGGTACTCTTCCATCATCGGCCCGATGATGAAGCCGAGCAGCATCGGCGCCGGTTCCAGTTCCAGCTTGGCACACAGGTAGCCGAGCAGGCCGAACAGGGCCATCAGGTAGACGTCGAAGGTGCTGTTGTTCAGGCTGAAGACACCGATCGCGCAGAACAGCAGGATCGCCGGGTACAGCAGCTGGTAAGGCACCATGATCATGCGCACCCAGAGACCGATCATCGGCAGGTTCAGCACCACCAGGAACAGGTTACCGATCCACATCGAGACGATCAGGCCCCAGAACAGACCGGGCTGCTCGGTCATCACGGCCGGACCTGGCTGGATGCCCTGGATGATCATGGCGCCGATCATCAGCGCCATCACCGGGTTCGATGGAATGCCCAGGGTCAGCATCGGGATGAACGAGGTCTGGGCGCCGGCGTTGTTGGCGGCCTCTGGCGCCGCGACGCCTTCGATCGCGCCCTTGCCGAACATGGCCGAGTTCTTCGATACTTTCTTCTCGAGCGAGTACGAGGCGAACGAGGCCAGCATGGCGCCGCCGCCCGGCAGGATGCCCAGCAGCGAGCCAAGACCGGTGCCGCGCAGGACGGGCCAGAGAATGCGCTTGAAGTCCTCCTTGTTGAGCATCAGGCCCTGCACCTTCTTCATGACCAGGTTGCGGCTTTCGTCATGTTCCAGGTTGCGGATGATTTCGCCGATGCCGAACATGCCCATCGCCACGATCACGAAGTTGATGCCGTCGGCCAGCTCTGGCAGGTCGAAGGTATAGCGCGCCGAACCCGAATTGACGTCGGTGCCGACCACGCCCAGCAACAGGCCGAGTAGCACCATGCCGATCGCCTTGAGCAGCGAGCCACTGGCCAGCACCACCGAGGCCACCAGGCCCAGGACCATCAGCGAGAAGTATTCGGCCGGGCCGAATTCGAGTGCCATGTCGGCCAGCGGCGGCGCGGCCAGGGCCAGCAGGATGGTGGCCACGGTGCCAGCGAAGAACGAGGCGATGGCGGCGGTGGCCAGGGCCTTGCCGGCTTGCCCGTTGCGCGCCATCTGGTAGCCGTCGAGCGCTGTCACTACTGAAGATGATTCACCTGGCAGGTTGACCAGGATCGCGGTGGTGGACCCGCCGTACTGGGCGCCGTAGTAGATACCGGCCAGCATGATCAGGGCCGATTCCGGCGGCAGGCCGAAGGTGGCCGGCAGCAGCATGGCGATGGTGGCGACCGGGCCCAGGCCTGGCAGCACGCCCACCGCGGTGCCGACGAATACGCCGACCAGGCAGTAGAACAGGTTCTGGAGCGTGAAGGCCGTTTCCAGGCCGAGTGCGAGATTGCTGAAGATTTCCATGTTTATTATGCTCCACCGAACCAAGGGCCCAACATCGGCATCGGCAAGCCAAGCAGCTTGACGAACAGGCCGACCGCGAACAGCGCCGCGCCGATCGCCAGCGCGATCGAGTGTTTCAGGTTGAATTTCTGGCCGGCGTAGGAGCTGATCATGATCAGCACCAGGGTGGCGGGGATTAGGCCGGCGTCACGCACCAGGAAGCCGAACAGCAGCACGGCGACCAGTACCAGCGCCAGTTCGCGCCAGTACAGGCGGCCGATCGGCTCGCCCTGGCGGAAGAAGGAGCGGATCAGCGACGCCGCGCCGACCAGCGACAGCATGCCGCCGAGCACGGACGGGAAATAGGACGGGCCCATGCGGCCGGCCGTGCCCATCTCATAGTCCTGGCCGATGACGATGGCGGAGAGGCCGAATAAGAGAAAGACGATGCCACTCCAAAAATCCTTTGGGTGGCGTATGAATGTTGGCACGTGGTGGTCCCCTTTTTTTCTGATGCAAATGCGGTGTTACAGATGCAGTGGTTCGAAGTGATTAACGCAGGTAAGGCAGGCAAGGCAGGCAAGGCAGGTACAGCAAAACGCACCGTACCGGATCAACCGGCACGGCGCGAATTTTTCAGGCACGCATGTTCAGTCGGCGAAGGCGCCGGCTTTCTTGATGATCGGACCCCACAGGTCGATCTGCTGCTTGAGGTGGGTGCGCAGCGCTTCAGGCGTGGCCTGGTTGCTTGGCACCGGTTCGGTGCCCAGGTCGTTGAAGCGCTTGACCACGTTCGGATCGCGCAGCGACGCGCGCAAGGCATTGGCCAGGGCGTCCACCACCGGCTTCGGGGTGCCTTTCGGCGCGTACAGGCCGTGCCAGACGCCGACTTCGAAGCCCGGCAGTGCGCCTGATGCCAGCGTCGGCAGGTTCGGCAGCGATGCTACCGGCGTCTTGGTGGTCACGCCATAGGCCTTGATCTTGCCGCTCTTGATCTGGCTGGTGGTGTTGGTGGTCTGGTCGCACATGAAGTCCACCTGGCCGCCCAGCAGGTCGTTCATGGCCGGGCCGGTGCCTTTGTAGGGCACGGTGGTCAGCTCGACGCCCATCGCGGTCTGCAGCAGCATGCCGCACAGGTGCGAGGCTGAACCCAGTCCGGCGTGGGCATAGGTCACCTTGTCCTTGTTGGCCTTGACGTAGGTGATCAGTTCTTTCATGTCCTTGGCCGGGAAGTTGCCGCGGGCAACGACGGTCATCGGCACGTCGGTGATCAGGCCGACCGGCTCGAAGCTGTCGATGGCGTTGTATGGCAGCTTGCGGTACAGGGCCGGCGCGGTCGACTGGCCGATGTGATGCAGGAACAGGGTGTAGCCGTCAGGCGCCGCCTTGGCCGCGCGCGCCGCGCCGATGGTGCCGCCGGCGCCGCCGACGTTCTCGATGATGATTTGCTGCTTGAGCGTGGTGCCCATCGACTGCGCGACCAGGCGCGCCACGGTGTCGGTCGGGCCGCCGGCCGCGAACGGCACGATCATGGTGATGGTCTTGTTAGGGTAGGCCTGGGCCTGGGCCAGGCCGCTGCCGAAAGCGGCCAGGCACGCGACAGCGCACAGCATCTTGAGCTTCATGTTTGTCGTCCTCTTTATCTCGTTCTTGGTATTGGATCGCAACCCGCACTTTTATAGTGCATTGCTGCTGTTTAGCGTTGTCCTACGCAGATGAGGTTGTACCAGTAAACATATTGATATGCAACTACGTGGAAATACGTATGTCGCATAGCTGTGACGAGCGCCGACGGCGGTTGCCGTCGGCGTAAGGATGACGTAAGCCAGTATGCAGTTAGACTGGCGGGCTCACGGGGAGTTCCCGGTCACCCAGCAGCAGCTTGGCCGGGGTCATCGGCGTGGTGCGCAGGCGCTTGCCGGTGGCGTGGAAGATCGCGTTCGACACCGCTGCCGCCACGCCCACGATCCCGATCTCGCCCACGCCCTTGGCGCCCAATTGCTTGGTGACGATGCGGTCGTCTTCTTCGACGAAGATGACATCGATGTCGTGGATGTCGGCATTGACCGCCACATGGTACTCGGCGAAGTTGTGGTTCATGAAGCGCCCGTACTTGTGATCGGTATGGGTTTCTTCATGCAGGGCCTGGCTGATGCCCCACACCACGGCGCCGCTGATCTGGCTGGCCGCGGTCTTGGCGCTGATGATGCGGCCGGCCGCGATCGCGCTCACCACCCGGGTCACGCGCACCATGCCGAGCTTTTCATTGACCCGCACCTCGCAGAACACGGCCGAGTGCACCGCGCGCGCGTACTTGCGCTGCTTGAGCATCTGCGGCGTCATGAAGAATTTCTCTTCGACGCGTTCCTTGCCCTCGGCGCGCAGCACGCTGGCGATCTCGACCCGCCGGCTTGGCTCTTTCTTGAGGAAGATGGCGCCGTCGCCGAATTCGACGTCGCGCATGCGCACGCCGTCGAGCGGCGAATCCTTGATGCCGGCCGCCATCTTGAACAGCGTCTTCTTGAGCTTCTCGCAGGCGCCGTGCACGCCCGAACCGACGGTTGCCATGTGCGACGAGCCGCCTTCGATCGGCGCCATCGGCAGGGTCGAATCGCCCAGCTGGAACGTCACCTGTTCCAGCGGCAGGCCCAGTTGCTCGGCGGCGACGATCGACATCGCGGTGTAGGTGCCGGTGCCGATATCGGTCGCCGCGCTGCTGACCACCAGCCGGCCATCGACATGCATCACGGCCGAGACGCGCGCCACCATCACCAGCGAATCCCAGATCCCGGTGGCCATGCCCCATCCCACCAGTTCCTCGCCATCGACCATCGAGCGCGGCTCGATCGGGCGCTGGTCCCAGCCGAAGCGCTCGGCGCCCTGGCGGTAGCATTCGCGCAGTTCCTTGGTCGAGAAGGGCTTGTCCTCGATCGGGGAAACGTCGGTGTAGTTCTTCAGGCGCAGCGCCAGCGGGTCCATCTTGAGCTCGTACGCCAGCTCGTCCATTGCCACCTCGAGCGCGTGCACGCCGTGGGCGGCGCCCGGGGCGCGCATGTCCAGCGGCGTGAAGCGGTCATGCGCCACCACCTGGTAGCCCAGCTTGACGTCGGGGCAGGCATACAGCTGGCCGGACCAGTTGACGATCACTTCCACATAATCCTCGAGGCGCGAGGTTTCCTGGATCGCCTCGTGCCAGATCGCTTTCAAGGTGCCGTCGCGGTCGGCGCCCAGGCGGATGCGGTGCCAGGTCTCGGGGCGGTGGCCGAAACTGAACATCTGCTGGCGCGTGAGCACCACGCGCACCGAGCGCTTGAGCTGCAGGGCGCCCATCACGGCCAGCGGCAACTGGTATTGCGGACGCAGGCCGGAGCCGAATGCGCCGCCCACGTAGGGGTTGCGCACCGTGACCTTGTCCTTCGAGATCCCGAAGCCGTGCGACACATACCAGCGGCTGTTCTGCGAGCTTTGCGTCTTGTCGTAGATGGTCAGGTGGCCGTCCTCGCCATAGATCACGGTCGAGGCGAACATCTCCATCGGGTTGTGGTGCTCGACCCCGTTGTAGTACTGCGAGTCGACCTTGACCGGCGCACCGGCGAAGGCCTTCTCGCCGTCGCCGGTCGAGCTCGGGGGCGTGAAGCCGGCCTTCATCTTGCGCGGCTCGTAGGCCTCATCCAGGCGTTGCAGGTGATCGGTCTCGTGCTCCTCGACGTCGTAGTGCACGCGCACCAGCGAGGCGGCGTAGCGGGCCGCTTCGAAGGTGTCGGCGATCACCAGCGCGACCGGTTGGCCGCTGTAGAAGATCTCGTCCGAAAACAGGGGACGGAACGGCGAGCCTGCGGGCGCCGTCATGTCCTTCCAGGCGATGTCGAACGAGCGCATCCTGGGACGGTTCTCGTGGGTCATCACCGAGATCACGCCATGGGCGGTGAGGGCGTCGACGGTGTCGATGCGGGTGATGCGGCCCTTGGCCACGGTGCCGCTCACGACCACGCCATAGCACAGGTCGGGCGCGAAATATTCGGCCGCGTACTGGGCCTGGCCGGTGACCTTGGCGCGGCCGTCGACGCGCGAGACGGCCATGCCGCTTTTTACGCGCCCGGTGCCGGCGGGCGCGTTGGGTGCGCGCAGTTCTGGAATCAGGTCGGTCATGCTCGGTCTCCTTCTGGATGTCGTTCGCCACCACTTGCGGCATCGGTACCGCGCACGGCGGTGGTCAAGGCCTGGACGATGGCGTTCCTGGCCAGGGTCAGCTTGAAGTCGTTCTGGCCGTAGCCACGTGCGCCTTGCAGGATGGCGTCGGCCGCCGATGCGAACACGTCTTCGCCGGCGGCATGGCCGCTAAGTTGCTGTTCCGCCGCCTCGATGCGCCACGGCTTGTGGGCCACGCCGCCCAGCGCGATGCGGGCCTCCTTGATGGTGCCGTCGGCGGCGAGGTCGAGTGCGGCCGCCACCGATACTAAAGCGAAGGCGTAGGACAGGCGATCGCGCACCTTGATGTAGGCGCTGTGGGCCATGAAGCGGTCGGCCTGCGGCACCGTGATGTGGGTGATCAGTTCGCCCGGCTGCAGGGTGTTGTCGATCTCGGGATGGTCTGCGGGCAGGCGGTGGAAATCGGCGAACGGGATCTGTCGCTTGCCGCTGCTCGACTGCACATGCACGGTGGCGTCCAGCGCGCGCAGGGCGACGCACATATCGGACGGGTGGGTCGCGATGCACGACTCGCTGGTACCCAGGATCGCATGCTGGCGGTTGACGCCTTCTTTTGCGGGGCAGCCGGTGCCGGGCTCGCGCTTGTTGCAGGCGGTGCCGATGTCGTAGAAGTAGACGCAGCGGGTGCGCTGCATCAGGTTGCCGCCATTGCTGGCCATATTGCGCAACTGCGGCGAGGCGCCGGCCAGGATCGCGCTCGAGAGCAGCGGGAAGCGTTCGCGTACCAGGCCGTGGTAGGCGGTGTCGGCATTGCGGGCCAGGGCGCCCAGCAGCAGGCCGCCTTGTTCATCGGATTCGACCTGGTCCAGGTCGAGGCCATTGATATCGACCAGCTGCGAAGGGCGCATCACGCCTTCCTTCATCAGGTCGAGCAGGTTGGTGCCACCGGCGACAGGACGCGCTTGGCCGGCGTTCAAGGCCGCCAGCACGCCATCGAGGTCCCTGGCTTGGGTAAAGGTGAATGGATTCATGCCAGCACCGCCCCGATCGTGAATGCGGGCTGGTCGCCGCCGGCGTTCTTGCGCAGGTCCATCACCTGGATCACGGCGTCCGCGATTTGCGGATAGGCGCCGCAGCGGCAGATATTGCCGCTCATGAGTTCACGCACATCGTCGCGCGAAGTGGCCTGGCCTTCGTTCATCAGCCCGACGGCCGAACACAGCTGGCCGGGGGTACAGTAGCCGCACTGGAAGGCATCGCATTCGATGAAGGCCTGCTGCAGCGGGTGCAGGTCTTGGCCCTGGGCCAGGCCCTCGACCGTGGTGATTTCCTTGCCGTCTTGCATGACGGCCAGGGTCAGGCAGGAGTTGATGCGCCTGCCGTCCACCAGCACCGTGCATGCGCCGCATTGGCCCTGGTCGCAGCCCTTCTTGGTGCCGGTCATCCCTGCGCGCTCGCGCAACAGGTCAAGCAAGGTCACCCAGGACTCGACATTGAATGTGCGGTCTTGCCCGTTGATACGCAGGCGGACCGGATACTGCTGGTGAAGTTCCATGGTCATTCCCCTCTATGAGAAGCCATGACCTTACCTGCGCGTCAGGGGCGCCACGGTTAGGTGACGCACCTATTCCTGAGGTTGGACCGGTTCTTGCCTCTAAGGTCCCCGGAACACCACCGTCTTATTGCCGTCGACAAAGACACGGCGCTCGATATGGAACTTGACGGCCGTCGCCAGCGCCAGGCATTCGTTGTCGCGCCCCACGCGGGTCAGCTGGTCGACCCGGTAGTTATGGTCGACCCGGGTCAGCACCTGCTCGATGATCGGGCCTTCGTCGAGGTCCGGGGTGGCATAGTGGGCGGTGGCGCCGATCAGCTTCACGCCCCGGTCGAAGGCTTGCTGGTAGGGCTTGGCGCCCTTGAAACCAGGCAGGAAGGAGTGGTGAATATTGATGCACTTGCCGGCCAGGCGCCGCGCCAGTTCGTCCGACAGGATCTGCATATAACGCGCCAGGATCACCAGTTCGGAGCCGGTCTCCTCGAAAATCTCGAACAGGCGCTGTTCCTGCTGCGTCTTGTTTTCCCTGGTCACCGGCAGGAACACGAAGCGGATGCCTTCGCGTTCGACCATCGGGCGCAGGTCGAGATGATTCGACACCACCGCCGTGATCTGCATATTCAGTTCGCCATTGCGGCGGCGGTACAGCAGGTCGTCCAGGCAGTGGTCGGTCTTCGAGACCATGATCACGGTGCGCACCGGATCGAGCGGGTCGAACATCTTCCACTGCATGTCAAGGCGGCCTGCCACCAGGCTGGCGAATTCGGCGCGGATCTGGTCGATCGGCGGCGAATGGTCTTGCTGGCGAAACACGGCGCGCATGAAAAAGCGGGCGGTCGAGTCGTCGTCGAACTGTTCCAGCGCGCAGATATAGCAGTCGCGCTCGGCGAGGAAGGTCGCCACGGCGGCGACAATGCCGGTGCCGGCCGGGCAACTGGCGTTGAGGATGTATTCGGTGCGGCCGGCGGACGCCGGAGCGAGGCTGCTCATGAGTCGTTCCTGTGAATGGTAGGCGTGCGGTGATGTTGTCAGAATATATAGAATGATCGATGACAAGGCCGGCGTCAAGCGTGCTGGCATGGCGTGCTACCATCCCGGCTTTTTAGGCCCCCGCCATGCAGTCGACGATTCGCCCGATGCAGTCCTCCGACCTCGACGCCGCGCTGCGGGTGCAGGCGGCCTGCTACCCGGCCCCGATGCAGGAGCCGGCTGCGGTGCTGGCGGCGCGCCTGCACGCCGCGGCCGCCACCTGCCTGGTCGGGTGCGACGCACAAGGGGTCTGCGGCTACCTGTTCGCCTATCCGTCGCGCCTGGGCCGGGTCACCGACCTCGGTGCGCCGTTCGAGGTCGCGCGCGATGCCGACACCCTGTACCTGCACGACCTGGCGCTCGATCCGCGTGCGCTGGGACGTGGCCTGGCGCGCGCGCTGGTGGACGACATGCTCGGCCGGGCGCGCAAACTCGGACTGGCACATGCGGCGCTGGTCTCGGTCCAGGACAGCACGCGCTTCTGGACCGGCTTCGGGTTCACGCCGTGCGCCACGGCCGACGGCGGCCTGTCGAGCTATCCGCCGGGCGCTGTCTACATGGCGCGCAGTCTCACCTGAGGTCCACTTGAATTACTCGACCCGGCGCACCTTGGCCGAGCTGTTGCTGCCGTCCGCGCGCAGGAAGATGGTGCCGAACAGGTTGCGCTCGATGGTGACTTTGGCGTCGGTGCGGCGCGGCAGCACCGCTTCGCTGCCATCGATGACGCGCCACACCTGGCCGTTGGCCAGGCGGATCTGCGAGCCCGGGCCCCAGCCATCGAAGTTGCCGACCACCGTGCTCTGGACCGACCTGGGTTGCGCTTCGCGCTGCTTCACCGCTTCCATGCCGAAGTTTTCCTCGGCGGTCCTGGCCGGCGCAGCGGCGACTGCGGCGCTTGCAACCGCAGCCGGCCTGGCGACGCCGACGGGGATCGCGTCATAACAGGCCACGCGCGCGGCGATATCGGTGACAGTGCGGCATTTCAGGATCGCGGCGTCGTCGGCGAGCGCGCAACCGGAGGCGAGGAGCAGTACGGCGAATGGCAGGGCTTTCATCGGAATCCTAGGGTAATGGTGGAAGCATGCCCCACGCAGTGCGACTTTGGCGGGGCGGAGTCGATTATAGGGGATCGCAATGCCATAGTGGAAATGAAGGCCGCGCCAGCAATACGCCGTGCGACGTTCTATACTGGCCGGCGGCGCCAGGCAATCCGGATCGTGGCGCCGCTCTTTCGAAAGAACCCCATGACCCAGCAAGTTACGATCATCGCCACCCTGTACGCCAAGGCCGGCCAGGAAGACGCGCTCGCGGCGCGCATGCACGAGATGGCGCGCGCCACCCGCGAGGAAGCCGGCTGCATCCTGTACGAGCTGCAGCGTTCCATCGACGACCCGTTCGAGTTCATCATGGTCGAATACTGGCGCGATGCCGAGGCGGTGGCGCTGCACGACGCCAGCGCGCACATGGCGGCGCTGGTGGCCGACCTGCCGGCGCTGGTCGACCGCCCGGTCGCGGTGCGCAAGTACACGCCGGCCTGAGGTCGTCGGCTCAGGCTGCGGCGCGCCCGAACAGGCCGATCTGCAGTCCGCGCGCCATGCCGCGCGCCGCATCGAGCAGGGCGTGGGCATCGGCCGGTGCGAACAGCGCGCCGGTGCTCTCCTCGAACAGCCTGAGCCAGCGCGCGAAGTGGCCTGGCGTGAGCTGGGGCATGGCCTGGTGCTTGCCGAAGACATTGCCGCGAAACTCGCGCGCGCCCAGCAGCGCGGTGCTCCAGAACGCGACCATGCGCTCCTTGTGATGGTCCCAGGCGCCGTCGGCGATGACGCCGGCGAATACCGGGCCAAGCAGGGCGTCATGCCTGACCTGGTCATAGAAGACATCGACCAGCAGCGCCAGCGAGGCCCGTTCGAGCGGCAGCGGGCAGGAAGGGTGGGCCGTCATGGCATCAACCCGGCTTGCCGTCCAGGCGCGCGCTGGCGAGCCAGGGCGCGTAGCGCAGCAGGTAGATCGCGAAGGCCAGTGACCAGAGCAGCGCCGACAGCGCCAGGCTGTAGCCGCGCACGGGCCCATCGAACAGGTTTGCAGCCAGGCGCGCCGCCAGCGCCAGCGGCAGCAGCGCGAACATGGCGACCTCCGGCCGCCCGGCGTCCAGGGCGCGTCCGGTGTGGCCACGCGCGGTGCGGGTGATCATGGCGCCGATCATGCCGGTCATGGCGCCGGCTGCCAGCAAATGCACCGCGGCGCTGCCGCTGACGCTGCCGATAGCGGCCAGGCCGAGCGCGAACAGACCGGCCACCAGCAGCGCATACGACAGGTGGAAGGACCACAACAGCGGGGTGCGCAGGGTCGCCAGCGGATCCCACAGGAGCAGGCGCGCGCCGTTGAGCAGCGCGGCCACGATCCCGGCCAGCCCGGTCGCCCAGCCGGGCGCCGGCGCCAGCCAGCACAGGGCCAGCAGCGCGATCGATGCGATGCTGGCCAGGTCCAGCCGCGGGATACTGCGGGGTTGGCTGCCGGGCGCGCCATTGCGGGTGAACATCGGGCCGACCCGTCCGCCGATCACCGCCACCAGCAGCACGATCAGCAGGATCGCGCCGTGCACCGGCGCCAGCGGCGACAGCGCCAGCACGCCATGCATGGCAAGGTGGAACACCAGGTTGCAGACCCCGAGCAGGGCAATGACCAGGCAGATCGGCAGGTTGCGGCGGTTGTTGGCGCGCAGCAGCAGGCGCAGGATGACGACGGCTACCACGAACAGGAAGGCAATGTCGAGGACGGCGTACAGCAGCGGCGGCGCGCCCAGCGCGGCGCAGCGCCCGGCGAGCCACAGCAGCGCCAGCGCCTGCAGGCTGCGGCCTTTCGGCGTCGGCAGCCCGGTCCAGGTCTGGATCGCGGTCAGCAAGAAGCCGGCGACGACCGCGACTGCGAAGCCGAACACCATCTCATGGGTATGCCACAGCAGGTCGACCGGGCCCTGGGGCAGCAGGCCGAGGTAGGCCAGCACCCAGGCCGGCACCGCCACCGCGGCGAATGCCGCGGCCAGCAGGTAGAAGGGGCGGAATCCCAGCCGCCAGATGGGAGCGGAGTGCATACGGTCCTCCTAATTTAAGATGCATTCAGGATACATGAAAAACCTGGGCCGGCCGTTCCATCTTTTGGCGTAGTACAAGCTACTAACTGTCGGGAAATTTAACACTTGGCGATGGTATATCTGGATCGACGGAGAAATGATTCATTAAATCAAGGACATGCCAGCGGGATAGAGGTCGGGCCCGGTTCTTGCTCATCCATTGTGAGTAATCATGAGGAGCATGAAGATGTTGCGTATCACCCCTTTGTTGTTTGCCGCTGCACTGCTTGCCCAACCCGCCGAGGCTGGCGTCAAATATACCTGGCAGCAAATCGAAGCTTCGGACTCGATGCCTGCCAACCTCAACCTGGAGCTGGTTTTCTCGAACAAAGCCGTCAACCAGGGCAATCTCAGCCTGAATATCGGCAACGAATGCCAGTTCGGCAGCTGCGAATTCACGCAAGAGAGCCTGCTGTCGCTGCGTTACTGGTACGGCGCGCCGGATTCGGCGGGTGGCGCCAACCTGATTGAATACGGCTACCGCACGGAAGTCAACGGCTTGTTCCAGGGCATCCAGCTACAGCTCGATTTCCTGTCCGACGGTAAGCTGAGCGGATCGATATTGGCCAATAATGGCTCATCCGACTTTCGTATGAATAGCGTAGGCTCGCTGTTCACGATGGTGAGCGCGAACAGCGACGAGGAGTGGGGATGCGGCTTCGAGTACCCGGAATGCTCGGGCTCGACCGGCTTGCTGGCCGAAGTGCCAGAGCCGTCCAGCGCCGCGCTGGCCGGCCTGGGCCTGGTGGCGGCCTGGTTCGGACGCCGCCGCAAGCGCCAGGCGGCTTGAGTTCAGGCCTGCGTTGACAACAGCGCCGCGGTGTCCGCCGCACCCATGCGGCGCGCCGCATCGAGGGCGCTGACACCGTCGGCGTCACGCCGTGCCGGATCAGCGCCGCGTTCGATCAACAGGCGCGCGATCTCGACCCGGTTGAACATGGCGGCGAACATCAGCGCCGTCTTGCCGGCCGGCCCCGCATGGTCAGGAATCGCGCCGTGCTCGAGCAGCAGGGTCGTCACCGCCAGGTCGCCCTTGAAGGCGGCGCCGTGCAGCGGCGTCTGCGCCGCGTCGTTCATCAGTTGCGGATCGGCCCCGTGTTCGAGCAGCACGCGCGCCGCGTCGTGGTGGCCGTGGTAGCAGGCCAGCATCAGCAGGCTGTCGCCGCGCTCGTTGCGCAGATTGGGCGGCAGGCCCTGGGCCAGCAGCGCGCCGAGCGGTTCGGCGTCGCCGGCGCGGGCGTACTGGAATACCTTGCGCACCCATTCCAGGGTGGCTTCGTCGAGTTCCGCCGGCGCCGCCGGCGGGCCTGATTCATTCGTGTGCATGCCTGTCCTCGATAGCAGAGCGATGCCTGATTAGAACATATTCCGGATTCAGGCGCGCTGGCGGCCGGCCGCGTGCTCGGCCGCCTCCATGATCCAGGCCGGCAGGGCCAGCGCCGGCAGCAGCATGCCGGCCACCAGTGCCGCATGCCAGCCATGCGCGGCATAGATCCAGCCACCGAGCGCCGAGCCGAGCGCGCCGCCGGCGAAGAACAGGGCGAAATACAGGCCATTCAGGCGGCTGCGGATCTCGGCCCCGAGGGCGAACAGGGCGCGCTGACCCAGTACCAGGTTGGCGGCAACTGCGGCATCGAGCACGATCGCGGCCAGCGCCAGCAGCCCCAACGCCAGCGGCTTGGAATGCGGCGCGAACAGGGGCAGCATGAAGCTCAGCGCGCCGACTGCCAGCGCGATCGCGGTGGCGCCGAGGGTGTGACCGCGGTCGGCCAGGCGTCCGGCGATCGGCGAGGCCACGGCGCCGGCCATGCCGACCAGGGCGAACACGGCGATGCCATTCTGGGACAGGCCAAAATCCGGGCCAGCGAGCGCTTGCGGGACCACGGTCCAGAACAGGCTGAAGGCGCCGAACAGGCCGGCGTGATACAGCGCGCGGCGGCGCAGCACCACGGTGTTGGCCAGCACCGGCCACAGCGAAGCGATCAGCGCCCGGTAGCGCTGGCTGGCCGCCGGACGGCGTTGCGGCAGCTTGAAGTGCAGCACCACGGCCAGCGCCAGCACCATCGCCGAGGCAATCGCGAACACCGCCTGCCAGCCGCCGAAGCCGGCCAGCACGCTGGCCACCGGACGCGCCACCATGATCCCCAGCAGCAGGCCGCTGACCACCTTGCCCACGGTCTGGCCGCGTGTCGCTTCCGGCGCCAGGTGGGCCGCGAACGGCACCAGCACTTGCGCCACCACGGCGCCCAGGCCGATGGCCAGCGCGGCGAGCAGGAACTGCCAGGCCCCGGTGGCGCTGGCGGCCAGGGCCAGGGCCGCGCCGGTAGCGACCAGGCCGGTCACGATCAGGCGCCGGTTCTCGAGCAGGTCGCCCAGCGGCACGATGAACAGCAGGCCAAGGCAATAGCCGATCTGGGTCAGCGTGACGATCAGGCCGGCAGCGGCCGGCGGCATGCCAAGGGCCGCGCCGATCGGGCCGACCAGCGGCTGGGCGTAATACAGGTTGGCGACGATGATGCCGGCGGCGGCGGCCAGCAGCATCGTCATGTCGCTGGAAAGTGGTTGGTGGGTCGAGTTGCTCATGGAGTGCTCCTGGATGGGATAGTGAACGATCCCATTCTAGGCAGGCTTGGCCTAAAGATAATTAGGGCATAATGCCCACATACAATTCATCTAATGTGAACAATCATGGACAAGGTGAAGGCGATGCAGACCTTCGTGCGGATCGTCGAGGCCAACAGCTTCACCAAGGCCGCCGAGTCGCTCAACTTGCCGCGCGCTTCGCTCACGGCGACGATGCAGAACCTGGAACGCCACCTGGGCGCCCAGCTCCTGCAGCGCACCACGCGCCGCCTGTCGCTCACGCCCGAGGGCGAGCGCTACTATGAACAATGCGCGGCCATCCTGGCTGCGATCGAGAGCGCGGAAGCCGGCTTCCTGGGCGACGCCGCGCGCCAGATGCAGGGACGGCTGCGGATCGACATGCCGGGCGCGCTCGGGCGCGCCATCGTATTGCCGCGTATCGGCGAATTTCGCCGTGCCTGGCCGGGACTGGCGCTGAGCATCGGGATGGGCGACCGCCTGGTCGACCTCACCGCCGAAGGGATCGACTGCGTGCTGCGGGTGGGCGCCCTGCAGGATTCGAGCCTGGTGGCGCGCCGCATCGGCCTGATGCGCTTCGTGATCGCGGCGACGCCGGAATACCTGGCGCGGTGCGGCACGCCGGCCTCGATCGACGACCTGCCCGGGCACGAGGGCATCGTCCATTTCTCGGGTCGCAACGCACGCCCGTTCGACTGGGAGCTGCAGGACGGCGCCAGCCTGCGCAAGGTTGCGCTCAAGGGTACGATTGCGGTCAATGACGCCGAGGCGAACCTGATGTGCGCCCTGCAGGGCCTGGGCCTGGCGCAGCTGGCGCGCTACCAGCTGCGCGGCCACGCGGGCCGGCTGGTCGAGGTATTGCCGGATGCCTGCCCGACGCCGATGCCGGTGTCGCTCGTGTATCCGCAGGGCCGCATTGCCAACCCGCGCTTGCAGGCCTTCGCCGAGTGGGTGGGCCAGGTATTCCAGGACGATCCCGATCTGCGGCTGGCGCACGATTGAGGGTCCGCAAGCGTAGCGCAAGGCCGTGACCGCACCATGAGGCGCCTGCCACTTGACTGGAGCGTCCATGAAAGCCGTCACCGCGATCGTGATCGCGGCTTGCCTGTCGCCCGGCGCGCAGGCCGCGATCCCCTACGTCTATCCGTTCAATGCGATGACCGGCCAGGAGGTGGTCGAACAGCGCCTGAAACAACCCAAGACCCAGCTCGACTACATCAGGCGCGAGAAAGTGGAGGCTTACCTCAACGGCATCAAGGACGGCGCCCACGGCCGCGAATGGTGCCTGGCCAGGCCGCTGCTGCCGGATGAATTGAACGTGGCCGTCGTGCGCCGCCTGAAGGCGACGCGCAAGCCGGCCGAACTGAAAGAGAACGCGGCACCGCTGGTGCTGGCCGAGCTGCGCCGGCGCTTTCCCTGCCCGAAGCCGGGCAGACGAAAGCGCTGACCCGGGCTAAACGCTTACGTCAGAAATCGACATTCATCGACAGCCACAAGCGCCGACCATCCATATTGTTGACGTACACGCTGCTGTAGGTCGGCGCCGCCGTCGGCGACGAGCGATACGGACGGTAGTCGACGAAGTCCTTGTTGAGCAGGTTGTACACCGCTGCATTGATCGAGATCGTCGGGCTCACCTGATAGCTGGTGCCCAGGTGCAGCATGCCATACGCCTTGTAGTCGCCCAGCGATTCCTTGGCGGCGCGGGTCGGGGCCGAGGTGCCCGGGTCGCGGAAGCGCTCGCTGCGGTACTCGGCGCGCAGCCACGAATTCCACTGCGGCGAGATATCCCAGGTCAGGCGCGCATTGACCGAATGTTCCGGCGTGTCGCCCAGCGGCTTGCCCTCGTTCGGGCCGCTTTTCTGTTCGCTGTCGGTGTAGGTATAGTTGGCGCTGGCGGCCCAGCCGGCGCCGATCTTGAAGCGGGTCGCCAGTTCCAGGCCGCGGGTCACCGCCTCGTCGACGTTGATCGACTGGCCGAAGGCGTCCACATTCGGCCAGTTGCCGAAGCTGACGCAACCCGGACGGTTCGGATCGGCACGGAAGGAGCAGTTCAGCAGGCCGGTGCCGCTGGTGATCTTGTCCTCGAACTCGTTGTTGAACACGGTGACGTTGGCGGTCCAGCCGGCGCCGTTATCGAAATACGCGCCCAGTTCGGTGGTGATGCTGGTCTCGGGTTTCAGGCCCGGGCTGCCGACCAGGGGGATGGTGCCCTGGCCGCCGAAGCCGTTGATGCCCGGCGAGAGCTGCTCGACGCGCGGGGTTTTATAACCCTTGCTGACGCCACCTTTGAAGGTCCATTGCGGGGCCGCGGTCCACACCAGATAAGCGCGCGGGCTGGTCTGGCCGCCGAAGATGCTGTGATCGTCATAGCGCGCGCCCAGGGTCAGGGCCAGGCGCTCATGGAAGCGCCACTCGTCTTCCAGGAACAGCGCCTTTTGCGTGAAGGCGAACACCTCGGGCGCGACGCCGTCGACCATCTCGGCATCCCAGTGCTGGGCGCCGATGGTGGTCAGGTGGCTGCCCCATGGGACCAGCAGCTTGGTGTCGAACACCTTGCTCTCGACTTCCAGCGTGCGCGCGCTGCCCGCCACCGTGCCCGGGGTGCCCGGTGGGATGGTGCGGCCGATGGTCTCGGTCTTGTTGACCATATAACTGCTGTCCCAGGTGCCGAACGGCAGGCGCGCCTTATAGGCCAGGGTGGTTTGGTCGCGGTCGTACTTCTGCTTGGGACCGTAGCCGCCCTGCACGCTCTGGGTGCCGACCTGGCCGCGCGAGTTGTCGTAGGTCTGGCGTGTGCTGTCCGCATCCAGGGTGAACTCGTGGTAGCGGTTCGGCGTGAAGGCAAGGCGCGCGCCCAGGTTGTGGATCTCGGCCTTGACCGGGTTGGAACCCATGTTCAGAGTCACGTTGCCGTTCTGGTTGTCGTAGCTGATGGTCGCCTCGTCGCGGCGCAGGGTGCTGCCGCGTAGCGCCAGGCCCAGCACTTCGCTGGCGATCGGGCCGTTCAGGTAGAACTTGGCGCCCTTGACGTCGCCGAATTCGGATTCTTCTTGCAGGGTGTAATCGGCCGACACCGTGCCGCCCCACACTTTGCCGACCTTGCGCGTGATGATATTGACCACGCCGCCCATCGCGTCCGAGCCGTACAGGGTCGACATCGGTCCGCGGATGATCTCGATGCGCTCGATCGCGCTCACCGGCGGCATGAAGCTGGTCGAGGTGCCGCCGAAGCCGTTCGGGGTCACATTGCCGGCCGCGTTCTGGCGCCGGCCGTCGATCAGGATCAGGGTGTAGTCGCTCGGCATGCCGCGGATGCTGATATTCATGCCACCGGTCTTGTCGCCGGCGGCCGCGACGTCGATGCCCTCTACACTTTCCAGGGCCTGGGCCAGGTTGCCGAAGCGTTCCTTCTCGAGCTGCTCGCGGGTCAGCACGGTGATCGACGCCGGCGCCTCGCGGATGGTCTGCTCGAAACCGGAAGCAGTGACAACCACGGTCGCCATATCGGCCGGGACGGTGTTGGCGCTGGCCGCGAAGGGCAGGGCGCCGATGGCGAGGCTGAGAAGCGAACGGCGCAGCAGTGGGGCGTGAAAGGTAGGCATCAGGAATCCGTGTTGTCGTTAAATGCTTGTATTTACAGGTGCAAATCTGTGTAAAGAGATCGAACCGGCAACATTTTAAACATAAATACGAATCATTCCTATTCTTATTTGTGTCCTGGTGGTAAGAATGCGACGCTGCAGCGCGGCGCGGCGCGTACTGACAGTGAGCCGCCGGCATTCATGCCGCCCGCATGGCATCGCCCAGGCAGTAGCGGCGCGCCGGGTCATCCACCGGCATTGGCGGCCAACAGGTAACCCCGGAACCGCTCGCAGCCCAGTCCGCGCAGGTGGCGCTCGGCGTGTTCGACGCCCTCGGCCACCAGGTCCAGCCCCAGGCTGGCGGCCAGCTGCACGATGGCTTGCACGATGCCGGCGGCGCTGGGATTGGCCAGCATCTCGCGCACCAAGGACTGGTCGATCTTGAGCTGGTCCAGCGGCAGGCGCCGTTCAGGGCCAGCTCGACCCGCTCGGCGGCGTCGATGCGGTCCAGTTCGGCGGCGTGCTCGAGCTCGCGCAAGGCGCGCCGCCGCGACCGCGCCTATTACGAAGCCGAGATGACGCGCCAGATGGCCGGCGCCGGCCAGGTGGCCGCGATCATGGCCGAGATCAGAGCCGCCTCGCGCGAGCAGAGCGCCGGCGTCGACCAGCTCAGTCGCTCGCTGGTGGCAATCGACGAGTCCACCCGCCGCGACGCCGATCTGGCCGGCCACTCGCTGGCGTCAACCGCGGAGCTGGAGCGGCAGGCGGTCGGCCTGGGGCGCCTGGTTGCGGCGTTCCGGCTGCCCAACGGCGCGGCGCCAGCGCTGGAGCAGGGCAGGCCTGGCCTGCGCCGTGTGCCGGCCTTGCCGCTCCCGGCCTGAATTCTACTGACTCTGGTTGGAGTTCCATATGATCCTGAATGCCTACCTGCGCGTCGCACTGATGGCGCTCGTCGTCGTGCTGGTCACGGTCGGCGCCACCGCGATCATTGTCCAGGCACCGTTGCCGGAGCGCGGCGTGGCCATCCGCTAGCCCATCGGCCCGGCATTGTCGGCTATCATGCCGGATGCGCCGGGGACGAGGCTGTCCGCTCCTGGCCGCAGCGCCCCATTGTCATTACAGTCCATACAGGAGCACCTATGAAGAAGTACCTGATCCTGGCCGCGACCCTCGCCGTCGCCGCCGTCCCTGCCGCCCACGCCAGCGCCGACCTGGCCAAGGCCAAGGCCTGCATGGCCTGCCACGCCGTCGCGACCAAGCTGGTCGGCCCATCCTACAAGGATGTCGCCGCCAAGTACGCAAAGGATGCCGGTGCCGAGGCGCGCCTGGCGCTCAAGATCCAGAAGGGCAGCAGCGGCACCTGGGGCCCGATCCCAATGCCGGCCAACCCGCAGGTCAGCGATGCCGATGCCAAGACATTGGCCAAATGGATCCTGGCTCAGCAATGAAGAAAGGCGGCGCCCACCCGGCGTCGCCTTTTTTGGCCCTGGTTGCATCATCGAAAATTTCGATCGTAGGGCAAGATATTATCCGTTTTTCAAGTGAAGGCGTGGCGAGCATAATGACTCCATCGCATCGAGCACAAGGCAAAGATCACTGAGGGCAGCGGGGCTGCCCAGGATCGAGCGGTTCGATGATCCCTAACCACGAGAGGAGCACATCATGTTGAACGTACGTAAAAGCAATGAACGCGGCGGCGCAAGCTTTGGCTGGCTGAACTCGCAGCACACCTTCTCCTTCGGTCACTACCACGATCCGAAGCATATGGGCTTCGGTCCGCTGCGCGTCATCAACGAGGACAAGGTGCAACCGGGCCGCGGCTTCGATTCGCACGGCCACCGTGACATGGAAATCATCTCGTATGTGCTCGATGGCGCGCTGGAACACAAGGACAGCATGGGCAACGGATCGGTGCTGCGCTACGGCGACGTGCAGATCATGAGCGCCGGGTCGGGCGTGGTGCACAGCGAATACAATCACTCGAAAACCGAGGGCGTGCACTTCCTGCAGATCTGGATCATGCCGAATGTGGGCGGCGCCGAACCGCGCTATGAAGAAAAGCATTTCGACGCTGCGGACAAGACCGGCAAGCTGCGCCTGATCGGTTCACCCGACGGCCGCGAGGGTTCGGTCTCGATCCGCCAGGACGCCGCACTGTACGCCACCATCCTCGATGGCGCCGAACAGGTGGAGCATGCCCTGGCTGGCGGACGCCAGGCCTATGTTCATGTAGTGCGCGGCCAGGTGACGGTCAATGGCATTGCGCTTGAAGGCGGCGACGCGCTGAAGGTGAGCGACGAAGCAGCCGTGACGCTGTCCCAGGCCGCGGACGCCGAGGTCTTGCTGTTCGATCTGCCGCAATAATGGACCACGCCGCCCGGCCAACGGGCGGCGCTCCTGACACCTCAGACAACCGGAGATACCGATGCAAGTGACGACCACCCGCGGCAACGACAAACTGCAGTACCGGATCCAGATCGGCAAGCACCAGTTGCTGACCGATGCCCCCGAGGCCTTCGGCGGCGACGACAGCGGCCCCGAACCGCACGACCTCCTGGCCGCGTCGCTGGCCGCCTGCACCGCGCTGACCGTGACGATGTACGCCCGGCGCAAGGGTATGGCGCTCGAGGATGTGAAGGTCGCCATCGACCATGGCCAGCAGGACGGGGCCTATGAGCTGCGCCGCCACATCGAGTTCGTCGGCGCTCTCAGTCAGGAAGAGCGCGAGCGCCTGCTCGATATCGCCAACAAATGCCCGGTCCACAAGACCTTGTCTGGCGCGATCCGTATCCAGACCGACGTCGCGTAATCTCGTGATCGTACCGACGTCGCTCAGGGTTGGCAGCGAAGCTGCCCACCCTACCCGCAGGTGACGGTGGGCGCGGTAGCGAAGCCGGTAACGATCAACGCGTCGGCGGCGAAGCCGCCAGGCCGCAGGGATCGGGCGCCATGCGCGCGAACGGTCCTGTCGTGCGCATCCGCTCGATCCACCACGTGAGCGCCGCGCCATCCTCGCCACTGCGCCAGGCCAGATAAAAAGTTTCATCCGACTTCGGTTCCACCACCTGTTTCTCGACCAGCAGTCCACGGTCGATGGCCGGTCGCGCCCATGCCTCGGGCAGGAAGCCGAAGCCCAGGCCCTGGACCTGGAATTCATACTTGGTGCGCATATCGGGCACCGCCAGCGTCTCTTGCCCGAACAGCAGGCCGACGGTGCGCGCGCCGAGGATGCGGGTCGAGTCCGAGACCGAGATGGCCCGGTAGGGCAGCAGGTCGGTCTTGTCGAGCGGGTGTTCGACCCTGGCCAACGGATGGCTGGGGGCGACGCTGAACACGAAGGCGCTGGTGCCGATCGGTTCGGCCGTATAGCCGCCGCCCGACGGCCCTTCGCCGGCCGCGCCGACCAGCAGGTCGACCCGGCGATCGAGCAGGGCGTCCCAGGTGCCCGACAGCGACTCGCGCACGATGCGCAGCCGGGTCTGGTCGGCCACGCCATAGAAGGCCTCGATATCGGCTTGCAGGGCGCCAGCCGACAGCACGGAATCCATGCCCAGGGCGATCTCGGTCTCCCAGCCCGATGCCACGCGCCGCACCCGCGATTCGAGGTCGCCGGCGGCGCGCAGCAGGTAGCGGCCTTCCTTCAGCAGTTCCTGGCCGGCGGCGGTGAGCGTGACCTTGGGGCCGAAGCGGTCGAACAGGCGCACACCCAGGTCGTCCTCCAGCTTGGACACGGTATACGAAATGGTCGAGGGAACGCGGAACAGTTCCTTGGCGGCGCCGGCAAAGGAGCCGCGGCGGGCGATGGTTTCGATGATCTGGAGGGCGTCGAGGCTAAGTTTGAGCAATTGCGTGTCCTGTAATGCGGGAAGCCCCATGGTAGCGGCAAGCGGGGCCGTATTCCTAGCCCCGGCACTATGAAAATAGCAATCTGATTCTATCGCTGCTGGCATAGCCTGACGATACTGGAAAGTGTCGACGCCGAGTTGGCGTCTCCCGGAAGGAGGAGCGCAAGATGTACCTGATTTCACTGGGAGCCGGCATCCTGGCCGGCCTGTTGTACGGCCTGATCAACGTGCGCTCGCCGGCGCCGCCGGCGATCGCCCTGATCGGCCTGTTGGGCATGCTGGTCGGCGAACAGATCGTCCCGGTCGCCAAGCGCCTGATCGATGGCCAGCCGATCACGGCCGGCTGGTTCGCCAGCGAATGCAAACCCAAGATCACCGGCGTTGCCGCCAACACGCCGCCGCAAGAGCCGGACCAGGACGGTCCGCGCCAGGCTTGACCCCCCGTTTCTACCCACAACCACAAGGAAAACATCATGAGCAATCCAAAACTCGAAGTCCTGACCCCGCAGAACTCCCAGCTGATCGTCATCGACCATCAACCGCAGATGGCCTTTGGCGTGCAGTCGATCGACCGCCAGACCCTCAAGAACAACGTGGTCGGCCTGGCCAAGGCGGCCAAGGTATTCAACATCCCGACCACGATCACCACGGTCGAAACCGAATCGTTCTCGGGCAATACCTATCCTGAGCTGCTCGACGTCTTCCCCGGCCACCAGATCCTGGAACGCACCTCGATGAATTCGTGGGACGACCAGAAGGTGCGCGATGCGCTCAAGGCCAATGGCCGCAAGAAGGTGATCGTGGCCGGCCTGTGGACCGAAGTGTGCAACACCACCTTCGCCCTGTGCGCGATGCTCGAAGGCGAGTACGAGATCTACATGGTGTCGGATGCCTCGGGCGGCACCACCAAGGAAGCGCACGACATGGCCATGCTGCGCATGGTGCAGGCTGGCGTGGTGCCGGTGACCTGGCAGCAGGTGCTGCTCGAATGGCAGCGTGACTGGGCCCACCGCGACACCTACAACGACGTGATGAAGATCGTCACCGAGCACTCGGGCGCCTATGGCATGGGCGTGGATTACGCCTACACCATGGTGCACAAGGCGCCGGCGCGCGCCAGCGGCACGCACGAGGTACTGGCGCCGGTCGCGGCCCCGATCGGCCGCTGAGCTCGAGGTAGATCCGCACTGTAGTTCTCGCTGCCGCGCGCCCTCCAAAGCGCGCGGCGGTTGCCGCAAACCCGCCGGGCGACGCTCGCCCGGCGCTATTTGGAGTACCAGCATGAACCAAGCACAGTCGAGCAGCAGCGCAAACCCGCCGCTCATCCTCATCAACGGCTGCTTCAATACCGTTGACCGCGAACAGCCGCAGGCGAGCGCGGTCGCCATCCAGGATGGCCGCTTCCTGGCCGTGGGCGACACCGACACCGTGATGCGCCACCAGAGCGAGGGCAGCCAGGTGATCGACCTGAACGGGCGCACCGTGGTGCCGGGCCTGAACGACTCGCACCTGCACCTGATCCGCGGTGGCCTCAATTACAACCTCGAACTGCGCTGGGAAGGCGTGCCCTCGCTCGCCGATGCGCTGCGCATGCTCAAGGAACAGGCCGACCGCACCCCGAATCCACAATGGGTGCGCGTGGTGGGCGGCTGGAACGAATTCCAGTTCGCCGAGCGGCGCATGCCGACGATCGATGAGATCAACGCCGCCGCGCCCGATACGCCGGTATTCATCCTGCACCTGTACGACCGTGCCCTGCTCAACCGCGCGGCCTTGCGTGCGGTTGGCTATACCAAGGACACCCCGAACCCGCCAGGCGGCGAGATCGTGCGCGACGGTGCTGGCAACCCGACCGGCATGCTGATCGCGCGTCCCAACGCGATGATCCTGTACGCCACCCTGGCCAAGGGCCCCACGCTGCCCTACGACCTGCAGGTGAACTCGACCCGCCAGTTCATGCGTGAACTGAACCGCCTGGGCCTGACCAGCGCGATCGACGCCGGCGGCGGCTTCCAGAACTACCCCGACGACTACGCCGTCATCGAAGAACTCGACAAGGCCAACCAGCTGACGATCCGCATCGCCTACAACCTGTTCACCCAGAACAAGGGCAAGGAACTGGAAGACTTCCAGCGCTGGACCGGGATGGTCACGCCAGGCCAGGGCAGTGACTACTACCGCCACAACGGCGCCGGCGAGATGCTGGTGTTCTCGGCGGCCGACTTCGAGGACTTCCTCGAGCCGCGGCCCGACCTCGATCCCGGCATGGAAGACGAGCTCGAACGCGTGGTACGCCACCTGGTCTCGCAACGCTGGCCGTTCCGCCTGCACGCGACCTACGACGAATCGATTTCGCGCATGCTCGATGTGTTCGAGAAGGTCAACCGCGACATCCCGTTCGACGGCCTGCACTGGATGTTCGACCATTGCGAGACCATCACCCAGCGCAATATCGACCGCGTCGCCGCGCTCGGCGGCGGCATCGCGATCCAGCACCGCATGGCGTTCCAGGGCGAGTATTTCGTCGAGCGCTATGGCAGCGACGCCGCGCAATCGACGCCACCGGTGAAGCGCATGCTCGAAACCGGCGTGCCGGTCGGCGCCGGCACCGACGCCACCCGCGTGGCCAGCTACAACCCGTGGACCTCGCTGTACTGGCTGGTGACCGGGCGCACCGTGGGCGGGTTGCCGCTGTACGGCACTGCCGGCCACTTGCCGCGCCAGGTCGCGCTCGAGCTGTGGACCGCGGGCAGCGCCTGGTTCTCGAACGAGCAGCAACGCAAGGGCCGCATCCGCGAAGGCATGCTGGCCGACCTGGCGGTGCTGTCGCACGATTTCTTCAGCATCGACGCCGAAGACATCAAGGCGATCGAATCGGTCCTGACCGTGGTCGGTGGCCGGATCGTGTACGGCGCGGCCGAGTTCACCGACCTTGGGCCGCCACCGATCCCGGTGCTGCCCGCATGGTCGCCGGTGAGCAAGGTAGCCGGTCACTGGCGCAAGGCGGCGCCGCAGCCGCAGCAGATGGCGCTGCCGCACCAGTGCAGCGGGCCGTGCGGAGTGCATGCGCACAGCCATGACAAGGCGCGTCGATCAACCATGCCGGTGTCCGATTTTTCAGGCTTCTGGGGCGCGCTCGGTTGCAGCTGCTTCGCGTTCTGATGACGATGACGGCTCCCAATCCCTCCCGTCTGCAGGGTTTCAATATGGGCTTCCTCGGAGGCTATGTCGATACCCTGGGCTTCATCGGCCTGTTCGGCCTGTTCACCGCCCACGTCACCGGCAACTTCGTGCTGCTCGGCGCTTCGCTGGCCGATCCGGCCAACATTCCGTCGCTGCTGAAGATCCTGGCCTTCCCGGCCTTCATCATCGGCATCGCCGCGGCGCGCCTGCTGGTGGCGTCGTGCGAACGGCGCGGCGTCGACGCGCATCGGCCATCGTATCTGCTGCAACTGGTGCTGCTGATCGGCTTCATGGCCTGCGGCATGCTGTCCGAGCCGGTGGCGCGCGATATGTCGGCATTGGCGATGGCGGCCGGCCTGCTCGGCACTGCGGCCATGGGCGCGCACAGCGCAGCGAGCAAGCTGCTGCTGGCCCACCTGGCGCCGACTTCGATGATGACCGGTAACGTGACCCAGCTGGTGATCGACACGGTCGATCAGTTGCGCGGCGCCGGCGACGCGGCCACCACCGCGCGTTGCAGCAAGTTCTTCTGGCCGCTGTTCGGTTTCGCGGTCGGCTGCGCGGCCGGCGCCTTCCTGTTCCTGGCGTTCGGCTTCGTGGCGCTGGCGGTGCCGGTGGCGATCCTGGTGCTGCACCTGCTGCGCCCGAGCTTTGACCCCGCATAGGAGCGGAGCATGAAGAAGACCCGCCTGGAGGCATTCAGCGACGGCGTGATCGCCGTCATCCTCACCATCATGGTGCTGGAGCTGACGCCTCCGCACGGGACCTCGGCCGGCGACATGCTGGCCGTGATCCCGGGCTGGCTGCGTTACGCCTTGAGCTTCGTGTATGTCGGCATCTACTGGGTCAACCACCACGCGCTGTTCGAGCCGGTGGAGCGGGTCGACTGGGCCACGCTGTGGGCCAACCTGCACCTGCTGTTCTGGATGTCGCTGATCCCGTTCGTGACGGCCTGGGTGGCCGAGCATCCGATGGCGCCGGCGCCGGTTGCCCTGTATGGCGTGGTGCTGTTTTTGTGCTCGGTGTCGTTCCTGCTGCTGTCGTGGCGTTTGGGCTACCTGGCGGGTCGGGATCATGCGCATACCTGGCAGAACCGCAAGAACCAGCTGTCGCTGGCAGTGTATGCGCTGGCGGTGCTGGTGTCACTCTGGCAGCCCTTGCTGGCGGCGCTGATCCATGTGCTGCTGGCCGTGCTGTGGCTGGTGCCGAACCGGATCGGGCGCAGTGCGGGTGAACCGGGCTGACTGGACGTTGCAGGCCGGCGCTGGCATGATGCCATTCGCCGGCCGCAAGAACAAAAAAGGACTACCGTGAACAGCCAACAACGCATCATCAGCGTCCTGATCGCCGACGACCACCCCCTGATGCGCGAAGGGATCGCGGCCGTGATCGGCAGCCAGCCCGATATGCGGGTGGTGGGCGAAGCCTCGGACGGCAACGAGGCGGTCGAGCTGCACCGCCAGCTGCGGCCCGACGTGACCCTGATCGACCTGCAGATGCCGCACCTGAACGGCATGGACGCGATCGCCGCGATCCGCGCCGAGTTTCCCCAGGCCTGCCTGGCGATTCTCACCACCTTCCGTGGCGACGCGCGCGCCATGCAGGCAATCAAGAGCGGAGCCCAGGGCTACCTGCTCAAGAGTTCACTGCGCAAGGAGCTGACCGACGCCATCCGCGTGCTGGCCGGCGGCCGGCGCTACATCCCGACCGAAATCGCCGGCGAGCTGGCGCGCCACCTGGGCCAGGACAGCCTCACGGTGCGCGAGCTGCAGGTGCTCGAGCTGATCGCGCGCGGCAACGGCAACAAGCAGATCGGCGCCACCCTCAAGCTGTCCGAGGACACGGTCAAGGGCCATCTGCGCAGCATCATGGACAAGCTGGGCGCCAACAACCGCACCCATGCGGTCACCATCGGCATCGAGCGCGGCTTCCTCGAAATCTGATGCGCGGCTGGCCAATTCGGCGAGCCGGGATGGCAGGATCCTGCAATTCCATCTGGCATGGACCAGCCGCAATGCGCCAGCAAGCTGATCGAGGTGACGTTGCGCGCCAACCTGCCGGATACCGTCAAGAACTGATACCGGATCGTATGCATGGTGCCGGGAACGTAGCGCACACCCCCCACTTTCGTGTGGGTAGGCGATGCCCCTATCTTGTCTGTGCAACATCTCCAGCGCACTGCAACATGTTGTCAGGATCACCCCGATCCCGACAACCCTGGAGAGCATCATGCAGACCGCGTATCCGATCCCGAGCCTGCCCCCGATCGACCGCCGAATTGCCGCGCCGCACCATGGCGGCCTGCCGCGCTGGCAGGTGAGGCGGGTCACCGACTATATCGACGCCAACCTGGGCGCCACCCTGCGCACGGCCAGCCTGGCCGCGACCCTCGGGCTGAGCGTCAGCCATTTCACGCGCGCCTTCAAGCACAGCGTCGGCGTACCGCCGCGCATGTATGTGATCCGGCGCCGGCTGGCGGCCGCCTGCGAGGCGATGGCGACCACCAGGCTGCCGCTGACCACGATCGCCCACGCCCACGGCTTCTGCGACCAGTCGCACTTCACCCGGACCTTTCATGAGGTGATCGGGCTCTCGCCGCATGTCTGGCGTTGCCGTCACATGTCCGGCGCCGACGCCGATCCGTTCGCGAGCGAACAGAAGTGTGACACCGGACTGGATATGGTGGAGGCTGCCTAATCCCGACGGAGTGCCTCCCGTGTTCGACTTCATCACAGAATTCATGCAAAGCGGTGGCTACTTCGCCGTGTTCGCGCTGATGGCGCTGGAAAACATCTTCCCGCCGATACCGTCCGAACTGATCATGCCATTCGCCGGCTTCGTGGCCGCGCGCGGCGACCTGAACGTGGTCGGGGTGCTGGTGGCCGGCACCGCCGGCTCGGTGGCCGGGGCCTTGCCCTGGTATTACGCGGGCAAGGTGTACGGCAAGGAGCGCCTCGAAGCCTTCGCCGACAAGCATGCGCGCTGGCTGACCGTGACCCACGGCGACATCGAGCACGCCATGGAATCGTTCGAGAAGCATGGCCGCAAGGTGGTCTTGTTCGGGCGCCTGATCCCGGCCATCCGCACCCTGATCTCGGTCCCGGCCGGCCTGGCCTGCATGCCGATGGGGCAGTTCCTGTTGTTCTCGACGATCGGCTCGCTGGTCTGGACTGGCATCCTGGCCGGCGCCGGCTACCTGCTCGAGAGCCAGTACGAGCGCGTGGCCGAGTATGTCGATCCGGTGTCGAAGGCGATCCTGATCGGCCTGCTGGCCTGGTACCTGTATCGGGTCGCGACGTTCAAGAAGCGCGCCAAGGCCGATTGACGGGCAGGGTTCAGGGCGCCGCGCGCCACCAGACCTGGTTGCGTCCGGCCTGCTTGGCCCGGTACAGCTGTGCATCGGTCGCCTCGAACAGGTCGGACGGCTGTTCGTCGCCCTCGATGTCGAGGGTGGCGCCGCCGATGCTCACCGTCAGCAGCGGCGTCACGCTGGACGCCTCGTGCGCGATGTTCAGGGCGAGCACCGCCTCGCGCACGCTCTCGGCCAGCGCTTGCGCGGCTTCGACATCGGTCTCGGGCATCAGCAGCAGCAATTCCTCGCCGCCGTAGCGCGCCGCCAGGTCGCCGGGTCGGCGCATGGCGGCGCCGGTCACCCGCGCCACCGAGCGCAGGGCGCGGTCGCCGGCCGGATGGCCGTAGCGGTCGTTGAACTGCTTGAAGGCGTCGATATCGAGCAGGGCCAGCGATAGCGTGCGCCCGGACCGGCGCGCGCGCTGCCATTCGAGGGCGAACATCTCGTCGAAGCGGCGCCGGTTGGCCAGCTCGGTCAGGCCGTCGATATTGGCCAGCCGTTCCAGCATCCGGCGCTGGCGCACCACCTGCAGGTGCAGCGCCACGCGCGCCATCACCACTGTCTGGTTGAAGGGCTTGACGATGTAGTCGGAGGCGCCCATCTTGAGGCCGTTGGCCTCGTCCTCGGGGCGGTCCAGGCCCGAGATGAAGATCACCGCGATCTGCGTCGTCTGCGGATCGGCGCGCAGGCGCCGCAGTACCTCGTAGCCGTCCATGTCGGGCATCATCACGTCGAGCAGGATCAGGTCGGGCAGGTGGCGTGCGGCGCGTTCCAGGGCCTGGACGCCGTTGCGGGCCAGCAGTACCGTGTACTCGGGCTTGAGCAGTTCGCCCAGCACCTCGCGGTTGATGGCGTCGTCGTCCGCCACCAGGACCTTTTGCGTCTCCACTACGTTCATTGGCTACCTTCCAGGCTATGACTGAGATCGAGCTGCGCCGCCAGCGCGGATAGCGGCGCCAGCGCGGCAGCATACTCGATATCGGCGACTGCGCGCCGCACGGCATCGAGTGGGGCCTCGACCAGGTTCGGATCGACGTTCGCCGCCAGCAGCGCGTCCAGCTGCCCGAGCGCGTCCTCGGCGCGCGCATCGTCGCGGCGCAGATAACCGTCCAGGCGCGCGATCACGGTCGCCAGCGCTGCCGGGTCGCCTGGCCTGGGCAGGGTGGTGGCGGCCAATTGCGCCAGCCCGGCCAGCACTGATTCGGCCGCCGTCACCAGCACCGGCACCTGGACCCCGAGCTGCTCGTACAGGCCGGCGCGCAGGTCTTGCTCGAGCCGGCTGGCGGCGCCGGCCAGTTCGAAGGCGCCGACGTAGGCGGCGCTCGACTTGAGGTTGTGCGCCAGCGCCTGCAGGCGCGCGTGGTCGCCCGCCGCCAGGGCGTCGCGCAGGATACGCGGCGCGGTGGCGTACTCGCGCACGAAGCTGCCGGCGCGCTTGTCCAGGCGCCGGCGCTGGCCGTCGACTTTGTCCAGCGCCAGGCGCCAGTCGATGCCGGGCACTGCCGGCAGCGGGGCCATGGGCATTGGGGACGCCGCGCCGGGCCCGTGCTCCAGGCCGGGCGGCGTGGCGGGGCGGCTCGCCTGCGGCAGCGGGCGTCCCTCCAGCCGCGCCGGGTCGATCCATTTCAACAGGGTGCAGAACAGCAGGTCGGGATCGATCGGCTTGGTCACGTGGTCGTTCATGCCGGCCAGGCGCGAGAGCGCGCGGTCGCTGGCCAGCGCATGGGCCGTCATGGCCACGATCGGCAGCTCGCGCAGGCGGGCGTCGAGCCGGATTTCGCGGGTCGCGCTCAGGCCGTCCATCTCGGGCATCTGGATGTCCATCAGCACCAGGTCGTAGTCGTTGGCGCGCGCCATGCGCACCGCTTCCACTCCATTGAAGGCGACATCGACCCGCATCCGGGCGGCGGCCATGAAATCGAGCGCCACTTCGCGGTTATTGGCATTGTCCTCGGCGAGCAGGATGCGCGCGCCATCCAGGCGCGGCAGGTCGGCGATGGCCGGTAAAGTGTTTTCCATTGGTTCGATAGGGCCCGGCTGCGGGTGCAGCGCTTGCAGCAGGCTATGATAAAGCAGGGCCGGTCCTACCGGCTTGTGAAGGAAGGCGTCGACCGGCAACTCTCCTTCTTCTTCCATGACGGTGTCGCGGCTGCAGGCCGAGATCATCAGGATCGCGGGCGGGGGACCGGCGTGTCCGTGTTCTTGTGCGCACTGGCGGATGCGGCGAATCGTCTGCATGCCGTCCAGTCCTGGCATCAGGTAATCCATCAACACCACCTGATAGGGCCGGCCGGCGCCCTCGGCGCCCGCCAGCAGTGCCAGGCATTGCTCGCCCGAGGCGGCGCTGTCGGCGCGCATGCCCAGGCTGGCCAACATCTCGCACAGCGCGATGCGCGCGGTGGCGCTGTCGTCGACCACCAGCGCGCGCACGTCGCGCAGCAGCGCCTGGCGTACGGCGCCGGGCGCCGCCGGACCGTCCGCGATCCCGAGCGGCACGCTGAAGGTGAAGCAGCTGCCCTTGCGTGGCGTGCTGCGCACCGCGATCTCGCCCCGCATCAGGCCGACCAGCTGGCGCGAGATCGACAGGCCCAGGCCGGTGCCGCCGTATTTGCGGGTAATCGAGCTGTCGGCCTGGCTGAACGACTGGAACAGGCGCCCGACCGCTTCCTCGGTCATGCCGATGCCGGTGTCGCTGACCGAGAACGCCAGCATCAGGCGGCCGTGGCCGGCATCGGCCTTGGCGACGTCGACTGCCACCACGATCTCGCCGTGTTCGGTGAACTTGACGGCATTGCCGGCCAGGTTGATCAGCACCTGGCCCAGGCGCAGCGGGTCGCCCACCAGGCGCGCCGGCACGCCCGGCCCGACCCGGAAGATCAGCTCCAGGCCCTTGGCCTCGGCCTTCACCGCAGTCAGGCTGGCCAGGTGTTCGAGCAGCTCGTCGAGGTCGAACGCTACCTCTTCGAGGTGGAGCTTGCCGGCTTCGATGCGCGAGAAGTCGAGGATGTCATTGATGATGTTCATCAGGTGTTCGCTGGCGCCGAGGATCTTGGCCAGGTAGTTGCGCAGGGCCGGCGCCGGCTCGCTCACCAGGGCCAGCCGGCTCATGCCGATGATGGCGTTCATCGGGGTGCGGATCTCGTGGCTCATATTGGCCAGGAACTCGGATTTCATGCGGGTGCTGGCCTCGGCCCGCAGCATCGCCTCCTGGATCGCCTTGGTGCGCAGGCCCAGGATGCGCATGAAGATCAGCATGTCGAAGGTGCTGCCGAATACCAGCGCGTGCATGGTCCAGAAGTTGGCCGGCAGCTTGCCGTTGATGACCTGGGCGGTGATGAGCGCGCAGGCGAAGGCGCCGGCCCAGCCGATCAGGAAATAGGTGCCGACCATGTCGCCGGCGCGCGCGCGGCGCAAGGCGCCCGGCAGGCCGCACAGCATCGGCAGGATACCGAGCGTGCCGACGATCATGACCAGGTATTTGTGGTTGATCAGGCCGAAGCTGAATCCGAGCGCGGTCAGCAGGCACAGGCCGGCCAGGGTCTTCATCACGATACTGAAGATGCGGTCGCGCCCGGGCCGCGCCAGCGACTGCTCGACGAACAGATAGGCGCCGCACGAGGCCAGGATCGAGGCCAGCCCGGCGCCGTGTTCAAGCAGCCAGGCATTGCCCGCCCAGATGTACTGGCCGGCGACGCCGAACCAGGCGGCCGAATACACGGTCACCCCGGCCGCCAGCAGCGCATACTTGCCGAACAGGTGGTCGCGCAAGGTGATCCATTGCCCGATCGCGTACAGCAACAGGGTGATGCGCACGCCCAGCAGCAGGCCTTGCAGGATTTGTTCGCCGAGCGCCTGCGGCAGCACGGCATGCGGTTGCATGAACACGATCGGCAGGATCTTGGGGCCGACCGAGCGCACCCGCAGCAAGACCGTGTACTCGGTGCCGGGCGTCAGGCGCAGCAGCGCGCCCGGCACCCGGCCCGCCAGGGATTCGCCGGATGCCTGCTGCATGCGCCCGAGGCTGGCGATCTTGTGCAGGCCGTCCGGGCGATCGAGGTAGACATCGAGTTCGTCGAGCAGCGCGTAGTCGACCTGCAGCACCCAGCCATTGGTGGCGTCCTTCGGCACCGCCACCGGGATGCGCAGCCAGGTCGTGCCGGGCAGCATGCCGAGGGTGGCGTAGGCGGTGCGCGGGAGCTCGAAGCGGTCGGCCGCTGCCAGTGCCGCCGCAGCGTCGAGCCGGTTGTCGCTGTCCTGCAAGACCGTCACGGCCGGCCAGGCTTCGATCAGCTGGGCGTCGCGCGCCAACTGCAGCGGCGCCGCTGTCGAGGGCAGCGCAGCGAGTGCGCATGCCAGCAGCAACACCAGGGCCAGGAAGGCGCGCAGGCACAAGCCTGGCGCCTGCGCGACGTCTTCCCGGCATGGTGACGGGACCGGGAACGGCGAGGCAGGTGGCGTGGGCGTCATGAGGTCTTGGGCAAGGCGGTGCGCGATGCGGCCGCCCGGCAGTCTAGCAGGAAGACTCGGCCGTGGACAGTGCCAGCGCCTCGAGCCGCGCCAGCGGCGCCAGCGCGGCGCCATACTCGAGCTCTTCGATCGCACGCCGCACCAGGGCCAGCTCGTGCCGATGCGGGCTCGCGCCCAGCAGCGCCTCGAGCTGGGCGAGGGCGTCCTCGGCGCGCGCGTCGTCCGCGCGCAGCCAGTCTTCCAGGCGGGTGAAGACCTCGGCCAGCCCCAGCTGCAGTGCGGGCGCAGGCAGGCTGCCGGCGGCCACCTGGCGCAGGCCAACCAGCACCGGCTCGGCGGCCGCCACCAGCGACGCTACCTGCACCCCGATCCGTTCATGCAGCCCGGCGCGCAGGTCCTGGTCGAGGCGGCCGGCGGCGGCGGACAGTTCGAACGCGCCGACGTAGGCCGCGCTCGACTTGAGGTTATGCGCCAGCGACTGCAGGCGCGCATGGTCGCCGCCGGCCAGGGCCTCGCGCAGGATCTCGGGTGCGGACCCGTACTCGCGCACGAAGCTGCCGGCGCGCTTTTCCAGGCGGCTGTACTGGCCGCCGACATTGTCCAGCGCCAGGCGCCAGTCGATGCCCGGCACCGCCGGCAGCGGACGCGCGCTGGCGGCCGGGGCCCAGCTCGCCGGGCGCGGGGACTCGGGTACGGCGCGCCCACGCAGGCGTGCCGGGTCGATCCATTTCAACAGGGTGCAGAACAGCAGGTCGGGATCGATCGGCTTGGTCACATGGTCGTTCATGCCGGCCAGGCGACTCAATGCGCGGTCGCTGGCCATGGCGTGCGCCGTCATGGCCACGATCGGCAGCGCGCGCAGGCGTGCATCGAGCCGGATCTCGCGGGTGGCGGCGTGGCCGTCGAGTTCGGGCATCTGGATATCCATCAGCACCAGGTCGTAGTCGTTGGCGCGCGCCATGCGCACTGCTTCGAGGCCGTTGAAGGCGACGTCGACGTGCATGCGGGCGGCGGCCATGAAGTCGAGCGCCACCTCGCGGTTGTTGGCGTTGTCCTCGGCCAGCAGGATGCGCGCGCCGTCCAGGCGCGGCAGGTCGGCCATGATGCCGGGCGCGCTTCTCTCGCCGGCGTCGTCCTGCGGTGCATCGTGCGGATACAGCACCTGCAGCATGCTGTGGTACAGCAGCGCCGGCCCGACCGGCTTGTTCAGGAAGGCGTCGACCGGGAGTTCGCCAGCTTCCTCGAACACCGCCTCCCGCCCGAGCGCCGACACCATCAGGATCGCCGGCGGGGTGGCCCCCGGTGCGTGCTGGGGAATCCGGCGAATGGTCTCGATACCATCGAGTCCCGGCATCAGGTAGTCCATCAGCACCAGCTGGTAGGGTCGTCCTTCGGCCTGGGCCGCGGCCATCATGCGCAGGCATTCCTGGCCCGAAGCGGCGCTGTCGGCGCTGGCGCCGAAGGTCGCCAGCATCTCGGACAAGGCGCTGCGCGCGCTGGCGCTGTCGTCGACCACCAGCGCGCGCAGGTCGGTCAGGATGGCCGGACGCAGTGCGCCGGCGTCCTGGCCGTGGTCGATCCCGAGCGGCACGCTGAAGGTGAAGCAGCTGCCAGCGCCGGGCGTGCTCTCGGCCGAGATCTGCCCGTCCATGAGTTCGACCAGCTGGCGCGAGATCGACAGGCCCAGGCCGGTGCCGCCGTACTTGCGGGTGGTCGACCTGTCGGCCTGGCTGAACGATTCGAACAGGTGCGCGAGCTGGGCCGCGCTCATGCCGATGCCTGTATCGCGGACCGAGAACACCAGCGTGATCTGGCCATCCGGGCCATCCTGGCCGGCCCTGGCCTCGACCGCCACCACGATCTCGCCGTGCTCGGTGAATTTGACGGCGTTGCCGGTCAGGTTGATCAAGACCTGGCCCAGGCGCAGCGGGTCGCCCACCAGGCGTTGCGGCACGCCGGGGCCGACCCGGAACACCAGCTCGATGCCCTTGGCCTCGGTCTTGACGCCGACCAGGTTCGACAACTGCTCGAGCATCTCGTCGAGCGAGAACGGCACCGCCTCGAGCGACATCTTGCCGGCCGCGATCTTGGAATGGTCGAGGATGTCGTTGATGATGCCCAGCAGGTGTTCGCCGGCGCCCAGGATCTTGGCCACGTAGTTGCGCACCCTGGGACTCGGGTCGGCCATCAGGGCCAGCCGGCTCATGCCGATGATGGCGTTCATCGGGGTGCGGATCTCGTGGCTCATATTGGCCAGGAACTCGGACTTCATGCGCGCCTCGGTCTCGGCGCGCTGCATCGCCTCGCGCAGCCCCTTGGCGCGCAGGCTCAGGATGCGCATGAAGATCAGCATGTCGAAGGTGATCCCCAGTTGCAGCGAGTGCGCGGTCCAGAAATTGACCGGCACTTCGCCGGCCGCGAGCAGGGACTGGGTAATGGTGCCGCCGTAGCTGGCCACCCAGCTGATCAAAAAGTAGGTGCCGATCGGTTCGCGCGCGCGCATGCGCCGGAACGCCGCCGGCACGCCGAGCAGCATCGGGATCGCCCCGATCGTGCTGGTGATGAGGATCATCGGCAGGTGGGTGATCCAGTCGAAGGCCCAGGCCACGCCGGTCATGCCGCAAATGATCGCGCCGCTGCGCATGACGATGCGGAACTTGCGATCCTGGCCGGGACGGGCCATGATCTGCTCGACGAACAGGTAGGCGCCGACCGAGCCGATCATCGACGAGATTCCCATCATGTGCTCGCTGAGCCACAGGTGGTCGCGCCACAGGAATTGTTCGGCGGTGCCGTACCAGGTCGCCAGGTAGACGGTCAGGCCGCCGATGAACAGCGCATACTTGAGGAACAGCGCATCGCGCAGGGTGATCCACTGGCCCAGGCTGTACAGCACCAGGCAGGCCGCGATACCGAACAGCAGGCCTTGCAGCATCTGCTCTGCCAGCGAGGCGGCGTGGAAGGCGTCCGGCTGGTAGAAGGTCACCGGCAGCATCTTGGGGCCGCGCGACTGCACCCGCACCAGCAACGTGTACTCCCGGCCCCGCGTCAGTTCGAGCGCGACCGCCGGTACCCGGCCCCGGAGGGCGCCGTCCCCGTCCTGGCGCCGCCCGGCGGCGGCCAGCCGGTGCAGCGCCGTGCCATCGACCAGGTAGACATCGAGGTATTCGAGCAGGGCGACGTCGAACTGGACCACCCAGTGGCGCGGCGCATCGGGCGTGACCCGGAACGGGATCTTGAGCCAGCTTGGGGCGGGGTTCAGGCCCAGCGTGCGATCGGCCTTGTCGGGTGGCGTGAATTGCGCCGCGGCGGCCAGCGCGCCGGCGGCGTCCAGCGTCCTGGTCGGATCGCGCAGCAGGGTCGTCGCCGGCCAGCCGTCCACCGCCGGGGTGTCGGCCGCCAGCAGCGCGGGGCCGGCGGGTGCGGCGCCGGCCACGCCGACTGCCAGGTACAGGCCCAGAACCAAGGCCAGGATCGACAGCAGAAAGCGGGGCAGGGCGCGCATGGGTCAAGCCTCCAGTTGGATGGTGTGGCCGGCGAGCCGCGCTTCGAGCCGGTTCAGCCAGCGCGGCGCGCGCGGGTCGTGGCGCCACTCGCCGAGCGCTTGCCGCACCTGGCCCAGCAAGGCATCGGGCAGGCGCAGGGGACGCGTCTGGTCCATCAGGAAGCGGCTCACCAGGCGGTAGCCGAAGGCGCGTGTGAGCATGCGACTGATGGAAAAACCGGGCCGGAACTGGCGTACAACGGCGTCGATGGCGCGCACCAGGGCCAGGCCGCCGGTAAACAGCATCCTCGCCAGCAGTGGCTGGCGCCCGTTCAGGCCAAGGTCGGCGCTGGCGTCGCGCCCGCACAGGTAGCGCGTGAGCAGGGTCGGGAAGGGCTTGAACAGGCGCAGCGGAATCTCGTTGGCCATGGCCTGCATCAGGGCCGCGGCCAGGGCAGGGCGCGGATCGGGCGCGCGTGACAGCTGGCGCCCGCGGGCCTGACTCTCCGCGAACGCGCGCTTCGCTTCGTCCATGGTGTCGGCCATCAGCGTGCGTTCGATGCCGAGCATGTGGCCCAGCACATTCCAGCAATGCAGGTAGTCTTGTTCCTGCTGGCCTTCCAGGGCCAGGCCCAGCTTGCGCAACGAGCGCAGGAACACGTAGTGGAAGGTCAGCAGGGTGTACGCCAGCTCTTCCTGATTGCAGGGCAATCCGTTGCGCGCGCTGTCCCAGCCGTAGGCGTACAGCACGTGATAGATGCCGCCGCCGGCCGGCAGCAGCGGGCGTACCGGACCGGCGCCCAGCGAATCGTCGGGCGAGCCGCGCAGGATCAGGTGGCGGATGGTGGCGTGGATCAGCCTGACCTTCAGCGCCTGCGCGACACCGGCGCCCTGGGGCGAGGTCAGGCCGCCCTCGAGCATGACGGGGAAGATCATGGCCGCCGTCGAACGGACCCGGTAGTCGGTGTGCGCCTCGAGCTGGCCGGCCGCATGCAGCACCGCCGACAGGTCGGGCAGCACATAGCATTCAGGCAGGCTGGCGCAGAACAGCAGGGTGCAGGAGAGCACGCTCATGTCCATGAACAGCGCCTCGGCGCGCGCGATGCGCTCCGGGTCGGCCCAGTCGGGCAGGCCCCGGCAGGCGGCCAGGTATTCCTTCAGGGCGGCCGCCGCACGCGGATCGAGGCCGGCACCCGGCTGCCAGCTCGCCAGGTCGCCATTGCTGTTCCAGCGCACCAGCTCGCGGTTGACCGCGGCGATGCGCTCGGCCAGCCCGTGCGGGCCTTCGGCGCCAGCCAGCATGGCGGCGACGGCGCGGTCGGCCGGCGGGTCGGCGCGCATCGACGGGGACAGCAGCTCGGGTGCATCGCGGTTCATACGATCTCCTGGTACGGCGGTTTATACAGTCGTTGCGCCTGCCCCGTCAGAAGCGCAGGTCGAGGCGCAGGTCGGCCGTGCGCGGCGCGGTCGGCGTGGCCATGCCGAAGCTGTCGATCAGCGACGGCCGCACCGAGTTCTCGAGGTTGCGCACCCGCGCCAGCAGACTCCAGCTGGCGCCGGCGGGCTGATAGCGCAGGGTGGCGTCGGTCGTGGTGTGGGCCGGGATCCGGTATTCCAGCAGGTTGCTCGGGATCGTGATCGCGTAATCTGCGCTGCGGCGCGAGAACACGCCGGCATGCAGCTGGCCGTCCAGTACATTGAAACGGTGCTCGTAACCGAGGGTGTAGACATGGCTCGGAGCCCGGTCCAGCTTGCGGCCGGCCCAGGACACGCCTGCGTTCGGGCTGTAGACGGCGTAGTGTGCGTCGAGGAAGGTGGCGCCGTAGCGCAGGCGGCCGTTGGCGCCGACCCGCAGCTCGCCATCGAGTTCCAGGCCGCGCGAACGGGCCTGGCCGGCATTGCCGGTCAACAGGCGCGGCGCGCCCGCGACGATCGCATTGCTGCTCAGTTGCAGATTGGAGTAGTCGTAGTAGAAGGCGGCAGCATTGAACGTCAGACGTCCGCCCAGCAGGCGCGACTTGAGGCCGGCCTCCCAAGCGCGCAATTGCTCGGGCTGGTAGTACAGGTAGTCGCGTTCGACCGCGGCGGCGGCCGGGCACCCGACGCCGTTGGCGCTGTCGCCGGCGATGCAGCCGTCGTTGAAGCCGCCTGCCTTGTAGCCGGTCGCCAGGCTGCCGTACAGCAGCGTGCCGGGCGCCAGGTCGTAGTCGATACCGAGGCGCCAGGTGGTGCGGCTGGTATCGAGTTCGGCCGCGTTCAGCAGGCGGCGGTCGGTGGCCGGATTGAACACCGGGCCTTGCTGGAAGTCGGTCGAGCCGACCCGGTCCTTCTGGTCTTCGGTGCGGCGCGCGCCCACGGTCAGGCGCAGCTGGTCCAGCACGCGCCAGGTCAGCTGACCGAAGACGGCGCGGCTCTGCGCCTGGGTGTGCAGCGGGAACGCGTAATACGGCGGCAGGCCGACCGGCTGCAGGCCCTGGAAGGCATACGAGGTGTTGGAGTCTTCGCTGAAGTAGTACAGGCCGGCCTGTGCGCTGAGCGGCCCGCTGCCATTGGTGGCGATGCGCAGCTCGTGCGAATCCTGCTCGTTGTGGCCGTCGTAGTCGTTGACCACGCCCAGCGCGATCGTGGGCGCCACGCGGTAGTAATAGTTCTGGCGGATGCGCTGGTCGAGCTTGCGGTGCGAGGCCAGGTAATACACGGTGGCCGGGCCCAGGTCCCAACTGAGGTCGGCCGACAGGCCACGCGCCAGGCGGTCGTGCCAGCCCTGCACCGGCGTCATGTTCGGCGGGCGGAAGCTGTTGGTGAGGCGTTCGTCGGTGGTGCTGTCGCGCCACACCGGGCGGCCGCTGGCGACCCCGGTGAAGAAGTTGGTGTCGGGGACGATGCGATCGTTATTGCCCTCGGTCTCGCCATGGTCGTAGCGCAGCACCAGGGCGGCATCGCGATTGAGCTTGAGTTTCGCGCTCAGGCGCGCATCGCGTTCGTCGCGGTCCATGCCGGGACGGTGCGGCGTGCCCTGGCCGTTTTTCAGGAACGGGTCCTGGCGGATCTGGCTGACGGCGGCGCGCAGCGCCAGCGCGTCGTTGACGGGAATATTGATGACGCCATCGATCTTGCGCCTGCCAAAGGTGCCGGCTTCGAGGCCGAGCGCGCCTTCCAGGCGGTCGGTCGGGGCGTTCGAGATCACATTCACCAGGCCGGCGGTGGTGTTGCGGCCATACAGGGTGCCCTGCGGGCCGCGCAGCACTTCGATGCGGTCGACGTCGAGAAAATTGGCGCTCTGGCCGGCCGGACGGGCGATATAGACGCCATCGAGCATGAAGGCGGCCGAAGGGTCGCCCTTGTCGGTGGTGTCGTTGTTGCTGATGCCGCGGATCGTCACGCGCAGGCCCGAGAAGGCCTGGTCCAAGTGCACATTGGGCAGGCGCGAGCCGATGGTGGCCGGGCTGTTGGCGCCGAGGTCGCGCAACTGCTCGCCGCTGACGACACTCATCGCGACCGGGGTGCGCGAGGCCAGCGCAGCGGTGCGCTGGGCGGTGACGACGACTTCCGGGACGGCGCTATCGTCGTCGCCCTGGGTGGTCGGGTTGTGCTGGGCGTGGGCGATGCCGCAAACAATACCGGATACTGCCACCACCAGCAGCCTGGCTGCCGGGCGGACCTGCTCTGCTTTCATGTCAACGACTCCCTGTCTAGATGCTTACCCGTCCTGGGCAACGCATCCCCCTGTTGTTCTTTTTAGCAATTAAAATTGCGGCAGAGGATGCAAAGTCCGTCAGTTTATCAGGTGATTACTAGAGGCAATAGCTTCCCACAAAGTTATTGAACAAAACGCGGTTCAAATGCAACGGCGGCCCACCGACTTCATGCAATCAGGCTAACAACACCTGGCTGCGCCTCTTGCCATTTTCATCTTGGCCACCGGACGCGAGCCGGAAGGTGCCGACCACGGCTGCGAGCTGACCGGCCTGGTCGCGCATTGCGTCGGCGGCAGCGGCCGCTTCCTCGACCAGCGCCGCATTCTGCTGGGTCACGCGGTCCATCTCGACGATGGCGGTATTGACCTGCTCAATGCCGGCGCTCTGCTCCTGGCTGGCTGCGGCAATCTCGGCCATGATGGTGGTGACCTGGTCGATGCTGCGCACGATCTGCTCCATCGTGGCGCCGGCGCGCGCCACTTGCTGCGTGCCTTGCTGGACCTGGCCGACCGAGTCGTCGATCAGCCCCTTGATTTCCTTGGCCGCCGCTGCCGAGCGGTGAGCCAGGGTGCGCACCTCACCGGCCACGACCGCGAAGCCGCGGCCCTGTTCGCCGGCGCGCGCGGCTTCCACCGCCGCGTTCAGGGCCAGGATATTGGTCTGGAACGCGATGCCGTCGATGACGGCGATGATGTCGACGATGCGCTGCGAGGCGGCGTCAATGCGGCCCATGGTGCCGACCACTTCGGCCACCATGCGGCCGCCTTCGCCGGCCACGCTGGCGGCGCTGTCGGCCAACAGATTGGCGCGTTGCGCATGCTCGGTGTTCTGGCGCACGGTGGAGGTGAGTTCTTCCATCGAGGCCGCGGTTTCCTCGAGCGAGCCGGCCTGCTGTTCGGTGCGGCTCGACAGGTCCTGGTTGCCGCTGGCGATTTCGCCGGAGGCGGTGGCGATGGTGGCGGTGCCGTCCCGCACCTGGCCGACGATGGCCGCCAGGCTGGCGTTCATGCGCGACAGCGCCGCCATCAGCTGGCCGACTTCGTCGCCGCGGTCGAGAACAAAGCGGCTGGTAAGGTCGCCGTTGGCCACCCGTTCGGCGACATCGACCGCCTGGCGCAGCGGGACCGTGATCGAGCGGCTGATGAACCAGGCACAGGCGGCGCCCAGCAGCAGCGCTGCGCCGCCCAGCGCGAACAGGATCACGCGGGTGCTGGCATACGAATCGAGGATCGACTGGGCCACGGCGTCGGCGGCGGTGATCTGCATGGTGGCCAGCTTGTCCACGGTGGCCAGGTAGGAGACCGTGCGCGGGGTGAGCCGGTCGCGGTAGATGGCGTCGAGCTGGGCCTGATTGCCGTCACGCTTGGCCTGGAACAGGGCGTCGCGGGCGGCCATGTAGCCGACCCGTTCTTCCTTGACCAGTTTGAACTGATCGCGCACGCCCGGATTGCGCAGCGACTCCTCGATTTCTTTCTGCAGCACGTTGGAGCGGCTGGTGATCGCCTGGCGACGCGGGCCGATGACATCGAAGATGCCGGCGTCTGCAGCGTAGAACACGGTCTCGTTGATGGCGCTGTTGACCTCGATATTGCGGCGCCATTCGGCCAGCGTGCGCTGGTTCTTGATGCTGGTGTTGACCAGGCGGTAGGTCAGGTCGCCTGCCGATTGCATGCGCGTGAGCGCGGTGGCGCACAAGGTCACAAGAAGCAGGAGAACAATGGCAAAGCCAAGCGCCAGGCGGGCGCCGATATTCAGTTTTTTCACGGAGTTGGATTCCAGGCTGCATGGACGACCGCGGACGCGGCCGGACAGGGATGGCGCGCCACAGAGCGGATCCCTGGCGGGAAGGCTGCGACACGACACGTCGGATGCATCCAGTATAACCGGCAAATCCGAAAATTTCATTTCCATGCGGCAAATTTGCAACACAGTGCCACCAGGATGTTGCAATTGACCATGCTGGTCGCATTAGCCCTGCTCCTACAGCGAACGGAGTCAAGCGCCGATTTGCTCTCGCGGCGGGGCGGTTAAGATGGAGCTCACCTTTACCGCTTACGAGGAGAATGCCATGTCGACGCATGACCAGAGCAAGGACACCAAAGGCCGCAGCTGGGACCAGATCACGGGCGGCACGACAAGCGCCGCTACCATGGGCGCGGGTTCGACCGGGGAGGTCGGCGCCAGCGCTGAACGCAAGGATCAGGCCCAGCGCCAGCAGCCGGGCTCGCAGCAGGAGGGTAGCCAGGGATCGGCTGGCCGCACTGACGACCTGCTGGCCGGTGGTTCGGACGACGAGCAGTCGGACCAGGGCTTCAAGGGGGCGGGCAATCGCCAGTCGGGATCGGAAGCCAGTCGCCAGGGAGACCCGGGTGCCGCCAGCACTGACGACGAGCAATATGATCAGGGCACGGCACGTCGCAAAAGGAAATAGCGCATCGACTTCACCAGCCCGGCGTCCACACCGCGGCGCCAGGGGCTGGGACCACGTGCCCGATAGGCTGATTGGGCCACACAAGTACTGACATTTAACGACGTCTGATAACCATCGGCAAGTTTGTGTCAGAATGTGGCAATGAACCAAGAGCTTTCTACTACGCGCTCATACCGCGGACAGTCGCAGGAACAGCGCCGCGCCGAGCGCCGCGACCGGCTGATCGCGGGCGCGATTGCCGTGTACGGCGAACGCGGCTACCACCAGGCCACCGTCAAGGCGGTATGCGAGGCGGCCGGCCTGACCGAACGTTACTTCTACGAGTCGTTCACCAATAGCGAAGCACTGCTGATCGACTGCTATTACGCCGTCGCCCACGGGGTGCTGGGCGAGATCCTGCGCGCGGGCGAGGCGGCTGGCCGCGGCCAGGTCGCCCGTTCGCGGGCCATGCTCAAGGCCTATTTTGCTGCCCTGCAGCGCGAGCCGCGTTCGGCGCGCGTGTTCCTGGTCGAGATCCGCGGCGTGAGCCGGGCCGTGGACCAGGCCTTCGATGCCTCGCTGCGCTTGATTGGCCGCGAGGTCGCGCGCCTGCTGTCGCCGGAAAGCGTGGATGACGAATTGCTGCAGGCCGGGGTGATCGGGGGCGTGATCCACATCGCGCTGCGCTGGATCGAGGATGGCTACGAGCCGCCGATCGACACTGCGGTTGACACCGCGCTGCGTCTCGGGATGGCGCTGGGCATGCCACCGCGTGCGCGTGGACCTGGCCAGAAGATGATGTAGGCGCTGTACCCGTTAGCTATGGATGAGCATTGAACTGCTAAGCTGATCGACGGTCCAACTCCTATCGATATCGACAGGAGCGCATCATCAAAGCGCCCGGGTTTGCAATGCTGCTCACCCATTCCTATCCCGGTTTCGCGCGGCTCCGCGGTATCGCCCACCAGGCCGTCAATCTCAGTAATGCAGGCGACAGCGCTGTCCCGGGCGGGCGGCGCTGTCGCATGGCTGCTGCCTAGATGTGCAGGGCGTGGCCGAGCGCGCGCAGCGCGGCCTCCTGCACCGCCTCGCCCAGGGTCGGGTGGGCGTGGATGGTGCCGGCCACGTCTTCCAGCTGGGCGCCTAGCTCGATCGACTGCGTGAAGCCGCCCGCCAGTTCCGACACGCCGACACCGACCGCCTGCCAGCCCAGGATCAGGTGGTTGTCCTTGCGCGCGACCACGCGCACGAAGCCATCCACGCTTTCGATCGTCATCGCGCGGCCGTTGGCGCTGAACGGGAAGCTTGCTTGAATAGCGTCGATGCCGGCGGCAGCGGCCTCGGATGGCGACATCCCGGCCACCACGATCTCGGGATCGGTGTAGCACACCGCCGGAATCGCCGCCGGATGGAAGTAGCGGCGCTTGCCGGCGATGATCTCGGCCACCATCTCGCCCTGGGCCATGGCGCGGTGCGCCAGCATCGGCTCGCCCGTGAGGTCGCCGATGGCCCACACATTGCGCATCGAGGTGCGGCACTGCTCATCAACCTTGACCGCGCGGCCGGCCATGTCGAGCATCAGGTTCTCGAGGCCCCAGCCGGTGGTGGCCGGTTTGCGGCCGACGGCCACCAGTACCTTGTCGGCTTCCAGATAGGCTTCGACGCCGGATGCGTCGCGCAGCTTGACCTGGCCGTTTTCCATGCCCAGCACCGAGGTCGCCAGGCGCAGCTCGACGCCAAGGCGTTCGAGCGACTTGGCCACCGGCTTTACCAGTTCTGCGTCATACGCCGGCAGGATACGGTCGGCCGCTTCGACCACCGTCACCTGGCTGCCCAGTTTGCGGTAGGCGGTGCCCAGTTCGAGGCCGATATAGCCGGCGCCGACCACCACCAGGCGCCGTGGCACGCTGTCCTGCGACAGCGCCTCGGTCGACGAGATGACATTCTCGCCGAACGGCATGAAGGGCAGTTCGACCGCCTGCGAGCCGCTCGCCAGCAGCAGGTGCTCGCAGCGGATGCGCACCGTCTCCTGGCCCTCGGACTCGACTTCGACCGTCTTGCCGTCCAGGACCCGGGCCCAGCCGTGCACCACGCGCACGCCCTGTTTTTTCAAGAGCGCGCCGACGCCGCCGGTCAGGCGCTTGACAATGCCGTCCTTCCAGGCCACGGTGCGCGCAAGGTCGATCTTTGCTCCCTCGACGCTGATGCCGAGCGGCGATTCCTGGGCCGCGTAAGTGGTGGCCTTGTGGTATTCGTCGGCCGCATGGATCAGCGCCTTCGAGGGGATGCAGCCGATGTTCAGGCAGGTGCCGCCCGGGTTGGCGCCCTCGACCACGATGGCCGGGATGCCGAGCTGGCCGGCGCGGATGCCGGCCACGTAGCCGCCAGGGCCGCCGCCGATGATGAGCAGGGTAGTGTTAATCGTCTCCATCGGCTCACTCCACGAACAGGGTTGCAGGGAATTCGAGGTAGCCGCGGATCGCCTGCACGAACTGGGCCGCCACCATGCCGTCGATCACGCGGTGGTCGAACGAGGACGACAGGTTCATCATCTTGCGCGCCACCATGGCGCCGTCGCGGATCACCGGACGGTCGACGATGCGGTTCACGCCCACGATTGCGACTTCTGGACGGTTGATCACCGGGGTAGTGACGATGCCGCCCAGCGCGCCCAGGCTGGTGATGGTGATGGTGGAACCAGTCAGCTCGTCGCGGGTGGCCTTGCCATTGCGGGCCGCATCGGCCAGACGCGAGATCTCGGCTGCGCTCGACCACGGGTCGCGCGATTCGGCGTGGCGCACCACCGGCACCATCAGGCCGTTGTCGGTCTGGGCCGCGATGCCGATATGGGCCGCGTCATAGGTGGTGAGCAGGTTCTTGTCGTCGTCGTAGCGCGCGCTCATCATCGGATAACTGCGCAGCGCCAGCACCACGGCGCGCATCAGCAGGGGCAGCAGGGTGAGTTTGCCTCTTTCTGCGCCATAACGGGCGTTGAGCTGGATGCGCAGCGCTTCGAGTTCGGTGACGTCGACTTCCTCGACATAGGTGAAGTGCGGGATGTTGCGTTTCGCCTCTTGCATCTTCTCGGCGATCTTGCGCCGCAGGCCGATGATCTGGGTCGCGTGTTCGCCATGCTGCTCGGCATAGCGTTCATCCATGCCGCCATTGGCCGCGCCGCCGCGGCGGCCGGCCACGTGTTCATCCAGGTCGGCGTGGGTGATGCGTCCGAGCGGGCCGCTGCCCGATACGAACTGCAGCTCGACACCCAGGTCCCAGGCACGCTGGCGTACGGCCGGCGGCGCCAGCGGTTTTTCGCCTTCGGCGCGCAGCGATGGCGCACCTTTCGATGGCGGGTTCGCACGCGTGGCTGGCACTGGCTTGGCTTGAGGGGCCGGCGCTTGCGCACGGGCCGGCGCTTCGTGCGCGGCGACAGCTTCGAGCTGTGGCTCGGCCACTTCCTCGGCCGGCGCGGTGGCGGCCGCCGATTTCACCGGCTCCTGTTTCGCCTTGTCGCCGCTGTAGTTGCCGGCGCCTTCGACTTCGAGGCGGATCAGTTCTGCGCCCACGGCCAGCGCCTGGCCGATCGCGCCGCCCAGGCTCGTAATGGTGCCGGCGACCGGCGACGGAATCTCGACCGTCGCCTTGTCGGTCATGACATCGGCCAGCACCTGGTCTTCCTTGACCGTATCGCCCGGCTGCACATGCCAGGCCACGACTTCGACTTCGGCGATGCCTTCGCCGAGATCCGGCATCTTGATAACGTGAATACCCATTGAATCAACCCTCCATCACGCGTTTCAGGGCCGCGCCGACGCGGTCTGGCCCCGGGAAATAAGCCCACTCCTGCGCATGCGGATACGGGGTGTCCCAGCCGGCGACGCGCCCGATCGGCGCCTCGAGCTGGTAGAAGCAGTGTTCTTGCACCAGCGCCGACAATTCGGCGCCGAAGCCGCTGGTTTGCGTTGCCTCGTGCACGATCACGCAGCGGCCGGTCTTCTTGACCGAGTTGACGATGGTGTCGAGGTCGAGCGGCCAGATGCTGCGCAGGTCGATCACCTCGGCGTCGACACCCGATTCGCGCGCCGCCGCTTCGGCGACCCACACCATGGTGCCGTAGGCCAGTACGGTGACGTCGTTGCCAGGGCGGACGATGGCGGCCTTATCGAGATCGACGGTGTAGTAACCGGTCGGGACGTCGCCTTTCGGATGGCCCGACCATGGCACCACCGGACGGTCGTGGTGACCATCGAACGGGCCGTTGTACAGGCGCTTGGGTTCCAGGAAGATCACCGGATCGTCGTTCTCGATGGAGGCGATCAGCAAGCCCTTGGCGTCGTACGGGTTCGACGGCATCACGGTGCGCAGGCCGCACACGTGGGTAAAGAAAGCCTCGGGGCTCTGGCTGTGGGTCTGGCCGCCGTAGATGCCACCGCCGCAAGGCATGCGGATCACCATCGATGAAGTAAACTCGCCGGCCGAGCGGTAGCGCAGGCGCGCCGCCTCGGACACGATCTGGTCGGTCGCCGGATAAAAATAGTCGGCGAACTGGATCTCGACTACGGGGCGCAGGCCATAGGCGGCCATGCCGACCGCGGTGCCGACGATGCCGCCTTCGGAGATCGGCGCGTCGAACACGCGCGACTTGCCGTATTTCGCCTGCAGCCCGTCGGTGACGCGGAACACGCCGCCGAAGTAGCCGACGTCCTGGCCATACACCACGACGTCGCCGTCGCGTTCCATCATCACGTCCATGGCCGAGCGCAGGGCCTGGATCATGGTCATCGGCATGGTTGCCGTCTCTTTTGCTTGATCGTCACGTGCCATGCTCATACTCCCAACTGCTGACGCTGACGGCGCAGGTGCTCCGGCATGTCTTTATAAACGTCCTCGAACATGGTCGCGGCGCTCGGTGCGCGTTCGTCGCCCAGGATGCCGAAGCTTTCGGCTTCCTTCTGGGCGGCCAGCACCTCGGCTTCCAGTTCGGTTTGTACGGCTTCGTGCTCGGCGTCCGACCACCAGCCCAGATTGGTCAGGTGCTGGCGCAGCCGGGCGATCGGGTCGCCCAGCGGGAAGCGGGCGTAATCGTCGGCCGGGCGGTAGCGGGCCGGATCGTCCGAGGTCGAGTGCGGGCCGGCGCGGTAGGTGACCCATTCGATCAGGGTCGGGCCGAGGTTGCTGCGCGCCCGTTCGGCGGCCCACCGTGAGGCCGACAGCACCGCCAAGAAGTCATTGCCGTCCACGCGCAGCGAGGCGATGCCGCTGCCGACGCCACGGGTGGCGAAGGTTACGCTTTCGCCGCCGGCGATCGCCTGGAAGCTCGAGATCGCCCACTGGTTGTTGACCACGTTGAGGATGACCGGCGCGCGGTACACGTGGGCGAAGGTGAGGGCGGTCGAGAAATCGGATTCGGCGGTGGCGCCGTCGCCGATCCAGGCCGACGCGATTTTCGTGTCGCCCTTGATCGCCGAGGCCATGGCCCAGCCAACGGCCTGCGGGTACTGGGTGGCGAGGTTGCCCGAAATCGTGAAGAAACCAGCTTCGCGCACCGAATACATCACCGGCAGTTGACGGCCCTTGAGCGGATCGCGCTCGTTCGACAGCAGCTGGCAGATCATGTCGACCATCGGCACCTGGCGCGCCATCAACAGGCTCTGCTGGCGATAGGTCGGGAAATTCATGTCGCCATCTTGCAGGGCGAGGGCGTGGGCGGTGCCAATCGCTTCCTCGCCGAGCGAGATCATGTAGAACGACATCTTCTTCTGGCGCTGGGCGATCACCATGCGCGCGTCGAAGATACGGGTCTTCATCATGGTGCGCAGGCCGAAGCGCAGCAGGTCGCGGTCGGGCTCCTCTGCCCAGGGGCCGACGGCATTGCCGTGCTCGTCGAGCACGCGGATCAGTTGTTGGGCGATATCGCTTGTCTCCAACGGAGCGACATCGATCGGTGGACGCCGGACGGAACCGGCAGGACTCACCTGGAGGAATGAAAAATCGGTCTTGCAGCCCGGGCGGCCGGTAGGCTCCGGTACGTGCAGCGACAGAGGATTGCTCTGGCTCATAATATGCTTTCCCTTTTGAGGTGTTTTGCAGCAAGGAGCATCATAGCCGCTTACTTGACGTTTACGTCAACTGCGGAGAACTATTTTCATATTGCTTTGCAACATAGTGCTGAGGCTGAGTGAGTTATGACTCATCGCCCAGCATGGGACACGCGCTGAATAAGGCCTTGGGCTTGACTAAAAGGGCGTAGATATCCTGGACGATGCATTCGCCAGAGATGAAGCTCATCGCCGGCAGGATAGACGGCGAGCGCGGACGGCCAGTCGCATGTCGGATGGTGTCGCGGCATCCGCGATGTCGATCGTATGGCAAAAAGCCGCAAGCCCATCATCCGGGCCAGTGAGATGTAGCAAGGCAATGTTCAGGGCAGATGAGTGCGGATGCCGCAGCTTATCAGCCGCGAGGATCCGCTCCGCGCGCGGTACCGCCGGACGTACTCAGTTCGCAGTGCGTCGCTCGCGCCACCAGAATCCGCAACCCAGCACCGCCAGCCATACCGGAATCAGGAACACCGAAATGCGCAGCCCGGGCGTGAGCAGCATCACGATCAGCAGCAGGGCGACGAAGCCCAGGCAAACATAGTTCGACAGCGGGAACCATGGGCTGCGAAAGCTCGCCCGCTCGCCCAGCCGGTCCTTGTGCTGCCGGAAGCGCAGGTGGCTCCACGAGATCATGCCCCAGTTAATGACCAGGGCTGCCACGGCGAGGCTCATCACCATGCCCAGCGCTTCGCGTGGGAGAAAATAATTGATCAGGATCGCCGATCCGGTGGCGACCGCCGAGACGCCGAGGGCGACCAGGGGCACCCCGCGCTGGTTGGTGTATTTCAGCGCGGCCGGCGCATTGCCCTGTTCGGCCAGGCCGAACAGCATGCGGCTGTTGGCGTACACGCAGCCGTTGTAGACCGACAGCGCGGCGGTCAGCACGACAAGATTGAGGACGTTGGCGACCCAGCCGCTGTCGAGCGCCTGGAAGATCAGCACGAAGGGGCTGCCGCCAGTAACCACCTTCTGCCACGGATACAGCATCAGCAGCACGGCCAGCGCGCCGATATAGAAGATCAGGATCCGGTACAGCGCGTTATTGGTGGCGCGCGGGATGGTGCGCGCCGGGTCGTCGGCTTCGGCGGCGGTGATGCCGATCAGTTCCAGGCCGCCGAACGAGAACATGATCACCGCCATCGCCATCGCCAGGCCGGCCACGCCGTGGGGGAAGAAGCCGCCATGCTGCCACAGGTTGGCCACGCCGGCCTCGGGGCCGGCACCGCCGCCGATCAAGAGGTACAGGCCGAACACGATCATGCCGACCACCGCCACCACCTTGATCACGGCGAACCAGAATTCCATCTCGCCGAAGGCTTTTACATTCAGCAAGCTCAGACAGTTGACCAGCACGAAGAAGCCGAGCGCCGAGACCCAGGTCGGCAGTTCCGGGAACCAGTACTGCATATAGATGCCGAGCGCGGTCAATTCGGCCAGGCTGACCAGGATATACATCACCCAGTAGTTCCAGCCCGAGACGAAGCCGGCCCAGCGCCCGCAGTACTTGTCGGCGAAGTGGCTGAACGAGCCAGCGACCGGTTCGTCGACGATCATCTCGCCCAGCTGGCGCATGATCAGGAAGGCGACCGCGCCGGCGATCGCATAACCCAGCAGCACCGAGGGACCAGCCATCTGGATGGTCGAGGCGATGCCGAGGAACAGTCCGGTGCCGATCGCGCCACCGAGGGCGATCAGCTGGATATGGCGGTTCTTGAGCCCGCGCTTGAGTTGGTTGTGCCCGTCGGCCATGGTGGGTGGATCGCTCTTGCCAGAAAGACAGGATTCTACTTCATCCTTTCGAAGTGGCAAACAAGCGCCGCCTGTCGCCGCCCTCGGTTATGCTGGAAGTGACGGCATGTCGCCGAATACCATCCAGGAGAAATTATGCGCAAGATGATCATGATGGCCCTCGCCGGGCTGATCTGGAAACAGTTTCAAACCAGGGTCTTGAAACGTCCGCCGGTGCCCAAGCGTACCTGGCGTTATTAATCGCATCACACGCTGTGCGGCAAACCGAGGTTGCGGTTCGCCGGCACCGCCACATCCATCATGCGCGGCCGCGGCAGGTCGAGGGCCGCCATCAGCGCGACGAAATCCTCGCGGCTGCGGTTCGCAAGGCGTGCATTATGCCGCCTTTCCCAGCCGATGCTCGATACCGACTGCCCCTTGTAGTCGTGGCCCGGCCACACCAGAACATGGTCATCGAGCGCAAACAGCTTGCGCGTGACGCTGTCGTAGAGCGCTTCCGAACTGCCGCTCTGGAAGTCGGTGCGTCCGCAAGCATCGATCAACAGGGTATCGCCGGTGAACAGGTTGCCGCGCCACAGGTAGCACATGCTGCCCGCCGTATGGCCAGGCGTGTGGATCACCGCGATCTGCTCGTGCAGGCCGAAGCGGATGCGGTCGCCGTCCTGCAGCTGCACCTCGGCCGGCGGGATATCGCAGCCGCTCGGCACGCAGGCCTTGGCGCCGGTATGCTCGCGCAGGCGGCCGGCCGAGGTCACGTGGTCGGCATGGGCATGGGTTTCCAGTACATGGGTAAGGGTCAACCCCAGGCGTTCGATATGGGCCAGGTCGCGTGTGAAGTGGCGGTCGACCGGGTCGATGATGACGGCATCGTAGCTGCCAGGTGCGGCCAGGATGTACGTAAAGGTCGACGATTCGGCGTCGAACAGCTGGATAGGATTGACCTGCATAGACATCTCCTCGGTTGCGGCGATGTTTTACCACAAGTCGCTGGCGCGCGGTAGCCGGCAAGCGCCCCGGCATTGGACTTCAGGGCCGCAGCGTCGCCAGTTTTTCCCGCAGCGTCGCTTCCGACAATTCGCCCACATGGCGCAGCTGCAGCTTGCCGTTCGCATCGTAGAACAGGGTGGTCGGATAGCCGGCCGCGCCGGTACGCGCCGCGAGCTGGCCGCTTGGGTCGATCACGACGTTTTGCAGGCGCAGCTGCTGGGTGGCCAGGAAACGGCGCACGATCACGCTCGATTCGCCCTGGTTGACGAATACGAAGCCGATGTCCGGGTTGGCCTCTTGCGCGGCCTGCATGGCCGGCATCTCGCGCCGGCACGGCGGGCACCAGGTCGCCCACAGATTGATCACCAGCGGCCGGCCGGCCAGGCTGCGCAGCGCCAGCTCGCTGCCATCGAGCCGGCGTACCACGACATCTGGCATGGGCGGCTGCGGCGGCGCCAGGGCCTGGGCGGCGAGCAGGCCGCCGATCCAGACCGCGGCGCCGGCCAGCACGCTGGCCAGTAGCGGCCGGCGCAGTTCGGCGCGGCGCCGGGTCAGCTCGGCGCCGACCACGCAGGCGACGATCAGGCCGGCTACCAGTTCGAAGCCGCCGTCGCGGATATCGAGCGCGCTCCACGGGGCTTTCATGTAGATGTCGTGGTGCTTGAGGACGAACACCAGCCGGGCGGCGAAGAAGCCGGCCAGTATCATTCGCCACAGCACCGCGCCGGCGTCGATGCCGCGCCGGCGCTGCAGCCAGTCGGCAGTGGTGGTCGCCGCCAGGATGGCAAGCACGGTCAGCACGGCCGACAGCGGGATGATGAGGGGGCCGAGCTTGAGGACGTCCATGCTGTTTCCTTGCGCAAAGATGCAAGTATACGACGTCTTGCGCTGATGCCCTTACAGTCAGCGCCGCGTAGGGTGGAAGGCTCCGCCTTGCACGCCTTGATGGTTACCGGCTCCGTTTTCGCGCCGGATGGTCTGGCTGCCATCCACCCTGCCGATATTGCTCATCTCGCTGAGGAAGGCGGTCTCGGTCGGACCGGCGGCAATCGCATTGACCCGGATCCCCCATGGTGCAAGCTCGAGCGCCCAGGTGACATCGGCGCCGGCCTGTTTGCCATTCCGTAGATCAGTCCGGATCGATGGCAGCGGGTTCGGGCGGCGTCAGTTGCGTCACCAGGATCCGGTCGATCCGGTTGCCGTCCATGTCCACCACTTCGATCCGGTAACTGTCCCAGTCGAAGAACTCGGACGTCTTGGGGATGTAGCCGAACTGGTACAGCACGAAGCCGGCCAGCGTGTGGTAGGCCCCGGTGCCTTCGTCCGGGAAGCGCACCCCGGTATTCATCAGGTCCCTGAAGCGATCCAGGTCGACGCCGCCGTCGAGCAGCCAGCTGCCGTCCTGGCGCTGCACCGCATCGGGGTCGTTTTCCTCGCCGATCACGGTGACGTCGCCCACCAGGGCGCTCATCACGTCGGACAGGGTGACCATGCCCTGGATGTCGCCGTATTCGTCCACGATCAGGGCCAGCTCGGCGCGGTTCTTCTTGAACAGCTCGAGCAGCACCATCGCGCTCACGGTCTCGGGCACGAACAGGGTTTCCGACACCGCGTGCTCGATATTGACCGCCTCCAGCGAGCCATGGCGCACCGACTGCGCCAGCAGGTCGCGCACCTTGATATAGCCGAGGATCTGGGCCCGGTCGCCGCGGTACACCGGAAAGCGGCTGTAGGTATGGCAGGAGATCAGTTCGAGGATGTCGCGCCGTTCGGCGTCGAGGTCGATCATGACCAGGTCGACGCGCGGCGTCATGAGCGCCTTCAGGTGGCGGTCGTCGAGGCGCAGCGCGCGCGAGACGATGTCGTATTCGGTTTTCTCGAACAGGCCGGCGTCGGTGCCTTCCTTGAACATGCCGGCGATGTCTTCCTCGGTCGGCGCGTCTTCCTTGGCATCGTGGATGCCGAGCAGGCGCACGATGGCCTCGGTGGTGAGCGAGAGCACCTTGACGAACGGCGACATGATCACCGACAGCATGTTCAGCGGCGGCGCGATCAGGGTGGCCATGGTCTCGGGATGGCGCATCGCGATGCGCTTGGGGACCAGCTCGCCCAGGATGATCGACACAAACGTAATGCCCAGCACGACGATGAACAGTGCGATCTCGTAGGCGTATGGCGCCAGGACGCCGATGGCCTCGATCTGCGGCCGCAGGCGCTGCACCAGCGAGGCTTCGCCGAAGGCGCCGGTGAAGATGCCGATCAGGGTTATGCCCACCTGGACGGTGGACAGGAAATGGCTGGGATTGTCGGCCAGCGCGATCGCGCTGCGGGCGCCGCGGCTGCCTTCGGCGGCCAGCCGCTCCAGGCGCATGCGCTTGGCCGAGACCAGCGCGAGTTCGCTCATCGCGAATACCCCGTTGAACAGGATCAGAACGAGGATGATCAATATGTCTGACATGCTGGGCGCTTGCCCCATGACCGGTCGCGCCGGGCCGTGGCCGGGCAGGCCACCGTGGCCTGCGCCCGAATCATGGCATAAATGACAAAACTCCGTAACACGGCACGGGCCGCCCGCGTGTCAAGGCGTCAGGCGGAAGTGCTTGCCGATGCCGGCCCAGCACTGCTGGTAATCGCCCTGCAGCTGGGGCGATGCCAGCGCCTGCGCCGTGGGCACGAGCGCGGCGCGGGTCTCGAACATGAAGGCCATGGTGTCGCCCACCTTGTGCGGCCGGCTGGTGTCGGCGCTGCTGGCCTTGTCGAAGGTAGCGGCATCGGGACCATGCCCGCTCATGCAATTGTGGATGCTGGCGCCGCCCGGGACGAAGCCCTCGGCCTTGGCGTCGTAGGCGCCGTGGATCAGGCCCATGAATTCGCTGGCCACGTTGCGGTGGAACCAGGGCGGGCGGAAGGTGTCTTCCGCGGCAAGCCAGCGCGGCGGGAAGATCACGAAGTCGATCGTGTCCACGCCCGGCGTATCCGATGGCGACTGCAGCACCAGGAAGATCGACGGATCGGGATGGTCGTAGCTGATCGAGCCGATGGCATTGAAATGGCGCAGGTCGTATTTATAGGGCGCGTAGTTGCCGTGCCAGGCCACCACGTCCAGCGGCGAGTGCCCGATCGGAGCGCGCCACAGGCGCCCGCCGAATTTCGTCACCAGCTCGAATTCGCCCTCCAGGTCTTCATAGCGCGCCTCTGGCGTCAGGAAGTCGCGCGGGTTGGCCAGGCCGTTGGCGCCGATCGGCCCCATATCGGGCAGCTGCAGCAGGGCGCCGAAGTTTTCGCAGATATAGCCACGCGCCTCGCCGTCCGGCAGGGACACCTGGAAGCGCACGCCGCGCGGGATCACGGCGATCTCCTGCGGCCCGACCTCCAGCAGGCCGAGTTCAGTCGCGATCGACAGCCGGCCCAGTTGCGGCACGATCAGCAGTTCGCCATCCGAATTGTAGAAGTAACGGCCTTGCATGTCGTGGTTGGCCGCGTACAGGTGGATTGCGCAGCCGCTCATGGCCTCGGCCGAGCCGTTGCCGGCCATGGTCACCCAGCCGTCGATGAAGTCGGTTGGCGCCTCAGGAAGGGGCAGTGGGCTCCAGCGCAGCTGGTTGGGCGGCGCCGGGGTATCGAAGCGCCCGACCAGGCGCGGCGCCTCGAATGGCGCGAAGCTGCCATGCACCGCCGCCGGGCGGATCCGGTACAGCCACGAGCGCCGGTTATGGCTGCGTGGGGCGGTAAACGCGGTGCCGGACAGCTGCTCGGCGTACAGGCCGTACGCCACCTGCTGCGGCGAGTTGCGGTGCCGCGGCAGGGCGCCGGGCAGGGCTTCGGTGGCGAACTCGTTGCCGAAGCCGCTCATATAGGTGGACGGATGGCCGCTCTCGTGGCGCATGGGGTTTCCTCGACGGTAGATAGTATCTTTGATGGCGCCACTCTAGAATACTCCGCCATGTTTTACGAGATGAATAGAAAAATGTAGACTATTTACCGTATCAATATTACTGTTCGGGCCACCGCCCGGGCGTGGACAATGCGTGTCAATCGCCGGCCTGGCCGGTAGCCCGGGAAATCCATGATCGAAGCACACGATATCGACCTGAACCTGCTCTCGGTATTCCAGGAGGTATACAGGGAGCGCCAGATCTCGTCGGCCGCCAGGCGCCTGGGGCTATCGCAGTCGGCCGTGAGCAATGCGCTGGCGCGCTTGCGGCGCAGCTTCGGCGACGAGCTGTTCGTGCGCACCGCGAGCGGCATGCAACCGACGCCCCTGGCGAGCCAGATGGCCGAGCCGATCGGCATCGCCATGGCGCAGGTGGCGCTGGCGCTGAACCAGCGCAGCCGCTTCGAGCCGGCCACCAGCAACCGCCGCTTCCTGCTGGCCATGACCGATGTCGGCGAGGTGTACTTCATGCCGACGCTGATCGAGCGCTGCCGCCAGCTGGCGCCGCAAGTCGAGATCAGCTCGGTGCGGGTCGGCATGTTGTCGCTGAAGGAAGAGATGGAAGGCGGACGGGTCGACCTGGCGGTGGGGCCGTTCGAGGACGTGTCCGAGGCGCTGTACCAGCGCCATCTGTTCAGACAGCCGTTCGTGGCGATGTTCCGCAAGGGCCATCCACTGGCCAAGGGAGAACTGACGCTGGCCCGCTTTGCCCAGGCCGAGCACCTGCTGGTGGACGCCGCCGACAGCCCCTACGACCGGGTGAATGCGGCGCTGGCCAAGGCCGGCATCGGGCAGGGCACCAGGTTCCGGGTGCCGCATTTTACGGCAGTGCCGTATATCGTGAGCACCAGCGATGTGGTCGTGACGGTGCCGCAAAAACTGGCCGAGCGCGCGGCCGTGCCGTTCGGGCTTGAGTGGGCGACGCCGCCGCTCGACCTGCCGCCGCTGCAAACGAATATTTTCTGGCACCGCCGCTTCAACCAGGATCCGGGCAACCAGTGGTTGCGAGGCTTACTGGCCGAAGTGTTCGCGGAATGAGTTAACTACAGTTACACAAAGGAAGAGACAATGGCAGACCTGTTTGAGAATCCCATGGGCCTGATGGGCTTCGAGTTCGTCGAGTTCGCATCGCCCACGCCGGGCGTGCTGGAGCCGGTGTTCGAGGCGCTGGGCTTCACCAAGGTGGCGGTGCACCGCTCGAAGGACGTCGCCCTGTTCCGCCAGGGCGGGATCAACTTCATCATCAACAACGAGCCGAAGAGCTATGCCGCTTATTTCGCGGCCGAGCACGGCCCGTCGGCCTGCGGCATGGCGTTCCGCGTCAAGGATGCGCACAAGGCGTATGCACGCGCGCTGGAACTGGGTGCCCAGGCGGTCGAGATCCCGACCGGCCCGATGGAATTGCGCCTGCCGGCGATTCGCGGCATCGGCGGCGCGCCGCTGTACCTGATCGACCGCTTCGAAGAAGGCAAGTCGATCTATGACATCGACTTCGAATTCATCGATGGCGTCGACCGCAAGCCGCCGGGCCACGGCCTGTCGATCATCGACCACCTGACCCATAACGTCTACCGCGGCCGCATGAGCTACTGGGCCGGCTTCTATGAGAAGCTGTTCAACTTCCGCGAGATCCGCTACTTCGACATCAAGGGCGAATACACCGGCCTGACCTCGAAGGCGATGACGGCGCCGGACGGCATGATCCGCATTCCACTGAACGAAGAGGGTAAAGCCGGCGGCGGCCAGATCGAAGAATTCCTGATGCAGTTCAACGGCGAAGGCATCCAGCACATTGCGCTCCTGAGCGACGACCTGATCGCGACCGTGGACAAGCTGCGCGCGGCCGGCGTGCCGCTGATGGCGCCACCGCCTGACACCTATTACGAGATGCTCGACGAGCGCATCCCGGGCCACGGCCAGGACGCAGAGCAGCTGAAGGTGCGCGGCCTGCTGCTCGACGGCGCGGTCAAGGACGGCGGTGCGCGGCTGCTGGTGCAGATCTTCGGCGTGCCGCAACTGGGCCCGGTGTTCTTCGAGTTCATCCAGCGCAAGGGCGATGATGGCTTCGGCGAGGGCAACTTCAAGGCCCTGTTCGAGTCGATCGAGCGTGACCAGGTCAAGCGCGGCGCGATTGCCGGCGCGACGGCCGAGGCTTGAAGCGTTTGCCATGAATTTGGTATCCTGAGCGTTTTCGGCGGCCCCTGCGGCCGCCGTCTCGTTTGTGGAGTGTCTATGCTGGCTGCATTCGCCGTCCTGTTGTTGTTCCAGTGCCTGGGCGAGGGCCTGGTGTTCGTCCTTCATTTGCCCTTGCCGGGGCCGGTCGCGGGCATGCTGTTGCTGATGGTTGCCCTGGTCGCGCTACCAGAACTGCAGGCCCTGGTCGAGCAGGCCGCCAACACCCTGCTGTCGCACCTGTCCCTGCTATTCGTGCCGGCCGGCGTCGGCATCGTGGTCGCTGCGGCCAGCGGAAGCGGCCACTGGAGCGCGATCCTGGCCTCGCTCCTGGTCAGCACCGTGCTGGCGCTGGCGGTGACCGGCCTGATCCTGCGCGGGATGGGTGGCGCCCAGTCGAAGGATGGCGATGCCTGATTTCGCCGAGTTCAGCCATTTCTGGGTCTACCTGTCCGCTTCACCGCTGCTGGGCTTGACGATGACCTTGTGCGCCTACCTGGCCGCGCAGCGTATTTTCGTGCTGTGCAAGGCCTCGCCGCTGGCCAACTCGGTGGCGATCACGGTCGCCTTGCTTGTGGCCGTGCTGTGGTTCACCGGCATGTCCTACGAGCGTTATTTTGCCGGCGCCCAGTTTGTTCACTTTCTGCTCGGACCGGCCACGGTTGCACTGGCGGTGCCGCTGGTGCGCCAGTTGCCGCGCCTGCGCCGCGCCGCCTTGCCGCTCGGCGCGGCGCTGCTGGCCGGCAGCGTGACGGCCATCGTGTCGGCGGTGGTGGTGGCGCTGCTGCTCGGCGCCACGCCGGAGCTGGCCTATACGCTGGGGCCGAAATCGGCGACGTCACCGATCGCGATGGCGGTCTCGGAGCGCCTGGGCGGCATCCCGGCGCTGACGGCGGCGCTGGTGATCGGCACCGGCATTTTCGGCGCGGTATTCGGGCGCTATGTGTTCGATCTGCTGCGCATCCGCTCGGACGCCGCGCGCGGCTTCGCGCTGGGCCTGGCCTCGCACGGCATCGGGACCGCGCGTGCGTTCCAGGTCAGCCCGGAGATGGGCGCTTTTGCCGGCCTGGCGATGGGGCTGAACGGCGCGCTGACGGCGCTGCTGGCGCCGTGGCTGGTACCGCTCGTGATGGGCTGGATGCGGTAAGGCTACGCTGCGCCGCACAATCGGTCTGCGCAGTAGTCTGGCACCATCACTTTCGATGGAGCTTATTTTGACCGACTACAAGACGATCAGCCTTGCCATTCAGGGAGGCGGCACCTACGGCGCCTTTGGCTGGGGCGTGCTCGACCGCCTGCTGCAAGAAGAATCCCTGGTGATCGATGCCCTCAGCGGATCGAGCGCCGGCGCCATCAATGCTGTGGTCCTGGCCGATGGCTACGCGCGCGGCGGGGGGCGCGACGGCGCGCGCAAGGCGCTAGAACGTTTCTGGCGCACGCTGGGCACGACATCCACCCTGAGCCCGCTGCAGCGTACGCCGCTCGACCGCATGGCGCCGACGTTTACGATGGAATTCTCGCCGGTGTACCACCTGCTCGAGATGGCAGGCGCCATGATGGGGCCGGTTCGCGAAGGACCGGTCACCCTGAATCCACTGCGCCACTTCTTGTCGGCAATGATCGATTTCGAGCGTGTGCGCGCCTGCCAGGAGCTGCAACTTTTCATCGCCGCGACCAATGTGCGCACTGGTACGGGCAAGCTGTTCCTGCGCGAAGAGATGGATGCGCAGCGCCTGGTGGCCTCGGCCTGCCTGCCGACCGTGTTCGCGGCGGTCGAGGTCGACGGCGAGATGTACTGGGATGGCAGCTACGTCGCCAATCCGCCGCTGGCCCCGCTGATGAAGCATTCGAAGGCGAGCGACCTGGTCATCATTCAGAACAACCCGATCGCGCGTACCGACATGCCGCGCAATATCGCCGACATCTCGAACCGCGCCAACGAGATCGCCTTCAATATCAGCTTCGTGCGTGAGGTCAGCGCCCTGCAATACCTGAACGGGGTGCCTGATGAAAACCGCGGGGCGGGGATGATGCCGAATACGATGCACCTGCACCTGATCAGTGGCAACCACTACCTTACCGACCACGGCATGTCGGCCAAGTTCAATGCTGAGATGCCATTTCTGCAGATGCTGCACGACCAGGGCCTCGAGACGGCCGATCGCTGGTTGAAGGAGCAGGGCGCCAACCTGGGTGTCAAGTCGACGCTCGATCTGATGCCGGTGTTCTTTGCCGAACAGGAATAAGCCGCGCTGCGTTCTCAAAGCTATCCGCTGAAACGTCGTCCCCGCGGAGGCGGGGACCCAAGTCGCATGCAAGCCACTGGTTGAACATCATTTGGCTGAGCATGCAAACTTGGGTCCCCGCCTGCGCGGGAATGACGTGCATACTTTGCGTATAAATATTCTGGACCTTAGTGCGCCTGCGCGGGGACGACGTGCTATTGGCGCTGGAGGTTCAGGTATTGGCCGGCTGCCCCTTCCAGGTCGATTTCTTCGGCTTGAGCGCGAAGGCCGCCAGCACGGCGCCGGCCACCCCGACCACTATCGCCGCGGTGCTGCCCGAGAAGCCGACCAGGTGTTCCTTGGCCAGCTTGCCGGCCTTCGGTCCGACCAGCTGCATGCGGCGGCGGGTCATGTCGGCGCCCAGCTCTGACAGGCGCTGCTTGCCCAGGATCGCCTCGGCGTCCGGCAGCAGCTTGGTTTCTTCCTCGGCCACGTGGTGCATCACGTCGCGCATCAGTTCCATGACCAGGTCGTCGTGGCGCGGATCCGAACCCGAGGTCGCGCGCAGTTCGGCGATCAGGCGGCGCATCTCGTCGTGCTCGGGCTCGGCCTCGTGGATGAACGGTTCCTTGCCGTCGCGCCGGCGCATGACCGGATAGAAGATCTCCTCTTCGAGCTGGGCATGGATTTCGAGGCCGTCGCAGATCGTGTCGGCCAAGGCTTTCTTGACAGTCGGGCTCTTGTCCTTCGAATACTGGTGGAAGGTGACCATGACATGCGAATGGTCGAAGCGGATCATGTCAGTGATGCTTGGGCTTAGCTGCTTGAGATTCATGGTAATACCCCCGTTCGTGATTGTTTGACCACCATGGTAGTCCGGAGCTGATGGGCTTTTCTGTAGGCGTGCGCGCCGGTGGCATGTCAGCCGTGCGCTCAGCTGGTCAAGCGCATGAGACGGCAACTATGCGCATCGGAAATTTGTTTTTATGGAATAACAGATTGTCACATTCGTCCTACAAGGACACGGGAGTACACCTGACGGGAATCGCACGGCCGACCTGCCAACATGAGGTCATTGCGCTACCGATCCCGGCGGTAGCCTGTCCCTGGACGGCGCACGCAAGTCGCGTGGCTGCCGGAGTTTATTTGAAACTTCCCAATTCAATTGGAGATACCTGTCATGTTCGCACACAATAAGCGCTTGCAATATACAGTCCGCGTCAGCGGCCCGAACCCTGGCCTGGCCAATCTGATGCTCGAACAGTTCGGCGGCCCGCAGGGCGAACTCGCTGCCGCCATGCGTTACTTCACCCAGGCCGTCGCCGAAGACGATCCAGGCCGCAAGGACATGCTGTTCGATATCGCGACCGAGGAGCTGAGCCACCTCGAAGTCATCGGCCACATCGTCGCCATGCTCAACAAGGGCGCCAAGGGCCGCCTGGCCGAAGCTGCCGAAGAAGAAGCCGAAATGTACAAGTCGATTACCGGCGCCGGCAACGACAGCCACATCACGCAAGTACTGTATGGCGCCGGCGCACCGCTGACCAATTCGGCCGGCGTGCCATGGACGGCAGCGTATATCGACTCGATCACCGAGCCGACTGCCGACCTGCGTTCGAACATCGCCGCCGAGGCGCGCGCCAAGATCGTGTATGAGCGCCTGATCTCTCTGACGGACGACCCGGGCGTGAAGGAGGCGCTGGGCTTCCTGATGACGCGCGAAGTGGCGCACCTGAAGTCGTTCGAGAAGGCGCTGTATTCGATGGAGCCGAACTTCCCGCCGGGCAAAATGCCCGTGGTGCCGGCCTTCGCCAGCATTTACTACAATATGTCGCAGGGCGATGGCGAGATGCGTGGCCCATGGAACCAGGGCGCCGACTGGAACTTTGTCAGCGACCGCGAGAAGCAGGCTGCCGTCGATGGCGGCTCGGGCCAGGCCGAGGTCGCCCTGCCGCAGGCCGATATCGCGATTCTCGAGCAGATGGCGGCGCGCACCATCTCGAACCCGGCCGCGACCCCGCGTACCGGCGCCGAGTTGGGGATGCTGCAATCGGCCAGCGGTGGTACTATTGCCAACGCGGGTGGTGAATCCAAAGATCAGGCGACCGTTGCTTCCATGGGCGGTCCGCTCGACGATACGGGTGTCGGTAATGCGATGGGCAGCGGCATGCCGCTGAAGTAACCCCCTTGCGCCGGGGGGTGCGCGATGCACGGCCCTGGCGCAGTCTTTGACTGGAAGATGCATGGATATTCAAACCGAGAAAACCGCTCACCCTCGTGGCCTGCCGCGCTGGCTGACTCCCCGCCGCGCCATCGGTTTCGGTATATGCGCCATCGGCTTTCTCGTGCTTCTCGGTAGCATGATCGAGCAGATCATGAACGCCAATCCCAAGATGCTGGCAGCGCTGGCTGGCGGCAGTACCGCCGCCGCCGCGACCGCGCTCGGCACCTTGCCGGTGCTGTTCGCACAGAATTTTACCAAGCGTACTTACGATTGCTTCCTCGGATTCGGCGCCGGCGTGATGCTTGGCGCGACTGCGTTTTCACTCGTGATCCCGGCCCTTTCCGCGGCCAAGACCGCCGGCGCGGGCAGTTGGGAATCGAGCCTCATGGTCGGCGCCGGCATCATGTTCGGCGCCGGCGCCATTTTGCTGCTCGGACGCGCGGTGCGCACCGAGGGCATCCTGACGAACGATCCCGATAAAGTCTCGCTGCGCCGCGCCTGGCTGTTCGTTTGGGCGGTGGCGCTGCACAACCTGCCCGAAGGCTTGGCCATCGGCGTGGCCTTTGCCGGCATCGATGTCGAGAAAGCGACCTCGCTCGCCACCGGCGTGTCGATCCAGGATGTGCCCGAAGGGCTGGTAGTGGCGCTGGCGCTGCACGCCGTCGGCTACAGCCGCCTGACCGCGGTAGCCATGGGTGTGGCTTCCGGCCTGGTCGAGCCGGTAGCCGCGGTATTCGGCGTGGCCCTGATCGGGATCGCGGGCGGCCTGCTGCCGTATGCGCTGGCCGCCGCCGCCGGCGCCATGCTGCTGGTGATCGTCAATGACGTGATTCCCGAATCGCGCCAGTCTGGCAACGGCACCCAGGCCAGCATCGCGCTGGTGTTCGGCTTCATCCTGATGACGGTGCTCGACACCGCCCTGTCCTGAGGCGGGATTGAGCGCCGGTTGACCTGGCCGAGGGATGGTCGTAGCATGAAGATTGTCCAAACCCTGCAGGTAAAGCATGGCCGTCCCTACCAAACGGGAGCAAACCCACGCCCGTATCCTTGATGTCGCCGCGCGCGCCCTGCGGCGCGACGGTTTCGCGGGTGTCGGCGTGGCTGACGTCATGAAGGGCGCCGGCCTGACCCATGGCGGGTTCTATGCCCATTTCGATTCGCGCGAAGCCTTGCTGGTCGAGGCGCTCGAACATGCCGATGCGACATCGGGCCCCAAACTGGATCACCGCGCGGCCGCCTTGCGTGAAGGCGGCGCCACGCCGGTAGCCGCCTTGATCGCGGCTTATCTGTCCGATGAACATCTTGTTGCCCGTGATTCGGGTGTCGGCTGCGTGGTCGGCGCACTTGGCTCCGAGATGGCGCGCCAGGAAGGGCTGCTGCGCGAGGTGGCGCGCGGCCGCATCGAACGGCTGGTGGGCAGCGTACAGGCGGCGCTGGAGGAGGACGGGCAGGGCGGCGACACTGTCCACGGCCAGGCGCTGGCGCTCACCGGCGCCATGGTTGGGGCGCTGCAGATCGCGCGTACCTTCGGCCCGGGCGAGCAGGGCAGTGCGATGCTGACGGCCAGCCGCCAGGCATTGCTGGCGCAATACCTACGCTGACAAAGGCATTTTTGGGATGTGAATACGCGGCCCGATTTTCTGGCATAAAATATGATAATCGTCATATTCAGTGACGCCAACATCCATAAAGGGAATGCCATGAAACTCGACAACGCCACCGTCCTCATCACCGGCGCCAACCGCGGCCTCGGCCTCGAATTCGCACGCCAGGCGCTCGCGCGCGGCGCCAGGAAGGTGTATGCGGGAGCGCGCGATCCGGCCAGCGTCACCCTGGCAGGCGTCACGCCGGTGCGGCTGGACGTGACCTATGCCGCCCAGGTGGCTGCCGCGGCGCGTGAACTGGGTGATGTCGACCTGGTCATCAATAATGCCGGCATCGCCCATTTCCAGCAGGTGCTGGCCGATGGCGTCGAGGATGCCCTGCGCGCGATGCTGGACACGAATGTGTTCGGCATCCTGGGCGTGAGCCGCGCGTTCGCACCGGTCCTGGCCAGGAATGGCGGTGGCGCCTTCCTGAATGTGCTGTCAGTGGCAAGCTGGATCAGCTCGCCGGCGCTGGCGGCCTATGGTGTGAGCAAGGCGGCTGCCTGGAGCCTGAACAATGCGGTGCGCAACGAATTGCGCGAGCAGGGCACCCAGGTGCTGGGCCTGCACGTCGGTTTCATCGACACCGACCTGACGCGCGACATCACCTCGCCCAAGCTGGCTCCGGCGACCGTGGTCGAGCGCGGTTTCGCGGCGCTTGAAGCCGGGCAGGATGAGGTCCTGATCGATGAGCTGACCCAGGCAGTCAAGGCGGGCCTGTCGGCCACGCCCGGCATCTATACGCTCAATAATGCCCGGTAAGATGACATCGTGGCGGTCGATGGTTCGCCAACAAAGACAACGGCCCCGAAGGGCCGTTGCTTTACATCGCGTCAAAGCCAGCGATCAGTCACGAATCTCGAGCTTGCGGTTCAGGCTCAGCGCCGCCAGCGAAGCGACCGCACCCGACAGCAGGTACAGGCTCACATAGCCGAGGCCGAAGTGCGCCGACAGGCCCAGCGCCACCAGCGGAGCGAAAGCCGCGCCAACCAGCCACGCCAGGTCGGAGGTCAGGGCCGCACCGGTATAGCGGAAATGCTTCTGGAAGTTCGAGGTCGTGGCGCCCGCTGCCTGGCCATACGAGAAACCGAGCAGGGTGAAGCCGATCAGGATGAAGGCATTCTGGCCGCCGGTGCCGCTATCGAGCAGGAACGGGATCGAGGCCGAATACAGGGCGATCAGCGCCGCGGCGGTGCCGAGCGTCGTGCGACGACCCAGCTTATCGGCCACGATGCCCGACAGCAGCATGGCGATCGCCGCCAGGCCAGCGCCCCACATCTGGATATGCAGGAACTCGTCCATTGGGCGGGTGTCGTACAGCTGGATCCACGACAGCGGGAACACGGTCACCAGGTGGAACAGCGCGTAGCTGGCCAGGGCGGCCATGGCGCCGATCACGATATTGCTGCCTTGTTTGTTGACCAGCTCGCCGACCGGCGCCGGGTCGAGATGATGCGAATCGAGCAGGCGCGAATACTCTGGCGTGCTGGCCAGGCGCAGGCGGGCGAAGGTGCCGACCACATTAATGGCGAAGGCCACGAAGAACGGGAAGCGCCAGCCCCAGGTCAAAAAGTCTTCTTCGGCGGTATAAGTAATCAGGAAGGCGAAGATACCGGCCGCGATCACGAAACCAAGCGGTGCGCTCAATTGTCCGAGCATGGCGTACCATCCGCGCTTGTTCTCGGGTGCGCTAAGAGCCAGCAGCGAAGGCAGGCCGTCCCAGGAGCCGCCCTGTGCAAAACCCTGGGCGATGCGCAAGGCAGCCAGCAGGATGATGGCGGTGGCGCCGATTTCACTATAGCTTGGGAGCATGGCGATGACGACGGTGCTGGTACCCATCATGAGCAGCGAGATGCCGAGCTTCATGTCGCGGCTCCAGCGCTTCTGGATCGCCATGAACACGACCGTGCCGATCGGGCGTGCTATGAAGGCGAGCGAGAAGATGGCGAAGGAGTACAGCGTCGCCTCGAGCCGGTCGGCCCAAGGGAAGAAAATCGTTGGAAACACCAGCGCCGAAGCGATGGCGTACGTGAAGAATTCGAAGTATTCCGCCGAACGGCCGACGACCACGCCCACGGCGATGTCGCCCGGATCGACGTGCGCATCCCTGGCATTGATGTTGCGGGCCCCACTATTGGGGTGTGTAATTGGAGCGGCCCCTGCGCCGCCGTATGTCGTGCTTTGCATATTGTGTTCTCCAGAGAAGTCGACGGCCGCCCTGTTGTTAAAATTTCATTTCGGCAAGGGTGGGACAATGTGTCCAATGTTCTTGGACGGCCGTTGGCATTACAGTAGCATGTTCTCCTTCCATGTAACGTTAGATACCTAGCATGATTCCTAAAATTGTCCGCCGCGGACTTCCATTACTTCCACTTGCAGCGCTAGCCGGCTGCAACACGGTCGTGATGAATCCCACCGGTGATATTGCGAAGCAGCAGGCCGATCTGATCATCATTTCGGTTGCGCTGATGTTGATCATCATTGTCCCGGTGATGATCCTGACTGTCCTGTTCGCCTGGCGCTATCGCAAGAACGCCAACGCGAAGTACGAACCCGACTGGGACCACTCGACCAAACTCGAGCTCGTTATCTGGGGCGCGCCGCTCCTGATCATCATCGTGCTGGGCCTGATCACCTGGGTCAGCACCCACAAGCTCGATCCTTACCGTCCGCTTGACCGCCTTGACGAACACCGTCCGATCCCGGCGTCGACCAAACCGCTCGAGGTGCAGGTCATCGCGCTGGACTGGAAATGGCTGTTCATCTATCCAGAGCAGGGCATCGCCTCGGTCAACCAGCTGGTAACCCCGATCGATGTCCCGATCCGCTTCAAGATGACTGCCTCGACCGTGATGAACACGTTCTATATCCCGACCCTGGCCGGCATGATCTACACGATGCCGGGTATGCAGACGGAGCTGAACGCGGTGCTGAACAAGACCGGTGACTACCAGGGCCTGTCGGCCAACTTCAGCGGCGACGGTTTCTCGCACATGAAGTTCGCCTATAAAGGCGTGAGCACCGCCGAGTTCGACGCTTGGGTGCAACAGATGAAGAGCAACCCAGCGGTGCTGGACCGCGCCGACTACCTGGTGCTGGAAAAGCCGACCGCCAAGGAGGCCGTGCGCCACTATGGCCAGGTCGAGCCGGCCTTGTTCAACCGCATCCTGAACCGCTGCGTGGCCGAAGGTACGATGTGCATGAACCAGCAAATGCACGAAGACATGAAGCGCAACCAGATGGCAGCGGCCATCCGCCAGCAGAACCAGGGCGACAAGTCGCTCCTGGCCGAAGCGCTGGAAATGTGCGTGGCTCCTATTAATACCTTGATGAAGTAATCATGCAAGAATCATTCGACTTGACGAAGTTCATCTTCGGTCGGCTGGGCTGGGACGCGATCCCGTTCCACGAGCCGATTCTGATCGCTACCTTCGCAGGCGTGATCGTCGGTGGTCTGGGCCTCGTTGGCCTGATCTCCTACTTCCGCCTGTGGGGCTCCCTGTGGAGAGACTGGATCACCAGTATCGACCACAAGAAAATCGGTATCATGTACATGATCCTGGGCCTGGTCATGCTGCTGCGCGGCTTCGCCGATGCACTCATGATGCGCGGCCAGCAGGCGATCGCCTTCGGCGACAATGCCGGCTTCCTGCCGCCGCACCACTACGACCAGGTCTTCACCGCCCACGGCGTGATCATGATCTTCTTCGTGGCGATGCCGTTCGTGACGGGCCTGATGAACTACGTGGTGCCGCTGCAGATCGGCGCGCGCGACGTGGCATTCCCGTTCCTGAACAACTTCTCGTTCTGGATGACCACCATGGGCGCCGTGCTCGTGATGGCGTCGCTGTTCGTGGGTGAATTCGGCCGTACCGGCTGGCTGGCGTATCCGCCGCTGTCAGGCATCCTGGCAAGTCCGGGCGTGGGCGTCGACTATTACATCTGGTCATTGCAGGTCGCGGGTGTCGGTACGACCCTGTCCGGCGTGAACCTGATCGTCACCATCATCAAGATGCGCGCGCCGGGCATGGACCTGATGAAGATGCCAGTCTTCACCTGGACCTCGCTGTGCACCAACATCCTGATCGTCGTTACCTTCCCGATCCTGACCGCCGTGCTGGCCATGCTGGGCATGGACCGCCTGCTCGATACCGCCTTCTTCACGAGCGATCGTGGCGGCAATCCGATGATGTACGTCAACCTGATCTGGATCTGGGGTCACCCGGAGGTCTACATCCTGATCCTGCCGGCTTTTGGTATCTTCTCTGAAGTCGTGTCGACCTTCTGCGGCAAGCGCCTGTTCGGCTATACCTCGATGGTGTATGCAACCTGCGTCATCATGGTGCTGTCGTACCTGGTGTGGCTGCACCACTTCTTCACCATGGGTTCGGGCGCCAGCGTCAATGCGTTCTTCGGCATCACCACGATGATCATCTCGATCCCGACCGGGGCCAAGATCTTCAACTGGCTGTTCACGATGTACCGCGGCCGTATCCGTTTTGAGTTGCCGATGATGTGGACGGTTTCGTTCATGCTGACCTTCGTCATCGGTGGCATGACCGGCGTCATGCTGGCTATTCCAGCGGCTGACTTCGTGCTGCACAACTCGCTGTTCCTGATCGCTCACTTCCACAACGTCATCATCGGCGGTGTCGTGTTCGGTATCTTCGCCGGTATCAACTACTGGTTCCCGAAAGCCTTCGGCTACAAGCTGGACCGTTTCTGGGGCCTGGTCTCGTTCTGGCTGTGGTCGATCGGCTTCTGGGTCGCGTTCACGCCTGGCTATATCCTGGGCTTCATGGGTTACACCCGTCGCGTGAGTCACTTCGACGATCCTTCGGTGCAGTGGCTGTTCCAGATCTCGTTCGTGGGTACCCTGATGATTGCCGGCGGTATCGGCGCGCTGCTGATGCAGATCTATGTCAGCTACCGCGACCGCAACACCGCACGCCTGCGCGACTTCACCGGCGACCCATGGGAAGGCCGTACGCTGGAGTGGGCGACCTCGTCGCCACCGCCAGACTACAACTTCGCGTTCACGCCAGTGGTGTACGACAACGACACGTTCGCCGACATGAAGAAGAACGGCTACCGTCGTCCGCTGAAGGACTTCGTGGCGATCCACATGCCGAAGAACACCGGCGCCGGCATCATCATCTCGGCACTGTCGTGCGCGGTGGGCTTCGGCATCATCTGGCATATGTGGGCGTTCACCATCGTGGCCTTCGTCGCCATGATGGCCGCGATCATCATCCATACCTTCAACTACAAGCGTGACTACTACATCCCGGCCGAAGAAGTGGCCCGGACCGAAGAAGCGCGTACCCGTATGCTGGAAAGCCATGTCTGAACTTAACGCATCTGTAACCGGCGGCAGCGTCGCCGACGACGTGAGCGGACGTTACATCGTCCGCGAACACCATCCGGAGCAGGGAACGCTGCTGGGCTTCTGGCTCTACCTGATGAGCGATTGCCTCATCTTCGCGTCCCTGTTCGCCACCTACGCGGTGCAGGGCCGTGCCTATGCGGGCGGTCCGACCGGCGCCGAGCTGTTCGAACTGCCGCTGATCGCGCTGAACACGGCGTTCCTGCTGGTGTCGTCGCTGACCTTCGGCTTCGCCATGATCGCGGCGCAAGCCAAGAACCTCGGCAAGGCGCGCATGTGGCTGGCCGTGACCGGCATCCTCGGCCTGGCCTTCCTGTGCGTCGAGATCTATGAGTTCCAGCACCTGATCCACATGGGCGCCGGTCCTCAGCGTTCGGGCTTCCTGACCGCGTTCTTTGCGCTGGTCGGTACCCACGGCCTGCACGTGACCTTCGGTATCGTGTGGCTGGTGACGTTGTTCTTCCAGTTGGGCAAACACGGCCTGACTCCAGAGAACTTCCGTCGCCTGTCGTGCCTGTCGCTGTTCTGGCACTTCCTGGACCTGATCTGGATCTTCGTCTTCACCTTCGTCTACCTGATGGGAGTCCTGCCATGAGCGACCACCACGACCACGGTCATCATGACCACGACGTCCACGTGACGCACTACAGCCAGAAGGACTACCTGGTCGGCTTCGCGCTGGCAGCCATCCTGACCATCATCCCGTTCTGGCTGGTGATGGGCAATGTGCTGGCGCCCGATACCACCAAGTGGGTCATCCTGGCCTTCGCGGCAGTGCAGCTGATCGTGCAAATGATCTACTTCCTGCACTTGAACTCGAAGGCTGAAGGCGGCTGGAACATGATGGCGCTGATTTTGACCATCGTCATCCTGGTCATCGTGATGGCCGGTTCGATCTGGGTCATGCATCATATGAACACCAATATGATGCCTGGCATGGGTCCGGCCAATACCCACGACATGACCTAAATGGCAGTAACCCGCGAACAGCCGGCAGGGCCGGCCGATGCTGGCAATGCGCCGCCTCGCTCCGCCTTCGTGCGGCGCCTGATGGCGGTGCTGGCCCTGCTGCTGTTCGTGCTGTTTGCCGGCCTGGGGACCTGGCAGGTGGTTCGCCTGCAATGGAAACTGGACCTGATCGAACGCGTCGACGCACGCGTTCATGCGAGTCCTGCTGCGCCGCCCGGCGTGGCGCAGTGGCCGCAAGTCTCGAAAGAGTCCGACGAATACCGGGCTGTCGCCCTGTCGGGCCACTATCTCTACCAATTGACCACACCGGTGCAAGCGCTGTCCGATCTCGGCGCCGGTTTCTGGCTGCTCACGCCCTTGTGCACGGCCGAGGGCCACATCATCCTCGTCAACCGCGGTTTCATCCCGTCGAGCGGCGACATCGCCGAGCGCTATCCTGCGCGTCGTGCCGACGCCAATCCTTGCGCCGCGCGCACGGCCGATGCGGCCGAAGTCACCGGGCTGCTGCGCATCGCCGAGCCGAAAAGCGGCTTCCTGCGCGATAACGACCCGGCGGGCAACCGCTGGTACGCACGCGAAGTCGGCGCGATCGCCGCTGCGCGCGGGCTGGACGTCGCCAACGTCGCCCCGTTCTTCGTCGACGCCGGCAAGAACCAGGACCCGGCTACCGCGCCGGAGAAGGCCGTCGGCGGCCTGACCGTCATTTCTTTCCCAAATAACCACCTCGTCTACGCGCTCACTTGGTATGCTCTGGCCCTCATGGTGGCCGCCGCCATGTGGTGGGTTGCCCGCTACGAAGCCAGGCGCGGCCAGGCCGACGATTAAGACGGTGCGCGCGGCCCATTCACGGGCCGCCCAGACATAACGGGTATCAATGCAATCTCCGCTGGATTTCTTCGCCAGGGCGGCGCGTTCGTCGCCGTCCGCCGCCGCCGCGAACGTCGAGTTCGCGGCCGGCCACAAGAACATGCTGCAGCTGATCGAGCTGCGCTGGATCGCCGTGATCGGCCAGATCACCACCATCGCCGCCGCGATCCTGATCTTCCACATCGAACTGCCGCTGGTGCACATGCTGCAGGTGCTGGCTTGCCTGATCGCCTTCAACGTCGCCAGCCACCTGCGCTGGCACGAGCGGCGGCCGGTCTCGAACGGCGAGATGTTCCTGGCGATCCTGGTCGATGTCTCGAGCCTGACGGTGCTGCTGTACCTGTCGGGCGGCACCACCAATCCCTTCGCCTTTCTCTACCTGCTGCAGGTGATCGTCTCGGCCGTCCTGCTCGACGTGCTGTGGACCTGGATCATCGTGCTGGCGACGATCGCCTGCATGGCCGGGCTGGCTGCGTTTGCCCAGCCGCTCGCGCTGCCGTTCGACCATGCGCGCGGCATCGGCAGCCTGTACGTGCAGGGCCTGCTGGTGTGCTTCGCCCTGAACGCGGCGCTCCTGGTGATGTTCATCTCGCGCATTTCCGACAATGTACGCGACAAGGCGACCCAGCTGGCCGCGCTGCGCCAGCGCGCCGCAGAAGAAGAACATATCGTGCGCATGGGGCTGTTGGCCAGCGGCGCCGCCCACGAGCTGGGCACGCCGCTGTCGACCGTCTCGGTGATCCTGGGTGACTGGAAGCGCATGCCGGCCTTCCGCGACGATCCCGAACTGCTCGAGGAACTGACCGTGATGCAGGCCCAGCTCAAGCGCTGCAAGGCCATCGTCAGCGGCATCCTGCTCTCGGCCGGCGAGGCGCGCGGAGAATCGGCCGAACGGACCACGGCGAGCAGCTTCCTCGACCGCCTGGCCGAAGAGTGGGAGGCCAGCCGCCCGGTGCGCACCTTCATCTACAATAACCGGATTGCCGACGACCTGCCGGTGGCGAGCGACTCGGCGCTGCGCCAGACGATCGACAACCTGCTCGACAATGCGCTCGAGGCCTCGCCCGACTGGGTCTACCTGGACGCCCATATCGACGAGCGCACCCTGGTGCTGACCGTATTCGACCGCGGTCCCGGCTTCGCACCGAGCATGCTGGCGCATTTCGGCAAGCCGTATCACTCGACCAAGGGGAAACCGGGCGGCGGCCTGGGCCTGTTCCTGGCGGTGAACGTGGTGCGCAAACTCGGCGGCACCGTCACCGCCCGCAACCGGCGCCAGGATGAAGGCGGCGGGGCCGAGGTGGCCGTGCGCCTGCCGTTGGCGGCAATCGAACTCGAAGAGGATATAGACGATGCAGAATCCTGAGCCGCTGCTGCTCATCATTGAAGATGACGAAGCGTTCGCGCGCACCCTGAGCCGCTCTTTCGAACGGCGCGGTTACCGCGTGCTGGGCGCCGCCAGCCAGGAAGAGGCGGCGGCGGTGCTTTCCCAGCATACCCCGGGCTACGCGGTGGTCGACCTCAAGCTCAAGGGCAATAGCTCGGGCCTTGCCTGCGTGCAGCTGCTGCACGAGCACGATCCGGACATGCTGATCGTGGTGTTGACGGGCTTTGCCAGCATTGCCACCGCGGTCGAGGCGATCAAGCTGGGGGCAGTGCAATACCTGGCCAAGCCGTCGGACGCCGACGATATCGAAGCGGCGTTCGGGCATGTGGCCGGCACCACCGACATCGAGGTCACCAACCGTTCCACGTCGATCAAGACCCTGGAGTGGGAGCGCATTCATGCCGTGCTGGCTGAGACCGATTTCAATATCTCGGAAGCGGCACGCAGGCTGGGCATGCACCGGCGCACCCTGGCGCGAAAACTCGAGAAGCAGAGGGTGAAATAGGTGAGCAGAAGCGTAATCAGGCCCGGCATTTTGCTGGGCATGCTGTTGGCCCTGGGCGGATGCGGACGTTCGGACAGCGTCGCGATGGCCGATAGTGGCGGCGAATCATCAAGCGCCCGGATCGAAGCAGGGCGCAAGTTGTTCGCGCGCTGTGCTTCATGTCACGCAGTGGGGGCCAACGCCGTCAACGGGTTCGGACCGCAGTTGAATGGCATACTCGGGCGCAAGGCGGGCAGTGCGACCGGCTACAGCTATTCGCCGGCAATGGAGGCCTCCAGCCTGGTATGGGACGAAGAGACGCTGATAGCTTTTATACGTGATTCAGAGAAGGTTATCCCGGGTAACAAGATGCGCTTCATGAGTTTCATGAGCGAGAAACAGGCGAGGGAGATTGTGATGTACCTGAGTACTGAGGAATGAAGCACGCCGACGCACCGAAGTTGCGTCATCAAAAAACGTAACTAACCAACTGGAAAATTAACTAACATAAAAAAACTCGCGGCAAACGACTTCGACACCACCCCACACCACGCAAATAAGCCACCAGGAAGCAGGGAGGGCTTGCCGCTACCTCAGCTTTCCAGCTTACTCAGGGCGAACGCCGCCAGGAACCCAAGCCCGACAATCAGTCCGGCAAAATCATGGGTCTCCTCGAACGCCTCGGGAATCATGGTGTCGACCACCATCGCCAGCACGCCGCCGGCCGCGACCGCAGTGGTCGCGGCCACCACTGCAGGTGGCAGATGGTGGAACAGCGTGTAGCCGATGAGGGCCGCCGCACCGGAGGCGCAGGCAATGCCGCCCCACACGCCAAAGATATGTGCGTGCGAGCGGCCCGCACGCTTCATGCCGGCGGCGCTCGACAAGCCTTCCGGCAGGTTGGACAGGAATACCGCGACCACCACCGCCATGCTCACGCCCTGGCCGCCGAGCAGGGACAGGCCGATCACGATCGATTCAGGGATGCCGTCGAGCAGGGCGCCAACGGCGATCGCGCTGCCGCTGGCGTCATCCGATTCACCGGCAGGGCGGCGCGAGCGCTTGCGGTGGCGCGCTCCACGCCGCGCCAGCATCCAGTTGGCGGCGGTGAACATCAGCGCCCCGGCCAGGAAGCCGGCCGCGGTCGATGCCAGGCCCCCGGTTTCGATCGCTTCGTCCATCAACTCGAAAGACAGGGCCGAGATCAAGACCCCGCTGCCGAAGGCCATGATGGCGGCCACCAGTCGCTGTGGAACATTGAACCGCACGCCGATGAACGCTCCGAGCAGCAGGGCGGCGCCCGCCACCAGTCCCCAACTTCCCGCCTGCAGCCAGCCCGGTAATGCGTCCACAAATGCCTCCATAGTTTCATCCATGTTAATATTTTCCGAGGCGCAGGATGCGCACAGCAGGCTGGAGACCGGTTTCCCACCTTGACGGGCGGGTAGGGCCAGTTATCGCCCGCCTGTACATTCGCACAAATAGGGTTGCCACGATTATACTTTTCGGGCAGTATAGACGAGTGGCAACCGGCTGCGCCCGGTTGCCCGATCAGCGATGAGGCGGCTCACACCGTTTCTTTTCGTCCCCCGCATCCGTCGGGGGGCTTTTTTCGACTGCGCGGCACCGCATTTCCCCCACTTGCCGCGTCTGGCGTTCCCCACGCCGCATCGGACATTCGTGCCTGCGTGGCTCCCAGCCGCCGCCCGGCGCGCCCCACCGGAGATTTGGATGAGCGAGTTGCTTTCACTCACGCATGCGCTGGCCTGGCCGCTGGCACTGACGCTGGCCTGGATGGCCGGCGAACTGCTGTACCGCTGGGCCAATGTGCCGCGCATCGCGATCTATGGCTTGTGCGGCTTCGTATTCGGCAACCTGTCGAGCGGCTACCTGCCGCCGGCCCAGGCCGACAATTTCATGATGCTGGCCAACCTCGGCTTCGGCCTGATGCTGTTCGAGCTCGGCTACCGTATCAACCTGCGCTGGTTGCGCACCAATCCCTGGCTGCTGATCACCTCGCTGCTCGAGGCCGGACTGACCTGGGCCGCCGTGTATTTCGTCTCGCGCGCCTGCGGCATCGCGGCGCTGCCGGCCAGTCTGCTGGCGGCCCTGGCAATGGCCAGTTCGCCGGCCGGCCTGCTACGCATCGTCAACGAGCAGGGCGGCGGTGGCCAGGTCACCGAGCGCGCAATGCACCTGACGGCCCTCAATTGCGTGCTGGCGGTATTCGTGTTCAACGTCACGGTCGGTTTTGGCGTATTCCAGACCTCGGGCGACGTGGTCCACGCCAGCTGGACCGGCCTGGTAGTGCTGGCCGCTTCCAGTGGCCTGGGCGCCGCGCTGGGCTACCTGCTGCCGCTGTGGCAGCGCATCGCCGGCCATGCGCGCAGCAATTCGACGCTGACGTTCGCGGTGTTCGTGTTCCTGCTGGTGGCGATCACCCATGTGCTGAAACTCTCGCCGGTGCTGGCGGCCTTGACCTTCGGCCTGGTGGCGCGCCACCGCCGCGTCACCCTGAGCCCGGCCCAGCGCAACTTCGGCGCCCTGGGCGACCTGCTGACCGTGCTGCTGTTCTTCTTTGTCGCCACCACCATCGCCTGGCAGCCGACCGCCGAAGGCTTGATGCTCGGCCTGCTGTTGCTGCTGGTGCGCGCCCTGGTCAAGGTCGCGGTGTGCACCGCGACCGCCCGCGTGTCGGGCATCTCGGCGCGCAAGGGCGCACTGACCGGAGTGGCGATCATGCCGCTGACGGTGTTCGCCATCATCCTGATCGAGCAGACCCGGCGCTCGGGCGTCGACCTGTTCGACACCCTGACCCCACTGGCACCGCTGGCGGCAATGGCCATGATCCTGGAAGTGCTGGCGCCGATCCTGACCCAGATCGCGCTCACCGGTGCGCGCGAGTCGGGCTTCGCCAAGGTCAAGAACGTAGAGAAGAAGGAGGACCAGGATGCCGCTGCCTGAATTCAGCCGCTCGTCACCGCTGACGATGGGGGTCGAGCTGGAACTGCAGCTCGTGAACCTGTCCGATTTCGACCTGGCCCCGGCCTCGCCCGACATGCTTGCCTTGCTCGAGCGCGCGCCGTTCCCCGGCGCCGTCACGCCCGAGATCACCGAGAGCATGATCGAGATTAACAGCAGCATTCACACCGCTTACAATCCGCTAGTCGAGGAGTTGCAATTAATCCGCGACACGCTGCTCAAGGCCGGCGACCGCCTCAATGTCGGCGTATGCGGCGGCGGCACCCATCCGTTCCAGCAGTGGACCGAACGCCGCATCTACGAAAAACCACGTTTCAGGGAAGTCTCGGCCCTGTACGGCTACCTGGCCAAGCAGTTCACCGTGTTCGGCCAGCACGTGCACATCGGCTGCGGCAGCGGCGACAACGCGCTGTATCTGCTGCACGCCCTGAACCGCTACATCCCGCATTTCATCGCGCTGTCGGCCTCGTCGCCCTTCCTGCAGGGCAGCGACACCCAGTTCCACTCCGCGCGCCTGAATTCGGTATTCGCCTTCCCGCTGTCGGGCCGGGCGCCGTTCCTGCTGCGCTGGGAAGATTTCGAGCGCGACTATTTCGCGCGCATGGAAGACACCGGCATCGTGCGGAGCATGAAGGACTTTTACTGGGACCTGCGCCCGAAGCCCGAGTACGGCACCATCGAGCTGCGCGTCTGCGATACGCCGCTGACGGTCGAGCATGCGGCGGCGCTGGCCGCCTACCTGCAGGCCCTGTGCAGCTATCTGCTCGAAGGCAACGAGCCGGCGCCGCGCGAAGACGACTACCTGGTCTATAACTACAACCGTTTCCAGGCCTGCCGTTTCGGTCTGGACGGCAATATCGTATTGCCCCAGGAACACCGCCCGGTGCTGCTGCGCGACGACATCCTGGCCACTCTGGCGCGCATCGCGCCGCATGCCGAGAAGCTTGGCTCGAGCGCCGCGCTGACTCATCTGGCCAGGGTGACGAAGGCGGTCGGCGACGCCGAGCAACTGCGCATCGTGCACGAGCACGAAGGCAGCGTCGAGGCCATGGTCAATCTGGCGCTGGGGAAATTCCGCGGCGAGGTGTGAGCTTCATGAATGGCCCAAGGGAATCTTGCCGGCTTCCTCGTCCGCATCCAGGCGGGCAATCAGGATGGCCAGATCCTGCTCGAGCCGGAGCAGGGTGGCCTCGTCCAGCGTAGCCAGCGCACTTGGTAGTACCCCGACCGCCGGGCCCGGCGCACGCCGCAGCACTTCCTGGCCGGCCGGCAAGATGCGCAGCGCGACACTGCGGCGGTCGCTTCCTTCGCGCGTGGTCGTCACATAGCCACGCTCGACCAGCCCGCGCACCAGGTTGCTGGCGGTGGACTGGTGGATGTCCATCGCGCGCCCCAGGCTGGTGGCGCCGATGCCGGGCTGGCTGTCGATCACCGACAAGGCCCAGACCTGGGCCCCGCCCAGGCCGGATTCGCTCTCGAGCTGGCGGAAGTGGGTCTTGACGGCATTAAAGACGATACGGAACTGGCGCAGCACGCGCTGGGGCGGTGCGTCGGCTGGCAACAGCAGGGGCTCTGGCGGAGATTTCGGCGGCATGGGCGAGATCATAATCGAACAGCCTGAAGAGCGGGGCCGGGCTGCCTTATATTTGTATGCCGGCTCCCCCGAACACCCGGTTCTGCGCTAGCATCGATTCATGCGAAGCGCATCCGCCAGTCATGGTGTTCCGGGGAGCGGCCTGTCCCGGGCTGCGATGGGCACATGCTTGCTCGGGCTGCTGCTGACCTCCCTGCTATGCGGCGCCGTGCGCAAGATCGAATACGACCGCGCCCAGGCCGAGTTCGACCAGCGCGCCGTGGTGCGGGTCGCGGCCGTTACCCGGGCGTTTGCCGAGGCCACCGATGCCTCGCGCGCCGTCAACCTGTTCTTCCGCGCTTCCAACGAGATCACGCGCGACGAGTTCGATTCCTTCGCCCAGCCGCTGGTGGCGCGCCATGGCTACCTGCAGGCGCTGGTATTCCAGCGCTTCGTCGGCAACGCCGAACGCGCCGCCTTCGAGCAAACCCGCGCCGCATTCTGGCCCGACTTCGAGATCCGCCAGCGCGTGCGCACCGGCCAGTCGGCGCTGGTGCGGGCCGGGGTACGCGAGCGCTACCTGGTCAACGACTACGTCGCCCCGATCGTCGGCAACGAAGTCACCTTCGGCTATGACGCCTGGTCGAACGCGCCGCAGCGTGTCTATACCCAGCGCGCGATCGACAGCGGCGAACCGGCCGCCAGCCCGATCATCGATCTGCTGCAGGGCGGCGGCTCGCGCCATGGGGTCTTGATCGTCCTGCCGGTCTACCGCCCCGGCCTGCGGCCACAGTCCGCGCTCGAGCGCCGCGCGGCGGTGGCCGGCACCACCGAGGTGGTGATCGATGTCGCGCTGCTGGTCGGTGGCACGCTCGAATCGGTGCGCCTGCTCGACGACGACAAGTTCGCGCTGTCGCTACGCGGCCCCGATGCCCTCGGCAACCCGATCACCGCCTACCAGCACGGCAGCCTGGCCGCGCCGGTCGGCTGGTGGGAGCGCGTGCTGGACGGCATGAACCTGCGCCGCGTCGAGGAGTTCGACATCGCGGGCAGTCCGTGGCAGGTGGTGGTCGAGGAACAGCCGCCGGCGCTGGGCGCACATATGGCCGAGCTGGTGGCCATGGTGCTGGGCCTGGTGCTCAGCTTTGCAACCGCTGGCCTGGTGCAGCAGCGGGTGGCGCGCACGCGGCGCATCGAAGCCCTGGTCGAGCAGCGTACCGCGGCGCTCGAACGGGCCACCGGCGCGCTGCGGCTGTACGAGCGCGCGATGGAGGCGAGCGCCAATCCGATCCTCCTGGTCGATGCCGATCAGCCCGGCTACCCGATCGAGTACGCCAACCCGGCCTGCGAGCGCACCTTCGGTTATCCGGCGCGCGAACTGGCCGGCCAGCCACTGCGCATACTGGCCGGCCCGGACGTCGAACAGCCGGCCATGGAAGAGCTGCGCCGCGCCCTGCGCCAGCAGCGCGAGGAACACGCGCTCGTCACGCTGCACAGGCCTGACGGTGCGGAACTCATCGGCGACGTGTATGTGGCGCCGGTGCGCAGTCCGGACGGCCACACCGGCCACTTCGTGGTCACCGTCTACGACGTCACCACCGCCAAACGCTACGAGGACGAACTGGCGCGCCACGCCCACTACGACACCCTCACCGGGCTGGCCAACCGCGCCTTGCTGGCCGACCGCATCGAGCGCGCCATCGCCAATGCCGGCGAGCTGCCGGTGTGGGCGGTGCTGCTCGACTTCGACCACTTCAAGCTGATCAACGACACCCTCGGCCGGCGCGCCGGCGACGAGGCGCTGCGCATGCTGGCCAACCGCATCAAGGGCGCGATCCGGCCGGCCGACACCGCGGCCCGGGTCGGCGGCGACGATTTCGTGCTGGTGCTGGTCGGCTATGCCGACGAGCGCCTGGCCGCGGCCCGCATCCAGCAGGTGCGCGAGGCGGTGGCCGAGCCGATCCTGCTGGCCGGCCAGCGCCTGGTGCTCAATTGCAGTGCGGGGGTGGCAGCCTACCCGGCCGACGGGGTCGATGCCGATACCCTGGTCAAGCACGCCGAGATCGCGATGTACCGCGCCAAGTCGGGTGGCCGCAACGGTGTGCAGTTCTATGCGCCGCACATGAATGCCCAGGCGTTCGAGCGCCTGGCGCTCGAGAGCGCGCTGCGCCACGCCCTGCAGGACGAGCAATTCGAGCTGCATTTCCAGCCCCAGATCGACCTCGCCAGCGGCGTGGTGGTGGGCAACGAGGCGCTGATCCGCTGGCGCCATCCACTGCTGGGCACGGTGCGCCCCGACCGCTTCATCGCGCTGGCAGAAGAAACCGGCCTGATCGTCCCGATCGGCGCCTGGGTGCTGCGTACCGCCTGCCGTCAGAACCGGCGCTGGCAGCGCGCCGGCCTTGGGCCGCTGCGCATCGCGGTGAACCTGTCGGCGCGCCAGTTCGCCGAACCCGACCTGGTCGATACCGTGGCCAACGTGCTGCGCGAAACCGGCCTGCCGCCGGCCTCGCTCGAGATCGAGCTGACCGAAAGCATGATGATGGCCGACGCCGACGCCGCCATCCACACCATGGAATGCCTCAAGCGCATGGGCGTCAAGCTGTCGATCGACGATTTCGGCACCGGTTACTCGAGCCTGCAATACCTCAAACGGCTGCCGGTCGACGTGCTCAAGATCGACCGTTCCTTCATCCAGGACATCGTCGGCAACCCGGACGGCGCGGCCCTGGTCGACGCCATCATCTCGCTCGCCCACGGCCTGCGCATGCAGGTGATCGCCGAAGGGGTCGAGACCATCGAGCAACTCGACTACCTGCGCGGCTGCGGCTGCGACGAGGTACAGGGCCACGTCTTCAGCCGCCCGCAGACGGCCTTGCGGGTCGAGGCGCTGCTGCGCGCCGGCCGCGTCGAACCGATCGCCAGCATCGCTTGAACTGGATCGCATCCCGTGCCATGGCCGGCGTCCCGGTCGGCTATACTTGCCGCACATTGACAGTTTGATCAGGCAGGGATAGCGAGTGGACCAGAAGCATACCGACGAGAACACGGATACCGCCGACGCGGCGCCAACCGTGCAGCAACGCATCAGGCATCTCGCGCAGCGCCTGTTATCCGGCGCCTCGACCCGGGCTGCGGCGCTCAAGACCGGCGCTGGCAGGCGCCTGCACGGACAACCGCTGCCGGTCAAGCTGGCCTTGCTGTCGCTATGGGGCATGGCGGCTGGCCTGATGGCGGTCCTGGCCTGGCTCCTGATCCTGATCCCGCTCACGCCCGGCATCGACGACCTCGAGCAGGCCAGCCGCGCGCGTCCGTCGGTGATCGTGGACGGCGGCGGGCGCTCGCTCGGCACCTTCGAGCACGGCCTGCAAGAGCGGGTCAAGCTGTCGCAGATCTCGCCGCACGTGGTCAAGGCCCTGATCTCGACCGAAGACCACCGCTTCTACCAGCACCATGGCGTCGATTTCAAGCGCGTGGCCGGCGCCCTGTGGGCCAGCGTCAAGGGCGATCCGCAGGGCGGCTCGACCATCACCCAGCAACTGGCGCGCAATATGTTCCCGCAAGAGATCGGCCGCGCGCGCAGCATCAACCGCAAGATGAAGGAACTGATCACCGCGATCAAGATCGAGAACACCTACAGCAAGACGCAGATCCTGGAAGCCTACCTGAACACGGTGCCCTTCCTGTACAACGCCTATGGCATCGAGATGGCGGCGCGCACGTACTTCGGCAAGCCGGCGTTGAAACTCGACATCCTCGAGTCGGCCACCATGGTCGGTATGCTCAAGGGGACTCACTACTACAATCCGGTCGCCAATCCCGAGCGCTCGCTGGCGCGCCGCAACGTGGTGCTGGGCCAGATGCGCAAGCACGACGCGTTCGACGAGAAACGCTACCAGGCGCTGATCAAGCGCCCGCTGCGCCTGCGTTTCGCGCGCCTGCCCGACCGCAGCGGCAAGGACGACCATTTCACCCACCACGTGCGCAAATGGCTGCTCGACTGGGCCGACCAGAACGACTACAACCTGCAGCTCGACGGCCTGGTGGTGCGCACCACGCTCGACCCGGAACTGCAGGCGGCGGCCGAGCGCGCGGTACGGCGCCAGGCCGATATCCTGCAGGCGATCGCCGACGTCGAATGGGCCAATCCCAGTGTGCCGCGCTCGACCGCCACCGTCACCTATACATCGATCCGGCCCAATATCGATCCGTTCTCGTACTACTGGATCACCCATGCGCGCGAGCTCGACGCCTTCGTGCGTGAAAGCGCCAGCTACCGCAGCGCGGTCGACGGCGGCGAAGAGCCGGCGGCGGCGCTCAAGCGCCTGAAGGGCGAGCGCAGCTTCATGAAAGAACTCAAGGACGCCAAGTCGCGCCTGGAAGCCGGCTTCGTGGCGGTTGATCCGGCCAGCGGCGAAGTCAAGGCGTGGGTCGGCAGCCGCGATTTCGAGCGCGACCAGTACGACCACGTGGCCCAGGCCGCGCGCCAGCCGGGATCGACCTTCAAGCCGTTTGTGTATGGCGCGGCGCTCGAGCGCGGCATCCCGCCCGACCAGGCCTACCGCGACGTGGTGATGGAGTTTCGCGGCGACGATGGCAGCAGCTGGCGCCCGACCGATATGGACGGAAACAGCGGACGCTCGATGCCGATGCGCGATGGCCTGATCCTGTCCAAGAACACGATTACCGCCCAGGTCAGCCAGGAAGTGGGCATCGCCCCCATCGTGCGCCTGGCCCAGGGGCTGGGCATCCGCCAGAGCAAACTCGAGGCGGTGCCTTCGCTGGCTCTCGGCACCAGCCCGGTCACCCTGCTCGAGATGGTCAGCAGCTACGCCACGATCGCGGCCCAGGGCGAATACCGGGCGCCGATCTTCGTGCGCCGCATCGAAGACCGCGAAGGCAATGTGATTGCCGATTTCGGCACCGGCCAGCCCGAGCGCGCGATGTCGCGCGAATCGGCCGTGGCCCTGATCGACATGCTGCGCGGCGTCGTCACCCGCGGCACCGGCAACGGGGTGCGCAGCCGCTTCGGCATCCGCGGCGACCTGGCGGCCAAGACCGGCACCAGCCAGAACAACCAGGACGGCTGGTTCATCATGATGCACCCGAACCTGGTGGCCGGGGCCTGGGTCGGCTTCAACGACAACCGGGTCACGATCCGCAGCAGCTACTGGGGGCAGGGCGGCCACAATGCCGCGCTGGTGGTGGGTGATTTCTTCCGTGGCGCCTTCGATGGCGGCAGCCTGGATGCAAAGGCGGTGCTGCCCGGCTGGCGCGCACCCGAGCCGCGCCGTTATGTGGTCGAAGAGGAGCCCGAGGAGGTGTTCATGGACGATGCCGTGGAAGTCACGCCCGAGGGTGGCCCGGAAGAGATCCTGCCGCTACCGTCCCCTGAACCGATCGAGCCGGTGCAGCCGATCGAGCCACTTGACGCGGCGCCTCTTGCACCTACCGCGCCGCCGCCGACAGGCTTCCCGAGCCCGTCGGGCGATCCGGTTCCTCTGCCACCGCCGTCGGAGCTGTAGACGGGGCAATCAGGGCCGGATCGGCTTTGAGCAGTGGATACGGGTTGATGGCGCCATCGGTGTCATAGATCCCGTAGTGCAGGTGCGGCGGCGTGCCCTTGGCGTTGCCGGTATTGCCGACATAGCCAAGCACCCGCCCGGCTTCGATGCGCATGCCGGCTTCGACGTCGGAATAGCTGTCCAGGTGGGCATAGTAATGCCGCTGGCCGCCGGGACCGAGCACCCACACCACCAGGCCACCGAGGCGATTGGTGCCGACCTGCGACACGATGCCCTCGGTACTGGAACGCACCGCCGTGCCGCGTTTGGCGAAGATATCGATCCCCTCGTGCTTGCGGCCTTCGCTGCGCGCACCGCCCCAGGTGTCGCGCAGCGCGCGCTGGCGTACGCCCTCGACCGGCACCGGCAGCGCCTGCGGCTTGGGCATGGCGGCCAGGCGCATGCTGTACAGGGCCCGCTCGATATACGGCTCGAGCAGCCCGTATCCCAGCACCAGGATGCCGGCCACGAACAGGGTGCGCAGCAGGACGCCCATCTAGAGGATCGGCGAACCGCCGGTGACGGCGATCCGGGCGCCCGAGATATAGCTGGCCTCATCCGATGCCAGCATCACGAACGCCGGCGCGACTTCCTTCGGCTGGCCGGCGCGCTTCATCGGCACCTGGCTGCCGAAGTGCTCGACTTCTTCCGGCGGCATGGTCGACGGGATCAATGGCGTCCAGATCGGTCCCGGCGCCACCGAGTTCACGCGAATCCCTTTTTCGGCCAGCAGCTGGGCCAGGCCGGCGCTGAAGTTGGCGATCGCGCCCTTGGTGGTGGCGTAGGCCAGCAGGCTGGGCTTGGGATTGTCGGAGTTGATCGAGGTCGTGTTGATGATCGACGAACCCCGGGGCATATGCTTTACCGCTGCCTTGCAGATGTGGAACATGGCGCTGATATTGACCTTGAACGTGTAATCCCATTCGTCATCGGGGATTTCGTCGATCGAATCGCGCGACATCTGGAAGGCGGCGTTATTGACCAGCACGTCGATGCGGCCGAATTCGGCAACTGCCTTGTCGACGATGGCGCGGCAGTGGGCGGCGTCGGCGATATCGCCCGGCACCAGGATTGCGCGGCGGCCGGCTTCCTCGACCAGGCGTGCGGTTTCTTTCGCGTCGTCGTGTTCGTTCAGGTAAGAGATCAGGACGTCGGCGCCTTCGCGCGCGTAGGCCAGCGCAACCGCGCGGCCGATGCCGCTGTCGCCGCCGGTGATGACGGTGGCCTTGTCCTGCAGGCGGCCTGAACCCTTGTAGCTGGACTCGCCATGGTCGGCTTGCGGGGTGAGCAGCGCTTCATGGCCGGGCGGTTGCTGTTGTTGCTTCGGAATGTCCATCGTTGACTCCTTGTCTGGATCGTACAAATGAAACGCGGACCGGATGGTCCGCGTAGAGGATGTGACGCGGCATGCGTCGACATCGCGAGAGGCCAGCCTCAGCGGCCGAGGTGCTCGCGCACCGCGCTGGCGCTCACGCCGACCTGCTCGACGGCGCGCTGCAGTTCTTCGCGCGTGACGCCGAGGGCCTCGGTCCAGTAGCGCACCTCGTGCTCTTCGTGGATATTGATGCGGGAACGGTCCTGCGGTCCGCGTTTGCTCAGATCATCCGACATGATGTGCTCCTCCTTGGGCGATGAAGCACAGGGTGACAGCCTCGGGCGGCGGTTTCCGTTAGCTGCCACACGCTCGGGCGCGATCAGTCTATGCACGTGGGATCGGGATAGGCGCTGTTCGCGTTAGCATGAAGCCGGACAACATGCGGTGACGCCAGCGAAAGCTGGTGGTGCGATGGACCTGGACTGTCTCGGCGCTGGCGCGCACGGTCCGGGAATCGAGCAGACACTGGAAGTAGGGAATGCAGCACTCCTTCTTGCGCAGGCGCGCCAGCGTCGTGCCGGTCAGTGCGTTATAGCTGCGGCCGCAGGCGATGCAGCGCCAGCACTGCAGCCACTGGCGCGACCGCAACGGTACGAACGCGCGCTGCCACAGCGAGGGCAGCATTTTTCGGCTCCCGCTTGATCGATCATCGCGATGCAGTCGGCTGCATCGTTGACCGTAGCGAGCCAGCTGCGTAGTAGCTCATGGTCTTCATGGCGCAGCACCCGGCCGCGCAGGGCGGCCAGCAAGGTAGCAAGGTCCGGACTGTCCACGGCTGCCCCTTCGTGTTGACTCGACAGTAGTTGAGACCAGGCTGGACGGGAAAGGTTCGCAGAACTAACGCGAACAGCGCGTTTGAGGTAGGCTTGCGGTATTCCAATAGCAATAACAAGGAGACCCGATGGCCGCACCCTACGAAACCTCGCAACCCGAACGCAGTGTCATCGACGCCACCCCGGGCCTGCTTGCTCTCGACTTCGGCGCCAACTGGTGCGGCTACTGTCGCGCTGCCGAGCCGCTGATCGAGCAGGCCCTGGCCGACCGACCTGGCGCCCAGCATATCAAGGTCGAGGACGGCCCTGGCCGTCCGCTTGGCCGCTCCTTCCGCATCAAATTGTGGCCGACCTTGGTGATCCTGAAAGATGGCCAAGAGGTCGCGCGCGTGGTGCGCCCGACCGACGCCGACGCGGTACGCCAGGCGCTGGCCCAGGCGGCGGCATGAGCGAAGCGGTTCTTGCTAAGACGCCTGAGCCCGCATCGGCCAACAAGCCGCGCACCGTCCTGTTCGCAAGCCTGATCGGCACCACGATCGAGTTCTACGATTTCTATATCTACGCCACCGCCGCGGTGCTGGTATTCCCGCGCCTGTTCTTCCCCACCGCCGATCCCGGCGCGGCCATGCTGCAGTCGCTGGCGACCTTCGCCATCGCCTTTTTCGCGCGGCCGGTCGGCTCGGCCCTGTTCGGTCACTTCGGTGACCGCATCGGGCGCAAGGCGACGCTGGTCGCGGCCCTGCTCACGATGGGGATCTCGACCATCCTGATCGGCATGCTGCCGACCTACGCCCAGATCGGCTTCGCCGCGCCGCTGCTGCTGGCGCTGTGCCGCTTCGGCCAGGGCCTGGGCCTGGGCGGTGAGTGGGGCGGGGCGGTGCTGCTGGCAACCGAGAACGCGCCGCCCGGCAAGCGCGCCTGGTATGGCATGTTCCCGCAACTGGGGGCGCCGATCGGCTTCTTCCTGTCGGGTGGCGTGTTCCTGCTGCTGGGCGAACTGATGGGCGACGATGCCTTCTTCGCCTGGGGCTGGCGCATTCCCTTCCTGGCCAGCGCCGTGCTGGTGGCGGTCGGCCTGTACATCCGCCTCAAGATCACCGAGACCCCCGATTTCCAGAAGGTCCTCGACAGCAAGGCGCGTGTCAAGGTGCCGGTGGTGACGGTCTTGCGCGAGCACCGGCGCGCGCTGCTGCTGGGGACCCTGACCGCGCTGTCGACCTTCGTCATCTTCTACCTGATGACGGTGTTCGCCCTGAGCTGGGGCACCGCGCAGCTGGGCTATACGCGCCAGCAGTTCCTGGTGCTGCAACTGGTATCGGTCGTGTTCTTCGCGCTCACCATCCCGCCCTCGGCGCTGCTGGCCGACCGCCGCGGGCGGCGCACCGCGATGATGCTGGTCAGCGCCGCGATCGCCGTGTTCGGGCTGCTGTACGGGCCGCTGTTCGGCTCGGGCGGCTGGGTAGCGGTGACGATCTTCATGGTGCTCGGCATGTGCCTGGTCGGCTACACCTACGGCCCGCTCGGCACCTTGCTGGCCGAACTGTTCCCGGCCGAGGTGCGGTATACGGGGTCTTCGCTGACCTTCAACTTCGCCAGCATCCTGGGCGCCTCGGTGGCGCCGTATATCGCGCTGTGGCTGGGGACCAACCACGGCCTGGAATATGTCGGCTACTACCTGAGCGCAGCCGCGCTGATCAGCCTGACGGCGCTGGTGCTGATCAAGGACCTGGTGCCGGCCGCCCCCGCCAGGTGAGCACGCGCCGCTTCGGCCGGCTCGAGGCACGCGCCCCCGGGCCGGCCGATGGAGCCTTCCTTGAAGCACTGTACCTGGATGCGCGGCCAGACCTGGGCGCGCTGCCGGTGCCACGCAGCGTGATCGAGGGCATTGCGCGCCACCAGCGCCAGCAGCAAGTCGAGGACTATGCGGGGCGCTACCCGGCGTGCGAAACCTGGCTGGTGGTCGAGGCAGGCGAGCCGGTGGCAAGAGTCGTGCTTGACCGCTCAGGCAGTGGACAGCGCATCGTGGATCTGTCGGTAAGAAAGGCGGCACGCCGGCGCGGTCTCGCCCATGCCGTATTGCGCGCGCTGCAGGACGAAGGGGTGGATATCGCGCTGCGCGTGCGCGCCGACAATGCGGCCGCGCGTGCGCTATATGCCAGGCTGGGATTCACACTCCAGCGCGACGACAAGACCACGCTGGAACTGGGCTGGCAACCGGATCAGAACGAATAGACCATCGTCAGCGAGGTCTGGGTATCGGTGTTCTTCTTGTCTTCCGGGACGCTGCTGTCGTTGCGCACGCTGAAACCGGCCTTCATCTGCATGCTGCCGTTGATCTTGGTGCTCAGCGAGGTCTCGGCCACCGAGTGCGTGTTGCCGGTGCCTTTCTCGACGCTGACGGTCTGGGCGAAGAAAGCGGATGGGCTGACCTGCCAGCGGAATTGGGCCGCGCTACGCACCGTCATGCCGTTTTCTTCGTCGTCGTTGTCGCGTTCACCGACCGAATAGCCAGGACCGATCTCGACGTCGAGCGTCTTGTCGGGCGCCGTGTACCAGCGCGAGCCATAACCGATGCCGATCGTCGAGTACTTGCGGTAGGCGCCGAAGCGGTCATCGGTGTGGGTGGCCAGCACGAAGGCGCGCCGGCCTTCGCCGAGCAGCTTGAGCGAGGCCTTGGCCGAGGCAGCCCAGCGCTGGGCCGAGCGGCTCTTGACGGGCTCGCCATATTCGTCTTCGTACTCGTCTTCCTTGAAGTAGCCGCTGGCAATGAATTCATGGCTCCAGCGCGCGGTCTCGTGACGGGCGTCGATCTTGCCGGTGACCGAGGTGCCGGTGGTATTGCCCGAGGTGGTGATCGCGCCCAGTTCGGCGGAGGTGAACCAGCCGCCATCGGGAATCGCCGGCATCGCCACCGCCAGCGGCGCGTGGACATCGCCAATTTGAGGAAGGTCGGGAGCGGCAAGCGCCACACCCGGGATGCCGGCCAGGGCCAGCACCAGGATCGAAATAGGTTTCATCAGCATCTGTGGTAAAGCCGCGAGTTGGCGGACATTGTAACGCAAAGACAGCGTGAAGCGATGCAAACGGGCATGAATACGCCCTTGTTTAGTGCACTGCGACGCGAACGACCGGTCACTTTTCAAATGGATTCAGGTGCCCACGACCACGATCTTGAACGCGAACAGGGCCGCGATCACCCACACCACCGGCTTGACTTCGCGCGCACGCCCGGTCAGCAGCTTGAGCACCGCATAGCTGATGAATCCGAAGGCGATGCCCTCGGCGATCGAGTAGGTGAACGGCATGCCAAGGGCGGTGACGGCGGCCGGGATGCTCTCGGTGCTGTCGTTCCACTCGACGTCGCCCAGGTCGGACAGCATCAGGCAGGCCACGAACAGCAGCGCCGGCGCGGTGGCGTAGGCCGGCACCACGGCAGCCAATGGCGCGATGAACAGGCAGGCCAGGAACAGCGCCGCCACCGTCAGCGCGGTCAGGCCGGTGCGCCCGCCGGCCTGCACGCCCGAGGCGCTTTCAAGATAGGCGGTGGTGCTCGAGGTGCCCAGCACGCTGCCGGCCACGATGGCGCCGCTGTCGGCCAGCAGGGCTTTATTGAGCCGATCCATCTTGCCCTCGACTAGCAGGCCGGCGCGGCGCGCCACGCCCATCAGGGTGCCGGTGGCATCGAACAGTTCAACCAAAAAGAACACCAGCACCACGTTCAGGATGCCGGCCGCCAGCGCGCCCGGGATATCGAGCTGGAACAAGGTCGGTTCGATCGACGGCGGCAGCGAGAACAGGCCCTGGTAGGTATTCCCGCCGAAAAAGAAGCTCAGCACCGTCACCAGCACGATGCCGATCAGGATCGCGCCGCGCACTTTCAGGCGGTCGAGCGCCACGATCGCGAAGAAGCCGATCACGGCCATGATCGCGGCCGGGGCGTGCAGGTCGCCGGCCTTGACCAGGGTAGCCTCGTTGGCGACCACGATGCCGGCGTTTTTCAGCGCGATCAGGGCCAGGAACATGCCCAGGCCCACCGTGATGGCGACCCGCATCGAGCGCGGGATACCGTCCACGATCATGGCGCGCAGGCCCACCATGGTGACCAGGATGAACAGGCAGCCCGAAATGAACACGGCGCCCAGCGCCGCCTGCCACGGGATGCCCATGCCGAGCACCACGGCGTAGGCGAAATAGGCGTTCAGGCCCATGCCGGGCGCCATCGCGATCGGGTAGTTGGCATACAGGCCCATGATGGCGGTGCCGCCGGCGGCCACCAGGCAGGTGGCGACGAACACCGACTCTTTCGGCATGCCGGCGTCGCCCAGGATCGAAGGATTGACGAAGATGATGTAGACCATCGTCAGGAAGGTGGTCAGCCCGGCCATCATCTCGGTGCGGATGGTGGTGTTGTTGTCGCTGAGTTTGAACAGTTTTTCGAGCATGGCGGGCTTTCGGCACAGGTTTTTTGCCCGAAGCATAACACCCGCGCCAGGCGCCTGCAGGGCCGCTGCAGTGTTACCATGCCGGCTTGATCCCCTTACCTGCCTACGAGTCTCTCCACACCATGCCGAAGAACAAGCGCCCAGTCCCCCGCACCTCGAACAATACGCGTGAACCCGACACCGAGGCGCAAGCCCGGCTGCTGGCCGACATGGCGCTCGAGATCGCCGAGCGCGAGGACGAGGCTGCGCCTGGCGGCGAGCAAGAAGAAGCGCTGGCCGGCCTGGTGCGCAAGGCGATCCGCAAGAAGCACGACGAGGTGCTGTACGAGGCGATCGAACTGGCGCGCTACACCGATCCGGCGGCCTGCCGCCTGCTGCGCGCCAGGGTCGAAGAAGAAGCGGCGACCCTGCGCCTGCGGCGCGAAGACGGTCCTGAATACGAGATCGATGCCTTCCTGGTGCCGCTGTTCGTGCGCAGCCGCGGTGGACTCGATGCGCGCGAGACCTTCCAGGAAGCCGAGGCGTTCGAGACCCTCTCGGCCAGCTTCCAGGCCCAGGGCCTGGACAGCAAGGGCGCCAGGGTGGTGCTGCTGCAGCACGCCTACGACCTGGGCGAGATCGACCACGTGGCCTACGGCACCCTGCACCAGATGCTGCGCGAGGTGGCCGCTTCGCTGCTCGACAAGAAGCTGCAGCCGGCGCCGACCATCGAAGCGAGCATGCGCGGCTGGACCGGCGAACCGGTGGCGCCCGACGAAACCGCGCTCGAACTGCGCTTCCTGTTCGGCTTCTCGCTCAAGCGCAGCGATGACCCGTTCTATCGGGCGCCGAAGGACGAAGCGGGCAGCGACGCGTATTTCGCGGCGCGCATGGAGCGCTACCGCGCCTGGACCGAGGTCGTGGCCCCGCTGGTGGCGCGGGTGCTGGCGCGCGATCCCGAACGGCTGGAACTGAATTTCCTGTACCAGGACCTGTTCTACGGCGCCAAGGAGCAGGGCGTGGCCGAACTGGCGATGCTCGGCGTGCTCGCCGAGGCCAAGCGCCTGCTGGCCGCCAAGGACCTGGCGCCGGACGCCGTGCATGCCACCGTGGCACCGCTCGACATGGGCGAGCATATCGTCCTGCGCGCCAACCTGTATGCGTTGGATGGCGGCCTGCCCTGGGGCAGCGTGGAAAAGCCGGTCGACCTGGCCGCCGACTTGGGCGCCGAGGTCGATGAATTGTGCGATGCACTATTGTCGCTCGGGCTCGAGGGCGTGTCGGTCGCAACCGGATTCAGCCAGGACGGCCATGCCGAGGGCGCCGAGGCGTATCATCCGGCCTGAGACTACACGGGCAGTGGCGCATCCACGACCCTGTCCGCGAGGGCGGTGAACGCGCGCTTTCGGCCCCCGAATTACATGCAAACGGTAAAGTTTTTGCCGTTTTTGCGTAGTTGGTTTTCCTGTGTTGCTGTAGGAACCCCCTTACAGAAACTTGCCTGGCAGGATCACTTCCTCTATGAAGCGCACCAGTGCGGCGGCAATGAATTGTTACATCCTCCACAATATTGCTTTGCACAACTGAAAATATTGGGAAAATTGCATGATACGATCCTCTGGTCTGACTGGTTCCCGCGCGCTGCCGCGGTCTTTTGAGAGAGAGAAGAACCGGTCTGGTTTTACCTTGCCAACAACTAGAGCGCCATCAAGGCGAAAGGAAATCGACATGCCGACTCTGATCGTGTTTTGCCACCTCCGCTGGGACTTCGTCTTCCAGCGCCCACAGCACCTGATGACCCGCCTGGCGGAACACTACAACATCCTCTTCGTCGAAGAGCCGATGCATACCGAGGGCGTGGCACGTCTGGAAAAAACCGAAGTCGCACCGAACATCACGGTCTGCCGCCCATACACCCCGATCCAGCAATTCGGCTTCCACGACGACCAGCTGCCGACCATGCAGGCGCTGCTGGCCGACCTGGTGCCCGCAGACGAAGCGCCGGTGGTCTGGTTCTACACCCCGATGGCGCTGCCGCTGCTGCAGGTGTTCAAGCCGTCCAAGGTGGTCTATGACTGCATGGACGAACTGGCCATGTTCAAGAATGCGCCGAAGCAGCTGCTGCAGCGCGAAAGCGCACTGCTGAACATCGCCGACGTCGTCTTCACCGGTGGCCCGAGCCTGTACCAGTCCAAGCGCGATCGTCACGCCAACGCCCACTGCTTCTCGAGCAGCGTCGACGCCAAGCACTTCCGCCAGGCCCTGAACCGCGAGCTGTCGCACCCCGAGCAAGCCCACATCCCGCATCCACGCCTGGGCTTCTATGGCGTGATCGACGAGCGCTTCGACGTCGGCCTGGTCTCGAGCATGGCCGATGCCCACCCTGAATGGCAGATCGTGCTGGTCGGCCCGGTGGTCAAGATCGATCCGGCGACCCTCCCGAAGCAGCCCAACGTGCACTATATGGGCCAGCGCACCTATGACCAGCTGCCGCAGTTCCTGGCCGGCTGGGACGTCTGCCTGCTGCCGTTCGCGATGAACGACTCGACCAAGTTCATCAGCCCGACCAAGGTGCTCGAATACATGGCGGCCGAACTGCCGTCGGTCTCGACCCCGATCACCGACGTCAAGGTGCCGTATGGCGATGTGGTCGAAATCGCCGAGTCGCACGCCGACTTCATCGCCGCCTGCGAACGCCAGCTGTCACTGAGCGACGAGAATCGCCAGGCACAGGCCAGGCGCATGCGCGAAGTCGTGGCCGGCACCTCGTGGGACCTCACCGCCAGCCGCATGCATGAACTGATCGGCGCTGCCGTGCCGGGCAACAAGGTCGAGCGCTTCTTCGCCACCAGTCTCGAAGCCGCGCATGCGCAGACCGAGACGCTGCCGGTTGCGCAGGTCGGTTGATTGACCGAACGTCGTCCCCGCGCAGGCGGGGACCCAGGTTCTGCGTGCGTTATCGAGACGCTTACAACTTGGGTCCCCGCCTTCGCGGGGACGACGTCCTTACGCCGACACGAACATAGCGGGCGCGTGTCGCGCAACCCGCGACTCACACCCTCCTGAGCACGTCCTCGATCGCCTCCACCGTGGCTGGCTTGGTCAGGTGCTCATCAAACCCCGCCGCGCTCGTGCGAGCGCGGTCGGCTTCTCCTCCCCATCCCGTCAGCGCCACCAGGCGGATCCCCGCCAGCCGCGCATCCTGCCGGATCGCCGCCGCCACTTCATAGCCCGACATGCCCGGCATGCCCAGATCAAGGAACACCACGTCTGGCATCAGGCTGGGCAGCATGCGCAGCGCCTGGCGGCCGTCGTTGGCCACCGGCGCGCGATGGCCCATCATGTTCAGCAGGGCCGCCAGGGTCTCGGCGGCGTCGCGGTTGTCGTCGACCACCAGCACGCTGCGCGCAACCGGCGCCTCGTGCGCCACAGTAGCTTCCTGTTCCGCGGGTGAATCAGGCAGGGCGCTGTCAGCCAGCGGCAGGCGCACCGTGAACACGCTGCCGGCATTGGTGCCGGCGCTGACCGCGATCACGCTGCCGCCGTGCAGTTCGACCAGGCTGCGCACCAGCGACAGGCCGATCCCGAGCCCGCCGGAGCCGGGCTGCTGCGCCTGGCCGACCTGGGTAAACATGCGGAATACGTCGTCGAGCTTGTCGGGTGCGATCCCGATGCCGTTGTCGGATACCTTTACCACTGCCTGCTCGCCTTCGCGCCCGGCCTCCAGCACGATGTGGCCGCCCTTGGGTGTGTAGCGCGCCGCGTTGTTGAGCAGATTACTCACCACCTGGGTCAGGCGGGTGGGGTCGGCCTCGAGTATCAGGGCTGCTTGCGGCAGGCGCAGCTCGAAGCCGTGGCGCGCCGCCTCGATCAGCGGCATGCTGGTCTCGGCCGCCGCGGTCAGGATGCTGGCCAGGTTGATCCGCTCGCAGCGCAGTTCGACCTGGCCGCGCGTGATGCGCGCCACGTCCAGCAGGTCGTCCACCAGGTTGACCAGATGGCTCAACTGGCGCTCCATGATGTCCTGCACCCGCGCGACGGCGTCCAGGTCACCGGGCGAACGGCGCAGGAACTGCAGGCCGCTGCGGATCGGCGCCAGCGGGTTGCGCAGCTCGTGCGCCAGGGTGGCGAGAAATTCGGTCTTGAGCCGGTTGGCTTCGGACAGGTCGGCCGCCATGCTGCGCAGCGCGGCTTCGGACAGGCGCCGTTCGGTGATATCGTTGAACAGGATCGCGACCCGATGCCTCTCGGGGCCGCCCAGGCGCACGGCATACACGTCATACCAGCGCTGCAGGTCCTGGGCCTCGTTTTCGAAGCGAACCGATTCGCCGGTGCTGGCTACCCGGCCATAGATGTCGAACCAGTGCTGCTCGTGGGCGGGCACCATCTCGCGGATCGTGCGGCCCACCGCGCCGGTCAGGCCGGTGTGCTTGATGAAGGCTGGATTGGCCTCCACGAACAGGTAGTCGCACGGCCGGCCGTCGGCGTCGTAGATCATGTCGATCACGCACAGGCCCTCGTCGATCGAGTCGAACACGGTGCGGTAGCGCTCTTCGGTGGCGCGCAGCTGCTGCTCGGCCTCGCGCTGGCGGGTGGAGTCCATCACCACGCCGTGCACCGCGCGCGGTGCGCGGTCGTCGTCGTACTCGACGTGGCCACGCGCGATCATCCAGCGCCAGCCGCCACCGGCCCGTATGCGGTAGGTGGTGGCATAGATGCCGTCGCCTTCGATCGCCGCATTGATGCTGGCCATGGTCGGTTCGATGTCGTCCGGGTGCAGGGCCGCCAGGTAGCCCGCCAGCGGCGCATCTTGGCGGCGCTCTTGCGCTACCCCGAACAGGGCCGCCATGCGGCTGTCGGCATGGACCCGGTCAGCCTCGATGTCCCACGACCAGATGCCCAATTCAGCGGCTTCGACGATGCGCTCCAGGCGCGAGCGGGTCTGCTCCAGTTCGGCCTCGGCGCGGTGCCGCTCGCGCTGGCTGTTGAAGGAGTCGATATAGAAGCGCGCCTTGGCGCGCAGGATGGTGGGAGAGAGCGGCGCGGTCAGCACCGCGATCGCGCCGGCGTCGTACAGCAGCTCTTGCGGGAACGGCATCGGCTGCGGCAGGCCGACCGCAACGATCGGGGTGCGGCTCGAGCGCGGATTGGCGCGCACCGCGCGGATCGTGTCGAGCATGCCCTGGGCGTCGCCCGAGTAGCCCACCAGGATCAGGGCGAAGTCGCCCGAGCGCGACTGCGCCAGGCCTTCGACCGGCGTGGTGGCGCGCACGATGGTCTGGTCGAGCTCGCGCGATACCTGGTTGACGATCGGATCGTCGATCGCGCGCTTGCAGATGAACAGGACGCTCCTGTGGCTGCCGGTGGGAGAGGTGTCAGTCAAGTGGTCAAGGCCCGTGGGTGGTTTTTTCGGCAATCTGGCTATTTCGGCAATCTAAGTGCCTGGCCGGGCCCTGTCAACACTCTGCGCAATGTTGGTGCGCCGCCCTCAGGATTTGCCGGGCACCTGCTGCGAAGCGACCGGTGTCTTGAGCGCTTCGGGGAGAGCGTCGGCGATGCCTTGCGACGGACCCTGGCCGATGCGGCGGGCTTCGTCGGAATGCTGGTCGAGGCTGACTTCTTCGGCCACGTCGAAGCGGCCGTCGGCGGCGCCTTCTTCGCCCGGCAAAAGGTTGTCGGAGCGATTATCCTGGCCACCGGCGGGAACCGGGGCGCCCGGCTTGCGGTCTGATTGTTCGGGGATGCTCATGCTGGCCTCCATGGGCTGTTCTGGATACCCCGATTATGGCGCGGCGCCTCCGTGTCAGGCGCACGCCAGCGCCCCCGGCTTCAAGGCCCGCGCTTCTTGCGCGGCAGGTTCTTCTCCAATATCGCCCACAAGATCAAGCCATAGGCGAGCAGGCGAATCAGGTAGTGCAGCGGCGAATCCTCGCCGCCACCATCGCGCGTCGCCGCATACACCCGGTGCAATCCTTCGATTGCGAACGACAGGGCGAAGTACAAAAAGAAACGATCGCCGCTGGCGCGCCAGAAGCGCAAGAAGAACAGGGCGATGGTCAGGGAGGCCATGGCGATGGCGCCGGCGAGCAGATGGTTCATGGCCTCACTCCTTGTCGTAGATCAGGCCGTACAGCAGGAGCAGGCAGGCCACCAGCGCACTGGCGAGCCGCCACGGCAGCAGGTCAACCTGGGTCGGAAACACCACCTTGTCCAGCAACAACAACAGATTGTTCAGGGTCATGCCCGTGAAACACGCGCCGCTCCAGAACAGCAGGCGGTGGCGGGTGCGCCGGTAGCCCGCGAACAGCAGCACGGCACAGGTCAGCGAGGTCAGCATGCAGAGGGTATAGATCACTTCGCCCATATCACTTCGTTCCGAAGAAATTGCTCGTTATTATTGTTTTGGCGCTTGGGCGCCCGCTATAGTGCGCTTACTTTATTGCATATGGATTGCGTCAAGCTGATCCAGTTCACTCGTCCTTGCGCAGGCGGAAGGCGTCAGCGAACTGCTGGGCTTGGCGCTCAATACTGGAATGGATCAGGTGGGTGACGTCGACCAATTGCCTGGCGTACAGGTCGGCCAGGCGATCGATACGGTCGCGCAGAGCCTCGCTGGCGGGAGCGTAGCGGTGGCAATGCGTGGCCGGCGCGTCGCACGGCCGCGCGATGCCCGCGGTGCACAGGTCGGCCAGCACCTGGCTCGCTACGCGCTCGCGGATATACAGCCGGCTGGCCAGCATCGCGCTTTCCCACTGTTGGGTGGGGTCGGCACGCAGCAGCAGCATGGCTTCCAGGAAGGGTACGGAGGGAACGCTCGTCAGGATAAAACGGCGTAGATCCTCCGGAATGGGCGAATGGGTCATTCGTGGCGCATTTGTTTCCCAAATGGAAAATCTTATTGAGAAAGCGACAATTTTAAAACATTCTATAAGGAATTGCTTTTCAATCGTGCGCAGCTGATCTGCCGGATTCTATGCCTGAGGACACTTGCTCAGCTAAAATGCCCGCTTTCGTCACCATTGTCGTTCAATCATGCTTCGCTCCACCTTGGGCAGACTCCTTGCCCGTATCGCCGTCGCCGGCGCGCTGTTCGCCTCCGGCGTGGCCCAGGCCGCCAGTTGCCCGGTCCATTATCTTGACGGGCGCGCGCCCGAGATCCGCAACCAGAAACTGTCGGCCGCTACCCGCGAGCTGTGCTATGGCGTGTTCGGCGTCATGCATTCGGGCGTGACCCGCACACCGCTGTGGTCGGCCGAATACGTACGCGCCGATAATCTGAAACGGGCCCAGGGCCTCGACCGCGACGATAAATTCCATGCCGAGCAGCGCCTGCCACGCAACCAGCGCGCCGAGCTGAAGGATTATGCGCGCAGCGGCTTCGATCGCGGCCACCTGGCCCCCAACGCGAACATGCCCGACCGCCGCACCCAGCACGAAAGTTTTTCGCTGGCCAATATGGTTCCGCAAGACCGTGACCACAACCGCCACATCTGGGCTCCGATCGAGGGTGCGGTGCGCACCATGGCCAGGAAGGAAGGGGAGTTGTATGTGATCACCGGCCCGGCCTTCCTGGGCGCAAACCTGAAGCAGGTAGGCAATGTGATCGTGCCGAGCCACCTGTACAAGGTGGTGTACAGTCCGCGCCAGAAGCTGGCGGCGGCCTGGTTCACCGAGAACCGCGCCGATGCGCCGATCAATGTGGTGCCGGTAGCCGAGCTGGAACGCATCGTCGGCATCGAATTGCTGCCGTCCCTGTCCAGCAAGCAAAAGGAACGCATGCTGCGCCTGCCGAAGATCAAGCAGCGCAAGAACCGATCGTAAAGGAATGCCATGAGCAAGAAAAAACCCACTACCTTCACCCCGTTCGCGAATGAAGCCGAGGTTGCCGGCATCGGCGACCTGATGCTGGAAAACCGGCTCGACCGCATCACGATCTCGGGCGATGTCGACCTGACCGCCGACGTGCCGGGCCTGGCGCGCGCGCGCCGCCTGCATGCGCTGCTGGGCGAGATCGTGGCCGCGCTCGAAGCGCGCGAGCTGCCCGACCAATTGCCGCCGCCCGAGGTCAAGACGGTCGATAATCCGTTCGCCTGACGCTCTACCCGTGTTGAGGCGTACCCATCGGTACGCGCTTGAGCCGGGTGCAATGCCCGGCTCAAATCTTTCCTGTCGTCCTCGTCCTACGTGCTCATCCGGTGGTCATCCGACACCACCTTTTCGCTCGTACCGGCTTAAATTTCCAACGGTCAATGGTGTGCGAGTCCCAGCAGTATTGGAGTAATGTTGACAACATAGCGCAAGACAAGCGGCGACGTCGTCGCCCGGCGCCTGGACCCCAATATTTCGGAGGAACGACCATGCAACATACACTTGTCGCGGTGTTTGACAACCGCACCGATGCGCAGAACGCCATGAACGAACTGCTGTCTTCGGGCTTCACCCGCACCGATGTGCGCCTGTCCAACGCCGACCCGACCGGCCAGACCGACTCCCTGACCGACCGCTCCGATATCGATACCGAGCGCAGCGCCGACGGCGATACCGGCATCACTGCCAGCATCAAGAATTTCTTCAGCGACCTGTTTGGTTCCGATAATGCGGAACACGCCAGCCGCTATGAAGGCGCGGTCACCCGCGGCCACCACGTGCTGACCCTGGTCGCAGGTTCGCTGCCGGAAGTCGAGCGCGCGGCCGACATCGTCGAGCGCTACGGCCCAACCGATATCGACGAAAACGCCACCGGCACACCGGACATCGCCAGCGGCGGCATCAGCGCCGGCGCCATGCGCATGGGCAGCAATGCTGGCCTGCAGCAATCGTCCTCAATGTCGGCCCAGTCCGGCTCGCTGGGCAATGCCCAGGCGGCGTCGAGCCCGAAACTCGACAATCCGGGCGACCGCGAGCTGTTCCAGCAGCGCTCGGCCAGCCAGGACCGTCCCGTGGGCGGCACCTACCAGGAATCGATGGGCAGCAATGGCCTGACCGCCACCGGCGGCACCTCGCTGCAGAGCTCGACCCTGCGCGACGATCCGATCCAGAATTCGCCGCTCGAAGGCAGCCAGCAGGGCGGCCTGTCGGCCGGCAGCGCGCAACTCGACAACGACAGCATCGTGAAGCAGGGCGCAAGCCCGTCGGCAGCCGGCGCCAGCCCACTGGCCGGCAGCTCGCTCGGCGCCGCCGCGGCCGGTTCGTCGATCCAGGGTTCGGCCCTGGAGGGCTCGGTGCGCAGCGATTCGCTGCAGCGCGACACCCTGGGCAGCGGCTCGCTGGGTGGCGGTTCGCTGTCCGGCAGTTCGAGCCTGGACAAGCAGCGCAGCGGCGTGCGCATCTTCTCGCGCGACCACCTGGACAGCTCGCCGATGGCCACCGGCCTCGGTTCGTCGGGCAGCGCCAGTGCCTTCGACGATGAAGACAGCTATTACCGCAATCATTTCAATACCACCTACGGCGCCACTGGCGCGGCCTACGACGACTACCAGCCGGCCTACAGCTACGGCAGCGAAGCGGCGAAAAGCGGCCGCTACACCAACCGGGCCTGGGACGATATCGAGACCGACCTGCACAGCGACTGGGACAGCCGCTACGCCACGGGCGGCGAGCCATCGACCTGGGAAAAAGTGAAGGCCGCCGTGCGTCACGGCTGGGAACGCATGACTCGCGACGATGACGACGACCTGTATCGCGGCCACTACGACAGCACCTATGCATCGACTGGCGACAAGTACGAAGACCTGAAACCGGCCTATTCGTACGGCAGCGAGATGCGTCGCAGCGACCTGTATCGCAACCAGCCATGGGACGATGTCGAAGGTTCGCTGCGCACCGGCTGGGACAACCGGATCGACGGCACCCGCGACTTCAGCACCACCGGCAGCGACTCGAGCGAGCCGTCGGCCTGGGACCGCGTCAAGAATGCCGTGCGTCATGGCTGGGACCGCATGACCGACGACAACGACGATGATGTCTACTACCGCAACCACTGGAACTCGACCTACGGCGCGGCTGGCGGCGCGTATGACGAATACCGTCCTGCCTATACCTACGGTTCCGAGATGGCGCGCAACGACCAGTATCGCGGCCGCGATTGGGATGCGGTCGAGACCGAGCTGCGCAGCGACTGGGATGCGCGCTATCCGGCCAAGGACGGCGGCCCGTCGACCTGGGAAAAAATGAAGGCAGCGGTGCGCCGCGGCTGGGATCGCATGACGGACGACGATGACGACGTCTATTACCGCAATCACTGGAATTCGGTGTATGGCGCTGGTGGCGAGGCCTACGACACGTATCGTCCGGCCTACAGCTATGGCTCCGAGATGGCGGTCAACGAGAAATACCGCGGCCGTCCGTGGAATGATGTCGAGACCGACCTGCGCAGCGATTGGGATACCCGTTATCCGGGCGAGCAGTCGACCTGGGAGAAAATGAAATCAGCCGTTCGCCACGGCTGGGAACGCATGATGCGTTGAGCGCAGCATGAATGAATGAAAACGGCGCCCTCGGGCTAATGCCGTTAAGTTAAGCCACAGTGCACCTCTGAGTTAACGTAAAACCGTCGTTCCCGCGAAGGCGGGAACCTAAGTTTGCAAGCGTTTCGACGAGGTTCGCAGAACTTGGGTTCCCGCCTGCGCGGGAACGACGTGCATGAGCCGCTTAACTTAAAGGCATGAGCGCCCTCGGGCGCCGTTTTTTTTCGATCAATCGAGTGTCACCAACGTTACCGCGCAAATACCTCGGCGGCTGGGGTAATCCTGACCGACTCCGGCTTGATGTTCAACTTCATCGCTCCGATCTGCTTGTCTTCGTCGAGCAGGCTTTGCGGCTTGTTGGCGTCGTACTTGATCGGCGAGAAAGCATCGCTCACCAGCGCCTGTTTCAGCCCGGCCGCATCCTTGGTGATGATCACCACCGACAGGTTGGTGGCCGACAGGTGCTTCTTGATCGCCGCATTCACATCGGCCGCGCTCAGCTTGGCCAGCGCGGTGCGCATCATGCTGGTGAATTCGGCTGTGCCATACCATTGCGAATCGAGGGCATAGCCCAGTTGCTGATCCTGGGTCGCGGTCATCACGAACACGTTTTTCAACAGGTAGTCGCGGGTGGTCTCGACATCGGTTTGGCTGATGCCGCCGTCGACCATCTTGCCCAATTCATGCAGCGCCAGGCGCAGCGCGAAGTGGCCGTTCTGCGGCGCCACCGGGCGGATCCAGACCTCGAACAACTGCGCCTTGCGCCCCAGGTTGGGGTTCGGGAAGAACTGGAACATCCCGCGCGGGAACGCTTCTATATACGCGTAGTCGCCATAGTTCATGCCGCGCTCTTCGCGGATGCGCTGGTACAGGTGGGCGCTCGAGGAGCGGTGTTCGCCCAGCCAGGTCTTGGCCAGCCACAGGGCGGCAAAGTCCGGGTGCTTGCGCGTGACCTCGAGCGGCAGGCCGAACGAGATAGCGGTGGCGCGGGTGTTCTTCTCGACGATTTCGACCTGGAGGCCACTTGGCATAGTGCCCTTCGGTGCAGTCGTCGCCGGCAGTCCGGCGCCTTCCGGCAGGCGCGCCAACTGGGTCTTGAGCGAAGCCGTCATCGCTTCCGACACGTCGCCCGAGATGCCGACTTTCACCGCGCCGCGGGTATAGGCTTTCGCGTAGAACGCTTTCACGTCATCCAGGGTGATCGCCTCGATGCCGGCGACGGTGCCCAGCACCGGGTGACCGTAGCCGGTACCGGCGAAGACATTTGCCTGCAGCCGCTCCTTGCCGAATTCCTCTTCGTTGTTGTCCTTCAGGTCCAGCACCAGGGCGTTGCGCTGGGCGTCCTTCAGGCGCCGGAAATCCTCTTCGCGGAAACCCGGGTCGGTAATCAGGGGCAGCGCGATGCCAAGGAAGCCGTCCCAGTTGTCCTTGTGGATGGTGCCGGTGAAGGTCGTCATTTCCTTGTCGGTCTGCTCGGCGAAGCTGCCGGCCATCGGGAACAGCGCCTTGGTCACCTCGTCGATCTTGCGCTCGCGCGAACCGCTCGCGGCCACCATCGATGCGGTGAGGGCGGCCAGGCCTTCCTTGCCTTTCGGGTCATGGCTCGAGCCGGCCGGGAACAGCAGCTTGAAGCGGATCTGCGGCAGGGTCGACTTCTGCACCAGCACGTCGAACTTCGCGTCCTTGGCTTGCGGCGCGAACGTCGCCAGCTTCGGCAACTGTTCGATGCCCTTCGGCAGCGCCTCGTGCGACAAGGTGGTGACCACCATGCTGTCGTCGACCAGGTATTTGCGGGCGGCGGCCTGCAGGTCGGCCGGGGTCAAGCTGTCGATCGCGCGGTAATAGCCGTTGAGCGTGCCATACGAACGCTCAAAGTGCACGTAGGAGGCCAGGGTCGAGGCGATCGCCTCGGTGTTGTCGAGCGAGCGGATCAGGCCATACTTCTGGGCCGATTTGGCAGCTTCCAGTTCCTGGCTGCTGACCGGTTCATCGCGCAGCCTGGCCACCGTTTGCAGGATCGCGTCGCGCACCAACACGGCATCAAGCGGATTCTTTACGCGCGCGCCGATCGTGGCCAGGGTCGGATCGACCCGGTTCGGGGTGAAGTCGAACAGCTGGTCGACCTTTTGCTCGTCCTGCACCAGGCGCTTGTACAGCGCCGAGGTGCGTCCGAAGGAGAGCGACAGCGCCATCGCCAGCGCCGCCTGTTCTTTTTGCTGGGCGACGAAGCTCGGGGCGCGGTAGGCCACCGTCACCAGCGGCAGGGTCGGGGTCTGCCAGGCCACGTGGCGGTACTGGGCGCCGCGCGGCGCCGGTTCGACCGGCACGTTCGAGGCGAAGCTGCCGCGCTTCCAACCGGCCCAGTATTTCTCGACCATGGCGATCGCCTTGGCCGGTTCGACGTCGCCGGCGATGATGATCGTGGTCTTTTCGGGGCGATACCAGCGGTCGAAGAAGACCTTCGAATAATCATACTGGTTGGGCATGTCCTCGATATCCTTGAGGAAGCCCATCGTGGTGTGCTTGTAGGTATGGGTGGTGTAGGCGGCGTCGCGCTGCACCTCGAACAGCTTCGACATCGGGTTCGCGCTGTTCTTGTTGTATTCGCCCAGCACGGCGCGCGATTCGGTCTTGAAGGCTTCGACCGGATACGCCAGGTGCTGGAAGCGGTCAGCCTCGACCTTGAGCACCGTCTCCAGGTCCTGCTTGGCGAAGGTGGTGTAATAGTTGGTGAGGTCGTCGCTGGTGTACGCGTTCTGGCGCGCGCCGGCTTTTGTGATCACTTCCTGGTACTTCTCCGGCGGGTAGGTCGGCGTACCACGGAACATCATGTGCTCGAAGAAGTGGGCGAAGCCCGACTTGCCCGGCTCGACTTCATTGCGCGAACCGGTCTGGACCGGAATATGCACCGAGACCAGATTGGGGAAGCCGGTTGGCACCACAATCACCTTGAGTCCGTTGGGAAGCAGCTTTTCGGTCGCTTTGAAGGGCAGCACGTCGCCGCCGGTTGCCGCCTTGGCCGGGGCCGCATGGGCGGCGCCCGCCACCAGCAGGCCGGAAATCATCGTCGCGAGCGTGGTACGCGACAGGGTCGATGGGAACACGATGTCTCCTCGGGACATAGACAATCGCGCAGGATAGTCTATCCGGCAAGGAATGAACAGCCGTCGACCGCCGTGTGTTTACGCGGCCTCGGTCATCGGCAGGCTGATGCGGTTGCGGCCCAGGTGCTTGGCGCGGTACAGGGCGGCGTCGGCGATTGCGACCAGCTGGCTGGCGTGATTGTCCGGCCCGGCGATGGCGGTGGCGGCGCCGATCGACACCGTCACGTGGCCGGCGGCGAAGCGGCATGGCAGTTGCAGCTGCTCGACCCGGCAGCGGATGCGCTCGGCCACGATCGCCGCGCCCTTGAGTGACTGGTTGGGCAGGATCACCGCGAATTCCTCGCCGCCGTAGCGCGCCACCAGGTCGTTGGCGCGCATCTCGCTGGCCACGGCGCGCGCTACGCGTTTAAGGCATTCGTCGCCGCCCAGGTGCCCGTGGGCATCGTTATAGGCCTTGAAGTTGTCGACGTCCACCATCAACAGCGACAGCGGCTGCATCTGGCGCAGCGCGCGGTTCCATTCGGCGTGCAGGGTGTCGTCGAAGCAGCGCCGGTTGGCCAGGCCGGTGAGCCCGTCGCGGGTGGCCAGTTGCTCGAGCGCAATCTGGGCCATCTTTTCGTCGGTCAGGTCGCGCAGGGTCTCAACCACCGCCGACAGCTTGCCGCCGGCATCGAAGATGGGACTGGCGTCGGCCGCCAGGTAGCGCCGGCGGCCGGCGCGCGGCATGTCGCACCAGCTTTCGATCGACAGCGAGAGCGGGCAGCGGGCATCGGCGGCCAGGGCGTCGCGCTGGCGTGGCGGCGCCCCGTCGCGCCGGCCCTTGAGCACCATGTCGGCCAGGGTGGGGCGCTCGATCTCGTAGAAGCTGCGCCAATGGTCGCTCGTGCCGAGCACCTCGGGCGCGGGTACGCCGGTCAGCTGCTCGCAGGCGCGGTTCCAGATCATGATGCGGGCATCGGTGTCGAGCACGAATACCGGCACCGACAGGCTTTCCATCAACTGTCCCACGAAGGCCACATCCTGGACCAGGACTGTCGGGCCTGTGCCGGTGCTGGGTGAACTCATGAGCCGTCCTCTGCGTATGGTTGCGGTATCGGGTGCCAACAGGCTTTACCTGCCGACAGGGACCGATTCTGCTACCTGCGCCGGTTCCAGCCATTGATTTTCAGCAAGGATAATGGCGAGGAGGAATTTTGCAAAAAGCAAGTTGCGCTCGACAGCTAGGCCACCTCCGCCAGGTAGCCCGGGATGCCAGGCCCCGGTATCTGGACCGGCACCGACAGCGACCAGCGGGCGCGCCGTTCAGCGGTGGCGACCATGCGCAGCACGCCACCCATGGCGCGGATATGGTCGATCAATTCGAGCGGCAAGGCAGCCATGTCGTCGACCGTCGCAGCGCAGCCGTCGATCTCGAGGCCCAGCGTGCTGGCGCCTTCGAGCAGGCGCACATGCAGCTCGCGCTCCCGATCGTCACCGATATTGCGCGCGGCCCTGGCCAGTACGTCCTGCAGCACGCGGAACACGGCCAGGCGTGCCACGCGGTCCTGGCTGGCGCGCGACTGCGGGTCGACGCCCGCCTCGAAACGGTAGCGCAGGCCATGGCAGTGAGCGTGCTCGGCCAGGCAGCGCTCCAGCGCCTGGCGCAGGCCGTCGCCCGGATTGGCGCCGCGCAGGCCACCGGCGACGGCGCGCACCGCATTGATCACGTCATCGAGATTGGCCAGCGCGCAATCGCAGCGGGCAGCGAGCGCGGGTGCTGTCTGCGCACTCTCCTGGAGGCTCGCGATCTCATTACGCAGGCTCAGCAGACGGCGGCCGAGCTCGGCTTGCAGCTCGCAGCCGATCCGGGCCCGCTCGCCCTCGCGCACGTTGTCGTGCTGGCGCACCAGGCGGCACAGCACGTCGTGGTTGGCGGCCAGTGCCTGGTCGGACTGGCTGCGCGCTTCACGCTCGGCCGCCAGCTGGTGCTGCAGCGCAAGGGCCCGTTCGTCGGTGGTCACGCTGCGGCGCAGGCCAATACAGGCCAGCGCCAGGGCCGCAAGGGTGACCATCGCGCAAGCGATCAGCTCGGGTGCTGCGGCGCGCCAGGGCAGGGGCGCCATGCCATGAGCATCGCTCGCCGCTGCGTCCAGGGCAAGAAAGGACAGGGAAACTAGGAAGATCACAGCCTTTGTCATGAGTGGCCCTCTTACGGGATTCGGAACATTCCGTAGGACATTACCGCTGGCCGCTTGTAGGAATATTGTTTCTTCTCAAGCAGTCGCCCTGCGCCACAGTGTGTTGGGCCGCTGCAACCGCCAGCCGACGGCAGCGCCGCGCCGCACGGCGCGCTATAATGGAAGGTTGACGAGAGGCTTAACGTGACTTACAGCATCAAAGAGATCTTCTATACCTTGCAGGGCGAGGGCGCCCACGCCGGGCGGCCGGCCGTGTTTTGCCGGTTTTCGGGCTGCAACCTGTGGACCGGGCGCGAAGCCGATCGCTTGACCTCCGTGTGCCAGTTCTGCGACACCGATTTCGTCGGCACCGATGGCGAGCGTGGCGGCAAGTTCAAGGTGGCCGAGCTGCTCGCGGCCGAGATCGACAGCCTGTGGCCGACGAGTTACCCGGCCAGCAAATATGTCGTGTTCACCGGCGGCGAACCGCTGCTCCAGCTCGACCGTGCACTGATCGACGCCATGCACGCGCGCGGCTTTACCATCGCTATCGAGACCAATGGCACGCTGCCGGTGCCCGAGGGCGTGGACTGGATCTGCGTGAGCCCGAAGATGGGTTCCACGCTGGTGGTGCACAAGGGGAGCGAGATCAAGGTCGTCATCCCGCAGACCGGACAAGACCTGGCCGCCTACGAGGGCCTCGACTTCGAGCACCACTTCGTGCAGGCGATGGACGGTCCGCTGGCCGCGCACAACCTGCGGCTGGCGATCGAAACCTGCCGCGCCAACCCCAAATGGAAGCTCAGCCTCCAGACCCATAAACTGTTACAGATTCCTTAAGAAGTTTTTTCACCATGTTGACCATTACCCGCAAGCTCGAATTCGATGCAGGCCACCGGATTCCCGACCATAAAAGCCAATGCCGCAACCTGCACGGCCACCGCTATACCCTTGAGATTACCTTGACAGGCGAGGTGATCGATTCCGATGGCAATTCCGACAATGGGATGATCATGGATTTCTCCGACGTCAAGGCCCTGGCAAAACAGCATCTGGTCGATGTGTGGGATCATGCTTTCCTGGTGTACGAAAAAGATGACAAGGTATTGGCGTTCCTGACGTCGCTGCCCGACCACAAGACGGTCGTGATCGACCGCATCCCGACCGTGGAAAACCTGGCCAAGGTCGCCTTCGACATCCTGAAAGCCGTGTTCATCGACCGCTACGGCACCGGCCTGCGCCTGCACAAGCTGGTGCTGCACGAAACCCCGAACTGCTGGGCCGAGATCACGGAATGATGCTGGATCCGACGCCAGAGGCCGAGCCAGTAGCCGCTGCCGATCCCCAGGCCGAGCACTATATGGCGCTGGCCCTGGCTCAGGCGCAACTAGCCTGGGACCGGGGCGAGGTGCCGGTCGGCGCGGTCGTGGTCAAGGACGGCGAGGTGATCGCCACCGGCTTCAACCAGCCGATCAGCGGCCACGACCCCACCGCGCATGCCGAGATCGTGGCCTTGCGCGCCGCCGCCGAAAGACTCGGCAATTACCGCCTGCCGGGCTGCGAGCTGTACGTGACGCTGGAGCCCTGCATCATGTGTTCCGGCGCGATGATGCATGCCCGCCTGGCAAGAGTAGTGTATGCCGCCACCGACCCCAAGACCGGCGCTTGCGGCTCGGTGGTCAACCTGTTCGACGAGCAAAGGCTGAACCACCACACCCAGGTGGCCGGTGGCGTCCTGGCCGGGGAGGCGAGCGCCATGCTCAAGGCGTTCTTCGTCGAGCGCAGGAACGCAGCGCGCAAACCAGCCGCGAGCTAGCGCGCCGGCCGGCGGCGCAATCCATCTGGCGAAGCGCCGCGCGGCCCGTTATGATGCTATGCTGGTTTCATCGGCGCCAGCCTGGCGCCGCGCCCAAGCGCCCTGACTTGCCGTCATGCCTACCCTCAATGCCAACGGACTGCGCATCGCCTTCGACACCGCGGGCGACCCCAAGGCTGCGCCGCTCCTCCTGATCCACGGCCTCGGCATGCAGCTGAGCGACTGGCCCGGCGATTTCGTCGAAGGCCTGGTCGAGCTCGGCTTTTATGTGATCCGCTATGACCACCGCGACAGCGGCCTGTCGACCAAGTTCGAGCAGGCTGGCGTGCCCAACCTGGCCGTGGCGCGCATCAAGTCGGCGCTCGGCTGGCACTTGCGCGCGTCCTACAGCATCGATGATATGGTGGCCGACGCCCTCGGCGTGCTGTCGGCGCTGGGCGTGGCCCGGGCCCACCTGGTGGGCGTGTCGGCGCTGGGCGGCACCATCGCCCAGCAACTGGCCGCGCGCCACCCGCAGCGCGTGCTGAGCCTTACCGCCATCATGTCCACCAGCGGCCGCCGTGGCCTGCCAGGGCCGGCGCCGCGGGTGCGCAAGGCCCTGGCCAGGCGTCCCGCCGATCCGGCCAATCTCGATAGCGTCATCGAGCATACCGTGGCGCTGTTGCGCGAACTCGGCAGCCCATCCTATCCCACGCCAGAATCACAATTGCGCAAGCGGGTCACCCGCTCCATGCGCCGCTGCTATTGCCCCGGCGGCAGTGCGCGCCAGATGCTGGCGCTGCTCGCCTGTGGCGACCGCAGCGCGCTGCTGCCCGCGATCACCGCGCCAACCCTGGTCATCCACGGAGCGGCCGATCCCTTGCTGGCGCCGGCATGCGGGCAAGACATCGTGGCCCATATCGGCGGCGCCCGGCTGGAGTACATCGAGGGCATGGGCCACGACCTGCCGCCGCAACTGGTCGAGCGCATCCTTGCCTTGATCGACTCCCATGCACGGGGTAAGATGTTGCCAAATTCAATACCCCGGCTTTTCGTCAAACAGTGATCACATCCCGTCTCGGCATCGCCATCGTGGCGCCCGCCGGCTGCATTCCCGACCCATCGGCGCTCGAGCGCGCCATCGCGCGTTTCGAGGAGCAGGGCTTCCTGGTGCGTAATTACTACGACCACAGTTGCAGCCACCAGCGTTTCGGCGGCACCGATGCCGCCCGCCTGGCGCAATTGCACGCCGCCGTGGCCGACCCGGAGGTTCACCTCGTCATCGCCTTGCGCGGTGGCTATGGCCTCAGCCGCCTTCTGCCCGACATCGATTTCGAGGCGATCGCCGCCAGCGGCAAGATCGTGGTCGGCTTTTCGGACCTGACCGCCTTGCATATGGGCCTGATGGCGAAGGCGGGCGGGCTGAGCTATGCCGGGCCGATGGTCGCCGGCGACTTCGGCGCCATCGACCAGGTCGCGTTCACGATCGACAATTTCTGGGCCTGCCTGGCAGGCCCAACCCACACGATCACTGAACGCGCGCAGGGCAATCCGGCGCTCGATGTGCGCGGCACCGTCTGGGGCGGCAACCTGGCGATGATCGGCTCGCTGGTCGGCACGCCGTATTTTCCGCGCATCGACGATGGCATCCTGTGGCTGGAAGACATTGCCGAGCATCCCTATCGGGTCGAGCGCCTGCTGCTGCAACTGATGCAGGCCGGCGTGCTGGAACGCCAGCGCGCGGTGGTGCTGGGCGATTTCTCGGGTTATCGCCTGGGGCCGCTGGACAATGGCTACGACTTCGACGCCATGCTGGCCTACCTGCGCCAGACCTTGCCGCTGCCGGTCCTGACGGGGCTGAGTTTTGGCCACATCGAGCGCCGCGTCACCATTCCGTTCGGGGCCCAGGGTCACCTGGTGTCCGATGCCGACGGTTTCATATTGACCTTGTCAGACTATCCAATCTTGCGCCGTCCTTGAGTGGCGGCTGTCGGGAATCCGGTCCATTCGCCCCCTATGGCGCGCAATGGTAGAATAGCCGGTTAATCAAATACGCTTTTTGGGGTAATACAGTGCTATCCACAGCCAATATCACGATGCAATTCGGCGCCAAGCCGCTGTTCGAGAACATTTCCGTCAAATTTGGCGAAGGCAACCGCTATGGCCTGATCGGCGCCAACGGCTGCGGCAAGTCGACTTTCATGAAGATCCTGGGCGGCGACCTCGAGCCGAGCGCCGGCAACGTCAGCCTGGATCCGGGCGAGCGCCTCGGTAAACTTCGCCAGGACCAGTTCGCCTACGAAGACACCCGCGTGCTCGACGTGGTCATGATGGGCCACACCGAACTGTGGAACGCGATCGCCGAACGCGATGCGATCTACGCCAATCCGGAAGCGACCGACGACGACTACATGAAAGCCGCCGAGCTCGAAGGTAAAGTGGCCGAATACGACGGCTACTCGGCCGAGGCGCGCGCCGGCGAACTGCTGCTGGGCCTGGAAATCGGCACCGACCTGCACCAGGGCCCGATGAGCGCCGTGGCGCCGGGCTGGAAGCTGCGCGTGCTGCTGGCCCAGGCCCTGTTCTCGAACCCGGACATCCTGCTGCTCGACGAACCGACCAATAACCTGGACATCAACACGATCCGCTGGCTGGAAAACATGCTCAACGAGCGTAATTCCACCATGATCATCATTTCCCACGATCGTCACTTCCTGAACCAGGTCTGCACCCACGTGGCCGACATGGACTACGGCACCCTGAAGGTCTATCCGGGCAACTACGACGACTATATGCTGGCTTCGACCCAGGCGCGCAACCAGCAACTGGCGAACAATGCCAAGGCCAAGGAAAAGGTCGCCGAGCTGCAAGACTTCGTGCGCCGCTTCTCGGCCAATAAATCGAAAGCACGCCAGGCGACTTCGCGCGCCAAGCAGATCGACAAGATCAAGATCGAGGAATTCAAGCCATCCTCGCGCGCCTATCCATTTGTGCGCTTCGAAGGCGAGAAGAAGCTGCACCGCCTGGCGGTGGAAGCCGAAAACATCTCGAAAGCCTACGACCGTCAGTTATTCAAAAACTTCTCGATCATGGTCGAGGCGGGTGAGCGCGTTGCGATCATCGGCGCCAACGGCGCCGGCAAGACCACGCTGCTGCGCACCATCGGCGGCGAGCTGTGCAACCTGCAGCCGGACAGTGGCCGCGTGAAGTGGGCCGAGAACGCCAATCCTGGCTATATGCCGCAGGATCCAACCGAGGAATTTGCCAGCGGCGAAACCCTGACCGACTGGATGGGCCGCTGGACGCAGGAAGGCGACGACGACCAGGCCGTGCGTTCGATCCTGGGCCGCCTGCTGTTCGGTGGCGACGAGGTCAAGAAGTCGGTCAAGGTGCTGTCGGGTGGCGAGAAGGGCCGCATGATGTACGGCAAGCTGATGCTGGGCCGTCACAATGTGATGCTGCTCGACGAGCCGACCAACCACATGGACATGGAATCGATCGAGTCGCTCAATATCGCGCTCGACAAATATGCCGGCACCCTGATCTTCGTCTCGCACGACCGCGAATTCGTGTCCTCGCTGGCCACCCGCGTGATCGAGATCCGTGAGCACGACGTGGTCGACTTCCAGGGCAACTACGAGGAATACCTGCGCAGCCAGGGCATCGACTGATTGTTGTATGAAGGAGAAGGCGGGGCATCGCCCCCGCCTGCGCGAGGAGACACGCGAACATGAACGCCGTAACAGTACCCATCAAGACCTTTGAATACGACCGGCCACAGGCCGGCCTGGCCTGTACCGCCGAGGCCTGGGCGAAAATCCCGAGCGCGCCCGAGATGGCCGAACGCGCCGAACTGAAGGACCGCATCCGCCGCCTCCTGAAGGAGAAGGGCGCGGTGCTGGTGGCCCACTACTATGTGGACGCCGACCTGCAAGACCTGGCCGAGGAAACCGGCGGCTGCGTCTCGGATTCGCTCGAGATGGCGCGCTTCGGGCGCGACCACGCTGCGCAAACCCTGGTGGTGGCCGGCGTGCGCTTCATGGGCGAGACTGCCAAGATCCTGAGCCCCGAAAAGACCATCCTGATGCCCGACCTGGATGCGACCTGTTCGCTCGACCTGGGTTGCCCGGCCGATGAATTCGCGGCATTTTGCGACCAGCATCCGGACCGCACCGTGGTCGTGTATGCCAACACCAGCGCTGCTGTCAAAGCGCGCGCCGACTGGATGGTGACTTCGTCGATCGGCCTGGATATCGTGGCCGAACTGCACGCCCAGGGCAAGAAGATCCTGTGGGCGCCCGATCGTCACCTGGGTTCGTATATCCAGGCCAAGACCGGCGCCGACATGCTGCTGTGGCAGGGCTCCTGCCTGGTGCACGACGAATTCAAGGGCGTCGAACTCGACCTGCTCAAGCTCGACTACCCGAACGCCAAAGTGCTGGTGCACCCGGAGTCGCCGGCCAACGTGGTAGCCCAGGCCGACGCCGTCGGCTCGACCACCCAGCTGATCAACGCGGCCCAGACCATGGACGCGACCCATTTCATCGTCGCCACCGACAACGGCATCCTGCACAAGATGCGGATGGCCGCTCCGGGTAAAACCTTCATCGAAGCGCCAACTGCCGGCAACAGCGCGACGTGCAAGAGCTGCGCGCATTGCCCGTGGATGGCGATGAATGGCTTGCGCAACCTGGCCGAGGTGCTCGAATCAGGCGCCAACGAGGTGCATGTCGACCCGGCGCTCGGCCTGCAGGCCAAGCGCTCGATCGACCGCATGCTCGATTTCGCCGCCGCCAAGCGCGCCAAGGCGCTGCCGACCGGCAAACTGGAAAACAATGCCCCGATGTTCGCGGGGGTAGGACCGGCATGACCACCTCATTGACTACGCTGAAGAATCCCCACGCCCAGTTTGACGACAAACTGCAGGCATCCTTTGAACAGAATATCCTTGCCGCACTGCTTGAGGACGTCGGCACCGGCGACCTGACCGGGATGCTGGTGCCGAATGACACCCAGGTCACGGCCCGCGTGACCGTGCGCGAGGCCGCCGTGCTGTGCGGCGCGCCGTGGTTCGAGGGCCTGATGCTGGCGGTCGACCAGGAGATCGAGATCGACTGGCACTACGCCGAAGGCGACCTGATGGCCATCGATACGGCGGTCTGCACCATCCGCGCCAATCCCCGTTCGCTGCTGACGGCCGAACGCGGCGCACTGAACTTCCTGCAACTACTGTCGGGCGTCGCCACGGCCACGCGCCGCTATGTCGACGTCATCGCGGGGACGGACGCCGCGATCCTCGACACCCGCAAGACCTTGCCGGGCCTGCGCCTGGCGCAAAAGTACGCGGTGCGCGTCGGTGGCGGCAAGAACCAGCGCATGGCGCTGTACGACGGCATCCTGATCAAGGAAAACCATATCGCGGCGGCCGGCGGCATCACCGCCGCCCTGCAGGCGGCGACCGGTCTCGGCGCCAAGGCGCCGGTGCAGGTCGAGGTGGAAAACATCGCGGAACTGCATGAGGCCCTGGATGCCGGCGCGACCTCGATCCTGCTCGATAACTTCGACCTGGACCTGATGCGCGAGGCGGTCAAGGTGAATGCCGGCCGCGCGCTGCTGGAAGCATCGGGCGGCATCAATATGGACACCGTGCGCGCGATCGCCGAGACCGGCGTCGACCGGATCTCGATCGGCAGCCTGACCAAGGACCTGCGCGCCACCGATTATTCGCTGCGCGTCCTCTAACTTATCACCTGGATTTTCATGATTACTACCAAGTTGAAACGCTCGCTCGGCTTTCGCCTGTTCTGGCTCGGCTTCGGCCTGTTGCTGGGCGTGCCCCAACTCCTCGACGGCATCATGTACGGCATGAAGGGCGAGCTGTTCTTCGGGATCGGCATGCTGCTGGTCGGTATCCGCGGCTTCCTGCGCCCGGTGGTGCTGGGCCGCGCCATGGCGCTCAAGCGCGACGACGCAGCGGCCGAATCGTCGATCGGTTCGACCGGCCTGCATGGTCTGCTGTCGGTCGGGATGGCGGCCAGCCTGATTGCTGGTCTGGCGATCAAGCTCGGCAACAGCTGACGTCTCGGTTCAACGCAGGGTTGGCGGCTTCGCCGCCACCCCTACACGCCACTCTCTCCTGCAGCAGCTAATGCATTCTCCCGCGCCGAGGGCAAATGTCCTGGCTCGCCAGCCTTGGCTGCAACCGCATCAATCGCCCCCAGCACCTTGCCCGGTTCGGCGTAGTGCAGCATGTGCCCGACGCCGGGCGTCACCGACAGTTCGCTATGGCGCAGCGCAGCGTGCAATCGTTCGGCGTTGTGGGCGCAACTGCACACCCCGTCCTGGGTGCCGGCCAGGATCTGCACCGGTACCTTGAGGCTCCCGTAACGCCGCGCCAGCGACACCGCACCCGGAATTATGAGGCTGCTGTCGGCGGCATTCGCGCGCAGCTGCGATGGCCGCAGCGACATCCACGGCGACACCGCACGGAAGTTTTCCGACACCGGCATCGGCGCGAAGGCGCGCCCGACCGCCGCCGGCCAGATCAGCCGACCGGCAAGCGGCGCCACCGTGTAGCGCAGCGCATCGCCCACCAGCGGCAGCGCCGGCGGCGCGCCGACCATCACGTCCAGCCGTACGCTCGGATAGTAGTAGCCCGACACCAGCACCAGCCCGCGCACGAAGTCTGGCACCTGCAGGCCCAGGCTCAACGCCACCAGCGTGCCCCAGGAGTGGCCGACCACGATCGCGCTATCGACCTTCAACGCCTGCAGCGCGTGGTGCAGCAGGCGCGCCTGGCGATCGGGCGTCCAGACCGTCGTGCGTGGCCGCTCGCTGTAACCGAAACCCGGCCGGTCGAAGGCGATCACCCGGTAATGCTCGGCCGCCGCATCGAGCAGGCCACTGTGCTCCCAGTCGGTGGCGTCGACGCCGTTGCCATGCAATAGCACCAGCGCCGGTCCCTGGCCGCGCTCCAGGTAATGCAGCTTGACACCGTCGACGGTGATGAACCGGCCCGAAGGCGGATGATCGCGTTCGGCGCGGCGCGCCTTGGCGCGCACGTAGAGCCAGGAAGCCAGCAGGCCCAGGCCGGCGATGGCGGCGCCGGCCGACAGGCGCTGCGCGCTGCGTGCATTTCGGTACGAACTGATCACATGGTCCCCCTATGGTCGATGACAGCGGATAACGGCGCGGGCGGGTGTGCTGCCAGCAGTTGCGCCACCAGCGGCAGCAGTTGCTCGGCCGAGGCTTCGATCTTGAGCGCCAGCAACTCGTCGGCGCGCGTGCGGCCCAGGTTGACGGCGGCGATCGGCTTGCCCGCGGCCTGGGCCAGGCGACAGAAACGAAAGCCCGAATACACCATCAGTGACGAGCCGACCACCAGCAGCGCATCGGCCGCCTCCATCTGGGCCAGCGCGCAGGCGGTACGGGCCGGCGGCACGTTATCGCCAAAGAAGACTACGTCCGGCATCAACACTCCGCCACAGTGCACGCAGGCGGGAATCTCGACGCCGGTGACGGCGTCCGGGTCGAGCGCCGCATCGCCGTCCGGCAGCGGCGCGGCCATCGCCTGCAGCAGGGCCGGATTGGCGAATTCGAGCTGGGTCTGGACAAACGCGCGCGGGAAGCGGGCCCCGCAGCCCAGGCATGCCACATGGTGGATATTGCCGTGCAATTCGAGCAGGGCGTGGCTGCCGGCCTGCTGGTGCAGGCCGTCCACGTTCTGGGTCAGGATGAAGCCGAGCCGGTTGCCGGCTTCAAGCGCGGCCAGCGCCTGGTGTCCCGCATTCGGGGTGGCACGCGCCAGCAGCGGCCAGCCGACCATGCTGCGCGCCCAGTAGCGGCGCTGGATGGCGCGGTCGCGCCGGAACTCGGGCCCCTGGATCGGCAGCCGGCCGCGGCGTACGCCGTCACGGTCGCGGTAGTCGGGGATGCCGGACGCGGTCGACAACCCGGCCCCGGTCAGGACCAGGGTGCGCGGGTGACGCTCCAGGAACGCCGCCAGTGCTTCGGCGTCCGCCTGTGTGGTGAAACCTTCTGCCATGCCGTGAATTCCTCCCATACATGGCATCCTACCTCAGTGATCCGCGGCGGCACACACGATACCTCGATCAGCGGGCCGACACCGCGATCCCGCCCACGATCATGCCAAACGCCAGTACATGATACAGGTGCGGCGCCTCGCCCAGGAAGGCCGACGACAACAGCGCCGTGAACAGCGGCGTCAGGTTGATGAAGAAGGCGCCCAGGCTCGGGCCGGCGCGCTGGACTCCGGCGCCCCAGCAGCGCATGGCGATGATCGCCGGTCCGATCGCCACATACAGCAGGGCGGCGGCCAGCGGCCAGCTCCAGGCGATGTGCACGTCTTTCAAGGCCCACTCGCCACCAGCCAGCGCGCCCGACCACAGCACGCCGTAGGCAACCTGGGCCAGCAGGAAAGCGGCCCAGTCGGCGCGCAGCCCCGGCACGTCCTTCTGCTGCATCAAGAGCCAACTGTAGAACGACCAGGCGATCGTGGCCAGGATCATGTACAGGTCGCCCGGCACCAGGCGCAGCGCCGCCAGCTGATCGAGGTCGCCGCGGCACATCACGACCAGCACGCCGGCGATCGACAGCACCGCCCCGACAATTTGCTTGCGCTTGACCGGCACCTTGAAGAACAGCCGTCCGACCAGCAGCATCCAGACCGGCACGCCGGACGCGACCAGGGTCACATTGATCGGGGAAGAACTCTGCAGGGCCAGGTATTGCAGCGAGTTGTACAGGCCGATGCCCAGCAGGCCGAGCAGGCTGTAGCGCTTCCAGTTGACCAGCACCCCGCTCCCAGCGCGCAGCGCAGCGCGCCCGAGCGGGATCAGTACCGCCAGCGCGATCGACCAGCGGATCAGGTTGAGCGTCATCGGCGGCACCGCGTCGCGCACCAGGCGCCCGACGATCGCGTTGCCGGCCCACAGCACCGGCGGGATGCTCAACAGCAGGGCGGTCGATGCGGTGAGCTTGTGCCGGTTCATGGTCAGCGCCGGCGCGGTGTCAGTACGCTCGGCAGCGCTTTGGGCAGGGTGTCGGGGAAGTCGCGCGAGTAATGCAGGCCGCGGCTTTCATGGCGCGACAGCGCGCTCTTGACGATCAGGTGCGCTACTTCGACCAGGTTGCGCAGTTCCAGCAGGTCGGGCGTGATGCGGAAGTTGCGGTAGTACTCGTCGATTTCTTCCTTGAGCAGCTTGATGCGGTGCTGGGCGCGCTCGAGGCGCTTGGTGGTGCGCACGATGCCGACATAATTCCACATGAAGCGGCGCAGCTCGTCCCAGTTGTGGGCGATGACCACTTCTTCATCGGCGTTCGTGACGCGGCTCTCGTCCCAGGCCGGCAGCGCCGGATTCCCGATCGGGCTGCTGCCGGCGATATGTTCGGCGCAGGCGCGGCCGACCACCACGCACTCGAGCAGCGAATTGCTGGCCAGGCGGTTGGCGCCATGCAGGCCGGTGCAGGCGGTTTCGCCGACCGCATACAGGCCGGGAATGTCGGTGCGGCCCGCCAGGTCGGTCACGATGCCGCCGCAAGTAAAGTGCACCGCCGGCACCACGGGGATCGGCTCGCGCGTGATGTCGATGCCCAGCTCCAGGCAGCGCGCGTAGATGGTCGGGAAGTGCTCCTTGAGGAATTCGGGATCCTGGTGGCTGATGTCCAGGTCGACGTGGTCGAGGCCGCGTTTCTTCATCTCGAAGTCGATGGCGCGCGCCACCACGTCGCGCGGGGCCAGTTCGCCGCGCTCGTCGTGGGCCGGCATGAAGCGGGTGCCGGCCAGCGCGCCGGCTTCTTGCGGCAGTTTCAACAAACCGCCTTCACCGCGGATCGCCTCGGTGATCAGGAACGATTTGGCGTACGGGTGGTACAGGCAGGTCGGGTGGAACTGGATGAACTCCATATTCGACACCCGGCAGCCGGCGCGCCAGGCCATCGCGATGCCGTCGCCGGTGGCGGTGTCGGGATTGGTGGTGTACAGGTAGACCTTGCCGGCGCCGCCGGTGGCCAGCACGGTGTGCTCGGCCTCGAAGGTCAGCACCTGGCCGCTCTCGACGTCCTGCACATACAGGCCGTAGCAGCGCGGCTGGCCCACCGGCGCGGGCGCAACTGCATGCACGCCGCCGGGGCCGAGCTTGTCGGAGGTGACGATATCGATCGCGACATGGTGTTCGAACAGCGCGATGTTCGGATGCGCGCGCACTTTCTGCTCCAGCGTCACCTGCACCGCGTGGCCGGTGGCGTCGGCGGCGTGGATGATGCGGCGCTGGCTATGTCCGCCTTCGCGTGTCAGGTGAAAACCCAGTTCGGCGGTGGCGTCGCGGGTAAATGGCACGCCCTGGTCGATCAGCCACTCGATCGCGGCGCGGCCATGTTCGACGATATAGCGGGTCGCGCCTTCGTCGCACAGGCCGCCGCCGGCGACCAGGGTATCGTCGATGTGCTGGTCATGGCTGTCGCCCGAATCGAGCACTGCCGCGATGCCGCCCTGGGCCCAGCTGCTGGCGCCATCGAGCAGGGCGCGCTTCGAGATGATGGCGACCTTGCGGGTCTGGGCCAGGTGCAGGGCAACGGACAGGCCGGCCAGGCCGCTGCCGACGATCGCGACGTCAAATTTCATGGCAATGTCATATTTGTAAAGAGGCATCACTATAAGCGATTTACCGTCTTGACGTCAGTGGCGGTCGGATGCCGCCAGCGTACGGCTGCGCACCGATAGGCGATCTCGGGATGGTTACGATGAGGCTTTACTCATCCATCAAGGACACACCATGACCGCAGACCGCAACCACGCAGCCGCGCTCGCCGACCGTATCGGCTCCATGCGCTTCGCCATGTTCACCTTCCGCGACGGGTACGACCACCTGGTCAGCCAGCCGATGACCAAGCAGGACGTCGATGGCGAGGGCGGCCTGTGGTTCTTCGTCAATTCGACCAGCGAACTGTGGGACAGCATCGCGCACCAGCCCGAAGTGAACGTCAGTTTCGCCGATAACGACAACAGCACCTATGTCTCGGTCAGCGGCCGCGCCGAGCGCGTGGTCGACCGTGCGGTCGTGGAGAAGTTCTGGAACCCGATGGTGCAGGCCTGGTTCCCGGCCGGCCCTGGGGACCAGCACGCGGTGCTGGTGCGGGTCGATCCGCATGCCGCCGAGTACTGGGATTCGAACGACAGCAAGATGGTGCGCCTGTTCGCCATGGCCAAGGCGGCTGTGACCGGCACCCAGCCCGACGTCGACGCCGAGCACGGCACCATCAAGCTGTAAGCCTCATACAAAATCTTGCGGCGGGGCATGGGTCTCGCTTACAGTAGCGCTCATTCACTCCGGAGCGCATACCATGCCCAGCCTGCTCGAACTGGCGGCCAACGCCTTCACGGCGGCCGCCATCCTGCTGGCCGGCCGCAATAACGTTCATACCTGGTGGACCGGCATTGTCGGTTGCAGCCTGTTCGGCCTGCTGTTCGCCCAGAATCGCCTGTATGCCGACGTCGTGCTGCAGGTGTTTTTCGTGGCCACCGGTGTGCTCGGATGGTGGCGCTGGCTGCGCGGCAATCATGGCGCGCCGCTGCCGATCACCCACGCCGGCTGGCGCACGCTGGCCTGGATGATCCCGACCGGGATCGTCGCCACCGCCGCCTATGGCGCACTCCTGCATTTTTATACGAATGCCTATGCGCCGTTCATCGATTCGGCGGTGCTGGTGTTCAGCGTGATTGCCCAATTGCTGATGATGCAGCGGCGCATCGAGAACTGGCCGGTGTGGCTGCTGGTCAATACCATCGCCGTGCCGCTGTACTTCAGCCGCGGGCTGCACCTGACCGCCTTGCTCTACCTGTGTTTCTGGGTGAATGCGATCGTGTCCTGGATCTGGTGGACCAAGCTGGCGCGGCGCCAGCTTGCTGCCCCCTGAATCAGCGCCCGGCTGGCGGCAGGTCGCCCTCGTCCTGGTTGCCGCCTGTTTCCGGGGTGCCGAGGCCGGTCTCATGGACACCCGCCTGGCTGGCGCGGGTGTCCTGGGCGCCCGGGTTGGCATGGGTCATGGCGGCGTCGACCGATTCGGTGCGCGCTTCAGCCTGGCCGGCGTCGGTATTCGCGTCGATGGCGCCGGGCGCCAGTTCCTCATTGCCGTCCGGGGCGTTGACGTAGGGGCCGGACTGGTTGCGGGTCAGGCCGGGGCCGCCGTTGCCACCGGTCTCTTCCTGGGTCTCGTGGGAGGGCGTCGCCCCTTGCTGGCCGCTGGTCTGGCCGCCGACGCCGACCGTGACAGTGCCGTCGTCGTGGCCCGATGGGGTATTTGCTGGCTGATTCATGATGGCGCTCCTGAGTAGGTGATATCGCATGATCACCAATCGCGAGGCAGTCGGGTATCGGCCTGCGGGGCTTCGCTGCGTAGGACAACTTCCATGCCGGCCTCGCTTGCGCCGAATCGACGGCCGACCCTTCCAGTATTCCGGAACGTGGTCTATACTGTATATCCATACAGCCCTCGTATTTCGCACGCATTCCCATGCCCGCATTCCTGCCGATCGACCTCGACCCGTACCCCGACGCTGCACCAGACCAGGCAGCCGCGAGCCGGCCGGGCATCTACCGCAATGCGGATGACGAGCCGGTCACGTCGGCGCGCAACGACGCCGAGCTGGCGCGCGAATACATCTCGCACGGCGAACTGAGCCCCAAGTCGATCGCCAACCTGCAGAAAGAACTGTACCGTTTCCTGACCTGGTGCCGTGAAGAAGCGAAAAAAACCTTCCAGCAGCTGAATGTGGCTGACCTCAACACCTACAAGGAATTCATTCGTAACCCGCCGCCCGACTGGGTGTGCACCACCAAGTGGCCGCGCAACGATGCGCGCTACCGGCCGTTCTCGGGGCCGTTGTCCGACACCAGCCGGCGCCAGTCGATGATCGCCATCAAGGGCTTATTGGCGTTCGCCGAACACACCGGCTACCTGCGCCGCAATCCGGCGCGCCTGGTGCGCAATGTCCGCGCGGCGCATACCGGCCGCATCACGCGCTACCTGACGCCGGCCGCGATCGCCTACGCACTGGCGGCGGCCGAGGCGCGCCAGACCGACTCTGAAGCCGCTGCCCGCCAACGCGCCCGCGACCGCTTCCTCCTGATTGCTTTTGCCCAGACCGGCGCGCGCCTGAACGAGATCGTCAGCGCCAGGATGGGTTCAATTTACAGCGAGGGCGACGGCCGCTGGTGGCTCGACGTGCTCGGCAAGGGCAACAAGCCGCGCCGCCTGCCGGTGCCGCCCGCCACCCTGGCGGCCTACCGCGATTACCGGCGCGCTTTCGGCCTGCTGGAACAGACCAGCCGTGGCGACCATATGCCGCTAGTGCTGTCGAGCCGTACGCGCGACCACGTGTGCGTGACCGACGAAGCGGCCTCCGAGGCGCTGAAGGCGATCTTCCAGCTGGCCGCTGCCGAGGCCGCGGCGCAGGGCGACGGCGACAGCGCCGCCATGCTGCGCCAGGCCTCGCCGCACTGGCTGCGTCACAGCATGCTCACCAACCACGCCAACAGCGGGGTGCAGCTCAAGACCCTGCAAGACACGGCCGGCCACGCCAATATCGCTACCACCGCCGGCTACCTGCACAAGACCGACAAGGAACGCCATGACGAAATCCTTGGTTCCGGCGGCAGGGGCATTCTGTAGGCTACACCGGGATCGACGACGAACCGCCATCCGAGCTGCCGTAATTCTGCAACTCGTCGAGTGACAGACGACGGTCGTTGAGTGCGGTGAGGATCGCACCGAGCTGTTCGTCGTCCGGCTGGATATAGACGATGCGCTGCTCCAGCAGATTGTCCCAGTAGGGCGTGTAGGGCACGGCAGTCTCGGTCATGACCTTCGCCTTGAAGCTGCCGTCCTGCAGTTCGCCAACCAGGGTGATGCGCGCGGTATCGGGAATCGTATTCTGGACCGTGATGTTCATGCTTATCCTTTGAATGATCAGTTCGTGTGATTCCATTGTTACGCAGCCAGGAATCGTATGCAAACGGCCGACGGTCAGCTGTGCGCGCCTCTGGAACTACGCGATCGGGACGGTCGATGGAATCGAACGCCATGATCAAAATTATCCGCTTTTCAACATTACCCTCTGCAACCGATACTGGACGCTGTCCAATCAACAGGGAGTCACTCAATGAACAAGCTTACCCTCGCGCTGCTTGCCGCCGGCATGCTGGCGGCCTCGACCGTCCAGGCCCAGGCCGACCTGATCATCACCAACGGCAAGATCGCCACCATGGCCAGCGAGGGCGAGTTCGTCCAGGCGCTCGCCGTCAAGGACGGCAAGATCGCCGCCACCGGCAGCAACGAGAGCGTGCTGCGCCTGAAGCAAAAAGACACACGGGTCGTGGACGTGGGCGGGCGCACCGTGATCCCGGGCCTGAACGACTCGCACACCCACGTGATCCGCGCCGGCCTGAATGCCAATATGGAAGTGCGCTGGGATGGCGTGCGCAGCCTGAAACGGGCGATGGATATGCTCAGGGAGCAAGCCGCGCGCACGCCCGACAGGCAATGGGTCAAGGTGGTGGGCGGCTGGAGCGAACACCAGTTCGATGAGAAGCGTCTGCCAACCCTGGCCGAGATCAATGCCGCGGTGCCCGATAAGCCGGTGTTCATTCTCTACCTGTATGGCAAGGCCTTCCTTAACCAGAAGGGTGTCGAAACGCTGGGCTACAACAAGGACACCAAGTACCTCGATGGCGAACTGGAGCTCGACTCCGCCGGCAAGCCGACCGGCCTGCTGCTGGCCAAGCCCAATGCGATGATCCTGTATTCGACCCTGGCCAAGACCAACAAACTCGATCGTGCCGACCAGCTCAATTCGACCCTGCATTTCTATCGAGACCTGAACCGTCTGGGCATGACCAGCGCAGTCGACGCCGGCGGCGGTGGCCAGGCTTACCCCGACGATTATGGCGTGACAATCGAGTTGGCCAAGCAGGGCAAGCTGACGGTGCGCACCGCCTATTATCTGTTTGCGCAAAAGGCCGGCAAGGAACTCGAGGACTACGAGCGATGGATCAAGATGACCAAGCCCGGCCGCAACGAGCACATGTTCTATGCCAATGGCTTCACCACCGAAGGCGCGGGCGAGAACCTGGTCTCGAGCGCGGCCGACTTCGAGAACTTTTTGGAACCGCGGCCGGAGCTGCCGCACCACATGGAAGACGAACTGGAGCGGGTGGTGACCCTTCTGGTGAAGAACCGCTGGCCATTCCGCATCCATGCCACCTATGGCGAGAGCATCGAGCGCGACCTGGCCGTGATCGAGAAGGTCAACCGCACGACGCCGCTGGCCGGCTTGCGCTGGATCGTCGACCATGCCGAGACCGTCACCGACGATCAGCTGAAGCGTATCAAGGTTCTGGGCGGTGGCGTGGCGGTACAGAATCGCCTGTACTTCCAGGGCGAGGCCTACTGGAAGCGCTATGGCGCCCAGACCCGCCAGCTGCCGCCGATCCGCAAGATGCTTGACCTGGGCTTGCCGGTGGGCCTGGGCACGGACGGTACGCGGGTGAGCAGCTATGGTCCGTGGCCGTCGATCTACTGGGCGGTGACGGGCAAGACCGCAGGTGGCCTGTCGACCTGGCAGGCGCAAGACGTGCTGTCGCGCCACGAGGCGCTGCAGCTCATGACCCGGGGGAGCGCCTGGATGAGTGGGGAGGAAGACGTCAAGGGGAGGCTGACCGTGGGCCAATACGCCGATTTCGCGGTGCTGCCGCAGGATTACTTCACGATGGAGGTCGCGAAGATCAAGGATCTGGAAAGCGTGCTTACGGTCGTGAATGGCCAGGTCGTGTATGGCGCCGGGCAGTTCGAGAAACTGTCGCCGGCGTTGCCGGCGGTCTCGCCCGCGTGGAGTCCGGTGCGGTATTTCGGTGGGTACCAGAACCACTGACGATGTAGCGGTGTTGGGATGCCATGTGGCTTCCCACATATTCGCATTCGCGGTCAAGGTCGAGTGCATCGTCAGTAGCCAGCGCGTAAGCGGATAAGGGGAGGGCGCATAGTGCGAGTCGGCGTCTCTGCCGGCGCGCCTTCATGCATGTATTGAATTCATCACTTGCGCTGCTGTCCGATACATTCCAACATTGTTCAGTCGTCCTGGGAGAGAGGATCGAGCGGTGCCATGAGTTTCTATATGCAGGCGTTGCAATGCACAGCCAACTTTAGGAGATCGAGAGGGACGACATTGCCATGCTATGGGCTGGCTTGAGATCGGTGAGGCTGAACGCTCGCAACGCTGATCAATGTTCGGAAAGTTGAAAAACGTCGGGCCTGAATGTAGCAGTGAAGAAGCAAGGTCCACTCAAGGCTATGGATGTATCGGGTCTGAATCTAACTCGACATTAGGTTATATATTGTCGAGTTAAGTGTCGGATCGCCTTGTAGCGCTTGTCTTCCACTGATGGCGCGGGTAGAGTCCCCGGACACATGATAAACCTGCCACATCCGATGAAGCCAGCACATATTTCAGTGGGCGCCGTTGCGCACCGTAATGACGATCACGTCGCCATCTTTACCCACGCAGGTGCGACTGACATCCTGGTAATCGATGGCGGGACTTCGGTGGCCGAACGTGACTACCTCAATGCCGTCGGGGGGGATGTTGCCTGGTTCGTGCATGCGTTCACGGCAGCGCTGGAACAGGAATTGCGGCTGGAGCGCAGCCAGCAGGATTGCGTACATGCGGCGGTTGCGGTCGTGGGCGCTGGCTTCGAGCGTGTGACAGCGCAGGCCGCAATACCTATGCATGCCTGGCCGATCGCGGCCTTGACCTGGCTGCGCATCGAGGCGCGGGACGGAATCCACCGTGCGTCGATGTACGCCTTGGGCGACTGCAAGAGCCTGCTGCGCACGTCGGATGGCGCCTGCATCGATCTCGATCCGTTCGTGAATCCTCAGGATGCCGTGCTGCAGGCCGAGATCGCCAAGCTTCGCACGGAAGGCCTTGCCGATCCCGTCGAGCGGCGTGAACGCATGCTGCCAATGCTGCGTGCGCGACGCGAGTTCCAGAATACCCAGCCAGCGCCGGCTGTCCTGTGCGTGCGGCCGAATGGCGCTTTCCAGGCGCGCACCCGCAGCATCGACCTCGAACCTGGGGCGAGCCTGCTGATCATGACGGACGGGTTTTACCGGCTGGTCGATCCTTACGGCCGCTACACGGACGCGGGATTGATGGAAGCTTGCCACGTGCGGGGTCTTCCTGCGATGCTCGATGAGTTGCGCGCATACGAGGCGGTCACCGGTAGCACCGGAGCGCGCGCCGTGAAGGCGGCGGACGATGCGTCGGCGGTTCTGTGGGTTGCATCGTAACTGCGATCCGGGGGCGGTGAACTGGCGTTTGTATGAACGATAGGGTTGTGCTCCCTGGCTTATTCACGGCCTGAACCCATGGCTGCCAGATAGCGCATTTAACATAATATAGATTATGCGAAGTGCTATACGGAACGGCACAGTAACAAAAACACTTCTAGCCGGTACGTGCTCTAGCGCTCGAACCTAAATCCAGGTCCATTCGCGACCTAACGCTCGGTGTGAGATGAATTTCGGGCGTTCTGATGTCTCCGCTACACATTAGGTTCCAAAAAACTGGGTGGGCGTTTCCGCCCTATCTTTAGGTTCTTAGTGCTTTTCGAGCCGCCCCGAAACTATGGCAATAGATTCCGGCCTACGTCGTCTACGTAGAGGTTTTTTTCGCTTGAGCGCGCTGCACTTTGCTGGAACGTATGTGCATTTGCCAGGCAGTGCGCGATTCGCAATGGATTAAGCGCTCCGACTCCACCCGTTAAACACTTCAGGTGCCAGCTGTGCGTGTGCTCCAGCCTATCCCTAGATTCTTATGCTTCCCGCCCCGAAAACTATGGCAATCGACACGGAAGTTTGAAGATCGCGGGCGGCTTGACGGTGCTCTCAGTGTCAGGGTGCATTGAGTGCCTCACCAAGACGTAACAACGCGCACTATCTGGCTCGAGATCATGCTGGGCCCAAGGGCGAAGCTTGGTCCTTTTTACACTCATGCCGGGCCTCGTCCGATGCCGATGAGGCAGACGTCTTCCGGCTATCCTCGCAACTCATAACGACCCGATTTGCGAACGCCACAAATGTCGTAGAGTCCGCGGCAGAAAGCTTCAATCCCGTGAACCGAAACTTGCTGAGGCCGCTATCGGAAATCGCCACGTCTGGATTAGTCTGTGACGTGCCGCAGCTTCGACAAATTTCCGCTGCAGCACGGGAGTCTGACCCAGATTGGTCGACTTCTCCTGGTCCGAGATAACGAACGCTGGTCCCTGCATCCGTCCAAAGTGATTGAGACTAATGATCTCTTATTTGTCGCCCGCGCTGCCTGCTTTGCTGCGCCGTTTGCTCTTCGTACCAGGACCAGCGGTTCGGTTTTGTAAGCTCCGCGCTTCGAGTCGACATCGCTCCAGCTCGTCGTGCAAGTGGCCTGCCCGGGCGCTGTCTGCGGCCGATTGTCGTACCGCTGACTCTAGCTGCGCGCGCAATGACTGTAGTTCTAGCCTGCCACGGTCACGTTCGTCCTCCAAAACTTCAACGGCATTCTGCAACGCCCCGATCTGCTCCCTAGCTTCCGCAATTTTCGCATGCACAGCATCATGGTCTACGCGTGCTCGCGCGATCGCAGCGATGTACTCGACCCGCTCCGCTTCAATTACTTTCCGAAGTTTTGCTGTCGCCGTGCGTTCCCTGTCGACGTCTTGCAGCGCGCGTTTTTCCATGTCGGCGAATCGATCCTCGGCCAGACGGGTGCGATCCGCCAGCCTCTCCCGCTCAGCGGCATGTTCGGCGCCCGATTGGTCCATGCGCGCCTGCATGTCGTTAAGGTCGCGTCGAGCGTCTTCCAGTCTTTCCTCTAACCCTTTCCTGGTTTCGGCGGCGGCCGCAAGCTCCTGTCGAAGCTGCGCCGCGCCGTCCTCGCTCGTTCGGAGTTGGGAACGGACGTGCTCGAGGGCTCGTAAAGCGTCAGCGCGGTCTGCCTGCGCACTCGCTTGATCGGCCTTTGCGCTGTCGACAGCGGCAGCGGCTCCAGCCTCGAGTGTGGCCAGGGACTTAAGGGATTTCGACTGAGCTGATTTCCATAGGGTAGCCACCAGGTCGCCGGCGGCCGTCCGCAGCTCCTCAGGAAGATCCGTATGTTCGATCGTGACGCGGGAGCGTTCGCGCAGCGTTTTCCAGAAATGGTTCAGCGCTTCGGTCGGCGCTGACATACTGCCCTTGCGTACCAGCTGATAAAGCTTGTTCACCGTCGGCGTGATGCCGTGTCGGAAGAATAATAGTACGCAGACCTCACGGTAAAGGTCCCGCGTGCGCGGGAACCGCTCGCGCAGTTCTGCGACGCTGGCTGCGAGGGCGGTTTCGTTTGAAGGTTCTTCGCTCTTCATCAGAATGGGCTCCAGAATATTCGTATCACATATTATTACGTAATACGTTAAGAAGCCAACTATGAGCCCAACGAATATGACATTACTTCTATAATGTCGACTCTTCGGTTCTATGGGTGCTCTCGATTCTTGGCCCGCACGCCTGAACCGCCCCGGCTTTCGTGGAGGCCGGTTAATGTGAGTCAGGCCAGGACGGCTTGACTGCTCAGTTGCTTGTAATAGTTTGCGTCAGCCTCGGTTAGCGGTATATAGCCGAGCACTTCGAGCAGCCGGTGGTGGTTAAACCAGGACACCCATTCCCGCGTGGCCAGTTCGACGGCCTCACGCGTATTCCAGGGAGCGCGGCGGTGGATCAGTTCAGCCTTGTAGAGTCAATTGATCGTGACGGCCGGGGCATTATCGTAACTGTCGCCCTTGCTACCCACAGACGGTTCGATGCCGGCTTCTGCCAAGCGTTCGCTGTACTTAATTGACACTTATTGCGGACCCTTTCGCTATGGTGGACCAGCTCGTTCCGTTCCGGCTGACGCGCGTACAGCGCTTGTTCCAGTGCATCGAGCACGAAGTCAGTTCGCATCGAGATGCTGACTCGACAGCCAACGATGCGCCGGGCGAAGACGTCGATGACGAAGGCCACGTAGACGAAACCCTCCCAGGTCGAGACGTACGTGAAATCGCTGACCAACAGCTGGTTGGTCGTTGGGCCCTAAACTGGCGTCGCCTCAGCCACCGTCGTGCGCACGACCTTACCTCGCATGACGCCACGCAGGCCGGCTTTGCGCATCAGGCGCTCCACGGTAAAGCGGGCCACGTCAGTTCCCTCACGTCGAAGTTGGTGCCACACCTTGTCGGCCCGTAGACCTGCAGATTTGCTTTTCAGACACGCTCAATGTCGACGCTCAGCACGTCGTCGCGCTGGACATGGGCACAGCGCAATGCCGGGTTACGCTGCTGCGCAGCGTGGCGCCATTAGCCCGAAGGCGCGACCTGCATTACCTGGCAGATCCGCTCGGCACCGTAGGCATAACGATACTGGTCAATAAATGCCCTCACGGCTTGAAGTGGCGGCCGAGCTCCGCCTGGGCGAAAAAAGCACTCGCCAGACGGATGGCATGGGCACGTTCTGCCTCTGCCAGGCGGGCCGTCAGGCGTGCAATGGCAGCATTTTCGTCTTTATCCTGCGGCTTGCCCTTGCAAGTGGTGCATGTATTCATCGATAACTCCAATCAATCAGGCCTGGCCGGCCAGTTCCAGGTAACGCTGGGCGTCGAGTGCCGCCATGCAGCCGCTGCCGGCGCTCGTGATCGCCTGCCGGTAGATGCAGTCCTGCACGTCGCCGGCGGCAAACACGCCGGGCACGCTGGTTGCCGTCGCCATGCCGTCGGCGCCGCCCTGAGTGACGAGGAAGCCGTTGCGCATGGCCAGCTGTCCCTCGAAGATGGCGGTATTCGGCTTGTGCCCGATGGCGATGAACACGCCGTGAAGTGGCAGCGTGGACAATGAACCGTCCACAGTCGCCGCCAGCTCGACGCCGGTGACCCCGGCGCCGTCGCCCAGCACCGCGTGCAGCGTATGGTTCAAGCGAAGCGCTACCTTTCCTTCGCGCACCTTGGCCATCAGGCGCTCGACCATGATCTGCTCGGCACGGAAGCCGTCGCGCCGGTGCACCAGCGTAACTTTGCTGGCGATGTTCGACAGGTACAGCGCCTCCTCGACCGCGGTATTGCCGCCACCGATGACGGCGACCTCCTTGCCGCGATAGAAAAAGCCATCGCAGGTGGCGCAGGCGGACACACCTTTGCCCATGAAGTCGCGCTCGGAAGACAAACCGAGGTATTGCGCAGTCGCGCCAGTGGCGACGATTAGGGTGTCGCAGGTGTAGTCGCTTTCTTCGCCGGCCAGCCGCATCGGCCGCTCATGCAGGAACGCCGCCTGCACCTGGTCGAACGCGAGCCCGGTGTCGAAGCGCTCGGCATGCTGCCGAAGGCGCGCCATCAGTTCCGGGCCCTCCACGCCGAGAGGATCGCCCGGCCAGTTCTCGACGTCGGTGGTCGTCATCAGTTGGCCCCCAGGCAGCGCGCCGGTGACGAGCAGCGGTGCCAGGTTGGCGCGCGCGGCATAGACGGCAGCACTGTAGCCGGCCGGGCCCGAGCCCAGGATCAACACGCGGGCATGCTGGGTGGTGCGCGTCATATCACCCTCCCCGCGCTGGGCGCTGCGCCGCGCGCCTGCACAGGAATCGCGTGAGCAGCGCAACCGGGCGTCCCGTGGCGCCCTTCTCGGCGCCGCCCTTCCATGCGGTGCCGGCAATATCCAGGTGGGCCCAAGTGTACTTGCGCGTGAAGCGTTCGAGGAACACTGCGGCAACGCTGGCGCCCGCACCTGGTGTACCGAGGTTGGCCAGGTCGGCAAAACGCGATTTCAGCTGCTCGTGATAGCCCTCTTCCAGTGGCAGGCGCCAGACGCGGTCGCCGGCATCGCGACCGGCCTCGAGCAATTCGTCGGCCAGCATCTCGTGCGCAGCATCGCCGCGCGTGAACAGGCCACTGAGCTCCCCGCCCAGGGCCACCACGCAGGCGCCAGTCAGGGTCGCGATATCGATGACGGTGGAAGGAGTGAAGCGCTCGGCATAAGTGAGCGCGTCGCACAGCACCAGGCGGCCCTCGGCATCGGTATTGAGCACTTCAACCGTCAAGCCGTTCATCGTCTTGAGAATGTCGCCGGGACGAACGGCTCCTGAGGAAGGCATGTTCTCGCAGGCGGCAACCAGGCCGACGACGTTAAGCGGCAGGCCGAGTTCGCCGATGGCCCGGAATACGCCGAGCACCGAGGCAGCGCCGCACATGTCGTACTTCATCTCGTCCATCGCAGCGGCGGGCTTGATCGAAATGCCGCCGCTGTCGAAAGTCAGTCCTTTACCAACCAGCACCACTGGCGCCTCGTCGGCGGGGCCGCCCAGGTGGCGCAGCACGATAAACGCGGGGGCCTGGGCGCTGCCATCGGCCACCGCCAGGTAGCTGTGCATGTTGAGCGCGCGCAGATGGTCCCGTCCGAGCACCTCGATGTCGAAGCCAAATTCCTCGGAAAGCGACTTGGCGCTCTCGGCCAGGTAGCCTGGCGTGCAGACGTTCGGTGGCAAGTCGCCAAGGCGGCGCGCCAGCGCGATGCCCTTGCCGGTAGCCAGCCCTTCGGACAAGCAGTCATGCGCGCCGGATGCGCCAGGGACAGCCAGCAGCAGACGGGCCGGTCCTGCCTGCTGCTCCTTCTCGGTTTTCATGCCATCGCAGCGATAGCGCGATCCTTGCGAAAGCTGGGCAAGGTAGCGAACTGCCCAGGCAGCGTCGCAGCCGGCTCCTTTGCAGCGCGGAAGCGCCAGCACCGCATCACCGCTGCCAAGCCTATCAAATGCAGCCAGCACGGTGCGGGCTGTCGCGCCGAAGGCCCGCTCGTTGAACTTCTCTTCTTTGCCGACGCCAACCAGCAAGACACGCCGCGCAGCCACACCAGGAACTGCGCGCAGCAGCAGCGTCGTACCCGGCTTACCCTTCATGTCGCCCGACTCGATTGCATCGCTAATGCCGCCACCGGCATCTAGCGCCGTCCCCAGCGGGCACAAGCTGCCATCGTCGAACACGCCGACCGCAATGCAGCCGGTATCCACGACCGCCAGTGCGGCTGGCAAGGCGCTGTCTTCCACTTGCAAGAGCATCACTTCCATCTCGACTCCTTGAAAAATCAGCCCATATCCTAGCGGCGCAGGCGGATCCGTGTCATGACGCCTTGACCATATTCATTCCAACTGTCCTGCTCCCCCGTTCCGGACACCGAGGCCGCTAGGCGCGTCGCGACCGTCGCCGAATTGTCCTATCGGTTCGGTCAGTACAGATTGGTCCGGCATTGGCAATTGCGTACCGGTCGCCACGCGTTTGCGCCACTATCCTGCGTCATTAGCTGGCGTTGACGCTGCCTTACCGATATCTCTCCACCCTCGCCCAACCATGACAACTGAAATTTATCTCGACGGAAACGCAACTACCGCCGTCCTGCCAGCGGCCGCCAACGCCGCGCTGGAAACGATGTGTTCACGCTTTGGCAACCCCAGCAGTTCGCACGGCGCCGGCCTGCAGGCGCGGGCGCTGCTGGAAACGGTACGCGCCTGCGCGCGGCGCGTCATTGGCGCCGGACATGGCCGTCTCATGTTCAATAGCGGCGCCACCGAAGGCATCCAGACGGCAATGCTGTCGGCGCTGGTCGCCTTGCGTGACCGGCGTGCCGCCGGCGAAGCGATCGGCCGTTGGCTGGTGGTCGGCGCCACCGAACACAAGGCGGTGCCGGAAAGCCTGGCGCACTGGAACCGTGTGCTGGGCCTGGACCTTGACATCGTCGTACTCGAGGTGGGCCAGGACGGCCGTCACGACCTCGCCCAACTGCGCAGGCTTGCGCCCGACGCGGGCCTGGTCTGCACCATGGCGGCCAATAATGAAACCGGCGTGACCTCGAACCTGGCGGGAATCGAAGCCGCGCTGACCGATAGCGCCGCTTATTGGCTGGTCGATTGCGTGCAGGCGCTGGGCAAGCTCGGTCTTGACCTGCAACGCACTCGCATCGATTACGCGCCTTTTTCAGGACATAAACTGTACGCGCCTAAAGGAATTGGCATGCTGTATGTGCGTCCGGGTGCGCCTTTCACGCCGTTGATGGTGGGCGGTGGCCAGGAGTCAGGCCAGCGTTCTGGTACCGAGAACATGTCGGGCATCGCCGCCCTCGGCGAAGTGCTGGCAGCGCTGGAGAGTGGCGCTGTGTTCTCCAGCCAGCAGCAACTGGAAGCGCTGCGCGCGCAGCTAGTGACGAGCTTGAGCGCCGCTTTCCCGGGCATTGTCTTCAACGCGCCCTCAGCGCTGGCGCTGCCGACGACCATTAATTTTTCCGTTCCCTGGCTGTCAAGCAGGGAATTGCTCGACCTGTTCGACGCCGCCGAGCTGAGCGTCAGCACCGGCAGCGCCTGCTCAGCCGCGAAGGCCGAGCCGAGCTTCGTGCTGCGCGCGATGGCTTTGCCAGCGTGGCAAACCGAAGCGGCGATTCGCCTTTCGTTCGGGCCGCTGGCCAGTGAAAGGGAGATCGCCGCCGCCTGCGCCCGCATCGCGCATTGCGGCCACGTGGTGCGCGTGAGCGCCATGCTGCCGCCGACCAGAAAACCGGTCGAGCACATCGCCCCCCTTCACAACGTGGTCTGCTTTACACACGACGGCCGCAGCAGCTGGCTCGTTGCCGACGTCCTCGCTCGCAGCTGTGTCCTGATCGACGTGCTTAACGGTGCCGCCACCCCGATTGATCGCCATGTCCGGCGCCATGGTTACCGAATCGACGCCATGCTCGAGACCCGCATCGAAGCGGCCGGCCTGGCGCCGCGCCCGGTTGGCTTCGGCGACTATTTGCTGACGCCCGTGCGGCACGGAGGGCGTCATGTCATCTATGTCCTGACGCGCGCCGGGGAAACGTTGATACAGGCCAGCCATGCCTTCATTGGCCAGATTGCGGCGCGCGACATCGCGCCGGGAATGGTTGGCCAGGACACCCTGCTGCTGGCAGCCACTGACGAGAGCGGCCGCTTGGCGACAAGCCTGCGCGCTGAACATGCAGGACAGGGGGAAGAGGCAAACGAACTGTCCGCCGCCATGACAGGTGGCTACCTAGAAGCGCATCCAAATGCGCGCCTGATCGACGTGCGCGAACTCCACGAGCAACTGGCAGGCCAGTTTGCACGCTCCACCGGGGAGCGCGAGCGTATGGCGGAACATGTCCCGCTGAGTCACCTGGCGTCAGCCTTGCACGACTGGCTTGCGGCCCCCGAGACGCCGCTGGTGTTTTACTGCCGCAGCGGCAACCGCAGTGCGCGCGCCGCCGCGTGCTTGCGCCGGCTTGGCCACCCGGCTGCCTGGTCGATCGGCGGGGGTATGGCTGCTGCGGCCGATGTCGTTCGCGCGGAGCGTGCAGCGTGACGGCCCCGCGCGCCATTGCAAACGCCGGTGCCGATCGGCTGCACGTTGAGCCGCAGTTCGACAGCGTCACCGGCACCGTCAGCTACATCGTGCTCGACCGTTCCAGCGGCAGCTGCGCGCTCATCGACACGGTGCTCGACTACAGCGCCGGCGCCGCCCGCATTTCCCATGCCGGCGCCGACCGACTGGCTGCGCGCGTACTGGAATTGGGCGCGAAGGTCGAATGGATCCTGGAGACCCATGTTCATGCCGACCACCTGTCGGCGGCGCCCTACCTGAAGGCAAAACTGGGCGGCAGAATCGGCATCGGCGCGCACATCCGCGCGGTGCAGGAGACTTTCGGCGCCATGTTTCATGGCGACGGCGGTTTTGCTTCCGATGGTGCAGGTTTCTGCAGTCTGTTCGAGGACGACGCCCGCTTCGCCATCGGCACGCTCGACGTGACGGTCATGCATACGCCCGGCCATACGCCGGCCTGTGTCAGTTACATCGTCAGCGACGGCGATGCCAGTGATGCCTGCACACGGCACGCCGCCTTTGTCGGCGATACCCTGTTCATGCCCGACTTCGGCACCGCGCGCTGCGACTTTCCTGGGGGGGATGCACGCCAGCTGTACCGTTCAATTGCCCGGCTCCTGCGACTGTCCGACGACACGCTCGTCTACACCGGCCACGACTACCCCCCGGGCGGACGAGCACCCGCCTTCCGCGCGACCGTGGCCGAGCAGCGTGACGGCAACATCCACTTGCGCGGTGCCGTCACGGAAGACGCGTTCGTGGCCATGCGCACGGCGCGCGACGCGACCCTGGCGGTGCCGGCACTGATCCTGCCTTCGGTACAGGTGAACATGCGCGGCGGACAGTTGCCCGACGCGGACGCGACTGGCAGGCGCTACCTGAAAATCCCGCTCGACGTGTTCTGAAGGAGTGCCGTGCTGCTGTTTCTCTTGCTGGGCGCCTGCGTCGGACTGATCTTGGGCGTCACCGGCACCGGCGGCGGCATCCTGGCCGTGCCGCTGCTGGTATTCGGCGCTGGGTTGAGCACTGCGCAGGCCGGCCCGATTGGCCTGGTGGCAGTCGGGATGTCTGCCGCCCTGGCAGCACTGCAAGCCCTGCGTGCAGGCCAGCTGCGCTATCGTGCGGCGGCCGTCATGGCCGCCTGCGGCGCGCTGTTCGCGCCCTTGGGAATTCTTCTGGCGCAGCGGCTCGAGGAGCGCGTGTTAACGCTGCTGTTTGCCGCCGTCCTGCTCCACGTCGACCAGCGTGCACTGTGCCCGCCCACACCCGGATTGGCGCAAACGGCCCCGCCATGTTGTGACTTTCCGAAATAGATGCGACGTTTTGGAAATTGCTGCGACTACCGCAGGCGTGAAGTAGCGAAGTCCACCGCTTCTTGCCGAATTACACTGAGCGCGAAGAACTTCCGCTTTCGGCCCAGGCTGTGTAAAAACGTAGCGTCGTGTAAACGGACGTCGCGCGGTAAACGTTAAGCCAGTATCTCATCAAGACGGATGCTAAATGAAGCGCTTTATCGAAGGCGAGGATCGTGGCCAGGGCACGCTGTTGCCCGAACTCTTGGACGACTACGTGACCGAAGATAATCCAGTGCGGGTGGTCGATGTATTCGTGGACGAACTTGACCTTGCCCTCCTGGGCTTCACGCGGGTGCAGCCAGCAAAGACGGGCCGGCCGGCTTACCATCCAGCCGTGCTCCTCAAGCTTTACATCTACGGCTATCTCAACCGCATCCAATCGAGCCGTCGGCTCGAGCGCGAAGCGCAGCGCAATGTCGAGCTGATGTGGTTGACGCATCGCCTGGCGCCGGACTTCAAGACGATCGCGAACTTCCGCAAAGATAATGGCAAAGCGATCCGGAATGTATGCCGGCAGTTTGTCGTGCTGTGCCATCAACTGGAGCTGTTCTCGGACGCAGTTGTGGCGATCGACGGCAGCAAGTTCAAGGCAGTCAACAGCAGCGATCGGAACTTCACGCAGGCCAAGCTCAAGCGCCGGATGGAAGAGATCGAGGCCAATATCGGCCGGTATTTGGCGGAACTGGACACGGCTGACAGGCAGGAGCCGGCGGTAAAGCAAGCGCGCAGCGCCCGGCTTAACGACAAGATCGCAGCGATGAAACTACAGATGGGAGCGCTCAAAGAAATTGAAGCGAAGCTAGAGGCGACTGGCGAAACGCAGATCTCGCTGACCGATCCAGATGCCCGTTCCATGATGACGCGAGGCTCAGGCATCGTCGGCTACAACGTGCAAACCGCAGTCGACGCCAAGCACCATTTGATCGTCGAACACGAGGTAACCAACATTGGCAACGACCGCGATCAGCTGTCGGGAATGGCAAAGAAGGCCCGCACCGCAATCGGGACAGAGTCGCTGACTGCAATCGCTGATCGCGGCTACTTCAAGGGCGAGGAAATTTTGTCGTGCAAGCAAGCCGGCATTGCCGTATTGGTGCCGGCGACCAAAACATCCAACGCCAGGGCCGACGGCAGATTCGGCAAAGCAGACTTCGTCTATGACCGGGAGAAGAACGAGTACCGCTGCCCGGCGGGTCAAGCACTGAGCTGGCGTTTCGCCGGGGTTGAAAAAGGGATGACGCTCAACCGTTATTGGAGCTCGAACTGCAAGACCTGTCCGCTCAAGGACAGGTGCACGCCTAGCCAGCAGCGCCGGGTGACGCGCTGGGAGCACCAGGACGTGCTCGACGACATGCAGGTGCAACTTGAACAGATCCCCGATGCCATGCGGATCCGGCGTTGCACGGTCGAGCATCCGTTCGGGACCATCGAGTCATGGATGGGGGCCACGCACTTCCTGACAAAAGGACTGGAGCGCGTGAAGACCGAAATGAGCCTGCACGTGCTCGCTTATAACGTCAAACGGTTGATAACGCTGCTTGGGGTCGCTGGCATGATGGAGGCGATCAGGGCGTATGCCCTTTTACTGGCTCTGCAGCGCGTCTTCGGGGCGAGTACTTTGCTGATCCGGTCAGTATCCCCAAAAACGCTTCACTGCTCCCCGAGCCCCTTAAAGGGCCGCACTACATGCATCGGCGGGTACAGTTCCACTGCCAAAGCTTGCTTCTAGCTTTTTACACAGCCTGGGCCAAGAGCAGACGTTCATGGTCAACATTTGTCGCAAGGCATCTACTAAAAATCATGAAAAGATCAACGCACTGTATGAATTACGAGTTGGCCGGAAGTAATCAAAAAGATCGAGACATCCCAATTCTGTAGGCGGGGGAAAGGCATGCGGCGCATTCCGTTACCGAGATTCTCGTTACGCTTGAGGGGACAGATAGCGCTTACACGCTGCCCTAAGCGGTCGCGGCGCGGCCTTGTTGCAATGCTTTGCTATGCACAAGATGCGAGACCGTTGAGCGAATCGATTGGCGAAGCACAGCGCTAATTAACGTAGCCATAGCCTTGGCCGTTACCGCGCATTCGATCCCCATCGTCATCAACCAAGCGCTTTCCGACCAGCCAGTGCTCTGGCAGGGCCTTGCCAACGAACTCCCAGCGATCTGGATCCCCACTCCACACACGGGTCGACATCGTGCTGCCGGCTGGGAACCAAGCCTGTATCCGATAGGCCATCACGACCACATTGTCGACCAAGGCGACAGCGGTCGGGTACGATAAATCGCCACTGGCATCCGGGGTGCGCTTGTCGATCCCACTTTGTACCAATACTGGCGCGTCGCATCGTATAACTGCTGAGCGTTCATAGTTGGCGAATAGGTTTTGTTAATCCAGATCTTCATGATCCGTTCCTCAATCATACCTTCCGCAACCAACTCGGCGCCGAAACGGCGGCGCAGCTCGGACGCGGTGGCACGCCCCAGTTCTACGCGCTTGCCGCGACAGCCATTGGTAAGGTTTTCTAGGCCGATTGCGTCGATGACGGCGGCTTCAACCTCCTCTGCGATGGTGGAACTTTTCAGGCCATGGCGCAGCACGTGTACTTCGGGCTCGAGCTGTTCGGCGCGTATGGCTGCGATCAGATGTGCCTTGCGGCCTTCGTCCTCCTTGGCCCTTAGGTAATCGAAAGGCCGGTTTCCCGCGCCCTTACCAACATAAAAGATGGTGCCCGTGCGCGGATCGACGAGCAGGTACACAAAGTATCCGAGCCTGGCACGTGTTAACGTGTCGAATGTAGTGGTGGGCATCGCTATTCAGGACAAAGGAAAGAACGATGAAGCGCATTCAAGGCTACAACTGTGAGCGAATTTATCCGACATCTTACAGGCAGACAGCCTTTTCAACAGCGTTCTGCGGACTGGACACTGCATCGCGGCAGACCTATCGAGGTGTTGACAAGCTTTCTGCGTCTACTAACGAAATCACCTGTTAGCTTGGCAGTACAGACCCTGTACAGCCCGTCGAAAGAAAATTGGCAAAGTGACGCTACGCTCAAGCATAATAGTCGGAAATTGACTGTTTGGAGCGCGCATGAGAAAAAAGAAGGCACAAAAGATAGGCGGGTCCAGCGTCACCGCAACTGATCTAAAAAACAGGGTTAGAGGCGCGCTAGCAAGATTGAATGACCAGCGACCTGCGAAGAAAGCTCAAAATGTTGTACATAACAAACGTCTAGCTCAAGAGTTGATTATCAACGCGCTTGCGACAGCGCGTGAACACTTGTCGGGGCGCGCGTTGCAGGAATTTGAAGTTTGGGCTGAGACTCAATATTCTGCGGGACTAGGTGACAAAAGGGTTGGTGCAGACAAGTTATCGCTAGGTGTCGCAGCTAAAGAGATCACGGCCGGATCTTTGGCAGATACATTAACATTGACTTTAGATTCACTCCGACGCGACGATGAGCCACTAGGTCGCTTTTGCGCTTTGCTTAGAAAAGCGAATGAAGTTGCGGATGTCGGCGACTATGTTAAGGCTCTTGATGTCGTCGATGCAACAACTGTTGAATTCGGAATTTCGTATTGGGCGATTGAGGCGCAAATTGCTTTGCTCAGTTCCTTGGGAAATACGGCTGAGGCTAAACAATTTATTGCTAAGCTTTCAGTTGGCGCGCCCGGATTAAATAGCTTTTATTTCTATCATATCGGGCTTCGAAATGAAATATCCCAATCACCCGCACGCCTTAGAACAGTAGTGCGTCGCCGACTTGCGGAATCAACAGTAACTGACGAATATAAGCAATACTCCGAGTTCCGCATCTTCCGGTACGTCGACAATGACAAAAATCGTATCGCCAATATTCTTAGCATCGAACAGACAACGTCCAAGATTGACTTATTACTTACGTCTGTTCGAATGAGTGTGCAAATACTCGGCAATTCTGAATATTTTACGGAAGCCGAGATTGAGCTGGCAAATAAAATTTTAGCGTTGCCTAGCGTCCAGGTAGCATACTCCACAATATGTTTTGATTCTAAATTGGTATTGTCACCAAAGCTAATCGATGCTGTTGACTGTGGAATATCCGCTGCACTAGAGGCTATCAAGGAAAACAAAGGGGATAGTGGTGCCGTATACTCTGCAGGTATCGCGGCAACAGTGTCCTACAGCGGCAATGAATCTGATGAAGATAAACTAAAGCAGCATGTTGAAAATTATTGGTACTCACCTGATGCCTTACTGGTTGACTCATTGTCTCAGATGCCTCGACTCCCAGATATTTATGCGGGAAAAGACACATTAATCGGTCAGCATCCGCTCGCTACAAGGATTTTAAACCGGTTCTGGAGCTTGGAAAGGAAGCTCGCATTTGATAAATATCGCGAGCAAGACCTGGCATCTGTAGAATTACCGAACTCCATTAAGGGCGCCTCTAAGAAAGAAAGTAATCCTTGTGTGCTAGATTGCATAGGGGTAAGGCAAGCTTGGTCAGCCTATGATGCGGAAAATTACCAAAAGGCACTACGTATTTCCCATCTATCGCTGCGGCGGAACAATCGTTTAAATGAGGCACTACCCCTCCGTAGAATGTTTGAGCGTGTTCCGTTCGATGTGATCAGCTCTTACGGCTCTTCCATTGATTTAAGTAACTGCTTGCACTGGTACACTCAAATAGATGCAGAAAGGCAAATCAGAACATTTAAACGCTTTTCAATCGAGAAATGGATTGCAGGTTCAGGGCATAAAGATCTATTAAGTGCATGCGTTGCAGTCAAGGATTCAAGAAGCGATATCGCGGAGCTAGAGTTTTTTCTTTCAGAGACCTCGGATATCTCGACCCTAGAGTTGTTATCAGAAGTGGATAGCACCAGAGATGCATTAGAATTGAAATCACGTCTGCTGTACCTGGCGTCTGGCATAAGCAACAACTCGTCAGCTCAATTCCTAGCAGCTGCAGACATGATCAAGGACGAGCTGGATGTTGGCGAAGTCCTTGATGAGCTTGATGAAACAATGGTGTCCGTTGACGAGGCTGCTATCCTGCCTTCAATTGAGCGTGAACTTGCGTCTGACTTCTCTCGTTACAAAACACTTATCGCTGACGAAAATGACGGTCGTAGTTCCGTTGATGACTTGGTCAGGAGCTTACGAAATCAATCTGCGGCCGCGTTTCAGATTCCAAAGAACGAATCCGCAGATTTGCTGATCAATATGATCCAAACAGTATTGGACAAGTTCGTAGACGATCCTGTATATGGTCTAGACGCAATCATAGGTCGCCGAATTCGACATGGCACAATATCAAGTGAACTTCGCGGCACACTTGAGCAAGTCCAACTCATCGGTCAGCGTCCTAAAAGCGGTGCTGATTATGCCCCTCCTAAACGCGTAATGTCCGATATTGCTAACTTGCAGGTTAATAAACGCGGACTCATCCGGGCTTTTGATAGATTCTCGGCCGCAATTGACCTGCTCGTGGCACAGTTGCGTGATGAAGTGTTCCAATGTAAGGTCAAGGGCAAGCTCACGCCAGTTTTTGAGCTGCCGATTACTGCGGCAATATTCGCTGCAGCTCGCGACTCTGCGGCTACCGCACCGTCGGTTATAACTTTTGCAACGGAGCTTTTTGATACATTTTGGTTTGTACTGTCAATTCATACGGATCGACATAGATTATCAGTAAAAAACTATACTCAAAGTTCACTTAAGGAAGCTTTTGCAAAGCTTGTAGCAGATTTAAAAGGGGCAGGACACACAGCTGCGCTATTTCACTCTTCCATTCAGGGAGCGTCTGAGGAGCTGCAGAGGAAGGCTGAAGTAATCGCGGGATGGGTACAAATTCCTAAGCTGCGGTCTAGCGGGCGCTCGTATTCAGTGAAGTTAATATTTGATGCCACGCTTGCGCAATGTAAGGCTCGCTGGTCGACTTTTGAGCCCGTTTCTATTGAAGATATTGATGCTTCTATCAATCTAGATGCTCACGGCTATCCAATAGTTTTCGACGCACTTCGAATTGCGCTAGAGAATGTTGCGCTACATTCTGGAATTCGGCAGGGAAATCGGATCGAGACATCTATTGCCCACAACAGTGATTCGTCCAAGCTATGTTTCAAAATAGTTAGCGACGTTTCGAAAGACTCTGCAACAAAAGACAAATTAGCACGTATCGATTCAATCCGCGCTGACATTGAAAAGCGCTCATTCGCGGATAGAGCGAAGCGGACTTCTGGATCAGGTTTGGCGAAGCTTGCTACATTAGTGCAGCAAAGGCCGCAATGTGATATCTCATTTGCTTTAGATAGCGGCCTTAGGAGATTTACCCTAACCTTTGAGCTTGCGTATATTCCGCTGGAGAATGGGGACGCGAATCAGATGCAATTAATGGAGATATGATGAATGACTCGCAACGAATCCTTATCATTGAGGATAGTGATGCAAAATTAGCGAGTGTTATCGCTGCGCTTCAGCGCGGAGTTTCTGATTGCGAGATTGAATACGCGAAATCGGTGAAGTCAGCTTTAAAGCTGCTGAGAAATTTCAGGTATTCGCTCATTGTAGCTGACATGTCATTACCGACGTACGATGTGAAAAGCCGCGAGCGTGGTGGAACAGCGCGGCCGTTTGGTGGCATAGAAATATTCGATTTCATGACCATGCATTCCATTGATACTCCAATTGTTGTTGTAAGTTCGTACCCAGCGCTTGTTGAAGGGGGAAAGTCGTTGACACTCTCCGACCTCGCGAAACAATTAAAGAGCACTTATCCCAGGCTTTTCGTCGGTTGCGTGTTTTTCGATTCCGCTTACTTGACCTGGGAGGTAGAATTCCAATCTTTTGTGAAAGATGCGTTAAATGGTGCCAGCCCCACTTAGTGTTCTTCTGGTAGAAGACAATCCGGCGAAGAAGCGGAAGCTCTTTGAACGAATGCGCGCCTCGCCTGAAATTTTTTCTGAGCCGGACGTTGTTGGTTGCGCTGCTGACGCAGTGAAACGCTTAAAAGATGTCAGTTATGACCTAATGGTTATTGACATAATTGTCCCGTTTAGAGCGGATGGTGATCCCGACGAGCAACATTCGATTGACCTTCTTTCTCGTATTGATGAAGGTATTGGTAATCTCAATCGGCCGAAACATGTTCTAGCAATTAGCGCGGAAGCGCCCTCTCCAACGGTCGCAGCATTCTTCGCTGGAAGGCCATGGGGATGCATACACTATCGTGAAGATACTGACGAGGCGCTGGATGTAATTGAAAAAATCGCACGGTGGATTCATCGTAAGATCGCTGAAGAAGCGAAGGTTTCAAAGTGTGATGTTTTTATTATTACTGCTTTGGAAGAGCCGGAGTTCACTGCTCTTGAAGTCGCTTTTCCTGAAATTGGCCCTTTAGAGCCGCTTGACGCCACGCAACTTGTCAGATATGGAGAAGTTGACTGTGATGGAAAGAAGATTTCGATTGCACTAGGTTTTGCTCAACGAATGGGCCCTGTTGCGTCGACTGTCTTATGCACGAAAGCGATCGAAATACTTAGGCCGAAAGTTATCTTAATGGCTGGCATTTGCGCGGCTGTCGGTGATAAGGCAAACATCGGAGATTTGATTGTTGCTGACGCCTCGTGGGATTGGCAAAGCGGGAAGTATGTTGATAAGGGGACCGCAGATTTTGAGTTGGCGCCTCATCAATTGAATATCCCCGCAAAAACCCATAGTATTTTCTTAAAACTTAAACGAGAAGCTGGTTTCTGGGCTAATTTCCATAAAGATGTTATAGAGCTCAAGATCGACACGCCCAAGCTTGTGCGAGGGCCTGTTGCGACTGGCGCTTCTGTCATCGCAGACGAACGAGTAATCCAGAAGATTCGGGATGAACAAAATAAGAATGTGGTGGGCATTGATATGGAAACGTATGGGGTTTATGCTGCTTGTGCGTCGGCCGAATACGCCGTTGGAGCAGTTTCGTTGAAGTCGGTCTGTGACAAAGCCAATAAAAAGAAAGACGATCGTTACCAACCGTTCGCAGCTAAGGTAAGTGCTTTGGCCGTCAAACACGTGCTATCAAAATATGGAACTGAATTATTGCAGTGTTGGAGCGATTGATTGCACAAGCCCGAGTGCTCTCCACAATGACGTCATTCTCGGTCATCCATAGCTATAGCGAATCGCCACGAGTTTCCTAGATGCTCCTGAGCCTATAATTGTAGGCTCAAGGAGAAAGTATGAGCGGCAAGCGGTAAACCGAAGTATTCAAGATCGACGCAGTCAAGCAGGTGACGGAGCGCGGCCATCCGGCCACCGAGGTCACTGCACGGCTGGGCGTGAGTTCGATGTGACCGCCTCTTTACACGTGGCAGGCACCGTCCTTGAAGGACGACTGCCGAGGCGGGAGGTAAAGCTCAACCGCCAAATTATCCGCAATGACGGGACAGCTTAGGGAGAATTTCCCACAACATTTGTCACTTAACGGCTTTGGCCCACTAATAAAGTCCGCCGCAAGGAAATCAAGTTCGCCACAAAACAATAAAGTCTGCCACAACAACCACGGCCTATCAGCGCACCGGCGGCTTGTCCAAGTTGCAACAAGTTCTTACGCTGGGCCATATCGATTGTCCGCTATCGACCAAGAGCGGTCATTAATAAGGGCTTCTATGCTTCCAAATTATTGGGTCGAGTTCATTTCGAATAACGCTCTGATCGGGGCAACAGCAGAGGTACCGCCGCCGCGTGATCAGTCCGGACTGGGCACCGAGCTAGCGTTCCTCACAGAGGCGCAATCCACAGACGAGGCCACGAATTTTTGGCCTGGATTTGCGGTAGCCAACGACGGCTACGTTCCTGTCGGCTCGTGTCTAAGTGGGAGCGGGGATTACTACTACATCCGAACCACTGACGGTGTAGCTGGTCCGCTATACCGCGTCTATCACGATGCAGTCGGTGAGCGCGGTTATGACGCTGAACAGGCGATCGCACTTGTCCTCGGCAATTACGAGGAGCTACTCGACTACGTCGACCAAGGATAGCCGTAGAGCCGCTTAGGGTCGGCTCCGACCCTTCGTGACAGTCTACGATTTTTCGGCTTTGATGACCTGTTATGCTGTTCCAACGGCCAAGTTCGACCAGAAGCTGAGGGCGCGGGCACCTTTGTCTGCAAGCTGCGGCATTTATATTTCAAGTGGCGGCGAGTTGCCGATCGGTTAACCATGGCTGGAAACTTTGATCAGATCACTCAGCACATGGATCGTCGTCACGGCGGCATTGCGGCTGTCGGCGTGTACGGATGCAGGCGCACTCGGACGCAAGAGGTTGAAGCCGTTCACGGACTTCGATGCCTTCACAATCGAGCAATCGGCCTGCCTGTTCGACTGCCCCGCCTTCGAGGTCAAGATTTTTTCTGACGGACGGGTGCGTCACTCTGGCCCGAGCTTCGAGCACACAGGCGGCGCTGATGAATCCCGGATCGACCGGCGCGGCTTGACGCAAATTGCACAGGCGCTGCGCAACGCGAGCTTCGATGAGATGCGCGATAGTTACCAGGAAGGGGCCGACGGTTGCGAAAGCACGATCACCGATATGTCGACGCTTAGTTTGAGCGCGAGCCGGGGCCGGGGATATCGCAATAAAAGTGTCGTGCTCTACACCGGTTGCCTTGGCCTTACCGTCCCGACCGAGCGCATCAATGCCCTGATCAAGGTCATCGACCAGATCACAGGCACAGGAGCGCTACTAGAGCGGCGAAAGCAGCCCCGGCAATCAGATGGTGGGCACTCACGCTCAAAAAATGCTCCAAACGGGCCATGACAGCTGTACGCAAGGGCAGGTGTCGGCCAAGAGCGGTCGTTTAGCGTAATGTGAAAAAGCGCGCCTTTTTTCTTGCTCCGACTGCGGTAAGATTGAAAACCATCCGTTAATCGTCCTCCATGTCCAACAATACTCGCCGTACTAAAGCGCTTGCAATCTTGGCCGATACTGGCATGTGGCGCAGCAATTATGAACCTCCGTATCTGCGTTTGCTCTGGCGCCTTGGTGTCGATGCAGCCCCGCCTCACTTCGTGCCGTTCTGGCGCACCCTTCCCCTCGCTGGAATATGGTTTGGCTCTTTTTGGGGAGTCTTTATGTCGCTGTTTGTTTGGAGTCAACAGGGCTTTCCGGTTGCACTGGCTGTCGTGCTTGCCGCCGGCGTCGGCTTGTTTTTCGGTCTTAGCATGGCAGGCTATTACGCTTATGGTCGCCGCAAGTATCATTTGCCTAAGTGGAATTCCATATTGTCCTGATGCAGGTTCTCGCGTGCGCTCAAGGGTGGTCTGATGTACAAGCTAGAACTTCCGAAATCGGCCAATACCGGACGGTCGTTGTGCGTAGGTCGCGTCATAAAGGAACCTGATGAAACAAATTTTTGGCTTTGCCCTCGGCATGGCAATTGGAACTTTGCTATATACCCGCTTCCTCAGCGATGCCCTTCAGTTTGATTGGGGCCGTGCAGTTTTTTTAGGCCTGTTTGCAGCTTTGGGGAGCGCAATCTATTCGCGCGTTTGGCAGAAGAAAAGCTCGGGCTACTAGTCTCAGTTCCATAATATCGAGAGGGTCTGCTGTGGGTCGGAAGCAGCCGGTCCGGCGCCTGGTCCCATTCGTGGCAGTACTTCAGTTGTCCGATCAAGGGATAATTCGGTCGCAACTATTCCGATATCCCTACCGCATGCTTATAGCAATTCGGCAAGAAATCGTTACAACTATTTGCAAAACCAAGTGGGTGTAGTCCAGCACCGCATCCACCTTGCGTCGCATCTATTTAAGAAAGTCACAGCTCAGTCGGTTGACGGTTGTGCAGCTATCGCTAAGCGAATTGGAATTCAACGGATGGCTACCTGTAACGCTCGGTTGGACCGTTGAAGTAGTGCCTAGACACTTCTCAGTAGCTGGACGCGTACCTCTCACCAATTTCAAACTTGGCGTCGCCCATTACGCAGGCGGTCGGCGATGACCCCTGCCGGAAATAGTCGTGCGTGCGCAGCACCAGTGCGCAGCCGCGCCACTTCCCACAGCAGCGCGCGCACGTCGGGCGAGCCGGCGCCGCGCTCCTGGATCGCCATTAGGTCTTTCTTAGTGAGCGCTGGTTTGAACCAACTGCACGAATTACTGTTCATCCATACGGTTTATCAGGCACGCTCGATGCACCTCGCCTAAGTTTGACTTCACGGCGCAATCGAACACCGGACCTGCACAACTTACCTTATGGAAAAGAGAACTAACCGTCTCACCGCCGCATATATTGACTTGGCAGTTAACTTCGCCACCGCATTTGGACTGAATGCCGGAGTGCGTGTTCTAAACGAGCAGAAGGCGCCGCCATCGGTGGTGCATAGAGTGATGATCGAAGGCGGCCCTCAGTGTGGCCTTATCTCGCCGACGCCTGGACGGTCCTGGTGTGCCACGCCGCGCACGTAACATTCTGGCCGAGCCGTTCGATCCCCCGGCATTTCGCATGTCGTACTTCCCGGGGCAAGTCGCTGTAACACGCAAGCCGATTGACGTTGCATTTCGTCGAGGCGCGTAATCTGACACAGTGCGCTGACGTACGCCTACACAATCGATGAGCATTCAGAAGCTACGATCACTGCCTTTTATAAGGCTGAACGTGCTATGAAAGTTCTGATCTTCGATGACGACATGCTAGCCCGAAACGATCTGAAACAAATATTCAGACTTCATGGAGTAGCGGCAGTCTCTACTGGCGACCAGCGAAGGGCTCTCTCCCTAATGGCCTCTGGCGCCTGCAACCTAGTGATAGCTGGGGTTAGCCAGTATGCAGAGGGTATTCCCGCCTTTATCCGGGCAGCCAGGTCGACGCCTGGCCGGTTGCCAATAATCGTCGGCGCGGCGCATCGAGCCGAAACAATGCATCTAAGAACAATTTCTGCATACGTCGACTTCCCTATTTTTCCGCGCGACCTATCCCGAATCGTGCAAGCAGCAGTAACAAACGCGTCGACTCGCGCTGTCAGCATAATCATGTGAATAGGAGGGCCGATGAAGGGAGTATGCCCCGCCGCACTATCACTTTGGCCAAACCTGAACCGTCTTGCACGACGAGCAGCGCACTCCTCATATAGCCGCAGCAGCTCAATAGCCTCGCCAGCTAAACGTCTCAGCAGTTGATGCCAACAAACAAACTAGGCAAAGTGACGTGCGCAAAAGGTAGTCCAGGCCTGAGCGTGTCACTCTGACTTCCCGCATCTGCGAAGTGACTTAACCACTGTTCTCGGAGCCGCAATTCTTGTGGAGAGAAGTAATGTTGCCGAGCCTTAGATTTGTTTCGCATTTAAGCACGTGTTTACCTTAATAACGAAATGATAAGTGCCTTAAATTCGTCCGGCTTGCCGTAGAAAGGTTCATGCTGGAGCCGGGCGAATTGATCTGCACGCTTCAGAACGAATGTCGGAAAGCCGTGCAATTCGAGCTGATTCATCATCTTCTGGGACGTTTTGATGTGTTCAGCGAACGGTACCGATTCATACTGGTCACGGAAATCGCGTTTGTTCAACCCGATGCTTGCGGCGATGTCAGCAAGGACATCTATATCGATAACACGGCGGCCATCTACGTAATGAGCCTTCTGGATCGCAGCAATCATCGGAAACGCCATGCTCTCCGCCATCGTCTCTGCAGCCAGTACTGCCGCTATTGTTGGTGGCGAATGCCAGATCGAGTCTGGATGATCGAGAAGACCGTCGAGATAGGCTGCACCGAAAATCTGACCCGTGAGATCATGAATTCGCCCATCAGCAACCCTGACCTGCTTGCGCTTCGTTTCCGGCAACCTAACCGGGTTCGGTATTAGCCCGCCGCCGTGCAGTTCAATCCGCAGTTCGGAAATGTCCCGCGCGACCTCGATGAGCGACTCTGAGGCATAACACCAGCCACAAAGGGGATCATAGAAATAATGGAGAACGGGGTCTGCTCCTCGTCCATTCTCATGCTTCGTTGGTCGAGTATTCATGACGTGTGCACCCCTTATATGTAGATGTATGAATCGTTTCGGTCTGCCTCTGGCTGCATGCAATATGCCGCCAGGCGATCACCGGCAGTCGCGCTATATTGATTTGAACAAGGTAGGTGCTACTCGGCGAAGGATTGTTAGGCCATCATCCGCAGGCTGCCCGGTGAGGCGCTCGATGTCTTGAGACACTTCGGCATACAGACCTTGCCTGATGGCGTCGGCCATGCCGACCATACCCTCTACCAAGAATGGAGGAAGGCGTGCAGCCGAAAGTCCTGCAGAATAGGCTTCAGGTGAACAATCTTCATGCGGAATCGTGCGGCCGACCAACTCTGAGAGAGCCGTCGCGACGTCTGCGTATGAGTAAGCAACAGGCCCGGTCAGCTTGTAGATCCGCTCCAAGTGATCGTCCGTCGCGAGTAGGACGGACAGCGCATTGGCGAGATCGGTACGGGTAGCAAAGGCTACGCGACCGTCACCAGTCGGCATCGAGAGCTTGCCGGTTGCGAAAGCACCCTTCGCGAATAGGAGGTTCAATTCAGCGTAAGCAGTATGGCGTGTAATCGTGTGCGAGAGTCCGCTGTCGGCCAGATACGCCTCTGTGTCGCGGTGAACTTTCGTGAAAGGAAAAGGCGAGTTCGGCGTCGTAGCATCCAGAACACTGGTATAGACGATGCGCTGCACCCCCGCGCGCTTGGCACCGTCGATTGCATTGCGCTGCTGCTGTTGACGCACTTCAACCGGTGAATTTCCTGAGATAATCAAAACGGTGCGTGCGCCATCAAACGCCCGTGCCATGCTGTCGCTATCCGAGTAATCGGAGTCACCCCGGATCGCAATGCCATCTGCGGCGAGGTCGGCAGCCATGTCAGCATTACGAACGCTGACTGCAAAGTTCATCGGATCGATACGCTTGCGCAGGGCGTCGACGACCGCCCGCCCCAATTGTCCGTTTCCGCCAGTGATAACAATCATGTCATTACTCCTCAGATGTAAGTTGCTGATAAGAATATAATGACCCAATTCGCCCAAGTGCGAAAGGACGCACGTGACGATGCCTAAGGCACACCAAGGGAACTGACAAATGCTCCATCATCCAAGCACATCATCTTCTATCGAGAATATTGATTCGCCCTCCCATGAGAACCCAGTGCCTACATGGGAGGGTTCTTGCCCCGTGAGAGACATTCTCGACCGCCTCGGCGATGCGTGGAGCGTGCTGGTCGTTCTGCAATTGGAAGCTGGGCCATGCCGCTTCAACGCAATGAAGCGCCAAGTGGCAGGCATCTCACAGCGGATGCTGACAGTGACGCTGCGCCACTTGGAACGGGACGGACTGGTGACCCGTAAGGTCTTCCCAACAAAGCCTCCGTCCGTGGAATACACACTCACCAAGCTCGGCTTCTCACTTGCCAAGGCCTTTCAGCCCTTGACAGCATGGGCTTTTGAGCAGCAAGGCGTAGTAAACGCAGCTCGTCAAGCCTTCGATCAGCGCCAATAAGTCCGGCTTAACGGCTACTCACTATCTAATGCGTTCGTGCGCGGGCGGCGGCGACCATACCGTTGAGCCAGTCCTGATGACCGTTAATCAAGGGATTTGGTTTGGCCAGGGCAAGGGCCTGCGCTGGTTTGCCGACTTGCGTTTCCTGCGTCAAGATCCGCACACGGCCGCCAGCCAACTCCTCGATCAGCCAAGCGTGGTGTACGTCGAGTCGATCGTCTGGAGTACTCCCGGCCCAGCCATGCCACGCGATGCGCGCAGGTTGACCTACGACCGGTGCCGCGTACTCGACCACCTCGGCGTCGACCGGGAAGCCGAAGGTTTCGAAGTAGAATCGCACGCCGTATGCCAACTGCGGCCCCATGCCGCCGTCGATGCGGACGTTGGCCGAGTTTGGATAGTAAGTAGGCCAGAGTTGGGGGGCACTTAGAAGTGGCCATAGGTCAGCGACTCGCAAATCTCTCACGATCACTTCGTTTGAACAAAAATTATCGGTATATCCAGGAACATAACCTGTAGGCCAAAGGATGTCGCTCATGTTGTCATCTTTCAATTAGGAACGGAGAGTACAGCTTACCGGTCGCCCTTTAATTAATAAATGACTGTAAAATCACTTCATTAGTTACGCGAATGAACAAATATGCGCGGCATTCAAGGTGTCCAGATTGGCAGCATAGAAATTTTCTGCACTGCTGCGGAGGTGGGAAGTTTTTCTGCTGCGGCGGAATCGCTGGGCTTAACTCCTGCATCTGTCAGCAGGTCAATCAAGCGTCTTGAAGAGCGTCTGGGAGTTCGTCTCTTTTCCCGCACAACGCGCAATGTGCGCCTGAGCGCCGAAGGCGAACTGTACTGGCGTGAATGCCGTCAGGCGCTTGGACAGATCGAAGAAGCGGAGCGAGCAATCACTGGCCAGCAGGAGGCGCCGGGCGGCCTATTACGCATCAGCGCCGGTTCCCTGTATGCTAACTACCGGCTATTGCCGCTAATCAACCTTTTTACAAAAGTGTATCCACACATCGAGCTCGAATTAAGTTTGTCTAACCGGGTAGTAGACATCGTGCACGAGGGATACGACATAGCGATTCGAATCGGAACGCCTGAAGATTCACGTTTGATTGCTAAGCCACTGGAAGACGCGGCAGTCGGAATCTATGCCACGCCGACGTACTTGAAGAATCGTGGTACCCCATACACGCTAGGCGACTTGGCACACCATGATTGCCTGCAGTTTATTTTGCCAACAACTGGCCGGCCTATGCCATGGATCTTGCGTATGCCTGACGGCAGCGAGCTCGATCACATGTTCCGCAGTGCTTTCCGGGTGCTCGATGACCCATCTGGTTGCATCAGTTGGGGCTTGGTAGGCGGTGGTTTGTTCCAGACTTATCGATTTATCGCCGACGAGGCTGTGGCCAGCGGGCGCCTTGTAGAGGTGCTGTCTTCGTACAGCGGCCGGTCGCGTCGATTCTCGCTAATATTCCCGCAGAACCGCCACATGTCGGCGCGCGTTCGGTCTTTTATCGACTTCATGCGTGACAGGACGCCAGCGAAGTATTAGCCCATTTCGTCCTTAATCGCGCGAGGGGGTAGGAACGTCCGGTTTGGGTCGGAAGCAGCCGGTCGCGGCCCGCTGGTGGCGTTGCGGCAATTGTCAAATCAGGGACGCAGTGGGTCGCAGCTATTTCGATATCCGTACGGGTCCGTCGCAGCTATTCAGCGAAAAATCGTCGCAGCTATTAGCAAAATCTGGCGGGCACAGCCCGGTGCCGCAGTAGCTTTCGTCGCATCTATTTCGGAAAGTCACACATGTATTCTCGATCCAGAAACGGGACGCCTGCGCTGGACCTCGCGCTGCGGACATGCGCTGCTGGGTTCGGGAGCGCTTGCCGGATTTTGTTCCGGCTTGCTCGGCGTGGGGGGCGGCTTCCTGCTGGTGCCGGCGCTGCGCCGCCATACGGACTTGGCCATGGCTTCCGTGGTCGCCACCTCGCTTGGCGTGATCGCCCTCCTCTCCAGCGCCACGGTAGCCTCGACCATCGCCGGCACCGGCCTGGACTGGAGAATCGCCACGCCATTCGCCGTGGGAGCGCTCGCCGGGGCCGTTAGCGGCCGCGGGCTCGCCATGTCCTTGGCGCCGCGCCGGCAACAGCAGTGCTTTGCCGCGCTGGCGCTCACGGTATCACTGGCGATGCTGATCGAGGCTTGTCTGTAGGCACGGTGTGCTGCACGCGCTTTCCCTAGGCTTTCAGTAACCTGGCCAACGCGGGCAATGCCGGGCTGTCGAGCGTGCGGCCGATATTGAAGCGCATCTTGTCGCGATCGGCGTCCATTGCCGAAAACAACATGCCCGGCGCCATCAGGTGTCCTTGCTGGTACATCGTTTCGGCGATGGTTTCGGCATCCGCGCCGCCTGGCAGCCTCGCCCAGACATACATCCCGGCATCCGGCATATGCTCGACGAAGCAGCCGATGGCTTCCAGCTGATTGATGACCGGCTGGCGCAATTCGTCGAGGCGGTTGCGCAGCTGGACGCAATGATGCCGGTAGCTTCCCTGTGATAAAACCTGGTAAATCGTTTTCTCGATGATCGGCGAATTGGAAATCTGCGACACTGTCTTGTAGACCAGGAGGCGTTCCATGATGTCCGGGTTGGCGCACACGAACCCGGCGCGCAGGCCCGATGCGATCGTCTTCGAAAAACTGCCAATATAGATCACGCGCTGCAGCTGGTCCAGGCTGGCCAGCCGCGTGACTGTCATGTTGGCCGTCGCCGGCATCAGGTCGCTGTAAGTATCGTCTTCGATGATGGTCAGATTGAACTCCTCCGCCAGGCGCAGGATCTGGTAAGCCTTGTGCGGCGCAAGCTGGGTCGAGGTTGGACTGTGCAGCACCGAGCTACAGAAGAAAAAGCGCGGCCGGTAGGTTTCGCACAAGGCACGCAACGCCGCCAGGTCGGGACCATCGGCTTCGCGCGGCACCGGCACCGGCTGCAGGCCGGTCGCCATCAGCCTGTCGACGTGCATGAACGGACCAGGTCCTTCCACCAGCACGAATTCCCCCGGCATACTCAGGTAGGACATGACGACCAGATGCACGGCGTCGGTGGCGCCCTGGGTCGTCATGATCTGCTGAAGCGGCGCCTGGATCTGCACGCCCTTGAGTTTTTCCTGCAGCTGCTGGCGTAGCGGCAGGTAGCCGAGCGGATCCGCGTAGCCCGCGAGCGAGCGCGAATTGGCGCGCGCGACGCTGCGCAGGGCGCTGCCGACACCGTCATCGTCCATCCACTCGCCTGGAAGCAGGCCCAGGCCCGTGGTGCTGATGCGCTCACCCACCGGCTGGATCAGGCGCAGCCGTCGCCAGGCCGGAAGCAAGGGGGCGATCGCCGCCGGATCTTGCACCGCCTGCAAACGCCGGGTTTGTTTTACATAGAAACCAGATCCGGCGCGTGACTCCAGATGGCCGTGGGCGACCAGCTTGTCGTAAGCGCGCGATACCGTGTCGCGGCTGACCTCGCAACTGTCGGCCAGCTGCCGCACCGAGTGCACGCGCTGGCCTGGCGTCAGGTGACCACCCTTGATCTGGCCGACGATCATCTCGAAAATGCCATCCACTAACGACAGGCGGTTATGCTGGGTGTTGAACGCTTCAAGTTTTTTTTTGTCCAGCATGATACTGGGGTGATGCCTGGGGCGGCCTTGCGGCATGGAAGCCTCGCTGTGGTGTAGCCTGCCACTTCCGTACTGACGAATGCATCAGGACAGTGTGTGGATTTACGGGGGAACTGTACGGATATGACGCTAGTATGACACGCCGTGTTTAATTATATTACGGAGTATCAGTTCCCAACGACAAGGCCCGTCATGTTCTCCACAGCACCACGAAGCGCCCCCCGCATGTCGACTCTCTCCGCCGCGCTCGTCAGCGCATTCGTGGTGCTATCCTCGCCCAACCCAGCCTTCGCGCAGCCTGCGGCGAGCACCACCGAACCGGTGCGCACCTACCAGCTTGCCGCAGCGCCACTGCCCCAGACGCTGGACGCGATTGCCGCGGCCAGTGGCCGCCGCATTGAATTCAACCGCGCGGCACTTGGCGGCACCCAGGGCCATCCTGTGCGGGGCGACCTGAGCGCCGGCGCGGCCGTGGCGGAAGCGCTGACCGGCACCGGTTATGTATTGAAGGAGACGGCGACCGGCGCACTCGCCATCACACCGGTCGCAACCGTCCTGGTCACAGCCCGCGACGAGGCCGAGACCAGCTTCAAGGCGTCGCGCTCGGATACGGCGACCCGTAGCGGCGCCGACCTGCACGATGTGCCGGGCGGAATCACGCTCATTACCAGCAAGGTGTTAGAGACGCAGCAGATCACGAACGTCCAGGACGCCTTGCGTAACGTCAGCGGCGTCAACTTTCAGCAAACCCCGGGCCGCCCCCCGACCTTTTCGGTACGCGGCTTTACCGCGGCGACGACCACGAATGGGGTACGCGACAAGAACGGTGCTGCCACCGACGTGTTCGGCGTGGAGCGGATCGAGGTGCTCAAGGGTCCGCAGGCAATACTGGCAGGCGGCGACGCCGACGGCGGCGCGGTCAACGTCGTGCTCAAGAAGCCGACCACCGAGATTGTGCGCGACCTGACCCTGCAGTACGGCTCGAACGCGGACCGCACGATTGCTGCAGACCTGTCTGGACCGCTCGACAGCAGCAAGCGGCTCACCTATCGCCTGATTGGTGCGGCGGCCAAGTCCAGTCGAAGCTACGGCGGTTACGATGGACGAAAGCACAATTCCTTCACTCCGTCGTTGCGCTGGAATAACGAGGCAACCGATATCATTGTGTCCGCTAGCTATAGCGACCAGCACGTAGCAACGCCGATGTACACCTTCGCACGCCGTGATGGCGTCATCCTGCCGCCGCCTGTGGGCTTGCTGTCGCGCCCCGGTGACGGCATTGATGTCATATCGAAACGCCTGAATTACCAGTTCGAGCATGCATTCTCGCCAACTCTGCGGTTCATCAGCCGCATGCAGCATAGCGAGACCGACACGACGTTGCGCTCGATCGTGCCGCTCGGCCTGGAGTACGCCGAAGGTGCCGCCGACGACGCCCCGGAGTCGACCATGAGCTTTTTCTCCAGCCGCGTCCCGCTCAACGAGCGTAACCAGTCCGGCGACCACTATTTCCGCTACAGCCTGCGTACCGGTCCGGTGCTGCACAAATTCTCTCTCGGCATAAACCACAGTAAATACATGGTGCGCCAGACGGAATTGCCTGGGCCCTTAGTAAGCGGCCAAATCTATCCGACGGTCAGCGTTGCCTTCCCTGATCTGTCCACCGATGTGCAGCTCAGTTCGCAGTCGTCGTACGGGAATCAGCAAAGAGGAGTGTATCTGCAGGACATGGCCACTTTCGGTAACTGGACCGCACTAGTGAACCTGCGACGCAACCAGTACACGTCCTTGCCTGCCTCGACTACCTCCGTCGACTTCGGCACGTTTGCCGAAGCGCCAGCGCGTACCTATCACAATTCGCCCGGTGCAGGCATCGTTTACCGGCTCAACGACAAGGTGTCGCTGTACGCCAATTATGCAGAAGGGTTCATTTCACCAAATGCAGTATCGTGTACCAGCGGACTGACTCCGCCTTCGTTGACCCGCAACAAGGAGGCGGGCGCCAAGTTCGACCTGCTCGACAGCAAACTGTCGCTGACGACGAGTGTGTTCTCGCTGGCGCAGACGAAGACCCCGCGCTATAACGCCTTGGGGAACTGTTTCGATGTTGCCGATGGGCAGCGCACGAAGGGCGTCGAGTTCGACATGCAAGGCCAGCTGTTGCCCGGTCTGGATGTTGTCATGAATTACACCTATAACAAGCTCGACGATACTGGCGCCAACGGTGACGTGTTCCCGGGCGTGCCGAAGCATAAATTCAGCGTCTGGGGCGTCTACCGCTTCCAGAACGCGGCGTACAAAGGCCTCGGCGTCGGTCTCGGAGCCAATGCCAGCAGCGCCTCGCTGGGCAGTTTCGATCCGTCAGCGCAGTTCGACGTGCCCGGCCAGCCCCAGTTCGATGCCAGTGTGTTCTACGACTATGGCCGCTGGAACCTGACTTTCGGCATCAAGAACATCGCCGACCGCCGCCTTTACGGGACTGCCACCAGCGCCAGCTACATTCCGGTCCTGCCGGGCCGCGAATACATGCTGACCCTGAAAACGAACTTCAATTAAGCATAGAGACAAGAAAGTAGGATGAATCATTATATTGCGCAGCCTCCCCGGCCCGGGGTGATGCAGCTGGTGACCCCGTACTGGCTGGGTCCCGGACGCCTGAAAACCTGGGGCCTGCTTGCCATCGTCCTGGCGATCATGTTTGGCAATGTCTACCTGCAGGTCTGGGCCAACGATCTTGCAGGCGAGGTGACCGACGCCATGATCGGCCTGAAGTGGGAGCCGCTGCGCCTTTTGCTGGTCACAAGCATCCTGGTCGGCATCGGCGCCGGGTCGGTGACGATGATCAGCGTTGCGCTGCAAAGCATCCTGCAGCTGGGATGGCGTACAGCCCTGACGGACAAGCTGCTCAACGAGTGGCTGAGCGCCAATGCCTACTACGACATCGAGCGCGAAGGCTTCCTCAGCAATGCCGACCAGCGCATCGCCGAGGACGTGCGCTTGTTCGTCGAGCAGATCCTTAACATGGCGCTCAGTTTCATCCAGGTGATCGTCAGCACGACCACGTTCACGATTGTGCTGTGGAACCTGTCCGGCGCTCTGTCGCTCAGCCCGATCGGCATCGGGCTTGTCATTCCAGGCTACATGGTCTACGTTGCCTTTGCCTACAACATCGGAAACATCGCCCTCGTGCACTGGGTGGGCAAGCGCCTGATCGGCCTGAACATGGAACGCCAGGGCACTGAAGCAGATTACCGCTTCGCCGCCATGCAGGTACGTAGCAACGCCGAACAGATCGCCTTCTACCGCGGCGGCCGCAACGAATTCCAGCGCATCACCTATCACTTCGAACGGGTGCGTAAAAATTTTTATGCCTTGATCATCCGCCAGGCCAAGGTCGGGCTGGCGACCAGCGTCTACGGGCACTTTTTCGCCATCCTGCCGATTCTGGTTGCGCTTCCGCGCTACCTGGCCGGCGAGATCACGATGGGCGGTGTCACCCAGGTTACCGGTGCCTACCTCGCGCTGAGCGGCTCGCTCAGCTTCTTCAGCCAGGCCTATGTGTCCTTTACCGGCCTGGTGGCGGTGTCGAACCGCATCCGCGACCTGCAATGGGCGATCAACAAGGCGGCCCTGCGCGAGAACGGTTTCTCGGTCGTGCGAACAGCCCAGGCGGCGCTGACGACCGGCACCCTGACCTTGAAGAATCCGCTCGAGCAAACCCTGAGCACGCTCGCGCCCCTGCATTTCGCCCCGGGCCAGCGCTGGATCGTGCGCGGCCCATCAGGCGCGGGCAAGAGCACGCTGTTGCGCGCGCTTGCGGGATTGTGGCCATATGGCGCCGGCTCCATCGCAGTCCCGGCGTCGGCCGCCGTTCTGTTCCTGCCGCAGCGCAGCTATCTGCCCACCGGCGCAATGAAAGGGGCGCTGTGCTATCCCGACCCACCGGATGTGTTCGACGATGCGGCATGCTGGCGGGTGTTGTCGTTGTGCGGTCTGACACAGCGCATCGACTCGCTCGACAACGCCGACAACTGGCAGCAACAATTATCTGGTGGCGAACAACAGCGCGTCGCGTTTGCGCGGGTGTTGCTGCACCGGCCAGACTTCGTCTTCCTCGACGAGGCAACCAGCGCGCTTGACCCGCAGTCCGAGGCCGACCTGTACACGGCGCTGATCGAAGAGCTGCCCGGTGCAACGATCGTTAGCGTGGCGCACCGCGAAGCGCTCATGCGCTACCACGGGCATGTACTCGAGCTGGTGCCGGAAGACATGCGCCTTCCTGCGTCCTGAGTCACATTGCACCGATTTTCCGTGCGCCTGCCCGCCGCCGGCGGCCAGGCGCACTCATCTATCCTCACCAAGGCGTTTTATGACCACCTTCGAAAAAATCCGCGAGCATCACATTCCCACCTTGCAGGCGACCGTCGAAGAATACATTTCTCCTTCGTCCGGGGCGCGCCATATACACTTGGCCACCAACCAGGCCGACCTCGCCTTCCTGGTCGCCTTCCCCACCGTGCCGGACAGCAGCGACGGCTGTGCCCACATCCTGGAGCACCTGGCGCTGTGCGGCTCTGAGCGCTACCCGGTGCGCGATCCGTTCTTTGCGATGATGCGCCGCTCCACGGCGACGTTCATGAATGCGATGACCTACGCGGACCGCACCGCCTATCCGTTCGCCAGTACCGACCGCAACGACTTCTTCAACCTGCTCGACGTCTATCTCGATGCGACCTTCTTTCCCAAGCTCGACTACCTGAGCTTCCGCCAGGAGGGATGGCGCCATGCGATCAAGGATGGGGAGCTAACTTACCAGGGCGTGGTGTTCAATGAAATGAAGGGCGCTTTCGCCGATCCGTCCCAGGCGCTGTACAACGGCGTGAGCGAAGCCCTGCTGGCCGGAACCACCTATGCAGTGGTCTCGGGTGGCGATCCGCTTGCCATCCCCGACCTGTCGCACGCAGCGCTCAAGGCCTTCCACGCCAGCCACTACCATCCGTCGCAGGCCGTATTCATGTCGGCCGGCTCCATTAGCGCACACGAGATCCAGGCACAGATCGACGAGCGCGTCCTGGCGCGCCTGCCGGGGCGCCACGAACGCCTCCTGCCACAGCTGGCCAGCGTCAGCGCCCCTCGCCAGGCGCGTATCGCCGTGCCTTCCCAAACCGGAGGCGAAGACGAATACGGCATCCAGTATGCCTGGCTGATGGGCGAATCGTCCGACGCGACCGCCTATTACCACGCCAGCCTGCTGCAGGCCGGCCTGCTTGGCGACGCGTCGGCCCCGTTGCGAAAAGCGATGGAGGGCGCGGCCTATGGCCGCCCGTCGCGCCTGAACGGCATGGATTCCGGCGCGCGCCAGTTGTTGTTCCACGTCGGCATGGAGGGCCTGACCGAGGATCAGGCCGCGATGGCCCGCATCCGTATCCTGGAAGCGCTGGAACAGACCGCCGCCCATGGTGTGCCGATAGCCACGCTGCGCGCGGCACTGCGTGACATCAAGTACGACCAGCGCGACACCAGCTCCGGCCAGATGCCGAACGTCCTAATGCGGATGCTCAACGCGCTGCCGGTAGCCATGCGCGGTGGCGACGTGGTCCGAGCCTTCGACAGCGAGGCAATCCTCGAGCAGCTCGAGCGCGATATCGCGGTGCCCGGCTTCTTCCAGTCCTTAGTACGGCGCCTGCTCGCTTCGCCAGCGCGTCTCGATGCGTTGGTCGTGCCGGATCCGCGCTATTTCTCGGCGCGTGCCGAACTGGAACAAGCGCGCCTGGCGGCTACGATGTCGAGCCTGGACGAGCACGAGAAGCGGCGCATCGCCGACGAAAGCGCGGCACTCGACGCCCAGCAGGGGCAGCCAAGCGACAGTCACCTGCTGCCGCGCATTGCGCCGGCGAACGTCAGCCCTGATCCGCGCGCCATCCCCGCGGTCCCGCCAGCTATCGCGGGTGCTTACCGGTTCGAGGTGCCCTCGAATGGCCTATCGTATGCACGCGTTCAATTCGACGTATCAACACTATCGCAAGCCGACTGGCCATGGCTGCAGCTGTATGCCGACCTGCGCCGCGACCTGGGGGTAGCCCACTACGATTACGACAGCGCCGACGTCTGGCGCTCGGCCATGGTCCCTTCCTTCATGGTCGACCTGGAAGCGACCCAGGACCTCGCGGGACACCTGCATCCAACGCTGGTGTTCTTTGCCAGCGGCTTGCAGGAGGAGTACGACAACATCGCCGCCGTGCTGCGTACCTATGTCGACAGCGCGCGCTTCGACGAGCATGCCCGTATCGCTTTCCTGGTCCAGCGCATGGTGCGCGAGTGCCAGCAGAACCTGGGCCAGGACGGCAACCGCCTGGCGGCCATGGCGGCCACCGCACCGCTGTCCCCGCTGCGTCATTTTGAAGACGTGACCGGAGGCGTGGCGTCCCTGCCCTTCCTCGCCGAACTCGAACGCTTGCTCGCGTCTGAATCCGGTGTTGCCCGCATCGCGCAGCGCCTGGCAGCCGTCAACGCACAAGTGATCGCCTCTCCGCGCACGCTCTTGTGCGCAGGCAGCGGCGACGTCGCAGCCCTGGCAGAGCTGCTCGTACACGATCGGGTATCCAATCCGACGCCAATCGCATCCGGGCCCGACGCGGCCACCCCGGTCCTGCGTGCCAACGCCGCGCTGCATGCGCCGGGCCAGGTGAATCACTGCGTCATCGCCTGGCAAGCGCCGGCGCTGGACCATCCGCAGGCACCGGCCCTGGCAGTCGCGGCTGAACTGCTGTCGAATCAGCTGCTGCATCAGGCGCTTCGCGAACGCGGTGGCGCTTATGGAGGATCGGCAAGCTACTCCAGTGGTACCGGTGTGTTCAGCATGAGTTCCTTCCGCGACCCGCGCCTGGCAGGCACCTATGCCGACTTCGAGACTGCAATCGACCAGCTGCTGACCGAACAATTCAGTACGGAACAGGTGGAGGAAGCCATTATCTGCGTAGTCAAGGGCTTGGACCGTCCGGCGTCGCCCTTCGACGCCGCCGTCGCGGCCTGGCGTTTGCAGCAACGAGGCATCGACCACGCGGTGCGGGCATCCTTCCGCACCGGGGTGCTGAACTGCACGCTGGACGATATCCGCACCGCCGTGCGCAGCTGGATCCACGCCGGGCAGCCGAGCCGCGCAGCATTTGCCGGTAGCGCAACCCAGGATCTAGCGGGCCTGGCTCTGGTCGACTTGCTGGCGCTGGCGCGCTCCTGAGCCGTCGTGTTCGCTCTGTGCAAACGAATCCGCACGGAGCTCAACTGTACTGAAGATTGTGCCGAGCCAGATGCCAACCGATCTGGTTTTACGTACTGAATGAGGCCGAACAGCTCTGCTATTCTCGCTCGCACATTCCAGCCGCCATGGCGCGGCTGATTTCTGAAGCTCCCTTATAAAGGCTGACATGCAAAACAATATTATCGACGTCACCGATGCGTCCTTCGAGGCCGATGTGCTCCAGCAGCCAGGCGTGGTGCTGGTCGACTTCTGGGCTGAGTGGTGTGGCCCGTGCAAGGCGCTCGCACCGATCCTGGCCGACCTCGCCAACGAATACGAGGGCGAAGCGCGCATTGCCAAAATCAATGCGGACGATAACCCGGGCAGTGCCGAGCACTATGCGGTACGCGGCCTGCCTTCGATGCTGATCTTCGTCGACGGCGTCGAGAAGGACCGCCTCCTGGGCACGATGTCCAAAACGCGCCTGGCGGCGGCGCTCGACAAGCACCTGGAGGCATGACGATGGCGTTTTCCGCATTCCATGCCGATGACAAGCTTCGGCGCGAGGCCGTCGACAAACTGCGCGCCTGCCTCGCGGACGGCAAGCTCAAGCCAGGTCCTCTTCACTGGGACGCCGACGGCGGCAGCGTTGTTGGCTGCATCCTGCAGGATGAGGACTTGTCGCAGTGGGAGTTGCGCCTGGGCTTGCCGCAGTGGCTGGCAGTGACGCTCGACGCCCTGTGCGCCCAGCAGCCCTCGGAAACCGCCGCCTTCGACTTTGCCGTCGCCGCCATTGATGCAATCGCGCCGGGGAGCGACCTGGGACCTGCCGGCAGTGCTGTCATCCTGGCGGTGTTCGATCGGATCGGCGCCGAAAGTCCATCCAGACTGCCTGCGGGGCTAACAGACGCGCTTGACAGCGTACGTGCCCTGCACCGGCGCGCGGCGGACGACGAACAAGTCAGCCCGGCTGAATGGCGCGGCGCACGTAAGTCGGCCACCGCCCTGTCAGACAGCCTGTCGGAAACGCCGAAATGGGAGCAGAGCTGCGCGACCTGCATCGAGACGGCGGCTTGGGATGCGCAGCGCTCGCCTTCGGTGGTATTCGACACGCTTCGCGTCTGGCGTGGCGCGCTCATGGAGCGTGCCATTGCAGGATTCGGCTGGGACCAGGAGGCGGACACGGCCATGGGCGAGCTGCTTCAGTCGCTCTACGACGAGTATGTCAAAGATAGTCCGGATCCCGAGCTGACCGTGTTCGACATGCTGGCCAAGCACCATCCCGAACAGGACAAGCGCCTGCTGGCAAAGTACGAGGTCGAGCGTGGCGCTGCCGACACGAGCTTGGGCGAGGTAACCGGCATGCTGCTGGCCGTCTTGAGCCGCAATTAATTTCACACATTCGAGTGGGGTCCGCGCGGCCCGCCGTTCACTCTTCCAGCAGGACTACCATGCACGTTCTCGTTCTTGGCAGCGGCGTGGTTGGCGTCACGACCGCATACTACCTCGCCCGCGCCGGCCACCAGGTAACGGTAGTCGATCGCCAGCCCGGGCCCGCGATGGAAACCAGTTTCGCCAACGCTGGACAGATCTCACCCGGCTATGCCTCGCCCTGGGCCGCTCCGGGTATTCCTCTCAAAGCCCTGAAATGGCTGTTCCAGCGCCATGCGCCGCTGTCCCTCCGACCCGACTTCACCTGGCAGCAACTGCAATGGATGTGGCAAATGCTGCGCAACTGTCCGGCAGATCGTTACGCCGTCAACATGGAACGCATGGTTCGTCTGGCCGAGTACAGCCGCGACTTCCTTCGTACGCTGCGCGCCGAGACGGGTATCGAGTACGAAGGACGCCAGGCAGGCACCCTTCAGCTCTTCCGTACGCAGCAGCAATACGACAGCGCCTCGAAGGACACCGACGTGCTCACGCAAGCCGGGGTTGCGTACGAACTGCTCGGCGCCAGCGAGCTGTCCAGGGCTCGCTTGCTGACTGTGCAGACTGCGATGTCGATAGCCTCAGTTTGAAGGGTGCTCCGTGCTAACTATTGAGCCACCAAGTCAACAAGTTTCCAGCCCTGCTCTTCAGCTGGCCCAATGAGCTTGGCCGCTTCAGACTTACGCAGCGCCAGCCCGAGCAGTTCCCGAGGTCTCGTTACGCCAACAAAAACATTCGTAGCGGCTGTAATTTGGACGCCGGCGAACGGCTCGTCTGTGACACCGAAGGCACGGGGCAGCACCGTGCTCAAATCGATGCATTGTTCGTCTGCCCGGCTCCCCTTCCATACTTCACTTTCGACCACGAGGATGCCGTCTACACTCTTGCCCTTGACCGAATGGATGGACCCCAGCCTGAGGGTAAGATCATTGAGTCGCAATTGTTTTGTCGAACGGCGCTGGGGATCAGCCAAATTCGCCTTTTCTTCGCTTACAAAACAACAGAACCGCTTAATCTCATCTTTGCTACCCTCTGGGGGCTCGCCGAAGAGTGGAAGCAATTCCTCCAAGAGCGCCAGCCATGCGGCCTCTTCCCAGACTGCATTACCACAGAGCACATGTTCTCGTAGTAGCAGCTTGACAGCGCGCGGAGACCCGGAACGAAGATGAGTAAGGGTTGACCATACGTTGTGTACTGTTACCGGGCGATCATTGGCAGCCATCCAGCCATAAGCAGACGCTAGCCCGGAAATCCCAGCAGCGAGCAGCTCGCTAACCTCCATAGGGGAGCGGGTGGCAGCGTGATGCACCGCAGCCTTCTGCAGTTGTCTACATAGGGAATTAGCTTTTGCTCGCGTCCCGCTCTCGTTACGATACGCAGGATGGTAATCGACGAGGCTCTTCGGCCGCCATTCGCCTTTGTTGCGAGCCAGAGTGTGACGGGAGGCGACTGCCCATACGTCCCGCGAAGTGCAGTCGCCCCCCCAAAGCGCCCGTGCTTCGTCGGCGAAGGCGCCAAGCACGCCACCGATCGTAGCTTCGTCAAACAGAAATATGACCCGCAAGCCCGGTTTCGGTCCAAGGCCTACAATCGTCTGTGCCTTCCGCGAGGTCAGCCGGCTCGCGAATGCTGCGATGTCTCCTCCGAATCGACGGCTGGTATCCAGAGGAATACAATCCGGGCCAGGCGACCAATAAGCAGGCTTTGCTCCGTCGTCCTCATAAAGCGTCTGATTGCTATCACCAAGGCGTTGGAAGGCCGCATTCTCGTGTTTGAAGATATGTTCCAGCAACTCGAGTTGTTCTCCGTTCGTATCCTGTGCCTCGTCGAGAATGACGAGCGGAAAACGTTGGCGAAGCCGATCGCCAAGAGCCGGGGTTTCTCGTATCGCACGCCATGCTAGCGCGGTCATATCTGCGTAGCGATACAGGCCGCTCCTGACCATCGACGCCTTGAGGCATTCAAGCGCCTTTCCGCAATCAGTGTGGGCGCCCCATTGTCCTTTGCGGCAGCGCACTGTAAGCGCCTTCGGTTCTGCATCAATGGACGTAAAAGCGGCACTTAAATCGAGTCGCGCAATCCAGTCTTCGAGCTTGCGCTGCAGCTTAAACTTCGGATCCTTCGCGAGGCGGTCAAGCACGCGCCACTGTGGATAACGCCGCAACGCTTCGGCCGCGAAAGCGTCGTCATCGATCAAGCGCACACTCCAGCCCAAGCCGCGTAGATATGGAAACGCTAGGTACTGGTTGATGAATGCCGTAACTGTGCCTGTGAAATGGGGATAGGTCATGAGCCGCGCTGCTGTGGGGTGACGGGCAATCAGGTCCTCAACCTCCGTTCGCGCCGCATTGGTATGCGAAATGACACATACACCTTGTTGGCGAGTCGACCAATTACGCGAGAGTAGCGCAAGCTTCGCCGCCAGCAGTGTCGTCTTGCCATTGCCAGGCGCCGCCTGAACGTCGCACGGCGTCACTTTAGTCAGGAAAGCAGTCTGGCTCGGATCGCTGAAATCGCAGCCGCCCAGCTCGTCGCCGAGTTCGGCAAGCAGTTCAGGTGTAAGGGGAAGGATTTCGAACATTAGCGTTACCCCTCCACCGCCGCAATCTCTTGGAGCGGATCTCCGGCAGCTTCAGAGTCCTCGGCTATTATTTCTGGATCAATCCGCGGCGCCCCAGGGACATAGCCGCCAGTCACGTAGTCGATTGCTCGCACCAGGTACGGCGGTAGCCGGTCACGCATCTCCTCGGGAGTATCGTTCCGCTTGCGCAGTATCGCAGCAAGCTGCTCCGCGATCTCGGCTTTCGAAGCCTCCTTGTCATGGACAGGTTGGTAAATCCTGACGGCGATCTCAGTTGCAGAGAGCCCGGCATCTTTCCACTCTTTGTATGTGGCACTGGCCTTTGCGACGATCCTGGCGAGCCATTCGGGCTTGCGACTACTAGTCTTCGCAAGCTGGACCGCTTGATGCACGCTCTCGGCGAGCTCGGGCTGAAGCGCGAGATCGAACTCAAGCGTCCAGCTATCGGCAATAAACGCATTAACGGGATCCCCAATATCTCGTACAAGCGTTTTAAGCATCGCTGCAAGCTCTTGCTGACTTAGCTCATTCACGGTCTTGCGGTTCCCGACAATGGCCTTCGCCTCAAACGGCGGAATATCCCTGTCGGGTATTAAGGCGACAGGCACGGCGATTGCACTTCCTGTCTTGCGTTGCAGGATACGACTATACCTGAACAGGCCGCGGTGCCCGACATTCACGATGGATACGCCGTGGCGGCTGAGCGGACGGCCAAGCTTCTCTGCCATTGCAGGAAGCAAGAGGTGCTCCCCATCGCCCTCCACGATCATCAGGGCGCGTGCAAAGAACAGGTTGGCTTTCGTCGCATCGAGAAAACGGCGAAGAAATTCATAGTCGTCCGGCTCGAGTCGCGTATGAGCCTTCCCCAAGGGATATGCATGGTGATCGACGACCATGGTCACGCTCTCCAGTTCAGCACCTGCAGCGAGTTGCGGACTGTGCGTTGTAAGAAGAACTTGAACCTGCTGATGGGTCTCGCCTTTTGTTTGATCTGGCTTGGCGGCACGCGCCGACAGCACCTCCATGAATAGCGTCTGTTGCTGGGGATGGAGGTGCGCCTCCGGCTCTTCGATCAGCAGGAAGGGTACCTGATCGGGATGGGACTGAAGTAGCAACAGCTCGGCGGCCATGAATAGCAGGTTGTTGTACCCTAGGCCACGCTGCACCCGTTCGGTACCCGTTTTAGCGGTCAGGTAAAGCTCGAACCGTTCGAGAATCTGCTCGAAGGACCCTCCAGCGCCAAGATCGAGCGTTGCAACGAGGCGGTCATCTATAAAGGAAAGCTTATCGAGGAAATCGACGTTAACGCTGTTCGCCACCCCGCCTACGGCGGCGTTGTTCCTGACTGCCGTATCCGCCTCGATTAGGGTGTCGTGGAGCGTGGCGGCGCCCCCGTTTTCCGCAGGCTTGCCTTGTGACCCCATCGCAGGCATCGCACCCAGGATACGGGACAGCCGGGACCGCCGGCCTGCACGCATTTCGCGCTCAGCGTCACGCAGAGGCTTAAGATAGGTTGCCTTTAGGTATTCACGCAATTCGCCGTCAAGTGGCGGCCCCTCACCTTCGCCGCCGGCCCGGTGCTGGCTGGCGATGGTATTGCCGCCGCCAGATGCGATCCGGCGGGTGCCGCGCATGCAGACGTGGAGTCTCAACTGCCCCCTGTCGTTGGTACACCACTCAAGAAAGCGTGCTTCCTCTTCTGCACTAAGGTCGTCGAAGGTGCAGCGAACAATGAAATCACAGCCACGTGTGCCATCCCTGCCGATATGGAAGTCATGTTCGTCAGGCCGGATGTAGTCGTCGCCGCGCGTCCAAAGTACATAACGGGCGGCGTCGACAATCGCGCTCTTGCCCGCATCGTTCGGTCCTACGAGTATATTCAGTCCTTGCGAGAGTTTCAGTCGCAATGGAGCGGCCGGATCGAAGCAGCGAAAGCCGCTTGCATAAATTTCAGAGATATACACTGTGGTTTCCTACCGTTCTAGTGTTTGCCGTGCTGTTGCTGTTAGCCCAAGGAGCGAGCCAGGCTGCGAAGATTTCGAAGAACTCAGGCTTTAACCGCAGCCGTCCCAGGTCCAGCGCACGATCGAGCGCGGTGACTGACGTGGTACATAGTGCGGGCGCGCAGCTACACCTCCTGCGGAGAAAAACGGTCCATCTGTCTAGGTCAACAAACGTTCGCGCGGCAGCGTGTGACTACTAAGCGGTGCTTCGGCGACTTGAGCATTTCCAAGTTGATCGGGAAGTAGCAAATCAGCCGTTAACAACTCGTCCAATCTTATTAAATTATTTTGGTAGGCTAGCCGAGTAGATTATATTTTGTCAACATAATTTGTTGCCCGGCAGTTTTTATTAACGGGGTCTGATGACTGGGCTTAACCCCGCTCCTGTTTAGGCACTGCCGAGTAGGCGTAGGAGTTCAGACTGACTCGTCAGGTACGCTTACGGCCTGAGCTGAGGGCACGACAACAGAAGGCGCTCGAGGGTGCGCGCTGACGGTATGAAATCGCGGAGCTGGACAGAATGCTCAGGAATGGAATGGATCAATGCGTCGTCGATCATCCTAATGTCGTGCCAACCGAGGAAGGCCTGTCCAAAGACCGGCTTCAGCATTTGCTCAACACTTTACCCCAAGTCCGTCGAGCCTCGGACGGCGTGGTCAAGGAAGAAAGTATTCGCCATCCGATGCTTGAAGCGCTAACTCGGCTTGGCGGCAAGGGCTGAATGGCTTGCGTATGCGTTGGAGGCGGGCATTCAGCCCAGCCGAGCCAGACTCAGATCAGTAACGGCTGGTCTACGTAAGTAATCTGGGCATACAATGCAGATTGTCGCTTGGCGTTAGGTAGAGTCAGGGTTTTGTGCGTTAGGTGCAATATCGCCATCGGCTACACGCGACTCCATTAATTAGCGCTCCTCATGCCTTCTTCAGCTACCGTCATCCCGTCGCCATACGTCGTCGCTCCCCTCGAGGTCATCAGCATTCCCGGACAGCTCGACGGCTCACAGGGGACCAATCGGGCACGCGGCGGCACTCCCCAGATACGCGCAAACAATGACATCGACGCGATCAAGGCCTGGCTAGCCCGTTTTTTGGATAAGCAGACCACTTTCGACAACTATCGCAAGGAGGCCGAGCGCCTGCTGCTTTGGTGCACGGTTCAACTTGGCAAACCACTGGCGTCACTGACCCATGAGGATTGGCTTCAGTACCAGTTGTTTCTGCGGAACCCGACACCCGTTAGTCGCTGGATCGCCTCCGGAGGGCGAAAATTCCCGCGGACACATCCAGAGTGGCGGCCGTTTGCCGGGCCGTTGTCGGCGTCAAGCCAGCGTCAGGCGGCGGTTATCCTGAATACCCTCTTTTCGTGGCTGGTCAACGCAGGCTATCTTGCCGGTAATCCTCTTGCTCTGTCGCGTGAGCGCCGACGGCGCGCTGCGCCAAGAATTTCTCGTTATCTCGACGACGAGTTGTGGCGCGAAGTAAAGATGACCGTGGACGCGCTGCCTCGGGAGACGCCGCGTGAACGGGAGCACTATTTGCGGTTGCGTTGGCTTGTCTCACTGTCGTACGTGTGCGGTTTGCGAATTTCGGAGATCACGAGCAACAGCATGGGTGGCTTTTTCCGACGCCGTGACCGCGACGGCGAAGAGCGCTGGTGGCTTGAGGTGCTCGGCAAAGGAGACAAGTTGCGCATCGTGCCTGCAACTGACGAGCTAATGGTAGAGTTGGCGCGTTACCGGCGTGAGATGGGGTATCAGGCGTACCCAGTTCTTGGAGAGTCAACGCCACTGTTACTGCCGATAGGGGGCAAGCCGCGGCCGATGTCGCGCGGCGGTGTTCATGAGATCTTCAAGGCACTTTTCGCCAAAACCGCAGATCGATTGAGCCAGCGAGGCCTTGGGCACGCACCCGCCGCGGCACGCGTGATCCAGGCGTCAGCGCACTGGTTGCGCCATACAGCAGGCTCGCATATGGCGAACAACGACGTAGATCTACGTCACGTTCGCGATAATCTCGGCCATGAGTCGATCAGCACGACGAACATTTACTTGCATTCGTCCGACGATGCGCGCCATGCGGAAACTGAAGAAAAACACCGGATTGGCTGGTGAGCACTCTGCCGCGCTCTGTGTCGCAGGCTTTATTGATCTTTATTAGACCGCAAATAAAATCAAATAATTGCATAAAGGACACTATTAAACGTATTCAGAACGCACTCCTACGCGAGTGCCCCCCTTTTGACCTGGATGTGGAACGTCGTGTTGTGGGTTTGTCCGTACCACACAGCACGGAGTAAGCTGGTGATGGTCTGCTAATGATCCTCCGCCCTCGTGGAAGGTCTACAGCCTAAATGTTTAGCAACTTAACTCCACGATAAGATTTGGGTCAAACTCATCATTTTCGGCGTGGCCGCCTCTCATGATATAACCCAAAGGGTTGGCCACGACTCTGCATTGGCCTACAGGATAATCAAAGCTCGTATGGGTATGCCCATGAATCCATAGAGTTGCGAGACGCACAAGCTCATCCAAGTCTGACGCGAACGCGGCCGAAACCGGATCTGAAGCATATGCAGGCGCAACAGATTGCCTCGATGGCGCCATATGCGTAATCACCACTGTCGGGCCTGGGTAAGATCCCCTGAGCTTTCCCTCGAGCCATGACCTTTGCTTAGCATGGAGTTGGGCGGTGTCCGTTGGCCGCAACTTGCGATAGCCTTCTGACGCTACACGAATCCTTTGGTAATCGTTCATCACGTTGCCGACATCGGCCATTACATCGCTTCTGTGATCCGGACCGAACAGCAAAAAGTCAGTCCACAGCGTCACGCCCAAGAAGCGTACCCCTTGAAGCATGTACTCGTCACAGTCGAGGTAATGCACATTTGAATGTTTGCCGCACTCTACACGTATAGCGTCTCCGATACGATCAAGGGCTTCGCCGTAAAACTCGTGATTGCCGGAGACATATAGTACCGGGATGTCTGGGAAGGTCTGGGCTGCCCAAGCAGGGGCGAGCGCCTTTGTGTGAATGTCTCCAGCTAACACCACGACGTCCGGGCGGCCAGTCGCCGTATCGAACCGGGGGGCGAAGTCCCGCCACACCTCAAGATGGAGATCAGACAAAACCAGCAAACGCATTTAGCTTCCTTAAAAATTTCGAGATGTAGGCAGCAATCGGTACTCGGCACTTCGAGCTGAGTACCGATATAACCTACGCATGCTTTAATGGCGAGGTCCCTTTGACGTACACCGAGACTGCACTAGCCTGGATTCATCGACAGCTCGCCCAAGCCCAAAGCCGCTCTGGCATCTGCCCAGTCGCGCTCGTCGCTGATGGTCAGCAGATCCCAATAGATGTCGTCTGGCCCGACGCCACAGTCGCACCATCCCTCTCGCCGTACCAGGTCGGCAAGCGCCCACGCAGGCGCGAGTGATGGTAGAGCCACTCCCTCGCCGCTTCGGACACCTGGTGCCACGGCATCAAACCACTCGGGCCCTTCTACGCTGACTTTGAATCTATCCACTGGGCATACCCGGTCCGCTGTGCTCACGCTAACAGTTACTAAGTAGGGGATTTGCGTTATCCAACCTGCACGGCGAAGAACCTCGAGGCCAGAAACTACCGCTGTCGGCATCACCATGCGAAGCCCCATCTCCCAATCTGGATATCTGGAAACGACAAGGTTGGCGTAGACTCCGCTCTGCCTGCCCATGCCGCATACGAGGCCTTGGCGTCTCCAACGATACAGCTGTTCTTGAGCGAGTCGCGGGTTCCAGCCGAGCCTGAGCGTTAGATCGGCCAGATGGAACATCCAAGGCAAACTTTTTAGCGCGCCTCGGCGCAGGTCATTGACCATCAATAATTCAACTCATCATTTGTATGCTTGCTTGTCTAGCTAAAAAGAGAGTTGCAAGTGGGCACAATTGGTCCTTACTCTTAGCTTACCGTCAAAGAACGTAGACGTCACTTTGCGCGACGTTCGCGCCAAAGGGGTTGCTCACGAAGCGTGTCGAGCCGCCATCAACGTGTCTTTTTAACAGTGTCGGCATTGTCGGTATCGACAGGAAACACTCTCGGCAACATCCGGTAGTCGCGCAATGCAACATCATCGTCTGCGGCTCCGAAACTAAGCCCTCCAACGATCTCATCTTCGGCCGTAACGTACAGAGGAAAATCAAGCTCGGCGTCTTCGATCCGGCTTACGTAAATCTCCTTGATCGGCACGACACACCACTGATGCGCGGTATCCTGCGCCGTAGGGAGGAGCATAAAGATATCTATAAGCTTTCGCTTTTTGTCCCTATTCACCTGCTGACAGAACGACAGCACATCCTCATGGCGCCAAAAAATCGTCGTCTGCGACATCCAAGCGCCCCCCTGCTTGAGCGCATAGTTAACAAAGACATAAGGCAGCCCGAAATGAAGTGTCACGGCGCGCCATGTCTGCACGTCTACGCCCGAGGAGAACGGATACCCGGGCAGACGGTGCTCCTTTTGTGTTGTTAACAAAGCAAGCTCCCAACGGTTATGAACACTATAGATTGTAGCCCTAAAGTGCGCGACATGAGTACATCGTTCCTTTTGAACAGGACGATTTATGAGCTTACTCGGACGTTTCGGGGCTGGACTGCAGTTGGCGAGAAAGAGCCGCGGGCTAACTCAAGAGGATTTTTCAATAGTGTCGAGCCGAACCTATCTGAGTAGCCTGGAGCGGGGCATGAAATCGCCCACCATCTCCAAACTCGAAGAGCTAGCTTCAGTGATCGGTATCCATCCTGTGTCACTACTAACTCTGGCATACCTTCCCGCTTCCGAAGCAGAACGAAGCGAGCTCTGCAAACTCATATCGACAGAGCTTCAATCAATTCATCGCGCAAGAGATCGCACAGACGGGGCTGACTAGCTGCGACGTCGCGCTCGAGCAATCGAATCCTTGGCATGCTAGAAAACTGATACCAATCTCGCCTCTTTAGCTATCGCGCCGTAAGATATGTGCCACGAAAAACTATCAGATTTTTGCGAACGGGATCGGCAAAATACCTAGCATGTTAAATTTAACAAGCCGCTAAAGACACGGCAACGATACCGGCTTTAGGTAGCCTGTCCACTTCCTGCAGATCTCCGTATCAAAGGAAATAGCGATAGCGAGAAATTGTCTGGAGTGGGAAAGGCTATTTTTCCGCTGTACGAGTCTCCCATTAGAGGGTCATATTCAGTATTAATTGTCGATAGCGTTACTAATGGCAGATTCTCGATGGAAGAAAATATCTTTTCCGCTGGAACGACTTTCACGATCCAATATATCCACGCAAATGAAACAACAAATTCCGCGCGCCAGCAGAGACGCATCTTGTGCGCCACATGTTCTCCAATCAAAAAACAGGTGTTCGGATCCAATTGCGCGTCAGAGGACGATTTTACCCGCACACTCGCAATCGTTTCGAAGTAGGAGCGGAACAAGCACAGGGCGACCAGCTCTACTGGAAAGTTCCTGTATAGATTTTCTTTCTGTTCACGTGAAGCACGAAGTAGTTGTTGGTAGTCGTCTTGGGAGTAACGGACTGTTGAGTCAACCAACCACTCGAGGCGCCGCAACGTGGCCCTGTAAACCGATACGCCTCGGCTGATTCGGGACACACGCGAAACTCTTTCGCTAAATCCTCGTAGAGTTCGGAATTCTTTAAGATGCCACTCTAAAACTTCAAGCTTAGGAATTTGATGTTGATTGCACGGTAGATCACCCAGGCAAGCTATGTCAATTTTTTTTAGAGTCGCCTGCCGAACGATCATTTCAAGTCTTAACCGCGGCTCAACTGAATAAAATAGAAGTGATGAACCAGGAAGAACGGAGCAAATCTCGCCACGCAATCGCTTAGTGATTTTCCAAAATTTCTGAACCTTTCTAAAAGCTGCCTCAATCTCTTCGCGCCTGTCCTGATACTGCGTCCGGAAGGAAATCGAAATTTCAACACCACTAATCGGATGTTGGCATTCGGGACAGGCAAAAAACGCATGGGTTAACTCTTTCGAAAATGCCATCACTGGAAGGCTCGAATCGCAATCATTACACCGCGTAGTTAACTGTGAGCCGTCGAGCGGACAGTGACTTAATAATTTCGACTGATGCCAGAAACTATGGTAACCATGCTCGAGACAAAGTGGACAATAGCGGAACAATGAGTGCCACCATATAGTTCTGAACGAGTCTTTAACATCGGTAACCGCATCGACCTCTAGGGTGCCCACGTCCCAACCGCTTGCGTCAGTAAAGATGTCATTTTCGAACCAGTTATAGCTGGCATTTGCTCTCGCCGTACTATATGACGGGCTCGCGGAACAAGCTTGTCTGATTGCACTTCCACGTAAGCCATTTCTCCAAGCGTAGCGCCAAATCGAAGATATAATCGATTCATAAGGAAGAGGCGTCAGGTCCAAAGCTGCATTTCGTGCACTGTGCTGATGAGTAAGGAGCTTATCCATTTTGTTTTTCAGTTTCCATGTCTCGACCGCCGAGATACGGTGGCCGGGACAATCATGAGAATAGCTAATTTGACGTTAAACTCCGTCGTCGCCTCTGTCACCTGCCCTTGTCTCTTCAGTTTTTAGGATGCTTAACGCGTCACTCACCATTGCATAGGACATCGGACTGTCCCAGGCACTTGGATCAATGATACGGCCCGGGGCATCCTGAAACATTTGCTCGATGAGAAACCTGCGTACCACGGTAAACAGCTGCCGGGAGGGAAGTCCAGATGCTCGACGTCCTGGAGGAGCACATTGTTCCAGCGCACGCAAAAAATTAGAGGCTTGGTCGCCGAGCCGGAATCCATTTTCCCATGCATGAGGCAGAAAATGCTGCGTCCAAGTTGGTCCTGACTCATTCGGGTGTCTGGCCGTATCATAGTGTGAGAGAAGGAACCTAATGTCCTTTTGGGTAGAACATGTCCGAAACGGGACGACTCGGCGCGCAAATCTCGAGATCAGATCAAGCCTCTTTCGGCTTCGCAATATCCCTAATACTTCTGCGAAGTCGGGATCCTGTCCCATCATCACCGTTATCAGTTGAACCCCTTCCTTATCTAACTCGTTATATACGTCTTTTAGGAACAGAAAGTCTTCAAGTCGCATCGCGTTTGCCTCGTCGATTAGAAGCACTACAATTGGCGCTCTGCTCGACCTTGCCATATCTATCAACCGGCAAATTAATCTGTGCCGTAGGTCGAACGTTTCTCCTCGAAGTTCAGGATGCCCGACGGCTGTAAGAAAGTGTTTATAAAACGCACGGATTGATGAGACCTGCTGATTCCACGTATTATGTCTGATGACTACAATTTCAGGTAACTGCTCGCGGAGCGCCTGTTGTATTTTAATAAGTGCGCGAGTTTTCCCAACGCCGCTATGAGCGGTAAAACAACAACCGGTTTCGCGAACAAGAATCAATAGCCTGACAATCTGATATAGTTCATTGATCGGCTCTGTCGTGATTATTGCGTTTGGATCAAATGCGGGATGATCGATCATCCCGCTCGGGTCCAGTGCCTTATTAGCTTCCATATGTCACCCCGTTTCCAATGTTAATCTGCGGCATTCCAGGAATGAGAGATATCGTTCGAACGGGAGTGTCCGATCGTACTGGTTCTATAGCCGAACTTGTCACTTGTGGCGAATGAGAATCAGCTAAAGTCTCGCTCGCAATTTTTAAGGCTTCGGTGCGGCTTGGCAGGGATGAGCTTTTGCCTTTTTTGCGTCTTTTCGGCTGAGCATTCTTCGCCTCGAGCCATAGAGAGATAGGCGACTGACCATTTTCACGCTGCTTTAGTGCGAGCCCAGCATTATTCATGTGGACGCGCTGCCGCCACGTTAACTTCAAATGGGAGAACTTATGAGGAGCATATATTTGTCCAAGTTGCTCTCCTGTGTCGAGCACTGTAGCGTGAACATTCTGAACATTGCGTCGATCACAATAGAGGATCAGCTTTCGCCCAACGAGTTGATACGAAGTTGCTAGGCGGTCGCTTGTGTATTTCCAGCGTCCCAAATTAACGTATGGTCGGATATTTTTCTCTGCGTTTCCCAATACCGTAACAATCTCCGTATGGGTCAGGAGCTTCAAATTTCCTCGAACCGACAACGGTAGTGGCTGGGAAAACACGCTGGAGCCAGGTTTATTGAAGCAGTTCACCAGAGCCGACATTGGTGTAGCAAATCCGATTCTTTCACTTCTGGTCTCGTTGCGCTCACGAATACAGCCGTAGACGATGTCTCTCAAGTCTTGAATGGTGATTTCGAACTTCTTTGCCTGGGCAGCGGGATTATGTTTAACTGGGTCAAGCGGATTACTTCCTACAGTCGAGGGTAGCCGCTGCAGTCCGCGCCTAGTGAGGTGGCCGAAGATTTGTTCAATTAACGATCGACGCCACCATGCCCGCACTGGGCCATAATTGATCGCGCAGCCGACCGTGCGGATAATGTTGTCCACCACTTCAGTCGCGGCGTTTGACCAGGCGTTATCCATTTTAAGGACGCTAAAACCAAGATGGCCAAGCTCGGGCAGTAGCTGGTTTGGAAGAACCTTTCCATCGACAGTCAAGGCACAGAAAAGCCCGTCGCTAGTTGAGTCAGCAGGTCTCAAAGCAGATTCAACGACCTCTAAGACGCTGTCGCCGCTAGGGTTTTTCTCGAGCGCAATGAAAGCTCCTAACACCAATCCCCATCGCTCTTCGACCAATATGCCGATGTGCCACCTGGCAACCGGCAGCGGAAGACGCGCTCCGTCAGAGGTCTCAAAGATAATTACTGACTCAGCGTCGACTTTGTGGAAATCGAGTTGACAGGTTGTCATGCCCCGCATTACAGGGATGATGGGCCAAGTGCCGGAACCGACGCTTGTTCGACGCGCGGCAGGTATTCCACCTCGAGCGCGAACCCATCGGCTAGGATCGTCACTCAGTAGACTGACGCAATACTTTCTAAGTGATTTGTAGCCGCAATCTTTGGTGTTAAACGGCCAGTCATGCTCGCCGAGCCCGAGCTCGTGCAGCTTTGTCAGAAAGTTACCATGTAGATCCCGGTAACTAGCGTAAGCGTTATGTGGCCCCTTCCCGCGTTTCAGGTAAATATCCTCTATGTACTCCTGGAGCTCGGGCAGCCTCTCGAACAGCATTGTGAGTGCGCCGGCGCATCCACCCGATCCGCTCCCTAAGGTACGTTTGACGGGCGCCGTACGTTTGTAGCCTCCCACCCGAACGCTTGGTACAAGGGCAGCGAAGCCGAAGATTGAGCCATCCGCTGCTGATACAGTGCAGCGGCCAACTAACCTCCTGACTTCTTGCGCTGACATACCCAAGGTTGCTCTGATGGCGGCGTATGATTGCGCTGAGAGATACATCTCCACAGCACGCTTGCGCCGGAGGTACACATCAAGCGTACTTCTGTCGAGCGCTTCTTCGTCAGGCGAGCGCCATAACGATAGGTCGCGTAAAGCCGGTGGAACGAGCGAACGACGGGAACCGGAGCTCATTGGGCCCTCCCTTGAATTACAGTTTCAAGGCAGAAAGGGGCTTTTCGAAGCTCCGTTACAGCCGTTCCAGACTGTAACGATCTTGCGATCACTGCAAGCATGACGGCAGGATCGCAGTCTTTCTCTTCGAGCAACGTTCGGACGGCTATGCCGGAGTTTGCACGAACCAACCGTAGATATCTTGATAACTCCACGTAATCTGGAAGGTCTTTTGCACGGTTGATGCACCCGCAAAGGATCAGCCAGTTCTCGAACTCGAGCTCGCGCCCGCGAAGCTCAAGCTCAGAGTACTCAGCGTATGCAGCGCCTGCTTCTGAGGCGCTTTCCTTGACCAGATTCCGAACGACGTTTTCTTTCCTTTCGCCCGTGCCCGCAATTGATGAGCGTTTTACACAGATCCACGTGTGCTCGCCGTTCAATTGTGTGACATCTACGTAGCCCGGCACCTCCTCGCGTGGAGCTCGACCCTGTAGACAGAACGGGTCGCCCACAAATGAGTAGTTTTGTACGTTAGGGTCTCCTTCAAGCAAGATCATGTGCATGAACACGACATCTCCTGCAACCGTTAATCGTTTCCGGTTTTTTGGTGACTCATAGATCCATAGGTTCGCAACCTTTCCCGCGCGTTGCCGTATCGTGCTTAGTGGCGATGCGGGCGCCGACGTTCTTGTAATCCCTATCGACAGCATAAATCCTCCCCTGGCCTCGGTAAGTGAGACCATTTTGCAAGCATGAGGTTGACCTTCTAGGCAGGGAGCGCTATCGTTGGAATTCTGAGGTTCTCGGACGATTGCGCTCCGTGACCGGAAAGCGGCGTATCTTAAATTTTGGGTGCGTCGCTTTCTTTTTACATGTTGAGCTCCTTTGTGATGGCAGTGTCGATCCGATGGGCAGTCTCTGGAGTAATAAGATCCGCTTGCTCGATGATCCGAGTGAATATATGAAGTACATCCGGCGATAAACGTCCAGCGAGCTTGTGCGTCAAGTGTCGGTCAACGATTGCAAGCGACACCAATCGTCGACTCTCCTGTTCACTTAGCTCTAGTGCAGAAGCGATGCGCTCAACGGCCTGCCAAGAAGGCGGCTGCTTCCTACAGTTTTCAAGATGCGAGTAATAATCACGCGTTAGCTGTGACCGCGTCGCGGCCTCTTTTTGGGTCCATCCTCTGCGAGCACGCACTGCGTAGAGCATTGCCCCGAAACTATCTCCGCACACCTCCATTAACGCACCTGTCCACTCTGCGTCTGCTGCAAAGCTACATCTATACCTACTTTTTACTTCTATTGCAACAACAAATCCCTTTGAAATCAGATGGTTATGTGGCATGACGATAGAACAGAACAGACCAGCACTATCGTCGTTCTCGCGGGTAATTTTCGTTAGATCTCTGCCATGGTTGCGACATCTGGTGACTGCTTTGGAGTGGTGCCACGTCCATTCGAAGTACGTTGTGCAGGGATATCGGCGGTCCCAAGTGAAAGATCAGATCTGAATTTGATTGGCCGGTCCGCTTGCGCAGGCTGAACGCGGAGGTGAACGTAGCGACTGGTTTCGCTAGGTACCAATATCACCCACATCTTGAGAGACGCTCAGATTGTCTTGGAGGGCGCGCTTTGTTTGTTGTAGCCGCGGGCTCTGTACTTAATGGCGAAGCCTTCTCCGAGATCGGGTAGTGAACTCGCTTCCGCTCGCGGTATGCAGCTTGGCGTTAATAGTCGTGAACGCCTTGGTCTGTCCACGCACGCTGATATTCACTCTTCGGGTCAAGTGCCCGCAACCGCGCTGCTACAAGCGTGTCTCGGACATACCTTTAGGTTCCAACTTTTCCGGGAGCGTTTACAACTCAGGTTTAGGTCGTTATCGTTTTTTAAGCACACATTTAGGTATAGGCCTGAGGAAGCAATGTTCAGATCCATACATCGAGAAAACCAGACTTCTCCTATGAAGACTCGGAATGAGCAGTGGAATCAACTTTAGGTTCGAGCGCTGCTCTCAGCTCTCAGAAGTAAAACGCTCTGATCTTTTTGTAGTAATCTCGTCAGATGCGTCAACCCGCATCGATCTGACATATTCACTTCCATCGCAGGCAGCCCTGTATGCCACGTATGGTCCTGCGCCGTTCCCACTACGCAGTTCTCAACCATCGATGGCGAAACCGTCTTGGGCCTTACAAAGCAATCACGAATCAGTGCAATGCCGTGCACTGTCGCGTACTCGACAGCCCCCGACTGAAAACCGCACCAGAAAACAGCATTCTCTTTTGTGCTCCGGTGGACATGACAAGCCGATTCGCCAAGGACCGACTCGGCGTGCTTGTTCTCAACCTGGGCCAGCGACTGGTCGACCAGCTCGACTGGGAATGGGTAAGCTGCCTTCTGTTCTCTGGGCTTCTTGATGAAAGCTGCATCGCAGCATGATGAAAAAGCTGCATCACAGCATGATCGAACCGCGCGGGTCGTCACGCTGAAACACCATCCGCGGGTCTGGCGGGTTGTCGGACCAAGTAAATTGGGAGACCCTACGCCATCCGATTCATTCGGCGATGACGGACCGCCGTGTCTGACGAATAACTGGGGCGTACCATAGCCGACGTCATGATCGGAAGCCTGAATCGACGTCACTCATCGGACGCCATTAATCGGTGCCATCAAGCGGAACCGCGCAGGCACCTGCCCCGAACAGAACACCGGTGCCCTACTCTGCCACATCGATCATACGGGCGCATTCCTGCCTGCGAACAAGAATGCGTATCGCCCGCCCTTGGCAACGGCCAACAGGCGCGCTGCTTTCTGCTTCGCATCTGGGGATTGACATGCAGTGCCGGTCGGAAAAGTCTCGGTAGCGATTTCGATTTTGCACTACCTAGCCGAAGGACATAGCTATAAGCGCCGCCTCGGCGTGGCGGATGGACGTGAAGTCTACGATTGCGCGCTGAGCTTCGGTGTCGGCGCCAGCCTTGGTGGCGAGCGCTTCCTTGCTACCCGCCTGTTGGGCCGTACCCAGGTCTGGCGCGACGAGCCAGCGCGCTAAGCGGCAGACGCACCGGCGGCGATCCGCCGGCGCGCAGTGCGGACGACGCGGCCGGCCTCGGCATCCCATTGCATGGCGTAATGGCGACCTCTGGCGACTCAGCCAAAGGTGAACGCGTAGGCCTCGGCGCCGCGGTCGAGGAAACGCACTTCGAAGCGACGCTGTCGTGCCTGGCCGGTCTGGCGCACCAGTTGATACAAGCGGGTGGTGTCGATCACGCCCTCGCCGGCAGGATTGATATCGCTGCCGTGGTCAGCACCGGGCGGCTTGCCGTCCAGCGTAACCCGGATCCGCAGCTTGCCGCCGGCCGCGCCAGGGCCGAGTACCAGGTGCAGGTCGCGCGCGCTGAACTGGTAGGCGATGCTGGCGCCGGCCTCCAGCGCCTGGGCGCTTTCGGGTCCCACCGTCCAGCGTCCCACTAGTCCCCACTGGTTCAGCCCAAGGCGCTTGAGCGTATAAGTCTGGGGCGCGTCCGGGCGCACACGCTCCGGCGAGCGGAAATTGAAGGCCTTGCGATAGCCGAGATAGGTTTCCCCCGATGCGATCTGCCCGGTGGCGGGCGCCATATGTTCGGCGCCGGCTTTCGGATCGACCAGGCTGGTGTCGGCGAGCGTAGCGCCGCGCTGTTCGGCCAGCAGCGACTGGATCGCGCGTTCCATCTTGTCGTAGTCGCCTTCCCCGAACTGCTGGTAACGGATGCGGCCGGCGCCATCGACCAGGTAATAGGCCGGCCAGTAGCGGTTATTCCAGGCGCGCCAGATCTGGTGACTGCTGTCGACCGCCACCGGGAAATCGATGTTGAAGCGCGCGATCGCCGCGTTCACATTGCTCAGGTCCTGCTCGAAGCGGAACTCGGGTGTGTGCACGCCGACCACGGTCAGCCCCTGGTCGCGATACTTGTTCGCCCAAGCAAGCGAATACGGCATCGCGCGGATGCAGTTAATGCATGAGTACGTCCAAAAGTTGACCAGCACCACCTTGCCGCGCAGCTGCGCCGGTCCCAGGGGCGCGGAGTTAAGCCAGGTGGTGGCGCCGTCGAAGCCGGGCGCCTTGCCTTGTACCTGCAGGACGCCGGGTCCGGCCACGGCCTTGGCGTCCATGCCGGCCCCAACCGCCAGCGCCGACAGCGCGCATGCGGCGGCAATCGATCCGGCGACGCCGGAGATAGTGCGTTTCATGGTGGCTCCTGAGACGCTTATTTTGCCGGCTTGGCCAGGACCAGCACGGGCTTGTGCTTGTCGACCAGATAGGTCGCCAGTTCCGATGCGATGTCGGCGCCGGTGTTGCGGGCCGAGTGGACCGCACCGGCCGGGATGTACAGCGACTCGCCGGCCTTCAAAACGATTTTCTTGCCGTTCATTTCGTATTCGATCGTGCCTTCGAGCACGTAGGCGATTTCCACGCCGGGATGTGTGTGCGCCGGGAAGCCCACGTGCGGCCCGAAATCGACCTTGACCTGGATTGCCTCCCGCTCGCCATCGAAGTCGTGGCGCACAACTTCGGTGCGGCCGATGCCGTTCGCGTCGAGCTTCTGCGCAAATGCCGTGAGCGGCCATGCCGCGGTCGCTGCCAGTGCGAGCGCCAGTGCGCCGCCAAATTTAACTGCTTTCATGTGGTTTCCTTGGATCAGTGCCGCCGCGCCGCGCCGGGATGGCTTGGCGGCCGTTCGGCACAAGACCCATTACATCGCACGCGGCTGTCGGCGGTATGTCCGGTATGTGTCCGGATGCGCTGTCCTTGTATCTTGGCGCGCGCCCGATACAATCACATACAATCGCCTACAATTAAACGCCGCCGCGCGCCTGGTCGGCCTGCCACCAGGATGTCCATTCGGCGAACTGCGCGACCGGCATTGGCCTGGCCACAAAATAACCCTGCGCGACGTCGCAGCCCTGTGCTTCCAGGTCCGACCAGGTCGCCTGGTCCTCGACGCCCTCGGCAATGACCTGCAGACCCAGGTGGTGCCCGAGGTCGATGGTGGCATGCACGATGGCGCTCGAGCCGGCATTCACACTCATCTGGCGCACGAAGGACTGGTCGATCTTGATTGCATGGATCGGGAAGCGCTGCAGGTAGCTGAGGCTGGAATATCCGGTGCCGAAATCGTCGATCCAGATCTCGAAGCCCATGTCATTCAGGTGCGCCAGCGATTGCATGGCAGTGTCGGGATCGTCCATCAGCGCGCTCTCGGTCAATTCGAACTGAATCGCGTGGTCAGGGATCGCCTGGCGCAGGGCCATATGCCGGATACGCTCGATGAAGGCCGGGTCCTGGATATCGCGCGCGGACAGATTGACCGACAGCGATGAGGGACATCCCGCCTCGCCCCACGCATGCACCTGGCGGAACGCGGTCCTGACCATCCACTCCGTGAGCACGGAAATCATGCCTGCCTGTTCAGCCAGCGGAATGAAGATGGCAGGACTGATCGGGCCGCGCTCGCCGTCGCGCCACCGGAGCAAGGCTTCGGCGCCGCACGCGCGACGGTTCCGTATCTCGACCTTGGGTTGGCAAACCATCTCGAGTTCGCCATGGTCGATCGCGTGGCGCAGCCGGCCCATCATTGCCAGGCGTTCTGCAATCTCCTGTTCGTGGCCCGCAGGATACACGGCAATACCGACCGCCGAACGCTGCGCCAAGCGCATTGCGGCGCTGGCGCGCCGCGCCAGGCTCTCGGCCGTGCTCGCATGGCCGGGGAATAGGGAGATCCCGACCGCCAGGCGTGGCGCGATCACTGCCGACGAAACCTGCACCGGTTCGGATCCTAGGTCCAGGACCTTGCGTGCATGGCCCAGCGCAAGCTCCAGGCCGGCATTGTCGAGAAAGATCGCAAACTCGCCTTCGCCCGGCATCACAACCGGCGTGCCTGCCGGCACGGCCGCAACGAGGCGGGCGGCCAGGACTTTCATCAGGCCCTCGATCGCCCCGAAACCCAGCGCATTGCCGATCTCGTGGAATTTTCCGACCCCGACGTGCACGATGGCGAGTGGACGTCCGGCGGTACGCGCTGCCTCGATATGTTCGCGCAACAGTTGCAGCATGCCGGCCCGATTGGGCAGGCCGGTCAGGCTATCGAATAGGGTCAGGCGGCGGATGGTCTCCTGCGCCTGCTCGTGCTCGCGACGCAGGCGCAGCGTGTGGATGCCGAATGCCAGGTCGTCGGCGAGCTCGCTCAAGAGGCTGATTTCCTGTTCGTCGAAGGCGTCGGGCTCGGCGGCCGCCATGAACAGCGCGCCGATGACCTGGTCGCCCCAGGCAAGTGGAAAGGCAGTCAGTGAGCGGTAGCCGCCTTGCTCCGCCCGCCTCTTCAAGGCCGCGTAGGCTGGATCCAGGAACACCGGACCGGCAATGACGTCGCGCCGCGTAAAGGGCTTGCCGGTGCGGATCGCGATGGCGCAAGCATCCTGTCCCAAGGGCGTGTCGGCCCAGGTATACCCGGCCCCGTTGAGCTCATCGACGTCGATCGCCACGACCCTGCCGCCTTGGCGCCCCATCCATGCCATCCATTGCAGGCCCCTGGCCGGGCCATGGTCGGCGTAGATGACGCCGGTGCGCACGTAGCCGCCCTGCTCCACCGCTACGGCGCACATGTCGTGCAGCAGCTGGCGCTCGTCGGTAACGCGCAGCAGGGTGCGGTTGCTGGCGCTGATGGTCCGGTGCGCGCGCAGGGCGCGGACGAGCGAAATACCATCACCGGCGACGCCGGCGGCATCCGTGATCGGCAATTCAGGCATTCCGGCCCCCTACCATGCGCAGTTTGATGAAGTATAGACCCGCTAGCGGCAAGGGGTACGGCTCTTCCGAAAACGCTTGACAGCGGACCGGCGGCGCACAATATTGATAGCAGGTCGTTGGCTTCTCGGGAGGAACGCCATGCCGGACATTCCGCGCCTCGATGCACGTGCTTGCATCGCAGGGCTTCTCGCCGCCGCCTGCCATGGCGGCGCCGTGGCCCAGGGCTTGCCGGCGCCGCCCATCCTGCCGCTCAGCGGCGAGCCTGGCGCCACGCTGAGCATCCATGCGCCGGTCCCCGCAGCACTGGCGCGCGGGGTCATCATCCTCCAATACCGCACCGAGCACCTGCGCATCATGCCCGTCTTCGGGCCAAAGGCCGCGGAGGTATCGCCGCGCATCGGACACCTGCACGTCACGGTCGACAAGGGTCCCGCGACCTGGGCCCATACGAGCCTCGATCCGATCATCATCGTCGGCCTGGCGCCCGGTCCGCACACGATCAGGCTGGAACTGGCCGACCCGACCCACCGGATCCTGGGCGGCGAAACCGTCGAGGTGACGGTGCCGGACAGCCGCCCCCTGAAGCCAGCCGCCCATTGAAGCCTGCCTGCCGGCACGCCGGCCAGGTTCAGGGCGCCGCTGCCCGGCCTCGGTAGCGGCTGGCCGGGATAGCGGTCGACAGCTCCCCGTGCATGGCGAGGCGCGCCGCCTCGTAGGCCCGGTATTTGGCCCCGTCCTCGAGGCCGGGAATGGTCACCAGCTCACCCTGGTCCAGCCCGGCCAACGCCGCGTCGACCATGGCATCCGCGCGCATGACGATTTCCTGCGGCAAGTGCTCGACCGGGGTGCCGGCGACGTTCCAGAAGTCGGTCGCGGTCGCGCCCGGAAGTACCGCTTGCACGCGCACACCCTGGCCTCCCAGTTCGTGCTGGAGCGACTGGCTCAGGGCCACCACGAAGGCCTTGCTGGCACCATAGACCCCGTTCAGGACTTCGGGGGCGATCGCCACGATGGAGGCGATGTTGATGATGGTGCCCTGCCCGCGCGCGACAAAACGGGGCGCCGCCGCGTAGGTCAGTCGGGTCAGCGCTGTCACGTTCAGGGCGATCATTTGAGCCATCTTGCCGACGTCCGAGGCCAGCAACGGCGCGGTGGCGCCGACACCGGCGTTGTTGACCAGCATGCTGATGCTGCTGTCTTCGCGCAGCAGGGTTTCGATCCGGGCCAGATCTTGCGCGTCCGTCAGGTCGGCACTGATCGAGCGTACGGTGCGCCCGGTATCGGCCTGCAGGCGGGCCGCCAGTTCCAGCAGGCGTGCGCCGTTGCGGGCGACCAGCAACAGGTCGTAGCCGCGCGCAGCCAGGCGTTCTGCATACAGGGCGCCGATACCGGTCGAGGCGCCGGTGATGACGGCGGTGCCAAGGGTCGATTGATTCATATGCGCTCAGCCCTTGCTGCGCTCGCGTTCGCGCTGGCGCCGCACAGTCACCGGCTCGCCGGCGTGCCCCCAGTTATCGGTGTTGACTTCGTCGATGACCACGAAGGTCGAGTTCGGGTCCTTGCCGAGCACGTCCACCATGAGCTTGGTGGCGCCGGCGATGATGCGGGCCTTCTGTTCGCGGGTAACGCCTTCGTCGGTCACTTGTACGAGAATGTAGGGCATGATGAACTCCTTGGGATGCCTGGGTTGAATGATGGCGGCAAATGGTTGCCGGTGGACTGCGCCTGTGGAAGCTCCAGGGCACGTCGTCCATGAACATCACTATAGACAGCATCGTCGGGCGGACAAAGACCTGCTGAAGAACATCAATCGATACATGATGTAATGAATAGCCAGTCCCCTTGCGCAGCCGGCCGCATGAACGGGGGCCTCGCTTCAGGCGCGCAGGTGCTCGACCAGAAAGTTGACGAACGCCTTGACCCGCGCCGACAAGTGCCGGGCGTGCGGGTAGATCAGGCAGAAGGGGCGCACCCGCCTGCCATGGTCGGCCAGCACCTCGACCAGCTGGCCGCGCTGCAGGTCTTCCGCTACCACGAAGCGATAGGTCTGGAACAAGCCGGCGCCGGCACGCGCCAGCGTGACCGCACCCAGGATGTCTTCCGCGCACCCGTACATGCCCCTCGTGGGCAGTTCGATGTCCTTGTCGCCGTCGCGAAATAACCAGGGAATATCGCGGCCGGTGCTGGGCAGGGCGAACTGGATGCAGTTATGGACGCCCAGGTCTTCCAGCCGACGCGGCGTGCCGGCCCGCGCCAGATAGCCCGGTGTGGCCACGACAAGCAGTTCGGCGTCCTCGAGCGGGCGTGAAATCATCGTGGAGTCGAGCGGCGCCCTCCCACGGATCGCCATGTCGAAGCCTTCCTCGACGAAGTCCACGTTGCGGTTACTGAGGTGGAACTCGATTTTCACATCGGGAAACAGGGCCGAGAACGCGGGGAGGATGGGCAGTACACGGTAATGCCCGTAGGGCGTCGGCATGCTGATGCGCAGCACGCCGGAAGGAGCGCTCTGGCGTCCCGTGACCATGCGTTCGGCCTCGACCAGCTGGCTGAGCGCCTCGCGGCACTGCATGAAGTAGTCGCGGCCGGCCTCGGTCAGGTTCAGGGTGCGGGTGGTGCGCACGAACAGGCGCACGCCGAGGCGGGTTTCGAGGCGCGACACGGCGCGGCTCACCGCGGCCGGCGTCACACCGGCCGCGGTTGCCGCCGCCGTGAAGCTGCCCAGCTCGGCGGCTGAACAGAACAGCTCGATGCTGCCCAGCAGGATGTCATCGAATTGGCGGCTCACGGTTGCATCGTTCAGTAGTGGAGCAAGCAGCAATCATACTGGATCGGCCCGCCTGCCGTGGCATCCCGCGGCCAAGACCTGCGCCACGTGAATGCGTGCGCTGGCCACACGACTCATTACATGGTGTATCAATTCCTTTGAGTCAAACCCCATTTATCTCCGTGCCGCGCGAACGTACAGTCCTCCCATCGCAGCAAGAACGCTGCGCCAACCGACACACCACCAGGAGATTTTCATGAACGCGACTCAACAAACTGTCATCGTCACCGGCGCATCCAGCGGCATCGGCTTCGCCATCGCGCAAGCCTATGTGGCACGCGGCTACAACGTGGTCGGCAACGCCCGCAGCCAGGAACGGCTGGACCAGGCCGCAGCCGCGCTCGGCAATCCGGCCAACTTCCTGACAGTCGCAGGCGACATCGCCGAACCGCAGACCGCCAAGGACTTGTTCTCCCGGGCGACCGCCGCCTTCGGCCAGGTCGACATCCTGATCAACAATGCCGGCATCTTCATCGCCAAGCCGACTGCCGACTACACCGTCGAGGACGTGGATGCGATCGTGGCCACCAATCTGAAGGGCTTTTTCTACCCGTCGCAGCAGGCCGCCGTACACATGGCCGCTCGCAAGCAAGGCCACATCGTCAACATCACCGCAAGCATCGGTATTCAGCCCAATGCCAAGGTCCCGGCTCTGCTGCCGGTCCTGATCAAGGGCGGCTTGAACCAGGCGACCCGTGCACTCGCACTCGAGCTCGCTCCGTCGAACGTCAAGGTCAACGCAATCGCCCCCGGCATCATCGAAACCCCGCTGCACAGCGACTACGAAAGCGTGCGCCCGTTCTACAACACCCTGGCCCCGAGCGGCACCACCGGCGTGGTGCAGGACATCGTCGATGCCGTGATGTACATGACGAATTCCAGCTTCACCAGCGGCACCGTGCTGGCGGTCGACGGCGGCGGCACCGCCGGCGTCTTCCAGGGCTGATCCGGCAACCCGACCGGAGAATGACATGAAACTCATCTATATAGGCGATCCGATGTGTTCCTGGTGCTACGGCTTCGGCAAGGAAATGACCACGCTGCTGGAACGCCATCCAGGCCTGGCACTGGACATCGTGGTCGGCGGCGTGCGTGCCGGCGCCACCGACATCCTGGACGACGCAGGCAAGCGCTTCCGCCTCGAGCACTGGGAGCGGGTGCAGGCCAGTAGCGGTTTGCAGTTCAACCGGGAAGCTTTCCTGGCGCGCGAGAACTTCGTGTACGACACCGAGCCGGTCTGCCGTGCCGTCGTCACCGCGCGCCGCATCGCCCCCGACGCCGATCTGCTGGCCGTGTTCCGCTCCCTGCAGCAAGCGTTTTACGCTGAAGGACTGGACACGACCGACGGCCGGGTGCTGTCCGCAGTGGCCGTGGCCGCGCTGAAAGGCATCGGCCATGAGGTAGAGCTGGAGCGCTTCCATGACGAATGGCGCTCAGAAGCGGCACTGACCGAGACCCGCGCCGATTTCGCGCGTGCCCGCGAGCTCGGCGTGCGCAGCTTCCCGAGCCTGCTGCTCGACACCGGAACCGGCGTCGTGGAGGTCAGCCCCGGCTACGCCCATGCCCAACTGCTCGACATGCGCCTGCACGAGGCGATGGAGAAGTACGCCCGCGCCAGCGCGGCGTAGGCCCACGGCGTCCATACTAGCTGCCCGCCTCAAGGCGGCCGGTTGCGCACGCCGGGCGCAGCGTTCCGCCGGCGCGCGTCGCTGGCTTGCACCGGCAACCCCGCACTGCAGGGGGCGAACGGTCGACACCGTGAAGCGAAACTGTCACTTCATGAGTATCGATATCAGCGCTACCCTCTTGGGTGGTCGAACACCGACCTGCCGCGGGAAACCGATACTTCAGCAGTAGCGGTTCTGGCGATCGTGTTTCAGCTAAGGCACCGACGGTTTCGTATCCCTACCAAGCGGCGAGCTTTGCCCACCTTTCGACTAGCTGGCCCGTCGATCATGTACTGGCTCCTGCCCTCGTCTTTGCTCGCCTGGTTGTTTGTGGTTGCAGTATTCGGAGTCAGTGGCGAGGAATTATTCTCTGTGATCCTCGTTCCAAGTTGGTTAGTTACATTTCTAGATGCTCTACACCTTCGTAGCCTATTTTTTGTAGAACAGCGTTGCACTCCAGTATTGTTTCACCGACAATGCTCTGCGTATTGGTCACTGCCCTTCCTCGCGTAGCGGCGCCGCCGTCGATCGCGGCGTCACCTTTTAAAGGACCCTATGATTTCTCCACGTGCCGTTGGCGGCTTGGTCTCGGCGACCGCCCTCGCCGCTCTACTGGCGGCCTGCACCACTTCCGGCGACCGGTCGACCCAGGCCGCGCCATCGACCGCCCATTTCGAACGCTTCAGCTATGACGGCCGCTCACAGGAAACAGCAAGACCCAGCGCGACCCAATACCGCAACCCGATCCTCTCGGGCTACTATCCCGACCCATCAGTGCTGCGCGTGGCAAACGACTACTACCTGATCAACTCATCGTTCACGAACTTCCCCGGCCTCCCCCTCTTCCATTCGCGCGACCTCACTACCTGGACCCAGGTCACCAACGTGATCAGCCGCCCCTCGCAAGCGAATTTCGAGGGCCTGCGCTCCTCACGCGGCATTTACGCCCCCGATATCTCTCACCACAACGGCACCTTCTACGTCGTCACCACCTGCGTCGACTGCGGCGGCAATATGGTAATGACCGCCACCCGCCCCGAAGGCCCGTGGTCAGAACCGGTCAAACTGGCATTCGGCGGCATCGATCCGTCGCTGTTCTGGGACACCGACGGCAAGGTCTACCTGGTCGGCAACGACGCGCCGGCCGAAACCCCGCGCTACGACGGCCACCGCGCCATCTGGGTCCAGGAATTCGATCCCGCCAAGCTGGCGGTCAAGGGCGAGCGCACCCTGCTGGTCAACGGCGGCGTCGACATCTCGACCGAGCCAAGCTGGATCGAAGGCCCGCACATCTTCCGCCGCAACGGCTTCTACTACCTGATCGCGGCCGAGGGCGGCACCGGCGACAATCACTCGCAGGTGGTATTCCGCTCGGCCAGCGTGCGCGGCCCGTTCACGCCGTGGGCCAACAACCCGATCCTCAGCCAGCGCAAGCTCGACCCGGCACGCCCGAACCCGGTAACATCGGCCGGACACGCCAAGTTCGTCCAGACCCCGGACGGCCAGTGGTGGGCCACCTTCCTGGCCACCCGCCCCTACCAGGACGGCATGTACAACATCGGCCGCGAGACCTTCCTGTTGCCGGTGACATGGAAGGACGACTGGCCGCTGGTGCTGGAAGATGGCAAGCCGATTCCCTACGTCGCCGCCAAGCCCGCGCTGCCGGTTCAGCCGCTTCCGGCCCTGCCGCTGTCGGGCGACTTCGCCTACACCGATGAATTCGACGCCGCACGCCTGGCCGACGCCTGGATCGGCGTGCGCACGCCGGCGACGCCGTTCCACCGGCTGCAAGCCGGTCGCCTGGTGCTGGAGCCGCGTGGCCAGCTCGGCGACCTGCACACCACGCCAGCCTTCCTGGCGCGCCGCCAGCAACACCACATCGCCACGGTGACGACCAGCCTGCGCTTCCGTCCTGCCCGCGAAGGCGACCGCGCCGGACTGGTGGCCTATCAAAGCGACGCCTCGCACCTGTTCTATGGCCTCACCCGCATCAATCAGCGCAACGTGCTGGCACTCTACGTGCGCGACAAGGCCGACGCCGACCGGTTGCTGGCCAGCACGCCGGTGGACGGCGACACGATCGGGCTCGAGATCCACATCGAAGGCGGACGCATGCGCTTCTCGTACACGGCTGGTGACGTCAGGCATATCCTGCGCGACGGCGTGGACGCCACATTCCTCTCGACCAGCAAGGCTGGCGGCTTCACGGGCACGATCATTGGCCCTTACGTAGGAAGCGCCAAAAATCAGGTCACGCGCTAGGTCGACGTCAACGGCCTGCAAACGCCCGATCCATCGGGCGTCGGTCCCCGCTCCCGCGTCAAATCCGTATTGAAACGATTCATAACATTCTTTGTTATGCGCTACCATTCTTTGTTAAGGAATGGTAGCCTTGGCAGACAACGTAGTTGAATCACAACAATATCAATATCGGAGGAGACTTGGAAGCACACCCACGACCACCCTTGGCCGGCGATAAGGGCCAGCGCCGCCTTGCGCGACCCGCCCTCGGCGCCCTGGCCGCCATCGGCCTGATGGCAGCAACGTTCGGCGCGACAATGACCAGCGCACCGGCCGCAGCACAGCCCACCAACCAGCAAACGGCACAGCAAGGCCGCGAGCGCCTCGACTTCAACGACGGCTGGCGCTTCACCCTGGGCGACCCGAACGGCGACTCCGCGCCCTACCTGTACGACGTCCGCCCCGACGTCAAGCAATCGGCCGACGGCAAGGACGCAGACGCCCGCCCCGACCAGGCCGCGCAGGTCGAGCGTGCCGGCGTGCCGCTCCTCAAACCCTGGATCCTCCCCAGCGGCAATGCCTTCATCAAGGACCCGTCACGTCGCCATGCCCGCCCGGCCGCCGATCCGGCCATCGATGCGTTGTACGCGCGCCTGGGCTTCGACGACAGCGCCTGGAGCCAGGTGCGCCTGCCGCACGACTGGGCAATCGCCGGCCCGTTCCTCGAAACCGGCCCATATGGCGGCATGGGCCGCCTCAAGACCTGGGGGCCGGCCTGGTACCGCAAGACACTCGACCTGAGCGCAGCCGACCGCGGCAAGTCGATCTTCCTCGACGTCGACGGCGCCATGGCCTACGCCAGCGTGTGGGTCAACGGCCGCCTGGCCGGCGGCTGGCCGTATGGCTACAACTCGTTCCGCATCGACCTCACCCCCTATGTGAAGCCGGGCGCCAGCAACCAGGTGGCGATCCGCCTCGACAACACGCCGGAATCGGCGCGCTGGTATCCCGGCGCCGGCCTGTACCGCAACGTGTGGATCACCAAGACCGCGCCGCTGCACGTGGGCCAGTGGGGCGTGCACATCACCACCCCGCAGGTGTCGAAGGAATCGGCGCAGGTAGCCTGGCGCGTCACCCTCGACAACCAGGGTACCGCACCGAGCAAGGCCGACATCGTCACCGAATTGCTGGTGCTCGACGCCCGGGGCCAGCCCACCGGCAGCCCGGTGGCGCGTGCCACCTCCGCACCCGTGACCGTGGCGCCGGGCGCCAGCACCAGCGTGGAAGGCAATGCGACACTGGCCAAGCCACGCCTGTGGGGTCCGCCGCCGACCCAGCAGCCGCACCGCTACCTGGCCGTGACCACCGTGCGCCAGGATGGCCGCGTGGTCGACCGCGTCGAAACGCCATTCGGCATCCGCGCGCTGCGCTTCGACGGCAAGGAGGGGGTGTTCGTCAATGGCGAGAAGATCGCGCTGCGCGGCGTGAACAACCATCACGACCTCGGCGCGCTGGGCTCCGCCTTCAATGTGCGCGCCGCCGAGCGCCAGCTCGAGATGCTGCAGCAGATGGGCGCCAACGCCCTGCGCATGAGCCACAATCCGCCCGACCCGCAACTGCTGGCACTGACCGACCGCATGGGCATCCTGGTGGTGGACGAAGTGTTCGACTCGTGGCAGCGCAAGAAGACGCCACTCGACTTCCACCTGATCTTCGACGACTGGCACGAGCAGGACCTGCGCTCGATGATCCGGCGCGACCGCAACCACCCGTCGGTCATCATGTGGAGTATCGGTAACGAGGTCGGCGAGCAGTACACCGACAAGGACGGCGCCGCGATCGCACGCCGCCTGCACGGCATCGCGCGCGAGGAAGACCCAAGCCGCCCGACCACCACCGCCATGAACTACGCCAAGCCCGACATGCCGCTGCCGGCCGAGGTGGATCTGATCAGCCTGAATTACCAGGGTGAAGGCATCCGCCAGGATCCCGAGTTCGAAGGCACCGATCGCATTCGCACGCCGCCGCAGTATCCTGCCTTCCATGCGAAATTCCCTGACAAGGTGATCCTCACCAGCGAATCGGCATCGGCGTTCAGCAGCCGCGGTGTGTATTTCTTCCCGGTCCATCCGGCCAACAGCTCGATCGTGCGCGACGGGCGTGGCGGCGACTCGAAGCTGCAGCAGGTCAGCTCGTACGAACTGTATGCGGTCGATTTCGGCTCCTCGGCTGACAAGGTGTTCGCCGCGCTCGACCGTCATCCATACGTGGCCGGCGAATTCGTCTGGACCGGCTTCGACTACCTGGGCGAGCCGACTCCCTACTACGGCGCGCGCAGCTCCTACACCGGCATCATCGACCTGGCCGGTTTCAAGAAAGACCGCTTCTACCTGTACCAGTCGCGCTGGCGTCCGGATTTCAAAATGGCCCATATCCTGCCGCACTGGACCTGGCCGGAACGGGTCGGCCAGGTCACGCCGGTGCACGTGTTCACCTCGGGCGACGAGGCCGAGCTGTTCGTCAACGGCAAATCGCAGGGCCGCAAGAAGAAGGCGCCGCTCACCTATCGCCTGCGCTGGGACGAGGTGAAGTACGAGCCGGGCGAAGTGCGCGTGGTGAGCTACAAGAACGGCCAGGAATGGGCGCGCGCCTCCGTCAAAACGGCGGGTGCGGCCAGCAAGCTGCAAGCCAGCGCCGACCGCAGCACGATCGACGGCGATGGTCGCGACCTGTCGTTTGTGACCGTGCGCATCGTCGACCAGGCCGGCATCGATGCACCGCGCACGTCGCAGCGGGTACGCTTCACGGTCGAGGGCCCGGGCGAACTGGTGGCCACCGATAATGGCGACCCGACCAGCTTCGAGGCCTTCCCGTCGGCCGTGCGCGCCGCCTTCAATGGCCTGGTGCTCGGCATCGTGCGCGCCAAGCCGGGGGCCAGCGGCCCGATCACGGTCAAGGTAGCAGCCGAAGGCCTGGCACCTGCGACCGTCACCTTGCAGGCGCGCCAGCGTCAGTAAGGGTCATGCCGCCCCAGGCGGCTTTTTCGGCAGGAATTCGGACAGCCGGCGCTGCCCGAATTCGCGCAGCAACGCGCCGGCTGCCTGGGCCAGGGCAACGTCGAGCGCGCTGTTGATCGCCTGCTCGACCGCGCAACCCGGATGGTCGACACTGGGGCCGACCGCGAAAATCACCGGTTCCTCGAGCGCCTCATAGATATCGAGCACCGTGATCTTGTCGAGGTCGGCCACCAGCATCCAGCCGCCATTGCGGCCCGCGGTCGACACCACGTAGCCGGCATTGCGCAGCCCACCCATCATCCGGCGCACCAGCACCGGATTCGTTCCCAGCATCTCGGCGAGTTCCTCGGAACTCGTCGTTTCGGTACGTCCGTGGATATGCACGAGCACGTGCAGCATGCGCGCCAGGCGAAAATCGGCTCTCATCAGTATTTTCCTTAAATCGAGCCGTCAGGATACCGCAACTCCTCAAGTTCCTAAAACCACGGAATACGCAACTCCTCAAGTTTCGATAGGCAGCGGCGCGTCGGGAGCAACCAGCTGCTGTTCGCGCAGTTCGTGCCAGAAGGCGGACGGGATGCTGGCCTGGAGCGCGGCCTGGTCTTCGGCCACCCGTTCCGGGCGACTTGCACCCGGGATCACCGCCGCCACCGCCGGATTGGCCAGCGCGAACTGCAGTCCGGCGGCCTTGATCGGCACCCCATGGCGATCTGCCACGGCCTGCAGCCGCGCCACCCGGGCCAGGATCTCGGGCGAGGCCGGCTGATATTCGAAATGGGTGCCGCCCACCAGCACGCCCGAACTATACGGGCCGCCAACCACGATTTCCACGCCCCGCGCACGCGCCGCCGGCATCAAGCGCTGCAGCGCGCGCGCATGGTCCAGCAAGGTGTAGCGACCGGCCAGCAGGAAGCCGTCCGGTCGGGCTTGCTCGAGGTCGAGCGTCAGTTCGCATGGCTCGACCCGGTTCACGCCCAGGCCCCAGGCCTTGATCACGCCCTCGTCGCGCAGGCGGTCCAGGACCCGGAAAGCGCCGGTGCGGGCCTGCTCGAAGTGCGACAGCCAGGCGTCGCCATAGAAATCCTGGGCGATGTCGTGGACCCAGACGATCTCCAGGCGATCGGTACGCAGGCGCTTGAGGCTATCGTCGATCGAACGCAGCGTGGCGTCGGCTGAATAATCATTGACGATGCGATTCGGCCGGCCATGCTCGAACAAGCCGCCCTTGTCGCCCAACTCGCGTGTGGCCGGGTCCTCGACCTCGTCCAGGATCAGGCGCCCGACCTTGGTGCTCAGCACGTATTCGTCGCGCGGGTACTTGGCCAGCAACTCGCCCAGGCGAATCTCGGACAGGCCGGCCCCGTAGAACGGCGCGGTGTCGAAGTAGCGCGTCCCTTCGCGCCAGGCGGCGTCGATGGTGTCCGCCGCTTCCTGTTCGGGGATCTTGCGGAACATATTGCCAAGCGGCGCCGTACCGAAACCGAGCGGGTTGGCCGGCAGCTTGTCTTTCAGGCTCATGATTGCTCCTTGTTGTCGTCGACGCTCCAGGAGTCAGCTGTGCGCGCGGGAGCGCTGCACGCGCCAGCCAGCCCGTGTCCAGCGGGCTCCCCCCATCATCGCGCGCTCTGGCCGGCAAGACCAGTAAATACTGGTCAATTCGCGTAGCCTCAGGCCCCGGCGCGGGACCGCTTGCGAAACTCGGCCGCCTTGTGACGGTTGCCGCACAGCGCCATGCTGCACCAACGGCGGCGGTGCGATTTGGTGCGGTCGTAGAACCACAGCACGCAATCGGCGTGTTCGCACTGGCGCACGTACTCGAACTGGCCGGTGGCCAGCAAGCTGGCAAGCGACTCAGCGAGCTGCCCCAGCACCCGGCCGGACGATCCGGGCGCCAGTTGCCGCTCCAGGCGCGGCCCGTCGTCGTCCCATTCCAGCACCGGCACCGATTGCAACCTCGCCAGGTAGCGGTTCAGGCGGGTCGGATCGCCGCGCTCGCCCCGCTTGCGCCGCTCGACCAGTTCGCGGCCGATTGCCCGCAACTCCCTGGCGTCCTGCAACAGGGCATCGCGCGCCGCCTGGCTGCCCAGTTCCCCGACATCGCTCCCGCAACGTTCAAGCCAGCGCACGACATCGTCGCCGCTATTCCAGAACTCGACATACAGCGCGCCACTACCCGCCTCGGTGTTGAGCAGGTCGAGCGCCAGATGGTCGGCCACTAGCAGCGGCTCGGTCAGGTTGGCTTCCGATTTGTGGTCAGACATGGTCTTCCTTTCGCAATAACCATCAACATTATACTTGAACGGTTACGGAAAGCATGCAATACTGGATTCATAACCTCTGAATTAGAGTATTAGAGGTTATCTGATTCCCCCACCATTTCAAGGATGATCATCATGAAAAGCATTCTCCAACCACTCCTTATGGCAGCCGCCATCGGCAGCGCCGGCGCTGCCTCCGCCGCCGAACAAGCCCCCGCCGTTCGCTACGACACGGTGCAGGTCAAAGGCGCCGAGGTGTTCTACCGTGAATCCGGGCCGCAGGACGCACCTGCGGTGCTGCTGCTGCACGGTTTCGGCGCCTCATCGCACATGTTCCGCAACCTGATCCCCGAACTGGCCACCGGCTACCGCGTGATCGCGCCCGACCTGCCGGGCTTCGGCCTGACCCGCACCGACAAGGCGTTCAAGTACACCTTCGACAACCTGGCCGATGTGATCGACGCCTTCACCGCCGCCAAGGGCCTGCAGCGTTATGCGATCTATGTGTTCGACTACGGCGCGCCGGTCGGCTGGCGCCTGGCGGTGCGCCATCCCGAGAAGATCACGGCGATCGTGAGCCAGAACGGCAATGGGTATGAAGAGGGCCTGAGCCCGGGCTGGGAGCCGATGCGCGCTGCCTGGGCCAATCCCAGCCCGCAGAATCGCGAGGCGCTGCGCAAGTTCAACACCCTCGATATGCTCAAGTGGCAATACGTCGAAGGCGTGAAAGACACGACGGTCGTAGCGCCGGATGGCTACCTGCTGGCCCATGAGGCGATCGAGCGTATCGGCGTCGAACCGCAGATGGACCTGCTGGTCGACTACGGCCAGAACGTCAAGCAATACCCGCAGCTGCACGCCTATTTCCGCAGTCACCAGCCGCCACTGCTGGCGATCTGGGGCAAGAACGATCCATTCTTCCTGCCGCCGGGCGCCGAGGCCTTCAAGCGCGACAATCCGAAAGCCGAGGTGCGCTTCGTCGACAGCGGCCACTTCGCGATCGAGACCCATGGCGCCGAGATCGCGCGCGAGATGCGCAGCTTCCTCGACCGCCACCTGGGCGCGCGCAAGTAGTCGGTCTAGACGCGCGTTCCCGCCAGGTGCTGGTGGATCTGCGACACGACCGCCGCACCTTCGCCTACCGCTGCAGCCACCCGTTTGGTCGAGCCGGCGCGCACGTCACCGATCGCAAACACGCCGGACATGCTGGTTTCCAGCATCTTGCGCGGGCGGGCGCCCTGGGCGGCAGTCACGTCGCTGCCGCTGCAAATGAAGCCATTGCGGTCGAGCTCCACATCGCTTGTGCGCAGCCAGTCGGTGTTCGGGTCGGCGCCGATGAACAGGAATAGGTGGCGGATGTCGAAGTCGGTCTCGAGGCCGGTGCGCAGATCCCGCACCTGGACCCGCTCGAGTCCCTGTTCGGTGTCGACCAGGCCGGCGATCTCGGCGCAGGTATGCAGTTCGATATTCGGTGAGGCCGCGATCCGCTCCACCAGGTAGCTCGACATGGTCGCCGCCAGGCCGTCGCGCCGAACCAGCATATGCACCCTGGCCGCGTGACCGGCCAGGAACACCGCCGCCTGGCCGGCCGAGTTGCCGCCGCCGACCAGGATCACCTCGTGTCCCTTGCACAGGCGGGTCTCGAGCGACGAGGCCCAGTAATACACGCCGCGTCCCTCGAGCCGCTTGAGGTTGGCCAGCGAAGGACGGCGATAGCGCGCGCCGCTGGCCAGCACCACGCTGCGCGCGTAGACCTCGCCCAAGCCCCCGCACAAGGTGATGCGAAGCTGCGTACCCTCGTCGTCCAATCCAGCGGCCGAGGCGGGAATCGCCACCTCGACCCCGAACTTCTCGGCCTGCACATAGGCGCGGCCGGTCAGCGCGCTGCCCGATATCCCGGTCGGAAAACCCAGGTAATTCTCGATGCGGGCGCTGGCCGCGGCCTGGCCGCCGTACGAAAACGTCTCGAGCACGACCACCGACAGGCCTTCGGACGCCGCATACACGGCGGTGGCCAGGCCGGCCGGTCCTCCGCCGACCACCGCCACATCCCACACCTTGCCGGGCACACACTCCTGCAGCAGCCCGATGCAGCGCCCCAGTTCGGCCAGCGAGGGATTGCGCTTGGGGGTGGATTGGGGACAGATCACCAGCGGCCAGTCGTCAGGGGCGGCATGCAGCCGTTCGGCCATGGCGGCGGCCGCCGCATCCAGCGCCGGGTCGTGCAGGCTGTACGGATGGCCGTTAGAAGAAAGAAAGCGCTCGAGGTCGCGGATGCCCGGATGGCCGTGCGGAGCAATGATGACCGGGCCGCCAGAATTTTGCTGCATCAGGGCCACGCGGCGCAGGATCATGGCGCGCACGATGCGTTCGCCCAGCTCCGCCTGCGCGATCAGCAGCATGCGCAGCGCGTCGGACGACAGCGCCAGCGCTTCGAGCGCGCCGACGGCGACGCCGTCTTCCATCGCTGGGCGGCCGGCCAGTTGTCCCTCTTCGCCGCTGAACTGGCCGCAGCCGAGCAACGCCATCGGCTGGTTCACGCCAAAGCCGTCGTGGCGCCGCAGCAGCAGTTCGCCTCCCAGGATGAATAGCACGGCGGGCGCGGTCTGGCCGGCCTCGAACACCACGTCGCCATCGCCGTAGCGGCGCGCTTCGCCGAACTGGCGCACATGCTGCAGGTCTTCCGCGCACAGCACCGGATAGACCTGGTGGCGGCGCTGTTCGAGGTTCGCGCTCGGCAGCGGAGCAAGTCCGGCCACGCCGGGTGTCGAAGACTGGGTACCGGTCATGATGTGGTTCCTGGCAGATGGAAGCTGTCGCTGGCGCGCAAGGCGATGCCCGGCCTGGGCGCGCGGCCCTCGTTCAAGGCCCGCCGCAGCGCCGACAGCTGGACCTTGAGGTTGCTGTCCTCGACCACGCTGCGCGGCCAGGCGCGGGCGATCAGTTCGCGCTTGCTCACCACTTCGCCGGCGCGTTCGGCCAGCACCGCCAGGATGTCCAGCGCGCGGCTGCCGACCCGCAATGGGGTATCGCCGCACGACAGCCGCTGGCGTGCGGACACGAAGCGGGAGGGACCGAACAGGTATCGCGCTCGACGTCGTTCGGCATGACGTCCAGCGTAGCGTAAGTGGATTCCATGCGCATAAGAGACTCCGGATCGACCTTGTCTGTCCAGTAAGTTTGCGTCTTTTCTGGTAAAAGTCGCGCCCTTTTTTACCAAATTCCCTTGAGCAGAATTTACTGTTTTGCCATTAATCGGGCTGATAGCCCGAAAATACCAGATAAGCGCTTCCCCATCCCGCCCGGCCCTATGCGGCCCCCAATTTACAGGTGGCCAGGGCCTTGATCTGCTGTTTGCGAATGAAGCTGTAGCAGATCAGGACCTCACGCATGAAATACCAGAAGCTGATCAGCAGCGCCAGCATGCCGACGATGAAGCACAGGGCGATGTAGTGGTCCAGCGGCAGCTCGGTCGTGTCACCCAGGAACAGCATCGCAATCACCAGGCAGATCAGCAAGCCGCAAGCGGTACTGGCGGTGATGGCGATATTGAGCAGCGCGGCGCGATAGTGCAGACTCAGCAGTTCTTGCACGCATTCGGCCTCGAGATTGGCGCGCAGGCGGTCATCAAGGGTGCGGCTGCGATCGATCAGGCGGCCGAGCCGGTTGGTCAGCACGATCAGCAAGATCCCCACCCCGGCCAGCAGGAATACCGGCGCAATCGCTAGTTGAATGCCTTGACCGACGTCGGTGAGCTGGAGGTTCATGGGATGCAGACGCTCCTGTTGGCGGTACCTCAAGTGTAGCAGCAAGGCAGAAGCCGCCGCTCCACCTTTTGGCAGCAAAAAAAGTAATTCCTCGAGTTCCGGAATCATGAAATTTCCGACTGGAAATCCTCAAATGATTTCAGCACAGCATCATTACCCGATGCGGGAAACAGGCCATCCCTCGGCGCCAAACAAGCCCGGCGATGCAGGCGCGCCGGCGCCTGGACGGCCTCGCCAACGTGCGCTACGAGCAACGCCGCCTGCCGCACGACTAACCGCGCACGGAATCGTTCGACCTGATCGTCGTGACCGAGCTGGCTTATTACTTCAGCTTGCCCGATGTGGGCGCGTTGCTGTCCGCCGCCGTGGCCTGCCTGGAACCAGGCGGCGAACTGGTGCTGTGCCATTACCAGGGCGGCTTCGACGACCGGCTGCGCGAACACTTCGCGCGCCACTACCAGAACCGCGACGGGCACCGCCACATCCACGGCGCCAACCTCGGCGTCAGTGCCAACGCCTATCTGGCCACGGGGGATTCGCCGCTGTCGGTTGTCACGAGGATGTGTTGCTTGTGCGAGCATTGGAAGACATCGGCGCGCATGTCGCCTGGAGTGCGCTGCCGCGCGTCACCATCAGCGCGCGCCTTGACGCGCGGGCGCGAGGCGGCTTCGGGGATACCCTGCTGGCGATGACGGCATACCTGGACCCAGGCCTGCCGCTGGCATGACGATCAGGCCGCAAGCCTGGTCGCCGGCAGCAGACGCCGCTCGCGGCGGCCGGACGCGATCCGCATGCCGTCGGCCAGCAGTTGCGCGGCCCACCTGAACACCGTGAACTGGCTGACCACGCCACGCATGGCGCGCATACGCAGCGCCTGTTCGTCTTGCGGCATGTCCAGCGCGCGTCCGATGGCGTGGGCGATGCCGGCGATATCGCGCGGATCGACGATCAATGCCTGCTGCAACTCGGCCGCCGCGCCCGCCTGGCTGCTCAGCACCAGTGCTCCGCGCAAGTCGTTGCGGGCGGCGACGAATTCCTTCGCCACCAGGTTCATGCCGTCGTGCAGGCTGGTCACCAGGCAGACGTCGGCCGCGCGGTAACACTCGTCGACTGCCGCCGCATCGAGGCTGGCCGCATGCAGCACCACCGGCTGCCAGCCATCGCTGCCGAACCTGGCGTTGATGCTGGCGGTCAGCCCGGCTACCTGGCGCGCGATCTGCTGGTAAGCCGGCAACGCGCCGCGGCATGGGGCGCCGATTTGCAGCAGCGTGACCTTGCCACGCAGTTCCGGGCGCTGCTCCAGCAATTGCTCGAACGCTTGCAGGCGTTGCGGAATGCCCTTGGTATAGTCCATCCGGTCTACGCCCACCAGCAGGCGCACGCCTGGCGCGATGCCGAAGCGCTCGCCGATCCGCGTGCGTAGCGACGGGCTCGGCGGGTCCTGGCGCGTCGGCCAGGCGATCGAGATTGGATAGGCGCCGGCATGGGCGCCGCCGCCGGCGCCCTGCCCGCTGGCGCGCGACATGCTGAAATTGGCCAGGTCGGCCGGGGTATGCAGGCCGACGACGGTGCTGGCCGACAGGCCGGCCATCATCTGCTCGCGCCACGGGAAGCGCGCCAGCACCTTCGGTTCGGGAAAAGGAATGTGCCAGAACAGGATGATGACGGCGTCCGGCATCTGCTCGCGCACCATCTTCGGCACCAGCGCCAGGTGATAGTCCTGGACCAGCACCACCGGCCGCGGGCCGGAGGCCTCGGCCACGACGGCGTCGGCGAAGCGCTGGTTGACGCGCACATAATGGTCCCAGTCGGCGGCGCGGAAGGTCGGCTCGACCTCGGTGCGGTGGCACAGCGGCCACAGCGCTTCGTTGGCCAGGCCATCGTAATAGCCGGCCACTTCATGCTCGGACAGCCACAGGCGGCGCAGGCGGTATGGCGCGCCCAGGTGCTGGCGCCGCACGTGATCGGCGGCGTCGCAGGTTTCGCGGTCGGCGCTGCCGCTGCCGTGGGCGATCCAGCAGCCGCCTTCCTTCGACAACACTGCTTCCAGCGCGGTGACCAGTCCGCCGGCCGGGCGCTGGGCCACGATGCCATCGTCGGTATGGGAATGGATGCATGGCGCCCGGTTGGAGACGACGATCAGGTCGTCGCCGCAACCGAGCTGGTCGAGCAGCCGAGCCAGGTCGGCGCTGTCCCGGACATCTGCCGGGGTGAGCAGTTCGGCCGCCCTGGGCCGGCTGCTCGGGAGTGTGGATGGATGCGCCGGATTGCCGCGCACCCGCATGATGGGGTCGGTGTGGTATCGAGCTGTCATGCAAAACAGCTTAATATATTAGCATTCCCCTCCACCGTGCGCTAACGTACGCAAACCTGCACGCAATTGCCGGCATCACCACGCAGGCAGGTAGTGATCGACCAGCAAGGCGGCGAACAGCAAGCCCAGATAGGCGATCGACCAGGCGAAGGATTTCATTGCGATGCGGTCGCTGTAGCGCTTGTGGACCAGCCAGCCGAAGCGCAGGAACACGGCATTCAGGACGCAGGCCGCCGCCAGGTAGAACGGCCCGCTCATCCCGACCGCCCACGGCAGCGCGGTGCCGGCCGCCAGCGCCAGGCTGTAGCGCCACACTTGCTGGCCGGTATGGGCCATGCCGTGGGTGACGGGCAGCATCGGCAGGCCGGAACGGGCATATTCATCGCGCCGGGCCATCGCCAGCGCCCAGAAATGCGGCGGCGTCCACAAGAAAATGATCAGGACCAGCAGCCAGGCTTCCAATGGCACGGTACCCGTCACCGCTGCCCAGCCCAGCGCCGGCGGCATGGCGCCGGCGAAACCGCCGATCACGATATTCTGCGGCGTGGTCGGCTTGAGCAGCAAGGTATAGATGAAGGCGTAGCCGACAAAGGTAGCCAGGGTCAGCCACATGGTCAGGGCATTGACTTGCGCGTACAGCAAGGCGGCGCCCGCGCCACCGAGCGCCAGCGAGAACAGCACGGTCTGCAGCGGCGTGATGGAACCGCTGGCGGTGGCGCGGCGCGCGGTGCGCGCCATGCGGGCATCGGTACGCGCCTCGAGCAGGCAATTGACGGCGAAGGCGGCGCCGGCCAGCAGCCAGATACCGGCTGCGCTTGAGAGCAGCACATGCCAGCCTGGGAAACCACTGCCGGCCAGCAGGCTGCCGATGACGGCGCAGAACACCGTCATCATCGTGATGCGTGGCTTGGTCAGGCTCCAGTACTGGACGCAGGAGCGCGCGAGGGAAGGCGCCGCCGGCGCCCCGGACGCGGCGGCGCCAAGGTCGGCCGCGTCCAGATTCGCAACTTTGTAATTCGACATGATCGCTCGACCGGGGTTCGCGTACGACGGTCGTTATCCTAAACCCGACATCGTAGTGGAAATCCGGCCCGCGACAAACGGGCAAAATGTCCCAGTTGCCGGATCGGCACCATAATGCCAGGGTGCCGACCGGTCTGGCGCGGGGTTGGAGCCTAGTGCCCGGCGTGGGCCGGCTTGGCTGCAGTGGTGAGCGCCTTGACGGGCGCCTTGATGTCGACCGTCTCGCGCTTGCCGTCCTTGCCCTCGAACACCAGGGTAAACGGCACGGTGTCGCCCTCCTTCACTTGCGCCTTCAGGTTGAGCAGCATGATGTGGTAGCCGCCCGGCTTCAGTTCCACCTGTTTGCCGGCAGGCAGCTCGACCGCCGGCACCTGGCGCATGCGCATGACGTCGCCCTGCATCGCCATCTCGTGCACTTCGACGGTCGGGGTCAGCGGCGAGCTGGCCGAGACGAACTTGCTGTCACTGGCGGCCTGCAGCTGCATGAAGGCGCCGGTGGCTTTTTGCTGGGGCACGGTGGCGCGCACCCAGGCATCCTTGACACTGACATTGGCTTGGGCGAAGGCGGAACCGGCGGACAGCGCCAGCACGGCGGCCGCGGTGAAGGTACGGATAAATTGCTTCATGGTGTACTCCTTGTGGATTGTTCTGGATCAGGCCGAATGCAGCAGCTTGCGCACGTCGGCAGCGTACTCGATTGCCGACTGGCTGTGCGAGAGTTTCAGGCGCAGCTTGCCTTCGGTATCGAAAGCATAGGTGACCGAGGTATGGTCGATGGTGTAGGAATCGCCGGTTGGCACCTTCTGGTAGATCACCTTGAATTCCTTGGCGGTCTCGGCCAGGCGATCCGCATCGCCGTACAAGGCCAGGAAGGTCGGGTCGAACGCCGCCGTATAGGCGTTGAGGACCTCGGGCGTATCGCGCTCGGGGTCGACGCTGACGAACAGCACCTGCAGGCGGTCGCCGTCCGGCCCGAGCAGGGTCTTGACCTCGGCCGCGCGCGCCAGCGCGGTCGGGCACACGTCCGGGCACTGGGTGAAGCCGAAGAAGATCAGCACCACCTTGTCCTTGAAGTCGGCCAGCGTGCGTTCCTGGCCGGAAGGGTCCTTGAGGCGGAAATCGCGGCCGAAATCGGCGCCGGTGATGTCGGTGCCATTGAAACTGACCGAGCCGCCGAGGCTGCAGCCGGATACCAGGCCAAGGGCGATGGTGGCGCCGGCCAGCACGAAGGCGCGCCGCGAGGCGGGGTTGGAAATACCTTGATTCATCTTGCTACTCCTGGTTGATCGCGCGACGTGGCGGCGCGGCCCGACCAGGATCAGGGTCGGCGCGCACGCGCGTAGGGACAGCGCCGGCGCAGGGCCGGCGCGCATGCATCAAGAGTATGCGGGCGGCCCGCGCGGCGGCAGGGGCGCGCCGACGCTGGCGGGGATGTGGAAGGCGATGACGACCTGGGTGGCGCCAGCGATGGGCTGCGGCACCGGTTCGCGCGGCGCCGCCAGGGCTGGCGGCAGGGCTGCGGGCAGGCACAAGGGGCAATCGAGGGTATGCGCCTTGCCGTGCACGGCGGCGCCGTCCTGGTCGACCAGGACCAGCTTGACGCCGCCACCGGAGCATACCAGCGCCATGCTGCCGGGCTGAATTACTGGCGCAGCGCTGGCCGCGCCCAGGGTCAGGACGAACCAGACCAGGACCAGGCGGACCAGCATCGACGATGTGCGCAAGATGTGCATGACCTTCGATTATTGGTGATGACCCCTGCCCGCGTCAACGCCAAGCTGCATCCAGAAGCTCTCCCATTACGTAGATAATGGCGCATACGCTTGACACGTATTGACGAGAAAGATATCTTGACGTTAAAAGTTGCCTTAGAGCAATTTACTCTCCATTTGAGGGGCGGTACCAGAATTCGGCCTCCAGGGCACGCGGAAAAACCAGGACTTGCGCCATGCGGACGGCGGCTGCCGCCGGCGCAAGATCTCACATTACCATCATCAAGGAGTTTTACATGAACCAACTGCCTCGCGGGCAGTTCTCAGGCCGCCTCCGCATGCCCGGCCTGCCGCTCGCGCTCACCTTGTTGCTTGCCGGTTGCGGTGGCGGCGATGGACAATCGCCGATCTCCCAGATGGAAAGCGCCAGCAAGAGCCTGTTCCGATCGGTCGCCGGCGCCTTCGACGATGCCGAAACCGTGCTCACCCCGAAGAAAGCCACCGCCAGCTCGGCCGAACGCGGCGACCTCGACGCCCCCGCGGCGATCGACGGCGACACCGGCACCCGCTGGGGTAGCGGCTTCACCGACGACGAGTACCTGGTGCTCGACTTCGGCCAGAGCGAAACCATTACCCGGGTGCGGATCGACTGGGAAAACGCGCACGCCAGCAGCTACCTGCTGCAGGTGTCGGAAGACGGCAATGACTGGAAGACCATCAAGCAGGTCGACAACAGCCAGGGCGGGGTCGAGGACCTCACCGGCCTGAACGGACAAGGCCGCTACCTGCGCATGCAGGGTATCAAGCGCGCCGGCCAGTACGGCTACTCGATCCTCGAGATCCAGGCCTACACCGGTACCCCGACGACACCGGAGGAACCGACCCCGGACCCGGATCCGGGCACCGACCCGGTGCCGGGCGACCCGACCAAGCCGGGCGTGGCCATCAAGCCGGTCGTGGCGACCTCGTCGGAGCCAGAGAACGGCAGCATGGCGCCTGGCATGGCGATCGACGGCAAGCCGGGCACCCGCTGGTCGAGTAAACCGGAAAACGGCGCCTGGATCCAGTTCGACTTCGGCAAGCGCACCGCGCTCGGCTACATCAAGCTGAACTGGGAAGCCTCGTACGGCAAGCAGTACACCCTGTTCACCTCGGACAACGGCCAGGATTGGAAAGAGCTGCGCCATGTCGGCAACGGCCAGGGCGGCACCGAGGAATTCTTCAACCTGAACACGGTCACGCGCTACGTGCGACTGCAGGGCGTGCAACGCGCCTCGCAATACGGCTACTCGCTGTTCGAAGTCGAGTTCAAGACGCCCGGCAACGACAACACCCTGCCCGAGAGCCCGACCTCGGCCCTGCGCTATCCGGCCAACGGAAACGGCATGACCCCGCTGCCCGGCTCGGACCAGGCGATCGAGACCCTGCAGTTCTCGCTGGCCGACGGCACCCTGGTGACGCGCTTCGGTGCGCGCGGCCTGGGGCGCCATGCGCGCGAACGCGGCGAGGACTGGAACGAGATCGGCTACGGCCCCAACGAGACGATCAATCCCGCCACCGGCCTGCCGCAAGACAAGGGCCAGGGCGACTACCTGACCTTCGTGCCGCAGTACTTCAAGAACCGCACCTGGGGCATCGAGATCATCGACAATAGCCGCGTTGCCGGCGTCACCAATCCGAAGCTGATCGTCAACGAGTACACGACGGTCGACTTCCTGCCGGGTGGGGCGGTGTTCTTCCGCAGCTTCGACAATCCGCAATCGACCGGCTACGGCTGGATGACCGGTCGCCGCCTGGTCGACAACAATGTGAAGATCTGCAAGCCGACCGGCTACCCGCAAAATGGCCGCCTGTTCAGCCCGACCGGCATCAACAGCGGCTGTACCATGCTGATCGAGGACTATCCGGGGCACCGCCAACTGGGCGCCGACGGTTTCCCGAACGGTGGCAATGTGCCGGCCCGGCCCCTGGTGAAAGGCGACGTGATCGAGGTCGCGCCATCCTACTTCACCACCGTGGAGTCGCTGGCGTCGAAGGGCGACGACGGCCGCATCCGCTACTACTCGCAGGAATGGAGCTATGTGGTGGGCGCCGGCCTGCGTCCGTGGTATGGCGTGCAGCCGCGCCTGAACTCGGTGCCGCTGCCGGACGACGTACTGGCCGGCGGACTCGGTTCGGTGTCGTACAACTACAGCGACAACGGCCTGTACATGTTCCAGCAGCCGCACAACCATGTCGGCATGCAAAATATGCAGCGTTTCGTCGAGGGTCGCCGCCTGTTGCACACCAACTTCAGCACCGGCCGCCACAACGAACCGGGCAATGACCGCTACGACCCCGCGATCGGCCTGCAGGGCCAGCATTTCAATGCCTCGAGCTGTATCGCCTGCCACACCAACAATGGTCGTAGCCCGGCCCCGGCGGCAATCAACCAGCGCCTGGACGGCATGGCGGTGCGGGTTGCCAACACCGGCGCCGACGGCCAGCAGTTGCCGCACCCGACCTATGGCACCACGGTTCACATGAACGCGCTGTCGAACGACGGCACGCCACAGAACTGGGGTACCAATGTGCGCGTGACGGGCTTCGACACCCGCACTGTGGCGCTGGCCGATGGTACCCGGGTCGAGCTGCGCAAACCGAAGATCGCCTTCGACGGCGCGGTCCCGGACACCATTTCGCTGCGTGCGGCCCAGCCGATGCTCGGCGTTGGCCTGCTCGAAGCGGTGCCGGAGGCCGACATCCTGGCGCGCGCCCGCACGGGTCCCGACCAGGACGGCGTGCGCGGTGTCGCCAACTTCGTGTACGACCCGGAATCCGGCGCGGTGCGCCTGGGCCGCTTCGGCTGGAAGGCCTCGAAAGCGTCGCTGCGTCACCAGAGCGCGATCGCGCTGCTGCAGGACATGGCGGTGACGTCGCCGGTCTACCCGAACCGCAGCTGCGACGCCAATCCGGCGACATGCGACTCGGCACCGAAGCAGAAAGGCATTTCGGAGTCCGACCTGCAGTCGATCACGAACTACCTGGCCCTGCTCGCGGTACCGGCCCAACGTAGCTTCGAGAGCGGCTTCCCGAAAGGCGTTGCGCCGCTCGACGAGCACCGCGTCGACACCCGCCAGGTCGCCACCGGCGCCAAGCTGTTCGAAGCGATGCGCTGCGTGGCCTGCCACACGGCCTCGATGAAGACCGGCTCGAACCACCTGTTCGCCGAACTGCGCGACCAGACCATCCGTCCGTACAGCGACCTGCTGCTGCACGATATGGGTCCGGGACTGGCCGACGGCTACAAGGAGGGCCAGGCGTCCGGCAGCATGTGGCGTACCGCACCGCTGTGGGGCATTGGCTACAGCGAGAAGGTGATGGGCAAGGACGGCCAGGTCGGCTACCTGCACGACGGCCGCGCCCGCAGCCTGACCGAAGCCGTGATGTGGCATGACGGCGAAGCGGCGGCAGCGCGCCAGCGTTTCGAGAAGCTGGCGACTGCCGAGCGTGAGGCCTTGCTGGCGTTCCTGCGGTCGCTGTAAGCGTTAGCACCTGAAGTACGTGGCGCCGGGAGCGATCCCGGCGCCTCTTTTTTGTGCGCTCTGTTCGCGTTAGTTCTGCGAACCTTTCCCGTCCGGCCTGGTCTCAGCCACTGTCGAGTCAACACGAGAGGCAGCCGTGGACAGTCCGGACTTTGCTACCTTGCTGGCCGCCCTGCGCGGCCTGGTGCTGCGCCATGAAGACCATGAGCTACTACGCAGCTGGCTCGCTACGGTCAACGATGCAGCCGACTGCATCGCGATGATCGATCAAGCGGGAGCCGAAAAATGCTGCCCTCGCTGTGGCAGCGCGCGTTCTCACCGTTGCGGTCGCGCCAGTGGCCTGCAGCGCTGGCGCTGCATCGCTTGCGGCCGCAGCTATAACGCACTGACCGGCACGACGCTGGCGCGCCTGCGCAAGAAGGAGTGCTGGATTTCCTACTTCCAGTGTCTACTCGATTCCCGTACCGTGCGCGCCAGCGCCGAGACAGTCCAGGTCCATCGCACCACCAGCTTTCGCTGGCGTCACCGCATGGTGTCCGGATTCATGCGCGAACGACCGGCGCACCTTGCCGGCATGGTCGAAGCGGACGAAACCTATCTGCTTGAATCTCAGAAAGGATCGCGGCGGCTGGCCCGTCCGCCACGCCGGCGCGGTGGCGTGGCCAGCCACCGCGGCATCGGCCGCGATTATGAGTGCCTGCTGGTCGCCTGCGCGCGCGGTGGCGAAACGCTGGATTTTCACTGTGGGCGCGGTCCGGTCACGAGCGCGCAGCTCGGGCAATGCCTGGCGCCGGTGCTGGCGCCAGGCTGTACCCTGATCACCGATGGCGCTGCGGCTTATCCGGCATTTAGCAAGCGCCACGGCATCACCCACGAAGCGATCAAGCTGCGTGCCGGCGCTCGGGCGCGCGGCGCGTTCCACCTGAACCATGTAAATGGCTGGCACAGCCGCTTCAAACGGTGGTTGGTGCGCTTTCACGGGATTGCCAGCCGCTATCTGATCAACTACTCGGGTTGGTGGCGAGTGCTTGACGCGCGGGGCCCGGATACACCAGTCAGATTGTTGACCGCCGCTATCAAAGCGGCCTGAACGGCTCAAGACGCAGAACTAACGCGAACAGCGCCTTTTTGTGCGCGCTTAGATTCAGCACGCTTGGCAGTCAGATATGGAACATATATACTAAATATACGAATCATATATGGAGTACTGCCATGGGCATTGTCAATATCGAAGACGACCTGCACGACCAGGTCCGCCTCGCCACCAAGGTCTCGTGCCGCTCGATTAACGCGCAAGCCGCGTTCTGGATCAAGATCGGCATGCTGTGCGAGACCAACCCCACCCTCAGCTTCAACCAGATCGTCGGGCGCGAACTGGCCGCCGCCGGCGTCTCGGCGCCACCCTTGGTGCTGAGCGCGGCATGACCAAGCAACCGCATGAGCTGGCGCTGATGGCCGAGTCGGGGCGCCTGCTGGCCTCGGTGTTCGGCATGCTCGACCGCCTGGCCCTGGCCGGCATGACCACCCTCAAGGTCGACACGCTGGTCGAGCGTTTCATCGTCGACGAACTCGCGGCGCGGCCGGCCAGCAAGGGCCAGTACGATTACGGCTTCGTGCTCAATGCATCCATCAACCACGTGGTCTGCCACGGCGTGCCGTCGCAGGACGAGGTACTCAAGGACGGCGACATCGTCAACTTCGACATCACGCTCGAGAAGAACGGCTATATTGCCGACTCCAGCAAGACCTACCTGGTCGGCGCAGTCGAGCTCGACGCCCGGCGCCTGGTCCAGACCACCTATGAGGCAATGTGGAAAGGCATCCGCGCGGTGCGGCCCGGTGCGACCCTGGGCGATGTTGGCTGGGCAATCGAACGCCACGCCAAGCGCAATGGTTGTTCGGTGGTGCGCGAGTATTGCGGCCACGGCATCGGCCGCGAGATGCACGAGGAGCCGCAGGTGCTGCATTTCGGCGCCAAAGGCACCGGCCTGAAGCTGCGCGAAGGCATGGTGTTTACGATCGAGCCGATGCTCAATCGCGGCGGTCGCAGTGTGCGCACCGAGGACGACGGCTGGACGGTGGTGACGCGCGACGGCTCGCTGTCGGCGCAGTTCGAACATACGGTGGCGGTGACGGCGACCGGGGTCGCGGTGTTGACGCTGCGCCCGGAAGAACGCGCGATGGTTGGGGCCGTCTAGAACACCAGCATGCGCCAACCCGGCGCACTGCCCTGCTCCACGAACGATACCATGCCCTCGACGCCGGCGCATTGCGGCGCCAGCGCTTGCTCCCGGGCGCCGCTCGCGTGCAGGGCCTGGGTACAGGCGCGGATCTCGATGCCGAGCTCACGACTGGCTTCGAGGTGGCGCGCGATGGTCCAGCGCTCCGCGCCGAAGCCGGTCAACAGTCCGGCGTTCCCGGCCAGCAGCCACTGCACCGACTGGCTGGAAAACAGCATCTTGACCCGCATATCGAGCGCCGCCGCGGCTTGCGCGGTCATGAACGGTGTCGCGAGCAGCTCAGGCCGCGTCAGGTCGCACGACCAGACCAGGATGGCCAGAGCGCGTCCAGGCTCGCTCATGGCTTGATCCAGTCGTCGAGCGGCTCGAGCCGCATGCGGCGCTCGGCCTGTTCGGCCAGCGCCTCACCGTACGTCAGGCGCGCACGGTCCTGTTCCCAGTCGCTGGCCTGGATCACGGCGATCCAGCCGGCGCCATACGGATCCTGGTTGATCAGTTCGGGCTTGTCCTCGAGCTCCCCGTTGATCTCGACCACAGTGCCCGACAGCGGCGTCTTGATCGTCACAACAGTCTTGCTCAGCTCGACGACACCCATGGTCTTGCCCTGTTCGAGCTCGGTGCCGACCGGCTTCGGGCGGCACATATAGAAATAGTTACCGCTGATCTTGACGCCGAAGGCACTGACGCCGACCTGCATGCGGCCATCGCCCGCGTCGCGGCACCACATATCGTTCTCGAGATCGAAGTAGCAGTCGTCCGGATAGTCGAAGCCGAGGATGAGCATGGTGGCAGTCAGGGAACAGTCGGGAACAGCAGCAGATTGGCGGAAGGATGCGGGAGTCGAACCCACCCGGCGACGCATGGCGCCACCAACTGGGTTTGAAGCCCAGCCGCCCCACCAGGGACGATTTCCTTCCGATGAGCACGCATTTTACCGCGCGCCGGCAAATCCATCCAGTAGCGGGCTCGAACGACGGTCCAGCAGCTGCAGCTGGCCGAGCACACTGGCCACCTTGGTGGTGATGACATCGATCGCCGGACCGTTGGCGCCGTGCGGCAGGATCACGTCGGCCATGCGCCTGGTAGGCTCGATGAATTGCTTGTGCATCGGGCGTACCGTGTCCATGTACTGGCCGACGATGCTCTCCAGCGAACGGCCGCGCTCGGTCACATCACGCTGCATGCGGCGGATGAAACGCACATCGGGCGCGGTATCGACGAAGATTTTCAGCGACATCAGGTCGCGCAGGTCGGCGTCGTACAGGGCGAACAGGCCCTCGATCACGATTACCGGCGCCGGTTTGACGGCAATGGTCTGGTCGGTGCGGTTCGATACCGTGAAGTCGTAGATCGGCATGGCGATCGCTTCGCCATTGCGCAAGGCGCGGACGTGCTCGACCAGTAGCGGCCAGTCGAACGCATCGGGATGGTCGTAGTTCTGCTCGCGCCGTTCCTCGAGGGTGAGGTGGGTCTGGTCGCGGTAGTAGTCGTCCTGCATGACGACGGACACCAACTCGGTACCGAACGATGCCAGCACCTGCTGGGTCACCGTCGACTTGCCACTGCCGCTGCCACCAGCGACGCCAATTACAAAAGGTTGGAAAGAAGTCTGATTCATCCCCGCATGATACCGGAGCGAAGCCCGAACCGACAGGGGCGCGCCACGCGCACGGCAAGGTTGTCATTACGTCGTCACACGTCCGGCTTACCGTGGCTGGGTTGCAAGCCATATCGGCGAGGCAACATAAATCTGCAACTGTAGTTGCATATCCGCAATCAAGAATCCGGACCCTCGTCATGACTTCACGCCGCAAATTTCTAAGCAATAGTGCTCGCGCCGGCATCGCCGCCGCCACCTATGCCGCCTTCCCGCCATCCATCCAGCGCGCCCTCGCCATCCCTGCCAACAACGCGACCGGCACCATCCGCGACGTCGAGCACGTGGTGATCCTGATGCAGGAGAACCGCGCCTTCGACCATTATTTCGGCACACTGGCCGGCGTGCGCGGCTTCGGCGACCGCTTCCCGATTCCGCTGCCGGAAGGCCGCACTGTATGGCAACAGCGCCTGGCAAACGGCAATGTCGTCATGCCATTCCACCTCGACGGCAGCAAGGGCAATGCCCAGCGCGCCAACGGTACGCCGCATGACTGGCTCGACAGCCAGCTGGCGTGGGACAACGGCCGCATGGACCAGTGGCCGCGCTACAAGAACACCATCTCGATGGGTTACTTCAAGGAGAACGAAATCCCCTTCCCGTTCGCGCTGGCCAATGCCTTCACCGTGTGCGACGCCTACCACTGCTCGATGCACACCGGTACCGACGCCAACCGCTCGTTCTTCCTGACCGGCACCAACGGCGCGGTCCCGACCGGCACCGCCTTCGTCACCAATGAATGGGATGCGATCGACGGCGTACCTGGTGGCGTGAACACCGGCTACACCTGGACCACCTATGCCGAGCGCCTGGAGTCGGCGGGTGTCAGCTGGATCAGCTACCAGAACATGCCCGATGAATGGGGCGACAATATGCTGGGCGCCTTCCGCCAGTTCAGGCGCGCGAATATCGCCTCAGGCTATCCGGTCTCGAGCGGCGGCGCACCCGGCCAGCCCTACACCAACACCGGCCAGGCACTGCCCTACAAGGCCTATGATGCCGCGACCGACAACCCGAACAATCCGCTCTACAAGGGCATCGCCAACACCCTGCCCGGCACCCGCCCCGAGCAATACCTGGACGCCTTCAAGCGCGACATCCGCGAGGGCAAGCTGCCGCAAGTGTCGTGGATGAATGCCCCTTCGATCTACTGCGAGCACCCCGGCCCCTCGAGCCCGGTGCAAGGCGCCTGGTTCCTGCAAGAAGTGCTGGACGCACTGACAGCCAATCCCGAGGTCTGGAGCAAGACCGTCCTGATCGTCAACTTCGACGAGAACGACGGCTATTTCGACCACGTACCCTCGCCTTCGGCGCCTTCGCCTGACGGTAAAGGCGGCTACGCCGGCAAGACCACGCTGGCCCAAGGCGACCTGGCGGCCGAATACTTCACGCAACCCAAGCCTGCCGGCAGTACCAGGCAGCCGGCCCCGGACGGCCGCGTGTTCGGGCCAGGCCCGCGGGTGCCGATGTATGTGATTTCGCCCTGGAGCCGCGGCGGCTGGGTCAATTCGCAGGTGTTCGACCACACCTCGGTGCTGCGCTTCCTCGAAACGCGTTTCGGCGTGCGCGAGCCGAATATCAGCCCGTTCCGGCGTGCGGTCTGCGGCGACCTGACCAGCGCATTCAACTTCGCCACGCCCAATTCCGAAACGCTTCCGGTGCTGAAGGGCCGCAGGAGCAAGGCCGAGGCCGACGCCCTGCGCACGGCGCAACAGCGCCTGCCGCAGGTCACGCCGCCTTCCGCACCACAGTTGCCGGTGCAGGCTGTCGGTACACGGCCATCGCGCGCGCTGCCGTACGAACTGGCGACGATCTGCGAGGTGCAGCCCGGCGCCACCATGGCTGCTGCGCGGGTGGCGCTGAGCTTCATCAATACCGGTCGCCAGGGCGCGCTGTTCCACGTCTACGACCGCAAGAACCTGGCCGCGATTCCGCGCCGCTATACCGTCGAAGCGGGCAAGTCGCTGTCGGATGTGTGGACGCCGGCGCTCGGCGGCGCCTACGACCTGTGGGTGCTGGGTCCGAACGGCTACCACCGTCATTTCACCGGCAGCGCGCTGCGCGCCGTGGCGGCCGGCCAGCCGCGCCCGGATGTACAGGTGCGCTGCGACGCCGGCAGCGGCGATCTGGTGCTGCGGCTGGTGAACAGCGGCGCGGCGCCGTGCACCTTCAACCTGGCCGCGAATGCCTACGCGGCAGTGCGCCAGCAAACCACGCTGGCGCCGCGTTCCGAATCCGTCATCCGCATTCCGGTTGCCGGCAATGACTACTGGTATGACCTGAGCGCCACGGTGTCGGGCCAGCCCGATTATCTGCGCCGCTTCGCCGGCCGCGTCGAGACTGGCCGCCACACCGTCAGCGATCCGGCGCTGGGCCGCGTCTGACCATCAACCAACAAGACATGAGGATTTCCATGCATTCCATCATTCGCAACATCGCCTTCAGCGCCGCCATCGCGCTGTGCGCACCCTTCGCCTCGGCCGCCGTGCTGGGCTTCGACGACATCGTCGGCCCCGACGATATCGCAGCCGTGCCCGTCAACTACGGTGGACTGGACTGGTCGCAGTCCGGCCTGAACGTCATCACCAGCGAACAGTATCCATTCACACCCCGTTCCGGCCAGGGTCGGGTCACGACCGACTGGATCGACGGCGCACCGATCGCCAGCACCATCCGCTTCCTGGCGCCCACGGTCTTCACTGGCGCCTGGTTCTCGGGATATGCCGACAGCAGCGTACGCTTTGACCTGTACTTCCAGGGCCAACGGGTCGCAACGTCAGCCGAACTGCTGCTGGCCGACGCGCCCGCTTTCCTGGATGCAGGTTGGGATAGTGTGATCGACACCGTGGTCGTCTCTACCGGTTTCGCAGCCAGCTACGCGATGGACGATTTCACGTTCGAGAGCCCGGCGCAGGTGCCGGAACCCGGCACGCTTGCGCTAATGCTTGCCGGGATTGGACTCGTCGGAACGGTGCGGCGCCGTCGCCTCCCAAGGCCACCTGCTCAAGCATGAGGTGGTGAGGACGACTGAGGTGGCTATCAGCGCGATCTTGTCGTCCGCACGCCAGTTTTCGAGGCGTCCCTTCACGGCGGCGAGATCGTCCTCCGTCGCGCCACCATCGAACTGCAGTTCGAGACTGGCCGCGCCGTGACCGGTTACCGAACGCAGGTCGGCGAGCCTCGGCATGCCGACCAGCAGCTTTTCGACCGGGTTGGTGATCAATGTTTCCACCCGCTCGGGCACCTGTTCGCTCACCGTGTATTCGAGCGCTACCACAGCGTTGGCGTGCTGGCAGGCCCATCCGCTGCCACTCGCAGAGAGCATGAGCGCAGCAAACGCAAACGTCGTTCTCAGTGGCATCGCGGACCTCTTCAGTCCAGCGTTTCAGGAAACAACATGGTCCCCGGCCGCAGCAGGTGCACGTCGCCAACCCGCCGCAGCAAGCCGATCCGGTCGAAGAACTCCAGGATCTGGATCGCGCGCTTGCGCCCCAGCCCGGTTTGATCGCGGAAGCGCGCCGCGGTAATCTCGCCCTTTTCATCCTCGCGCGCAAGTCGACGCACAATACCTGCCGCCTCCTGCATCACGGCAGGATGGTAGAACAGGTCTTTCACTACCTGGTACACATCGCCGCCGCGCGCCATGCGGCCCAGCACCTGGCGCACCTGCACCTCGGGCAGGCGAGCGGTCTGGGCGATGTCGCGCACCCACGGCGGATCGAAGCGCCCGTCCAGCAACTTGGGCAAGGCATGCTCGGCCACCACCTGCTCGGCCGCGCGCAAGGCCACGCCGTGCTCGGGCAGGTGCAGGAAACCGTTGCGGCGTGAAATAGCGCCGGCCCCGATCATATGGTCGGTCAGTTGCAGCCATAGCGCCTCGGGCATGCGCGGCGCGGCCAGCCGGCGTGCGCGAAGCAGGTCGGGGCCGATCTCGTCCGGATATTTGGCGTGGAAATCGGCCAGCGCCTGCAGCAGGCCGGCTTCGTTCTCTTGCAGGCGGGCCCGCGATACCAGCCATTCGCCACCGGCGCCGACCACGATATCGGGCACGCTCGTCAGGTCGAACGGCCAGCCCGACAAGCCGCTACTCCTCAGCCAGGTCGCGCCGTTGACGCCATACGGCGCCTGGGCCAGCGCGCCCAGCAGCCGGGTCATCGGATCCCCGGCGCGCTGGGTTTCCAGATATGCCAGGCGTTCCGGCGTCTGCCGATAACGCACCGGGCCCAGTGGATCGAGCACAGAACCGCCCGCCACCGTGCGGATCGCCGACGCGTCGCGCAGGATGAAACGATCGCCGTGCCAGACATTGGCCGGCTTGTGCAGCACCAGTTGCGCCGGCGCCGCGGCGCCAGGCGCGATCGACGGCTGCCCGAGCACCGCCACCGTCGCCAGGCAGTCCTGGGTCGCGGCGTGAAGGTGCACCAGGGTGCCCGAGCGCAGCGCACGTTCTTCGGTCGAGGCGAGCTGCAGCCAGACATCGATGCGCTGGGTGGTCAAGGCGATGGCCGGGTCGCACAGCAGCTGGCCACGCAACTCGTCGCTGCGTTCGAGCCCGGCCAGGCCGACCGCGCAGCGCTGGCCGGCATGCGCCTCCTGCGCGGCGCGGCTGTGCACTTGCAGGCTGCGTACCCGATACTCCTTGCCAGGTGCGCCCGCCAGGGACAAGCCGTCGCCGATGCCGACCTTGCCGGCCGAGACGCTGCCCGCGACCACGGTCCCGACGCCGTCCAGCGTGAACGCCCGGTCCAGGCCCATGCGGAAGCCGGCGCCGGCGACGCCATCACCAGGCGCTGCATGCAGGGCCTGCACCAGACGCTCGCGCAGGGCCTCGATGCCGTCACCACGCACGCTCGACACCTGCAACACGGGATAATCGCCCAGACCGACGCCCGCCAGCAAGGCCCCGACCTGGGCCTCGGTCTCGCGCAGGCGATGCTCGTCGACCCGGTCGATCTTGGTAATGACTGCCGCGCCACGCCGCACGCCGAGCAGCGACAGGATGGTCGCGTGTTCGATAGTCTGCGGCATCGGACCATCGTCGGCCGCGATCAAGAGCAGGCCGAAGTCGATGCCGCTGGCGCCGGCCACCATGGTGCGCACCAGCTTTTCGTGGCCCGGCACATCGACGAAACCGATCCGGCTGCCATCCTCGAGCGGCATCCAGGCATAACCAAGCTCGATCGTGATGCCACGCTTTTTTTCTTCCGGCAGGCGGTCGGCGTCGATGCCGGTCAGTGCCCGCACCAGCGCCGTCTTGCCATGGTCAATATGTCCGGCGGTGCCGACGATCATGCAAAGTCCTTCATGTGATTCAGTCCTGGATCAGCGCCGCGCGCAGCGCCCCCAGTTGTCCCAGCAGTTCGAGCGGGTCGTCGATGCAGCGGCAATCGAGCAGCAGGCGGTCATCCGAGATGCGGCCGATCACCGGCAGCGGCAGGCCGCGCAGCGCCTCGGACAGCGCATCGAGCGCCGTGCCCACGCCGCGCTTGCCCGAGAGACTCGGCGCGATGGCGAGGCCGGCGGACGGCAGGCGGTCGATCGGCAGCGAACCGGAGCCGATCTGGCTCAGCATCGATTCGGGCGTCACCGTATACCGCGGCGCCAGCGCCGCGCGCAGCGGCTCCAGCAAGGCCTGGGCGTTTACCGACACTTGTTCCCGGCTGCGCGTCAGCCAGCGCAAGGTCGGCAAGTCGCGCACCAGCAATTCTGGCTGCAAGTACAGTTGCAAGGTCGCTTCCAGCGCCGCCAGCGGCAGCTTCGACAGGCGCAGCGCGCGCTTCATCGGGAACTTGCGGATGCGCGTGACAAATTCCTTCGAGCCAACGATCAGCCCAGCCTGCGGCCCGCCCAACAGCTTGTCGCCCGAGAAAGTCACCACATCGCAGCCGGCCGCCAGCATCTGCTGCGGCGTCGGTTCCTGCGGCAGGCCGTACTTGCCCATGTCGATCAGCGAGCCGCTACCCAGGTCGGTGACCAGCGCCACGCCACGCGCCTTGGCCAGCGGCGCCAGTTCGGCTTCCGACACCGCACTGGTAAAGCCCTGCACCGCATAATTACTGGTGTGGATCTTCATCAAGAGCGCGGTGCGATCGTTGATCGCGCGCTCGTAATCGGCCAGGTGGGTTCGGTTGGTGGTCCCGACTTCAACCATGTGGGCGCCGGCGCTGGCCATCACGTCCGGCATGCGGAAGGCGCCGCCGATTTCGACCAGCTCGCCGCGCGAGACGATCGCCTCGCGTCCACCGCTCAAGGCGGCCAGCGACAGCAGCACGGCCGCGGCATTGTTGTTGACCACGGTTGCAGCTTCGGCACCCGTGATGTCGCACAGCAGTCCTTCGACCACGCTGTCGCGATCGCCTCGCGAACCGGTCGCGAGGTCGTATTCAAGATTGTTCGGGCCCGCCATCATCGTCACAATGTGATCGATCGCCGCTTGCGGCAGGACGGCGCGTCCGAGATTGGTGTGGATGACCGTTCCGGTCAGGTTGATCACCCGGCGCAGTCGCGGCGCCAGGCGTTCGGCAAGTCGCCTGGCCAACGCGTGGCCGAGCGCCTCCGGCAGCAGCGCGCTCGAAGAGAGCGCGCCGGCCAGGGCCTGCGTACGCAAGCTGTCCACTTGCGCACGCGCTTCCAGCGCGACCACCGTGTGGCCGTGCATGGAAACCAGCGCCTGCACGGATGGCAGGCGCAGCAGTTTATCGATCGAAGGCAGATCCTTGACTGTCGCCTTCGAGCCGTGGACCACGGACTCGTCGAGCGACATGATCAATTACTCCGTGATTGATGAGATGTGTCATCGACGGCATCGCTGCCGTCATCCTCGCCGCCCGTCAGCAGCAACAGATTGACCCCGTGCGGCTGGAAGCCCGCCTCCGACACCAGGATATCCAGCGTCAGGGTCGCCACATCGTCGGCCACCGGATCGACGTGGAGATCTCTCTCCATGCGCACGATCTTGAGGTAGTGGCCGCATTCGTCGCAAGTTTCTGCCTGCACCGATGCCTGCGCCGTGTCCTCGGTCGCGCCATCGGTCGCCAGTGCCTGCAGCGAATGGTAGTGGATGCCCTTGGTGCCCTGGCAGTGGCTGCACTTGACCCGCACCATATGCCACTGTGTCGAGCACAGCGCGCAATTGAGGTAGCGGAAATTGCTGCCACTGGGGTCCAGGCGGGTTACTGACGAGGTCGGCAAGCTGCCGCAGCACGGGCACAAGGTCACGTCGAGCGTACGCCCGAACGGTTCCTGGCGCGCCGCGCCGTGAGCCTGGCTGGTCGCCAGCACCATATGGGTCCAGTAGACCTGCAGGCCTGCCGCCACCAGTGGCGCCGCGCTCATGTCCAGGCCGGCTGCGCCTTGCAGCAGCAGTTCGGCCTGGCCTTCGAGGTGGGCGTCGTCAGCGGACAACAAGGCTTGCACCACGGCCTGCGCCGGGCTACCGGCCAGACGCGCGACCAGCAATTCGAGCATGCGGCGCAAGGCCGCACGCCAGGCCGGGTCACGCGGCCACAAGGGCGCCGGCAGCGGCGCCTGGGCGGCGCGTCCGGCGGCCAGCAGGTCGTCGGCGCTTGGCAGCGCGACAGCCGGATAGTCCTGCAGGACTTCATGCTGCACATGCGCCAGTTCGGCGGCGAACAGCATGAAGTCACGCATCGCATGTCCCGCCGCCAGCTGACGCAGGCGGGTTTCACGGGTGGCGAACAGCTCTGCCCGCACTGGCAAGTGCAGGTAGGGCATCTGCTGCCCGGACCGGACCGCGATTTCTTCCGGGCTGAGCAGCGGTGTTGCTTTGGTAACACTCATAGAACAGGTTGATCCTTAATGTTTCTTGCGAGCGGCTTCGTCTTGCACGACTTCCTTATACCACAGCGGATGGTGCGACTTGGCCCAGTCCTCATGCACGGTGCCACGGGTCATGGCGCGGAACGAGCCCTTGACCCAGATGGCGGCGTACACGTGGACGATCACGCTCAGCACCAGCACCAGGGCTGCCACCGCATGCACCAGCATGGCGATGCGGCGTAGCGGAATCGGGAAGAAATCCGCGAACCACGGTTGCCAGAACATGAAGCCGGTGATCAACAGCAGCACCAGGCTGACCGCGAAGGCCCAGAACACGCCCTTCTGGCCGGCGTTGTACTTGTGCACTGGCGGCAGCGCGCTCTCGTCGCCGCTCTTGATCAGCTGCGGCGACTTCTTGACCCATTGCGTGTCGCCCTTGGTCCAGAAGTTGTCGCGCACCACGGCGAAGAACAGGAACACGAAGCCCAGCACCATGAACAAGCCGAAGAACGGATGCAGGATGCGGGTCCATTGTCCGCCGCCGAAGAACACGCTGAAGAAGTACATCGAAGGATGGAACAATGCCAGCCCGGTCATCCCGGCGCAGATGAACAGCAGGGCCACGGCCCAGTGGTTCATCCGCGTACGGTCACGATAGCGAGTGATAAACATGTTCTTCTCCTTAAACGCGCGTGTCGTCGCGCTGGTCTGCGTCGGGCGTCGGCTGCACTGGCGGTTCGTCCACATGGGTCTCGATCGGACCGACCTTCATGTAGTGGAAGAAACCGGCCACGGCGGCACCGATCATCGCGGCCACGCCCAGCGGCTTGGCCACGCCCTTCCACAACGCCACGGTCGGGCTGATGGTCGGGTTCTCGGGCAGGCCGGCGTACAGGTTCGGCTTGTCGGCGTGCTGCAGCACATACATCACGTGGGTGCCGCCGACGCCGGCCGGGTTGTACAGGCCGGCGTTCTGGTAACCGCGCTCCTTCAGGTCGACCACGCGGTCGCCCGCATACTCGATCATGTCTTCCTTGGTGCCAAAACGGATGGCGCCAGTCGGACAGATCTTGACGCAGGCCGGTTCCTGGTTCACTGCCACGCGGTCGGCGCACAGCGAGCATTTATAGGCCTTCGAGTCCACCTTGCTGATACGCGGCACATCGAACGGGCAACCGGCGACGCAATAGCCGCAACCGATGCAGTTCTCGCTGATGAAGTCGACGATACCGTTGGTGTACTTGACGATCGCGCCCGGCGCCGGGCAGGCCTTCAGGCAGCCCGGCTCGTCGCAGTGCATGCAGCCGTCCTTGCGGATCAGCCACTCGAGGCGGTCACCCTCGTCCTCGGTCTTGGTGACGACTTCCGAGAACTTCATGACCGTCCACGACTGCGGCGTGAGGTCGCGCGGGTTGTCGTAGGTACCGTTGGTATCGCCGATTTCGTCGCGCAAGTCGTTCCACTGCATGCACGCCACCTGGCAGGCCTTGCAGCCGATGCAGCTGGAAACGTCGATCAGCTTGGCCACTTCAGGCTTGTGGGTGCGGGCCACGGGCGTACTCGCCGTGGTGGCCGAGCGCGCTGCAATATCGAGAGATTGTAGTGAAGACATGACTTAAGCCCTTTCGATATTGACCAGGAACGACTTGAACTCAGGCGTCTGGGTATTCGCATCGCCCACGAACGGGGTCAGCGTATTGACCAGGTAGCCCGGCTTGGTCATACCGACAAAGCCCCAGTGGTTCGGCAAGCCCACCGTATCGACTTTCATGCCGTCGCAGTCGAGCTGCGGAATGCGCTTGGTGACCACGCACTTGGCCTTGATATAGCCGCGCATCGACGACACCTTGACCATGTCGCCATTACTGATGCCCTTGGCCTTGGCCAGTTCCTCGCCAATCTCCACAAACTGTTCCGGCTGCAGGATTGCATTGCTCTGCACGTTCTTGGTCCAGTAGTGGAAGTGCTCGGTCAGGCGGTAGCTGGTCGCCACGTACGGGAATTCCTTGGCGGTGCCGAATGCTTCCATATCGCCCTTGAACACGCGCGCCGCCGGATTGGCCCGGGCCTTCGGGTTCTTGGGGTGCATCGGGTTGACCGGGAACGGCGACTCGAACGGCTCGTAATGCTCCGGCAACGGCCCTTCGGCCATGCCGGTCGGTGCGAACATGCGCGCCACGCCTTCGGCCGTCATGATGAACGGCTGCACGCGGTCGTCGTCGCCCGGATTGGCGTCGGGACGGATGTCCGGAATGTCGGAACCGGTCCAGCTGCTGCCATTCCACGCGATCAGGTTGCGGCTCGCATTCCACGGCTTGCCGGTCTTCGGATCGGCCGATGCGGCGTTGTACAGCACGCGGCGGTTCGCCGGCCAGGCCCAGGCCCAGCCCAGCGTATTGCCCACGCCATACGGATCGGCATTGTCGCGGTTGGCCATCTGGTTGCCGGCCTGGGTCCAGGCGCCGGCATAGATCCAGCAGCCGCTGGCAGTGCTGCCATCGTCGCGCAGCACGCCAAAGCCCGGCACCTGGTCGCCCTTCTTGACCAGCACCTTGCTCGGATCCTTCGGATCCATCACGTCGGCCAGCGCCTTGCCGTTGAACTCTTTCGCGAGTTCTTCAGCGGACGGGCTGTGCGGGATCTTGTACGGCCAGGCCAGGTTCACCAATGGATCCGGGAACGCGCCGCCATCCTTGAGATACGCATTCTTCATGCGGGTAAACAGGTCGGCGATGATCTCGATGTCCGGCTTGGCTTCGTATGGCGCCTCGGCGCCCTTCCAGTGCCACTGCAGCCAGCGCGACGAATTCGACAGCGAACCGTCTTCCTCGGCGAAGCAGGTGGTTGGCAGGCGGAATACGGTGGTCTGGATCTGGCTTGGATCGACGTTGTTCGACTCGCCGAAGTTCTGCCAGAATTCCGAGGTCTCGGTATTGAGCGGATCCATCGTCACCAGGAATTTCAGCTTCGACAGGCCGGCGATGATCTTCTTCTTGTTGGGGAAGGAGCCCACCGGGTTGAAGCCCTGGCAGATGTAGCCATTCATCTTGCCCTGGCCCATCAGTTCGAACGCCTGCAGCACATCGTACAACTTGTCGATCTTGGGCAGATAGTCGAACGCCCAGTTGTTCTCGGCGGTCGCGGCGTCGCCCCACCAGGCTTTTTGCAGGCTGACGAAGAACTTGGGATAGTTCTGCCAGTAGCTCATCTGGTTCGGACGCAGCGGCTTGAGCGCGCGCGGCTTGTAGTAGGTTTCCAGGTCCTGCTCGTTGTCGGTCGCCAGCGACAGGTAGCCGGGCAGCGAGTTCGACAGCAGGCCGAGGTCGGTCAGACCCTGGATATTGGAGTGACCGCGCAGTGCGTTCAGGCCACCGCCGGCGACGCCGACGTTACCCAGCAGCAGCTGCATGATGGCGCCGGTACGGATGATCTGGCTGCCCTGGCTGTGCTGGGTCCAGCCCAGCGCGTACAGGATCGTCATGGCGCGGCCCGGTACCGAGGTCGACGCGATGTACTCGCACACTTTCATGAACTGCTTGACCGGGGTGCCGGTGATCTTGCTGACCTGTTCCGGGGTGTAGCGCGAGTAATGCCGCTTCATCACCTGCAGGACGCAATTCGGGTCTTGCATGGTCGGATCGACCTTGGCGTAACCGTCTTCACCAATGGCGTAGCCCCACGACTTGTTGTCGTAGCGACGCTTGGCATCGTCGTAGCCCGAGAAGATACCGTCCTCGAACTGGAAGTCGGGGCCGACGATGAAGCTGGCGTTGGTATAGCTCCGGACGTATTCGGTCTGGATCTTGTCGTTGCTCAGCAGATAATTGATGACGCCGCCCAGGAAGGCGATGTCGGAGCCGGCGCGGATCGGCGCGTAATAGTCGCTCATGGCGGCCGAACGCGTGAAGCGCGGGTCGACCACGACCAGCTTGGCTTTATTGTGATGCTTGGCTTCGATCACCCACTTGAAACCGCAGGGGTGCGCCTCGGCGGCATTGCCGCCCATAATCAGTACTACATCGGCATTCTTGATGTCAACCCAATGGTTGGTCATCGCGCCACGTCCGAACGTCGGGGCCAGACCGGCCACCGTAGGTCCGTGTCAAACGCGAGCCTGGTTATCGAAGACGAGCATGCCCATCGAACGCATCGCTTTGTGCGTGATGTAGCCCGTTTCGTTGCTCGACGCGGACGCACACAGCATACCGGTGCTGGTCCATCGGTTGACCAGTTTGCCGTCGGCGTTGTTGACCACGAAATTCGCGTCGCGGTCGTCCTTCATGAACTTGGCGATGCGCGACATCGCCTGGTCCCACGAAATACGCTTCCATTCCTTGCTGCCTGGTTCGCGCACTTCCGGGTACTTGAGGCGGTTCGGCGAATGCACGAAGTCGAGCAGGCCGGCGCCTTTCGGGCACAGCGTACCGCGGTTCACCGGGTGATCCGGGTCGCCTTCGATGTGCATGATGTCCGAAGTAACGTTCTTCGCGCCGTCGCCAATGCTGTACATCAGCAGGCCGCAGCCCACCGAGCAGTACGGGCAGGTATTGCGCGTCTCTTTGGCTTTCGCCAGTTTATAGTGCCGCGTCTCAGCCATCGCCGGCAACGGCGAGAAGCCGAGCGCGACGATGGTGGAAGCGGCCAGTCCCGCACCGCTTACGCGGAGGAACTGCCTACGATTCATTCCCATCTAGGGTCTCCTACTAGTGATGGATTGCGCACGTTGCAAAACGGTCTGCCGGGGTCGATGCCCCGGCATGCTGATCCCGTTGCGACGCTGCCACCGCTTGGTGGCTGCGCACTTTGATACACCGCCAGCCGTGTTACTTGGCCGGTGGCGTCGTTGCCTGGGTGGCGCCATCGCCACCGGTTGGTTCCGAAGCACCGCTGTCGCGGGGCTTGCCTGCATCCTGGCCAGCGACCACGCCGCCGATGGCGGTGCCGCCTTCGGCCGGACCGGTGCCTGGCACGGTGTCCGGGGAGTTGGTCGGTTCAGCCACGATCGCGGCATGCGGATCGGGATTCTGGGCTGCCACTGCGGCTGGCGAAGCCGGATCGGTCGGGGCCGGCGAGGCCTCGACATCCGCTTTCTTGTTGCAGGCCGACAGGGCGAGCACGGCAGCCAAGGTGGCCATGCCCATCAGGGTGCGATTCTTGCTATATGAGGTATTGTGCATTGCAATATCCATTGGCCTTGAGATATATAAGAAATATATATGAATTGATGAACACTAGAAATAAGTATTTTACGCAATACCACGTATCCGTGTGTGACAGTAGGAGAGAATTGAACCGCGGTTGACGTGCTATCGTGTCGCGCCCCTCCTCATGTAAAGACGCGCCGCCATCGCCTTTGGGTTCGACCGCGCTTTGGGTTCGACCGCGCGACGATGAGTGGCAGCCCGTCCATGCTGCGTGTCGGCGCCGGCCCCAGGCGCCCTCCTCTTCTCGACATCGAGCAAGCGCATCCCTGTCAATACCGCTCCTCCAAACTCAGGCAAAGCTATTCATCGTTGACTTTGCTGTTGAATTCCTGCTGCACGGGGGCCGGTTTCGCCTTGCGTCTTTAGCGCTAGGCCAGAGCATTCCCCTCAACAGGCAGCGACGGTGGAACTCACTGCCATAATTCCCGAGTAAATAGCCGCGTTCACATCCCGATCATGCCGTGCGCCGCAATCCGGACAGCGCCATTGGCGCACGTGAAGGTCGACATCCACATGCGGTGCGATCGGTTCTCGCAGCTGGAAATAGGGTCCGCGGATCCAGCCGCCCGGCGCAGGTCACATGGCGGCCAGCATTGGCCAGGTGGCGGTGGCAAAGCGCTCGAACTCGCGCAGTGATGTGCCCATCGCTGGCAGTACAGGAGCCGGAAAACGCCGGCCTGTCGCCTTTAGGCTGCTGGCCAATCGCACAGCTCCGCGCCCGGCCCGATGGGATCATGCAAGGCGCCTAATGATAACGATTTCATCGAAATACAACGTTATCAATAAATATTCATCAGAAGCGCAAAAAACCCAATGATTGCGCCAAACATTCGGTGTTATATTTACTGACAGGTTGTAATGACGCCCCTGATCACGGCGCCCTGCCGACCACAGACCCGAAGAAGGAACCCCACAGATGGGTTCTTCAACAAAAACGGAGACACAACATGAGACAGTTGAACAAGTCGGCCATTGCCGTGGGCGTCGCACATCTGTGCTGGCTATCCGCAGCGTTTGCGCAGGAAACCGCCCCTGCCGCCAGCACACCCCAGGTGGTCACCGTGACCGGCCAGCGGGCCGCACTCGACAGCGCGCAGAAGCTGAAGAAGAATTCCGACGAAGTGGTCGATTCGATCGTCGCCGACGACATCGGCAAGCTCCCCGATAAATCCATCACCGAAGTGCTGCAGCGCGTCCCTGGCGTGACCATCGACCGCACCATGTCGCGCAGCGACCCCGAGCACTTCTCGGTGGAAGGCTCGGGCGTGTCGATCCGTGGCCTGAGCTGGGTCCGCTCGGAGCTGAACGGCCGCGATTCGTTTTCGTCCACCGGCGGGCGCGCCCTGAACTTCGAAGACGTGCCGCCCGAGCTGATGGCCGGCGTCGACGTCTACAAGAACCCGTCCGCCGAGCAGATCGAAGGCGGCATCTCGGGGCTGGTCAACCTGCGCACTGCGCTGCCTTTCGATATCAAGGGCCAGCGCATCTCGGGCAGCGTCGAAGGCACGTATTCAGAACTCAAGAAGGGCAAGGCCGATCCGGCCGGCTCGATCCTGTATTCGAACCGCTGGCAGACCGGCATCGGTGAGATCGGCGCGCTGGTCAACTTCGCCAGTTCGCAGAGCGCCACCCGCACCGACGCCTTCCAGGTCGAGCCCTACTATCCGGTTGCAAACGCCGAACCGGGCCGCACGGTCTGGATCCCCAAAGGCGCGCAATGGCGCACCCTCGACTTCGACCGCAAGCGCCAGGGCACCTACGGCGCACTGCAGTGGAAGAAGGACAATACCCTGCGCAGCCACCTGACCTGGTTCCGCTCCAAGTACGACATGCAGTGGGACGAGAACGCCCTGTTCTCGGCCGAGGGCAACCCGACCGACCTGCGCGTGACCAACGGCGTGTACGATGACAATGGCGCCTTCCTGAGCGGCACCATCACCAATCCTACCGCCGGCAGCATCGAGTACGCCAACAACGCCCGTACCGCGACCCGTGATTCGACGACCACCGATATCGCCTGGAACATCGAATGGAAGCCGAGCAGCAAGTGGACTTTCACATCCGACTACCAGCACGTGAAGGCGCGCTCGGAGAGCTTTGACTCGACCGTGGCACTCGGCACCCTGATGCCCGAGCTGAACCTGGACCTGCGCGGCAGCCTGCCGCAGATCACGTTCAATCCGGCCCAGGCGGCGGCGATGAGCGATCCGAAGAACTTCTTCTGGGCGTTCTCGATGGAGCACCTGGACCGCAGCGTGGCCGAGCAGAAGGCCTGGAAAGGCGACGTCAAGTACGACTTCGACCATTCCTTCCTGCGTGACTTGCGCATCGGTGTGCGCCTGACCGATCGCGACGCCAAGACCATCAACTCGAATCCGAGCTTTAACTGGGTCGGCATCTCGCAGCGCTGGATGATGCCGTGGCAGATCAACAACCTGGCCTACCTGAGCGACCCGCGCTTCCAGGCGCCGACCACGGTCAATCAGTTCAAGAATTTCTTCAATGGCGACGCCAACGTCCCGGCGATCCTGTTCCCGGCACGCGCGGTCACCGCCGGCTACCCCGGTAGCTACGCCCAGCTGCACGGCTTCCACGACATCCTGTGCGCCCAAGCCGGCAACAGCTGCGCACCCTGGACCCCGGCTGCCTTCGGCGAAGCCAATCCTTCCGGCGACAACGAGCAGGCCGAGAAAACCAAGGCCCTGTATGGCCAGCTGCGCTTCGCCTTCGACGATCTGCGCTTCCCGGTCGACGGCAATGTGGGCCTGCGCTACGTGAAGACGGATTCGAAGTCGTATGGCTACACGGTGTACAACTCCACATTCACCATCCCGCCAGGCGGCACCACCGGTATCCCGGTGCCGGTCATCGCACCATTCGCGGCCCGTGAAGACTACGACAACGGCTACCATAACTGGCTGCCAAGCCTGAACCTGCGCCTGAAAGCCAGCGACGAACTGCAGTTCCGGTTCGCACTGGGCAAAGGCATGTCGCGCCCGAACTTCGACCAGTTGCAGGCGTACACGACCCTGAGCCAGAACGTCACCAGCACCACGACCGGCAACGGCGCGGAGCAGACAACCAACGTCACCTCGGTCGGCCATACGGGTGAAGCCATCGGCAATCCAAACCTGCGGCCAGTTACGTCGCGCAATATCGACCTGACTGCGGAATGGTATTTCGCGCCAGCCGGCTCGCTCACCATGGCCCTGTTCGACAAGCGCCTGCGTGACATCATCATCAAGCAGAGCTCGTTCTACCAGCTGACTGACTCGACTGGTCGTGTAATCGATTTCAATGTTGCGACGCCGGTGAACGGTGCACGTGGCAGCGCGCGCGGCATCGAGCTGGCTTACCAGCAGTACTTCGATCGCCTTCCGGGCTGGCTGTCGGGCTTCGGCGTCCAGGCCAACTACACCCACGTCAAGACCAAGCGCGACCTGTATACGCCCGTGTTCTCGCCATGGTGCGGCGCCGGCAATAACGCGGCCAACCTGAACCTGAACCTGAATGGCTGCGACACCGACGGCCGCAGCTTCGGCGACCTGCCGCTGGAATACATGTCGCGCAACTCGTACAACCTCGCGCTGCTGTACGACAAAGGCGGCTGGTCGGCGCGCCTGGCCTGGAGCTGGCGCTCGAAGAGCCTGCTGGGCAACAACAACAACGGCACCAACGGCACCAACGGCGTCGACACCAACCCGGACAGCCCGACCTTCGGCCAGAACGTGGTCGCCTGGGGCTTGCCGATCTGGGCCGATGACTATGGCCAGCTCGATGGCGGCGTCAGCTACAAGTTCAACGACAACTACCGCATCGACTTCCAGGCGCAAAACCTGACCGATGCCAAGTACAAGCAGATCATGAGCCATCACGTCGGTGACAAGGGCCGTGCCTGGTTCGTCTCGGGGCCGCGCTACAGCGTCCGTCTCGGCGTGTCGTTCTAAGCTGTTTCGCGCCGGCCGCACCGTCTTGATCGACGGCGCGGCCGGCGCGCGTATCGTTTTTCCAGGACCGGATGCATGCAGAACTCGACTTTCTCGTCGCTCGATACCTTCGTCTTCTTCGTTTATTTTCTCGTCGTCGCCGGCTACGGCCTGTGGGTGTACCGGCGCAAGCAGCGCTCCACCTCGGCCTCGCACGATTACTTCCTGGCCGAGGGCTCGCTCACCTGGTGGGCGATCGGCGCCTCGATGATCGCCTCGAATATCTCGGCCGAGCAGTTCATCGGCATGAGCGGCTCGGGCTTCAGGATGGGCATGGCGATCGCCGTGTATGAACTGATGGCGGCCTTCACCCTGATCCTGGTGGCCGTGTTCTTCATGCCGGTGTACCGCAGGAACCGCATCTACACCATGCCGCAGTTTCTCGAGCAGCGCTACAGCGGCAGCGTGTCGACCATCATGGCGCTGTTCTGGCTGTCGCTGTACGTGGTAGTCAACCTGACCTCGATCCTGTACCTCGGCGCGCTGGCCATCGGCGCCATCGCCGGCATCGATGTCTGGACCTGCATGCTGTTCCTGGCGGTGTTCGCGGCCATCATCACGCTCGGTGGCATGAAGGTGATCGGGTACACCGACGTGATCCAGGTGTTTTGCCTGGTATTGGGCGGCCTGGTCACCACCTGGCTCGCGCTCGACATGGTGGCGGCGCACAATGGCGGCGGCAGCGCCATGGACGGCTTCAACCACCTGCTGGGCGTCGCGCCCGGCCATTTCGACATGGTGTTTACGCGCGACAATCCGAACTACCTCGACCTGCCGGGCATCTCGATCCTGATCGGCGGCATGCTGATCGTGAACCTGAACTACTGGGGCTGCAACCAGTACATCATCCAGCGCGCGCTGGGCGCCGACCTGCACACTGCCCGCAAGGGCATCCTGTTCGCGGCCTTCCTCAAGCTCCTGATGCCGGTGATCGTGGTGGTGCCGGGGATCGCGGCCTTCGTGCTGCACCAGCAAGGCGCGCTGGGCGGCGCCATGGGCGCGGGCGACGCGCTCAATCCCGACCGCGCCTATCCGGTGCTGCTCACCTTCCTGCCCGCTGGACTCAAGGGGATCGCATTCGCGGCCCTGACGGCGGCGGTGGTAGCCTCGCTGGCCGGCAAGGCCAACAGCATCGCCACCATCTACACCTTCGACATCCACGCGAAGCTGGTCAACCCCGCGGTGTCCGAAACCCGCATGGTCTGGATCGGGCGCGTGACGGTGGTAGTGGCCATGGTGCTGGCGGTGCTGATCGCGCCTTTCATGGGCATCGACAAAAAGGGCGGCTTCCAGTACGTGCAGGAATACACGGGCTTCGTGTCGCCCGGCATCCTGGCCATGTTCCTGATGGGCTTCTTCTGGCGTCCGGCCACGGCCGCGGCGGCGATGTTCGCCACCATCGGCGGCTTTGTCGGCTCGCTGATCCTCAAATTCCTGCCTGGCGTGATGGACCTGTCATTCCTGGCGCCGATCGGTTTCGCGGTGCCCAATGCTGCCGGGGTGTACGAGATCCCGTTCCTGGACCGGATGGGTATCGTGTTCGTGGCAGTGGTCATCGGCATGGTCGTCATCAGCAAGCTGTTCCCGAAGACGGCGCACGAGGCCGACAAGCGCATCGAAGTCGACGCCCGCATGTTCAAGGTGCAACCGGGCTTCGCGCTCGGCTCGGCCATCATCTGCCTGGCGCTGGTGGCCATCTACGCGGCCTGGTGGTAGCCTGGCCCGCAACCAATACAATAAAGGAGACACAAGAATGCATCACGCTTTGCCGAACACCCGCTGGGCCATCGCCCTCGCCGCCGCCTGCGCCGTCCAGTGCGCGCAGGCCGCCCCCGACGCCGCCCAACAACGTGCCGCAAAGCTGGTGGCCCAGATGACCCTCGACGAAAAGATCGGCATGGTATTCGGCCAGTTCGGCACCGAATTCCAGGGCAAGATTGCGCCCAAGGAAGCGCTGGTGCAGTCGGCCGGCTACATCAAGGGCATCGAGCGCCTTGGCATCACGCCGCAGTGGCTGACCGACGCCGGGATCGGCGTCGCCTCGCAACCGGGCAAGCAGACCCGCGAGCGCACCTCGCTGCCGGCGGGGATCGCCACCGCCGCCACCTGGAACCCGGAGCTCGCCTTCAAGGGCGCCGCGATGATCGGCAAGGAAGCGCGCCTGTCGGGCTTCAATGTGATGCTGGGCGGGAGCGTCAACCTGGCGCGCGAGCCACGTAACGGTCGCAACTTCGAATACACCGGCGAAGATCCGCTGCTGGCCGGGATCATGGCCGGCGAGCAGATTCGCGGGGTGCAATCGAACCATGTGGTCTCGACCCTCAAGCACTATGCGTATAACGACCAGGAGACCGGCCGCAACCACCTGAACGTCAAGATCCAGGATGCCGCCGGGCGCATGTCCGACCTGCTGGCCTTCCAGATCGCCATCGAGCGCGGCAACCCGGGCTCGGTCATGTGCTCGTATAACCGCATTGGCGGCGTGTATGGCTGCGAGAACGACCATCTGCTGAACAAGGTGCTCAAGGGCGACTGGGCCTATAAGGGCTATGTGATGTCCGACTGGGGTGCGGTGCACTCGACCATCCCCGCCGCCCTTTCTGGCCTGGACCAGCAATCCGGCTACCCGTTCGACAAGTCGCCGTACTTCGACGGCGCCCTCAAGGAAGCGGTGCAGAACGGCTACGTGCCCGAAAAACGCCTGGACGACATGGTGGCGCGCATCCTGTGGGCCATGGGCGCGCACGGGGTGCTCGACAATCCGGTCAAGGTGCAGGACAAATCCATCGACTATGCCGCCCACGGCCGCATCTCGCAGGAAGACGCCGAGGAAGGCATCGTGCTGCTCAAGAATCAGGGCAATGTGCTGCCACTTGGCGCTGGCCTGAAGCGGATCGCCATCATCGGCGGCCACGCTAACAAGGGCGTGCTGTCAGGCGGCGGCTCAGCCCAGGTCTATCCGCGCGGCGGGATGGCCGTGCCGAACGAAGGCCCGGAGACCTGGCCAGGGCCGATGGTCTACCTGCCCGGTTCTCCGATGGCGGCATTGGCCAAGCGCAGCAAGGCCAGGATCGACTGGCATGATGGCAAGGACCCGGCAGCGGCGGCAAAGGTGGCGGCGGGCGCCGACGTGGTGCTGGTGTTCGCGACCCAATGGACGTCCGAGGCCAACGACGTGCCCAACCTTTCGCTGCCCAACAAGCAGGACACCCTGGTTGCGGCAGTGGCCCAGGCCAATTCGCGCACGGTGGTGGTGCTGCAGACCGGCACCCCGGTCACCATGCCATGGATCGACCAGGTGGCCGGCGTGGTCCAGGCCTGGTATCCGGGCACGAATGGCGGTGAAGCCATCGCGCGCGTGCTGGCGGGCGAAGTCGACGCCTCCGGGCGCCTGCCGCAGACCTTCCCGCTGTCTGAAAACCAGTTGCCGCGGCCAAAGCTCGACGGCCTGGACCTGCCCAAGGACAGCCGCTTCGACGTCGACTACGACATCGAGGGCGCCGCGGTTGGCTATAAATGGTTCGACCTGAAAGGCCACAAGCCGCTGTTCGCCTTCGGCCACGGCCTGTCGTACACCAGCTTCGCCTACACCAACCTCAAGGCCGAGGCGATCGATGGCAGCATCCGCGTGAGCTTCGACACCATGAACAGCGGCTCGCGCGCCGGCAAGGCGGTGCCGCAGGTCTATGTGTCGAAGGTGGGCGCCGGCTGGGAAGCGCCGAAGCGCCTGGGCGGCTGGGACAAGCTGGCGCTGGACGCCGGCAAGGGCCGCGCCAGCACCGTCACGGTCGATCCGCGCACCCTGGCGGTATTTGACGCCGCCTCGAACCGCTGGAAGATCACGGCCGGCGACTACCGCGTGATTCTCGCCACCGCCGCCGATGCGCCGGTCCAGACGGTAACGGTGCGCCTGGCGGCGCGCGAATTCGCCGCCGGCGCGCGCTAAAGACCATGCACGCGTTCCAGCGCCAGGCGCTGCTGGCTTTCCTGGCGCTGCTCGTGGCCAGCCTGCTACTCGGTGCTGCCGCCTACCGGCGCAGCTTCCTCGAGCTGCCATTGCTCGCCGCGTCGGACGAATCGCAGGCCGGCTGGCGGATCCGCCCGGCGACCGACGTCTCGCCCGGCAGCGAGGCGGTCGTGCGCCTGCTCGACGGCGGCCGGCGCCTGCGCATGGTGCTGACCGTGGCTGGCGGCGCCAGCTATCCACGGGCAGCGGCCGACCTGTTCTTCGAGAAGGGCGGTGCGCAGACCCACCTCGACCTGTCGCGCTACAGCTCGGCCTCGCTGGTTGCCACCTGCGCGCCCGGCAATACGCTGTCGCTGGTGGTGCCGACCTTCGAGGAAGGCGTATCACGCCGTGGCGACCTGCTCACCTACCGCTCGCCGGCGAGCTTCTCCACCTGCAGTGAACACGGCAACCGGGTGGAACTCGACCTGACCCGGATGGAAACGCCGCACTGGTGGATCGAGATGTTCGGCCTCGACCTGGCGCGCCAGGCCTACCGCCTCGACCAGGTGCCGAAGCTGGCGCTGGGCACGACCTTCCAGAGCCCGCAGGGCGTGCCGATTGTGGTCGATATCAGCGCCCTGCTGCTGCATGGCCGCGACCTGCGCTGGGTATTCGTGCCAGGCGGCGCGCTGTTGCTGGCCTGGGCCGGCTGCGGCCTGTGGCTGTTCCGGGCCCACGCGCGGGCCCTGCGGCTTGACCTCCATGACAAATTACAGAAGGACTTGCCCATCGTGGCCTACCAGCAGCTGTCGATCGAACCTCACCGCGACCGCGAGAAGACTGCCATCCTGCACGCCATCGCCAGCCGCTTTGCCGATGCCGACCTGGACCTGGAAGCGGTGGTGCAGGCCGCCGGCGTCAATCGCAACAAGGTCAACGAGGTGCTCAAGTCCGAACTCGGCTTCACCTTCACCGGCTACCTGAACAAACTGCGCCTGACCGAGGCGGCGCGGCTGCTGGGCGAGAAAGAGGCGGCGACGGTCTCCGAGATCGCCTACACGGTCGGCTACAACAACGTCTCCTACTTCAACAAGTTGTTCCGGCAGGAGTATGGCTGTACCCCGAAGGCCTTCCGCTGCAGCCCGGCCCAGGACGCGGACACTGCTAGTCCGATTGCCACCTCTCGCACGATTCCTGCAACTATCCGCATGGCGCCTCCCGGCGGGGCCGGGGCGTCGTATGCTGGCCGCTCTCCGTGTTCACCGTCAGAAAGTTGACCCATGAAGCTGAAGCGACTTACCCATACCCTCTTTGCCACCTTGCTTGCCACGTCGGTCGCCGTGCCCCTTGGCGCGACAGCCCAGCAGCGCAATATCGACGTCGACGTGACCCAGATCCAGGGCAAGCTCGATCGCATGCACAACCTGTCGGTCGGCGCCGGGCGCGCCAACGAAGGCTTGCGCGCCGACTGGCAGCAGCAACTGGCCGAAATCAAAAAGGATGCCGGCTTTCGCTACATCCGCATGCACGGCCTGTTGACCGACGATATGGGCGTCTTCAAGATCGACGCCAGGGGCCAGGAACAGTACAACTTCCAGTACATCGATTCGCTGTTCGACTACCTGCTCAGCATCGGCATCAAGCCCTTCGTCGAACTGGGCTTCATGCCCAATGCCATGGCCAGCGGTACCCAGACCCTGTTCTGGTGGCGCGGCAATGTCACCCCACCGCGCGACTACGAGCAGTGGGGGCGCCTGATCAAGGCCCTGACCACCCACTGGACCGAGCGCTATGGCAAGGAAGAGGTAGCGAGCTGGTACTTCGAGGTGTGGAACGAACCTAACCTGAAGGACTTCTGGGCTGGCACGCAGGACGAGTATTTCAAGCTGTATGCCCACGCCGCGCGCGCAATCAAGAGCGTCGACGCCAGCTACCGGGTGGGCGGCCCGGCCACCGCTGGCGGCGACTGGATACCCGAGATGATCGCCTATGCCGACAAGAACAAGGTGCCGCTCGACTTCCTCAGCACCCACTCGTATGGCGTCAACCAGGGCTTCCTGGACGAATTCGGAACCACCGGCACGGTGCTCAATCCGGACGAGATGGCGATCACGCATGATGTGATGCGCAACCGTAAGGCGATCGCGGCGTCAGGCAAGCCGCAGCGCGAGCTGCACTATACCGAATGGAGCTCGTCGTACACCCCGGCCGACCCGACCCACGACAGCTACCACCAGGCCGCCTACATCCTCAAGAAGCTCAAGCAGAACAGCGGCGCGGTGCAGTCGATGTCGTACTGGGTGTTCACCGATATCTTCGAAGAACCGGGCCCACGCTTCGAAGCCTTCCATGGCGGATTCGGTCTCATGAATACGCAGGGCATCAAGAAGCCTGCCTATTTTGCCTACCAGTTCCTGAACCAGCTCGGCGACACCGAATTGAAGAATGCCGACCAGGCCTCGTACGCGACGGTCGACGCCAAGGGCAATGCCCAGCTGCTGCTATGGGACTACACGCACACGCTGCCCGAGGGGATCAACAACCAGCAGTTCTTCATCAAGGACCTGCCGCCGAAGGCCAAGGGCAAGGTCGACGTGTCGCTGGGCGGATTGAAGCAGGGCGCGTACACGATGACGGTATCGCAGGTAGGCTACAAGCAGAACGACGCCTTCACCGCCTATATCGGCATGGGTTCGCCGAGACAGCTGACCCGCGACCAGGTAAGTACCCTCAAGGCCCAGGCCACCGGCAAGCCGGCGCGCCAGCAAGCGGTGACGGTGGGCAGTGACGGCCGCCTGCGCACCACCTTACCGCTGCGCGAGAACGACGTCTACTTGCTGCAGTTCACGCCACGCTAGCAACGATCCGGCCAAGCGCTGCCGCAAATCGCTAAAGATGCCGGTTAGCGGCCGTGAAACCTGCCATCTCCGCTGCCGCCGCGTGGGCAAAGGTCACGATTCTCTGTATCGTAAAGAATTCATCGCCGCGGCTCACTCAGCGCGGCGAGTCCAATGCACCCAAACGCAAGTGCAGCACTACATTCAATTGCAAGGTCCAACGTATATCGAGCCTTGGAACGAGTACAGAACCTGCAACAGTGTCAAGATGTAGAGCTTTGACCCTAGTGCCAAAAATTAATGTCATTGCTAGGGGTAACGACCCAATAGCCAATGTAATGCCTGCTGCTCGGTCGGATTCGCAGCGCAACAGCCTAGCACATGACGATGCCAATTGACCTCATTGAACGTCAGTCGCCAATGAAAATTGGTTTGCTCTCCGACTCCGTGAAGGCTGAGCCGTCGACATCACCGTTTCTCTAGATGCGGACGATGCAGCCATGTCTGTTCAGAACGTTGATTAGCCTTTGGTCACTCGTAAATACAGACCTTCGACGCAGAGTTAAAGGAAGCAGCTAAAAAAGACGAAGAAACACCTTGGCAGAAGAATAATTTGTATGCAGAATAGAAGCATCAGAGTCGGCCGTGCACCGCCTTCTTCAGAAATTTAGCAGTTTGACTGAAATAGGTTCGGAACTATCATGGAAAAAATTGGAAGACTTACAGCAGTTGATTATCGCTCATTTATTGTTCCCCCGGGTGACGATGTGTGGACCGAGGTAGAGCTGGATGGGTGGAAAGCAAAGCTCAACTTGAAATTTCACTTGAACGGAGATACGCCAGGAATAAAAATTGAAGCCGAAGATGGCTATGGACGAATAATCTTTCAGAAATGGGATAGCAACCTAGGTGTCTCGACGTCAGAGCCAGCACAATTTGCCCGGCATCCAGATGGTCGACTTGCATTCTTTATGGCAGTCATATTTCTAATTGGCACTTCGCCGGAAAGTGCGACTATAAAGTTGGACATTCAATTTCTGCTGGAGCCGAAATTATGAAATCGCCGAATCCTGGCAGTTTCTTGAATGAAGAAGTCGAGGTTACAAAAGTACACAGCAATCTATCACAAGAAATTGTTAAGATTACGGTTGACAGACTTCAGTTGATTATAAATGATCATCTGCAAGACGTTGAACAGAGAAATCGTTGGGGGACACCGTTGGGCATGCTGCTGACAATGCTAATCGTTTTCCCAACTACGGATTTTAAAATATTCTTGGGAATTAAAGGCGAAGCGTGGCAAGCTATATTCATCCTTTCAGCGGTTTCTACATTTTTCTGGTTAATAAAAACCGTCAGCGACGCTTATAAAGCACCTACGGTTAAAGATATAATCGAAAGAATTAAGCGAGGGAGCTGAGCCTCGCATGCAGTTTGATACGCTTTAGAGGCATGACTTCGCCAAAATTCTGCTTTTTCGTTAGGTGAGAACTGCGGTAGAATTCCGATTGTGCGCGGCAAACATTCTCATCATTTGACAAGTAGGAATAACATGGCCAAGAAAGAAGAAGAGTTGGACGAGGAAACGCTGGCATTCATCCAGTGGTGCGTCGAAGTGGAAGGTTTCCTGGTTGCCGGCGGCGCCACCGTCAGGGAGGCACAGGACCACATCGAAGAAGAGATCGAGTGGTTCACCGACCAGTTCTACGATTCGCTGACGCCCGAGGAAGCGGCCAAGGAAGCACTGGCCTGAATTTAGCGCGGGTAGGTAAAGCCGGTGCGGATATCCATCGGCGCCAGCTTCTCACGGGTGCGCACCATCAGCTTCTGCGGCGGCTCTTCACCGGCCAGCGCACCCGGCGCGAACGGCAGTCCCTCCCCCTTGCGCACCAGCGCATCGCAACGCTCGTACACATTCGGGCAGCCGGTGGCGGCCAACAGCGCCTGCACCACCGGCACCTTCCACAGGTCGACGCCGCCGGCGTTAAACTGGCACACCAGGTAGCCACCTGCACCGCCATAGCCCTCCACTAGCAAGCCCGGCAAACCATCCTTTTCCCCATCGACCAGCTGGATCAGCGCATCCGGACCGATCGCGCTCCAGGTCGCGGCGCGTCGCTCGATGGCAGCCTGCACGCGCCGCTTGATCAAGGCGTGGTCGACCGCTTCGTCTTCGCGCAGGGTCCACACGCGGGCCGCGATCTGCGACTTGGCGTTGTAGGCGGCGCGCGCCAGGAATTGTCGCGATGAGGTCTGCACGAGTGCGGTGACGCCAATCTTGTTGCGCTCATGCGGCTTGGCGTCGATTTTCTCGATCGCGGATTGGTAGATCCAGGGGTCGCCGGCGAGGATGGACTTTTCCTTGCCCTGCTTGATGGTGATGATGAGCATAGTTGGCTTTCAGAGGCGAGGCGGCATGATACAGCAAGCCGCCCCGCGCGCCTACCAGCCCATTTTCTGGCGCACGAAAGCGCTCAAGCGATCTGCATTGGCCTGGTGCTGGGCCACGCGTGGGTGCTTGCCGTACCCGGTGAACGGAAAGAACAGCGTATCGACGCGCCGGTCACCTTTGGCGCGCAGCTTGCCGACCGCCGTCTCGACATAGCCCGGCCAGGGCGAACCGGCACGGGTCGCATCCATGCTGCCGAGTGCGCATACGATATACGCTTTCGGATACAGGCTGCGCACGCGCTCGACGAAGGCCTGGTAGGCCGCGATGCGCTGGGCGTCGTTCGGCTCGGGTTGCAGTTTATGATCGCGCCCGATCAGCCAGCTGTCGTTCTGCATCAGGTTGACCATCACCACATCGGGCGTCCAGCGCGAGAAATCCCAGCGGCTGTCATTGTCGCCCACGGCGCTGAGCTGGTCATAAAAGTCGGGCATCGTGAACGGGAACCAGCTGATCATGATACCGATGCCGCCCTGCGACGTAAAATGCGCTTCCGCGCCGAGCTGGCGGGCCGCGATCGCGGCGTAGGATCGGAAGTTGTTCTTGTCCTTGCCGTGGTGGTCTTCACCGTCGTCCGGCGCTTCATTGCCCATGCCGGAGGTGATCGAGTCGCCGAAGAACTCGATCCGTCGCGTCGGCCGCGGCGGTGGTGACAACAGCCCTGCCTTGTCGTCGAGTTCGAGGCCAAGGAAGATTGTCGCGCCCTCCTCGCCTTCGGTGCGCTTGGTCAGCAGGAAGCTGTGCCGGCCCGTGGCCAGGCCATTGGCGACGAGGTAGTTCTTCTTGCCCTTGTCGAGTTGCAGGATGATCGGCCGCCTGGTGTCGCCATCCAGGAAGACGTTATAGAAATTCTTGCCGTGCTGGTCGTCGAGCACGATGGCCAGCGAGGTGCCGCTGAAGTTGCCAGCGATTGCCGTGCCTGGCCAGCTCAAGACCGGCGCACGCGGATCGGCCGTATCGATCCGTCCGGTGTACTGCAGGTGTGCGTGATCCGGCGCTATCCGGTTACCGGCGCAGGCCGGCGCCAGGTGCAGCAAGCCGGCCAGCGCCAGGGCTGCCAGGAATCGAAGTGTGTTCATGATCCGAAAAAGAAAAGCCGGGTGCGCGCACGCACCCGGCTGTGGCTTACAGCTTGATGCTCACCGGCTTGCCGTCATAGCTGACTGACTTGTCGGCGCTGTCCATGTCGTTGGCAGTCGACACGCCCGGCTTGATCACACGTACACGGAACTCGCGCTTCTCGACCATGCCCTTGTACCGTCCCACCCGCTCCCCGATCTGCACCACGCCGCTCTTGTCGTCGTAGCTGATCTGGATGCGGCTCGCCTCCCCGCGCTGGTAGCCGTTGCTCACGCCATCATCCTCGTACAGCGTTGCCACACCATTCGCGCCGGCGTACACCAGCACCGTGACCGGCGCGTCGGGCTTCTCGTCGACATACTGGGTCACCGGGCCGGTGGTGATCACCGAGCCGGCCTTGACGAACAGCGGCATGCGCTCGCGCGGCGCCTGGACCGTACGGGTGGTGCCGCCCTGGTGACGCTCGCCGGTATGGAAGTCATACCAGTCGGTCCCGGCGGGCAGGTAAACCTGGCGCTGGCGTGCCTTGTACTCGTAGACCGGCGCCACCAGGAACGACGGGCCGAACATATACTGGTCCTTGACGTTCTTCGCCTTGTCGTCGTGCCCGAAATCCATCGCCAGGCCGCGCATGATGGTGCCCGACTTGTAGTGGGTGTCGGCGGCGACCGTGTAAATATACGGCATCAGGCGATAGCGCAGCTTCAGCCACCACACCATATTGTCGCGCATGGCGTCGTCGCCGGCCGAGATATTGTAGATCTCGCGCTTGACCACTTCGCCATGCGAACGGAACAGCGGCGTGAACGCGCCGAACTGGAACCAGCGATGGTTCAGCTCACGCCATTCCTCCATGTCTTCCGGATTGGCCGCGGCGCGGCTGGTACTGCGGTTTTCCTGGGCCGAGCCGACGTCGCCGGTCTGGAAGCGCACCTCTTGCGCATAGCCGCCGATATCGTGGGTCCAGTTCGGCACGCCCGACATCGACATATTGGTGCCCGACGCGATCTGGTCGTACAGATTGTTCCAGCGCCCGACCGTGTCGCCGCTCCACACCGCCACCGCGTTGCGCTGGATGCCGGCGAAGCCCGAGCGCGACAGGATGAACTGGCGTTTATCCGGCTGATCGCGTTTCAGGCCATCGATCATGGCGCCGGTGCTCACCAGGCTATAGGGATTGAAGGTGATCTCGCCAGCGCCGTAGACGGTTGGTCCGATCAGCTCCTTGAAGTCTTCCAGGCGGCTGTTCGACAGAACGTCAGGCTCGGTATTGTCCATCCACCAGGCGTCGAAGCCCAGGTCGACCAGCTTGGTCTTCATCTGGCGATAGTAGATATCGCGCGCTTCCTTGGTGTATGGGTCGTAGTGGCTGTTCAGGTAGCCCTTGCCGACCCAGTCGCGCGAGCCGTTCTCGACGTTCTTGGTCCACATATGGCCCTTGGACTCGAACTCCTTGTAGTTGTCGGTATTGGCATAGAACTTGCCCCAGACGGACAGCATGATGCGCGCGTTCTGCTTGTGCACCGCGTCGACCATGCCTTTCGGGTCCGGGAAGCGGGTCTTGTCGAAGTCGTGCGAGCCCCAGCCATCCTCGGGCCAGTAGAACCAGTCCTGCACGATGTTATCCAGCGGCCAGCCGCGCTTGCGGTATTCGCCCAGAGCGTCGAGCAGCTGCTGCTGGGTTTCGTAGCGCTGGCGCGACTGCCAGAAGCCGTAGGCCCACTTCGGCATCATCGGCGCCTGGCCGGTCAGGTGGCGGTAGCCGGCGATTGCGCCATCCATGCTGTCGGCGCTGATGACGTGGTAGTTGATCGCCTCGGCGATCTCGGACGACATGGTCAGCGAATGGCGTTCAGGCGCTGGCAAGGGGTTGTTGTGGGTGATCGCCACCATGCCGCCCGCCGGTTTCCATTCCAGATGCAGCTTGACCGGCTTGTTCTTGGCGAACTTGACCTCGAAGTTGTGGTACCACGGGTTCCAGCCCATGCGCCACACATCCATCACCTGCTTGCCATCGACCGTCAGCTTGGCGTAGTCCGACGAGTACAGCTGCATCTTGTGCACGCCCGGCTTGTCGCTGCTGATCGTGCCTTCCCACACCACGCGCACGTCCTTCAGGTCCTTGGCGGGTTTGAGCTCCTTGGGCCAGTTCTCGTCGACGTCCTTGAGGTACTGGTAATCGATGTCCTTTTCCTGGCGCGTGAGCACCAGCTTGCCGTCGACGTAGTAGCGTGCTGTCAGGCCGGCCTGCTTGCCATCAGCGCTACGCAGCACCAGGTCGCGCGACATGTGGTCGTAGGGCGTGGCGTCGCCAAAGCGCGAGATCGAATTATTGTCCCACAGGACGCCATAGCCCTTGTCGGACACCACAAACGGCACCGCGGCGATCATATTGTGCTGGGCCAGCAGCACGTCTTCGCCGTTGTAGTTCATCTGGTTGTTCTGGTGCTGGCCCAGGCCGTAATAGGCGTCCCTGGTGCCGTGATTGAAGCCCTGCTTGATTGCCAGGAACGGCTTGCCGCCCACGTTCACGGGCGTCATCGACTCGGACGCCTGTGCCAGGAATCGCTTGCCTGCGGCGTCGAAGAATTCGACCTGGCCATCCTTGAGCGACACAGTGGCGGCGATCTTGCCGGCCTTGAGCTGGACGCTGTCCTTGCCCGGCGCCACCGTGAAGGCGCACCTGTCAGCGCATGGCGTGGCGACCGTCATCAGCGACGGCGTGAGCGTCTTGTCGGCCTGGGCCAGCTTGACCACCTGGATGATGTTCTCGCTCATCAGGTTCAGGCGCACCACCTTGGCGCCGCTGTCCGGGCGCACCTCGATGCCGGTGCCGGTCTGTTGGAAGGTGCCGGCATGGGCTTGCATGCCCGCGGCGAGGAACAGCGTCGCGGCTGCCACCTGTGTCATACGCATTGTCGATCTCCTGTCGTCGTTGTTATACATGTGTCGTTATTCCTGATACGTTCCAAGCCTGACCTTCAGCACCACCGGCGTTGCCGGCAGGTTGAGCCCATAGTCGGTCTGGTCGCCATTCCAGTTGCGCTCCATCACCCAGCGGCCATTGGCATCGAAACGGCCCTGCTCCACCCGCGCCAGCATCGAGCTCTTGCCCGCATTCGCGCCATCGCCGGCGAATTTCACGCGCACCTGTTGGCCGACGATGACGAATTCGTTCTCGCCGACCTGGGCCAGGGCCACGCCGCCATTCGGCTTCTCGGTCCCGGACTGGTACTCGCTCTTGTCCTTCAGGTACTGGCGCTCGCCGAACTGGAATTCGCGGAACGATACGGTCGCCTTCCAGCCGTTCATGGCCACCGTCTGCGGTGCGCGGTCGTCGCCCTCGGCCACACCGCGGGTGCGGCCCTCGAAGGCCCAGCGCGCCCACTGGCGCTGCATCGGCGCGAAGACGCCATAGATGGTGGCGAACGGTTCGACCATGCGGCGGTCGGTGAACTTCGAGCCAAGCGGATAATTGCTGTACTCGAAGTAGTCGAGCCCGAACGGCGCCACGCCCAGCGCACCCATGCCGAAGGCCTGGTAGACGTAGCGCGCATAGCCCGGCGCATTACCCATTTCGGGCACCATCAGCGCATTGTCGGGGCGCTGGTAGGATTTCAAGATCGACGTCACCTTGTTCGATTCGGGCATGTAGATATCGGGCGCGGCGAAGTCAATATGCGGCGCGGCCGCCTTGTAGATATCGATCACGTCATAGGTCGGGCCGCCGCTGGCGAAGTTGCCCTTCCATGGCGCCGCCGGCTTGCCGTCGACGGAGGGTTCACGCAGGGCGGCGTTGACGAACATCGGCAGGTCATAGACTTCGCGGCCGGCCTTGGCGATCGTCTCGATATAGCTGGCGATGGCCCAGGAATGGAAATACTGGTCGGCATAGTCGCCGTACACCTGGCGCCAGCTGCCCGAGGTCACGCCCGCCACCTTCGGCTTCTGGCGCGCCAGTACCGCGGCCGGCACCGGCTGTTTGAAGGCCGCCTCGGCGCGCTCACCATGGTCGCGGGGCACGCCATAGGTGCCGACCTCGTTCTCGACCTGCACCATGATCACGGTGCGGTGGCCGCTGTCGATCTTCTTGATGTGCTCCATCATCTTGACGAAGGCGCGGCGGTCCAGGGCCAGGGTCTGCTCTGCGAACGGCGAATGGCTGTAGACCGTCTTGCCATCCTTGTCCTTCATGCGCGGGAAGCGCTGGTTGTCGAACTTGACCCATTCCGGCAGATAGCCTGGCCCGGTGTTCTTCCAGGTGCCGAACCAGACGATCACGAGCCTGATATCGTTTTCACGCGCCTGCGTGACAAGGGTGTCGAGGAAGCTGAAGTCGAATTCTCCTTCCTTCGGCTCGACCTGCTCCCAGGCGATCGGCATCTCGAGCGTATTGGCATGCGCATCCCTGAGCGCAGCCCAGACCTTGGGCAAGGCGCCCGGATAGTTGCTGGAGTTGTGGGCCTGGCCCGCGAGCATCAGGAATGGCGCGCCGTCCACCATCAGGGCATGCCTGCCGTCCTTCTCGACCAGGCGCGGCAGCTCGGGGGCCGCCGCCATATCGACAGCGTGGGCGGCGCCGGCGAGCAGCAGCCACAGTGGCGCCAGGCGGCGGGCGATCTGGTTCAGGGTCATGCGGCGGGTCTCCTTGGTTGTCATTGTTCTGTTAACGCAGCGTGGTCGCATCGAGGCTTCGGCTTTCGCCTGCGGCCAACTGCAGCGCATGAAGCTTCGCGCCATAGCGAACCCTCACTGGACCAGCTTGGGCAGCCACTGCACGCACCGTGGCGCCGGTCAGCCGTCCATCCTTCCATGCCATGTCGATTTCGTAGCCGCCGCGTGCGCGCAAACCCTTGACCGAGCCGCCAGGCCAGTTCGATGGCAAGGCTGGCAGCAGGTGGATTTCTCCGCCCTGTGATTGCAGCAGCATTTCGGCGATGGCGGCGGTGGCGCCGAAGTTGCCATCGATCTGGAATGGCGGGTGGGCGTCGAGCAGGTTTGGATAGGTGCCGCCGGCATTGTTATGCTCCGAGAAGATCCCCGCCTGCTCGGCCGCCCGAGCGCCGGGCGCCGCCAACAGGCCACGCAGCATGCGATGGGCCCGGTCGCCGTCGTGCAGCCGGGCCCAGAACGCCATCTTCCAGGCCATCGACCAGCCGGTGCCGGCGTCGCCGCGCGCTTCCAGGCTGCGCCGCGCCGCTTGCGCCAGCCCGGGCGTGCGCAGCGGATCGATCTGGCGGCCCGGGAACAGGGCGAACAGGTGCGACACGTGGCGATGGGTGTCCTTTGGCGTGTCGAGTACCGGGTCCTTCTTTTCTTCGAGCCACTCGAGCAACTGGCCCCAGCTGCCGATGCGCGGACCGGCCAGGCGGTCACGCATGCCGGCCAGGGTGGCGCGCAATTCCGGATCCACGCCAAGGATGCGGGCCGCCTCCACCGTATTGTTGAACAGGTCCCACACGATCTGCTGGTCGTAGGCGATGCCATCCTCGACCGGGCCATGTTCGGGCGACCACCCTTGCGGCGCGACCAGGCGGCCGTCCGGCAGCGCCTTCAGATAGTCCTGCCAGAAGGCGCTGGCCTCCTTCATCATCGGATAGGCGACGTCGCGCAGGAAGCGTTCGTCGCGCGTGAACGCGTAGTGTTCCCAGAAGTGCCGGGCATACCAGGCGTTACCGGTCTTGTTCCACAGATAACCGATCGCACCGAAGGGGTTCGACTCGGTGCGCAGGGTCCAGCCGCGCACCGGCTGGCCGTCGGCACGCCGGAACTCGGCGGCCGTGGCGCGGCGCCATACGGGCGCGACACCCTCGACAAACTCAAGGAATGGCTTGGCCAGCTCGGACAGGTTGGTCACCTCGGCCGGCCAGTAATTCATCTGGATATTGATATTGGTGTGATAGTCCGAATTCCACGGCGGGGTATAGCTATTGTTCCACAGGCCCTGCAGATTGGCCGGCAGAGACCCGCGCGAGCTCGAGGCCAGCAGGTAGCGGCCATACTGGAAGAACTGGGCTTCGAGTTCGGGATCGCCGCCCTGCTTCGTGTAGGCCAGCAGACGCGCATCGGTCGGCAGCGCGCGGCGCCCGGCCGGGGTCTGGCCGAGGTCGATCGCGACGCGGTTCAGGAGGCGCCCGAAATCGTCCTCGTGCTCGGCGCGCAGCGCAGCGGCCGGGCGCGCCGCTGCCTGGTCCACTTGCCTGGTGACGCGCGCCAGCGGATGCTCACCCTCAAAACGGCGTGCTGCGTCCAGCACATAGCTGGTGCCGGCGCCAAGGACCAGGGTCAGCGAATCAGCGCCGGCGAAAGCGATACGCTGGCCGTCGCTCGCCAGCGTGCCGCCCTCGTTCAGCACCTGCGCCTGGCTGGCATAAGACATCACGTTGCCGCTCTTGTCCTGGCCGTTCGGCACGTAGCCAGCCAGCGTGCCGGACGCAAGCAGGCGATTGTTCGACACCGAAAGCCGGGCGCCATGACGGTCGGTCAGGGACACCGCCCCCGTGTACTGGCCGGGCCGGTCGGCGCTCAGGCGCAGCACGATTACCTGGGCCGGATGGCTGGCCCAGGCCTCGCGTGTATACCGCACGCCGCCGTGTGTATAGCTCACCGTGTGTACGCCGCGCTCAAGGTTGAGTGTGCGGCGGTAGTCGCTGGCTCCCTCTTCGTGTCCTGGCAAGTCGACCAGCAGGTCGCCAAAGGGCTGGAAAGAACCCATGGCCTTGTCGTCGCCGGTCCATAAAGTGATGTCATTGAACTGCAGGTGTTCGCGGCCAGGTTGACCGAAGACCATGGCGCCGATGCGGCCATTGCCGATCGGGAGCGCCTCTTTCTCCCAGCCCTGGTCGTTGTCCTGGGCCGGGCGGTCGTAGCGCAACACCATCTCGGGCGCGGCGCTGCTTGCGGTAGCGAGCGCGAAGGCGACGGCGCCGAGCGCCAGGCGTAGGGTGGCAAGCGCTGTCATTGCGGCCTTCCATGGACGATGCCGCGGCCGGCGCTGCTCATGTAGACCACGCCGTAGCGGTTCATGTCGCCGACGATGAAGTGGCCGTCACCGGGGCCGCCGTACTGGTGGGCGTCGTCGTTGATGCGGGTCCAGCTGCGGCCCAGGTCGAGCGATCGATAGATGCCACGTACACCGCCGATGCTGCCCCAGATATATACCGTCAGATCCGGCTTGCCCGGCGCCGCCTTGCCGAAACCGACCGCGCCGCAGTAGTCCACCCCGTCGATTGCCGTGAAACTGGCGCCGCCATCGAGCGAGCGTACCAGCCCGCCGTTCTTGAGCGCGACCCACACATCTCCCGCGCGACCCGGCATGGCGCGCACCAGGCGCGAGCCGCCCGGCGGCAGGCTGGCGCGCGGCGCGAAGCTGGCGCCGCCGTCGACGCTCGCCATCAGGGCCCGGTCGTCATAGGCGTAGAACACTTTGGGGTTGACCGGATCGGCCACGGCGCGCATTCGCTGTCCTGCCAGGCCTTTTACCTGGGTCCAGCTGGCGCCTTCATTCGAGGAGCGATACAGGGTTGATGCTCCCTGCGGGGCGTGCACCAGGGTCGCCCCATCGCTCGACATCGCGACCGTGCCGCGCTTGCCGTGCAGCGTGGACGTCTGGGTCCAGCTCGCGCCACCGTCGCGCGTGACCAGCATCGCGTCGCCCACGCGCACCATGTTTCCAGGCCGGCGCGGGGCGCCATCGAGACCGGTCGTGGTGCCGATTTCTGGCCGGTGAATACGGCCCGGACGGGTCGGATCGTCGTGTATGAAACCGTCATAGTCGCCAATGGCCGAGACCATTGGCGCGCCCGGCATGCTCACCAGGCCGAGCGGCACAGTCTCTTCCAGCCCCTTGACGGTGAACCTCCAGATGGCGGGTGTGGCGTCGATGTCGGCGGTGCGGAACACGCCATTGCCGGATGTGACCCAGACCGCGCGCGGATCAAGCGGATCGAATTCGACTGAGCCGGCCCAATGGATCGCATGGCCTTCGAGCCAGGGCACACCCGCCGCGTCGCGTCGGAAGCCGCGCGCAATGACGTCGACCCAGCTGGCCCCGGCGTCATGCGATACGTAGATGCGGTCACCGCGCGCGTCGCCCTGGGCGATGAAGGTGTTGATAGTAGAGATTACCAGCCGCTTTGGATTGCGTGGATCGACGCTGATCCCGCCGAAGGGTTGGGTCGACCCCACCGGCGTGACGTTGCGCCAGGCGCCATCGGCGACGTTGTATTGCCATACCTGGCCGCGGTCGACCGGCTCACGGCCTGCCTTGTCCGGATGCGGACCGGCGCCGTTGGCGAACGTGATATACAGCTTGCCGGCGCCGTCGAACGCCGCCCGCTGCGGCATCAGGCCGCTCGGGCCACCAGCGACTGGCGCGAAGCTGGTACCGCCGTCGTCGCTGCGGTACAGGTTTGGTCCCACGCTGCCAAAGCGCGAGACACCCACGAACAGGCGCTGCGCGTGCCCGTCCTTGACGCTGGCCGGGTCCGGCAGCACGATATTCAAGCCGACGTCATTTGGCGTGGTGGTCAACGGCAGCGCCGCATTGCGCTGCCAGGTCTTGCCGGCGTCGCCACTTTGGAACAGGCCGTCGCGGCGCGAACCCAGGTACAGCCGCTTGGCGGCGCCGGGATCGACGGCCAGCCGCTCGCCACTCTGGCGCCCGAAGCCGTTGCCATGGGTCTTGAACTGGGCCGTGACGTCGACTACTTCGAAGCTCTTGCCATAATCGGTGGAGCGCAGGATGGCGCTGCGGCCGCCGTTCAAGTAGGCGATCCCGGCCAGCAGCCAGACATTGGCGGCATTATCCGGGTCGATCGCCAGTGAATCGATGCCCAGGAGGCCGGTCTGGTCCTCGCCCACCCAATCCAGCAGCGGCGTCCAGCGGCCGTCCTTCGCGCGCCACAAATAGGCGCCGCCGACGTCGGTGCGGGCGTAGGCGATGCCCGGTTCGCTGCGGCTCGGAACGATCGCGGTGACAAAGCCGCCGCCGCCGATGGCGACGCTGTCCCAGGTGTACCGGGCGCCGTCGCCGACGCCTGGCGTCACCAGGCCACTGTCTTGCGGTACGGCGAATGCGGCGGCCGTGGCGATGGCCGCAGCGCAGATGGCCGCGACCGTGCTCAAGGACGCGCCCAAATACGCTCCGGCGCGGCGGGCGATCGTGGTACGCATGCTGTCTCCTGAATCTTATTATTAACCTGCTGGCAACCATGCTAATCAATACGCGTGCCGCTTGCAACAAAAATGTTCGCGCTAACAGATATCGATTTCATGATCGCTCGCAGAATGCAGGCAAGCCGTGCAGCCAACCGTGTTTGCGTATAACATCCACGCTCTAGACACCACATCCAGCAAGGAGACCTACCCATGAATATCAGCGGCGAGATGATCATCGGCCACCAGATCGTGCGCGGCAGCGCAGGCAGCACGCATGCGATCGACCCGGCCCGCAAGCAGCAGCTCGAGCCGGCATTCGGCCTGGCCACGCGCGAAGACCTGGCGCGCGCCTGCCAGCTGGCCGACGCGGCCGTCGAACCCTACCGCGCGCTGCCGCTCGAAGAGCGCGCCCGCTTCCTGGAAACGATCGCCCAGCGCATCCTCGACCTGGGCCCAGCCCTGATCGAGCGCGCATCCCAGGAAAGCGGCCTGCCGGCTGCCCGCCTGGAAGGTGAACGTGGTCGCACGGTTAATCAGCTGCGCCTGTTCGCCAAGGTGGTCCGCGACGGTCACTTCCTGGAAGCGACCCTCGACTCGGCCCTGCCCGAGCGCACCCCGCCACGCCCGGACCTGCGTATGCGCAAGATCCCGCTCGGCGCGGTCGCCGTCTTCGGCGCCAGCAACTTCCCGCTCGCGTTCTCGGTCGCTGGCGGCGATACGGCGTCGGCGCTGGCGGCCGGCTGCCCGGTCGTGGTCAAGGCCCACAACGCCCACCTCGGCACCTCGGAACTGGTGGCCAAGGCAGTATTGAAGGCGGCGCTCGACTGCGGCATGCCGGAAGGCGTGTTCTCGCTGCTGATCGGCGAAGGCAACCAGATCGGCGGCGACCTGGTGAGCCACGAGGCGATTCGCGCGGTCGGCTTCACCGGCTCGCGCGCTGGCGGCCTGGCGCTGTCCCGGATCGCCAGCCAGCGCAAGGAACCGATTCCCGTTTATGCCGAGATGAGCAGCATCAATCCGGTCTATCTCCTGCCGGGCGCACTTGAAGCGGGCGGCGCAAAACTCGCCGGTGCCTTCGTCGATTCACTGACCATGGGCGTCGGCCAGTTCTGCACCAACCCGGGCCTGGTGATCGGCCTGGCCGGCGCGCAGTTCGACGCCTTCCGCGATGCCGCCGCGGCGGCCTTGCAGCTCAAGCCGGCCGGCACGATGCTCAGCGCAGGCATTCACGGCGCTTACGAGGACGCCATCGGCCGGCGCACCGGCGTAAGCGGGGTGCAGTTGGTGGCGCAGGGCAGCGGCGAAGGCCCAGGCTGCGCGGCGCGCGCCGCGCTGTACCAGGCTGACGCCGCGGCCTTCCTGGCCAACCCGGCGCTGCATGAGGAAATCTTCGGGCCGGTCGCCCTGCTGGTGTCTTGCCGCGACCAGGACGAGTTGCTGGCGGTGACCCGCCACCTCGAAGGCCAGCTGACCGCTACCGTGCACGCCAGCGAGGGCGACCACGTGCTGGCCGGCGCCCTGCTGCCGCTGCTCGAGCGCAAAGTCGGCCGGATCCTGTTCAACGGCTTCCCGACCGGGGTCGAAGTGGCGTATGCGATGGTGCACGGCGGACCGTTCCCGGCAACGTCCGATCCGCGCAGCACCTCGGTAGGCGCCACTGCGATCGAACGTTTCCTGCGTCCGGTGTGCTACCAGGACGTGCCGGCCGGCCTGCTGCCGGAAGCGCTCAAGGACGGTAATCCTCTCAAGATCGCGCGACTGGTGGATGGAGAACTGACACTGGCGTAGGGACGGCGGCTGCGCCGCCGACGCGGTGATGGTTGGCGGCGAGATCATCCGGTGCGATATCGGCACCTGCAGCGATCACCGCGTCGGCGGCAAAGCCGCCAACCTTACCTTGTGCTGCTACGGGTAGCGACGTCCAGCCACACGGCCAGCGTCAGGATCAAACCCTTGACGATCATCTGCCAATAGGCGTCGACATCGAGCATCGACATGCCGTTGTCCAGGCTGACCATCACCAGGGCCCCGACCAGCGCGCCGTGCACGGTGCCGGCGCCACCGCGCATCGAGGTGCCGCCGATGAAGCAGGCCGCGATCACGTCCAGTTCCACCGACACCCCGGCCGACGGCGAACCGGCCGCCAGGCGCGCCGTATTGATCAGGCCCGCCAGCGCGCACATCAATCCCATCAGGCCGAAGATCCACAATTTCACCTTGCGCACATCGATCCCCGACAGGCGGGTCGCCTCCATATTGCTGCCGACCGCATAGATGCGGCGACCGAACACGGTCTGCTTGGCGATATAGCTGAACACCCCCAGCAGGATCAACAGGAGCAGCACCGGCAGCGGAATGCCCTCATAGCTGTTGAAGGTCGAGATCAAACCGGCCAGCACCGCGCCGGCCAGGGCCACACGAAACACCGAGCGCCACATCTCGATCACCGGCAAACCGTGGCGCGCCTGGTTGACCCGCTGGCGCCAGGCCAGCACGCCGGCCAGCACGAACAGCCCCAGGCCCAGCGCGATGCCCCAGGCCGGCGGCAGATAGGCCTGGCCCAGCTGCTCCATGCCAGGCGACACCGGCGCCACGGTGGCGCCGTCGGTCAGGCCCAGCACCACGCCGCGATAGGCCAGCATGCCCCCGAGGCCGACAATAAAGGACGGGATGCCCGCATACGCCGTCAGGTAACCATTGAGGAAGCCGCACAGCAATCCGGCGCCCAGCACCACCGCGATCGACAGCGGCAGCGGCATGCCGTGGGTGACGTCGAGCACCGCCGCCACCCCGCCCAGTAGTCCTAGGAGCGAGCCGATCGACAGGTCGATCTCGCCGGCGATGATGACAAACACCATGCCGCAGGCCAGGATGCCGGTGATCGACATCTGCCGCATCATGTTCGACAGATTGCGCGCCGAGGTGTAGCCACCTTCGGTCTGCAAATGGAAGAAGGTCCAGATCAGGGCAACCGCCACCAGCAGCGTCAGGATCTTATATTGCGTAAACAGCCGCTTGAGAGTCGTAGTATCCATTGGTTCGATTCGTTATCAAGCCTGGCCCAGGGCGGCGGCCAGCACCGTCTCCTGGCTCAGGCCATCGTTGATGAATTCGCCGCGCAGCCTCCCCTCGCCCATCACGAGCACGCGGTCTGACACGCCCAGCACCTCGGCCAGCTCGGACGAGACCATGACGATGGCGATGCCCTGGGCCGCCAGTTCGAGCATCAGGCGATAGATCTCGAACTTGGCGCCGACATCGACGCCGCGCGTCGGCTCGTCCAGGATCAGGACTTTCGGACCGGTCAGCAGCATCCGGGCCAGCACCGCCTTTTGCTGGTTTCCGCCCGAGAGCGCCGTGATTGGCAGCGCCGGGCTGGCGGTCTTGAGCGCCAGTTGCGCGATCTGCGACTGGATCGCGCTGGCTTCTTCACCGTCGTCGATGCGGCTCAGGTGCGAATAGCGCTGCAGCACCGACAGCGTGATGTTCTCGCCCACCGACAGGTCGCGCACGATGCCGTGGTGCTTGCGGTCCTCTGGCACCATCGCAAAGCCGGCGCGGATCGCCTTCAACGGCTCCGAGGTATCGACCTTTTTCCCTTCCAGCCAGACCTCGCCCTCATGCCGGCCCGGGTAGGCGCCGAAGATCGCCGACACCAGCTCGGTGCGTCCGGCGCCGACGATGCCGGCGATACCCAGGATCTCGCCGCGCCGCACCTGGAACGACACATCGTCCACCTTGCGGCGGCGCGGATTCTCGGGGTCGTAGCAGGTGATGCCACGCGCTTCCATCACAACCTCACCGATCGCATGCGGCAGGGTCGGATACATCTGGTTCATCTCGCGCCCGCACATCTGGGCGATGATGCGCTCAACGCTCATCTGCGGCATCGGCGTGGTGGCAATGTGCTTGCCGTCGCGGATGACGACCACCGTGTCGCAGATGGCCGCGACTTCTTCCAGCTTGTGCGAGATGTACACGCAGGCCACGCCGCGTGCCTTCAGGTCGCGCACCGTCGCCAGCAGCACCTCGATTTCAGCGGCGCTCAGCGAGGCCGACGGCTCGTCGAGAATCAAGAGGCGTGCATTCTTGTTCAGCGCCTTGCCGATCTCGATCAGTTGCTGGTGCCCGCCGCCATAATGCTTCACCGGCAGCACCACGTTCACGTCTGGCAGCTTCAGCTCGCGCAGGATTTCCCCGGCGCGCCGGTTCATGGCCGCATAGTCCAGGCGCCCGCCGGGCAAAGTGATCTCGTTTCCCAAGAAGATATTCTCGGCCACCGACAGCTCGGGCACCAGCATCAGTTCCTGGTGGATGATGACGATGCCGGCGTCCTCGGTTTCGCGCACCGAACGTGCGCGCAGGGGCTGGCCGTCCCACACGATCTCGCCATCCCAGCTGCCGTGCGGGTAGACCGCCGACAGCACTTTCATCAGGGTCGACTTGCCGGCCCCGTTCTCGCCGCACAGGCCGACGCATTCCCCCGGCCGGATCGCCAGGTCGATGCCGTCCAGCGCGGCCACCCCACCGAATCGCTTGGCGATTCCCTTCATTTCAAGCAGATAGCCCGACATCGCAAGACTCTCCAACACGTCAAAAAGCCCCGGCCCGCACGTCGCGGGGTCGGGGAAAGGAGAGAAGCAGGTTTATTTGCCGGCCAGTTGGCCCTGGGTATAGAAGCCGTCCTTGACCAGGACGTCGACATTCGACTTGTTGAGCAGGATCGGCTTGAGCAGGACCGTGCTGACCTGCTTGTAGCCGTTGTTCAGCTGCGCGTTATAGGCCGGCTTTTCATTGCGCACCAGTTGCACCGCGAGCGTCGCGGCGCTGGTGGCGATGGTCTTGAGCGGTTTGTAGACCGTCATCGCCTGGGTACCGGCGATCACGCGCCGCACCGCCGCCAGGTCGGCGTCCTGGCCCGAGACCGGCACCTTGCCGGCCAGCTTCTGCGAGGCCAGGGCCTGGATCGCGCCGCCGGCGGTGGCGTCGTTGGACGCCACCACGGCGTCGATCTTGTTGCCGTTGGCGGTAAGCGCATTCTCGACGATCGACATCGCCTCGGAGGCGCTCCAGTCTTTCACCCACTGGCGGCCGACCACCTTGATGTCGCCCTTGTCGATCAGGGGCTGCAGCACCTTCATCTGGCCTTCGCGCAGGATCTTGGCGTTGTTGTCGGTCGGGGCGCCGCCCAGCAGGTAGTAGTTACCCTTTGGTTTCAGTTGCACGATCGATTGCGCCTGCAGCTCGCCGACCGCCTTGTTGTCGAAGGAAATATAGGCGTCGACGTCGGCATTGAGGATCAGGCGATCGTACGACAGCACCTTGATCTTGGCCTTCTTCGCTTCACGGATCGCGCTGTTGAGGACCGTGGCGTTATACGGCACGATCACCAGCACGTCGACGCCGCGCGAGATCAGGTTCTCGATCTGGGCGATCTGGCGCTGCTCGCTGGCGTCGGCCGACTGCACATAGACCTTGGCGCCGAGCTTCTCGGCGGCGCCGATGAAGTAATCGCGGTCGCGCGTCCAGCGCTCGAGCCGCAAGTCGTCGATCGAGAAGCCGATCTTGGGATTCTTGGCGTCGGCCATGCTCGGCGCGGACGCGAACAGCAGCGCGCAACCGAGGCCGAGGGCAACGCCCATCTTCGTGATGCCGTGTTTCTTCATGCTTGTCTCCTGGTTTTTTATCGGCGCCGCGAGCCTGTTCGCATGCGCCGTATTGACATTTTGCTCAAGAATTACAGATCGCGCCAGCCCTGATCAGTGGTTATGGCGCGGCATGTCGTGGCCCACGCCGCGGTAAGGCAAGGCCAGCTCCATGCAGGCGCCCTTGTGCAACTGGCCGACCGAGGCCCGGTAAATCTCCTGCCACGGGGTCTGGCTGGCCGGGATCGGCGGTGGCGCGTCGATCCGGCGAATTGCCAGTTCCTCGTCCGACAGCAGCACGTCGCAGCGACCATGATTCAGGTCGACCCGGACCACATCACCCGTGCGCAGCAGCGCCAGGTTGCCGCCGGCCGCGCTTTCGGGCGAGGCATTCAGGATCGACGGGCTGTCCGAGGTGCCAGACTGGCGGCCGTCGCCCAGGGTCGGCAGGTTGTTGATGCCCTGCTTGATCAGGTGATCAGGCGGCTGCATATTGACCACTTCGGCCGAACCAGGCCAGCCGACCGGGCCGGCGCCGCGAATCACCAGCATCGTGTACTCGTCGATGCCGAGACTTGGATCGTTGATGCGGTGGTGATAATCGTCCGATCCCTCGAACACGACCACTTTGCACTCGAAGCAGTTCTCATGCCCCGGATTGGCGAGATAACGCGCGCGGAAAGCCGGCGATATCACGCTGGTCTTCATGATCGCGAAGTCGAACAGATTGCCCTTCAAGACCAGGAAGCCCGCGGTATCCTTGAGCGGATCGGCAAACGGCTTGATCATCTCGCGGTCGTCGGTCTCGCGCGCGTAGATGTTCTCGGCCAGGGTCTTGCCGGTGACCGTCGGACGCTGCGAGCGCAACAGGCCCGCCTGCTCCAGCTCCCACATCACGGCCGGCACGCCGCCCGCACGGTGGAAACGCTCGCCCAGGTATTTACCGGCCGGCTGCATGTTCAGCAGCAGCGGGATGTCATACCCGTATTCCATCCAGTCTTCGGGCGTGATCTCGACCCCGGCGTGGCGCGCCATGGCCACGATATGCGGCTGCGCATTGCTCGAGCCGCCGATCGCGGCATTGACCACGATCGCGTCGAGGAAGGCGTCGCGCGTCAGGATGCTCGACGGCCGGATATCTTCCTTGGCCAGTTCGACGATGCGGCGGCCCGTTTCGTACGCCATCTGGCCGCGCTCGCGGTACGGCGCGGGAATCGCCGAGCAGCCGGTGAGCGACATGCCCAATGCTTCGGCCACGGCGTTCATGGTCGACGCCGTGCCCATGGTGTTGCAGTGCCCGGCGGACGGCGCCGAGGCGGTGGCGATATCGACGAATTTCTTCTCGTCGATGCTGCCCGCCGCCAGTTGGCGGCGCGCCTTCCAGATCGCGGCGCCCGAGCCGACCAGTTCACCTTCGAACCAGCCGTCGAGCATCGGCCCGCCGGACAGGATGATGGCCGGAATGTCGACCGTCGACGCGGCCATCAACTGGGCCGGCACGGTCTTGTCGCAGCCGGTGGTGAGCACCACGGCGTCGATCGGATAACCATGCAGGATCTCGACCAGGCCCAGGTAGGCCAGATTGCGGTCCAGCGCCGCGGTCGGGCGGCGGCAGTTTTCAAAGATCGGATGCAGCGGGAATTCCATCGGGATGCCGCCGGCATCGCGGATGCCGTCGCGTACCCGCTTGACCAGTTCCAGGTGAATGCGGTTGCACGGCGCGATATCGCTGCCGCTCTGGGCGATGCCGATGATCGGCTTGCCGCAGCGTAGCTCTTCGGGCGTGATCCCGTAGTTCATGAAGCGTTCGAGGTAGAGCGCAGTCATGTCGATCCGCTCTGGATTGTCGAACCAGTCCTGTGACCGGAAGCGCCGGGGAGGATGGCCGCTCATGCGCCGTACCAGCCAGCGTCGACGAAGTATTCACGGCCGCTGCAGCGCCGCGCGTTATCCGAGGCCAGGAACAGCGACAGCGCCGCCACGTCAACCATCTCTACCCGCGCCGGGAAGCACTGTCCTGCCAGGATGCGCGCCTCTTCATCAGGGTTGTGCCACAGCGTGTCCTGGCGCGGCGTGCGCACCGCGCCGGGCACCACGGTATTGACGCGGATGCGGTCGGGACCGAGGTCGCGCGCCAGGGCGCGGCTCAGGCCCTCGATCGCGGCCTTGGCCGTCACGTACAGCGGCATCCCGCCCGAAGCGAGGTGCCAGGAAATCGAACCGAAATTCAGGATGACCCCGGCCTTCTGGCGCCGCATGCCACCCACCACCGCCTGGGCGCAGAAGAACTGGTGGCGCAGGTTGACCGCCATCCGGTCTTCCCAGTAGGCCGGCGTGACGGCGTCGATCTCGTGGCGGTCGTCGTTGGCGGCGTTATTGAGCAGGATGTCGATCCCGCCCGCCTCGTGTTCGATGGTGGCGAAGCAGGCAGCCAGCGCGTCGAGGTCGGTCAGGTCGCAGTGCAGGTAGCGCGGCGGGTGGGAGACGCCAGGCGCATTGGCCAGCGCTGCCGCCAGTGCCTGGGCCGGCGCGTCGGCGATATCGAGGAACCAGACCCGCGCGCCCTGGCCGGCGAAAGCCGTCACCAGTTCGCCGCCGATGCCGGAGCCGCCGCCGGTAATGACGACCCGCTTGTCGCGCAGGTCCGGATAGGTCGCGTAGACCGGCAAAGGGTCAGCAAGGGCCGTCATGCTTGTCTCCAGATTATTCTGAGTATTATGGATGCGTCTTACATTCCTTTAACAGGACTGTTAGCGCAATCATCCCAGTCTAATCGGCCCCTCAGACGGTTGTCAACGAAATTATGAAATGGGTTTCATCGGGGGCGGACGCCCCCGCGAGACAGGTGATTTCAGCGCGCTTTCGCGGCTGCCGGCAACCGCGCCGGCGGACGGATGCGCGGCGCTGCATCGGACTGGCGGCGCACCAGTTCGAACTTCATGCGCGTCTGTTCCGGCTCGGCCGGCTCGTTCTCGCGCTGGGCACGTACGCGCCGCACCAGCGCCTGCACCGCCTCGCGCGCCATGCCGGCGATCGGCTGGCGCACCGTGGTCAGCTCGGGCCAGATGGTGGTGGCCAGGGCGGTATCGTCGAAGCCGGTCACGGTCAGGTCGCCCGGCACGTCCAGGCCGAGGCGGTGCGCGACCGCCACCGTGGCCGCGGCCATGTCGTCGTTGCTGGCGAAGATCGCGGTCGGCCGGTCGGCCAGCGCCAGCAGCTGCTCGGCCGCATCCAGGCCCGAGCGGTAGGTGAACATGCCCTGCACCACCAGCTCTTCGGAGGCGTCGGCGCCCTTCTCGGCGATCGCCTTGCGGTAGCCGTCCAGGCGCCGTGCGCTGGCAGTCTGGTTCGGGTGGCCGACCACGAAGCCGATGCGCTGGTGGCCCAGCGCGATCAGGTGGCGCGCCATGTAGTGCGCGGCATCGTAGTCATCGATACTGACTGAGCCGACGCCGGGCGCCGGCGAACCGCAGGCCACCACCACCGCCGGAATCCCCGCGCGTTCCACGCATTCGAGCACGGCCACGCTGTCGCACAGCGGCGGCGGCAGGATCACGCCATCCAGGCCATTGTTGATCAGGCGCTGGGTGTGTTCGATCTCGTGGTTACCGGCTTCGCACTTCTCGACGAACAGCTGGACGTTGTTCAGGCCAGACTGGTTCAGCAGGCCAACCAGGAATTCGCTCAGGTAGGCCGCGCTCGGATTGCTGTACAAGAAACCGACCCGGATCGGCTTGGAGCCGGCCAGGTTGCGCGCCTCCTGGTTCGGCGTGTAGTTGAGCGCCGCGACCGCTTCGGCCACCTTGCGCCGGGTGCTCTCGCGCACCAGGCTCTTGCCATTCATGACCCGGGATACGGTCATCGCCGACACGCCGGCGAGCTTGGCCACGTCCACCATGGTGGGCTTGCCCTGCTCCATCGATTCTCTGACGGCCTCGATGCTCGCTTTGTTCATGTCGTTCAATTTCTTCTTCAGATTTAGTAATGTTGATCGATGTTAGCACAGTTAAGGATGTGGCATCGGGGCCTTCCCCGGAATGAAAGAACTGCCTTTACCGTAGAGCAGAACGACCTTATGCACCATGCGTTTGCGCTAACATCCGCGTGCCGATCCGATCCATGATAGCGCCAGGCAGGCCGCCCGGCGAGCCCCCGCGTCGTGGCGAATCCTTCCCTCCAGACATATGAAAGCTATCCGTGGTTAGCTTTTCAGCCGGATTCCTGCCTCACCGGCGACGGTTTCACCTTGCGCGTGTGCGCAAGGCCAGCGTCCTCCCCTCGACAGGCCGATGCGCTGGAACTCCCGGGTGTTCCATGTCAATCAGGCAAGCGCTGCACGCCGCACATGACGGCGCGCCGCCTTCTCGCTATAATTTCGTCCTTCGCCCCAAAGGAAACACCCATGTCCCTGCTTACCCACGAGCTCGAATTGCTCTCGCCCGCCAAGACCGCCGAGATCGGCCGCGAGGCAATTCTCCACGGCGCCGACGCCGTGTACATCGGCGGCCCGGCGTTCGGGGCGCGCCACAACGCCAGCAATCCGCTGGAAGACATCGCATCGCTGGTGCAGTTCGCGCACGGCTACCGCGCGCGCATCTTCGTGACCATGAACACGATCATGCACGACAGCGAACTCGAGCTGGCGCGCAAGCAGATCTGGCAGTTGTACGAGGCCGGCGTCGACGCCCTGATCATCCAGGACATGGGCCTGCTCGAACTCGACCTGCCGCCGATCCAGCTGCACGCCAGTACCCAGTGCGATATCCGCGGCCCCGAAAAAGCGAAGTTCCTGGGCGACGTCGGCTTCTCGCAGCTGGTGCTGGCGCGCGAACTGACGGTCGAGCAGATCCGCAAGATCCACGCCTCGGTCGACACCCCGCTCGAGTACTTTGTGCACGGCGCGCTGTGCGTCGCGTATTCGGGCCAGTGCTATATCTCTCACGCCGATACCGGCCGCTCGGCCAACCGCGGCGACTGCTCGCAAGCCTGCCGCCTGCCATATACCCTGAGCGACGGCCAGGGCCGCGTGGTGGCCTTCGACAAGCACCTGCTGTCGATGAAAGACAATGACCAGAGCCGCAACCTGGAAGCGCTGGTCGATGCCGGCATCCGCTCGTTCAAGATCGAGGGCCGTTACAAGGACATGGGGTATGTGAAGAACATCACGGCCCATTACCGCCTGCTGCTTGACGAGATGCTCGAGCGCCGTCCGGAATTCGTGCGCGCTGCCAGCGGCCGCACGCGCGTCATGTTCACGCCCGACGTCGACAAGAACTTCCATCGCGGCCATACCGAATACTTCGCCCAGGGCCGCCTGACCGACATCGGCGCGTTCGACTCACCAAAATACGTGGGCGTGGAACTGGGCATCGTCGCACGCCTGAACGGGGACAGTTTCGATGTCGTCACCACGGCGCCAATGGCCAATGGCGACGGCCTGAACTACATGCACAAGCGCGACACCTGCGGCATCCAGGCCAACCGCGCCGAGAAGCTGGGCGACGAACCCGACGGCCAGCGCTGGCGCGTGTACCCCAACGAGCCGATGCAGGCCCTGACCGGCCTGAAGGTGGGCACCGTGATTCACCGCAACCGCGACCACCAGTGGGAAGCGACGCTGAATAAAAAATCGTCCGAGCGCAAGGTGGCAGTGGACTTGATCCTCAGTGAAGTGGCGGGCGGCCTGCGCCTGGACGTCATCGATGAAGACGGCATCGCTTCCTGCATCGAGACCGCGCTTGAACTGCAACCGGCCCAGCAGGCAGCCCAGGCCGAGGCCTCGCTGCGCGCCAGCCTGGCCAAGCTGGGCAACACCATGTTCGAAGCCGGCCATGTCGAACTGGCGCTGAGCCAGCCGTGGTTCGTGCCCAACGCCGCCATCAATGCGCTGCGCCGCGACGCCATCGCCGCCCACGAAGCGGCGCGCCTGGCGGCCTGGGATCGTCCGCAGAGGAAGCCGGCTGCCGAACCGCCGGCGGTCTATCCGGACGCCCAGCTCAGCTACCTGGCCAATGTGTACAACGAAAAGGCGCGCGCCTTCTATCACAAGCATGGCGTGCAGCTGATCGATGCGGCGTACGAGTCGCATGAGGAAGCGGGCGAAGTCTCGCTGATGATCACCAAGCACTGCCTGCGCTTCTCGTTCAACCTGTGCCCGAAACAGGCCAAGGGCGTGCAAGGCGTGCAGGGCCAGGTGAAGGCCGAGCCGATGACCCTGGTCAGTGGCGACGAGAAATACACGCTGCGCTTCGACTGCAAGCCGTGCGAGATGCACGTGGTCGGCGCCATGAAGGGCAATATCCTCAAGTCGCCGCCGCCGTCGAATGTGGCCTACACGCCGCTGACCTTCCACCGCCAGCGTCCGCGCGACAAGACCGGTACGCCGGCGTGATATGACCGAAGGCGCCTGCGGGCGCCTTTTTCACATCCGGACGATTGTGCAATCCTGCTCGACTTTTCGGCATGGGCGGCGCGCGCGTCGCCATCCATACTGGCTCCACTGTCCAACCACACAACGGAGCCAACCATGCAAGACCAACTGTCCAAAGTCATCCTGATCACCGGCGCCAGCAGCGGCATTGGTGAAGCCACTGCCCGCCACCTGGCCGCCCTCGGCCACCGCGTGGTGCTGGGCGCCCGCCGCACCGAACGGCTGGTGGCACTGGCGGCCGAGATCCGCGAAGCCGGCGGCGTGGCCGACCTTGCCCAGCTCGACGTGACCAGCCTGGAAAGCATGCAGGAATTCGTCGCCTTCGCCCTCGAGCGCCATGGCCAGGTCGACGTGCTGGTCAACAATGCGGGCGTGATGCCGCTGTCGAAGCTGGAAGCCCTCAAGATTGACGAATGGAACCGCATGATCGACGTCAATATCCGCGGCGTGCTGCACGGGATCGCCGCCGTGCTGCCGGGGATGCAGGCGCGCCGCAGCGGCCAGTTCATCAATATCGCCTCGATCGGCGCTTATGCCGTCAGCCCGACCGCCGCCGTCTACTGCGCCACCAAGTTCGCGGTGGCGGCCATTACCGAGGGCCTGCGTCAGGAAGTGGGCGGCGACATCCGCGTGACCCTGGTCTCGCCGGGCGTGGTGGAGTCTGAATTGGCCGATTCGATCTCGGACGGCCTGGCGCGCGACACCATGCGCGAGTTCCGCAAGGTCGCGATCAAGCCGGAAGCGATCGCGCGCGCCATCGCCTTCGCCATCGAACAGCCGGCTGACGTGGATGTCAGCGAATTGATTGTGCGCCCGACCGCCAGCCCGTATTGATTCAGGACGGGATCGTCAAGCCCTTTTGCACCGACGGCCGCGCCAGGAAACGCTCGAGCGCCGCCGTCACGTGCGTGAAGTCCGCCACGCCGACCAGCTCGCTCGCCTCATAGAAGGTCAGCAGGTTGTTAATCCACGGGAAGATCGCAATGTCGGCGATCGTCAATTCCTGGCCCGCGACCCATGCATGCTGCGCCAGTTGGCGGTCGATCACGCCCAGCAGGCGGCGCGATTCGGCGACGTAGCGGTCGCGCGGCCGTTTGTCTTCATAATCCTTGCCGGCGAATTTATTGAAGAAGCCGACCTGCCCGAACATCGGCCCGACCCCGCCAATCTGGAACATCAGCCACCCGATCGCCTGATAGCGCGCTACAGGATCGCTCGGCAGCAGCTTGCCGGATTTGTCGGCCAGGTAGATCAGGATCGCACCGGACTCGAACAGCGCCAGCGGCTGCCCGCCCGGACCGTTCGGGTCGAGGATGGCAGGGATTTTATTATTGGGATTAAGTGACAGGAAGGCCGGCGAATTCTGGTCATCCTTCGCAAAGTCGACCTTGTGCGCCTCATACGGCAAGCCGATCTCCTCCAACATGATCGGGATCTTGACGCCATTGGGCGTCGGCAGCGAATACAGCTGCAGCCGGTCAGGATGTTGGGCCGGCCATTTCTCGGTGATGGGGAAAGCGGACAGGTCAGGCATAGCGCAGGCACCTCGTCAGATGAACAGGATGCCTACGATAGCGCATATTGACGAGCGCTGCCGGCAGCGGTCGTGGGCGCGGCATCAGCCGAACAGTTTATTGGCCGTCTTGGCGATCAGCTCGCCCTGGTGGCGAGCACCGCCCAGCTCTTTCTCGCTCGGCTGGCGCTGCCCCTGGCCGCCGGCGATGGTCGAGGCGCCATACGGGCTGCCGCCAACGATCTCGTCGATCGTCATCTGCGCCTGGTAGCTGTACGGCAGGCCAACCACGGTCATGCCGAAGTGCAGAAGGTTGGTAATGATCGAGAACTGCGTCGTTTCCTGCCCGCCGTGCTGGGTAGCGGTCGAGGTGAAGGCGCCGCCCACTTTACCGTTGAGTGCGCCGCGCGCCCACAGGCCGCCGGTCTGGTCGAGGAAGGCCGCCATCGCGCCCGGCATGCGACCATAACGGGTTGGCGCGCCGACGATGATGGCATCGTAGTGTTCCAGGTCGTCGGGCTTGGCGATCGGCGCGTCCTGGTCGAGCTTGAAGTGGGCGCCCTTGGCGATTTCTTCGGGAACGATTTCGGGAACGCGCTTGATGTCGACCGTTGCGCCGGTGCTGCGTGCGCCTTCGGCGACGGCGTTCGCCATCGTCTCGATGTGGCCATACGTCGAGTAATACAGAACCAATACTTTTGCCATTGCCATGCCTCCATGAGTGGATACCGGGACGGCCATTGTAGACACAATGGCAGAACGTCCGCTTTCGACACCACATGGATTGTGCAGGCTGGGACGCCTGCACGCATTAAGGCTTAAGTCAGAGCCAGACGATGAAGGCGATCAGCGCGACCACCAGCGCCACGCGGGTGATATTGTAGGCAGTCTTGTTCCAGGCCTTGAAGCGACGGCGATACTGGCCGGCATAGAAGGAAATGCGGAACAGCTTGCTCACCAGGCCGACCTGGTCGCCGGTCTCGTTGGGCGAGGCGGCGGCGGTCATGACGGTGCGGCCGAACCAGCGGTTGAAGGCGCCCATCCAGCGGTAGCGCATCGGACGCTCGACGTCGCAGAACAGGATGATGCGGTCGCTCTCGCTGCCGTTGATTGCCCAGTGGATGAAGGTTTCGTCAAACACCACGCCCTGGCCGTCGCGCCAGCTGTGGCGTTCGCCGTCGACATCGATGAAGCAGCGGTCGTCGTTCGGCGTGGCCAGGCCCAGGTGATAGCGCATCGAGCCTGCGAACGGATCGCGGTGCGGATTGAGCTTGCCGCCTGGCGGCAGCTCGGCGAACATCGCAGCCTTGACCGAAGGAATCGACTGCAGCAGTGCATAGGTTTGTGGGCACAGACGCTCGGCCGACGGGTGGCTGGCGTCATACCACTTGAGATAGAAACGCTTCCAGCCGTTCTTGAAGAAGGAATTGAAGCCGGCATCGTCATTCTGCTCGGCGGCCTTGATCTTCTTGAGCGCGAGCAGGTTCTCGGCTTCGGCGCGGATGATCGGCCAGTTCTCTTGCAGGCGCGCGAGTTCGGGGAATTCGCTGACCGGGATGAAGGGCGTATTCGCCACCTTCGAGAACTTGTGCATGAAAATATTGATCGGCGCCATGAACGACGAGTGGTCGAAAATCTGGCGACGGAAAGGCAGACGCACGCGCCCGCGGAAATGGATGTGCAGGATGGACAGAATATAAAAACCTACCACTACCCACTTCATCGCATCCTCCATCGCAGCCTGATTGACGGCTGGCTCGCTTGATCAAGGACGCAGGATACCACATCAGCTACCCGGCCGTGGAAGGCCCGCCGACTTCTGGAAGAGCAGAACGGTGCGTGAAATGCGGCGCCGGCGCGCAGGCTCCAAAGCCCGTGCGACGGCAGTGGCGGGCCTGTGCCCGCCAGGAGAATATCAGTGCAGGACCGACGTCATCGCATAGCCTTTTTCGGCGATTTGCCCGCTCAGGTTATCGATGTCGAAATCGGCGATCTGGTCGGCATTGTCGTCGACCTCGAAGGCGCGCGCTTCGATTTCCCAATCGGTATTGGTGGCTTCCTCGGGGATGTTCTTGGCTTCAGGCACGGCCAGGTACGAGAATTTGCCGTCGTGTTCGGCTCTGCGGTAAATATCCAGGCGCATAGTCATTTTCCTCTATTCAACGCGCGCTTTCCGGATGAAAGCACGCAGCTCCACAGTAGAAGATTGCGTGGCCAGCGTCTGTTATTTGCCGAACATTCTGCGGTACGCCCGGGCCGCCGTCAGCGTACCGGCTGATGGCCGAGCACGCGCGCAGGCAGCATGACGATCGCGCGCAGCAGGCTCAACACGGCATCGACGCCGATACCCAGCAATCGGAACGGCAGCAATAGCAGCCACACCACAGGATACAGCACCAGGGCAAGCAGCGCGATTGGCCAGCACAGGAACAGCAGCACCAACCATACCAGGAAACTCAGCATTGTCTACTCCATCAGGAAACATCGGCATGGTCAATGTATGCCGAATGCAGGAGCCGGGCCAGCTGCTTGCGATAAACGGGGGGAAATGCGGGATGAACGGTAGCGTGAGGGTTATTTGCTATGCCGAAAGTCGTCGTCCCCGCGAAGGCGGGGACCCAAGTATGCAAGCACAGTGTCTACTGTTGATGTAGTGGCTGCGCAAAGGACTTGGGTCCCCGCCTGCGCGGGGACGACGTTGAATGCGGGGCGGGTCAGGCGATGCTCGCCGCTTCCTGGACAAGCGGCGCGTCGGCCAGCTCGTGCACCGGCTGACTGACGACCTCCGCCTTGATCGACGCTTGCAGCGACGGAATCGAACCGCCGGCACGGTAGGCAAAGGAAATGCGCAGCAAATCACCGGCCTTGACCTCGAGCGGCCGGTACAGCGGCAAGGTCATGTAATGGTTGAGCCAGTCAATGGTGGTCGCATGTTCCTGCACGATGGCCAGCACGTTCTTGGTGACGAAGCGCATCGCATTCAGGGAACCGCCCTGCTCGACCAGGACCGAGCCTTCCCAGGCGATCAGGCCGTCGACCGGCTGGCTGAAATCGAGGATGCTGTACACGGCCGGCTGGGCCAGCTCGACCGTGCCCGGCTGGACCACGCCGGTTTCCTGGAACTGCACGATCGGGGCGTGGAAGCCGTCGAAGTCATATTCCTGCTGCAACGGCTGGACCGCCATGATCACCGCTTCCGGCATGAACAGCGGCAGGGGGCCGCCGAACTTGGCCAGGTAGCGGCGCTTGAACGATTCGATCACCTCGACCTGCTTTTCGCGCAGCATGCCGACGTGGATCATCTCGCAGATCACGACATCGACCGGCTCCGGCGGCAGGTAGTCAAACGCGTCGGCGTGGATCACCTCGACCTTGTGGCCATTGGGATTCATCGCCAGGAAGCGGCGCGCCTCGTTGACCATGTCAGGGTTGAACTCGACGCAATACACTTTCGAGGCCGCCTGGGCCGCGAAGAACGACAGCACGCCGGTGCCACCGCCCAGCTCCAGCACTTTCGCGCCGGGGAACACCGAGTAATGGATGGCGGCCTTGAAGCTGTGCATCCGGTTCTTGTCCATCAGCATATTGTGATGGTAGTGGACTGGAATGAACTGCCCCAGGTAGCAGCTTTCGATTTCGCGTTCGTTGAGCATGGGTATCCTTGATTGGTCGGTGGTCGTTTGACCGTGGAACCATTATGGATACACTTGCTCGTGCGCAATCGGTCGAGCTGAGCGTGCTTTACCGTCCAATTCGCAATTCATCGGCCAGCTTGTCGCGTCCGGCCTGCTTGGCGATCTGGGCCGCCGTGTGGCCTTCGGTATTCTTCAGCCCGGTTTTGGCGCCGCGTGCCAGCAGCAGGCGCGCGGTTGATTCATGGCCTTCGCGCGCCGCCAGCATCAGCGGCGTAAAGGCGCCGCTGGCGCGCGGCGACAGCGCGTCGAGATCGGCGCCGCGTTCGATCAGTAATTGCGTGATCTTCTCGTCGCCGCTGGCGGCGGCGTAGTGCAGCGCGCTCCAGCCAGGCTGGTTGACCTTGGCGCCCTTGGCGAGCAAGGCGCGCACCACTTCCTCATCGCGCTTGAAGGCGGCCATCATCAGCGCCGTATTGCCATTGACCGCCTGGCGCTCGAGGTCGGTGCCAGGGTGACGCAGCAGCGCGGCCACGACTTCGCGCGAACCTTCGCGGATCGCCAGCACCAGCGGCGGTTCGCCACCCAGCGGGTTCAGCTCATTGGCGTTGACGACCGCGCCGACCATCTTGCGTACCGTATTCGCATCATCCATCTGCACGGCGCGGAAGAAGGCGTTCACCTGCTGCTCGGTCGGCGGAGTAACGGCAAGGGCGCTGCCCATGGCAGCGAACAATAGGCTGGTGGCAAGAAGTCGGCGGATCGGCATGAGTCAGCTCCTGGCGGTCTGGAACAGGTTGAAGAAATTCTCGCTGGTCCGGGCAGCGACCTCGCGCAGCGACACGCCCTTGAGGGTGGCGATGTACTCGGCCACGTGGGCCACATAGCCCGGCTCGTTCATGCGACCGCGGAACGGCACCGGCGCCAGGTAGGGCGAGTCGGTCTCGATCAGCATGCGCTCGAGCGGCACGGCCAGCGCCACCGCCTGCAAGTCCTTGGCGCTTTTGAACGTGACGATGCCCGAGAACGAGATATAGAAGCCCTGCTCCATGGCCGCCTGGGCTACTTCGAGCGATTCGGTGAAACAGTGCATGACCCCGGCCACACCGCCCGCATCCGTTCCCGCGCCTTCTTCCTTCATCAGGCGGATCGTGTCTTCACTGGCCGACCGGGTATGGATGATCAGCGGTTTGCGTGTCGCGCGCGAGGCGCGAATGTGCACACGAAAGCGTTCGCGCTGCCATTCCAGATCGCCCTCGAGGCGATAGTAATCAAGGCCGGTTTCGCCAATCGCGACGATTTTCGGGTGAATCGCCAGCTCGACCAGTTGCTGCACGGTCGGCTCGGGCGTGTCTTCATAGTCAGGATGGACACCGACCGACGCGAAGATATGGGGATGCTGCTCGGCCAGCGCGAGCACTTGCGGGAAGTCCGGCAAGTCCACCGACACGCACAGGGCGTGCGTCACCTTGTTCTCGGCCATCTTGGCCAGGACCTCGGGCATGCGGGCTGCCAGCTCCGGGAAATTGATATGGCAATGGGAATCGATAAACATCCCGCCATTGTACAAGACCAAGCGCATGCAATCAGCGGCGCCCCACGCGCACCACCGTCGCCCCCGCGCAGGCGGGGCCCAAGTGAATTCTCAGCCCACCCGTTTGCCGAGGATAATCAGGTCGCGCTCGATACCGTCAAGATTGGCCACGCGCGGAAAATTAGCCCAGGTCTCGAACCCATACTTGCGGAACAGCGCCAGGCTCGGCTGGTTGTGCCCAAAAATAAAGCCCAGCAAGGTATGCACCTTGACCTCGGGCGCAAACGCAATCGCCAGGTCCAGGCAATACTTGCCCAAACCCTGGCCACGCGCCTGTTCGGCGATATAGATCGACACCTCGGCCGTGCCCGAATACGCCGGGCGGCCATAGAAATTGGAGTACGACAGCCAGCCCAGCACGGCTGGCTTGTCGCTGCGGTCTTGGGCATCGTGGATCACCCACAACGGCCGCCGCTCCGGCGCATGGTCGTTGAACCACGCTTCGCGCGACTGCACCGTGACCGGCTCGGTGTCGGCGGTGACTTCGCGCGAGGCGATGGTGGAATTGTAGATATCGACGATGACCGGCAGGTCGTCGCGTTGGGCCAGGCGATGGACGTAGGATGGCATGCTGCGTACTGAAATGAGGTTACAGGGTATGGGTAGCGCGTGAGGACCGCAGCGCCGCGCCGAGGATTTCCTCGATGCGGGTTTTTGCGCGCAGGCCGGACTCGTCGGCCGGGAAATGCACGCCGATGCCTTGTGCCTTGTTATTGTTGGCGCCGCTCGGGGTGATCCAGGCCACCGTGCCGGCGATCGGGTATTTATTCGGGTCGTCCATCAGCGCCAGGATCAGGTAGATCTCGTCGCCGATTTTATAAGGCTTGTTGGTGGGCACGAAGATGCCGCCGTTCTTGAGAAACGGCATATAGGCAGCGTACAGCGCCGCTTTTTCCTTGATCGCCAGCGACAGCACCGAAGGCCGTGGGGCCTGGGCTGCATTCGTCTCTGGCTGGCTGGCACTCATCGGGATCCTTTCATGTGCAGCACGCAGTGTACTCAAGCAGCATATCTTCGACAAACAATTTTGCCGACAAAGGATGATCCGCCACAGCGCGCCGCTCATTCATCGCCTTGATGGCGCGCAGCAGGCTTGCCGCCGGAGCGCGGCCGGCCAACGCCGCCAGCTCTTTCTGATAGCGCGGATAGTAGCGGATATTGCCCGACAACTTGTACGAAAACACATCGTACAGCCAGCGCTGGGTCCAGGATACCAGGGCCGGCAATTCGGCCTTGGCCAGCTTGTCGGCAGTGCGCAGGGCGCTGTCCGGCGCCGGCCTGGCCAGGAACTGCAGCAGCGCTTCCATGTCGTCGCGGCTGCCGTTGCTTGACTCCGCCAGGGCCGCCAAAGGCGCCCCACCCTGCTCGCGCAGCCAGCTGTCGGCATCCGGCACGTCCTGCTCCTTGAGCCAGGCCAATGCCTCGCCGTGCGACGGCATCGGCAGAGCGAACTTGCGGCAGCGCGACAGGATCGTCGGCAGCAGGCGGTCGAGGCTGTTGGACGAGAGCAGGAACACGGTGCCCGGCGGGGGTTCTTCGAGCGTTTTCAGTAAGGCATTCGAGGCCGGCATATTGAGCGCCTCGGCTGGATACAGCACCACCACCCGCAAACCCTGGCGGTGGGTCGAGATGTTCATGAAGTCGGCCAGGTTGCGGATCTGCTCGATCTTGATCTCTTTCGACGGCGCCTTGGTCGACTTCGACTTGCGCTCGCCATCGCCTTCTTCAGCGTCGGCCGGGAGCTCGTCTTCGAGCGCCTCGGGCCGCACGCGGCGGTAGTCGGGATGGTTGTGCTGGACGAACCAGCCGCAGGACGCGCAAGTGCCGCAGGCATGACCATCTGGCCGTGGGTTCTCGCACAGCAGGGCCTGGGCGAAGCTTTCAATGAAGTCGGCCTTGCCGGTGCCGGCCGGGCCATGGAACAGGATCGCGTGCGGCATACGCGCGCGCATCTGATGCAACTGCGTCCACGCGTCCCCCTGCCACGGGTACATCGTCACAACAATTTCTCCAGAATGGTGCCGAGATCGGCCTGGATCTCGGCGATGCTGCGCGTCGAGTCGATCACGGCGAAGCGCTGTGGAAACTGCGCGGCGCGGCGCAGGTACTCGGCGCGGCAACGGGCGAAGAAGTCGGCCTGCTCGCGCTCGAACTTGTCGAGCGTACGCGTAGCGTTGAGGCGTTGGCGCGCCACCTCGAGCGGCACATCGAACAGCAGGGTCAGGTCGGGCTGCAGGTCGTGATGGACCCAGGCCTCGAGCGCCTCGAGCTTGTCGCGCGCCAGGCCGCGGCCACCGCTCTGGTAGGCAAAGCTGGCGTCAGTGAAGCGGTCCGACAGCACCCAGCGTCCCTCGGCCAGATTCGGTGCAATGACCTGGGCGATATGCTCGCGCCGGCTGGCAAACATCAGGAGCGCCTCGGTCTCGAGATGCATTTTTTCGTGCAGCAAATGGTCGCGCAGCTTTTCGCCGAGCGGCGTGCCGCCCGGCTCGCGCGAGGCGACCACGGTCTTGCCATGTGCCGCCAGCAGATCGGCGACGAATCCGATGTGGGTCGATTTCCCGGCGCCGTCGATGCCTTCGAATGTGATGAACTTGCCCTGCATGTGAAGCCTTGATTCTTGATTATTCGGTGGTGATGCCGCGCTGGTAGCGATTGACCGCCCGATTATGGTCCGGCAAGTTGTTCGAGAAATGGCTGGTGCCATCGCCGCGCGCAACAAAATACAGCGCCGGGGTCTCGGCCGGCTCGAGCGCCGCGTGCAGAGACTGCAGGCCGGGCAGCGCGATCGGGGTCGGCGGCAGCCCGCCGCGCGTGTAGGTATTGTACGGGGTGTCGGTCAGCAGGTCTTTCTTGCGGATCTGGCCCGCGTAGCTGGCCCCCATGCCGTAGATCACGGTGGGATCGGTCTGCAGCAGCATGCCGGTGCGCAGGCGATTGACGAACACGCCGGCGATCATATTGCGCTCGCTTTTCTGCCCGGTTTCCTTCTCGACGATCGAGGCCATGATCAACGCCTCGTACGGCGCCTTGTAGGGCAGCTCCTTGTTGCGCCGTTCCCAGGCCGCGTTCAGGTGATCGAGCATGGCCTGGTGCGCGCGCCGGTAAATCTCGATCTCGGACGAGCCCTTGGCGAACAAGTAGGTATCGGGGAAGAACAAGCCCTCAGGATCCTTGAACTCGGTCGAGATCTTCGCCATCAGTTCCTCGTCAGTGAGCTTGACGGTGTCGTGCTTGAGCCGGTCGTGGGCGCTGATCGCCTGGCGCATCTGGCGGAAGGTCCAGCCTTCGATGATCGTCACCGCTTCATGCGCGAACTCGCCGCGCACCAGTTGCGTCAGCAGGCGGCGCGGGCTGGTATTCGGTTTCAGTTCATAGCTGCCGGCCTTGATGCGGCCGGCGTCGCCGGTCAGGCGCGCCAGCAGCGCGAACATGGTCCGGTTGATCGGCACGCCGGCCGCCACCATCTGCTGGGTGCTGGCGCCGACGCCGCTGCCGGGATTGATCGTGAATTCGATCGGCTCGCCGCCGGTCGTCAGTGAATGCTTGGTCCACCACGAGAATCCGCCTGCGGCTGCCAGCGTGACGATGACGCCGGTGACGAGTAATTTTTTGATGATTGCCATGTGTTGTGTGCAGGGGAATCTGCGGGCGCATCCGCCAATTGCGGCACGCTCGGCGCGATTTCCCCGACAACTCTATAATGAGGCCGTAATGATAAAGCCTAATTGCCAAAATATTTCGGATTTTCATGAGTAACTGGACAGACCACCTCGCCACGCATGGCGCCCGCTTCCATATTGACGAAGCGACGCAAGTCGACGACTTCGGCCGGCCACTCGATACCGACGCGCTCGCGGCCGGTTTCGTGGCGACCGTCACCGACCAGGGCCTGATCGCCGTGGCCGGTGAAGAAGCCGCGAAATTCCTGCACGCCCAGCTCACCAACGACGTCGAGCACTTGCAGCACAGCGACGCGCGCTTCGCCGGATTCTGCACGCCGAAAGGCCGCCTGCAAGCGAGCTTCCTGATGTGGCGCGACCTTGACACCGTGTATTTGCAGCTGCCGCGCGCCATCCAGCCGCCACTGCAAAAGCGCCTGTCAATGTTTGTGCTGCGCAGCAAAGCCAAGCTGCGCGACGCCACCGACGAAGCGCCGTTCGAGGCCGTGCTCGGCCTGGGCGGCGCCAGGGCCGAGGCGGCGCTGGCCCGTTTCGTCGAGGCGCTCCCTGGCGCGCCGATGGGCAAGACCAGCGGCGCATTCGGCACCGTGCTGCGCCTGAACGATGCCTTCGGCGCCCCACGCTATCTGTGGCTCACTTCGGCTGAAACTGCCAGCGCGGCCCTGCCCGCGCTCAAGCAAGAGCTCGCCTTGGGCGGCAACCAGGCCTGGCGCCTGGCTACCATCCACGCCGGCGAGCCGCAGGTCGACGCGGCCACGCAGGAACAATTCGTGCCGCAGATGGTCAACCTTGAACTGCTCGGTGGCGTCAATTTTAAAAAGGGCTGCTATCCGGGCCAGGAGATCGTCGCGCGCACCAAGTACCTCGGCAAGATCAAGCGCCGCACCGCACTGGCCACGATCGACAACGCTGCTGCCCGCACTGGCGATGAAGTGTTTTCGAGCGCCGATCCCGACCAGCCTTGCGGCATGGTCGTCAACGCCGCGCCGAACGGCCGTGGCGGCGCCGACGCGCTGGTCGAAATCAAGCTGGCGGCGCTGGGCGAGCCGGTAGCACTCGGCTCGGCCGGCGGCGCCGCGCTGCGCTTCCTGCCCATGCCCTACAGCCTCGACGCGGTCGACGACTAGCGATGGTCGACTTCTACGTCTACTACAAGGTCGCTAGCGGCGACGCCGCCACGCTGGCGCCGCTGGTGCATGCCATGCAGCGCCAGCTGGTGCAAGACGCCGGCGTGCAGGTCCAGCTCAAGCGCCGCCCGGAAGACAAGGACGGCCTGCAGACCTGGATGGAAGTCTACCCCGGCGTGAGCGACGGCTTCGCGGCAGTGCTGGCGCAGGCGGTCGACGCTGCCGGCATAGCATCCCACCTTGCGGGACCACGACGTCTCGAGATCTTCACGGACCTGCCATGTGCCTGATCGTCTTCGCCTGGCATGTCGTTCCCGGCTTGCCCATAGTCGCCTGCGCTAACCGCGATGAATTCTATGACCGTCCGGCCACCCCGGCCGGCCCCTGGCCGCATGCGCCGCATGTGATCGCTGGGCGCGACCTGCAGGGCGGCGGCAGCTGGATGGGCATCTCGGTCATTGGCCCCAGCGGCCCGCGCTTCGCGGCGCTGACCAATATCCGCGCACCCGGAGAACGCCGTGACGATGCGCCATCGCGCGGCGCGCTGGTGGCCGACTATCTGCGCGGCGAGCTCGATGCGGCGGCCTATGTGGCCGAACTGGCGGCTCGTCCCGACCTGTACAACGGCTACAACCTGGTGCTGGGCGATCGCGAAACCTTGTACTGGTATTCCAACCGCGGCAACGACGACCCGCGCAACGGCCAGCCGCTCGAGCGCGGCCGCATCTACGGCATCTCGAACGGCCTGCTCGACACGCCCTGGCCCAAGGTGCTGCGCACTAAGGCCCAGTTTGCGAGCCTGCTGTGCCAGGGAGCGCCCGAGGATGCGTATTTCGAAATGCTGTCCGATACCACCCGCGCGCCCGACGTCCGGCTGCCCGAGACCGGCATGCCGATCGAGGTCGAGCGCATGCTCTCGCCGGTGTGCATCGAGTCGCCCGGGTATGGCACGCGCACCTCGACCGTGGTCAGGGTGTATCGCGATGCGGCGCCGGAGTTGAATGAGCGGGTGGTGCAGCCGGGGGTAGTGGCCGCTGCTTGAGACTAGGGTGGGCGGCTGCGCCGCCAACCCTAGCGGCGTTTCATGCCGGCTTTGAGGATCTCTTTCAAATGCGGGGTCGCCGCGTAGGGATCGGCCGGCTGCCGCGCATGCACCAGCGCATCCATGCGCTCGGCCACCGCGCCCAGCGCCTGCGGGTGCGAGAACACATAGAAGCGCTCTTCGCGAATCGCATCGAAGGTCAGGCGCGCGACATCCGCCGCCGACACCTTGCCTGACCCTACCGCCTTTTCCGTCAAGGCCTGCGCCGCCATCTGGCTCGCAGTCATGATTTCGTCGGTACGCAATTCATCCGGCCGGTGGCGGTGCGATTGCGCGATCGCGGTCGGGATGAAATACGGGCACAGCACCGAGGTGCCGATCGGCGCGTCGACCAGCTTCAGATCGTGGTACAGCGTCTCGGTGAGCGCCACCACCGCATGCTTGGACACGTTATAGATGCCCAGCGCCGGCGAGTTGAGCAGGCCGGCCATCGAAGCCGTATTGACGATCCAGCCGCGATAGCCCGGATCCTGGGCCGCGCATTCGAGCATCACGCGGGTGAACACGCGCACGCCGTGAATCGCACCCCACAGGTTCACGCCCAGCACCCATTCCCAGTCTTCCTCGGAATTTTCCCAGACCAGCCCGCCCGCGCCGACGCCGGCATTGTTGAACACCAGGTGCACCGCGCCGAACCGGGCCATCGCCGAATCGGCCAGCTCCTGTACGTGGGCGCCCTTGCGCACGTCGCACACCATGGCCAGCACTTCGCCCTGCCGGCCGAGTTCGTCGGCCGCCTTCTCAAGCGTTTTCTGCTGGACGTCGGCCAGCACCAGCTTCATGCCCAGGCTGCTGGCCAGGTTGGCGAACTCACGCCCCATGCCGCTGGCCGCGCCCGTGATGACCGCGACCTTTCCGTGAAACTCGTCCATTTGCGCTCTCCCTTCGTGTTGCCTAGACCGCCGTGACACCGCCGTCGACGGCCAGTATCTGGCCCGTGATGTGCTTGCCGGCATCCGAGGCGAACAGCACTACCGCGCCCTTCAAGTCCTCGTCGTCGCCCAGGCGCCCGAGCGGCGCCGCCGCGGACAAGCCATCCACCCCAAAGGTGGCCAGCACGCCCTTTGTCATCTTCGACGGGAAGAAGCCGGGGGCGATCGAGTTGACCGTGATGCCGTAGCGTCCCCACTCGCCGGCAAGCGTACGGGTGAAATTTACCACCGCGCCCTTGGACGTGTTGTACGCCAGCGTCTGCATGGCATCGGGCGGGTTGCCGGCCAGGCCGGCGATCGACGAGATATTGATGATGCGCCCGTAGCGGCGCGGGATCATGGACAGCTTGCCGACCGCCTGCGACACCAGGAAGATCGAGCGCACGTTCAGGTTCATCACCTTGTCCCAGGCGTCGAGCGGGTAATCTTCGGCCGGTGCGCCCCAGGTGGCGCCGGCGTTATTGAGCAGGATGTCGACGTGGCCGAGGCGGGCGATCGCGGTGTCGACCAGGGCCTGCGCCTGGGCCGGATCGGACAGGTCGCCCGCGAAACAGCTGGCCTCGATGCCAAGCTCGTGCAGCCGGGCCACGGTGGCGTCGAGTTCCTCTTGCTTGCGCGATGCGATCACCAGCCGCGCGCCCTGCTCGCCGAGCGCCTGCGCCATCTGCAGCCCGAGCCCGCGCGAGCCGCCGGTGACGATGGCGGTCTTGCCCTTCAAAGAAAACAATTCCTGGGTGGTGCGCATGGTGTCTCCAGCGTTTTTTATCAGGAAGCAGCGAATTTCAGACCTGGCCTCAGACCTCGTAATCCATGCACTGGCGCGCCTCGCGGATGGCGCCGATGAAGGGAACGACCGCCTGGTGGGTCGGATGCTTGATGTACGCCTCGAGGGCCGCGCGATCGGCGAATTCCGAATACAGCACCACATCATAGGTCGCTTCGAGGTCGAGCTGGGCCAGGGTCACTTCGAAAGTGACGATGCCTGGCACGATCTGCGCGCACTCATCGAGCCGGCGCTTCATTTCGTGCGCATTCGCGGCGCGATCGGCGCCCTCGGCCTGTTCCTTCAGTTTCCACATCACGATGTGCTTGATCATTTGCTTCCTGTCTTGTGCATGGTGGGGATTAAACCTTCCGGCCAGGCCGGAAGCCGGTCGAGCATAGCATAGCGACAGCACGACCGTTCGCGAATAAATATGAAATTCATAATAGCACTGGATAGGCCGATTCTCTCCTATGAGCGGCGCCTTGTCCGACATGCAAAGAGGAAGACGAACATTGCATGTCAGGATCATGTAAGGCAGATGCAAGGTTCGTGTAAGTTTTCGGGAGCACAGTGAAGTTAGCTGACAAACAATCAGCATTTCCGGTTACACAAACAAAATACGGAGACACCCATGGCTATCACACCCGGCAATACTGTCGGAGGACAAGCTGCACCGACCTCCGCCGGACTCACCAAGGAAGAACGCAAGGTCATTGCCGCTTCTTCCCTCGGCACCGTTTTCGAATGGTACGACTTTTACCTGTACGGCTCGCTCGCCACCATCATCGCCAAGCAGTTCTTCATCGGCGACCCCAATACCACCTTCATTTTCGCCCTGCTCGCCTTCGCGGCCGGCTTCATCGTGCGTCCGTTCGGCGCGCTGGTGTTCGGCCGCCTGGGCGACATGATCGGTCGTAAATACACCTTCCTGATCACCATCCTGCTGATGGGCGCTTCGACCTTCCTGGTCGGCATCCTGCCGAGCTATTCGCAGATCGGCATCGCGGCGCCGATCATCCTGGTCACCCTGCGCATCCTGCAAGGCCTGGCGCTGGGCGGCGAGTACGGCGGCGCCGCCACCTACGTGGCCGAGCACGCGCCGCAGGGCAAGCGCGGCCTGTTCACGGCCTTCATCCAGACCACGGCGACAATCGGCCTGTTCCTGTCGATCCTGGTCATCCTGGGCACCCGCACCCTGACCGGCGAAGAAGAATTCCAGGCCTGGGGCTGGCGCATTCCCTTCCTGATCTCGGTCGTTTTGCTCGGCATCTCGGTCTGGATCCGCCTGTCGATGAACGAGTCGCCGGCCTTCGCCAAGATGAAAGCCGAGGGCAAGACCTCGAAAGCGCCGCTGTCCGAAGCCTTCCTCAAGCCGAAGAACGCCAAGGTCGCCCTGCTGGCCCTGCTCGGCCTGACGATGGGCCAGGCCGTGGTCTGGTACACCGGCCAGTTCTACGCCCTGTTCTTCCTGACCAAGACGCTCAAGATCGCCGAGCCGACCGCCAACGTCCTGATCGCGATCGCCCTGCTGCTGGCGACCCCGTTCTTCATCGTGTTCGGCGCGCTGTCGGACAAGATCGGCCGCAAGTGGATCATCCTCGGCGGCTGCGTGATCGCCGCCGCCACCTACTTCCCGATCTTCAAGGCGATCACCCACTACGGCAACCCGGCGCTCGAAGCCGCAATCCGCAGCGCACCGGTGGTGGTGGTGGCCGACCCGGCAACCTGCAGCTTCCAGATCGACGCCACCGGCACCAAGAAATTCCCGAACTCGTGCGACATCGCCACGCGCATGCTGACCGCGGCATCGGTGAGCTACAACCGCGTCGACGCGCCTGCCGGCACGGTCGCCACCATCAAGATCGGCGAAACCGAGTTCCAGTCGTTCAACGCCGTCATGACGCCGGATAACCTCAACTTCGACAAACCGTCGCTTGCGAGCGAAACCGCGCTCAAGGCCGAAGTCAATGGCGCCCTGAAAGCGGCCGGCTATCCCGAGAAAGCCGATCCGACGCAGATCAACAAGCCGATGCTGGTGCTGTTCCTGTTCATCCTGGTGCTGTACGTGACCATGGTGTACGGGCCGATCGCGGCGATGCTGGTCGAGATGTTCCCGACCCGGATCCGCTACACCTCGATGTCGCTGCCGTATCACATCGGTAATGGCTGGTTCGGTGGCCTGTTGCCGACGACAGCCTTCGCGCTGGTGGCGTTCAAGGGCGATATCTATTATGGACTGTGGTATCCGATCATCATCGCCATGACCACCTTCGTGATCGGTGCGCTGTTCGTGAGGGAGACCAAGGACAACGATATTTACGCCAACGACTAATCGTCGGCATGCCCTAACGAGAATGCCGCTGGGTAACCAGCGGCATTTTTATTTCCGGACGTGGACGTTCGTCGGCAAATGTGTGTGCTGGGCAAGAAGGTGCTTATACTAAGGCACTATGATTGTTGGCCGACCCCCACTGCAACAGCTGGACAGCCGCCTGGCCGGGCTTGCTGCCGCCATATTGCTGCACGTGCTGCTGGGCGTCGTCTGGAAAGCGGCGCTCAGGATCCAGATACCGGTCCAGGCCGAACCGTCATACACGCAGTGGCTCCAGCTTCCTGACCGCATTCGATCCTCGGGCGCGGCGGATGAGACCGAGCTTGGCGAGCCACATCGGATGCCGACTGGCGGCAACGTCGCGACCTCCCGCCCGCCGCCGATAGCGCGCGCAGAACGTCACAGCGCCATCGATGCGGCAACACCTCCCCTGCCAGTGAGTGACAGACTGGAAGCCGATCGGCCTCCATCAAGCGCCGTCGACGTTGCGTCTGCCAATCACGTCGATGACATGGTTGCGCAGGCAAAACGTGAAGCGGGCGACATCGACCGCACGCTGCGCAAGGAGAGCAAGCCCTACATCGTCGCGCCGCTGGATAGCCCGCATATACGCATGGCGAAAAAGTTCAGGGAAGCCGCCGCATTAGCCCCGAACCGTCTGTGGGAAGCGCCGAAGGTCGTCGAGCTGGTCAACGACGGCGGCGATGGCGCGCGCCGCACCCGGGTACTCACTGCGCTCGGCATCTACTGTATTACTGAAAGATCCCCCGCCACCAGCATCGACATGATCGAGCGGCACGGCAAACAGCGCATCACCAACTGCGGACACGAGCATGAGCAGCCGGCCAACCCGCAGCAATGGCGCACCGCACGCGACTAGGCGTTTCCCGGACCGGCGCTTAGCCGTTGAAGCCTTGCCCCGACGTCGCCAGCCGCGCGAGCAGCGGCGCCACCTGCCATGCTTCGCCCTGGCGCGCGCGCGCGAACCCCTCGATCGCCGCCACTACCTGCGGCAAGCCGACGCTATCGGCATAAAACATCGGCCCGCCCCGGTGCAGCGGGAAACCGTAGCCGCTCAGGTAGACCATGTCGATGTCGGACGCCCGCAGCGCGATGCCCTCTTCCACGATCTTCGCGCCTTCATTCACCAGCGCATACACCAGGCGCTCGACGATCTCCTGGTCGGTGATCTCGCGCCGCTGCACTCCGATCGCGGCCGCATGGCCCACGATCATGTCGTCCACGGCAGCAGACGGCAGCGCCTTGCGCTCGCCCGCCTGGTAGTCATACCAGCCGGCCCCGGTCTTTTGACCGAAACGCCGCTGTTCGCACAGCAGATCGGGCAGCTTCGAGTAAGTAAAACCCGGCGACTCGAGCGCGCGCCGCTTGCGGATGTGCCAGCCGATATCATTGCCGGCCAGGTCGCTCATTCGGAACGGTCCCATCGCAAACCCGAACGCCTCGATCGCGCGGTCGACCTGCTCCGGCAGTGCGCCTTCCTCGAGCAGGAAATACGCCTGGCGCAGGTATTGTTCCAGCATGCGGTTACCGATGAAGCCATCGCATACGCCCGAAACCACGCCGGTCTTTTTCAGCTTCTTCGACAGGGCCAGCGCGGTGGCCAGCACGTCCTTGCCGGTGCGCGCGCCGCGCACGATCTCGAGCAGTTTCATTACCTGCGCGGGGCTGAAGAAATGCAGGCCGATCACGTCCTGCGGACGGCTGGTGAAAGCGGCGATGCGGTTGACATCGAGCGTCGAGGTATTGGTGGCCAGGATCGCGTCCGGCTTCATGACCTTGTCCAGCTCGCGAAATACCAGCTCCTTGACATCCATGTCCTCGAACACCGCTTCGACCACGATGTCGGCCTGGGTGATGGCGTCGTAGGACAGCGTTCCCTTGATCAGCGCGATGCGCTGCTCCAGCTTGTCCGCCGCCAGCTTGCCCTTGTTGACGCTGCTTTCGTATTGCTTGCGGATGCCAGCCAGGCCCTTGTCGAGCGCGTCCTGCTTCATTTCCAGGATCGTCACCGGGATGCCGGCATTGGCGAAATTCATCGCGATGCCCGCGCCCATGGTGCCCGCACCGACCACGGCCGCCGTTGCAATGCTGCGCAGCGGCGTATCGGCCGCCACGTCGGGCACCTTGCCGGCCGAACGCTCGGCGAAGAAGGCATGGCGCAGCGCCTTCGATTCACCCGTCGTGGTCAGGTGGATGAAGCGTTCGCGCTCGAAGCGCAGGCCGTCCTCGAAAGAGTCGGCAGTCACCGAAGCAGCCACCGCTTCGACGCAGGCGCGCGGCGCCGGGAACGGGCCGGCGGTGGCGTCCACCCGGGCCCGCGCGGCTATCAGGAAGCCGGCGGCATCCGCATGCGCCACGGCGCGCTCGCGTACTTTCGGCAGCGGGCGCGCAGCAGCCACGCCCTCGGCGAAGCCGATCGCGGCCGGCAGCAACTCGGTGCCCGCCGCAAACACCTGATCGAACAGGGGCGTGCCGGCCAGCTTCTCGGACAAGACCGGAGCGCCGCCCAGGATCATGTCCAGCGCTTGTTCCAGGCCCAGCAGGCGTGGCAAGCGCTGGGTGCCGCCGGCGCCCGGAATCAGACCCAGCTTGACCTCGGGCAGCGCGATCTGCGCGCCCGGCAGCGCCACGCGGTAATGGCAGCCCAGCGCCAGCTCCAGGCCGCCGCCCATGGCGACGCCATGGATCGCCGCGACAACCGGCTTGGACGAACCTTCGACGACGCGGATCAGCGAATGCAGGGTCGGCTCGGTGAGCGCCTTCGGCGAGTTGAATTCGCGGATATCGGCGCCGCCCGAGAAGGCTTTACCAGCACCCACGAGCACGATCGCCGTGACCGCCGGATCGCGTTCGGCATCCTGCACGCCCTGCACGGCGGCGGCACGCGTCGCAAGGCCCAGCCCGTTAACCGGAGGATTGTTCAGGGTGATGACGGCAATGCTGCCGTGGACCTGGTAGTCGGCGCTCATGTCTCGCATTCTCCTTGTTGGTGGTACTGGCTGAGCTGTCCACTATACCTCAGAAAATGCACGAACGTACTATTCAGACAAGGGCGTTACCGCCGTCAAAATTGCCCTTGCTGGCGGGCCTTGTCGATCTTCTGGTCGGTCTTGTACTGACTCAGCGCGTAGACCGCCCAGATCGCGGCCGGCAGCCAGCCGACCAGTGTGATTTGCAAGATCAGGCAGATGATGCCGGCAATCGGACGGCCGATGGTGAAGAAGGTCAGCCAGGGAAGAATGAGGGCGATAAGGAGGCGCATGGGGAATCCTGTGGAGAGTTTGTCAAAGTTGACAACAGTCTAGCTGCTACTTGCGCAGTACCGTGTTCCGATTGGATGACGGCGCCTGCGCGCGCAGCCAGGCCAGGGCAGCTGCTAGCGCTGCGCCACGTGGACCGTGGCCTTCGCATGCTTCAGGCTGGCCACGATCGTGAACGTCATGATCACCAGCAGCGACCACGAACTCCATTTGCTCAGGTGGACGCTTGACCACGCCCCAAGCTGGTTCGGATAGCGCCACACGCCCCAGAAGGTGCCGATGTTCTCGGCCAGCCAGATGAAGAAGCCGGTCAACACGAAACCGAGCAGCAGCGGCATGCGGCGGTCCCGGTCCAGCGGGCGGAACACGACTTCGGTGCGCGCGTACAGGCCAAGCGCGCACGCCGCCAGGTACCAGCGGTAGTCGCCGATATAGTGGTGGGTAAAAAAATTCAGGTAGATCAGGATGGCGATCGTGGTCGCCATCCAGTATGGCGGGTGATGGCGCACCCGCAGGTCGAGCAGGCGCCAGGCCTGGATGATGTAGCTGCCGATCGACGCATACATGAAGCCGGTGAACAGCGGCACGCCCCATAGCTTGGTGTAGCCAAAGTCCGGGTAGCTCCACGACGCTATACTGCCAGAGACCTTGAATACTTCGAGCGCGACGCCGATTACGTGGAATAGCGATACCGCCTTGAGCTCGTCCCAGGTCTCGAGCCTGGACCAGACCATGCCGGCCTGGATCGCGAGCGCCACCACCAGCAGCACATCGTAGCGAGCAATACCGAACACCCCGGCCCGCGGCGTGAGCGCCATCGCCAGGAAGAACCCGGCCACGAACAGGCAGGCGCGCGCCTCCTTGATCCCGAAATACAGGAATTCGACCAGGGCGCGGCGCGCGCCGCGCACTGGCCGTGCACGCTTATCCATCAGGTGGCGATCAAAGGCCGCGAGCATTGCCGTCATGCCGCAAGGATGGCGCGCATGTCGCGCTCAGTCGGTTGGCAAGCGATGTTGCGCATACGCTTCGCGCAGCCTGTTCTTTTGAATCTTGCCGGTGCCACCCACCGGCAGGCTCTCGGCGAACACGACGTCGTCCGGGGTCCACCACTTGGCCACCTTGCCCGCGAACCATGCGAGCAGCTCTGCGCGGGTGACGTCCATGCCGGGCCGGCGCACCACCACCAGCAAGGGCCGCTCGGCCCATTTCGGATGCTGCACGCCGATACAGGCCGCCTGCTGCACCGCCGGGTGCGCCATCGCCACATTCTCGAGCTCGATGGTGCCGATCCACTCGCCACCCGACTTGATCACATCCTTGCTGCGGTCGGTGATCGCCAGGTAGCCGTCGGCATCGATGGTCGCCACGTCGCCGGTCGGGAACCAGCCATCCTGCAGCACATCGCCGCCCTCCTCGCGAAAATAGCCGGACACCACCCACGGTCCCTTGACCAGCAGGTGGCCATAAGTGACGCCGTCCCACGGCAATTCGTTGCCGCCATCGTCGACGATCTTCAGGTCGACGCCATAGATTGCGTGGCCCTGCTTGCGCAGCACCGCGCGTTGCTGCTCCGCCGGCAAGGCCGTGTGCCTGGCCTGCAAGGTGCAGGCGGTGCCGAGGGGCGACATCTCGGTCATGCCCCAGGCGTGCACCACCTGCACCCCGAGGCGATCGATCAGGGTGTCCATCATGGCCGGCGGGCAGGCCGAGCCGCCGATCACGGTGCGGCGGAAGGTCGAGAAGCGCAGCTCGTTGGCCAGCACGTGATTGATCAGCCCCAGCCACACCGTCGGCACGCCGGCCGAGAACGTGACGCCCTCGGCCTCGAACAATTCATACAGCGACTTGCCGTCCAGCGCCGGCCCGGGAAACACCAGCTTGGCGCCGGACAGCGGCACTGAATACGGCAAGCCCCAGGCATTTACATGGAACATCGGCACCACCGGCAGCACCACGTCGGCGCTCGAGACATTCAGGGCGTTCGGCATCGCCGAGGCGTAGGCATGCAGCACGGTCGAGCGGTGCGAGTACAAGGCGCCCTTCGGGTTGCCGGTGGTGCCCGAGGTGTAGCACAGCGCCGCCGCCGAGCGTTCGTCGAACTGCGGCCAGTCGTAGTCGCTCGAAGCTTCATCGATCAGGTCTTCATAGCACAGCAGCCCCGGGATCGTGCCTGCGGGCGGCATGTGCTCGCGCCCGCACATGACGACGTATGCCTTGACGGTCTCGCAGCGACGCGCCATGGCTTCGATCGCGGGCAAGAAGGTAAGGTCGAAGAACAGGATCTGGTCGTCGGCATGGTTGACGATGTAGGCGATCTGGTCCGGATGCAGGCGCGGATTGATGGTATGCAGCACCGCGCCCGAGCCGGACACGGCATAGTACAGCTCAAGGTGCCGGTAGCCATTCCAGGCCAGGGTGGCGATCCGGTCGCCCATCTCGACGCCCGACTTTGCCAGCGCATTGGCCAGTTGGCGCGCCCGGCGCGCGCAATCGCGGTACGTATAGCGGTGCAGGTCGCCCTCGACCCGGCGCGAGACGATCTCGCCGTCACCATAATGGCGCGCCGCAAACTCCAGAATGCTTGAGATGAGCAGCGGTTGATCCATCATCTGGCCTTGCAGGGGACTCATCGGGTACGCGCGCATCGGGGCTCCGTGAACAGATTGGCAACACAGAAAGTGTCGTCTTCGAACTGTGGCTGCGTCAACCTTATTCGATGATGCACTGCATCAAGTGCTCAGCGCACGTCGGCAATGACCGGTTACCGGATGTAACGCGCCCCCACAGCGCACGGGTGCGCGAATAGAATCAGCCTGGTGCGGTAAAATCGCGCCAATATTGATCACATTGCTACGGACACTGCCATCACTGCCGACGAACTTCCACTGGACAATTCGTTTGCCGAATTGCCACCGGCGTTTTATACACGCCTCATGCCGACGCCGCTGCCATCGCCCCATTTCATCGCGGCGAGCAGCCCTGCTGCCGCCCTGATCGGGATCGATGCAGCCGATCTCGCACGTCCTGACTTTGTTGACGTCTTTACCGGCAACAAGGTTGCGATCCGTTCCCAGCCGCTGTCCGCCGTCTACTCCGGACACCAGTTCGGCGTCTGGGCCGGCCAGCTGGGTGACGGCCGCGCGATCACGCTCGGCGAAATCGCCACCGCGAACGGGCCGATGGAACTGCAGCTCAAGGGCGCCGGCCGCACGCCGTACTCGCGCATGGGCGATGGCCGCGCCGTACTGCGCTCGTCGATCCGTGAATTCCTGTGCTCCGAAGCCATGGCGGCGCTCGGCATCCCGACAACGCGCGCGCTGATGGTCACCGGCTCGCCGCAGCAGGTAGGACGCGAGACCATGGAAAGCACCGCCGTCGTGACCCGCATGGCGCCAACCTTTGTCCGCTTCGGCTCTTTCGAACACTGGGCGTCGCGCGAGCGCGAAGCCGAACTGCGCACCCTGGCCGACTACGTGATCGCCAGGTTCTACCCCGAATTCCAGGGCGCCGCCAATCCATACCAGGAATTGCTGGCCGAAGTCACCCGCCGCACCGCGCGCATGATCGCGCATTGGCAGGCGGTCGGCTTCATGCATGGCGTGATGAACACCGACAATATGTCGATCCTGGGCCTGACCCTGGATTACGGCCCGTTCGGCTTCATGGAAGCCTTCGACGCCAAGCACATCTGCAACCACACCGACCAGGGCGGACGCTACTCGTATGCCAACCAGGTGCCGGTTGGCCACTGGAATTGCTACGCGCTGGCCAACGCCCTGCTGCCGCTGATCGGCGAGCCCGAGGCGGCCGAGGAAGCGCTCAATGTCTACCGTCCCGAATTCGGCCGCCACATGGACTTGCTGCTGCATGCCAAGCTGGGCCTGAACGAACGCCGTGACGAGGACAGCGCCCTGTTCGACCGTACCTTCGGCCTGCTGCAAGACAACCACGCCGACTTCACGCTGTTCTTCCGCCGCCTGGGAGCACTGAAAATCGACGATCCGGGCGCTGACGAGGCGCTGCGCGACCTGTTCATCGACCGCGCCGGCTTCGATGCCTGGGCCGCCGATTATCGCGCCCGCCTGCGCCAGGAAAACAGCGTCGACGCGCTCCGGCGCGAGTCCATGCACCGCGCCAACCCAAAATACATCCTGCGCAACTACCTGGCGCAGATCGCCATCGAACAGGCCCAGAACGGCGACTTCAGCGGCGTGCACAAGCTGCTGGCCGTGCTGGAACGTCCCTACGATGAGCAGCCCGAGAACGACGCCTACGCGGCCCTGCCGCCGGACTGGGCGGCGCACCTCGAGGTGAGCTGCTCGTCCTGAGCCCCCGGCGGCCCTGCGCCGCCACCATCCAGAAAGCCGATCATGACCGACAAAGTGACCAAGACCGACGCCGAATGGCGTGCCCAGCTCGACCCGATGGAATACCAGGTGACCCGCCACGCTGCCACCGAGCGCGCGTTCACGGGTAAATTCTGGGATCACCACGAACACGGCATCTATACCTGCGTCTGCTGCGAGACCCCGCTGTTCGAATCGGACACCAAGTTCGATTCCGGCTGCGGCTGGCCCAGCTATTTCCAGGCGCTCGACCCGGCCAATGTGATCGAGAAGGTCGACCGCACCCACGGCATGGTGCGCACCGAGGTCATCTGCGGTGTATGCGACGCCCACCTGGGCCACGTGTTCCCGGACGGGCCACCGCCGACCGGCCTGCGCTACTGCATCAACTCGGCCTCACTGCGCTTCGACCCACTCTGAGGACCGCACGACCATGAAATTCCTGTTCGACCTGTTTCCAGTCCTCCTGTTCTTCGGCGTCTATCGCTATGGCGACAACAACCAGCACTGGGCCCACCGCATGGCCGTCGAGTATCTTGGCCCCTTGATCGCGGGCGGCGCGGTGCCGCCGTCGCAGTCGGCAATCCTGCTGGCCACCGCGGTGGCGATCCTGGCCACCGTGCTGCAAGTCGGCTATCTGCTGGTGCGCGGGCGCAAGGTCGATAATATGCTGTGGCTGTCGCTGGGTGTGATCCTGGTCGCCGGTGGCGCAACGATCTATTTCCATGACGACCTGTTTATCAAGTGGAAGCCGACCGTCCTGTACTGGGCCTTCGCGCTTGCGCTGCTGGTCGCGCAACTGTTCTACAAGAAGAACCTGATGCGCTCGGTAATGGAAGCCAATATCAAGCTGCCCGAGCCCGTCTGGAGCCGCCTGGGCTATGTCTGGATCCTGTTCTTCGTCGGCATGGGCCTGTTGAACCTGTTGATGGCGTTCGTGGTCTTCCGTACGGATACCAGCGCCTGGGTCAGCTTCAAGCTGTTCGGCTTTACCAGCATTTTCTTTGCCTTCATCGTGATCCAGACGATGATGCTGTCAAAATATATCAAGGAGGAAGACGCATGACTACCATCGATCGCCAGGAGCGCCTGCGCACCATTCTCGAGGCCGAACTGGCCCCTGCCTCGCTCGAAATCATCGACGATTCGCACCTGCACGCCGGCCACGCCGGCAACACCGGCGGCAGCCATTACACGGTCAAGATCGTGTCATCGCGCTTCGAAGGCCTCAAGCTAGTCATGCGCCATCGTCTTGTGTATGATGCCGTTCACGATATGATCAACAAGGCGGAAATCCACGCGCTCGCCATCAACGCGGTCGCGCCTTCCGAGCTGTCCTGAGCGTCGGCTTCAGGCAGTTTTAAGTAATGTGCCCGACAATTTACACTGCTCGTCAAAAGAACTAATCTAATCTCGTCCAGCAACTATCCCCGCTACAGGAACACACATGACCTTTAAGCCAGCTCGCCTGCTGTTAGCCCTTGTCGCCGTTGCATCGGCTCCCGCCTTCGCCCAGAACCTCGCAGTGGTGAACGGCAAGGCGATCCCTTCGGCGCGCGCCGATGCCGTCGTCAAGCAGGTCGTGGCCCAGGGCCAGGGCCAGGACACGCCACAACTGCGCCAGGCCGTCAAAGACGACCTGATCGCCCGCGAAGTGCTGATGCAAGAAGCCGTCAAGCAAGGTTGGGACAAGAAGCCCGAAGTGCGCGAGGCGCTGGACAATGCTCGCCAGTCGATCGTCGTCAACGCCCTGGCCCGCGATTACGTCACCAAGAACCCGGTGAGCGATGCCCAGATCAAGGCCGAGTACGACAAGTTCAAGGCCAAGACCGGCGACAAGGAATTCCATGTGCGCCACATCCTGCTGAGCACCGAAGAAGAGGCCAAGGCCACCATCGCCAAGCTCAAGGGCGGCGCCAAGTTCGAAGAGCTGGCCAAGACCTCGAAAGACACCGGCACTGCCGCCAACGGTGGCGACCTGGACTGGGTCACGCCGGGCAACCTGCCGCCTGAATTCGAAGCCGGCTTCACCAAGCTGCAGAAAGGCGCGATCACCGACGTGCCGGTCAAGACCAACGCCGGCTTCCACGTGATCAAGCTGGACGACACCCGCCCGGTCAAGTTCCCGGCGCTCGAAGAAGTCAAACCGCAGATCGCGGATACCTTGGCGCAAGACAAGTTGCGTGAGTACCAGGAGCAAATGGTCAAAAAGGCAAAGGTGCAGTAATATGTACTGTCGTCGGCGCTGAAACAGCGCCGGCTTTCGTCGCCTGCGGCGATACTTATCGTGTTTATATAGGATGTCAACAATGATTTTGAAGCCAGCCCGCCTGTTGTTAGCCATGACCGCACTGGTTGCCCTGCCTGCACTCGCGCAAAACGCTGCAACCGTCAATGGCAAGGCGATCCCGCAAGCCAGGGTCGACCAGCTGGTCAAGCAAGTCGTCGCCCAGGGCCGCGCCACCGATTCCCCTGAGTTGCGCGATGCGATCAAGAAAGATCTGATCAGCCGTGAAGTATTGATCCAGGAAGCCGACAAGCAAAACGTTGGCGCCCGCGCCGACGTCAAGTCCGCCATCGACAACGCCCGCCAGAGCATCATCATCAATGCGATGCTGGCTGACTACGTCAAGAAGAACCCGGTCAAGGATGCAGAGATCAAGGCCGAGTACGACAAGCAGAAAGCCATGATCGGCGACAAGGAATACCATGCTCGCCACATCCTGGTCGACTCCGAAGCTGACGCCAAGGGCATCATTGCCAAGCTGAAGGCTGGCGGCAAGTTCGAAGAGCTGGCCAAGCAGTCGAAAGACGGCAGCGCCCAGAACGGCGGCGACCTGGGCTGGGCAAGCCCGGCGACCTACGTGCCTGAATTCTCGAAGGCCATGGTTGCTCTGCAAAAAGGCGCGATCACCGAGACCCCGGTGAAATCGCAGTTCGGCTTCCACGTCATCAAGCTCGAAGACGTGCGTGCGACCAAGGTCCCGCCACTGGAAGAAGTCAAGCAGCAAGTCGCGGAAGGCCTGCAGCAGCGTCAGCTGGCTACCTACCGCGAAGCCCTGGTCAAGAAGGCCAAGGTGCAGTAATCGCCGCTGGACGGTCGAAGAAGCGCTCTCGAGGGGGCGCTTTTTTTATGTCTGCTCGATGTAGGCGGGCTGGTGGCTGTGAGTATTCGTGCAACTCCTGGGCCGCTGATTCTGCTATCGTTGCGGTTTTCCTCTTGCGTCTTTCTCAATGGATTTTGACTATATCGGTATCATGTTCCAGGTCCTGTTCTGGATCGTGGCCATGGCCTTCATGACGCGCTGGTTCGCGCGCAGCCGCCTGCGTGAGCGCCCCGCCACCGAGGCGCGCCAGCAACGCCATCCGCTACCGATCCTGATCGTCGGCCTGGTCTGCCTCGCGATGTCGGTGGCGATGGTGATCGGATCGTTCAGCGCGTCAGGCGGAGCGATGCCCTTCGTGGTCGGGCTCGCGATGATCGTGCTGTCGGTCTACCTGATTGCCGATTATTATTTTGCGCGCCATGTGGTCGACGACCAGGGCATGGATTACGGCCGTCCATCAGGAAAACGGAGCCGATTCGCCTGGGGTGACGTGCGGCGTGTCGCCTTCAATAAACGCATGAACTGGTACCGGCTGGAGCTGGAATCCGGCGTCACCGTGCGCGTCGCGGGTACGCAGATGGGCCTGCCGGAATTCGCCACGCACGTGCTGCGCCATGTGCCGGCGGCGCGCATCGATCCGCACGTGCAGACGATGCTCGAGAAAGCTAGTCACGGCAAGCTGCACGGGCTATGGTCCTAGCCACCTTCCGGCGCGCCACTGCCGCCGACATCCCGGACATGTCGCGCATCCGGCTGGCCGTCAACGAGAACCGACTACGCGACCCGGGCCGCATCACGCGCCAGATGTACGAGGATTTCCTGGAACGCGACGGCTGCGGCTGGATTGCGCAGGTCGCTGGCGTCACAGTGGCGTTCAGCTACGCCAACCGGCTCGATGGCTCGATCTGGGCGCTGTTCGTCGATCCGGCTCACGAAGGACAAGGATGCGCGAAGCGCCTGCTGGAACTGGCGACAGCATGGCTGTTCGAGCTTGGATTCGCGCAGGTCACGCTTTCCACGGGCAGCGGGACGCGCGCTGAGGCCTTCTATGCGCGGCAAGGCTGGCATCGGCAGGCCCCGTCGGGCGAAGACATTACCTACGCACTGAATCGACCGTAGGGTAGGCGGCTATGCCGCCCACCCCGCCTCAATTTTCCAGGCACCAGCCCATCAAAAAGAAACGCCTCCGAAGAGGCGCTTCTCACATCACGTCAGCCGATCAGCCAACCCACTTGCGCGCGTTGCGGAACATGCGCATCCACGGCGACTCGTCGCCGTACGACTCCGGCGCCCACGAATGCACGACGCCGCGGAACACGCGCTCGGCGTGCGGCATCAGCACCGTGAAGCGGCCGTCGTCAGTGGTGACCGAGGTCAAACCATCTGGCGAGCCATTCGGATTGAACGGATACGCTTCGGTCGCCTGGCCGCGGTTATCGACAAAGCGCATCGCTTTGTGCGCCGCGCCAATGTCGCCGGTCAGCGAGAAGTCCGCAAAACCTTCGCCATGGGCGATCGCGATCGGCGCCTGGGTGCCGGCCATGCCCGCAAAGAAGATCGACGGCGAATCGAGCACTTCGACCATGCCGAAGCGCGCCTCGAACTGCTCCGATTTATTGCGGGTGAACTTCGGCCATGCCTGCGCGCCCGGAATGATCGATTTCAGGTTGCTCATCATCTGGCAGCCGTTGCAAACGCCCAGGCCGAAGGTATCCTGGCGCTGGAAGAATTTCGCAAACTGCTCAGACAACTGCGGATTGAACAGGATGGTCTTGGCCCAGCCTTCGCCCGCGCCAAGAACGTCACCGTACGAGAAGCCGCCGACGGCGATGACGCCATGGAAGTCATCGAGCCTGGCGCGGCCGGCGATCAGGTCGCTCATGTGGACGTCGATCGCGGCGAAGCCGGCCTGGTGCATCACCCAGGCGGTTTCGATGTGCGAGTTGACGCCCTGCTCGCGCAGGATCGCCACGCGTGGCCGCACGCCCGTCGCGATGAACGGCGCGGCGACATTGTCGGCCAGGTCGAAGCTGATCTTCGGCTGCACGCCCGGATCGGTTTCGTCCAGCAGGCGATCGAATTCCGCATCGGCGCAGGCCGGGTTGTCGCGCAGGCGTGCGATGCGCCAGCTGGTGTCGCTCCACAGGCGGTGCAGGCTGCTGCGCGATTCGCTGTAGATCACCTTTGCATCACGGGTGAACTCGATCGCGCCGCGTTCATTCAGCTTGCCGATGATGTGGCTGCAGGCGCCCAGCCCCTGCTCGCGCAGTACATTCATGACCGCGCTCTTGTCGTCCGCGCGCACCTGGATCACGGCGCCCAGTTCTTCATTGAACAGCGCGCGCAGCGTCATCTCGTTGCGGCGCTCGGCCACCTGGCCGGCCCAGTTCTTGGCGTCGCCCCAGTCCGAGGAGTGCTCGCCTTCCATGGTCAGGATGTCGAGATTGACCGACACGCCGGCGCGGCCTGCAAAAGCCATCTCGGTCAAGGTGGCGAACAGGCCGCCGTCCGAACGGTCGTGGTAGGCCAGCAGCTTGCCATCCTTGTTCAATTGCTGGATCGCGACGAAGAACGCTTTCAAGTCTTGCGGCGAATCGACATCCGGCACCGAGTCGCCCAGCTGCTGGGTCACTTGCGCCAGCGCCGAGGCGCCGAGGCGGGCCTTGCCACGGCCCAGGTCGACCAGGATCAGGGCGGTCTCGCCACTGTCCGTGCGCAGCTGCGGGGTCAGCGAACGACGGATGTCCGCCACCGGCGCGAACGCCGACACGATCAGCGACACCGGCGAAACCACGGCCTTGGCCTGGCCGTCGTCATTCCAGGTGGTGCGCATCGACAGCGAATCCTTGCCCACCGGGATCGACACACCCAGCGCCGGACACAGTTCCATGCCCACCGCTTTGACGGTGTCGAACAGCGCGGCGTCCTGGCCCGGCTGGCCGCAGGCCGCCATCCAGTTGGCCGACAGTTTGATGTCCGAGATATCCTCGATCGCGGCGGCGGCGATATTCGTGATCGCCTCGCCCACGGCCATGCGGCCCGAGGCGGCGGCGTCGATCACGGCCAGCGGGGTACGCTCGCCCATCGCCATCGCTTCGCCGACATAAGCTTCGTACGACATGGCGGTGACGGCGCAGTCGGCCACCGGCACCTGCCACGGTCCGACCATCTGGTCGCGCACGGTCATGCCGCCCACGCTACGGTCGCCGATCGTGATCAGGAACGATTTATCGGCCACGGTCGGCAGCAACAGCACGCGGCGCGCCGCCTCTTTCAATTCGATGCCGGTCAGGTCAACCGGCGGGAAGGTGTGCTTGACGTGTTCGACGTCGCGCAGCATCTTCGGCGGCTTGCCGAGCAGGACATCCATCGGCATGTCGACCGGCGCATTGCCTTCCTGATCGTCGATCAGCTTCAATTGACGTTCTTCGGTGGCGGTGCCGACCACGGCGAATGGGCAACGCTCGCGCTCGCACAGCGATGCAAATTTCGCAAGGTTCTCTGGCGAAATCGCCAATACATAGCGCTCTTGCGATTCATTGGACCAAATTTCCTTTGGCGCCAGACCGCTCTCTTCCAGTGGCACCTTACGCAGGTCGAAGATCGCGCCGCGCTTGGCGTCGTTGACGATTTCGGGGAAGGCGTTCGACAGGCCACCGGCGCCAACGTCGTGGATCGAGATGATCGGATTGTTCTCACCAAGCTGCCAGCAGCCGTTGATGACTTCTTGCGCGCGGCGCTCCATCTCCGGATTGCCACGCTGGACCGAGTCAAAGTCGAGGTCAGCGGTATTGGTGCCGGTTGCCATCGACGAGGCGGCGCTGCCGCCCATGCCGATGCGCATGCCCGGGCCACCCAGCTGGATCAGCAGGCTGCCGACCGGGATCTCGTCCTTGTGCGTGTGCGCGGCCGAGATGCTGCCGATGCCACCGGCGATCATGATCGGCTTGTGATAGCCATAGACCGCGCCAGCGGCGCCGACGTTCTGTTCATAGGCGCGGAAATAACCGCCCAGGACCGGACGGCCGAATTCATTGCTGAAGGCGGCGCCGCCGATCGGACCGTCGATCATGATCTGCAGCGGCGAAGCGATGCGTTCCGGCTTGCCGTAGACGGCGTCCGAACGGCCGCTCGCGGTGACGTCCGATGCGTTTTCCCACGGACGCTGGGCATCCGGCAGCAGCAGGTTCGACACCGTGAAGCCGGTCAGGCCGGCCTTCGGCTTGGCGCCGCGGCCGGTCGCGCCTTCGTCGCGGATCTCGCCGCCAGCGCCGGTCGAGGCGCCCGGGAACGGCGAAATCGCGGTCGGGTGATTGTGGGTCTCGACCTTCATCAGGGTGTGTACCAGCTCGGTCGACGCGCCGTATTCTTCACCGTCGCGCGGGAAGAAACGGGTGACGGTGGCGCCTTCGATGATCGACGAGTTGTCGCTGTAGGCCACCACGGTGCCGCGCGGGTTCAGCTGGTGGGTGTTCTTGATCATGCCGAACAAGGATTTATCTTGCTTGACGCCGTCGATGATCCAGTCGGCGTTGAAGATCTTGTGGCGGCAATGCTCGCTGTTCGCCTGGGCGAACATCATGAGTTCGACGTCGGTCGGGTTGCGCTGGGCCTTGGTGAACGCGTCGTTCAGGTAGTCGACTTCGTCTTCCGACATCGCCAGGCCAAGTTCCGTGTTGGCGCGCACCAGCGCGTCGCGGCCCAGCGCCAGCACGTCGATGCTTTCCAGCTGCTTGCCTTCGAGTTCATTGAACAGGTGCTGGGCGTCGTCGGCATTGCGCAGCACCGACTCGGTCATGCGGTCGTGCAGCAGCGCACTGACCGCTTCCAGCTCTTGCGGGTTCAGCTTCTTGGCGGCGCCGATGCTGCTGCCCAGGATGCCGCTCTTGAGCACCACGGTGTAGCCGACGCCGCGCTCGATGCGGTGCACGTGGGCCATGCCGCAATTGTGGGCGATATCGGTCGCCTTCGAGGCCCAGGGCGAAATCGTGCCCAGGCGTGGAATGACGAAGAACTCCTCGGTCACGCCCTCGTACAGCGTTTCGAGCGCCGGCTCGCCGTAGGTGAGCATGGCCGACAGACGTTGCGTATCGTCAGTCGAGAGCGGCGCGCTGGTGTCGATGAAGTGGTAGAAGCGTCCCTGGACGGCAGCAATCGACGGGGCGACGGCTTGCAATTGGCTCAGGAGGCGTTGGCTACGGAAGGCGGACAGGGCATTGGAACCCGGCAGAATCAACATGGCTTGGACAGTCGTTGATGCAGCGTGGCTGCTTGGGTGGAAGATAGCCCGTTATTATACAGTGTTGCACTATGGGTCAGGCCGCCTCATCCAAGACAAAATGACGCCTTGGTTTCCTTGATCGAATTGAAACTTGGCGGTATCTTTACGGTAGACAATATTCAGATGCGCTCGCTCCCTGCGGCGCCTCACACGGCACGAAACGAGAACGACGATGCAAGAGAATGGAAACCTGACGGTGCTGGTGGTCGATCCCAACCAGGGAATGCGCACCAGCCTGCAGAATATGCTCAACCTGGCGGGCATCAGCAAGGTCGAATATGCGATCAATGCCAATACCGCCATCCGCCAGTTGCAGCGCCGTGCCTACGACGTGATCCTGTGCGAATACGACCTCGCCGGGGGCGGCGGCGAAGGCCAGGACGGCCAGCAGCTGCTCGAAGACCTGCGCCACCATCGCCTGATCTCGGCCTCGACCATCTTCATCATGCTCACCTCCGAGGGCGTGTACGACAAAGTGGTCAGCGCGGCCGAACTCACGCCGACCGACTACGTGCTCAAGCCGTTCACGGTCGATCTGCTGGGCGGGCGCATCAAGCGCGCGCTGGAGCGCCGTCAGGCCCTGATCCCGGCCTGGCAACTGGCGGCACAGGGCAAGCTGCGCCAGGCGATCGACGCCTGCCGCGACGGCGCCCGCACCCAGCCGCGCTTCGCGGCCGACTTCGCCCGCATCCGCGCCGAGCTGCATACCACCCTTGACGAGCATGTGGAAGCCGGCGCCGTGTACCGCGAGGTGCTCGCCGAGCGTCCGCTGGGCTGGGCGGCGCTGGGACTGGCGCGCACCTTCTTCGCCCTCGAGCAGGTCGACGATGCCCGCGCCATCCTGGAAGAACTGCTGGTCGCCAATCCGCGCCTGATGGCAGGCTACGACTTGTTGGCGCGCTGCCTCGAAGCGGGTGGCGAGCAGGCAGCTGCCAAGAAGGTGCTCGAGGATGCGGTCGCGATCTCGCCGCATGTGGTGCGCCGCTTGCGCAAGCTGGGCGAAGTCGCGCTCGCGACGGGCGACGCCGAAGCGGCCGAAAAATCGTTCCGGCAGGTGGTGACCAAGGCCCGCTATTCCGAGTTTCGCAATCCCGAGGACCACGTCAACCTGGTCAAGGCGCTGGTCACCCGCGACGACGTGCTGGGGGCGACCGGCGTGGTGCGCGACCTCGAGCGCTCGATGCGCGGCAATCCGGCGGCCGACGCCTGCCGTTCATATGCCAATTCCCTCCTGCTCGACAAGACCGGCAATGCCGGTGGCGCCGTGGCCGAGCTGCAGGCGGCGGTAACGACGCTGCGCGCCAGCGGCGCGATGTCGCCCGGCCTGCGGATGGAACTGGCGCAGGCCTGCCTCGACCATCGCCTCGACGAGCAGGCATCCGATGTCATGATGACGGTGATGAACGATACCGCCAGCGGCGTCTCGGTCGACCAGGCGATGCACGTGTTCGTCAAGGCCGGCCGTACCGACATGCTCGAAGGCATGGGCCAGCAGCTGCGGGCCCAGGCGCAGATCCTGCTGGGCGTGGCCGACGAGAAGCGCAATATGGGCGATGTACGCGGCGCGGTGCAGACCCTGCTCGAAGCGCTGCATATCGCGCCGCACAACCTGCAGGTGATGGTGGCCACCGCCGGCGGCATCCTGCGCCAGGTGAACGAACTGGGGTGGGATCACCCGCTGGGCGAGACCGCGAACCGGCTGCTCGATGGAATCCGGGCGCAGGATGCCCAGCATCCGCGGCTGGCGGCCTTGGCCGACGAGTATGGGGCGGTGCGCCGGAAGTACGGTATCGCTGCCTCCTGAGCGCCCTGCCCCGCGCAGGTAGCAGTTGCTTACAAATCCGTGATCGCGGGCGGTCCTGGCGGACTAGAATGAATCATTGTCCCCGATGGGAGGTCTGCCATGGCTTTGCAGATCAGAGGCGCAGCGAAACGCCTGATTCTTTCGCTCATGCTGGCGTGTGGCGCCGCGGGTTGCGCGGTATATGGGCCGCCCTATGCGGCATACGGCGCCCCGTACGGTTCGACGGCCGGCTATTCCGCCTATCCGGCGTACTCTTACGACGACGGCTATTCATACGGCGCTCCGGCCTACGCCTACCCGCCGGTAACGCTCGGCCTGGGCTTTTCCTACTATGACCGCGGCCCGCGTCACCACGGTGGGCACGGCTGGGGCAATCGGCATCGTGGCGGCCACGAATGGCGCGGTGACCGTGGCGGAAACCGTCACCAGCACCGTGGCCATGGCCGGCCTCGGCGCTGAGCGCGCACCAGGCCAGGCTCCCGACCAGGGCCAGGCCGATACCGAGCCCGCCGACCGAGCCATGCAGCAAACGGGGTCGCAGCCCAATCGAAACGATCGATCCGGGCGCGCATGCCGGGTGGACCTGGATTATTCCTGCCCATAGCCACCACCACCCGGCGTCTCGATGACGAATACATCCCCTGGCGCCATATCGGTCTTGCCGATATGGCCCAGTTGATCGATGCGCCCGTCCGCGCGCAGCACGCGATTGCGTCCACGCTGCGCTTCCTGCCCGCCCGCCATGCCGAACGGCGCATGGATCCGGTTGTTCGACAGGATCGCCGCCGTCATCGGCTCCAGGAAGCGCACCTTGCGCACGCCGCCGTTACCGCCGTGCCAGCGCCCTGCACCGCCAGAATCTGGCCGGATCTCGTAGCTCTCGAGCCGCACCGGGAAACGGAACTCGAGGATTTCCGGGTCGGTCAGGCGCGAATTGGTCATATTCGTCTGCACCACGTCGGTGCCGTTGAAACCTTCGCCCGCACCCGAGCCGCCCGAAATGGTCTCGTAATACTGGTAGCGCGCGTTCCCGAACGTGAAATTATTCATCGTGCCCTGCGCCGCCGCCATCACGCCCAGCGCGCCGTACAGCGCGTTGGTGATGCAGGTCGAGGTCTCGACGTTACCCGACACCACCGAGGCCGGGTAATGCGGATTGAGCATCGAGCCGGGCGGGATGATGACTTTCAGCGGCTTCAGGCAGCCGGCATTGAGCGGGATCTCGTCGTCCACCAGCGTGCGGAACACGTACAGCACGGCCGCCATGCACACCGCCGACGGGGCATTGAAGTTGTTCGGGAGCTGGCCAGACGTTCCCGTAAAATCGATCTCGGCGCTGCGCGCGGCCTGGTCGACCCGGATCGCGACATCGATATGGGCGCCGTTATCGAGTTCGTAATGGAAGCTGCCGTCCTTCAGCGCCGAGATCACGCGCCGCACCGCTTCCTCGGCATTGTCCTGCACATGGCCCATATAGGCGCGCACCACCTCGAGGCCGAAGTGCGCGACCATCTTGCGCAGCTCCTCGACGCCCTTCTGGTTGGCAGCGACCTGCGCGCGCAGGTCGGCCATGTTCTGGTCGGGATTGCGCGCCGGGTAGCGCGCGCCTTGCAGCATGGCGCGCGTCGCGTCCTCGCGCAGGATGCCATCAAGACCGTCGACCAGCTTGAAGTTGTTGATCAATACGCCTTCTTGCTCGATGTGGTCCGAGTCGGGCGGCATCGAGCCCGGCGTGGTGCCGCCGATGTCGGCATGGTGGCCGCGCGAGCCGACATAGAACAGGATCTCGGCGCCGGCCTCGTCGAACACCGGCGAAATCACCGTCACGTCGGGCAGGTGGGTACCGCCGTTGTACGGGTCGTTGAGCACATACACGTCGCCCGAGCGCATCTGGCCGGCGTTCTCGCGCATCACGGTCTTGATGCTCTCGCCCATCGAGCCCAGATGCACCGGCATGTGCGGCGCATTCGCCACCAGGTTGCCGTCGTGGTCGAAGATGGCGCAACTGAAGTCGAGCCGCTCCTTGATGTTGACCGAGTACGCCGTGTTCTGCAGGCGCAGCCCCATCTGCTCGGCGATCGACATGAACAGGTTATTGAAGATCTCGAGCATCACCGGATCGGCCGTGGTGCCGATCGCGCGCCGCTCGGGCAAGGCCTCGACCCGCCGCAGCAGCAGGTGGTTGTAGTTCGTGACCTGCGCCTGCCAGCCCGGCTCCACGATCGTGGTCGCATTGTCTTCGGCGATGATGGCCGGGCCACGCACCAGGTGGCCCGGCTGCAGCGTGCGGCGCGCGTAAATGCCGGTCTGGTGCCAGGCTGCGCCGCTGTACATGCGCACCGTCTCTTGCGCAGCGGGCGCAGCGCCCCGCGTCGTCGCCTGCGCCGGCTGCTCGGGCGGGGCATCGGACTGGCCGATCGCCTCTACCGATACCGCCTCGACCACCAGCGCGCGCGACGGCATCAGGAAGGAATAACGGCGTTTATAGGCGCCCTCGAATTGCGCCTGCATCGCCGCAACGTCATCGAACTGCACGACCAGGGCCGAATCGGTGCCTTCGTAGCGCAGGTGCACACGCTCGACCAGCGCGATGCGCCCTGCTTCGACGCCCTGCTTCAACAACTGCTCGCGCGCTGCCTGGCCGAGAGCGGACAGGCGACTTGCCAGCGCTTCGAGCGCCGCCTCCGACAGTTTTTCTTCCACCGCCTGCTCGCGCATCGCGGTCTGGTCGGCCAGGCCCATGCCGTACGCCGACAGCACGCCGGCCAGCGAATGGATGAACACGGTCTTCATGCCCAGCGCGTCGGCCACCAGGCAGGCATGCTGGCCACCGGCGCCGCCGAAGCTGGTCAGGGCATAGTCGGTGACATCATGCCCGCGCTGGACCGAGATCTGCTTGATTGCATTGGCCATATTGCCGACCGCGATCTGGATGAAGCCTTCGGCCACGGCTTCAGGCGTAGGCCGTTCGCCGGTGGCGGCGCCGATCTGGTCGGCCATCTCATCGAAGCGGTCCCGCACCGCCGCGGCATCGAGCGCCTCGTCGCCGCCCGGCCCGAACAGGCGCGGGAAATAATTCGGCTGCACCTTGCCCAGCATGACGTTGCAGTCGGTGACCGCCAGCGGCCCGCCACGGCGGTAGCTGGCCGGGCCCGGGTTGGCGCCGGCGCTGTCGGGGCCCACCCGATAGCGGCTTCCATCGAAGTGCAGGATCGAGCCGCCGCCGGCGGCCACGGTGTGGATGCTCATCATCGGCGCGCGCATGCGCACGCCGGCGACCTGGGTTTCAAAGACGCGTTCGAACTCACCCGAGAAATGCGAGACGTCGGTCGAGGTGCCGCCCATGTCGAAGCCGATCACGCGTTCGAAGCCGGCCAGCCGGCTGGCGCGCACCATGCCGACGATGCCGCCCGCGGGGCCGGACAGGATGCTGTCCTTGCCCTGGAAGGCGCGCGCATCGGTCAGGCCGCCGTTGGACTGCATGAACTGCAGGTTCACGCCCGGCAGCTCGCCCGCCACCTGGTCGACATAGCGGCGCAGGATCGGCGACAGGTAGGCGTCGACCACGGTGGTGTCGCCGCGCGCCACCAGCTTCATCATCGGGCTCACCTCGTGCGACACCGACACCTGCGTAAAGCCGATCGCGCGCGCGATGCGGGCGACAGCCGCTTCATGGGCGGTGTGGCGGTAGCCGTGCATGAAGACGATGGCCAGCGAGCGCAGGCCGGCGTCAAAAGCTTGCTGAAGGCCGGCGCGGGCGGTGGCCTCGTCGAGTGGCAGCACGACATCGCCATGCGCGCCCATGCGTTCGTCGATCTCGATCACCTGTGCATACAGCAGCTCGGGCAGCACGATGTGGCGGTCGAACAGGCGCGGTCGGTTCTGGTAAGCGATGCGCAAGGCGTCGCGAAAGCCGCGCGTGATGGCCAGCGCGGTCGGTTCGCCCTTGCGCTCGAGCAGCGCATTGGTGGCGACGGTGGTGCCCATCTTGACGGCCTCAACGCTGGCCGCCGGCAGCGGCTCGCCTGCAGCGACGCCCAGCAGGTGGCGGATGCCGGCCACGGCGGCGTCGCGGTACTGTTCGGGATTTTCTGACAGCAGCTTGTGGGTGACGAGCTGCCCGTCAGGGCGGCGCGCCACGATGTCAGTAAAGGTGCCGCCGCGGTCGATCCAGAACTGCCAATCCATGCCTTGCTCCTGCTGTACGAGTGAATCCCCTATTGTAGATCGGGCGGCGCGACAACGTTGGCGGGAATGCACGACAATGTGCATCCGCCCTTACAACGAATGACGAGCATGGAACGACATCTCTACACCGTCGCGCAATTGCGCGCCATTGAACAAGCTGCCTACGCCGGCCTGGCGCCGGGCGCCCTGATGCAGCGCGCCGGCCAGGCCGCCGCCGATTATGCCCTCGAATTGCTGGGCGAGCGGCGCGAGCTGCCGGTGCTGGTCCTGGCAGGCCCGGGCAACAACGGCGGCGATGCGCTCGAAGCCGCGGCCAGGCTGGCCGAAGCCGGCGTCGATGCCACGGTCCTGCACTTGCCCGGCCGGCGCGACGCCTCCAGCGAGACGGCGGCGGCTTATGATCGGGCGCGCGCCGGCTCGGTCGGCTGGATCGATATGCTGCCGCCCGATGCCGAATGGGGCCTGGTGATCGACGGCCTGTTTGGCATCGGCCTCGACCGGCCGGTCGATGGCGACTACCGCGAACTGGTGCTCGGGCTCGAGGCGATCCGCTGCCCGATCCTTGCGCTCGATGTGCCGAGCGGCCTGGATGCCGATACCGGCGCCGTGATCGGGCCGGATGGCGTTGCGGTGCGGGCTACCCACACGATTACCTTCCTGGGCGACAAGCCGGGGCTGCATACGGCCGATGGCCGCGACCATGCGGGAGAAGTACGGGTTGACATGCTCGGCGCCGGCGACAAGCTGCTGCCGCGCGCCACGGCGCAGCTCAATGGCCTGCCGCAGTTCGCGGGTCGCCTTTGCGCGCGGCGCCACAATACGCACAAGGGCAGCTTCGGCGACGTCGCCGTCGTCGGTGGGGCCCACGGCATGTCGGGCGCCCCGGTACTGTCCGCACGCGGCGCCCTGTACGCCGGCGCCGGCCGCGTCTTTGTCGCCACGCTGGGCGACTCCCCTGGCTATGACAGCAGCCAGCCCGAAATCATGTTCCGCGCCGCCGACGACTTCGATTTCTTCGGCCGCACGCTGGTGATCGGGCCTGGCATGGGCGATTCGGCGAATGCGATTCGCCTGCTGGCCAAGGCGCTCGATGGCGACAGTCCGCTGGTACTCGATGCCGACGCACTGAACCTGGTCGGCGCGAGTCCGGATCTGCAATCGCGCCTCGCGCAGCGCACGGCGCCGGCGGTATTGACGCCGCACCCGTTGGAAGGAGCGCGCTTGCTCGGGATGACGGCGGCGGTGGTGCAGTCGGACCGCCTAGAGGCGGCGCGCGAGATGGCGCTGCGCAGCAATGCTGTCGTGATTTTGAAAGGCTCGGGCAGCGTGATCGCGCGGCCAGATGGTGAGGTACTGGTCAACCCGACCGGTAATGCGGGGCTGGCGACGCCGGGCAGTGGCGACGTGCTGGCGGGGATGTGCGGTGCTTTGCTGGCGCAGGGCTGGTCGGCATGGGAGGCGGCAGCTGCGGCTACCTGGATTCATGGGGCGGCGGCTGACCTGCTGGTCGAGGAAGGGATCGGGCCGATCGGGCTGACCACTGGCGAGCTGCCTGCGGCGGTGCGCAAGGTGCTGAACCGACTCGTCGGGTTGGCGGCTTCGCCGCCGACGCGTTGATCGCTACAGGCGCCGCTCTGGTGCGCGGTGATATATCTGCCAACCATCACCGCGTCGGCGGCGCAGCCGCCAACCCTACGCGAGTTTGCCTGCTGCGATGGTGATGGTGCGACTGCAGCGCGCGGCAATGCCAGGGTCGTGCGTCACCAGCACCAGGGTCGAACCGCGTTCGCGATTGAGTTCGAACATCAGCTGGATCACCGATTCACCGGTAGCGGCATCGAGGCTGCCGGTCGGTTCGTCGGCGAACAGCAGCGGCGGTTCGGTGACGAAAGCCCGTGCCAGCGCGACCCGCTGCTGTTCGCCGCCGGACAGGAATTTGGGGTAGTGTTTGAGGCGGCTCGACAGGCCGACACGGCCCAGCATCTCGCTTGCCTTCTCGCGCGCACCGGGGTCGCCCCGCAGTTCGAGCGGCAGCATCACGTTCTCGAGCGCGGTCAGGTGGGCCAGCAGCTGGAATGACTGGAACACAAAGCCCAGCTTGGCCTTGCGAAAGGCCGCGCGGCCGTCTTCGTCGAGGGCGAAGATGTCGGTGCCATCGAGCAGCACGGTGCCGGAAGACGGCGTATCGAGACCGGCCAGCAGGCCGAGCAAGGTCGACTTGCCCGAGCCGGACGCGCCAACCAGGGCGAGCGTCTCGGCCGGTTGCACGGTAAAATCGATGTCTTGCAGAATGGTAAGCTCGCCGCTGGCGTCGGCCACCTTCTTCGACAAACTGTTTACCTGGATCGCGGGCGGACTGCCCGCATTGACGCTGGCGTCGGTGACGCCATTTTTGAATGCCTCGGGATGATCACGCATGCTAGCTTTTCTTAAAAATTTGACTGTCGTCGTATTCCTGGTGTTGGGCTCGACGGCGAACGCTTATTCTGCACCAAAAACCGTGCTCGTGGTGGGCGACAGCCTGTCGGCCGAATACGGCATCGCGCGCGGCGCGGGCTGGGTGGCGCTGCTCGAGCAAAAACTCAAGTCCGTCAATATCGGCGCCAAGGTGGTCAACGCCAGCATCAGCGGTGACACCACCAGCGGCGGTCGTGCGCGCCTGCCGGCCCTGATCAAGCAGCACCGTCCCGACATCGTGGTGATCGAACTGGGCGCCAACGACGGCCTGCGCGGGCTGCCAGTGCCGTCGGCCGAAGCCAATCTGCGCGCCATGATCGCGCTGGCGCAAGAGAACAAGGCGCGCGTGCTGCTGGTCGGCATGCGCATGCCGCCGAACTACGGGCGTGCATACACCGAACGTTTCTTCACCATGTTCGAGAGCGTCGCCAAGTCGACCAGATCGCCGCTGGTCCCATTCATGCTCGAAGGCGTGGCCGACAAGCCGGCCCTGTTCCAGCAGGATCGCCTGCACCCGACGGCCGAAGCGCATCCGATCATCCTCAACAACATCTGGCCGCAATTCGCGGCCCTCATCAAACAATCATGAAGTATCCAGAAGTCCTGGGGTTCGACGCCCTGCTGCCACAACTTGACGCATTCGACGCCATCATCGACGCGCGCAGCGAGGCCGAATTCGCCCTCGACCACATTCCCGGCGCGATCAACTGCCCGGTCCTGAACGACGAGGAGCGCATCCAGGTCGGCACGCTGTACAAGCAGACTGGCGCCTTCGAGGCCAAGAAGGTCGGCGCGCCGATCGTCGCGCACAATATCGCACGCCATATCGACACGCTGTGGGCCGACAAGCCGCGTGAGTGGCGTCCGCTGGTGTATTGCTGGCGCGGCGGCAATCGCAGCGGCGCGATGGCGCACATCCTGGCGCGCATCGGCTGGCCGGTGGTGCAGCTCGAAGGCGGCTACAAGAGCTATCGCGCCCACGTGAGCGCGGCACTGGAGAATCCGCCCGAGCTCGACCTGCGCGTCGTCTGCGGCACCACCGGCAGCGGCAAGAGCCGCCTGCTTGAAACGCTCGACGGCATCGGCGCCCAGGTGCTCGACCTCGAACAGCTCGCGGCCCACCGCGGGTCGGTGCTGGGCCACCTGCCGAACGAGCCGCAACCGTCGCAGAAGATGTTCGACAGCCTGGTGTGGGACAAGCTGCGCCGCTTCGATCCTGGTCAACCGGTATTCGTCGAATCCGAGAGCAAGAAGGTCGGCAATCTGCGCGTGCCGGGCGTGGTGATGGAACACATGCGCGCCGCGCCCTGCATCGCGGTCAAGCTGTCGCGTCCGAACCGGGTACGGCTGCTGATGGAGGACTACGAGCACTTCTGCGCCGATCCGTCCGCGCTCAAGACCCAGCTCGATCACCTGGTGCAGCTGCATGGCCGCGCCAGGATTGATGCCTGGCACGCGATGGCCGATGGCGGCGAGATGCAGGAGCTGGTCGACCAGCTGCTGGCGCAGCATTACGATCCGGCCTACCTGCGCTCGATCGACCGTAACTTCGTGCGTTACCCGCAGGCCGAGGTGCTCGAGCTGGACGACATCGCGCCAGAGGATTTCGAGGCAGCTGCCCGCAAACTCGTAAGGTTGGCGGCCTAGCCGCCAACCCCAGATGAAACGCATTTGACCATACCGTAATAAAAAAGCCCGGCTGCGCAAGCAGCCGGGCTTTTTAACGTCGAACGATTCGCTTACTCATCGTCGTTGTTCGCGCCGAGTTCTGCCGGCTGCACGTTGATCTTGACCTTGGCCTTGGACTTGAGCGCCTCGACGTAGTCATACATCTGCTGCTGGCCCACCAGCTGGCCGATCTGGTCGGATTCCTGCTTGCGGCGCGCCGCATCCGGGGTGGCCGGCTGCGACACCTTGGCGATACGGTACACGCCATAACCCTGGCCCGGCACCTCGACACCGACATAGGCCGGCAGCTTGGTCACGTCGGCCTTCAGCACGGCAATCGCGGCGGTCGGGTTGATCGCAGGCTCCTTGGTGCGCGACACGCTCACTGGCGCGGCGAAACCGGTGGCATCGCCCGATGCCTTGGCGGCATTGAGCTTCGCTTCGCCGGCGGCGCGCGCCAGACGGCCCGCTTCTTCCAGGGTCACGCGCTGGCGGATCTGCGCATCGACTTCGGCCAGCGGACGCTTGCTGGCAGGACGGAACTCGACCACGCGGCCCGACACCAGCACGCTCGGCGCGACTTCGACGGCTTCGGTATTGCGCTTGTTCTTCACCGAATCGGTGCTGAACAGGGCCGCCAGGAACTTGGCGTTATTGATCGGCGCGTCGCCCAGCGCCGGATTCGGCGTGCGGGTCAGGTTGTCGGCGGTCTGGATCTGCAGCTTCAGTTTGTCGGCAACCGGCTTCAGGCTCTCGGACTGGTCGTACGCGGTCTCGCTGAACACGCCAGCGAGCTCGGTGTACTTGGTCGACATCTTCTGCTTCTTGAGTTCAGCGGCGATATCGGCCTTGGCATCGTCCAGCGAGCGCTGCGACGACGGCTTGATGCTATTGAGCTTGATGATGTGCCAGCCGAATTCGGACTGCACCAGGCCACTGGTCTCGCCTTGTTTGAGCGCGTAGATCGAATCCTCGACCGACTTCACGAACAAGCCCTTCTCGACCACGCCCAGGTCGCCGCCCGACTGGGCCGAGCCCGGGTCTTGCGAGTTGGCCTTGGCGATCGCCGCGAAGTTGTCCGGGTTGGCGCGCACTTCAGCCAGCAAGGCCTCGGCCTTCTTCTTGGCGGCAGCCTGGGTTGCGGCGTCGGCGTCGCGCGACATCGTGATCAGGATGTGGCTCGCGCTGCGCTGTTCGGCGGTGGTGTAGTTCTTGAGGTTCTTGTTGTAGAAGTCGGCGACTTCGGCATCCGTTACTTCAACCTGGCTTTCGACGGTCGACGCGTTGAACACGACGTACTCGGCCTTCACCTGCTCGGGAATCTGGAACAGCTGGGCGTTCTTGTCGTAGTAGGCCTTGACCATCTCGTCAGTGACTTTCACCTGCGGCAGATAGGTCGCGATCGGGAACACGAGTTCTTGCACTTCGCGTTCCTGGTCGTTGATGTCCGACAGGCGGTTGGCCACGCTGCGCGGCGCGAAGGCGGTCGCCTGGATGGCGCCCGACAGCTGCTGCACGGCGAGGTCGCGGCGCAGGCGCTGGTCGAACATTTCGGGCGTCATGCCCTGAGCTGCCAACGCGGCCTTGTAGCCTTCCATGTCGAAGCCACCGTCCGGCTGGCGGAACTGCTGGATGTCCATGATGGTCTTCTGCAGGGTCGCATCGCTCACGGTCATGTGCGCGCGGTTGATCTCGGCATTGATGGCGCGCTCGGCCACCAGATTGTTGAGAATCGCCTGCTTGGCTTCCGAAGTCTCGAACAGCTTCTGGTCGAACTGCGCGCCCATCATCTGGCGTGCCTGGTCGATCTGGCGGCGCTGCGCGTCTTCCCATTCCTGCTGGGTGATCTTCTGGCCGTCGACGGTGGCGACACCGGCGCCGCCATCATTGCTCTGGTAACTTTCCATCCCGACAAAGACGAACGAGGGAACGATCAAGAGCAGCAGGATCCCGTACATCCAGCGCTTGTGGGTCCGAATAAATTCAAACATGGTCAGCCATTCAAGGTTGAGAATGCATTAACAGCACAAGTTAAAAAAAAAGGCGAACTCTCGTTCGCCCCTTCTGGCGGAGCCACCCAATCGGGCACTCCATACTACTCGAATTCTGGCGGAGCGGACGGGGCTCGAACCCGCGACCCCCGGCGTGACAGGCCGGTATTCTAACCAACTGAACTACCGCTCCAGACTTTCGTCATTGCGTTTATTTGATGGCGGAGCGGACGGGGCTCGAACCCGCGACCCCCGGCGTGACAGGCCGGTATTCTAACCAACTGAACTACCGCTCCAGCAAATAAACACTACAACCAACATCAAGATCAAACTTGCCTGATCCTGCTGCCTTCTTCGCTTGTCATCCCGAAGAAGGCATTAGTTTACTGCATCTTTCAGCGCTTTACCAGCCTTAAATTTCGGAACCTTCGCAGCCTTGATTTTGATTGGCTCCTTGGTGCGCGGATCGCGGCCGGTACGTGCTGCGCGCTCACCCACGGTGAAGGTGCCGAAGCCGACCAGCGTGACGCTGTCGTTCTTCTTCAGGGTCTCGGTGACGGCTTCGATCATGGCGTCGAGTGCACGCGTTGCGGAAGCCTTCGTAATGTCCGCGGACTTCGCGATTTCTTCGATCAGTTCTGTCTTGTTCACTCGTTTCCTCGTTTTCCGTTCGTGACGCACATTGCGCCATTGGTGCAAAAGTGCAAGCGCATATTAAACAAGGGCAACATAGGGATGTCAAGCTTGCATGGCCGAGGGAGGCTTCGGTTAGCGGTCCAGGCAGCATGGACAAGGCGGCTAATCGCCACGCAGCGCACGCGTCGCTTGCGCCAGGTCGCGGGAAGGCGGCAGGCCGAACAGGCGCGCATACTCTCTACTAAACTGATTCGGGCTTTCGTAACCAACGCTGAATGCAATCGATGTCGCACTACCCTGGCCGGCAATCAGCTGCGAGCGCGCGTGGTACAAGCGGATGCGCTTCTGGTACTGCACCGGACTCAGGGCCGTCACCGCCTTGAAGTGGCGGTGGAAGGCCGACACGCTGAAGGCTGCCATCTCGGCCAGCGCCTCCACCCGGATCGGCTGGGTGAAATTGCAGCGTATCCAATTGATCGCCACCCCGATGCGTGACAGCGCGGTGTCGGGCGAAGCGATGTCGCGCAACATCCAGCCGAGCGGCCCCTGCAGCACCCGAAACAGGATCTCACGTTCATAGGCAGGCGCGAGCACGGCGATCTCGTCCGGCCTATGCATCAGGCGCAACATGCGGATCCACGCATCGAGCAGTTCGTCGTTGACCGGCGCGACCGAGAATCCCGAGCCAAACAGCGTGCTGCACACCTGTACCGGCAAGTCGCGGATCAGCGCGGCCACGATAGCGGGATCGAGCGTCAGGCTGACGGCAAGATACGGTTCGCCCGACGCGGACGGATGCACGGCCCCGACCGCAGGCAGATCGACCGACATCACAAAATAGGTCGCAGGGTCGTAGTGAAAGGTGCGTTCGCCGACCGTCATGGTCTTCGATCCCGTCAGGATCAGATTGACCATCGGCTCGTAGACGGCGGCGAGCAGGTGTTCCGGGATTTCGCCCTGCACCATCGCGACCCGCGGGATGCCGGTTTCAGTGCGCCGGTTTTCGGCTCCTGCGGCCAGCACCCGCAATTGCTGCATTTGATCTTCCATGCCTCGACACTATCAGGGCTGCCCCGCCGATGCAATCGAGAAGCAGGAATAGGCAAGTCTTGGGGAGGATCGGGTGGGCGAGCGGTGGACGCCAGTCCTATCATGATCTTCACTACTTACCCACCGGAGAAGATGCATGAAGATCGTGATCGTGACAGGAAGCAGCCGCGGCCTTGGAGCCAGCACTGCACTCGAATGCGCCAAGCGCGGCATGGGCGTGGTCATCACCTACAACAACAATCCTGCAAAAGCAGCCGAGCTGGTGAAGACCATCGCCGGGATCGGCGCCAAGGCGGTCGCACTGAAGCTCGACGTCGCTGACAGCCGCTCGTTCGCCGCCTTCCGCCAGGCGCTGTCGGCCCAGCTCGATGCGGCCTGGGGCAGGACCACCTTCGACTACCTGGTCAACAACGCCGGCCACGGCCTGTATGCGCCGATCGCCGACGTCACCGAGGAACAGTTCGATGACTTGTTCAAGGTGCACCTCAAGGGACCGTTTTTCCTGACGCAAGCGCTGCTGCCGCTTATCGAGGACGGCGGCCACGTGGTCAATGTCGCCAGCGCGACCAGCCGCGTCGCCACCGCCGGCGTGGCCCCGTATGCCGCCTTCAAGGGCGGCCTGCAGGTCCTCACACGGTATATGGCCAAGGAGTTCGGCGCGCGCCGCATCAGGGCCAACTCGATCTCGCCGGGCGCGATTCGCACCGAGTTGGGAGGAGGATTGAATGCGCAATTCGAGGCCCTGCTGGCCGATCAAACGGCGCTTGGCCGGGTCGGTGAACCGGACGAAATCGGCGGCGTCATCGCCAGCCTGCTGTCCAAGGAGAACCGCTGGATCAACGCCCAGGACATCGAAGTAGCGGGCGGCTACGTCATCTGACCCGAGGAGAAAACACCATGCTCGACCACGTCTTCATCAGCGTCAGCGATATCGATCGTTCGATTGCCTTCTACCAGAAAGCACTGGCGCCGCTTGGCATCACCCATGCGATCGACTACGACGGCCGGCAAGGCCCTCCCGGCCATCCCGACCTGAAGGGGTTCGGCGCGAATGGCCGCGTGTTCTTCTGGCTGCGCCAAGGCGTGGTCGAGGGCCGGGCCGTTCACGTGGGCTTGATCGCTGCCAACCAGGCCGCGGTCGACGCCGCATTCGCCGCGTCAATCGCCGCCGGCGCCAGCGAAATCCACCCGCCCGGACCGCAGCTTCACTACGACCCGCGCTATTACGCGGCGCAGGTGCGCGACCCGGATGGCTACAGCCTCGAATTCGTCTACAAACCATGGCAGCACTGATATGAAAAAACTGATGATCTATGGCGCCACCGGCTACACCGGGCGCATGGCGGCGCAGTGCGCCGCGGCAGCGGCACACCGCTGATCCTCGCCGGACGCAATGCGGTGACACTCGCCGCCCTCGCCGCCCACCTCGGCGTGGAATACCGCGTGTTCGCGCTGGACGACGCCGTAGCGATCGATCGCTGGGCGATGTCGGCGCCTTGCTCAATTGCGCAGGCCCGTTTGTTGTCACCGCCGATGTCCTGATGAACGCCGCCAATCCGCGCATCACCATCGACGGCGACACAGCGCGCCTGGATGCACTGGTCGAGGCCCAGCATGTCTCGCGCGACGATCCTGCACAGCCAGATCCGGAGATGCCCGAAATCCGGAGATGCCCCGACTTCGAAGATACCTTGAATTCGGAGACACCCAAAAAAACAGGCGCCACGTGGGCGCCTGTTTCATGAACCGCTTTACGAGCTTAGTGCTTGACCACTTCGCTCTGCCCTTCGCTCGGGGCTGGCGCCACGGCGACTGCCGGCACGTCCGACAACGGTTCCGGCTGGCGTTCCAGCGCGATTTCAAGCACCTTCTCGATCCAGCGCACCGGCACGATCTCGAGCTTGTTCTTGACGTTGTCCGGAATCTCGGCCAGGTCCTTCACGTTCTGCTCGGGGATCAGGACCGTCTTGATGCCGCCGCGATGCGCCGCCAGCAGCTTCTCTTTCAGGCCGCCGATCGGCAGCACTTCGCCGCGCAGCGTGATCTCGCCCGTCATCGCCACATCAGCGCGCACCGGGATCCCGGTGAAGGCCGAGACCAGCGCAGTCGTCATGCCGATACCGGCCGATGGACCATCCTTCGGCGTCGCGCCTTCAGGTACGTGGATGTGGATATCGGTCTTCTCGAACACTTCGTTCTTGATGCCGAAGCGCTGCGCGCGGCTACGCACCACGGTGCGGGCAGCCTCGATCGATTCCTTCATCACGTCGCCCAGGGTACCGGTGCGGATGATGCCGCCTTTACCCGGCACATTGACCGCCTCGATCGTCAGCAGGTCGCCGCCGACTTCGGTCCAGGCCAGACCGACCACCTGGCCGATCTGGTTTTCTTTCTCGGCCACGCCGAAGTCGTAACGGCGCACGCCGAGGAATTTATCCAGGTTCTTGGCGTTGACGATCACGCGCTTCTCGGCCACGGCGGTGCCCTTTTTCAGCAGCAGCATCTTGACCACCTTGCGGCAGATCTTCGACACTTCGCGCTCGAGCGAACGCACGCCGGCTTCACGGGTGTAGTAGCGGATGATGTCGCGGATCGCCGACTCTTCGACCTTGATCTCTTCTTCGCGCAGGCCGTTGTTCTTCAGTTGCTTCGGCATCAGGTAACGCTGGGCGATCGAGGTCTTCTCGTCCTCGGTATAACCCGACAGGCGAATCACTTCCATCCGGTCCAGCAGCGCCGGCGGGATATTGAAGGAGTTCGAGGTCGCCACGAACATCACGTCCGACAGGTCGAAGTCGACCTCCAGGTAGTGGTCCGAGAAGGTGTGGTTCTGTTCCGGGTCCAGCACCTCGAGCAGGGCCGACGACGGGTCGCCGCGGAAATCGGCGCCCATCTTGTCGATCTCGTCGAGCAGGAACAGCGGATTGCGCACACCGACCTTGGCCAGCGACTGCAGCACCTTGCCCGGCATCGAGCCGATATAGGTACGGCGGTGACCGCGGATCTCGGCTTCGTCACGCACGCCGCCGAGCGCCATGCGCACGAACTTGCGGTTCGTGGCGCGTGCGATCGACTGGCCGAGCGAGGTTTTACCCACGCCAGGAGGACCGACGAAGCACAGGATCGGCGCCTTCAGTTTGTCGACACGTTGCTGCACCGCGAGGTATTCCAGGATGCGTTCCTTGATCTTGTCGAGGCCGTAGTGATCCTGCTCGAGCACGGCTTCGGCATTCTGCAGGTCGATCGTGACCTTCGATTTTTTCTTCCATGGCAGCGAGACCAGGGTATCGATGTAGTTGCGCACCACGGTCGCTTCGGCCGACATCGGCGACATCAGCTTGAGCTTGCGAATCTCGGCCTGGGCTTTCTCCATGGCTTCCTTCGGCATCTTGGCGGCGATGACTTTCTTCTCGAGTTCCTCGATGTCAGCGCCCTCTTCGCCTTCGCCCAGTTCTTTCTGGATCGCCTTGACCTGTTCGTTCAGGTAGTACTCGCGCTGCGATTTCTCCATCTGGCGCTTGACGCGGCCACGGATGCGCTTCTCAACCTGCAGGATGTCCAGTTCGCCTTCCAGCTGGCCGAGCAGGTGCTCGAGGCGCTTGGCGACATTGAAGATCTCGAGGATCACCTGTTTCTGCTCGAGCTTGAGCGGCAGATGGGCAGCGACGGTATCGGCCAGGCGGCCGGCGTCGTCGATACCGGCCAGCGAAGCGAGGATCTCGGGTGGAATCTTTTTGTTGAGTTTGACGTACTGGTCGAACTGCTGGACGATCGCGCGGCGCATCGCCTCGACTTCGGAATCGTCGCCGACTTCCGAATCGACCGGGGTCAGTTCGGCCACGAAATGGGTGGCGCCATCGGTAATCGTATCGATGCGCGCGCGCTGCGAACCCTCGACCAGCACTTTCACGGTGCCGTCGGGGAGTTTCAGCATTTGCAGAATATTGGCCACGCAGCCGATCTCATAGATGTCTGCGGCGGAAGGTTCGTCCTTGGCGGCGGCCTTCTGGGCAGCCAGCATGATGCTCTTGCCCTGCTCCATGGCGGCTTCAAGTGCCTTGATGGATTTTGGACGGCCAACGAACAGAGGTATAACCATATGCGGGAACACAACCACATCGCGCAGCGGCAAGAGCGGCAGCGTTGTTTGCTCGGTCAATTTCGGAGTTGTCATGGCATACCTTATAAAAAGCGTGTAGCTGAAGTTGGGCGCTGGACAGTCGAAACTCAAGACCGCCAGCTAAAATATTTTCTACAAGTAAAAGAATTTCAACTTGTCGAAGAATATAGCCCTTCCAATAAAAGCCGCATTTAAAACGAAAAAAGCCACCGCGCGGCGCACCGCGAGTGGCTTTTCGAATGAAGCCTGACGTCTTTTATTGAGATTGATTGTACCGAGTTAAGTCCGCACGGCAAGCCTTTTGTGACAGGCGTGCAGGCTTTTTTCAGTTCTCTCCCGACGCCTTCGCGGTTTCGCTGTAAATCAGCAAAGGCTTCGCGCCATTCGTGATCGTATTTTCATCGATCACGACTTTCACGACGTTTTGCTGGCTTGGCAATTCATACATGACGTCCAGCAGCGCGTGCTCGAGAATCGAACGCAGGCCGCGGGCGCCGGTCTTGCGCGCCAATGCCTTCTTGGCAATCGCGTGCAGGGCCGCAGGACGAATCTCAAGCTCGGCGCCTTCCATCTCGAGCAGCTTCGAATACTGCTTGATCAGCGCGTTCTTCGGCTCGATCAGGATCTGGATCAGCGCTTCTTCGGTCAGCTCGCTCAAGGCAGCCACCACCGGCAGACGACCGACCAGCTCGGGAATCAGGCCAAACTTGATCAGGTCTTCTGGCTCGGCTTCGAGCAGGATCTCGGCGTTGTAGCCGCTGTCCAGGCTCTTGACCGTGGCGCCGAAACCGATGCCGCTCTTGACCGAACGGTTCTGGATCACCTTGGCCAGGCCATCGAAGGCGCCGCCGCAGATGAACATGATGTTGGTCGTGTCGATCTGCACGAAGTCCTGGTTCGGGTGCTTGCGACCGCCTTGCGGTGGCACCGAGGCCATGGTGCCCTCGATCAGCTTCAGCAGTGCCTGCTGCACGCCCTCACCCGAGACATCGCGCGTGATCGACGGATTGTCGGACTTGCGCGAAATCTTGTCGATCTCGTCGATATAGACGATGCCGCGCTGGGCTTTCTCGACTTCGTAGTTGCAGCTTTGCAGCAGCTTCTGGATGATGTTCTCGACGTCTTCACCGACATAGCCGGCCTCGGTCAGCGTGGTCGCATCGGCGATCACGAACGGGACGTTGAGCATGCGCGCCAGGGTCTGGGCCAGCAGGGTTTTGCCCGAACCGGTTGGGCCGACCAGCAAGATATTACTCTTGGCCAGTTCGACTTCGTCTTTCTTGCCCAGGTGCTTGAGGCGTTTGTAGTGGTTGTACACCGCCACCGACAGGATGCGCTTGGCCGTTTGCTGGCCAATCACGTACTGGTCGAGCAGTTCGGTGATTTCGAGTGGCGTCGGCAAGTCGGACTTGGCGCCCGCCACCGTTTCGACGTTCGACGTTTCATCGCGGATGATGTCGTTGCACAGGTCGATGCATTCATCGCAGATGAACACCGACGGTCCCGCGATCAGCTTCTTGACTTCGTGCTGGCTCTTTCCGCAGAACGAGCAGTACAAAAGTTTTTCGCCGCTGGAGGATTTTTTGTCTGACATGGGGGCAGGACTCTATTGAATTGCTGTGAATATAACGCTTATACGTGCGTGCAACAAGAGCGAATGTGACACGCTGCCGAGGCAGCGCAACTCCTGCACGTACGAACATGCTACCCGAAATAAAAAACAAACGCCCGAACGTGATCGCGTCCGGGCGTTTTTTTCCAACACCTCCTAAGAGGTACGGGGTCAGCCGCGGCTGGTCAAGACCTTGTCGATCATGCCATATTCGACGGATTCTTCGGCGGACATGAAGCGGTCGCGGTCGGTGTCCTTGTGGATCTGCTCGATGCTCTGGCCGGTGTTATCGGCCATGATGCGCGCCAGGCGCTCACGCAGGTAGAGGATCTCTTTGGCCTGGATTTCGATATCCGAAGCCATACCCTGCGATCCACCCGATGGCTGGTGAATCATCACGCGCGAGTTAGGCAGCGAGAAACGCTTGCCCTTGGCGCCGGCAGCCAGCAGGAAGGCGCCCATCGACGCGGCCAGGCCGGTGCACAGGGTCGACACATCTGGCTTGATGAAATTCATCGTGTCAAAGATCGCCAGGCCGGCCGAAACCGAACCGCCCGGGGAGTTAATGTAGAGCGAAATATCCTTGTCAGGATTTTCACTTTCCAGGAACAGCATCTGGGCGACGATCAGGTTCGCCATCTGGTCGTTGACAGGACCGACCAGGAAAATCACGCGCTCTTTCAAGAGGCGCGAATAGATGTCATAGGCGCGCTCACCGCGGCCACTCTGTTCGATCACCATCGGCACCATGCCGAGTGCTTGTGTATCCAATGCCGGATTACGATTCATACCTGTCTCGTTCCTTAAAAAAAGGCCATGGAAAAAAATGCCGGCCACGCGGGCCGGCATTTCGACGCTTATCAGGCCTGCGGGACGCTGCCCATCAGTTCATCGAAAGCGATGGTCGTGGTCGACACTTTCGCCTTGCCGAGTACATAGTTGACGACGTTTTCTTCCAATACAAGAGCTTCGACTTCACCCAGGCGACGACGGTCGCTGAAATAGTACTTGAGGACTTCTTTCGGGTCTTCGTAGCTTTGCGAGAAATCTTCGATCTGGGCTTTCACCTGTTCTTGGGTAGCTTGCAGATTGTTGTCCGCGACCAGTTGCGATAGGATCAGGCCCAGGCGCACGCGGCGCTCAGCCTTGTCCTTGAACATCTCGGCCGGGAATGGCAGCTTGGAGACGTCCATGCCGCGCTGCGACATGTCTTGGCGGGTCATTTCGGCCAGGCGTTCGGAATCCTGTTCGATCATGACTTGTGGCACGTCCAGCTCGGTCGACTTGACCAGCGCGTCCATCACGGCTTCCTTGTTACGTGCTTTGACACGGGCACGCACTTCGCGTTCCAGGTTGACCTTGATATCGTCGCGCATCTTTTCAATGGCGCCGTCTTCGATGCCCAGCGATTGTGCGAATTCCGCGTCGACTTCTGGCAGGTGCGCCCACTCCAGCTGCTTCAGGGTGATGGTGAACTCGGCGGTTTTACCGGCCACGTCCTTGCCATGGTAGTCCTCTGGGAAAGCCAGTGGGAAGGTCTTGGCTTCGCCGACTTTCAGGCCAATGGTCGCTGCTTCGAATTCTGGCAGCATGCGGCCTTCGCCCAGCACGAAGGCGTAGTCTTCAGCCTTGCCGCCAGCGAACTCGACGCCGTCCAGGGTGCCGACGAAGTCGACGGTCACGCGGTCGCCATCGGCAGCCACGGCTTCGCCGCCGGTGCCGTGCTCGCCTGCTTCACCCTTGGTGTGGTAGTGCACGCGCTGCTTGCGCAGGATGTCGATGGTCTTGTCGATCTCGACGTCGCTCACTTCGGTGGCAACGGTTTCGACTTCGACGGCGGCCAGGTCGCCGATCACGACTTCCGGGTACACTTCGAAGGTCGCGTCGAAGGACAGGGTGCCTTCTTCGGCATCTTGCTTAGGCTCGATTTTGGGGAAACCGGCAACCCGCAGTTCGTTGGCGACGGCGGCTTCGTTGAAAGCGCGGCCGACCTTGTCGTTCAGGACGTCGGTTTCGATCTGGTAGCCGTACTGCGCAGCGACCATCTTCAGAGGCACTTTGCCTGGACGGAAACCCGGTGCACGGGCCGTCTTGGCCTGCTGTTTCAGGCGCTTTTCGACTTCGGTGCGGACGTCAGCGACCGGAAAAGAGATCGTCAAGCGACGCTCGAGTTTACCCAGGGTTTCGACTGCAGTTGCCATTGTAAAAATCGTCCAAAAAAATAATTATTCGTGGTGCGAGGAGGGGGACTCGAACCCCCACACCATTGCTGGCGTCAGGACCTAAACCTGGTGCGTCTACCAATTTCGCCATCCTCGCTCAGGATTGCATAATTGCCACAAAAACAAAGGACGACCGACAGTGAAACCGGCCGCCCTGCACTCCAATGTTTAGGGGCTACAACTTCAAACGATTATTTTACTGGAATTTCTGACACTATTGGGCATCATTTTTGCGTGTGCGGGGTCTCGCACAATGAATCGGCCAGCTCATCCATATATGGGACCCCGCATTCGTATCACGACCCCGGCTTTTTCACCCTGAACCACAACGCATATAGCGCTGGCAAGAACAACAAGGTCAACGCCGTCGCCACAATCAGGCCGCCCATGATCGCCACCGCCATCGGCCCCCAGAACGTCGAGCGCGACAAGGGAATCATGGCCAGCGCCGCAGCAGCGGCCGTCAGCAGGATCGGCCGGCAACGTCGCACCGCCGAATCCACGATCGCATCCCACGGGTGACTGCCGGCCGCGATGTCCTGCTCGATCTGGTCCACCAGGATCACCGAATTGCGGATGATCATCCCGAACAGCGCAATCACGCCCAGGTTGGCGACAAAGCCAAATGGCCGATCCAGGATCAGCAGCGCCATCGCCGCCCCGGCAATCCCCAGCGGCCCGGTCAGGAACACCAGCAGCGAACGCGAGAAGCTGTGCAACTGCAGCATCAACAAGGTAAATGTAATGAACAGCACCAGCGGCACATTGGCCATGATCGACGCCTCGGCCTCGGAACTATCGGCCGCAGCGCCCTCCACCGTCAGCCGATAACCGGCCGGCAGCCTGGCGCGGATATCGGCCAGCCTGGCGTCGACCTCGTCGGTCACGGTCGGCCCCTGGATGCCCTCCACCACGTCGGACTGCACCATGATCGCCCACTCGCGCCCCTCGCGCCACACGACGCCGGGCTCCCACACGAACTGCACCCGCGCCACCTGGCCGATGGTGACCGCGCGCCCGCCCTCGGTTGGCACCAGTGCTTCTTGCAGGCGGGTGATGGTCGAACGTTCATCCAGCGGCTGGCGTACCACCATGTCGATCAGGCGGTTCGATTCACGGAACTGGCCGATCGCGGTGCCGGTAAGCGTGGTGTTGACCACGCGCCGCACCGCCTGCGAGGTCACGCCGAGCGCGCGCAGCTTGTCCTGGTCGAGGTCCAGGCGCAGCACCTTGACCGATTCATTCCAGTTATCGTTCACGCCGACCGTATTCGGACTGGCGGCCATGACTTCCTTGACCTGGTCGGCGATGCCGCGCACCACGCCGATATCCGGGCCGAGTACCTGGAACTGCACCGGATACGGCACCGGCGGCCCGTTCGGCAGCAGTTTCACCCGACCCCGCACCTCGGGGAAGTCGTTCTTGAAGACCTCGATAATCTGCATGCGCAGGCGCTCGCGCGCCGCCGTATCGCTAGGTAGCACCACCAGTTGCGATACGTTCGACTGCGGGAATATCTGGTCCAGCGGCAGATAGAAACGCGGGCTGCCGGTGCCGACGTAGCTGGTCACGCTCTGGATGCCCTCCTGCTTGGCCAGGAAGGCTTCGAAGCGCTTCACCACCGCCTCGTTGGCGGCAAAGCTGGTGCCTTCAGGCGACCACAATTCAACCATCAGCTCGGGGCGGCTGGAATCAGGGAAGAACTGCTTCTCGATGAAATTGAAGCCGAACACGCCCAACGCGAATACGCCCAAGCTGAGCGCGATCGTGGTCTTGCGCCACTCGACGCAGCGGTTCACCAGGCGCCGGAAGCGCCGATAGGCCGGCGAATCGAATACATCGTCGTGACCCGCCTCGCCCGCAGCATGCGGCTTGACCTTCAGTAGCAAAAAGCCGATATACGGCGTAAACGTCACCGCCACCACCCACGAAATGAGCAGCGCCAGCCCGTTCACCGAGAACATCGTGAACGTGTACTCGCCGGCCGCCGATTCGGCCAGGCCGATCGGCAGGAAGCCGGCCGCCGTGATCAGGGTCCCGGTCAGCATCGGCATCGCGGTCGAGGTGTAGGCGAAGGTCGCAGCCTCGAAGCGCGACATGCCCTCTTCCATCTTACGCACCATCATCTCGACCGCGATGATGGCATCGTCCACCAGCAGGCCAAGCGCGATGATCAGCGCGCCGAGCGAAATCTTGTGCAGCGAAATATCCAGCATGCGCATGAACAGGAAGGTGATCGCCAGCACCAGCGGGATCGATAGCGCCACCACCAGGCCGGGATACACGTCGACCCGCCACTTTGGCTTGGTGTGCAGGCCGAGGGCCAGGAAGGACACGACCAGGACGATCACGACCGCCTCGATCAGGACCTTGACGAATTCGCCGACCGAGGCCGTCACTGCCTGCGGCTGGTCCGCCACCCGTTCCAGCTCGATGCCGACCGGGAGCTGGGCCCGGATACGCTCCATGGTCTCGGTCAGCCCTTCGCCCATGGTGATGATATTGCCGCCCTTCTGCATCGACACGCCCAGGCCGATCACTTCCTCGCCATTGAAGCGCATTTTTTCCGCCGGCGGATCCTGGTAGCCGCGTTTCACGGTCGCGAAGTCGCCCAGGCGGAAGGTGGTGCCGCCGGCGCGCAGTTGCAGCTCTTCGATCTGGCCCAGGTTGCGCAAGGCGCCGGTCACGCGCACCTGCAGGTTGTCGCTCGGCGTAACCAGCACGCCGCTTGCCTCGACCTGGTTCTGGGTCGCTATCTGGTTGACGATCTGCTCGAAGGGCACGCCCAGCTGGGCGAATTTCTTGCTCGAGAACTCGATATAGACTTTTTCGTCCTGCACCCCGAACTGCTCGACCTTGGCCACCAGCGGCACCCGCAGCAGTTGCTGGCGCACGAAGTCGGCGTAGTCACGCATCTCGGCATAGGTAAAACCGTCGCCCGACAGGGCGAAGATAGAGCCATAGGTGTCGCCGAATTCGTCGTTGAAGAAGGGACCGATCACGCCCTGCGGCAGGGTAGCGGCCATATCCCCGATCTTCTTGCGCACCTGGTACCAGGCCGGCGCCGTCTCGGCGGGCGGCGTCGATTCGCGCAGCTCGAGGATGATGGTGGTCTCGCCCGGCTTGGAAAAGCTGCGGATGGTGTGGATATACGGCGTCTCTTGCAGCTTGCGCTCGAGCGGATCGGTCACCTGCTCGGCCATCTGCAGCGCGGTGGCGCCCGGCCACACGGCGCGCACCACCATCGCGCGGAAGGTGAACGGCGGATCCTCGTCCTGGCCCAGCTCGAAGTAACTCAATATCCCGAACAGCATGCAGGCGGCGATCAGGAACCGCGTGAGCGGGATGTGCTCCAGCGCCCAGCGCGACAGGTTGAAGCCCTTCATTGCTTGCCCTCGCCCGCCACCTGCGCCTCGGTATCGGCGCGGCGCGAGATGTCGGCCGTGAGGATGCGCACCTTCTGGCCATTTCTCAGCAGGTTGACGCCGGCCGTGACGACCTGCTGGCCGGCCACGACCTGCCCGGTGACCAGCACATCATTGCGCACCTGGCCCACGACCTGCACCGGCACCAGCCTGACGACGCCTTCTTCGACGATCCAGACGCTGCTGGCGCCCTTGTTCTGGACCAGGGCGGTCAAGGGCAGGCGCAGGCCGGCGGCGCCGTTGCCACCAGTCGCCAGTTCGACCGTCGCGCTCATCCCCAGGCGCACCTCGGCGCTCTCCGGAAGCGCCACCTTGACCGTATAGGTGCGGGTCGCCGGGTCGGCCACCGGCGAGATTTCGCGGATCTTGCCGGGAATCGCCACGGCTTCATTGGCCCACAGCCGCACCACGACCTCGCCGGCGGCGCGCAGTTGCCCGACCTTGTCTTCGGGGATGCCGATCACCACCTCCTTCTCGACCGTGCGCGCCACCCGCACCACCGGGGTGCCGGGTTGCACCACCTGCCCCACCTCGGCCTCGATCGCCGTCACCACGCCATCGGCGTCGGCCGCCAGGCTGGTGTAGTTGGACTGGTTCGATTGGCCGCGCAGGCCGGCTCTGGCCGCGTCGACATTGGCCTGGGCCGCCTTCAGGGCGCTCTGGCGCGCGTCGAGCAGGGCCTGGCTGACGAAGTTCTGGCTGCGCAGTTCGACGTGGCGTTTGTAGTCGGCCCGGGCCAGGTCGCGTTCGGTCTCGGCGGCGCGCAAGGTGGCCCGGGCCTGGCTTTCGGCCAGGCGCAGGTCTTGCGGATCGAGCCGCATCAGCACGTCGCCGCGCTTGACGATGGCGCCGACATCGACCTTGCGCTCGACGATCTTGCCGCCGACCCTGAAGCCCAGTTGCGACTCGTAGCGCGGGCGCACATCGCCCGAGAATTCAAGGCGCTCGCCGGCCGTGCCCGCGGCCAGGGCCAGCACCCGCACCGGGCGCACATCCTCGGCCGGCGGCGCGGGCTTGGAGCAGGCGGCAAGTACGGCGGCTGCGAGCGGCGCCAGCAGCGCAATCCGGCAGGCGCGGGGAAGAAGTCGGTCAAACACGATGGCAATCCTTTGACGAATCTGGCGGCGTCTCGCGCCGAAGCTGGCTGCTTGATAACACCAGTTTGTAATCCAGCAATTATAATCATGCAAATAGATAAATCAGATGACTTTAGAGTCATCCGTCCAAAATGGCCGTAGATCACTACGAAAACTTCCCTGTCGCCTCGATCCTGCTGCCGCGCCGCCTGGTGCCGGCGGTGGAGGCGATCTATGCCTTCGCCCGTAGCGCCGACGACCTGGCCGACGAGGGCCAGGCCACGCCAGAAGAGCGGCTGGCGGCACTCGGCGCCTACGAACATGAATTGGACGGGATCGATGCCGGCGTTACGTCGTCGAACCCGATGTTCGCCCGCCTGGCCGGCGTGGTGGCCCAGTACCGCCTGTCGCTGCGCCCGATGCGCGACCTGCTGTCGGCCTTCAAGCAGGATGTCGTCACCCAGCGCTACCAGGATTATGCGAGCCTGCTCGATTACTGCCGCCGCTCGGCCGACCCGGTCGGGCGCCTGATGCTGGCCCTGTACGGGACCGACGACGAGACCAGCCTGATCGAATCGGACGCGATCTGCAGCGCCCTCCAGCTGACCAATTTTTTGCAGGATGTCGCGATCGACCTTGAGAAGGGGCGCATTTATATCCCTTTGGAAGACCTGACGCGCTTCAAGGTGAGCGAGGCGGCGCTGCGTTCAGGCACCGTCGACGCGCCGTTCCAGGCCCTGATGCGCTTCGAGGTCGAGCGCACCCGCGCGCTGATGCTGCAGGGCGCCCCGCTGGCCAAGCGCCTGCCGGGCCGCATCGGCTGGGAATTGCGGCTGATCGTGCAGGGCGGCTTGCGTATCCTCGACCGCATCGAGGGGGCCGGCTACGATGTGTTCCGCCGCCGCCCGGTGCTGTCGGCGCCCGATTGGTGCATGGTGGCCTGGGGCGCGCTCAGGATGTGACCATGGACGGCGACACCGTCCACCATGCGCACCAGCCAGGTTTGCCGCCCGATTGTCACACTGATCGGCTAAACTAGCGGATTGACCGCGCGGCATCACCCGGCATGCCCGCGCTCCAACCAGCATTTCACGACGATTTTCATGTCTCCAGACGAATACTGCCAGCAAAAGACCGTCCAAAGCGGCTCCAGTTTCTACTACAGCTTCCTGTTCCTCCCGCCCGAGCGCCGGCGTGCGATCACGGCGCTGTACGCCTTCTGCCGCGAGGTGGACGACACCGTCGACGAAGCCACCGACGGTTCGGTGGCGCGCATCAAGCTGGCCTGGTGGCGCACCGAGGTGTCCAAGATGTACGGCGGCACCCCAACCCACCCTGTGATGCTGGCCCTGCAGCCGCACATCGGCCCCTACAAGCTCGAAGAAAAACACCTGCTGGCCATCGTCGACGGCATGGAGATGGACCTTGACCAGAGCCGCTATCTCGACTACCCGGGCCTGCAGCGCTATTGCTGGCACGTAGCCGGCGTGGTCGGCATCCTGTCGGCAAGCATTTTCGGCTACACCAACCCGCAGACCCTGGCCTATGCCGAGAAGCTGGGCCTGGCGTTCCAGCTCACCAACATCATCCGCGACGTCGGCGACGATGCGCGCAAGGGCCGCATCTATTTGCCAGTCAACGAACTGCAGCAGTTCGGCGTCACCGCCAACGAGCTGCTCAAGCTGCAGCACAGCGAAAAGTTCGAGGCCCTGATGCGGTTCCAGGCCGAACGCGCGCAAGGCATCTACGACGAAGCCCTGGCCCTGCTGCCGAAAGAAGACCGGCGCGCCCAGCGCCCCGGCCTGATGATGGCCGCCATCTACCGCACCCTGCTCGACGAGATCCAGCGCGACGGCTTCCATGTGCTCAACCAGCGCATCTCGCTCACGCCGCTGCGCAAGCTGTGGCTGGCGTGGAAGACCTATGTCCGCACCTAGCACCCGCCTGCGGGTCGCGGTCGCCGGCGGCGGCTGGGCCGGTTGCGCGGCTGCGGTCGAACTTGCATGCCAGGGCTGCCAGGTCACCCTGTTCGAAGCCGCGCGCAGCCTGGGCGGCCGCGCGCGCGGGGTCGAAGTGCGCGGCCTGGCGCTCGACAACGGGCAGCACATCCTGCTGGGCGCCTACAAGGAATCGCTGCGCATGATGGCGCGGGTCGGCGTCGACCAACAATCGGCCTTCCTGCGCCTGCCGGTCCAGATGCGTTATCCGGACGGCGGCGGCGGCATGGATTTTGTCGCGCCACGCCTGCCCGCCCCGCTGCACCTGGTGGTTGCCCTGCTGCGTGCCAAGGGCCTGGACCGCGCCGACAAGCTGGCGCTGGCCCGCTTCCGAAGCGCCGGGCGCTGGATGGGCTGGCAGTTGAACGACGATTGCACGGTCACCGAAGTGCTGGAGCGCTTCGACCAGACCGAGCGCCTGGTGCGTCTGCTATGGCGCCCGCTATGCATCGCGGCGCTGAACACGCCGCCCGAGCGCGCGTCCGCCAACGTGTTCCTGGCCGTTTTGCGCGACAGCCTGGGCGCCAGCCGGCGCGCCGCCTCCGACATGCTGCTGCCACGCCTGGCGATGGGAGCACTGTTCCCGGAACCGGCCGGCGCCTGGCTCGAACGCCAGGGACATGCCGTGCGCCTGGGCGTGAAGGTGGCATCGATTCAGCGGGACGGCGACGCCTGGCTCCTGACGCCAGGCGTTGACGCGCGGGGCGAACGCTTCGACGCGGTGGTGCTGGCCACGCCGGCGCCGGTCAGCGCCGCGCTGCTGGCCGCCCTGCCCGACGCCGCGCCAGTGGCCGGCCAACTCGACGCCATGAGTCACGAACCGATCGCCACCTGCTACCTGCAATACGCGGCCGGCACCCGGCTCGAGCTGCCGTTCCATGCCTTGCTGGACGACCCGGCTGCCGACCGCTGGGGTCAATTCGTGTTCGACCGCGCCCATTTGGATCCGAGCCAGGACGGCCTGCTGGCCGTCGTCGTCAGTGCCGCCGGCGATGCGGCGAACTTGCCACGCGAACAACTGGCGGCCGCCATCGCCGCGCAGCTGGCCCAGGATTTCGGACGGCCGGAACTGGCCGCACCCGCCTGGACCCAGCTGATCACCGAGAAGCGCGCGACCTTCGCTTGCACTCCCGGATTGGCACGCCCAGGCAACGTCACACCGCTGCCCGGCCTGGTGCTGGCCGGCGACTACACGGCCAGCGACTACCCGGCCACGCTGGAAACGGCGGTGCGCAGCGGCCAGGCGGCAGCGACGGCCATCCGCGCTTATGGCGCCCTGCCCCGCGAAAAGCGCAGCCTGTCGCACGCCCATGGCGCCGTATCCGGCGATTCCGTAAGGTAGCAGCATCAAAACAAGTCTTATGGAAATGAACATGACACCCCGTCTCGGCCTGCGCGCCATCGCACTCCTGGTCCTGGTGCTTGCGAGCACCCTGGTCCTGGTCAAGCCCGAACTGATCGGTGGCTCGGCGCATGCGACCGGGCTGGCGGTCGGCTCCCTCCCGGCCATCGGCCGCATCTAGGCGAGGCGCGGCAACCCATGGGCAAGCTGGAATACCTCGACGCGCTCAAGCGGGCCCTGATGGGCCTGCCGCCTGAGACCCAGGCCAGGACCCTGGCCTGGTACGAGCAGCGCTTTGTCGACGGCACGGCTTCCGGCCGCCAGGAGCACGACGTGGCCGCCGAACTTGGCGATCCGCGCCAGGTGGCGGTGACCCTGCGCACCAGCGCCCACCTGGCCGACCTCAAGGACAAGAAGCCGCCGACCAATATTGCGCGCACGATCGTCTCAGGTTTTGGCCTGTTGATCTTCAACCTGTTCATGCTGATCCCAGCGGCGGTGTTTGCCTCGCTCCTGATGTCGCTGTACCTGTCGGCCTTTGGCGTCTATGTCTCCGGCATCGCGGTGACCGCCAGCGGCCTGGCCGGCTCCAACGAGTTGATCCTGAGCGCGCCACTGACCCGCATGATCATCACCGACGACGGCGAGTCGGTCGAATCGCAGACCCGGGTCACGATCGGCGCCAATGGCATCCACGTGTTCGACGAACCGGCGCCTGGCGCCGTCCCGGAGGACCCGGATGCCCGCGCCGAGCGCGGCGACCGCAACTCGCGCTTCATGCGCGGCGCCGAAGCGGTAGCCGAACGAAAGATCCAGATCACGACCGAGCTGGATCCCGGCTCGCGCACCACGCAAGTGGCCCTGGGCTGCGCGCTGGTGCTGGGTGGCATCGCGCTATTCCTGCTGTCGATCGTATTGACGAAGTACACGCTGCAGGGCATCCGCCGCTACGTGAACATGAACCTGTCGCTGCTGAAGGGATAAGGACACCATGCGCGCCTTGATGAGAGTCGGATTCGCCCTACTGGTACTGGCCGCCGTGCTGATCGCGCTCAGCTATAGCATGTTGCGCGCCACCGGCACCACCACCGCCGCCGAACGGCGCGAGGTGGCACAGGACACGCGAACGGTGCCGGCCGGGATCGAGGCCGTCGAACTCGATGGCCCGATCGACCTGAACCTGCGCTACGGCGCCACACCAGCGATGCAGGTCAGCGGCGAGCAGCGCATGCTGGGCAATGTCGAAGTCGACGCCAGCGGTACCGTGCTGCGCATCGGCATCCGCGGCATGGTGCTGCGCCACCGCGAGCCGCTGGTGGTCGACCTGACCTTGCCGGCATTGAGCGCGATCCGCATCGACGGCAGCGGCGACAGCAGCGTCAACGGCTTTTCGGGCGACGAGATCGAAGTGCAGTTGAACGGTTCGGGCAGCGTGCGCTTCAACGGGCGCTTCCGCACTGCCAAAGTGGGCCTGAGCGGCAGCGGCGACCTGGATGTCAACGGCGGCGCCGCCATGGACCGGGTCGAGACGCGCCTGATGGGATCGGGCCGCATTACCGTGGTCGGCACCGCGCGCGAGCTCGATGCCAGCACCACCGGCTCAGGACACCTCGACGCCGAACACCTGCGCGCCGAAGAGGTGACGGTGAGCCAGGCCGGCTCGGGCGATAGCGCCGTGCAGGCGCGCAGCAAGGTCAAGGTGTCGCTCAGCGGCAGTGGCGACGTCGAGGTGTACGGGAATCCGGCGGAACGCAGCACCAGCCGGGCGGGTAGCGGGAGCGTGAGTTATCACGAGTAGCGGATACCGGCTTGAGCCGCGCCGAATACTCGCGACCAGCCGGTGCTTCTGCCAAGCTGCCCCTTCTGATTGCCCTGGTGGCTGACAGCCGGGTACGCCGAGCCGCGCGGACCGTCCGCTATCGGCCCAGGCTGTGTAACTGCCCAGTGTCAGCGCAACTTGGCGCTGTTTCAGCGATTATTTGGGCTTGTAGTGAACACGACCCGATAGCTCAATCGTACCGGCACCGTTGGACAAGTCTTCGGTACCGCTCAGGTAGCCGCCGCCGAGTGCGCGAGAATAGGTTCCGGAGCCGCCGGTGATAGTGAAGGTCCCGCCGTTCATGACGTAGGTGGTACCTGCGCCGGTGGGAACGAACTGGCCACTGTAGTTGGCAAAAATCTGGTCGCCATTAGGATACAGCAGGATGAACTTGCCATTGCTGAAGGTGAATGTCGTGCCAGACTGGGCGAAGCAATCTCCGCCGACGAACGCGACTGGCCTTCCTTCGGCCGTCTCACCGTGGCCAGCAAGCTTGCCGCCGAGGTTGGAAGCACATTGCGGCGCAGGACCGACCTTTTCAGTAAATTCGCCTTTTACTTCAAGCGCCCTCGTTACAGTCGGACCAGCCGAGGCCGAGAACGAACTGGTCATCAGGACCAGGCTAGACAGGAGGGTGATTGAAAGAGTCTTCATTGCAAGTTTTCCTTGGCTGTTAAAAATTAATAAAGGCACATACTAAAGATAGAAGAAGAATTTTGTTGCGCGCACGATTCATTTTTTCACGTTGTTGCAAGCTTTCCACGATTACTGCATAGACAACCTTTTCCCCGGTGTTTACGCCGAATGCGGCTGCTTTGCGCATGGGTGATTCCATACTGCGCCGCCGCTCGGGCGACTGTCATGGGACGCCATTCCAACAGAACCTGTTGGCTGCGCGCCTCAAGCTTCTCGGCGCAACGGGTATTGGCGTGAAGAAATAAGACGATGCTCTGATTGAGCGTGCGGTGGTCATAACGAGCAAGGAGAGCACATGATCATTACGACCGCACACGTGGATGAGCGTTTTGCAGTAGTGGTCAAGTCTGCCGAGCAGTTCGCGACGTAGTCACAGGATAGGCCCCCAATTTATTCATCGGTAAGCGTATCAGTTCGAATGTCCGCTTCGGGTCGAATCCGGTCCTTTGTGACAGTCTGCGATTTCCGGCCGCGGCGACCTGCTATGCTGAGCCCAAGGGCCGAGATCGGCCAAGAGCGGACGTTTTGTCGACTTAAATTCGCGTGGTGGGCGTTGATGAGCAGCACAAGAATAACCTTCAAGACAGCCAGCCAGGTCAACGCTCTGCGTACCGACTGGGTTCCTAGCACGCCGGGCCACGCGATCTGGTCGAACATGTTGTAGACGCCGCCATGCAAACTGGGCAGCACCGATTACAACAGCTATTGCGCAAGTGTTTCCGATGCCGCCGGGGCCGGGACCCTGATCAATCCCAATATCCCGAACGGTATCCGGAGTTCGATTTTCATCAACCAGGGGAATATTCACTGCACCGTGACGCGAGATATCGTGAACCATGAGTTCGGCCATGCCCTCGGATTCAACCTGCATTTCGACGTATCCGGCAACGCCAAGTCACCGGACAATTTCTGGAATGTGCAGGCGACCCTGTAAGGCAACCCCACGCTTGCATCAAGCGGGCGACGAAATAAAGCAGAACAACATACTGCCTGATTCGTTTGCACCCATTACAATATACGGACACGGGCCCGCACGCCGATTGAACACAACTGGAATTCACAATGAATGATTACGATAATCTGCCGACCAGCGCAACGCCGCTGGATGCGTTCAATGCGGGCGTTAGCAAATGGGACGATCCTCACATCGCGTGGTCGAAACTGATGGTCCACGATCTTGAAAATGCCAACGCTCTGCAACGCCAGCAGGACAGTGCGGCGGCGGCCCCCATCTCTTCAGGTTTGTCGACAACACCTTTCGTGGGGTCGAGCAACCAGCAGATCGATTACATGCGTTATATTTATGATATGAACAGGATGTCGGTTGTGAGTCTTGCGAGAGAGATCGAGGGGGAACGTCTCCAGTTGGTAGCCAAGCGCGAAAAGGCGGCGAAACCAGCCCGCCAGTTGCGTCGCGTGGCGATCGTTGGCTTTCTGATTACGGCGTGGCTTGTATTGTTCTCCTTCAAGCTGCCGTTCATTCCCGCAAAATACCAGGCACTTGAATATTTTGGAGCTCGGATCGGCTTGATCGCATCCATTTGGGGCATTTTCGCAGCCTCGTCGCGCATCGCAAAAAACCACGATCCGGAAGAAAAACGTGTAGAAACACGAGTTAAGTGCCTGGTTCAAGCAATTAAAGAGAGCGGCGGTTTTCCAAAAGCTGGCAGCCAGGGATTGACCGACACTGTTCTTCTGAGGAAATTTAGGGTTCCTAGGCGGGATCTAACGCCTCAATTTCTTTTGGCTCTTAACGCCGCGCTACTCAAAGCCACCGGAGAACCGATGCCGTATTCCTTGTATCGGTTCCGCGAGAAGCATCTTTGGCAAAGAGGGATTTTTATTCCTTATGGTAGTGTTCCTGATAAATATACTGCCCAGGTTTGCGACCCAATTTCGCTTGAGGAACTGAAGCAATTGATCGCCTGAAATAACATGCTATTGATCGGTTGCTGGCAAGTAGTCCGGTCGCTCAATGTAAGAGACCAATCGATATTCAGGTATAAGACACAGCAATAACGGTCGATGCGGCCGATACTGTTTATTTGATCCCGTAATAGCAAGAAACTGAAGCAGGACATTAACACTACCTGCTCGTCTCCAAGTTCGCCTAAACGTCCGCACTGAACCCTGAATGACGGCTTTGGGTCGGTTCCGGCCTGTCGCGGTGACCGCTCAAGTTTTAACCTGGCGACTTGCTATGCTGGCTCGACCTGCGAGATTGGCCAGAAGCGGACGTTGAAGCTCTAAAAGGAGACAGCATGCTGGTTCGTGGGCTTGTTCTCGTCATAGTAATAGCAGCTGCCTTTTTGTTGACGCATCACTCACATTCACGTGATGATCTTTTTTGCGCTGTCATTGGCGGACTTGGCACTGCGGCTTTCCTATTTGTCAAGCCAAGCCTGCCATTGAGGGCACGTTTCCGACTGGTTGGGATTTGGGACATGATGCTACCCGTCTTAATCAGCACGTGGGCGATGCATGAGGATCCTGAAAACATAGATCGCTATATTGTGTTACTTGTATTTATGACTTTATTTATAGCTGGCATGTCAGTGGGTATACAACTTTTACTGACTGGGAAAAAGTGATGTAGTAAGACGCGCAGAGGCAATGTCTGCTACGGGTCGGGTGCGGTCCTACGTGACAACTCGCGAATTTACGGGCTTGACGACCTGATACGCTGAGCTCAGCGGCCGAGTTTGGCCAAAACCGGTCGCTCAAGTAATCACCCATTAAAACCTCACACCGATGATGCACCGCCCAGCTGATGCCGAAGTTATCCTCCGTCCTACGTCTACCAGATAGCAACCAAGATAAAGTATACACTGACAGGCTGTTCACTCCGGATGTTGCATAAGTTCTATGGTGTGGCCGTCAGGTCCTCGGGTGTAGACCATGATTGTTCCGTTAGGCGCAGTTTGCGGTTCGCCGGTTGCCGTCCATCCATAAGGGGCCATACGATTTAGCATTGCGCGAAGATCGGTCACGGCAAACGTCAAATGAGCCGAACCGACGTCGCATGGACGTTGTTTCAAAACCACGCGGTCTTCTGGCGAATCGTACTCAATCAGCTCAACTCTATATCCATCGGGACCCTCTAGGAGAGCGTTTCTTAAATAAGCCCCCGACACTCCGACTACTTGTTCCATCACGTGCCCACCGCCAAGCTCTTTGCGGTACACGAGTTGAAAGCCGAGGACCTCAGTCCAGAAATCAAGTACGCCACTGATCGACGCGACAGTCAGCCCAGTGTGCTCAGTGCGCAATACGGTAGAGGTTTGGTCGTTCATAGGTGCATCCTGTTAACAGTCGAGGCCGCAGATTTATGCGAGAGTTAAGAATCCAGTCTGGATTTCCTCCATTACTTTAACAGATGACCGTTATGGGTCGGAACCTGGCGTATTTTGAACGGCCGAGGACGCCAGACGCGGCCTTTTGATTCAGCTGCGCTAGTTCCGTCGTGTGCTGCAGTGTGTTTATAACTTTGACCGAGGTTCCGATGAGCCGTTGCGAGCTGACGTTATTTGCCGATTACTACCAGTTCTACATTCAGGACGAAAAGGTCGATGGCAATCTTTCCGACGCCTGGACCGATGAGGCCGTCGGACGGCTCCTGGCGGTTGCTTCAGGAACGGTAGGAATTGGCACGGTTCGTAATGTCGCCGTACCCATCACTATCGTCGTCTTGGAGCGCGAGCCGATGCTCGAGGCGAGCAAGTTCGATCACGTTGTCGAGTGTTCCATCGCGGTGGAATGCGGAGCAATTGTCGTGGCGGGCTGCACGGATTATTTTCCTGATGCAGTGCGCATCAAGATCCCTTCCGGCCCCTATCGCGTCCGCGCCAGCTTTGAAGGCCTTGACTCTGTATCAGCAGACGGGCTGGGCGGCAACGACCAGTACCACCTCCAGCTTTGGCCTGCCCCAATGCGTTCAGTCGAGATACTGAAACAGCTGTCAACGGCGATTGAAAACTGATACAGATTTCGTCGTCCCAGCGATTTAAAACTGATACACCGCCGTCGCCGAACACCGTCCGTGTTCAGCCCATTTCTGCAACATCGCTCCCCCTCATCATCCCG